>Ga0302320_10000001_pt1 | contig 640775 bp, 506 predicted proteins | sample Bog_T0_3_FD_202130 | JGI IMG/M metagenome (GOLD analysis project Ga0302320, IMG submission 202130) | Peat permafrost microbial communities from Stordalen Mire near Abisko, Sweden - Bog_T0_3 | ecosystem: Environmental > Terrestrial > Soil > Wetlands > Peat | place: Sweden: Abisko, Stordalen... | reverse complement strand
AAAACCTCCCGGGCCCAATGTGTCTTCCTACCCTCCAATGCCTCGCCATCTTAACCGAAATCCACGGAATTGTGCTATTGACACTTTGGAGGCACACAAAAGCCATACGGAAGCTGCTTTGCACCCCAAACGATCACCCGATGGAATTTCATCTAGACGCGGTCGGATAGTTGCGACTAGACTACGGGCGACCACATTCTCTTGTCTCTGGCAGCCAACCATTTTTCGAATACCCAAGGACGGGGTGAGTTGGGCAATCCGTCGTAATCGGCGGTGTGGCCCACGTGGCGAAGTTCAGGAGGAACGCGCATGCGTGTCGTGCGAACCGCAAGATCGGGTCTCATTGTTCGCATCCAGTTGTTGTGGATCGGTGGATCAATCCTCGGGACGATCGGCTGGGCCAGCCATGCAGTCGCACAGAACGGGCAACCACCGGTCGCACTACGGATGATCGAGTCCAGCGATCCGCAGGTGGACAATACCGCGCCAGCGTCCGCCAACGCGGTGCCGAATGCGTCATCCGATGCTAAGCCGCCGGCGAGTTTCGTGCTGCGATCGATGGATGCGGACCGCGCGCCAACGGCGATCCCGCCTGCCACTCTGGACCCCGCCGCATCCGCGGAAAAGCGGCCCGTGGAACTGCAAAAGTCGATTTCGGCGGCCCAGCGGGAAACGCCGGGCGGCAGTCCGGTGCGGCCGGGAAAGACGGCCGGCGATGGGGCGATCCAACCGATTCCCGCGCAACCCAATTCGGGCCCCGTGGCAATCGAGCCGGCCAGCTTTAAAGGCGTAGGGCCCGGCACGACCACTGTCGAAGAACTGGAAAAGGCCTGGGGGAAGCCGAAAGAGGTCCGCCATCAAGGCAATAATCCGCTCTATCTCTACTCGATCGAGCCGTTTAAACGCGTAGAGGTCGTCACGGATCGGGGAAAAGTCAGCTCCGTCCTGATTCGTTTCGATAAGGCGTTCCCGGCCAACCTGGTGGTGCAGCAATTGGATTTGGCACGCATCCGGCCGGTGTTCGTTTCCAACGAGCTTGGCGAGATCCTCGGTCAGGCGTTTCCCGAACGCGGTGTGCTGTTGGCGTTCGAGCCCTCGCCGCAGCCGGGAAAGCCCTCGATGAACGTTTCGCAGATCATCCTCGAATCGATCAGCGCGGAGCCGTTTGTGCTGCGGGCGGAAACCAACATGGATTCCTCGGCCACGCCGAGCCTGAACGACCTGGACCAGGCGATCAAGCTGCAACCCAACAACGCCCGGGCGCAATGGCTGCGGGCGCGGTTGTTGGTCAGCATGGGTGATTTGGAGAAGGCCCTTTCGTCCAGTTCCGAGGCCGTCCGCTTGGAGCCGGAGAATCCGCAGTTTTGCGTCACTCAGGCCCAGGTGCTGGGCCAGCTCGGCCGGTTCCGTGAGGCCATCGGCGAGGCGGAACAGGCCCTGAAGACGACCGATCAACGGCCGCACGTGAAGGCCCGGGCGCTATGCCTGTTGGGCGATTTGGTGGCTTCGTCGCCGACGCCCGACTATCGAAAGGCGATCGGCTACCACATGGAAGCCGTGAAGTTGGCCGATGCCCTGGCTAGCGATCCGCATCCGGCGATCCGTTTGGCCGCCAAAGAAGCCTTAATCGACGCCCATCTGGGGGCCGCCCACGACATCGCCTGGGGCAACTGGAAAGAAAAACAGAAGGCCGTCACGCGTTGGCTGGAGCGGGCCACCACTCTGGCCGACGACCTGATCAAGAACGACGAGGGAAGCCAGGTCTATCGGCTCCGCGTGGCCACTCGGGCGTTGGCCGCCTGCGTGGGTGCCCGTGGCGAAGTCGATCCAACTCCCTGGGCCGAAGACGCCCTACGTGTGGGTCAAGCATTGATCGCCTCGGCCGACGATCCTTCCCGCAAGGCCCAATTTCGCTGGGATCTGGGCACCGCGCTCTACGACGCATTGCAGGTCTACCAGATCCGCGGCCAGCACGACACGGCGATGAAGTACGGCGAGTTGGCGATCCAATACCTGGAAGAGGGAAAGGCCAAGAAGTCGGCGTCGGCCGGTTACTTGTTGGGGCGGATCTATTTCCGCATGGGCGCCGTGTATGCCTTGCGCGATCAGAACCACCGCACCGCGGTGACGTGGTTCGAGAAAGCCATTCCGCTTCTGGAGAAGCCGCTCCCACCGGAGGCCACCCCAGATACGGGACGGCACGGCGAGACTTTCGTCAGTATGGGGGTTTCCTACTGGGAAACCGGACAACGCCAGCGCGCACTGCTCCTCACACAGCATGGCGTGACGCTTATGGAACAGGCCGTCCAGCGTAACCTACTGGACAAATCCGCCCTCCCGGTTGCGTACAGCAATCTAGCCACGATGCACCGGCATCTCGGCCAGGCCGAGAGTGCCGAGCGTTACGAGAGTCTGGCGGCGCAGATCAAGAAATCCTCCCAACGGTGACACGGCCATACCGTAGCGGCTAGCGGCACCGGACTTGCATGGGATGTGCTGCCCACGGGCCTAACGGCCCGTGGGCACTTTCTCTCGCAGCTTGCTCACCCACGGAGTGTCCATGGCACGACGCTGGATACTGGTCCTGCTAATCCTCTTTCCGCTGGTTGAACTGGCGCTGCTGCTATGGCTGGCTCAGCGGACCTCGTGGGAATTGGTGTTGGCTTGGATCCTCGGCACGGCGCTGATCGGGCTGGGATTGGTCCGGCACACGGGCGTGCGCTGCGCGTGGGAAGCCCGTCGCCGTCTGGCCCAAGGGGAATCGCTGGGCGATCATCTCCTGGATTGTCTGCTGCTATTGATCGCCGGAGTCTTGCTGGTGCTGCCCGGGGTGTTGACGGACCTGGCGGGTTTGGTCTTATGGCTGCCGCCAGCCCGCCGAGCCGCCCGCGGCTGGTTTTATCGAAGCCTGCGTTCCCAATTGTTTCCCAACGCGCCGCCGGACCACGAGGACCGGCCGCGGGACCGGATCATCGACGTGCGGGTGATCGGAAAAGATCCGCCGAAAAAACCGTAACTGCCAATTTGGTAACGAGTTGCGGAGTAGGGCTGTCGAGCACGGTAAGCCCCACGCACGGAATTTGCCGTAGAATTGTCGGGAATCGCTGCGTTTGATCCACGCCAATGCAGCTTCTGCGAGTGGCGAGGCGGAAGCTCCCAAACCGACCGTTCCCGACCAGGGCCTGGAAACGAGGTTGCGAAGACGTCCGTCGCGAGGGGGCTTCCGCGGGCTACAATTCGTTAGAAGTTCTCTTTTACAACCAGGTTGCGCCGACGGACAAACCGCCGGCCACGAGCGTCGTCCCCGTGTCCAAACCGCTGCCACCGCCGCCGCCAGAACGCCGAGAGGATCCAGCCACTCCATCCGCGCCGCCCATTGCCCGGCCGCCGTTGCCGCCAGAGGCGGTCGCCGCTTTGTCCGCGATGCTTACCGGCAAGGCCACGTCTCTCAGATCGCAACGCGTGGTGCCCTTGCCACCGCCCCTCCCCGGCAAAGATAACAGAATGACCGCCCGGGCAGTGCGGTTGATCGACTCCTTGCCGGTATCGCCAGTACATTGGCGGGCGCTGCTCAATCGAGAGCTGGGGGTCAGCTTTCTGGCGAGCTTCGTATTCCACGCGATCTTACTATCGATTCTGGGATTGCTGCTACTGCGCGCGGCGCCTGGCGGTTTGGTTCATGGCCAGATCGCGTCGACCAGCGGCCGGCCGGAGTCGGCGTCGCCCGATGGCATGGCAGTTCGGGAAACCCTGCTGACGCGGCCGATCCGGGACGAGACAATCGTAGCGGCAGTGGCGGGGCCGGCAAACCGACCTCTGGTGAAAGGCGACAGCGATCGTAAGGCGGAAGGCGGAGGGCGGAAGGTGGAAAGCAAAGCCCCGAATTCCGACTTCCGAATTCCGACTTCCGAACTGGCGGTGAGTGTGCCCACTGGCACCGATCTGTTGGCGACCCACGATGTTTCGGTAACCGGTAGCCTGGCCGGTCGCGACATCGACACCCGGGCGACCAGCGCCGCCCGCGGAGGAGGAAACGTAGCGAGTGAAAAGGCCGTCGAAAGCGGACTCCGCTGGCTGGTGGCCCATCAACTGGAGAATGGTTCCTGGCATTTCGATTTCGAGGGCGGGATGTGCCACGGGCAGTGCCGCAACCCGGGCTCCGTTACAACCACGACGGGGGCCACAGCGTTGGCGCTGCTGCCGTTTCTCGGCGCCGGTTACACGCATAAGAAGGGCGAATATCGAGAAAACGTGGTGCGGGGGCTGTACTATCTCAACACCCGTACCCAATTCACGACCAACGGCGGTGACGTGCGGGAAGGGACACTTTACTCCCAAGCCCTGGCAGGCATCGTGCTGGCGGAAGCCTACGCCATGTCCGGCGATCACGAACTCAAGGGCTTCGCCCAAAGCGTACTGGATTTCATCGTCTACAGCCAAGACAAGAATGGCGGTGGCTGGCGTTATGAGCCGGGCGCTCCGGGCGACATGACGGTCACCGGTTGGCAACTGATGGCCCTGAAGTGTGGGCAGATGGCCGGCCTGCGCGTGCCCAAGACGACCCTCTACATGGTCACGCGTTTTCTCGATCACGTGCAGGCCGACGATGGAGCCTGCTACGGCTACATGACGCCGCAATCCAGGACGCCCCAGTCCAAAGCGACGACCACGGCGATCGGACTGTTGTGCCGGATGTATACCGGTTGGCGCCGCAATCACCCCACGCTGATCGCCGGGGTGGCCAACCTGATGCATTGGGGTCCGTCGCAGGACAATATCTACTACGACTACTACGCAACCCAGGTCCTCTATCACCGCCACGGTCCAGAGTGGGAGGCGTGGAATCGCCAGTTGCGCGACTATCTGGTCGCCGCGCAGAGCACGACCGGGCACGAGTCGGGTAGTTGGTATTTTCCCGGCGGACATGGCGACAAGGCAGGCCGGCTCTTCGGCACGGCGATGGCGATCATGACGCTGGAAGTCTATTATCGCTATCTGCCGCTTTACAGCCACGATTCGGTGAGCGGGTTCTGAAGCGGGGGCCGGGGGGGGCAGGGCCAGGGGCCATGGACCGCGGGTAGGGGAGATTTGCCGGCGATGGTTGTTGGGCGTGTTTCCCCCTCTTCCTTTCTTTCTGTTCCCTATCCCCTTGAGCCCTGTTCCAAAACACGCCGTTTTGTGGTGTGGATGTTGCCGAAATTCAACACGGGCTTGTTCCGCGATCTTCGCACGTGGGGGATGGTAGAACGTAAGGCCTTGCATAGAATGCAGTTGGGGAGTTGTCGCGGCCTGTCGACGGGTATTGGCACTCGAAGTGCATTCTGCAAGCAACCGTCGAACTCATCACGGCCTCTTGGCATCACCCCTTCGAGGACACTGTCTTGGCCAAATCCATCCGCAAGCCCGTCGGCGCGAAGAACTCCTCCGCTTGGAATTCTGTCTCCGAAATCGAGACCGAGCCGATTCACGAAATCAAGGTCAACGTGGTTCACGACCAACCTTTTGAAGACGATGATCCAATTGACGAGCTATTGCCCGCAGACGCCCCCGACGATCTGCCGGAAGACGAGTTGGACGATGAGCTCGACGGCCCCACCGGCGGCGACGATCAGATCGACGATCCGATCCGCATTTATCTGATGCAGATGGGCGAGATCCCCTTGCTGGACCGCGGCCAAGAGATCGACGCCGCCAAGCAGATCGAGCAAAGCCGCAAACACTTCCGCCACGTGATGCTGGGGACCGACTACATGCTCCGCGCCGCGGTGGCCATGTTGGAGAAGGTCTGCGAGGGGAAGTTGCGGTTGGACCGCACGGTGGAGGTCTCCGTGACCAACATCCGCGAGAAGCGGCACATCATGGGAGTGTTGCAGCCGAACCTCGCAACGCTGAAACAACTGTTGGCCCGCAATCAGGAAGATTTCCTCGCCGCCGTCAGCCATAGTTGCCCCCGCAAAGTGCGTCAAGCGGCTTGGCAGCGGCTGGTCAAGCGCCGGGCGCGGGCGGTGCGCCTGGCGGAAGAGATCGGCCTGCGAACCCAACGTCTCCAGACCCTGTTGGACAAGCTCCGCGAGGTCTCGGAGCGGATGGACGTGCTCAGCCGCCAGTTGCACGACCTGCGGCGCAGTGGCGACGCCGCGCGTATCGCCCAGGTTCGCAAGGAACTGCACTACCTGATGCGGATCACCCTGGAAAGCCCTTCCACCTTGAATCGCCGCATGGAGCGTTGCCGCAAGCTGCAATACGGCTACGAAGCCGCCAAGCGCGTGCTTTCGGCCGGCAATCTACGGCTGGTGGTCTCGATTGCTAAGCGTTACCGCAACCGCGGTCTGAGCTTCCTCGACCTGATTCAGGAAGGAAATACCGGACTGATGCGAGCTGTCGACAAGTTCGAGCATCAGCGCGGTTACAAATTCTCCACCTACGCCACGTGGTGGATCCGCCAGGCCATCACCCGGGCGATCGCCGATCAAAGCCGCACCATTCGCGTGCCGGTGCACATGATCGAGACGATGGGAAAAGTCCGGGCCGTGGGCCGGGACCTGGTCCAGGAGAACGGTTGCGAGCCGACCGTGGAACAGACCGCCGCCAAGGCCGGGCTCTCCATCGACGAAGCAAGCTGCGTCCTGCAAATGAGCCGCCAACCGCTCTCGCTCGATCAGCCGGTGGGCGACCAAGACGACAGCTACTTCGGCGAATTCCTGCAAGACTACCGCGAAGATGATCCGCTGTACGAGATGAACCAGGATCTGCTCAAGGAGCGGATTGCCGACGTGCTGGCGGCCTTGAACTACCGTGAGCGGGAGATCATCCGCCTCCGCTACGGCCTGGCCGACGGTTACGCCTACACCCTGGAAGAGGTCGGCAAGATCTTCTCGGTTACACGGGAGCGGGTGCGGCAGATCGAAGCCAAGGCGGTCCGCAAGCTTCAGCACCCGACGCGGTCGCGGAAGCTCTTTGGATTCCTCGACAATCGGATGACTGCCGGAGTGGAAGACTTGCAGCCCGCATCGCCGGTGGAGAGCGTGTGACAAATAAGAATGCTGGGTGCTTGTGCCACGCGGATTTTTTACCGTCGCACCGCGTGCGTGCAAGTACGCACCCTACGGTATTTCTCAGTTTCCGCAACCCAAGCTCACCAGGAACCCGCAGCGGCCCGCTTGCACCACCGCGCCCATCGCGCCCGCAGAGCGCGGCTCTCTCCCAGCAAGCCCAGTCCGTAGCGGGCTTCGCGGTCGGCCAGGCAGCGATCGGCAATCCGCTTGAGCAACTCCAGTCGCGAAGGATAGCAGGGAACCGCGTCTGCGAGGGCCGCCAGGGTCAGCCGCCGCGCCAGGAGCAGTTCCAACGGCGCGATCCACGACTCGGCCCTCGCCGCCACGACCGTGACAGCGGCGACGCGGCCGCTGGGCCGATCGACCACCACTTCGATGAATTCGCTGCAAGGCCCGTCTTCACCGGCACGGTCGGGGGCCGCGAGGACCTGGCGATATTTGTCGAACTCGCTGCGGGCGGCGGTGATTTCGTGGTGCGTCAGCCCAATCTGGATGATCTCCGGATCGCTGTAGACGGTGCGGGGAATAAGGTGCCAATCGAATCGCTGCGGAAAGAATCGTCCCAGCGGCGTCAGCGCGTTGTGGACCGCGACACGTGCCGTGGCCTGCGCGGCCAACGGTGCGCCGTATCGCGGTCCGCAGCCCTCGCCCACCACGTAGATCCGCGGGTTGGTCGTGCGCAGAGCATCGCTCGTCGCAATCGATTGATCGGTCGAGACGACGCCGGCCGCGGGCAGGCCCATGCCCGCCGTATCGAGTCGCCTCGGCCCACACCAGAACATCTCGTCGACCAGCAGTTTTTCCTTGCTTTCCTCGCCGGCGATGACAATCGCGCTGCGTTGACGCATGGTCTCGATGGCAATGTCACGGCAGCCCAGGTGCAGACGAATCCGGCTGCGGCGGAGTTGGGCCTCGACGATGGCCGCAATCTGCGGATCCTCCCCCGGCAGGAGCACGTGGTCGCGGTCGATCAGGTGGACCTCGCATCCCAGACGACGAAAGAGTTGCGCCCACTGGCAGGCTTGCGAATCGGCGCCGAACACGGCCAGACGCTGCGGTAAATGCGCGAGCTTTACGAGCGTGGCCGCGGTCAACACCGATTCTCCCTCGGGGAGGACGAATTCGGGCGGGGTTGCGACGGTGGTCGGCGCGACGATCGCACGGCGAAACCGCACGTCCACCGCGCCGGCCTTCAGTGTGCTGGGTCCGGTGAAGGTCGCCGATCCTTGCAGCACTTCCGCGCCGGCCCTCGCAATATCTTCACCGGCGAGGTCTTCCGCCGCAGGCGTGAAAAACTGCCGGGCTTGCTGGAGCAAGCCGACCGCCGCCAACCCTGGACCGGTATCAGCCGTCAATGCGGATCGATCGTTACCGCGTGCCGGCCCCTGTTTGGCCTGATCGAGCGCATGCGATAAGAGCCAAGGGTCGATTCTCGCGGCGTCTTCCGGATCGGATTGGTGAATCAAAACCACTCGGGCCTGCCGGCGAATCGCTGCCCGGGCCGCCTCAAGGGCCACCGTTCCCCGGCCGACAACTGCCAGATCGCAGAAAATCTGCGACCGCCCGCCGGCCGGAGCCGAGGGCGTGGACGCCGATCGTGAGATTGCGACCTCTGCGGGTTGTTCTGCCACGAGATTGTTCGTATCCATGCGCAAAATTCCCTCGTTGATAGATGGCCTCCCAAATAGGGGCGGCCGAAAGAACTTTCTAGGAATTTTACGCTATGGGCAAAGTTTAGGGCCGGGCGGTCCGATATGACAACACGTCTTGAGGCGTAAATTCGCGTATTATCTGTGCGCAATCAGCCTAGATTGCCCACTCGACAGCGCCGGCTGACGGCGAATTGACAACATGGCCGATCTGAAACTGCTAGCAATCGAAGAAGTGGTGGCTACTTGCCGACAAGACTCATCGGAAGCGGCAGCGGTATTCAGCCGCACCTTCGGGGGGGATTTTACTCTCCAAGTCAAGACGCCCGAGGTCCTTGCGTTTCAATCGCTGCCCGAGGGGCTCCGCGGGCCAGGACTTGTCGTAGCGCTGACGGTTGGCTCAGCGGCGGCACTGGTGTTGCTGCCGGAGCAATCGGGGATTATGCCCGAGTGGTACGCTGCCCCGGACGCCACCGGGGAAAGTCGTCTCACGACTTTGGCCCAAGAGCTGGGGATGGTTCTGCTACCCGAGGCTTACATGCCCGAAGGGTTCCGGGCCATGCGTGTGACGCGATTGTTCGAATCAGTCGCGCGGGGGGGGGTGGCCGATGGCTCAATGGCCGTGCCATTGGAACTCAGTTGCGGTGATGCCCGGCGGGGTGTGGCGTGGTTGGTCTGGCCCGCCACGCGTCCACAGATGGTGTTCGACGATCGTGGCAGGAATGCGGCCGCTGCCGTGGTCTCCCCGGCAAAACCGGCTGGCCGTCCGACCGCTGCGGCAGCGAGAAAAGCGGCCTCGGTTCGCGATTTGCCCTTCTATTCGCGGAGCTTGTTGCGGATCCAAGTGCCGGTCGTGGTCACATTGGCGCGCAAACGTCAACCGTTGGGACGGGTGGTCGAATTGGGCCCCGGCTCGATCATCCACTTCGAAAAATCGTGCGAAGAAATGCTCGATCTGGAAGTGGGCGGCCTGGCCGTCGCCCGGGGCGAGGCGATCAAAGTGGGTGATAAATTCGGGTTACGGATCACGTCGATCGTTCTGCCCGAGGAACGCTTCCAACCCGTTCGGCCGACGCGCAAAGCCGCGGGCTGAAACCGGGGATCGCTGCCCGAATTCTTCTGGCCGTCGGCGTCCGCGGCCGTTAAACTTATCAGCATGCCCGACGGCTGAATGCGGGAAACCCGTTCGGCCCCATAATCCTTTGCTGCACTCCCATGATATTACTGATCGACAACTACGACTCCTTCACTTACAACCTGGTCCAGCGGTTGGGAGAAATCGATCCTTCGCTGGATTTGGAAGTTCACCGCAACGACCGGATCACCGTGGCGGAGATTGAGACCAAGCGACCATCGCACCTGATCATTTCGCCCGGGCCCTGCACGCCGAACGAGGCTGGAATCTCGCTTTCCTGCGTGACGCGGTTTGCCGGTCGCATGCCGTTGTTGGGCGTGTGCCTGGGGCATCAATCAATCGGCCAGGCCTTTGGCGCAAAGATCGTGCGGTGTGGGCGGTTGATGCATGGCAAGACCGACATGATCCATCACGACAACCGTGGGTTCTACGGAGGATTGCCTAACCCCTTTGAGGCCACCCGTTACCACAGCCTGGTCATCCAGCCCGATACGCTCAGCGATGATTTCGACGTTTGTGCCTGGAGTACTGCTCCGGATGGGACCCTGGAAATCATGGGCGTGCGTCATAAGACCTATCCGCTGTTCGGCGTTCAATTTCATCCTGAGAGTTTCCTCACCGATTGCGGGACGGAGTTGCTCAAACGATTTCTCGCTGTGAACACTTAAGCGTTCAGCTTTCGGCTTTCAGAATTAAGCTCTTGGCTCTAAGATCTACGTGCTTAGATCGCTGATAGCTGATAGCCGACTGCTTTTCCATGCCGCCGAAACTCCGCCCGTGGTACGATTCGACGTTTGCACCCGCGTTGGCCAGCGCGGCCTTACTGTGGGCCGCGCTGCCGCCGCTGGACCTGTGGCTGCTGGGCTGGATCGCGCCGCTGGGGTGGGTGCTGCTGATCCGCCGTCGCGAGATCTCCGGTAGCCGGCGCTATCGAACGCTCTGGCTGGTCGGCTTCCTCTTCTGGCTGGCGGCAATCCATTGGCTGCGGCTGCCGCATTGGCTAACCGGCGTCGGCTGGGTGGCACTTTCGGCGTACCTGGCCTTTTATTTGCCGGTTTTCATCGCCCTGGGTCGCCTCGCCGTGCACCGCCTCCGGGTGCCGCTGCTGCTGGCCGTGCCCGTGATCTTTACTGGTCTGGAATTGGCCCGCGCCCACGTGCTCACTGGCTTCAGCATGGGCAGCCTTGCGCATACGCAATACCGCTGGCTAACGCTGATCCAAGTGAGCGACCTGGGCGGCGAGTACGTAGTGGACTTCATCATGATGTTGGTGGTGACCTGCCTGGCACGCATGGTTCCGCTCAAAGAAGTAGGGGAGTGGGGGAGTGGGGGAGTGGGGGAGACACGTCAGCGAACGACGTTTGGCGCATCTTCCCGTCTCCCCCTCTCCCCTTCTCCCCAGCTTTTCCTGTCCGCCTGGCCTTTGGCACTGGCCGCGACGGTCGTGGCGGCGGCCCTGGGCTACGGCATGTTGCGGACTTCGGGGCAATATACGGGTCCGGGCGGTCGCATCGCCTTGATCCAAGGCTCGATCGACGTGGACTTCGATCTGGACGAGTCGAAGCGAGGCAACTTCTTTAGCCACTATTGCCGGCTTACGCAGCAAGCCGTCCGTGACTACCCGCGCCTCGACGCCCTGGTGTGGCCGGAAACGATGTTCCCCTATTCGCTGATCAGCGCGGAGCCCGACGCCCGGCCGCCGGCCTATTGGGACTGCACGTTGGAGAAGTTTCAGAACTGGCTCACCGATCAGGGTCCGTACGGGGCCCAGTATGGCCGACACCTGCTCAGCGCGATGGGCAAAGCGATCGGCGTGCCGATGATCGTCGGCCTGGAGGGCCAGCATTTCACGGCTACGAAAAACCAGGGTTACAATACCGCCGTGCTGATCGACCGCTCCGGCGCAATCGCCGCGCGTTACGACAAGATCCACCCGGTGATGTTTGGCGAGTACATTCCCCTGGCGCGGTACTTCCCCTGGATCTATCGGTGGCTGCCGATGAAAGCCAGCCTGGAGTCAGGCCATGGTCCCACGGCGTTTCATGTGGGCCGATTGTGCCTCTCGCCGAGCATCTGTTACGAGACGGTTCTGCCGCACGTGATCCGTTCTCAGGTCGCCGGCTTGACCGCCGCGGGCGATTGCCCCAACGTGCTGGTTAACCTGACCAACGATGGCTGGTTTTGGGGCTCCAGCGAGCTTGACATGCATCTGGTCTGCGGGGTGTTCCGGGCGATCGAATGCCGCAAGCCGCTGCTGATTGCGGCCAACACCGGGTTTTCCGCTTGGATCGATGGTGACGGACGAATCCTCCTCCAGGGAATACGTCATGCATCAGATGTACTATTGGCCGAGGTTCAAGTCGATCGACGGACTAGTCCCTATCTTCGTTACGGTGATCTTCCCGCGGGCGTCTGTTTATCGTTCTGCGCCGTCGTGGCGATAGCCGGGTTGGGCTCGCGGTTTAGGCGTAAATATCGTTAAGTAAATGATTTAGCGTCGCCAAATAGGAACTGGCCCAGTGCGAAATCGGCCTGTTTTTTGCCTGTCCACGCTAAATTATCAGAATTACCTAAACTAGCCAGTTTACAGGCATTCTGATTGACATGGGAAATTGGGCTAAGTTATACTACCAGAACAGTTTCGCGGGTCATTCGATCATTTGCGCAAGTCGTTCCCAAAACGGGGCAGGTCCTTTATGAACCTCGTCGGCAAGATATTCACCGTCCTGATCGTCGTGATGAGCCTGGTGTTCATGTCGCTTTCGGTGATCGTCTATGCCACGCATAAGAACTGGCGTGACGTGGTTGAAAACCCGACGAAAACGGCCGACAAGGATTTGGGCTTGAAGTTCCAGTTGGAAGCTGCCCAGAACGAGAGAAAGCAACTGGAAGACGAAAAAAACAAGATTCAAGAAGATTTGAACAACGAGAAGAATACCCGCCGCCAGGCGCTGGCCAAACTAGAGACCGAAATCCAGCAACTGAGCGACGACAAGAAGCAGTTGACCGCGGAAGCGGAAAAGCACGTTGCGGGGGAACGTCAAGCGGTGGCCGCACTGCAAGTAACCCAGGACGTGGCCAAAGGAATTCGCGATAAGGTCGATAGTTTGCGCAAAGACGCGGAAGATGCTCGCACGGAGCGCGACGCGATGATGAAGAAATTCGTGCAACAAACCGACGAGTTGCACCAGGCGGTCAACGAATTGAAGCGGCTCAAGGATCGCGGCACGGAATTGAGCGAATCGCTGGCCAAGGCCCGCCAGGTGCTGCGAATGAACGGCCTGGATGAATCCAAGGACTATTCCGGAAAACCGCCCGTGACCATCGCGGGAACCGTGACGGCGCTTCGTGGGGGCGATCTGGTCGAGGTCAATGTCGGCTCGGACGATGGGTTGATGAAGGGCCACCGCTTGATGGTCTATCGCACCGACGGTTTCTACTTGGGAGACCTCGAAGTGGTCGAAGCCCAACCGCATAACGCGGTTTGCCGCATCGATCCCAACTACCGTCGAGGCGCGATTCAGGAGGGCGACCGAATTGCCGCGAAAAAACTCTGAAAACGCCGCGGGCCCCTATCGCAAACCGCGGGCCGACGTCTACACGGTGTTGCTGGTAATCGCGCTGGTGGCGCTCTTGCTGGCGATCTACGCCTTGTTCCTGGAAATGGATGACTTCCACTTTGCCATCAAGGGCGGACCGCCCGTGACCTGGGTTTCCCCGCCCGCGGCGACGATTGCCGCGGTTGCCGCGGTGCGGCCATTATGGATCGAGGAACCGACGCATTGCGGCTTTTTCGGCTGTCACCCTGATTTGCGAGATGTTTCGCTGCGTTCAGCATGACAGGCTGAAGTTATGCTTTCTCCGACCTTAACCCCGGCGAGCACGGATGCTCCAGCGACTCTTCGGCTACTTCCGCTCCGACCTGGCGGTCGACTTGGGAACGGCGAACACGCTGATTAGCGTGGTTGGCGAAGGGCTGGTCTTGAATGAGCCCTCGGTCGTGGCCGTCCAGCAGCGCACCGGCCGTGTTCTTTCCGGCGGTTGCGCGGTCGGACACCTGGCCAAACAGATGCAAGGGCGAACGCCGGACTCGATTGCCGTCGTCCGACCGTTGGCCGACGGCGTGATCTCCGATTTCGAGCTTTGCGAGGCCATGCTGCGGTATTTCCTCCGCAAAGCGCAACGCTCCGGCTACCGCTGCAAGCCGCGCGTGCTGGTGGGCGTGCCCGGCGGCATCACGGCCGTGGAGAAACGGGCCGTTTTCAACAGTTTCGGCCGCGCCGGCGCTTGTGAAGTGCTGTTGATCGCGGAAGCCAAGGCGGCGGCCATCGGCGTGGGCTTGCCCGTGGCGGAACCGCTGGCCAGCATGGTTTGCGACATTGGCGGCGGCACCACGGAAGTGGCCGTGCTCAGCCTGGGCGACTTGGTCGCCGCGCAATCCATTCGTGTCGGCGGCGACAAGATGGATCAGGCCATCATCGGCTACCTCCGCCGCCACTATAGCCTGCGGATCGGCGTGCCCGCCGCGGAACGACTGCGGATCGACATCGGCAGCGCCTATCCGCTGGAGGAAGAGCGGGTAGCGGAGATCAGCGGGCTGGACACGGTGAGCGGCCTGCCGCGAAAGGCCACGATCACCAGTGAAGAGATCCGCCAGGCGCTGGCCGATCCCTTGGAAGCGATCCTGGATGCCGTCAAGAACTGCCTGGACCATTGCAGTCCCGACCTCGCCGCCGACCTGGTCGACAACGGCCTGGTGCTCTGCGGCGGCGGATCGCTGTTGCGGCACATCGACCGCTACGTCAGCGAGCAGACGGGATTGCCCGCGCGCGTCGCGCCCGATCCGCTGACGGCCGTAGCCAAGGGCATGTTGATCTGTATGGAACATCGCGACCGTTGGCGTTCGATGCTTCAGTCGAGCGACGAGGATGTGTAAGTCAGGGATTAGGGATTGGAGTCGGAGATCGAGGCCGGTTCCAATCCCGAATCCCCAATTCCTAATCCCTCAAGGAGGAGGCCCGTGACGTTTGACCGGCGACACATTCCCGTCGCAGCCTTGATCGCGGCGCTGGTGGCCTCGGCGGCGATTGGATGGATGCCCGCCGCATGGTCTAGCGCCGCACGGGGAACGGTGGCGGCATGGCTTCGCCTCGGGCAAATTGCGGCAATCGCCGTGCGTCGCCAGGTTACCCTGGGCACGCGCCGTGTGCGGCAGCGGTTCCAGACCACCGCAGGATGGACGGAAATGGAAACGGAGTTGGCCGCTCTGCGCGAGGAGAACGACCGTTTAAGCGACGAATTGGCCGCGGCAAGAAACAACCCTTGTGGGCCGCCCAAGCCGTCGTCGGAGGACGCCCCCGAGCCGCTATTGCGGGCCGATTACGTGGAGGCACGGGTGCTGGGGCAACAAGCGATCGCTTATCTCAGTCGCCGCCAGTTGCTTGACGTGGGCCAACGCGGCGGCGCCGAGCCAGATGCGCTGGTCGTCGCTGCCCAACGCCCCACGCTGATCGACTGCGGCCGCGACCATCGGCTCAAACCGGGGCAGTTGGTTTTGCGCGAAGCCCGGGTGTGGGGCCAGATTGTGGAAGTGGGGCCGTATACCAGCGTGGTCCGTACGGTGACCGAACCCGGCTATCGCGACGTGGTACGACTGGTTGGCCCGAGCGCCGCAGCCGAACACCATTACGAAGGCCCCCAGGGCGTTTTGGAAGGGGCCGGCCCCATGGGAGGGCGGATCCGCCTGGTGCCGGTGACCGAGCCGGTTTCCGTGGGCGACCTGGTCTATACCGCGGCCGATCAAGGCATCCAAGCGGAGCCGTTCTTCTATGGGCGCGTGACCCGGGTCAAGCGATCGGTGGGCGCAGCCGATTGGGAGATCTGGATGGAGCTGGCCGCGCACACCGGCGCGCCACAACGGGTGGCCGTGTTGCGCACCGAGCTCAATCCGCGGCGTGTGGCCGATGGATCCATGAAGTAGGGTGCGTGCTTGCATGCACGGAGCGGTTGGCGCTGGCGTCTCCCCAGTGCGGTTGGGGGCGTACAAGCACCCAACCGACAATGATCGATACGTGGGAAAGGAGTCTGGCAAGCAATGCGGTTTCTGCTGCTGGCGATTGTGGTGTACCTTGCCGCCGTGTTGCAAACGTCGTTGGTCGATTGTGTGCAGATTGGCCAGTCGACTCCAGATCTATTCTTGCTCGTGGCCATGGTCTGGCTGCTGGCCGGCACGGGGCACTACGGATTCCTGGAAGCTGGACTCGTGGGGCTGGCCGCCGATCTGGTCAGCCCGGGACGGCTGGGCGTTGGAGCCGCATGGCTGCTGGCGGTCGGTTACGCGCTGAGCCGCAGCAAGGCCCGAATCGGCCTGACGCATTGGACGACGCAAGTGCCGGCGCTCGCGCTGGCCACCACGGTCTGGGTGGCGGCCATGGGTCTCACCCGCTGGCTGTCGGGGGAAGTTGCGATCGGACCGTTGGCGATTGTGCAAAGGGCGCTGGGCGTGGGCCTGTATACGGGCGCCGTAGGCTTTCCGCTGTTGCTGACTTTGGGCTGGATGGGTGCGCCAAGCGATTTTAGATTTTGGATTGTGGATTTGCGATCACGCGCGGAGCGGGGAACGCCCCGACACTTGTTCTTAGATCCAAAATCACAAATCTAGAATCCACAATCGGATCCCAATATGGCTTTCGACTGGCACCAGTTCTACGCCGAAGAGCGGCCCCAGCCGGCCGTGGTCGACCCGCGGCGGCGGATGCGGCTCGGCGCAGCCGCGTTCTTCGTAGCGCTGGCCGTCGTACTGGCGCGGGTGGTGCAGTTGGAGGTTGCCGCGGGCGATGCCTTCCGCACCGAAGCAAGCAAGCCGCTCTCGCGGCGGATCGACATCCCGGGTCTCCGCGGCCGCATCCTCGCCCGCGACGGAACCGTGCTGGCCTGCGACCACAAGGTGCTGTCGTTGGCAATCCATTATCGCTACTTAGAGGAGCCCTGTAATCGGAGCTGGCTGCGGTTGGCGGCCCGCTCGCGGTTGTCGCCGGCCCAGCGCAAGGATTTCCGCCAGGTTGCCGCGGAAGAAGAGCGGCTGCTTGGCCAGCGGCGCGCGCTGGCCGTGCAACTGGCCGCGCTGTGCGGCATGACGCCCGAGCAGTGGGATCGCCGCGCGCGGCAGATACAGGCCCGCGTCGAGCGGATCGCCGACAATGTGAACCGTCGCCGGCTTGCGGAGGCTGCACAGACGGGCCCCGAGCCCTTGCTGCCCGATCCGGCACAATTGCTGCACGGCGCTTCCGCTTGGCGGCAGATCGGCGTTTACGCGATGGAGGTTCTCCGTTCTTCGATGGGCGAGACCGCGGCGGCTCACCTCACCGTGGCCGAGGAACGGGATTATCACGTCATTGTGGAAGATATTTCGCTCCCCGTCGTCGCCGAAGTTGAAGCGCATCCGGATCTCTACCAGGGCGTGAAGATCGTCGAACGCTCGCGGCGGCATTATCCAGCCGGCGCGCTGGCGGCCCACGTGCTCGGCTACCTTGGTCCGGACGACGAGGGCCCGCAGCGGCAAAATACGCTTTGCGTGGCGGCCGATGTGGTGGGCAAAGCCGGCCTGGAACGGGAATACGAGCGGCTCTTGCGCGGGCGGCGGGGCACGGCTGTCGAACTGGTCGATCACACAGGGCGGCTCCTTTCCACCATCCGCGACTGCGAGCCGGAAATCGGCCGGGACCTAGTGCTGACAATCCAGGGACGCCTGCAAGCGGCCGCCGAAACGCTGTTGGACCGGGCCCTGGAGCGCCGCGCGGTCGCACAACTCGGCCAACGCATGGCGCCCTCCGGCGGCGCGATCGTGGTGCTCGACGTTCGCAACGGCGCAATCCTCGCGGCGGCTTCCGCGCCGCGATTCGAGCCCAGTCTGTTTGGCCGCGGCAGTTCGCCGGAATTGAGCCGGCTGCTCGTCGATCCGGCACACCCGTTATTCGATCGCGTGGCGAGGATGGCAATTCCGCCCGGCTCGGTTTTCAAGATCGTGACAGCCGCAGCGCTCTTGGAATCCGCGACGATCGACCCCATGCAGCCGCTGGAGTGTAAAGGTTATCTCGACAATCCGGACCGCTGGCGGTGCGAGATTTACCAGCGCCATGGGGTAGGTCACGGGCCCCTTGCGTTGGCAGATGCGCTGGCCGAGAGCTGCAACGTCTATTTCCTCCATCACGCGCGGCGGATGGGCCCGTCGGGCTTAGTGGACTGGAGCGAGCGATTCGGCTTCGGCCGGCCGACGGGCATCGACTTGCCCGGCGAGGCGGGCGGTATTGTGCCCGACGGGCAATCGATCCAGCGGCTGGAGAAACACTCTTGGCGGACTGCCGATACGCTGGCGATGAGCATCGGACAGGGTGTGCTCAGCGTCACCCCGCTACAAATGGCCAGGCTGCTGGCCGCGGTGGCCAATGGCGGATACCTGGTTACGCCACACCTTGTGGCCGACGTGGTCTTGCCGGAATCGACATCCGCCCGATTCAAGAACGACGGGGCGGATGCGGCCGATGATCCGCTGCACATTCCGCCGCCACAAGTGATTTCTGGGCTGCATGAAGCGACGCTGGCCGCCATTCGCGAAGGTCTCGCGCGGGTAGTGGCCGATCCGCGCGGCACCGGCCATGCCACGATCTGGACGGACCGGATCGCGGTGGCCGGCAAAACCGGGACGGCCGAGACCGGCGCGGATCGGGCCGACCACGCTTGGTTCGCCGGCTACGTGCCGGCCGAGCGGCCGCAACTGGCCTTCGTGGTGGTGTTGGAACACGCGGGCGACGCGGCGACCGCGGCCGGACCCGTGGTCAAGAAGCTGGTCGAGCAGATCGACCGGTTGGGGTTGTTAAGGGAGGATGAAGGAGGAAGGACGAAGAACGAATGACGCGCAAGCGGAATTCGTCCTTCATCCTTATTCCGATTGCCCTCCCCCGCTGCAAGGGAAATAATTCCTGAGGGTCAGGTATCCACTTTCCGAGGAGGGACGCCGTATGGATTCTTTCCCGAGCGAAATCTCGCCGGTCAGGTCGCCCGGTCACGAGGGCGGCTCCGTGGGCACAACGATCGGCGACTATCTGGTCCGGCGACTGCTGGAGCACGGGGTCCGCGACGTCTTCGGCATCCCCGGCGATTACGTGTTGTCGTTTTACGCGCTCATGGAAAACAGCCCGCTGCAACTGGTCGGTTGTACCCGCGAAGACTGCGCCGGTTTCGCCGCCGACGCCTACGCCCGCATCAACGGTCTCGGTGCGGTGTGCGTCACGTATTGCGTGGGCGGGCTGAGCCTGGCGAACTCGATCGCCGGGGCCTACGCGGAGAAATCGGCGGTGGTGGTCATCAGCGGCTCGCCCGGGTTGCGGGAGCGATTCAAGAATCCGTTGTTACACCACAAAGTGAAGGACTTCCGCACCCAGTTCGACGTGTTCCGCCGCTTATGCGTAGCCGCCGCCGACCTCGCCGATCCGGCCATGGCTTTCCGCGAGATCGATCGCGTGCTGGAGGCCGTGGTCCGCTATCGGCGGCCGGGCTACATCGAGTTGCCCCGCGACATCGTGGGCTACGTGCCCCGGGGGCATTACGCACCGGCCGCCAACTCCACGCCCAGCGACGCGGACGTGCTCGCCGAAGCGCTGGCTGAAGCCACGCGGCGAATCGCGGCCAGTCGCCGCCCGGTGATCCTGGCCGACGTGGAAATCCATCGCTTCGGCCTGCAAGACGAGTTGTTGGCATTAGCGGAAGGCGCGGGAATTCCCATCGCCACCACGATCCTCGGCAAGAGCGTGGTGGGCGAGACCCATCCGCTGTTCGTGGGCATCTACGAAGGCGCGATGGGACGCGAGGAAGTCACGCGATTCGTCGAGGAGAGCGATTGCGTGATCATGCTCGGAGCCTTCATGACCGACATCAATCTGGGCATCTACACCGCCAATCTCGACCCCGGCAAGTGCATCTACGCCACCAGCGAAGCGCTCCGCATCAGCCACCATCATTTCCACGACGTGCGGTTGGAGGATTTTTTGCGCGGGCTGGTCCGCGCGGGATTGAAGACTCCGGTGCGGCCGCTGCCGCCGCGGCCAGGCTGCAACGGCGACGCCTTCCGCGTCGAGCCCGACGCGCCCATCACCATCACCCGGTTGATCCTACGGCTGAACCAGTCGTTGGACGACTCGATGGTAGTGATTGCCGACGTGGGCGACGCGTTGTTCGCTTCCAGCGACCTGGTGATCCGGCGGCAGACGGAGTTTCTTGCGCCGGCCTATTACGCCTCGATGGGCTTTGCCATTCCGGCAGCGCTGGGGGTGATGATCGCTCGACCCGGTTTGCGGCCGGTGGTGCTGGTGGGCGACGGCGCCTTCCAGATGACCGGAATGGAACTCTCGAACGTCGTCCGCCGCCAACTGAATCCGATCGTGATCATCCTGGACAACGAGGGCTACGGCACGGAGCGGCTACTGCATCCCGGCAACCACCGCTTCAATTCGGTCCATCCCTGGCAATATCACAAGCTGCCGGAAGTCCTTGGCGGCGGGACCGGCTACGAGGTTCGCACCGAGGGCCAGTTCGACCAGACGCTCCGCACGGCCCTGGCCGACGAGCACGGCTTGAGTTTGATCCACGTGCACCTTGACCCCAACGATTGCAGCATGGCCCTGGCGCGGCTGGCGCGGCGGTTGAGTCCCAAGGTTTGACGTATGCTGCGATATTGCTTTGTGGTTGCGCGGGGGGTAATTTGATCTTGCCGGGGTTATTCACGACTGTCATCCTGAGCGCAGCGAAGGATCTCCGTTCTCGCCCAGGCAGCGACGATTCTTCGCTGCGCTCAGCAGTGACGATACGCGGGATTTCCGCGTGAATAATCCGCGCGAAGTCCAGGGAACCCGACCAAGGAGCAACGATCATGAGCGTATCGAGCAATCTCCGGTTTCACGCCTTCACTGCGTCGGTGCTGGCGGCGCTTCTGGCCTTCCTTTCCCTCAACTCCCTCAACGTTTCGGCCGGCGAGCCGGTCCGCGCTACGGGAACAGTCGAGCCCGAGGAGATCGTGGACGTGGGCCCCCAAGTATCGGGTGTGATCACCAGCCTCGGCGACGATCCGAGCTCCCCCGGCAAAAAGATCGACTACGGCTCGCGGGTCGAGGCGGGTACGGTGCTGGCGCGGTTGGACAACGCGCTCTACCGGGCCCAGGTCGAGGTCGCGCAGGCGGGCTGTCAGCGCGCCGAAGCCCAGTTGGCGTTGGCGCGGGCCAAGCCGGGACCTAGCAGTGTCGCCGTTGCTACGGTGGCGTTGGCTCAGGCGGAGCTGGCCCAGGCGCAGGCCGTATTAAAGCAAGCCAAAATCAACCTGGGCTACACGCTCATCAAGTCGCCGATCAAGGGCGTCATTATCGATCGCCGCGTCAACGGCGGCCAAAATGTGACTGCGTCTCTCAGCGCCTCCAGCCTGTTCCTGCTCGCAAGCGACCTACGGAAGCTAGGGGTATGGGCGTCGGTCAACGAAAAGGACGTCACCCGAATCAAGGTCGGGACGCCGGTGACATTCACCGTCGACGCGATTCCAAAAGCGGTCTTCCAGGGCAAAGTGATTCAGATCCGCCTCAACGCTCAGATGACGCAGAACGTCGTGACCTACACGGTGGTCGTGGCGACCGACAACTCCGACGGCAAGCTGCTCCCCTACTTGACCGCAAACGTCGAGTTCCATACCAACCCATGAACGATCCCGCGCGTTATCTGGAACTTCGCTGCCCGGCGTGTACGTGGCGGGAGACTTGTGGCCCCCAGGGCATCACGGCATGGCTCCGCCGGATGCGCAAAATCCGTCCCACGGGCGAGCCGGAGCCGGAGATCCTGTACGAGGTATTCCGGGCCAATGTGCCGCAGATGGCGTGTCCGGACTGCGGAAAGAAGGGCCTGCTTTGGACTCCCGCCGAGGACGACTGGAATGATCCGCCGCGATGCGACGGGTGTTCGCAGCCGATTTCTCCACAACGGCTGGCCGCAGTGCCCGGGGCCACGCTCTGCGCGACTTGCCAGGGCGACCTAGAACAGGGACGCAGCCCAGCGAGCGACGAGTTCTGTCCGCGTTGTGGCGCTCCCATGGCATTGCGGCTTTCGCGGCGGGCGGGCGTGGCACGCTTCGTGATGGCCTGTACCGCCCAGCCTCCCTGCCGCCTGGGTTGATCGCGATGCGAACCGCGTGTGCGTCGAGCGTGGGGAAATGCTATACTGCCCAGGCCATGCCGAACCCGCTGCCACCCATCCCGCTCGACGCCTCGATCGCCACGGCCCAGCGCGACGTTACCCGCCTCCGCGATCTCAGCACGCCGCAATGGAAGGCGGGTATCGCCGCCTGGTTGGGTTGGCTGTTCGACGGCCTGGACATGCACATTTACACCCTGGTCGCGGCGCCCTTCGTGGCCCAGTTGTTGGGCAACCTCGATCCGAAAGACGCCCTGGTGGGCAGCCGCAGCTCGATCATCCAGGCCGGGTTCATGGTGGGTTGGGCACTGGGAGGCGGGTTCTTCGGCCGCCTCGGCGATCGCCTGGGCCGCACCCACGCCCTGATGGCTACCATCGTCACCTATGCGGCGTTTACGGGCCTGTCGTTCTTCGCGCAGTCCTGGTGGCATCTCTTGCTGTTTCGCTTTCTGGCGGCGTTGGGCATCGGCGGCGAATGGGCCGTGGGGTCGACCTTGCTTTCGGAGACCTGGCCACGGCGTTGGCGCCCTTGGTTGGCCGCGGTGCTGCAAAGCGCCGTCAATTGCGGCGTGATGATCGCCATGTTCGCTGGATTGCTGTTAAAACACCAGCCGCCGCGCTGTTTCTTTCTCGTGGGGCTGCTTCCCGCGCTGCTGGTAATCTGGATCCGCCGCGCCGTGCCCGAGCCGGAAATCTGGCGCGCGGCCAAAGACCATTCCGGCCCCGCGCGGCCGGGCATCGGCGACCTGTTCCGCGGCGAAATCCGCCGCACGACGGTGCTCACCGTGCTGGTCTGCGCGCTGGGGCTGTCAGCCCATTGGGCGTTCATGTTCTGGTGTACCCAGCACCTGCGGAACCTGCCCGAACTGGAGGGCTGGTCCGACGCCGCGCGGACGGCGCTGGCCGGCAAGGCGATGATCCTGCTGATGGTGACATCGATTCTGGGCAATTTTCTTGCCGCGCAGGTGGCCCGGCTGCTGGGATATCGCCGTACGATCGCGCTGCTGTGCGTAGCCTATTTCCTGGCCATGACCGGGGCCTACGGCGTTCCCCGGCACCATCAGGCGCTGTGGGGGTGGCTTGCCGCGATCGGCATTTGCCAGGGCCTGTTCGCGCTGTTTACGATGTACCTGCCACCGCTGTTTCCGACCTTGCTACGAACCACGGGGGCCGGATTCTGCTACAACATCGGCCGCCTGGCCGCTGCGGCTGGCACCGTCTTCTTCGGCCTGTTCTCGCTCTCCGGGGGCGATTACCGCCTCAATCTGCTGTATGCGGGATTCCTCTTCCTCCCGGCGGCGGCCGTGGCGTTACTGCTGCCCGAGCCGCCGGAGGGATAAGAAGAGGGGGAGACAGGGAGTGGGGGAGATGAAAGATAGAATTACGCGGCATACGGAGTTGGAGGTCTATACGAAGGCGTTTGACGCCGCGATGAAGATCTTCGAGCTGTCCAAGACGTTCCCCAAGGAGGAAACGTACTCGTTGACTGACCAGCTTCGACGGGCGTCCCGCTCGGTATGCGCCAACCTAGCTGAGGACTGGCGGAAACGACGCTCCGAGGGCGCATTTGTGAGCAAACTCAGCGACTCGGAAGGAGAAGCCGCCGAGACGCAAATCTGGCTCCAATTCGCCGTCAAATGCGGCTACCTTGACCGGAACGAAGGCGCGTGTCTGTACGAAACCTACGACCAGGTGCTCAAAATGCTGGTGGAGATGATCAACCACGCCGAGCAATGGTTACTGCCGCACGTTGGAAAGTAGCAAGCAAGCGCAGCTACAAAGTTGGGTATTGGCTCGTCTCCCCCTCTCCCCCTCTGCGTTCACCAATCCTTGCCGCCCTTGCGCGTGCCACAAATCGACACTTCCATGCCCATCTCGTCGGCCAAGGCGGCCTTGGCCAATAGCGCGCTGTCGGCTTCCTTGGGGCTGTTGGCGTAGACCACCTGGATGTGGTTCGACTTGTGCCGCGCCATCATCTGATCGCGGCTGACCCCGTAGAGCACGGCATGCATGATCGGCCACTGCGGCGTGGTGAGCTGCCAACGGCGCTGGGTTTCCGCCTCGGGCAATTCGACGACGCCCGCCCGGCCCAGATCCATTTTGAGACGGTCGTCTTCCACGAAAATTCGCGACCAGACGATCTCGCCCGGCTTGGAGATGCCTTTGATCGTGCCGCCGCCGAGATGGAAATACATGTCGGGCTGGCGCTCGCTGGATGCCCCGCCCCAGCCGCCGATCAGATGCGCCGGCGGGACGGAACCGCTGATGAGAAACACCCAAACGTAGTCCGAGACTGTGCCGGAGCGGTCGGCGTCGGCCCAGCGAATATCGTGTAGCGTGTTCTCCACGGGCTGGCCCATGGCGGCGTGCAGGCGATAGGTCATCAAGCCGTCGAGGCCGGCGCACTCGTCGACTTCGTTGAAGTGCACCAGCGGCCGGCCGTCGTAGAGCACCCGTTGCCCGTCGCGGCTGGTGACCGGCGGACGGTCGCTGTTGTTGAGTGTGCCCTCAACCAGGTCGCTGGCGGGCAGGAGGTCTTTGAGGCCCTGCTGATACTGGATGCCGATGGTGTGGCAGCCGAAATCGTCGGCGATCCGCAGCGCGGCCACATACATCTTGCACTGCATGTGGATCTGCGCGTCGGTGAGATCGGTATCCGGGTTGGGCCCGGTGACGAACTTCATGCCACGATCTTCCATCCACTTGCGAACCGCCGCGGCCTCGTCGTCGCGAACCTGGTTGGTCTCGTAAAACAGTGCCGATTGGCTAAGCCGTTCCTTGAACACTCCGGTCGCATGCAGCAGATGGTCGGGAATGATGGCGTTGTACATGCCCATGCATCCCTCGTCGAAGATGCCCATGATGGCCTTGTGGCGGCGGAACTGTTCGGCCAGGGCCTTGCCCAACCGCCGCTCTGCGCCGGGGATCTTCACGCGGCCGAGCGGCGTGACGTGATCGGTAGGGTGCCGCACGGCGCCCTTTTCGAGCCACTTTTGCAGGTCTTTGAGGAATGGCTTGTCGGTGAAGTCCTCGCTCCAGAGTGAGGAATACTTCTTGCCGGCCTTGGTCAAACTGGCATTGAGGTTCAGCATACCCACCAGGCCCGGCCAGGTTCCCGACCAGTTGGCCACGGTAAGGATCGGTCCCTTGTGGCTCAACAGTCCGGAGAGCACGTGGTGCGAGTACTGCCAAACGGCCTCGGCCACCATCAGCTTAGCCTCGGGGTCGATGCCGGCAAACACGCACATCCCTTCCTTTTGCGAGCCGATGAAGCCATGCTGCTCGTCGGGCTTGTAGGGATGCGCCCGCACCAACTCGTAGCCGGCCTGGGCCACGGCCGCCGTGAGGGCTTGTTCCATTTCGCTTTGGGCCTTCCAACAACTGCGGTTGGCGGCCGGCCGCAGATCGCCGCTGGCGACCAACAGAACTTGCTTCTTTTTTGCCTTGGGGGTTTTTGCCAAAACCGGTAATTCGTAGTTTGCCATCGATAGCACTCCTTAAGTCATGGTAGAAGCCCCTATCATAGCCCAACTGCTTGGCAGGGGAAAGTAGCGGAGAAGCCGCATAATCGCCGGCAAAGCGCAATAAATTTCGCAGAAAAACTGCGGCCTTGCGTTCACTTCTTCGGGAACCGCAACACGTACCGCTCTGCGAGGCAGGGAATCCCGCCCGAACGTCGGACCAACGTTCTCCTCACGATTTGGAAACCTTCGCCCGATTCCGTGGCTCGGTCGGCGGCCGGCTGCAACCAGGCTGCCGGGATTCCAGGGGTTGACCGCGCTGCCGCCGCCGTTTGCCCTCCGGCCGAGATTGGAGGGCGACCAATGTTCGCAACGCAAACACAACCACGAACAGCAGGCCGATGCCGGCCAGAATGGTTTTGGCTTGCTCGGCCGTGGTTGTGCCGAGAATCTCTGTCCAGTTCAGGGTTAATTGCAGCTCTGGCGCCACCCCGTCTGTCGGAACGGATGGCACACCTTGGAAGGGCACGGGTGGCCTGGGTGGCACCGGCTCAACCAGCGGCACTTGCGACGCCTTGCGTGGCACTGGGTCAGCCAGTGCCACCCGCGGTGAAGTTGCCGAAATCGCCGGAATGGGTGCGGAAGCGACCTGCGATGCAGCCTGGCGCGCGGGCCGGAGCGGCTTTGGCGGCGCTGCTGGAACGGTTGGCGCTGGGTTGCTGGGGATCGACGCCAGTACCGGTCGCGGCCTGGGTGGCACTGGCTCAGCCAGTGGCACACGCAACGGTTCTGCTTGCTTCGCGATCATCGTACTATTGGGGTCCGCCCGTTCGAGGTCGTCGACTACCGAGCCCAAAAACGCCCGCACACGGCCGCCATAGCTGCCGGTGGTGTATCCCATGGCGGTGCCGAAGAGCACACCTGCCACCTCGCCACGGCGGTTGAGAATCGGTCCTCCCGAGTCCCCCTGGCGGGCGGCGGCAGAGAGTTCCACCATTTCCGCGGGGAAGTTTGCGCCCGGAGAGACATATTCCACGCAACGCCCGGTTGCCGCGCGGTACCAACCGGCCCCGTATCCGGCGATCGTCAGTGGATCGCCCGACCGGGGTGGATAGGGAGAGATCGGCACCGGTTCGGCATGCGGACGCCAGATGACCAGCGCGGCCAGGTCCCAATTGCGGTCGGTTTTCAGCACGCGCGCGCCGCTGCGGAAGCCGTCGGGAAACACCACCGTAATCAAGCCCGAGGCATCGTGAACGACATGCCAGTTGGTCACCACCAGGCCGTAGTGCCGGCTGACGCCGACAAGCGTGCCGGAGCCGAGCGAGAAACCGTCAGGCAGTGGGGCGATCACGCGAACCACGGCCGGATGCGGGGTTTCGCCGGGTTGCGATGAGCCGCTGGCCGCCAACGGATCGATGGCCGCCGGGCCCGTCCAATTGGGCGCGGGTCCCGCACAAAGGGTCAGCGCAATCGCCAGCAGCGATGTCACGTGGAGTGCGGCCTCATTTAGCCCCGCTTCGGTGTGGATCTTGCCTTCGCGATTCGCTTTCGACGATCCGCCGCAACAGCTCGCGGCGCAACTTCGCCAATTCGTCGGAGCGCGGCGACGGCTTTGTGGGTTGCAGGGGCATCATGTATGATGATTCGGCCACGGCCCCGGCGTGGTGCAGTTTGGATTCGGCGTGCGACACGACTTGCCCAGGGCGTGCATCGCGCAATTTCGGCAACATGGGGAGAATTGTCGCGGCTTCCGCGAGAGTCGCACGGTGGATCGTGCAAGCCAACCTTCGGGCGGGAATGTGGTCGCGGTTGTCCCACTTGCAACGAATAACACACGTATCAGCGGCTGAGCTGGACGTCGTCGCGCAGCGTGGGCCGGCGAAACGCGATCGGCACGTCGGCGACCTCTGCCACGCTCATTTATCTCACCCACCCCAACGTCCTACGTGCTTCCCGCTCGGAGCGGATTGTAGTATCATATTTTAACATGTCATCGAATGTCCCATCCAAATCGCCCACCTTCCAGGAGGCCCTCGCCCACGGCCTGCTGGTGTTCGATGGGGCCATGGGAACGGAGATCTACCGGCACCATGTGTTTACCAACCGTTCGTTCGATGAACTTTGCCTGTCGGACGCCAAGCTGATTCGGCAGATCCACGTGGAGTACCGCGACGCGGGCGCGGATGTGTTGACGACCAATACTTTCGGCGCCAACCGCTTATTGCTGGCAAAGTTCGGCCTGGCCGAAAAGCTCCCCGACATTCTTCGCGCCGGGGCCCGCACGGCGCGCGAGGTGGCCGACCAGTCCGACCGCCGGGTGTTCGTAGCCGGCTCGATTGGCCCGGTCCCTCTCCAACCGCAGCAGGAGCAGCCGGCCGAAGCGATGATCTGCGAGCAAGTCGAGGGGCTGATGGCGGGCGGGGCCGATTTCATCCTCTTCGAGACCCAGCCCAACCGGCAGGCCCTGGAGGTCTGTGCGTCGGCCATGCGGCGGATGCCCGAAGTGCCGTACGTGCTGTCGTTCGTGGTCGTTGATCGCGGCGAAACGGCCTCCGGCGAATCGGTGGATCGCATGATGGCGCCGCTGCCGAGCGATGGGCCGCAGCCGATCGCGTGGAGCATGAATTGCGGCACCGGGCCCGACGGGCTATTAGGCGCGGTGGAACGTGCAGTGAAGCTCACCTCGCTGCCGTTGGTCGTAATGCCCAACGCCGGCATGCCCAAGGAGGTCGACAACCGCCACATCTACTTCTGCTCGCCTGAATACCTCACCAGCTACGCGAAGCGGTTCATCGAGTTGGGCGCGGCGGCCGTGGGAGGCTGCTGCGGCACCACGCCCGAGCATATCTTCGAAATCGCGCGGGCGGTGAAGCCACTGGCCCGGGCGCGGCGGCCGGTGATGATCCAGGCGGCCGAAACGGCCGAGCAGAAACCGCCCGCGGCGCTGGCCGAAAAATCGCGGTTCTCCTGGCGTCTGGCCCATCAGCAATGGGTGACGACTGTGGAATTGCTGCCGCCCCGCGGCTACGACCTCAGCGACACCATCGCCAAGAGCAAGAAGCTGCACCAGCACGGGATTGACGCCATCAACGTGCCCGACGGTCCCCGGGCCAGTTCGCGGCTCTCACCGCTGGTAACGGCCGATCGGATCCAGAAGGAAGCCCAGATCGAGACCATCCTCCACTTCTGCTGCCGCGATCGGAACCTGATCGGGATGCAAGCCGACCTGCTGGCCTGCGCGGCCTGCAACATCCGCAATATCTTGTTCGTGACCGGCGATCCGCCCAAGCTGGGGAGCTACCCGCACGCCACCGGCGTGTTCGACGCCGATTCGATCGGCATGGCGGCCGTGCAGCGGCGGCTGAACTGCGGGCTGGATCTGGGCGGCCAGGCCATCGATCCGCAAACCTTTGCGGTGATCGGCGTGGGGCTGGACCCCACGGCGCTGGACCGGAATCGCGAACTGGACCGTTTCCGTCAGAAGGTCGAGGCGGGCGCGGAGTTCGCCATCACCCAACCAATCTTCGATTCCGAGGCCCTACTGCGTTTTCTGGACCAGGTCGGGCACTTCGGCATTCCCATCGTGGCCGGGATCTGGCCATTGGCCAGCCACCGCAACGCGTCCTTCATGCGCAACGAAGTGCCGGGTGTGGTGATCCCCGATTCGATCATGCAACGGATGGCTTCGGTCACCAGCCGCGAAGATCAGTTGGCAATGGGCGTCGAGATTGCGCGGGAGTCGGTCCAGCGGGTGCGCGATCGCGTGGCCGGGATCCAGGTCAGCGCGCCCTTCGGGAAGGTCGAGACGGCCCTGGCGGTAATCGAGGGTTCCGGCGGGTAGTGCTCCGCCAAAAAAGTTTCCTTTCGGAACCGCTTCTGGTATTATAATCAACACGGATCGCGTGCGAATCGGTCGATAACGTCCCTTGCAGTAAACTGGAGACCACCACGATGAATAGCCCATCCAATCCTCTTTCGCGGCGGGATTTGCTCTGCGGTGGCGCCGCCGCGGTGGCCGTCGCTGCGGCCGGGGAAGTAGCGGCCTTGGGCGCGGAAAAAAGTCCGCAAGAGGCGGCCGTGGAGCGGGTGGTCACCAAGGGACGCATCCATCAATCGGTGGTCAGTTGGTGTTTCGCGCCCATGCCGGTGGAAACGCTCGCCGGCCACGCCGCCGCCATCGGGCTGAAGGCCGTGGAGAACATCGCGCCGAAGGATTGGCACATCCTGAAGCGTTACGGCCTGGTCAACGCCATGACCGTCGGGCATGGGTTTGTCGAGGGCATGAACCACAAAGAAAATCATGCGATGTGCATCGCGAAGTTGAAGTCCTGCATCGACGACAACGCCGCGGCCGGATTCCCCAACGTGATCACTTTTTCCGGCATGCGCCGCGGCATGCCCGACGACGTCGGTTTGGAAAATACCGTTACGGGGCTGAAACAGGTGATCGGCCATGCCGAGCGCAACAAGGTGAACCTCTGCCTGGAGGTGCTCAACAGCCGCGTCAACGTGGAGATGAAAGGCCATCCCGACTACATGTGCGACAAGGTGGAATGGGCCGCCGAGGTCTGCAAGCGGATCGGTTCGGAGCGGATGAAAATCCTCTTCGACATCTACCACGTGCAGATCATGGAGGGCGACATTATCACCCGCATTCGGCAGTACCACGAATACATCGGCCATTACCACGTGGCCGGCGTGCCCGGCCGCAATGAAATCGACGACGCGCAGGAGATCAACTACCCGGCCATCATGCGGGCGATCCTGGCCACCGGCTACAGCGGCTACGTCGGTCAGGAGTTCATCCCCATCGGTGATCCGATTCAGTCGCTGCGCGAAGCCGCGCGGCTTTGCGACGTGTGAGCCGGCTGATACTCCCATGTTTGTCGCAAGAGCCGCGTCGGCGGATCGGGCGACCGGAACTGCCAGTTCCACGATTCGGCACTGAGCATACAGCGGAGCATGGCGACAAGCTGTAGCGGATGCATCACGGCGATGGGAAGCACGCGAACGAAGATCTCCAGGCCCTTGGGCGATTTCAGCGCCGCGCGAATCCGCCGCAGCCATTCTTCCGAGGTGAGGTGGTAGTCGTACGTGCCATCTACGGTATGCACCACCTTGAAATAACCTTCCGCACAACGCTCGAACTGCCCCGACACGGGATAATAGCCGCCGAAACTCCGCGCCAGCATGGCGTAATGATAATTGTCCGAGCCGCGCGGAAATGCCGCGGGACTTTTCAGCAGGTTCCGCGGATCCGGAGGCCGGATAAAATGGATCGTGGTGTTCACCAGCCGCTTGTTGTTCGACTGGGGATCGATCAGCCGATGGCAGATCTCGAAGAACTGGGCGTAGATCGCATCGGTCTGGCCGGCCACGGCTTCGGCGGGCTGAACGAAGTGCTCGATGGGTCCATTGGCCACCACCGCGTCAAAGCGCCCGTTCCACTCCGGGCCCAGGTCCTTGTAATTCAGTAGCCGGACATCCAGCCCTCGCTGCCGGCAGAGCCGGACTTGCTCGGGCGAGATGGTGATTCCCGTTCCGGTCGCGCCGCGCGCGCGAATCTCGTCCAACAGCCGGCCATTGCCGCAGCCGATGTCCAGAATCCTTGTCCCCCGGCCACAACAAACTTCGTCCAGCAAGTACTGGAGCTGATTGCGTTGCGCTTCCAGATAGGGCGTATGGGGGTCGTCGTGGTAGATACCCTCGGTGTAATCCAGCAGCCCGCAGGGGGGGAAGAACTTGTCGAAGATCGTATAGCAGTTCACCACCGTGGGTACACGATGGGCCTGGCAACCGTCGCTCATGACCGTCTCCTTTGCGGCTGGAATGTCCATATTCTAGATTCTACGCGCGAAGGACAGCAAGAATTTCCACCAATCAAAAATGGGAAAGGGGGACAATTGCTGTTCCAAAGAGGGGGTTCTGAATAGTCAACGCCGGAAACGTTGCCTGAATCACCCCAGTCAACGCGACGACGGCACTCAAGATCGCCAGCCGGATCTATTGATATAGTAGCCCCCCATATTAGCTACCCGTCCGTCTCATCGCAATAAGAGCCTCGTCAGTTTCGCGTCTGGCTTGCGAGAGAACGGCTAGGGTGCGAAGGGTCGTTTTTGACCTGCACGTGATATTGCCATCCGCTGTCAAGAATAAGCTACGGTTCAGTACCCCGCCGCGTGGGACGATTGTCGAGAAATCTCCGTTAGGGCACTGGCATGCTGGAAGACAAAGAGATTCTGCGTGAATTCGTGGTCGAATCGCGAGAGCGTTTGGCCGACGTCGAGAATCGCCTGTTGGCGATCGAGGCGGCGGGATCCACCGCCGATGCCGAGATGGTCAACGAGGTCTTCCGCGCCGTCCATTCCATCAAGGGAGCCGCGGGGTTCCTTGGGCTGCAGAAACTCGGCCAATTGGCGCACCATCTGGAGAACGTGCTGAACCTGGTGCGGAACCATCAACTCGTGCCCGATGGTGGCGTCACGAACACGATGCTGCGATCGGCGGACCTGCTCCGCAAAATGCTCGACGACGTCGAGCAGTCCGACGCGGTAGATATCTCCGAGCAAGTCGATCGCCTCGAGCAGATCATCGCGGGATTGTTGGCCGAGGAATCGGGCCATGCGCAAGCCGCTGAAGACCAGGTTCGGGCCGCCGCTCCCGTCGCGGAGGTTGCCAAGGGGCCGCTTGCCGCTGATGCGGGTTCGGCTTGCAACGCGTCCCCCGCGATCGCTCGCGACCGGTTGGAAAGCGGTTCGATATCCCCGCCGCAGCCGGCCGCATCGCGCGTGGCCGCAGTGCCCGCTTCCGCTCCCACGGCCGACACCAACATCCGGGTCTCGGTGACGGTACTGGATCGCCTGATGAACCTGGCGGGGGAGTTGGTCTTGGCGCGGAACCAATTGCTACAGAACGTCGAGACCGGCGATCGCAGTCTCTTGGATTCGGTGGCTGCCCGCGTCAACCAGGTAACCAGCGAGCTCCAGGAAACCATCATGCAGACCCGGCTGCAAATGGTCGGAACGGTATTCAACAAGTTTCCCCGCGTGGTTCGCGACTTGAGCCAAACGCTGGGCAAACAGTGCCAATTGATCGTCGAAGGACAGGAAGTTGAACTCGATAAATCGATTATCGAAGCCATTGGCGACCCGCTGACGCACCTGGTCCGCAACTCGATCGACCACGGTGTCGAATCGCCCCAGGCGCGAGTCCTCGCCGGCAAGCCAGCCGAGGGTACGATCACCTTGCGGGCCTTTCACCTTTCGGGCAAGGTCCACATCTCGATCCGCGATGACGGCGCCGGCATCGACGTCGCCAGGATCCGTGATAAGGCCGTCGCCCGGGGAATCATCAGCGCCGATCAAGCCCGAGCGATGAGTGATCGTGAGGCCCTGCAACTGATTTTTCAGCCCGGCTTTTCACTGGCCGAGAAAGTTACCCAGGTGAGCGGCCGAGGCGTGGGCATGGATGTCGTGAAAACGAATATCGAGCGATTGGGCGGCACCGTGAACTTGGAAACCAAAGTTGGATCCGGCACCCAAATCACGGTGAAGCTGCCGTTGACGCTGGCCATCGTTCCCGCACTGACCGTCTGCTCGAAGGGCCGGCGATATGCCATACCGCAAACCAACATCAGCGAACTGGTGCGGGTAAAGGCTGATGAGATCGCGAAGCGGATCCAGCGCATCAAGGGCGCGGAAGTGCTGCGGCTGCGCGGCGACCTGCTGCCACTGGTCCGTTTGGACACGGTGCTCGGCCTGCCGGGCGACGGATCCGCGGCTTCGACATGCTCCGCTCGCAACGACTTGGGGATCTGTGACGGGGAGGACTCGTTGCGCGCGGCCGGCCGCGATGTGCGGAACATCATCGTGGTGGAGACCGCGCATCTCCGCTATGGCCTGATCGTTGAGCGGCTCTCCGATTCGGAGGAAATCGTGGTCAAACCGCTGGGCCGGCACTTGAAGGATTGCCCCTGTCTGGCCGGAGCGACGATCCTCGGCGACGGCACGGTGGCCTTGATTCTTGATGTGGCCGCGATCGCCACCCACTGCCATCTACTCATACCGGACCAGGAAGACGCATCGAAAAGGGCGGGCACCGGCGGCACTGCGTCGCAAGAGGCGCCGACGGTGCTGGTTTTCCGCAATCATCCCGACGAGCAATTTGCCGTGCCCATGCAGCTCATCGCCCGCTTGGAGCGAATTCGCGCCGAAGAGGTCCAACGCGTGGGCGGCCAGAAGGTGCTGAAGTGCCGCGATGGGTCGCTGCCGCTGTTGAGTCTGGAAGACCATATCCGGGCCTGCCCGGGCCCTAAATCCAAGTCGGCCTACGTGGTGGTGTTCAACTTTGCCCGGCGCGAGGTCGGGTTGCTGGTGCACGAAGTCGTGGATATTCGCGAGGTTGACGCCCAATTCGACACGGTGTTGTTTCGCCAGCCGGGCGTGATGGGATCGGCGATCATGGCCGGAAGAGTGACGCGGCTGCTGGACGTTTTCGAGTTGACCGAAGCGGCGCATCCGGAGTGGGTCGAGCGCACCAGGAAGGCGGCTCCCGTCGATGGGCCGCGGCATACGATCCTGCTGGCCGAGGATTCCGACTTCTTCCGCAAGCAATTGGCCGCCTTTCTGGAAAAGGCCGGCCATCGGGTGATCGCCTGCGTGGATGGCCTGGCGGCGTGGAATGTCCTGCGGCAGCCGCCTTGCCCGATCGACCTGGTGGTCACCGACGTGGAAATGCCGAATCTGAACGGGTTCGAGCTGGCCCGGCGGATCAGGGGCGATGCCGAGCTGGCCCGGCTCCCCATCATCGCGGTCACTTCGTTGGCCAGCGATGAAGACCGCGCGCGTGGCGTCGAGGCCGGCATCGAACAATATCACGTCAAGTTGGACCGCGAGCAATTGATCGCCACCGTGGAGCAGATCCTGGCCACCCTCGACGGCAGCTTCACGTCGCCGGGGATGGAAAAGGCCTTATCCGACTGAGGAGCGAATATGACGGCTTCGAACGAGAATCAAGTCGCGGGCGCCGGCCCGTCGATTCAGTGCGTCACCTTCTATGTCGGAGAGTCGCTCCTGGGAGTGCCGATCCAACAGATCGAGGAAATCAATCGCCTTGTCGACCTGACCCCTGTACCGCATGGGCCGGCTTGCGTTCGTGGGGTGATCAATCTCCGCGGCGTTGTCGTGACGGTCGTCGATCTGCGGACGATCCTGGGGTTGGATCCGCTGGAAATTACCCGCGATACACGCAACGTGATCCTCAACTTCAATGGTGAGCACGTAGGCCTGGTCGTGGATCGCGTGGCCGACGTGGTCGCCGTGGGCACGGACGAAATCGATCGTCCGCCGGCGAATCTGAGCAGTGCCGAAGGCCGCTTCTATTGCGGAGTTTACAAACTGGAATCGGAACTAATGGTCCTTCTGGACGTGGAACAAGCACTGACTGCCGAGAGCGTCGTCTCCTGATCGGTTTCGACGAACCGCTGCCGGCCGGTCCATAACGATGGAGTTGAGAAATGTTTCAGCGTGGCACAATCCGGACGAAGATTATTATCATCGGCCTCCTGCAATTGTTGCTCCTCAGCGGCGCGCTCCTGGGCCTGTACTATCGCCAGGCCCGAGAAAATGCTCGCGACGAATGCCTTGCCCGGGCAAGGAGCCTGGTCCTTACGGTGGAATCGGTACGCGACGAGATGGCCCGGAAATGGGATCAAGGCCTGTTCAGCCAGCAGCAGGTCACCGATTGGGCCAAGAAAGGCGAGACGAAGAAGATCTTTGCCGCCATCCCCGTGGTCACTGCCTGGGATTCGGCCATGGCCAAGGCCAAAGAGGGCGGCTACGAGTTCCGCGTTCCGAACCTTCAGCCGCGCAATCCGGCCCACAATCCCGACACAGTCGAGGTCCAGGCCCTTGCCGCTTTGGCCAATGACGATCTGAAGGAATTCTGCGAGATTGACAAGGAGCACAATGCGTTGCGTTATTTCCGGCCCATTCGGCTCACGCAAGAGTGCCTGCTCTGCCACGGCGATCCCGCCAATTCGGCGCGCTTGTGGGGAAACAACAAGGGCCTGGATCCCACCGGCACGCGCATGGAGGACTGGAAAGTCGGCGACGTGCACGGCGCGTTCGAGGTGGTGCAGTCGTTGGATGAGGCCGACGCAAAAACCTGCGCAGCGATCTGGAAGGCCGGCACCCTCGTAATCGGTCTGGCTGCGGCCAGCGCCCTGGCCTTTTTCGTGCTCATTACCTGCTCCATTACCAACCCCCTCCGCGACACCGTCGCGGCGTTCAAGGTCTTTGCCGCCGGTGATTTAACGCGGACCCTGAAAGTCCACGGCAACGACGAAGTGGGCGAGTTGCGGACCTCGGCGAACGTGTTGATCGAGAAGCTTCGCGACATGATGAGCAAAGTGAATCGTTGTGCCGCGGAATTGGGCGGGGCCTCCACGCAGCTCTCGGCCACCGCCGAACAACTGGCCCACGGGGCTGAGGCCACCACCCAGCAATCAGGCGCCGTGGCCGCCGCAGCCGAGGAAATGTCGACCAGCATGCAGCACATGGCCGTTTCCACGGAACAAATGTCCGGCAACGTTAAATCGGTGGCATCGGCCGTGGAACAGATGACCGCCGCCATCTCCGAGGTGGCTCGCAGCGCCGAACGGGCGGCCGGCGTGGCCGATAGTGCCGCCCATTCGGCGGAGACCAGCAATAATAAGATCGGCCATCTCAGCGTGGCCGCCGTCGAGATCGGCAAAGTGATCGAAGTCATCCAGGACATCGCCGAGCAGACCAATCTGCTGGCGCTAAACGCCACCATCGAGGCTGCCCGCGCCGGCGACGCCGGCAAGGGCTTCGCCGTCGTGGCCACCGAAGTCAAGGAGCTGGCTAAGCAGACCTCGCAGGCCACCGAAGACATTCGTCGCCGCATCGAGAGCATCCAGGGATCGGCCGGCGAAGCGGTGCAGGCGCTCCACGAGATCAGCAACGTGGTCACCCAAGTGAACGAGGCCTCGCGGACCATCGCCTCGGCGGTCGAAGAACAGAGCATTACCACCCGGGAGATTGCGCAGAACGTGGCCCGCGCCGCGGAAAACGCGGAGACGGTTTCCACGGGTGTGACGCAATCGGCCGCGGCCACCCGCGAAGTGACTGAGAACATCGCCCGTGTGGATCGTAATGCCCGGCAGACCGCGGAAGAGGCCAACCAAACACGGACCGCGGGAAACGTGGCCGCCGAGTTGGCGGAACGACTGCGTACCATGATCGGACAGTTCCGGGCCTGAGCGGAAACCAAATGCCCTGCGAACGATCATGGAACAACCTCTACGCGTACTTATCGTCGACGACTCGGTCACATACCGCAGGGTTGCCAGTTCGGTGTTGGCCGAGTTTCCCGGCGTGGAGGTGGTTGGAAGTGCGGCCAACGGCAAAATCGCGTTGCAGCGGATCGAGCAGCTTTCACCCGACCTGCTCCTACTCGACGTGGAGATGCCGGAAATCGACGGGCTGGAGTTGTTGCGCCGGTTGAGGGCGGAGGGAAGCGAGATCGGCGCGATCATGCTCAGCGCGGCTACCGCCAATGCCGCCAAGGCCACCTTGCAGGCCCTGGCACTGGGAGCATTCGACTTCGTGGAGAAGCCCTGCGGCGGCACGCTTGAGGAGAATTCGGGCCGGTTGCGGAAGCAGTTGCGACAAAAAATCGACGATTGTATCCGGGCCCGGGCGATTCGTCAGATCCTCCGACCCGGTAGCTGCGGGGGAAAAAAGGACAGCTCCAGCTTGCCTGAAGGCCGGTCCAACGTTCTGTCGGTGCCCGCTGCCGCACGACAATTGGCCCCGTCCCCTTTCCCGATACGGCCAAGTTTACGGACCTCAAAGCCGCAGGCCGTGGCAGTGGGAGTATCCACGGGCGGGCCGCAAGCACTTACGCAAATGCTGCCCATGCTGCCCAAGGATCTGCGGGTTCCGCTGCTGATCGTACAACACATGCCCCCCCTGTTTACCCGCTCGCTGGCCAATGATCTTGACCAGCGGTGTGGCCTGCGAGTGTGTGAAGCGGTTCAAGGGGAGCGCGTGTTTCCCGGTTGCGTCTACATCGCACCGGGCGGGAAGCAAATGAAAGTCTCGCGGGAAAACGAGGCCGTCGTCATCGATCTGAGCGACGATCCCCCAGAGAATAACTGCCGCCCTTCGGTGGATTACTTGTTTCGCTCGGTCGCCCAGGTCTACGGCGGCGACGCGGTGGGAGTGATCATGACCGGAATGGGCAGCGACGGAACGCGCGGCTGCTCCCTGCTCAAAGATCGCGGTGCGGCGATCGTCGCCCAGGACGAGGCGACCTGCGTAGTGTTCGGGATGCCCCGCGGGCTGATTGAGCAGGGGATTGCCGACGTCGTGGCGCCGTTGGATCGAATCGCGGCGGAAATCACCCGCCTGGTCGGAAGGGGGTGAGGAAGTGCAAGTCCGACCCGAGGAGATTCCGGCCGTTGCGCAACTGGTGTATCAGTTGTGCGGGATTGTCGTGGACCCATCCAAGGGGTACCTGATCGAGAGCCGGCTTTCGGGCCTGGCCGAAGCAGCCGGCTGCGCCAATTTCAGCGAGTTTTGCCGGAAGGTGCGCGGCTGCGCCGATCCCCTGCTACGTAATCAGGTGATCAACGCCATCACAACCCAAGAAACCCTATTCTTTCGCGACGGTTCGCCTTTCGATGCGTTCCAGCATCGAGTGCTCCCCGATCTGATCGACGCCAAAGCCGGCTCGCTGTTTCCCAATCGCATCCGCATCTGGTCGGCGGCGTGCAGCACGGGGCAGGAGCCTTACAGCATCGCCATGGCGTTGTGTGAGTTGCTCCCCGACATCTCCTCCTGGGATGTCAAGATTCTGGCCACGGATATCTCGGACGCGGCCATCCAGCAGGCTAGCACGGGGCGGTATGCCAGGCACGAGATCCAACGCGGCATGAAACCGCAACTCTTGTCCAAATACTTCCAGGAAGAGCCCGGCGGCTGGCTGGTGCGCGATCCGTTGCGCTGGCTGATCGCCTTCCAACGCCGTAACCTGTTGGAGCCGTTTGCCGCGCTGGGTCCGTTTGACGTGATCTTTTGCCGTAATGTGGCCATCTACTTCGACCCTCAGACTCGCCGTAGCCTGTTTCTACGCATGTCCAACCGCCTGGCGACTGACGGCGCCCTGTTCGTGGGCGCCGCGGAATCGCTCTCCGACCTGGACGCCGAGTTTCAGCCAATGCACCATTGCCGGGCGGTTTACTACCGCCGCAAGAAAAGAGTCGGCGATGCGGTCGGCAGTCGGCAGTAGGGGTCGATCGCACGGAAACACCAGGGGCGAAAGGGGCAATCGCCCTTTGCCGCGCTCAGCCGGCGTGCCACCGTCCGTTCCCCCCTGACGCGGCAATGCTTCGTTCGCCCTTGCCAACGGCGGCCGCGGGAGGTGAAAATAGGGTTCGCACGTAAGCGGCGAGCATCCCAGGAAGGAACGCGACTCGGCATCCTTTGAAAAGGCGCATACCCATGAGCGATCTTTGGCGGCACCGCGGCAGAGCACTGACCGCGATCAGCGTTGCCATTCTCCTGGCATCCTCGGCCCGGGCGGTGGAACTCCTATCGCCCGACGGCCGATTGAGCATTATCGTGGATGTGAAGTCCTGCGGCGACAAGCCGGGCTGCCTGTTCTACCGCGTGAGCTATGACGGCCGAGCCGTGCTGGCCGATTCACAGCTCAGCCTTACGATCAAGGGCGCCCCGCCGCTGGAACAGGGCTTCAGAATCGTCGAGAGCGCTGCTTCCGCGCACGACGAGACCTGGAAGCCGGTCTACGGGGAGCGAAGCCAATACCGCGACCATTACCGGCAATTGCTGCTGGATCTGGAGGATTGCCAGTCCCCGCCGCGAAAGCTGCAACTGATCTTCCGCGCCTACGACGAGGGCGCTGCCTTCTGCTACAGCTTCCCGCAACAAGCCGGGCTGAGCAGCTTCACCATCGTCTCCGAGAACACCCGCTTTCACTTCACCGGCGATCACACGGTTTGGACGGTGTACACCGCGCAGGGCGACTATGCCGGAATCAAGGGCCACGGCGGCCCAACGCCGCTCAGCAAGATCAAGTCCGGCGCGGAGCGGCCGCTGCCGGTGCGGATTGCCGACGACCTCTATGCGGCCCTGGCCGAGGCCCGGTTGGTGGACTACGCGCGGATGAAGTTCCGCGTGGCCAAGGGCCTGAACAACACCTTGGAAAGCGTGCTCGACGGGCCGGTGGCGGTGAAAGCTCCCTATCGCAGCCCGTGGCGAGTGATCATGGTGGCCGATTGCCCCGGAAAACTGTTGGAACACGACTACCTGATCCTCAACCTCAACGATCCTTGCGCGCTGGGCGATACTTCCTGGATCAAGCCGGGCAAGGTGCTGCGGGAGACCACGCTGACCACGGCTGGCGGCCGTGCGTGTGTCGATTTCTGCGCGGCCCACCACCTTCAGTACGTCTTGTTCGACGCCGGTTGGTATGGCCCGGAGGGGGACAAACGGTCCGACGCCCGTCGCGTGAACGTCGATCCCGCACGCAATCGCGCGAAGAATCCGCTGGACCTCCAGGACGTGCTTCGCTATGCCAAAACCAAAGATATCGGGATCATCCTCTACGTCAACCATCTTGCCGCGGAACGGCAAATGGGCGAGATCTTGCCGCTCTATGAGCGGTGGGGCGTCAAAGGCGTGAAGTTCGGCTTTGTCAACGTGGGGCCGCAGCAATGGACCGCCTGGCTCAACGCCGGGGCACGCACGTGTGCGGCTCATAAGCTGATGCTGGACGTCCATGATGAATATCGTCCCAGCGGCTATTGCCGCACCTATCCCAACTGGATGACCGTGGAGGGAATCGGCGGCAACGAGGAATTCCCCACGCCGATCCACAATGCCACGCTCCCCTTCAGCCGCTTCCTGGTCGGCGCGGCCGATTATACTTTCTGCTGGTACAGCCCGCGGTTGGCCAACAGCCACGCCCATCAACTGGCCATCTCGGTGATCTTTTATAGTCCTTGGAGCGTGCTGTATTGGTACGATCGGCCGCAGCAATACCGGGGCGAGAAGGAGTTGGAGTTCTGGGATGACTTGCCCACGGTGTGGGACGATACGCGGGTGATCAACGGCCGTATCGGCGAATACGTTACGGTGGTGCGGCGCAAAGACGACGCGTGGTGGGTGGGGACCATCCACGCCGTCAAACATGGGCCATTGCGCGTGCCGTTGAGCTTTCTCGAACCGGGCCGGAAATACCTGGCGACCATTTATACCGACGCAATTCGCGACGGCAGCCAGCCGCAGGCCGTGAAAATCGAGAAACTTGCAGTGGACCAGACGACCCTATTGCCGGTCGACATTCCCACCAACGGCGGACACGCAGTACGAATCGTGCCGCTGGAAAATGGGCACTCGGCAGGGGACAGGCGGCAGTAACGGGAAGCGGGGGGAGATTCATCGACAACGTTGATTGGCGAATCTTCCCGTCTCCCCTTTAGTTCTTTCCGTGTGCGCCTATTCCGTGACGGGGCGATCATCGGGGTCGGCCACAAAGCGGTAGCCCGCATCGCGAAGCGTGAGGAAGTGCCTCGGCTTGGCCGGATCGGGCTCCAATGCCTTACGGAGGCGGAGGATGAACTGGTCGGGGGCCCGCGTGTTGAAGTGCCCCGGCATGTCCCAGACGTTTTCCAGCAGCTCGCGGCGGGGAATGATGCGGCTTTCGTTCTCCACGAAATACCGCAGCAATTTCATTTCCAGTTGCGTCATCCGCACCGATTCGCCGCCGACGATCACTTCAAAGGTGTCGAAGTGGATCTGCACGTTGCCGAAAGAGTAGGATGTGATCGCTTCCGGCAGTTGCGCGGCGCGCTGTACCCGCCGCGAATAGAGTCCCAGCAAGTTTTTCACGCGGCTGAGGAACTCGTCCAGATCGAAGGGTTTCATCAGATACTGGTCGGCGCCGACCTCGAACCCCCGGGTGCGGTCTTCGGCGAGGGTGCGGGCGCTGAGGATCAGGATTGGCATGATCTCATCGGCCGCGCGGAGCGACTCGCAGACCGCGTATCCGCTCATGCCGGGCAACATCAGGTCCAGCACCACCAGGTCCACGTCATGGCGGCTCTGCTCGATGAACCGCAGGGCCGACGGCCCATCGCCCATCGTGGTGACCCGGTAGCCCTCGGCCTCGAGATTGTACTTGATCCCGGTGGCCAGGTGTTTTTCGTCTTCGACGACCAGGATGTGCTTTTGCATTTTGGATTTTCGATCGGAGAGTTTTGATTAAACAGCCTCACCGGCGCACCGGAAAATCCAAAATCCGAAATCAATATCCAAAATCATTCTACGGGCTCGCCCGGGAGCCGAACCTCGAACATGGCGCCGGGTATGGAAGGGCGGTCGTGCACGTGGATCGTGCCGTGGAGCCGGCGGACCAGGTTGCGGACAATATACAGACCCAAGCCCGTACCGGGCTTCTCGCGCACCAGTTCGGAGCCCAGGCGGACGAAACGGCCGAAAATCTTCCGCCGAAACTTGCGGGGGATTCCCCGTCCGTTGTCGCACACCCGGGTGACCGTCCAGCCATGTTCCAGCCGGGTCGTCACCTCGACCCGCGGTTGGTGCCCGGCGTACTTCACGGCATTGTCGATGAGATTGCGGAAGATCAGGTCCAGATCGGTCCGCCGCCCGCGGACAATGCACGGCTCGACGTTCAGCCGCACCGTATCGACGGGCACGTGGTAGCGGAGGCTGACCATTTCGGCGCATTCCGACAAGAGCGGCTGCAAGGCGACCGGCTCCAAATCGCCGACCGTATGGCTCGACTCCGCCCGGCCCGCGTCGAGCACCTGGTTGACCAGCCGATCGAGCCGGTCCACTTCTTCCAGCATGAACCGGTGGAAATCGGCCGTCTCCTGCTCGCTCAAGCGGCGGCGGTCGAGCGTTTGCAGATAGAGTTTCAGCGAGGCAATGGGCGATTTCAACTCGTGGGTAACGCTATCAACGAAATTCGACTGCCGCCGGGTGAGGTTGATGGCTTTGATCGACAGAGCCAAGTAGAGCACCACTCCCACCACCAGCAAGGCGATGAACGTGGTGCCCACCGAGAGCGCGGTCCAGTAAACCACCGCGACGCGGGCGTTGCCCATCGCCCCGAAGACGTTCACCAGCACCCAGCCCACGGTCAACACGATCAGCAGTACGATCATCACCACGGCAAGCGTGATCGGCAGGCTTAGCGGGCGGCGCAGGGAAATCACGGATTGAATGTCCACAAGGGGTGGATCAGAATTCCGGCAAAGAATCCATTTTTGAGCATATCACACCCGCCGAATGGGCGTCAAGGCCGACCCCCCCAACTTCGTCAGGATGCGTCGGGCCGTGTACGGATGGAAAAGGGCGAGTGACGAAAAGAAAACGGCGAAAGAAATCGGCCTGACGACCACCGAATTGCTCCCGCACGAGCGATTTCGGGCGTCGTCATTCTTTCGTCATTTGGCGTTCGGCATTCGTCGGCGATCCAAGAATTGGCCACTCAACCCATGACCACCGCTTCCGGCACTTCGGCCGGCGAAGCCAATTCGGTGGCGATTGGCATGGGACGGGCATGGCACGCCACGGCTCGGCAGAGCGCAGCCGCCGGGCTGTCGGGCGAGGCCGACCGCTGCGCCGCTTCGTTCCGCTCGTAGAAGGTCGGCGGCTCGTACGTCCAGCCGGAAGCGAGCCGCTGCTGCTCGCGTCGTATCTTCCAAGACAAATAACGCCCGCCAAACGTGGCATAGAATCGCGACTTCAGGCCGAACTCGCGATATAACTCGCGGAGGATCGCGCCCATCTTCGCCCGCATGGCCGGGTTGCCACGGTAATAGCGTCGCGCCGCGGCGACCAAGGCCGAGAAAGTCGTGGGCAGCTCTCGGATTTCCCAAGCAAAGCGGCGGCGGATCCGCGGATCGGGGTGGTGCTTGTGCCGCTTCCAGCCCGCGAGCATGGTCCGCACGATTCGCACCACGCTCGGACCGTTGACCTCGAAATCGCGGCGGAACGCCCGCAGCATCAATTCCCCTTCAGCGCCGCTGGGGATGTGGGGATGCCGATAATTGAAAATCAACTGCCCATGGATGTCGCCGGAATGGAACTCGTTCTCGTCCTTCAGGCGTCCTTGCGCGGAGAGCTCGGCGTGCAGCGGCGTGCCGGGGATGGGCGTGTAAAGCATGAATTGGTGGAATTCGGTGTCGTAGCGCACCGCGTGGTCGATCACATCGTCGATGTTTTCCGGCGTGTGGTCCTCCAGTCCGATGATCGTCGAACCCAGCACACGGATGCCGTGCGACTGGAGCCGGCGGACCAGAGCCAGGGCGTCGACGCCGTGGAGTTTGGCATACTGGCTGTCCTTGCCCTCCAGGCCCATCCAAACCCAGGAAACGCCCAGCGCCACGAGTTGCTCGATGCGGTAGGAGCGGAGCACGTTGGCGGAACTGAAGACATACAGGGCCCACGATTTTTGGTGCTGTTCCATGAGCTCTAACAACCGCAGCGCCCGCTTGCGGTCGAAAAGGAAATTCTCGTCCATCATGAAGAACGACTGCACGTTCATGTTGGTCTCGAGTTGCGACATGATGTCGAACAACTCGTCGCCGGTCTGGTAGAAGGACACCGAGTGTCCCTTGCCGCCGAACATCGCCGAGGTGGAGCAGAAATTGCATCCCAACGGGCAGCCTACCGACGGGATCACCGTGGCGGCCACCTGCCCCGGGTGCTCGCGGACCGACACTCCCACGTTCCGTGTGCCAAGGCCGGAAACGATCTGCGGGTGCTGGATCGGTTGCTCCGGGTCTTCGCCGAGGAACTTGCGGAACCAGCGGACCCCTTCGCCCTTGACGACATAGTCGGCATCGACCCGCTGGGCCAAGTTGGGGATGTTGGCGATGTGCCCGCCCACCACGATCTTGGCGTGGGGAAGGTGCTCTCGCACGAGCTCGCACATCTTCTTCACTTTCATCAAGTTGGGAGTGATGCCGCTGATCCCTACCACGTCGTAATTCCCTCGGCGCAGCTCCTCGATAAAGCGATCCAGGGTGGGAAAGTCCAATAGCGTGCAGGGCGCTTGGATGTTGGATTGAATCAACATCAGGCCCCAGGATCGATGAAACATTCGCAACGAGAACGGCCCTTGCACCCGCGTCACCTGATTGTGGTACAACTCCATGGGGTTCAGCGCCCGACTGCCGTATTCGTCATCCTGGGCATAAGGTCCGAAAACACTCGTCAAGAGCACGCGGGCCCGCGACGCGAGCGGATGTTGGGGATGCGGCAATGTCGTGGCGGGAAGCACGGGTAGGTCAACGCGGCGATTCGTCATGATGCTCTCGGGGACCGAATTAATTCATCTTCCAACGTCGTATTCTATGTTTAATCGCGGCAACCGAGGTCATGGCTGTGTATAACGTGTGTAATAGATTGGTAACCGGCTGGCCCATAACAAGGGTTATGACCGCCTTTTGCGGGAGACGACGACGCTTCCAGGGGGCGGTTGAGCGTCGCGCGCCGGCGAGGCACTTGCCTGCTCCGCGAAACTTGGCCCGCTGCCGGCGAGCGGAGGAAGCCGCCGTGCTACGTGAGAGACGCCGAAAAAATCCGCATTACGACGTCCTTTTTTCAGGGTGCAGGTGGGTGTCATATCCCCGATCGAGTGGTGTATCCACCCTCGCCTGCGTTCCGGGCCGGCATGGTGCCGAACCACTGCGATGCGATCCGGAAAGGATCACTCGCCAGAATGCCGCCTGACGCCTAAACCCGCCGCCTCAGATCCAGGCTGTTTTCTGGAACACGCTGCCATCGGCCAACAGGGCGTCGACCGCGTCTGCCGAAAGGTCCGTCGACGCCTCGCTTCCCTCGTGCCGGTTGATGGAGTCGGCCACGTGGGCGCGGCCCGGCGACATGTACACCTCGTCGCTCGGTGACGAGTAACTGGCAGCGGCGATCGTGTCCGCGGTCCGTGCCCCGCTTGGCCCGGCGTCGGAAACGGCCGCGCTGGCAGTGCTGGCCACATCCGCCACCACAGTTGCGCCGGAATTCCCGGCAATCAGCAGCGGGCGGGTTCCGCCCGACGTTGACGTGGTTGTCGGCCTGTTGGCGGACGCCGAGGTCGTCGCGGTGTTGATGTCGGCGAAGCCGTCGCAGGTGGCATACAATTGACTCCAGGTCAGGTTCTGGTTCGGCTGGTCCACGCCCCAGGGGTTATAAAGCTGGAAAGTGCCGCTGCTGGCGGTGTAGCCGAGTACGACATAGGCATGGTCCCCATACAGACCGGTGCTGGAACTGTAATTGAATTCGTCGGTGCCGATAGTCACGGCCGTGGTGGAACTGCCCAGTGCGGCAATGAATTGGCTCTCAAGCTGCTGGCTGGTGCTGCTGCCCGGCCAATATTCATTCTGGGCGCCTCCGGTGACCTTGACCGAGAGCACCTGATTGTAGACGTCGCCCATCCAGCCGCCTTCAATCGCGGCGTAGGTGTTCACGTTGCCATTTCCCTCGTTGCCGGTTTCGTTCCATTCGGCATAGGCTTTTTCGGCCAACGGCAGCCAAAGGCTATTGCCGCCCCCCAAGCCTTCGTAGATCAAGCCGCCGGAGCGGGCGACCGGCAGCGCGGTGTTGACCGTCACATAGTCGGCCGTGCCGCTGGAGGTGTAGAAGCAGACGGTGTAGATGCCGTTCCCATCGGGGATGAACATGTTCCGGATGGCGGCCTGTTGTGGCGAAGCATCGGCAATGGACCCCAGGGCGGAAAGGAAATAACAATCCCCCAGGTCGCCCTGTTCCAGATCCTTGTACGACGGGGTGCCGTTGGTGGTATTGGCCGTGCCGCCGTTAAACAGCGGGTCGGAAGCGTAAGTGCTGGCCGACGAGTACTGATAGGAGCCTTCGGCGTTGGCGGCCGGCAGGTCGAGACCCAGGAACCACTTGTTGACCAGATCGGTGAGCACCGTGAGCGAACCGGAACTGCCGGCCGTCAATTTCCCCAGCGAAGCACCCTGGTAATGCGCGTCGGCCGGATTGCTGTCGAGGATCACGTCGCTCGAAAGCACCTGCACGTAGCCCGGCATGCTCAGCGTAGTGGCATCGCCGAGGATCGCGTTCAAATCGTGCATGTCCCCGGCGCTTACCACTGCGGTGGATTTCTGTTCGCCTTCGACGGCTTGAAAGATCTGGAGCATATCGCTATAGGTGAGCACGTTGCCGCTGCTCGAGAGCAAAGTCGGCACCAACGCCGCAAGCGTGGGATCCTCTAGTCCCAAGGGGCTCGGCGCCACGACCGTAACGCTGGCAGTCGCCGGTGTGCTGATGCCGCTGGTGCTGGCAGTCACCGTGCCGCTAACGCTGCGACCGCCGGTCGAAAGGGTGACCGGGGTAAGAGTCGCAGTGGTCGTGGCACTGGTCGTCGTGCTGATCGTGCCGATCGTCGCGGCGGCGTTCCACGTAAACGTGGGCTGCGTCGTCATGGCGTTGCCGAATTGGTCGAGGCCCGTGGCGGTGAAACTCTGCGTGTTGCCCGAGACGACCGTCACGGTGGCGGGGCTTACCGTGATGCTGGTGAGCGTCTGGCCGACGGTCACAGGCACGCTGGCGGTTCCCGTCGCGCCGGTGGAATCGGTAACCGTCACCTGGAAGGTGTACTGGCCCGCATCGTGGAAGGTGACCGATTCTTCGCCGGCTTGGCCTTGCGCGCTGCTCAAAACGGGCGCCGCAGAGCCGGTTGCGCCCGTGGGCGCACGGGTCAGTTTCCAGGAGTAGCTGAGCGTATTGGTGTCCGTAACGCTGGCCGTAAGCGTCGCGGTGTTTCCGGTTACCGCGGCGGGTGAACCCAAGTAACTGGCGCTGACAGTCAGCGACGCCGGCGGCGCCGGTGGGACCACCGGAGTGGTGCTCACGAGCAACGTCGGTAAGAACGTGGCATTCGACGCATTCGACCAGGGACCGGTGCGAAACTCGCGCGACGCGAATTCAACCCACGGATTTTGCGCGGGACCGCGCATGGCCGTTGCGCTGGTCTGCTCCAACTCGACCAGGAAGCTGGCGGAGGTTTGATTGGCGCTGATCAACGAACTGACATTGATCGAGATCGGAGTGTCCGCCTGCAACTGGGAGGCCGGGACCGTCGCCACGGTGGTGCCGCTGGCCGGCGGTGCATTGTTCCACGTGATGGGGCCGGTGCTGTTCGGGTTGTATCCGCCCGTCCCTTCGGTCCAACTGCCACTGGTGTCTAACACCTCGATCATTGACGACGGCGTTATGAAACCATTCAGGGGCGTCAGCTCCAGCACGGCTGAGGTGATGGTGCCGCTGATCTTGCTCAGATCGAACTTCAGGTAGGTGTTATATTCGTTCGGCCCGTTGGTACTGGAACTGGTTCCCACGTAGAGTGCCTGCGAGCCGCCGAAGTTGTAATTGGCGTTATACTGGCCGCCCTCCACAAAGGCATTTGCCCCCGCGACCAGCGCCGTCATTGCTACGGGGGTCGGCGTAGCACTCAAGAGGGTACGCGGCTCCAGTAGTTCGGCCCGCAGGGTCCGCTTCATGCCAATTGCCTTCGCATTGCGACGGAGATCACGTGATCGGGCGGAGAAACGGGTCATGAGCACCACTCCTGTTCGAATTGCACCAGGCGGGAGATTTTCCTGCCACGTATCGGGAACGAAGGGCGATTATTGCCGGAAAAGAACGGTGTCGGTCGCTCGAGCCTTTGCGAATTTGCACGAGCCTACCACGCTACCCAAGGTATGCGATCCAAGAAAAAAAATAAAGGGGTTTGAAAAAGTTTCAAAACGGCGAAGTGCGCAAAAATGCAAGTGCAATTGCCGCCTGGACTTAAGATAGCCTCGCGCGTTTGGGTGGAATCGCCCCTGCGCAATCGCCGGAGCAGTCGGGGCGACCGTCACGGGTTAATGATCGTCAGCGCAGCATTCACCGAGAAGTTGCCGCCAGACCTGGTCTCGGTGCCGGTCACGGCATTGCCGTAGCGGAGCCGGCAGGGCCCCCCCAATGTCGAACCGATCGTGGCCCGCACGAGCCGTCCATCCTTCCACGAGATTTCAACGTCGAAGCCGCCGCGGGCGCGGAGCCCTTGGACCGAACCGCTCGGCCAGGCCTGAGGCAGCGCAGGGAGGAGATTAATTTCGTTTTCGTGCGACTGCAGCAGCATTTCGCAGATTCCGGCGGTGATGCCGAAGTTCCCATCCATCTGCATCGGCGGGTGCAGCCCGAACAGGTTCGGGCAGGTGTTGCGGTTGGATAGCAACTGTTGCAACATCCGATGCGCGGATTGGGCTTCGTGGAGCCGCGCGAATAACGCCGTGCGCCAGGCGAACGACCACTCGCGGACGTCGCCGCTCTCGCTTCGGGCTTCCAGCGATTTCTTCGCCGCCGCAGCCGGTGCGGGCGTTTTAGCCACGCTGATCTGATTGCCGGGATACACGGCGAACAGATGCGAAGTGTGGCGGTGGTGGTCGTTCGGATCGTCGCGATCGGTCATCCATTCCTGAAGTTGTCCCCAGCGGCCGATTTTGGGTCCTACCAACTTCTCGCGCATGGCCGCCACCCGCGCGCGATACGCCGCATCGATGCCCAGGGCATCGCTGGCCGCCAGATAGTTGCTGAAGAGATCGTAAACAATCTGTTGGCTGTAGCTGACTCCGTCTTCCGTGGGACCGTGCTCGGGCGACCATGCCTTGGGCACCACCAGAGAGCCGTCGGGCAGAGCCTTCAAGTGCTCTTCCCAGAACTGGCATGTTTCCTTGAGGATCGGGTAGGCGAAGGTCCCGAGATACGCCTTGTCGCCGCCAAATGCATAATGCCACCAGAAATGCTGGCAATACCAGGCGTTGGCCGTGTTGTCCCACCGCCAGCCCATGCCGCCGAAGATATTGTGGGAGGTGCGAACGGCCCAACCCCGCGGCTGGCCCGATGCCGATTGGAATTCCACCGCCTCTTGGGTGGCCTTCCGCCATGGCTCGAGCTGGGATCGGATCAAAGCCAGCAGCGGTTCGTGGCACTCCGCCAGATTGGCCGGCTCGGCCAGCCAATAGTTCATCTGGATATTGATGTTGGCATGGTAATCGCTGTGCCAGGGTGGATTGTTGTTGTCGTTCCAGAGGCCCTGCAAGTTGGCCGGCAGCCCGCCGGGCCGCGAACAGGAAATCAACAGGTAGCGGCCGTACTGGAACATCAGTTGCTCCAATTCCGGATCGCCGCCTTTTTCCGCGTAGACCACCTTACGCTGGTCGATGGGCAGCACCCGCCGCTCAGGCGGCGTCGTGCCCAGGTCCAATGCTACGCGGTTCCACAGGGACTGGAAGTCCTTCTGATGCGCGGATTTCAACGCCGCATAGGATTTGGCCGCGGCCGCGGCGATCGTGTTCGTCACGCGGGGTTGCGGATCCGTGCCGCGCCAATGCCGGCCCGGATCCATCACGTAGTCCGTACCGGCCCCTAATGACAGTGTCAAGGCATCGCAGCCTCGAAACGTTATTTCCCTGCCGGAGTGCGCCAGCGTTCCGCCCTCGTTGAGCACCCGCAGCGCGGTTGCATACTTCAGGCCGTTACTCAACGAACCGTTGACGCGGAGCATGTCGTGTTGGGCCACCGTGGGCGCTTTGTGCCCGTCCACAAGCCTGACGGTGCCGGTATAACGACCTGGCTTGTCGGCCGTGAGCCGCACCACCAGGACGTTATCGCCGTGACTGCAAAAATACTCGCGTTGGTACGTAGCACCGCCTGAGCGATAGCTGGTGCGCGCTACGGCAGTGGCGATGTTCAGTTCGCGGCGATAGCCGGTCGCGCCCTGGTGCGAAGGGAGCTCGATGAGCAATTCGCCCAGCACCTGATAGGCGCCCATCGAGTTGTAATCGCCGGATGGATTCTCGTCACCGGTCCACAAGCTGTCTTCGTTGAGCACCAGGCGCTCCGCGGCCGGTTCACCACAGATCATTCCGCCCAGCCGGCCGTTGCCGATCGGCAACGCCTCGTTCATCGTGCGATGGGCTGCCGCCGGCTTCTGATACCACAGCGTCAGGTCACCGGCGTGCGCCGCCGCGCCCATCAGGGCCGCTACCAAGGCCAGCAACATTCTCATCATGGTCTCACCCCTCGAACTGAAGAAACGAACCGATCGCCGCGTTGGTCCTATTGTCGTCTGCGGCGGCCCGCCGTGCAAAGGGGGTACGGTGATCAGGGATTGGCTCTCGTAGCCGCCGATGTGCATCCGCGGCTAATACGCACTACGTGCTTCCCGACCCCTACGCCTTGCCCCCAGCCTTTTCTTCATTGACCACCGTCGCTGAGCCGAAGTAGAATGTCGCACCTATGGCGGCCGTGACCTTCCATTGTGTCAGCAAAACCTATCGTGGCGGCGTTGCGGCCATCGATGACCTTTCGCTCGAAGTCGCCGATGGCGAATTACTGGTGCTCATCGGCCCCTCCGGCTGTGGCAAGACTACGGCCCTGCGTTTGATCGCCGGCCTGGAAGAGCCCACCCGGGGTTCGATCGCCGTGGGCGGCCGGACGCTTGACGGCGTGCCACCCAAGGATCGCGACGTCGCCATGGTGTTTCAGAGCGACACGCTCTATCCTCATCTGAGCGTATACGGCAACCTGGCCTTTGCCCTGAAAATGCGGGGCACGGTCCGCAGCGAGATCCGCCGCCGAATTGCCGACACGGCGGCCTTGTTGGACATCGCCGCACTTTTGGACAGACGCGGTTGGGAACTCTCCGGCGGACAGAAGCGTCGCGTGGCGCTGGGCCGGGCGATCGTCCGCCGTCCGGCGGTGTTCCTGCTCGATGAGCCACTCACCGGGCTGGATGCCGCCTTGCGAAGCCAGATCCGCCGGGAGATTCGCTGCCTGCACCAGCGATTGGGCACGACGATGATTTACGTGACCCACGACCAGGCCGAGGCGATGACCCTGGGCGACCGCCTCGCTGTGCTGCGCGACGGCCGGCTCCAGCAGATTGCCGATCCGGTCGGACTCTACCGCCGTCCGGCCAATCGCTTCGTGGCCGCGCTGCTGGGCGGCCCGCCGATGAATTTCTTTCCTGGACGGATCGATGCCCGCGACGGGCGGCTCACGTTCCGTGGCCGGTACTTCAAGTTCCCGATTTCGCAGTCGTGGGGCGCCGCGCTGCAATCTCATGTCGATCGGAACGTGTTATTGGGCATCCGCCCGGAACACTTGCGGCGATCTTCGGCCGCACGATCCGCCGTCGCGGCCACGTTGCTTGCAACGGTCCACGGGCGGGAACTGCTGGGCGCGGAGCAGCACGTTGATCTGCGCTGGGCAGGAGGAGAGATTACGCTTCGTGCAGATTCCCGCGAAAATTATGGGCAGAATGAAGCGATAAAACTGGCCTTTTCCATGGAAGACGTCTATTTCTTTGATGCGGCGACGGAAAAGGCGATCGCCGCCGTCTAAATCGGTGGACCGTGGTCGGTGGACGGGTTTCGGGATTCACCCTTCATCCATTCCGCTCCGTCCACCGCCCAGCGACCACCGTCCGCCTTTCAAAACAGCGTCTGCTGTTCGGCCCTCTGCGGAACCGGTTCGATGCACGACGGATCATCACGGCTGGGACTATTGACCCACGTGTCCACCGGGTACGCGATCATCTCGTCGGCCGGGTAGGGATCCAGCAGTGGCGTCAATTCGGTCGCTTCCTGCACGTTCGCGTCGAGCCAGCCTGAGTATTCCGCCGGCGCCAGAATAACCGGCATTCGATCGTGCAACGGGCGTAGCACCGCATTGGCATCCGTGGTCAGGATCGTGCAGGATTCGATGGTCTCTTGCTCGGGGCTGGTCCAATGATCCCAAAGTCCTGCAAACGCGAAAGGGCGGTGGTCATGCATACAGATGTAATACGGCTGTTTGTGCCGGTCGGCCTGCCGCCACTCGTAAAAGCCGTCGGCGACCACCAAGCAACGATGCCGCCGAAACGCCGCGCGGTAGGCCGGCTTTGCCGCCACGGTCTCCGCCCGGGCGTTGATCATCCGGTTGCCGATGGATGCGTCTTTGGCCCAGCGGGGAATCAGTCCCCAACGCAGCCAAGACCACTGCCGCTCACGCGCGGAATGCTCGTGGTTCCGCAGCCGCACCACAGGCACCGGTTGTGCCGGGGCAATATTGAAGCGCGGCGAAAACGGCTGCATCTCGAACAGATCGAAATGCGCCGCAATCACGCTCGCCGGGGTTCGCAATGTAAATCGCCCACACATATAGGGGTCAGGGAGTAGGGATCAGGGCCCAGAGGAAATGGCGAATGGCAAAATGAAACCATGATTTCGCGCCCCCCATGCGAGATTATATGCCCCCACTGATTCCCGGCAAATTGAGATGAGCATATTGTCTCCAGATCTTGCGCTACTATCCCAAACTACCATTCCCCTCCTCGCCTCCCATGTGCCTTGGTCGCTGCTCCCCGCTGCCTGGCCCCTGTTCCCAGCTTTCCCCAGGGTTGGGGATCGTGGCCCTAATAATCCTTATGCCCGTTGCGCTGGGTCGCCGATAATTCCCAATACGCCGTGGAGGCGGCGCGGCGCACAAACCCTTGACTCAACCACGCGAAATGCTCGTCATTGCCAGTGATCTGCACCTGACCGACGGTTCCCTCGGCGAAACGCTTTCGCCGGGGGCCCTGGAACTCTTTGCCCAACGGCTCAGAGAGCTGGCCGTGGCCGCATCGTGGCGGGCCGATGGCAGTTACCGGCCTGTCGAGCAGATCGACATTGTGCTCTTGGGCGATATCATCGACGCGGTCCATTCCAGCCGCTGGTTGGCGCGGCCCAGCATTCGTCCCTGGGGCAACCCCAGTGCCCCGGAATTCGTCGATCATCTTACCCGCCTCACGACCGATATTCTGCAGCACAACGATCCGGCGCTGGCTGTGCTACGCCAGCTCGCCTCGGCCGGGGCGGTCACCGTGCCGCCGTCGCTGCCGATGACCGGGCGCTCCACCAGTGACGAAGGAGAACCCGTCCGCGTGCGGATCCACTACATGGTGGGCAACCGCGACTGGTTTTTCCATCTGCCCTTGGCCGTTTTGACCCCCTTGCGGCAGTTGATTGCCGAGCGGCTCGGTTTGGCGAATCCGTCCGATCAACCGTTCCCACACGACATCAACGAGAACGAAGAACTGCTCTTGACGATGCGCCGCCACAAAGTGACTGCCCGGCACGGAGACCTGTACGACCCGCTCTCGTTCGAAGGCGATCGTGACTGTAGCAGTTTGGGCGACGCCATCGTCATCGAGCTCATCGATCGTTTCGCGGCGGAGGTGGAAACGGGGCTGGCCCACGAGCTTCCGGCGTCGACGGTGGTGGGGCTGCGGGAAATCGAAAACGTCCGGCCACTGGTGTTGGTACCGGTGTGGATCGACGGCATCCTCGATCGCAGTTGTCCATCACCCGCCCTGCGGAAGCGGGTGAAAATGCTCTGGGACCGGCTGGCCGACGAATTCCTGGCCATCGACTTTGTACGACGGCACGATACCTGGAACCCCAGCGAGCTCATCGACGGCCTGGAGGGAACCTTGAAGTTCAGCAAACGGCGTTCCACCCAATGGGCCCACGCGGCCACCACCTGGCTCAATAAGGTCCGCGGCGCGGCCAGCGATTCCTATTATCATCACGCCGTGGCCGAGCCGGATTTCCGTAATCGCCGCGCTCGCCATGTCGTCTTTGGCCACACGCACCTGACGGAGAGCGTGCCGTTGGATGCCAGCTTTGCGGAAGGCTACGTCCTCAATCAGATCTATTTCAATTGCGGCACCTGGCGGCGGGTACACCGGCAAACGCAAGCCGCTCCCGCCGAGCACGAGTTCATCGGTGCCGATGCCATGACCTATCTGGCTTTCTTCCAGGGGGACGAGCGTAGCGGCCGGCCCTACGAAACATGGTCCGGAACGCTGGGCTACCATCCTCCGGAGATTACTATTCACCGCATCGATCCGGGTCGACCTCGCCATGCCACGGGCCAACCGCTTTCGTCACCAAGCCTACACGACCTCGCGCCCCACTTCGCCGCACTACCTCCTCAGCCCGGCGCCGGGACCCGCCGTCGACTCTGAGCGCTTTCGCCAGCGGATGGAGCGGATCGGCGACGCCTTGCGCCAAGCCGGAGTGGGCGTAATCTACCTCGTCCACGGGAACCTCGTCGGCGCCGACGCCTTTGGGCTGCTGCCCGAATTGAGCCGCGTGTTTCCCTCCACCAGCGGTGCCGTGCGCCGCGTGATCCGGCGGATCGTGGATCGGCTCACCGGCGACCTCGGCAATTTCACCGGTAACTATGCCAAACTCTTCGAGGCGTCGATCAACCGTTCGGGCGAACGGGCCATCGCCGTGCGCCGCTTCCACTGGTCGAGCGAGAACAATCACCTCGGCCGCGCCGACGGCGCCATCCGCTTGATCGACGAGTTGGATTGTCTGGAACTGGAGCCGGGTTCTCGGGTGATGCTCTGGGGCCACAGCCACGCCGGGAACGTCTTCGCCTTGATGACCAACCTGTTGGGCGGCAACCGGGAGGCCGTCGAGGGTTTCTTCGAGGCCGCGCGGGTCTATTACCGTTGGCCGCTATTGGGCTGCGTCGACATTCCTGTGTGGTGGCGGGTGCGGCAACTATTGCGGAACCCGGACGCGTCGATCCGGCGACGGCCGCTCGACCTGGTGACCTTTGGCACTCCCATCCGTTACGGCTGGGATTCCGCCGGCTACTCGCGGCTGTTGCACTTCGTCTACCACCGGCCGGTAGAGGGTATGCCGGAATATCGTGCCCCCTTTCCGCCCAATCTCAAACGCGTGCTCCGCGGCGCGGAAGGCGACTACGTACAGCAGCTCGGCATCGCCGGCACCGATATCCGGCCCCGCCGCCTGGCGTGGCGGGCGCGGTTGGCGGAGAAACGCCTCGAACGGCTGCTGCAATCGCAGATGCTCCAGCACAATCCCTGGGATCGCTTCAAGGCCGGAGCGATCGTCCCCGACGAAGGCACCACCTTACTGGTCGATTATGGTCCGATGGCCGGCGGAGTGGCCCGGCGCCATGCGGGTCATGCCGTATACACCCGCACCCAGTGGCTGTTGTTCCACGCCGAAGAGGTCGTGCGGCAATGCTACCGCTCGCCTGGTTTGACCGGTGGTGACGATCTCGGCCTCCGGCAACGGGCCGGCTGAGAAGAAAGACTGAGGGAGAAAGGGAGTGGGGGAGACGTGCCAGTAAACGTTTTTGGCTCGTCTCCCCCACTCCCCCACTTCTTTGCCGTTCACCGCTTCCTCCCCACGGCCGCCAGGAACAGATTCCGGCCCGGCCGACCCTCCAGGTGCGAAACCGGCCGCACGACGACATCGTCGCACCAGCACCGAAGCCATTCGGCAAGCTCTTCGGACGTGAACCACCGCTCCCAGGGATCGTGATGCGAAAGGGGTTGCCGGGCGCGATGCTTGTCGATCACCAGCACCCGTCCACCCGGTCGAACGATGCGGCACAACTCGGACACGGCCCGCTCCGGCAGTAACGCGTGCTCGAGCGATTCCACGGCAAAGGCTCCATCGAAGCATCCGTCGGGAAGCGGGATTTGCAGCAAGCTGCCGCGACATGCCGTTACGCCTGGCGGCAAGCCGGCGAGCATCGCCGGCGCAACGTCGATTCCGGTCCATCGTGCTGCCGGAAACCGCTCGGCCAGGAGCCGCAAGAAACGCCCTTTGCCGCACCCCACGTCGGCCACCGAGGCATTGCCCTCCATCGCGTTGAACCAACTCACGACGGACTCTGCACGCCCGTCGTGCGGGTCGATCCGATCGGGGAAATCGCCCGCGGTGGCGTCGAACGCCGCGGCAACCCTGGCAACCGCGGCATCCAGGTAATGGACTAGCGTGCGGCTGTCCCACCGATCTCGCCGGCGTTCGAGAAACCGCATGGCCCGGTCGGCCGGATCGCGCTGCCCAGAGCGATACCAGAGCGCCGCAAGATGGGGGATGGCTGCGATTGACGTCCGGCCCAAGACGGATTGCTGCTCATCGAAAGAGCCGTCGTCGCGCAGCCGAGCCGCGGCCATGCGAAGCGAGTCCACGGCCAAATCGAGCCAGTCCAGGTCCAGGAAGGCTTCGATCCGCCAAGCCCATGCTTCGGCGGCAACCCCGACATCGTCCGGGTTGACGCGGTGTTGGAAACAAGAAAACGTCTGCTCCGCGGCCGCTTTGGCAGCGGCAGCCGATGCAGCATCCCCTAGCTCGGCGTGGCGCGCGATCAATCGCCAGACGGCCAGGCCCAGGAGGATCTCCGTGATCGAATCATAGCCCCATACCGGTGCTGGAAGCAGGGTGGGTGCGTGCGCCCACGCCGCTTTTTCGCCGCCGAAACGCGTGCGTACAAGCACGCACCCTACGGCCGGAATCGCCGATTCCACACAGGAACGCACGTAGCCGCATGCCGCACGGATTGCCGCCGGCGCCACGGGCAGTTCGCCGGGCCCTATCCTTCGGGCGCTGGCGGACGAGTCGCTCGTGGCGCCTGCCGCCGCCGATACTCCACGGACAAACTGACAAGTATTCCAGAGCGCGGAATGGGTAATTGCCGGCAACGATCCGTCGGGTTGCTGGAGCGACGAGAGCCAGCGAACCCACGGGCCGATCCGCCCTTCGAGGCCGATGGATCGGGCCGTGCCCAGTGCCATCGCAGTCGTGGCGGGACATCCGGTTGCGTCGCCGGGAACAGCGGGGACCCAGTCGATGGTGTCTGGCCCCCCCATCCATCGAGCCGCGTCCTCGACCCGCGGGCGGTCCGCACGGCCGGCCCACCGCGACCACGCGTAGATCGCCCGTCGACGCAACGCGTCGGGTACGCGCCACAACAGCTCGCGGAATCGCAACGCATTGGTGAGGGCCATGGGGGCAATTGTAAAGGATGAAGGATGAAGGACGAAGGATGAATCGCTGACGCGGGCGGATTCCGCTCGCGTTTTTCAACCTTCCTCCTTCCCTTTTGGGGGTTTGACAACTGGCCCCCACCTCGGGATGATACTTGAGGAGCGCGAAGTCCGGCGGTGTTTTCCCAGCCCGCGGCAACCGCGGGGGAACTTTCGGGCCACCGGGCGCGTCTCAGATACAGTGAAGATGCTGTGAACGACGACTCCGAACTCATTGAGCAGACATTGCAAGGCCGCCCGGCGGCGTTCGGCGTCCTGGTGCGAAAATATCAGGATCGATTGTTCAACACCTTGGCCCATGTGCTCCACGATGCGGAGGACGCCCAAGACGTGGTGCAGGATTCGTTCATCCAGGCCTTCCTGAAGCTGGAAACCTTCCAACGCAGCAGCACATTTTACACTTGGCTGTACCGGATCGCGATGAACATGGCGGCCACCTTGCGGCGGCGAAAGCGCCCGGTGCTCTCGGTCGACGAGATCCGTGATGCTACGGGTCGCGAGCCTGTTGACGGGGGGGAAGGTCCTGGGGAACGCCTCGATCACCAGCAGCGTCAGCGACAGGTTCGCGAGGCGATTTCACAGTTGTCGGAGGAGTATCGGGCGGTGGTGGTATTGCGGGAAATCGAAGGCTTCTGCTACGAGACGATCGCCGAAATCCTCGACCTGCCCATCGGTACCGTCCGCAGCCGACTGCACCGTGCGCGGTTGCAATTGCGTGACCAACTCAAAGACGTCTTGGCGGTCAAGAAGTGAGTGCCGATTTCCGCCGGCGCGGCGGTGGATGGAAACAATGAAGAACGGGCCGGAAAACGAATTGCTGAGCGCTTATCTCGACGGCGAGGCCACGCCCCAAGAGCGCGCCGAAGTCGAGAAGTTGATCGCCAGCGATCCGGCGGCGCGGTCGTTGCTCGACGAACTCCAGGCCATCCGTGAGGGCATCCAGAATCTGCCTGCCGTCCACCTCGGCAAAGACCTCTGCGAACGCGTATTGCAATTGGCGGAGCGGCAGATGCTGCTGGAGCAGCCCACGGCAGATCGTTCCGCCGCTCGCCCGACGCCCGGCAGCCTGACGCGGTCCATCGCTCGCCGCCTCTTCCAGCCGCGGGCGATCATCCGCACGGCGCTGATTCTACTGGTGGCGGCCGGGCTGTACGTGTTCGACGTTCGCGGGCGGGCCAAGCCGGTGCGTCAAGTGGCGGTTGCTCCGTCGGTCGCGCGTGAGAGGGGCCTCGCCGAACCGCCGCAGTTGCATGCCTCGGCGGCGGAAAAACGACCCACAGAACAGGGCGTTGCCCCACAGGAGGCGATACGCGTCGAAAGTGTGGACCGGCTCGGAAAGGACATGCCGGCAGCCGCGCAGTTCGGTGGTGCCGTGGCCGCAGGTAAGCCTGCTCGGTCGGCTGTGTCGGCCACGCTGACCGCACCGCCACCGACGCCATCGAGCGGTATCAAGAAGAACGAAACGGGCGCCGTGGCGCGTGCGGTGGATGAGGGCCGAAAGCGGCCGTCGACCACAAGCGCTCCTACCGACATGCTTAGTGGTTCCGGAGCTTTGCGGCAGGACCAACCGGCCACCACCGGGCGGGACGCCAGCCGAAAGCTGGTATTGGAGCCTGTTCCGTTGGTCGTGGCGTCCGGCGACCGGGATAAGGCGGCAGACCTGCATCGCCGCGTCGCTTCTGATAATCGCGCGACCTTGTCCTATGGTGGAACCACGGGCGGCAAGGCCGGTGGACAAGAACAAGAAAAGGCAGCCGTCGGCGGGGCGTTGTCGCCCGACCAGGATGTCTTGGTGGTAAAGCTCGTTGTTGCACCGCAGGCATTGGAGCGGCAATCGCTGGAGCGACTCTTGGCTCAGCAACAAATCGTGACGATCGTGGCCAAGCGCGAGCCAGCAGGATCGCAATATGTCGGCGATGCGGCCCCCGAAAAAGTTGTGGCCCTGCTCAAAGAGCTGCGATCGCGGAAGGTCGATTTTCCCTCCGTGGTCGAGGAATCGCAGGCGGCCAATTCCGTATTGCCCTGGGGGGCCATGAACGGCCGTTCCGCTGCTGCTTCGATTCGGCTGGGGCAGAATCAATTCGACGAAACAAAGCAACAACTTCAAAATGCTCGGCCGCTCATCCAGATGCAACAGCAGGCACAGCTTGGCGGCCCCCCGGATGAGGCCGCAAAAGCGGTTCTGGACAACCGCCGGGTGCGGTTCCTGCTCCAGGTCACGCCAGCGGAACTTTCCACGTCCGCGCCGCCTGCCGCAGCCTCGCCTGCTGCGAAAGCGGCGACGCGCAGCAATCCGCTTCGCCGCGCCGCGGGCCCCGGTTCCAACACGGAACGTTCGCAATAGGTCCATTTCCTTGCGGCCGGGCCAATCCGGTCCCGTTTCGATCGACACGTTTTCCCCAGTGGCGCGGGCCTGCCGCGCGGCCGCCGATCTCTTGCCGCGGCTGCGTTGAGCCCGCGATTTCCGGGCGGTTGATCACTCGCCGCTAGCTGCGACGCGGGCACTGCTAGGACGCCGGCCGGGAACCGTGCTAGAATCGGACCTTTACCGGGAACTAGCCGGCGGGGCGAATGGACGCGAGGAGTGTGCGTAATGGGTGAACAACAGGGCGAGACGATGGCGATGATCGAGGAAGCGTCGGCGGAGTACTTGGGCAAATGGAACCGCCTGGTTAGCACAACGAACTGGGAAAAAGGGCGGATTATCTGCCAATGGCGGGAAGCCCTGCAAGAGGCCGAGGCGCCCCCGGCGAGTTTCACCGACGATGCCTGGAGCCAACAGGTCGGTAATGTCAGTCCGCAACACGTCGGCCGCTTGCGGCGGGTGTACCAGCAGTTCGGGGAGGCCCGCGGCCAATACTCGGGCTTGTACTGGAGTCACTTCCAGGCGGCCTTGGAATGGCCCGATCCCGAAATGTGGTTGGAAGGCGCGGTGCAGAACGGTTGGTCCGTGGCCCAGATGCGGCAGCAGCGCGGTGAAGCGACGGGGCTGGCTCCGGAAGCGGCCGTGGCGGCCGCCGCAGAAGCCGCTACAGTGGAAGAGTTGGACGAAGACGCTCCCGGGGTCGAGAATTCGGGATTACCCGCGTCGATCGTCTCTTCAACCGAGGCAGTGCGCGACCCGGATGATGAAGGCAACGATGCGGAGGACGCCGCGACGAATTCCCAGCGGCCCAACACGCGCGACGACGATCAAGAATCGGCGTTCGATGAGGAGGCTGTCAGCGCCGTCCGGCCGTTCGAGAATCTGGCCCCGCTGCCGGCCGACCTGACCGAAGCGGTCGAGCGATTCAAACTCGCGATCGTGCATCACCGCATTACCGGCTGGAACGACGTATCTTGCCAGCATGTGCTGGACGCCCTGGAGGCTCTGAAGCAGTTGGCCCTGGCCCCCGCCGATTCGACGTCGGCGCCGTTTTGAACGAAACGAAGCGAAACAGGAAAACGGCAACCATTTTGCTCGAGTCGGTATAATGGTCGCTCTGGCCGATATTCAAATCCCCGAAGCCAAACCGGAGCGTCCACAGATGCGTCGGCAGCGCGGTCTAGAGACCGGTCAGTTGCCGGCCGCGATCCGCTCGGCGGGTTCGGCTGCTAGCTTGCGGAAGTCGTCCAGGTAGGGCGCGTTGCAGTCGATCCAGGCGGTCAGCGTCTGCCATTGGTCGCCATCCAAGACCACGCCATAATGGCCCTTGGCCAGTAGCTCCACGAGTGGGCTGACGCGCGAGCCCCACGTAAGCGGCGCCATGTAGTACCGATGGATCGGGGCGTTCTTGACGTAGCGACGCAAGTTCACGTACGACGTCTTGTCCTGGTAGATCTTGTCGCTGTACCACTTCTCCAGTTTCAGCGTGGCCTTGGAGGCGGCGAGGTCAAACGATTTCCGTGCACCCAAGGTGCCGTCGTGGCAGCAGACGCAATGCTTGTCGAGGATGGGTTGGACCAACTCGGGAAATCCGAAGGGACGCAAGCCCCAGGGCGGCGGCTGAATCGTCGAGGCCGGCCGCAGCAAAGCCACCGGCAGGCCGGTGCGGGGCGGCGCCTCGGGCATCGGCTCGTGGCAGCCGACGCAACCGATCCGTTCGCCCGGTCGCACGGTGGTGGTCATCCGCATCACGTGCAACGCCCGGTACTGCTCGTCCAGCACCGCAAAGAATACGGCCTTGCCCGCTGGTACGCGGAAATACGCCGAGCCATCGGCCTCCACCGGCACCGTTCCCAGCATGGTCTTGGTCTCGAACCCGGAATCGATCCCCACTTCCACGTTCCAGGGCAGCGTGCGCAGGTGACGCTCGTGGGCCTCGACGATGCGAAGGTACCGGCCCTTGCCGCGCACCTCGGCGGGAAGTCCCCGATGCACATCCGCTACGAAGAACTCGCCGAACTGGTCCCCGGCCGCCTCCAACTCGGGAAGCACCGCGGGCTTGAACCGTGGGTGCACCGGCATGGGGAACATGGCCGACAACTTCCGATCCCGATAGAGCAATTCGCGGCCGCCCCAGGCGTCCAGCAGGTAAATGCCGTAGTCGGTGGTAAGTGCCGGTCGGTCTTGCCGTGGCGCATACGAGACGAGGAAGTACTTGTCGGTCAGTGGATAGGGACAGTCGTAGCTCCCGGCCGCGACCGTGCGGACTCCCGCTACGGAGTCGCGGCCGTGGTTCAAGTTCACCACCAGCACGTTGCCGTTGCCGTCGTTGTGATGCCCGGAGTCGATACAGACCACCTCGCTCCGGCCGGGGATCTGGCGACACATGGCGTAATTCCGCTCGGCGGTCAGGTAGCCGCCGATGACCCGCGGGTTCGTGCCGTCGGGCCGCGCGCTCCAGAGCAACTGCGTGGGCCTCCAGAAGCGCATCACGTATTCCCAACGGGTGAAGAGCATCGTACCATCGTCCATCAGGCTGGGGTCCCACTCGCCGTCCTTGGCCCAAGTGATCTGGCGAATATCGGAGCCGTCAGCGTTCATCGTGTGCAGGCAATAAGAAAGTGCCCAATCGCCGCACTGCACGAGCCCGCCCGCCCGCTCCGACATGAAACCAATGCGGCCGTTAGGCAGATAGAAAGGGTCGGCGTTCTCCCACTTGTTGCCATCAGCCGTCAATGGTCGGGGCGGCGAGCCCCGGCCATCGACCCCCATCGCCCAGAGCTGAAAATATCCGCACTCCCCATCCATTCGATGCTGCGCCAAGGGGTGTCGGGCGTTGCCGGGCTCCAGCTTCGGGCCGAAGCCGAACACAATCTGTTTGCCGTCAAACGAGACGTCGGGGCGGCCGAACACGCCCTCCGGGAACCTGTCCTTTGTGAGATGCACGACCTGGCCACCATTGTCCGGGCGAAGCTCCCGCAGAAGGCAGATCTCTCCGCCGCTGTTGGTGGCTGCCGCCCGCCGCCGGGCGCATTGGTGCCCGAAATGCGCGTGATGCCGCAGCACGAATAAGATCCCCTCTCCCTGATGGAGCAAGGGATTTTTGAACGCCAGACGGCGCACTGCCCAGCGCGTGTCGAAGTACAGCTTCTGCCAGGCTCCCAGTTCCGCGAATTTCCCAGCCAGGAGCGACTGGCAGGCTTGGTCTGCATCGGCCAGGCTTCGCGCATCGACCGCCAAGTCCTTGGCTCCGAGGCGGCTCAGATCGGCCAGCAGGACCGCGCTGCGGTCGAGGTGCCGCCGAACCGCGGGAATTACGCGTTCGGCGAGCACCGCCTCCGGCCGCTCCCAATTCGCGCCGACCGGGCGGCGGTACAGTTCGTCTTGCCAGGTCCAGTCTTCTTCGATAAGCCCGGCAGTTGCCCAGAGCGGTTTTGGCGGGATGACCGGTTTGGCGGCAGGACGATGCGGTTGAATCGCTGCGCGCTCCTCGGCCGGTGGAGCGCCCAGCGGCGTCGGGTCGCTGGACCAGATGCGGACGTAGGAAACGATCGCGTTGGCGCCGGCTACCTTGATGAAGTGCAGGTCCAGTTTCTGGCCGTCCGCATAGGCCGCCTTGGGGATGTCATAAACGAACCGGCGGGGACGCCGTATCGGCAAAGCCAGATCGCCATGCACCTGGCGACCGTTGGCCTCCAGCCGCTGCACCCGGCCCCCATTGTCCAAGTACACCACCTCGACCTTGTACGCCGCGGTTGGGCAGGGCTTTAAGTAGCGCAGTATGCACCTGCGGGTATCGAACACCAGCGTCCGGTAGGGTTCGTCGGCGTCAACCATTCCTTCTGGATAGGTCCACGCGGTACCAACGATGACGTGCGACTGCTGGCTCGAGCCACAGTGGTCCTCCGCTACCAGGTGATAGCCTTTCGGCGACGGGTCACCCGGCAGGTCCTCAGCCGCCGTGACAGGCAGCCAAGGCAGTGCGAGCCATACCATAAGGCCGCTCGCACACCATCCTAAGGACCACGAGTGCGTTGCCATGTTGATCATAGATCTTAGAGGGTACATAGCGGCTCTCGTCTTATCGGGTATTCTATTGGTTGCGGAACAACGTGTTCCGGCCGAGTCGAACGTCAAAGAATCGCAGTGGTTTGTGAGCCGCGGGACTTGCTTGCACTGGATCAATGGTTCCCGGCCAGCAGCATCTCGCGGCGGGGCTGATTCCGCGGGTCGCACAAGTCGGGACTGGGCTTACGGTGCAAGGAATTCTCGCACAATGCGAATATTCCCGCTTAGTGTAGTGAATTGCCGCCTTGTGTCAACGATCGTTCCTTTGGTCAGCCGCTCACGGGGCGACCGGCGGCCTTTCTTGGTCCTTCTCCGGAGGCTCGCAAAAGTGCAGGGATTCGATGGCCACCTCGCCATTGTCCATCGTGATCATCCGCCATCAAGCCTACCCAATTAGCCGTTTTTATGGCGGTGGATCTTCTTAGTTGGTTGGTCCTCTTCTCGTTCCTTCGCACAGTGGTTCCGCGAGCGGAAGGGCGGGAATCGACGGGCGAAGTCCAGGATGTTTCGGTCCGGCGTTCGTGAGGATATAATCACAGCGGTAGCCGGCGCCGGCCGTGACGTGGGCAATTATTGATGCGTACGCTTTGCGCGATTCTTGTTCCGGAAGCCAACGGAGGTCATGACATCGATAAAACGCTGGATTTCATGCGGGATACCTTGTCACACGCCTTGGTCCCAAGGCAGCATTCCGCGGAGGTTTTGCTGGCCCAGCCGGCGAAAATGAACGCGACTGCTCAGGATGACAACAGGAAAACTTCTATGCCGGACCATTCGACGATTGCATGCCGTCGTCGCTATTACGTCGCCGTACTGTTCGTGGCAATGGCCTTGACGTCCACGCCATGTTTCGCCGCCCAGCCGGCCACACCCGACGGGCGCAACGACCTTGTAGAGGCGTTCCATTTGCGCGGCTACCGCGGTATCCAGCACCGGAACAAGCTGCTGGGCGAAGCCCCGAAGGCGGTTGCCGTTCACAGCCTGGTGTTCGACGATGCCACCCACGCACAATGGTTCGTTTCGAAGCTCTACAGCGACTTCGCCTTGAGCCAAGGTATCGCGATCAGGGATGTCGCGACCACGAGGGGACCGGCCGACGCCATCGATCTGGGCGGCGCGGGTCTGATCCTTCCATTGCTGGCCGCCGGCGCCAAAGAGATCACGGTCGTAGCCGGCCCCGCCGTGGCCGTGGTCGAGCAGGCCAATCGCGTCGCCGTTGCTGCACCGCTGCGCCAGGCGGCCATGACGCACCCGCTCTACCTCGATAAGTGGGACCGCTATCCGCTGGGCTGCTGGACGCAGGTCAACGATGCCGAGCGCGGCGACTTTGATAGCTCGCTGGACAAGCTCTTCGCGTGGATGGGCCGCGTCAAGGTCACCGCGCAGTTGGATTCCGCCTACCTGACCGAAGACCTCGTCACCAACGACAACCTGCTCTCGTTGTTTCGCAAGCAGTTCGCGAAGCATGGGGTGAACTATCAGCGCGTCGAATGGCTCGCCAACCAGATCGATCTATACAACCGTAACCCGTTCTTCGTCACGGGGCGCAATCCCAACGTTGCCCTGCGCGGCGATTATTACGGCGAACGCACGCTGGCCGGCAATCCCTACCGAACGGTGCAGAACGCCACGATCGCCGACCTCTTCCGCCGTATCGCCGGCGACGCCAACCAGATGGCCCTGCTCGACCCGGACGGCGAGATTGGGCCGTTCAACGAAATGTTCTGGGGACTTTACGGCCCGATCAACCGGCGGGAATTCGTCCGCTTCCTGCAACAGGTACGGAAACTGTCGCTCGCGCAGGTATCGCGGCGTTACACCGGCCGCCCGGACGCGTACCTCTCGTGGGACGATGTCCCCTTGGTCGACTGGCGACTTTTCTACGGCTGGAGCGACGGCGCCCAGAATCTGGGTGGCCAGTGGCGATTCCAGCGGGACGACCAGCAGGAAGGGTTCGTACGCGGCTGGTCGTTGCCCGACTACGACGATTCCGGCTGGGTGCGGCTGCACTACCCGGGCGATGCCCTGGTCTTCGGACTGTCCCGCGTCGACAAGTCGCTCTGGATGCGAAAGACATTCACACTTCAGGGAAACTGGCCGGGCAGAGTCTACCTGTCGCTGGCGCCGCTCTGCAAGAGCACGGTGCAGGTGTTCGTCAATGGCACGCCGGTGGGCGCGGCCGACCCGCGCCACGTTGCCTGGGTTTGGGGACAATTCGACGTCACGGACGAAGTGCAGCGGGGCCGGCCGATCACCGTCGCCCTGCGCTTCTCGGCCGGCGACTGCCCACAGGGCCCGATCTTCCTGACGCCCAAGAAGGCCGAAGATTTCCCCACGACCGACCCGCTGGTGAACGCGCGGCGCTGGGACCACATGGAGTTCATCGACTGGGCCGTCGCTCAGACCGTCGCGAGCACGCTCGCCACGCTGCGCAGCGTCGATCCCGATCGACCGATCAAGGTGCACGCCTATGCCCAGAGTCCCTGGGGTTGGGACACGGTAGCCCGCTACGGCGGATTCTCGCACCACACCGGCAGCGGCCCCGGTTGGCAATGGAACGAGCCCAAGCAGTACGGCGCGCCCTTCAGTCTGCAAGACAGCTCCGAGCCGGGCAGTCCCGTGTCGACCCTGCGCGACTTCCGCGGCCTTTGGGGCAATTTGATTTTCATGGGCAAGAACGCCCACGACTACTTTCTGAGCGTCCATGATATTACGGGCGATCCGGCCAAACGGGCCTATTTCGAAGCCAAAGCGGCGGCGATCAAGGTGATGGGCCGGGCCAACGTGCTGCTCTCGCCCGTGGCCGCCATCCGCGAACAGTTGCGTTACCGATTCGAGTTCGCTCACTGGGAAACGTGGCGCTACGGCGTGTCTCCGGCGCGGGGCGGCGAGATGGTACCCCTCTTGAACGAACTGACGCTCCGCAACGGCAATCTCGACCAGTTTCGGGCCATCATCGACGAAGGACTTCCATGCTGGGACGATGAAATGGCAGCCGCCTTGCGGGCCTACGTCGAGCGCGGCGGCATCCTGCTGCTGGGCACCATGAGCGGCGTCCATACGTATATCGAGCGAAACAAGGGGGCGGGGCCGGTGCTGGCCGGCGTCCGCCTCGGACCCCCGCCGAGCAAGAGCAGACAGTTCTCCATCAAGACGGTCGATCCGCGCCTAGGCGGCCTTTCCGGCAACATCCGCACCGAGAGCCGCGATGGCATGGTCGCCAGCACGCTCCAGCCGGCCGCCGGAACCGAGGTGTTGGGCGTCTGGCCCGACGGCGCCGCCGCCCTGACTCGCCGCGCGGTCGGCCGGGGCTGGGTCTACTTTTTCGCGGACACCAGGTATCCCGACGAGTTGATCGCCGGTTTGACCAAAGCGCAGGGGTTGGCGACCTACGCCTCGGCCGAGGGCGGTTTCGACCTGCTGCGGACGCTGCGTTCCAACAACGGCATGGAAGACCTGCTCATGCTGCGCGGCAAGGAGGGGAAGGAAGCAACGATCCGTTGGACGTTGGAGTATCCGCCCGAGCGGATCTACGACCCCGTGACCGGTCGAACTATCCCCGCCCGGATCGAAGGCCGCACCGCCATCGTCACTGTCAATATGGATGACTGGGATTTTACCTGGCTGGCCGCGCGGCGCCCCGGTTGTGACGAACACTTTTCCCACTGGTTCAAGCGGCAGACGGAAATCTGGAGCGGACTTGTACTCGGCGCCAAGGCGTCCGAAGCCCAGCCCTACCGGCACCTCGATTTGAACCACCATTGGCGGCTGGCGCACGCGGCAAGCTGGGTACAGGCCGAGGCGCGGCTGCCGTTGGATGACGCGGCCGCCGGGCTGAAGCCGGGGACGATGGTCCTTTGGGACGAGACCGAAAAGGCGACCGGCCCCGCCGCGCTCTATCGCCAGGACTTCACGCTCCCCTCGCAATGGGAGAAACAGAGTGTGCTGCAACTCGCTGTCCGCGGCGACATCCATGACAGCAAGATGCATGGGTTTACCGGCCGCAATGCCATCTATCTCAACAGGCAACTCCTCTGGTCGGGCGATCGCATCGACTCGCGCTGGTTCGACGTGACGGCTCCAGTGAAGCCGGGCCGCAACCGGTTGGAGATTCTGCACGAGGGCCCGGGCCTGATGCCCGCGCTCATGCTCGTGCGGAGCGCGGTCCCTGACCGCACGATCGACCTGGCCGGCCCCTGGCGATGCGTGAAGAACACCAAGGCCGAGAACATGGTGACCGTACCCTGCGAGGCGCGCGGCGTTTTCCTCTACCGCGACATCGAGATTCCCGAGAAAGCGAAGAACCAGGAAGTTTGGCTGCGGGTCGAGAGCCCCTGCGGCTTCGCCATCGTGAACGGCCGCCTGCGCTATTGGGACATCGGCCACAGTTTCGTATTTCCCAAGCCTGAATCGCTGGAGATCGACATCACGCCCGACCTCCGCTTCGGCAAAACCAATCGCATCGTTCTGGCCAACCACCCGGCGATGACGGGGTGGCAGATCTCGGAGTTCAAGCTTCAGCGGGTTGAGCTGCGGTTGTTTGCGCCGGGCAAATGGTCGTGGGATGGCAAGCCGACGCGCGCGGCCCTGACGCCCGGGGAACTCGACGCCGTCGCAAAAGATGCGGAACTGGTGGAGCAATACCCGTTGATCCCGCCGGCGGCGGCCCCCGCCCGGCGGCTCGACATGCAACCGCCGGCTGCGCGGGCGTTCACACGGCCAGCGGCGCTGTTGGATCTGGCCGCAGCGGACGGCGGGCACTTTGTGGATTGTGGCCGCGACAAGGTTGCCGTTACCCCCCATGGTACCGTCACGCCGTTTGCCGATGCCGGCGGACAGATTCGCGGTGCCTATCTGAAAAGCGAAGGCAAGGAACCGGGCACGCTCGAGCTTTCGCAGCGATTTTTCCAAGAGAAGATCGCCAAAAGGGATTTCACCGTGCGGGTCTGGATCATGCCGATCGCCGTCCACAGCACCGTGGGCAACCTGCTGAGCTGGGGCGCTGAGCTGGGTTGGACGATTCGCGATAACGACACGAAGATCATGTTGCCTTCGGCGCCGGTCCGACGGCAGATCGTCAACACGGTCATCGTGCCCCGGCACTGGCAGTGCCTGACCCTGAGCGTCAAGGGGCGGCAATCCGACCTTTACCTCAATGGCATCTCGGTCAGCCGGCAGACGTGGAACCGGTCGATCGAGGGTAGCGGCGCGCCGGTGTACATCGGCTCGATCGACGGCAGGCGGGACTTCCTCAATGCCAAGCTGGCCGCCTTCACGATCTACGGCGAGGCCCTTTCGGCTGACGTCGTGCGCGCTCTCTACCAGGCGGAACGCGACGTCTATCGCGCGAAGCCGGATACGTATTTCCCCGAGAACGACTTCTTCCGTCTGAACCTGGCCGCCGGTGGCGGTGACGAGGCGGACGTTCCGAGCAATGTGATCGTGGGCCCCGGCGTGCAGAAGGAGCAGGAGACCGGTCGCCCCGTCCTCTCGTTCGACGGCAAGACGTCGCACCTGATCCTCCACGATTCGCCGTGCGAGCGGCTGTTCAGCAAACCATACGCGTTCATCCTCGATTTCTGCCCTAAGCCGGGCGCAAGCGGCACGATCTTTCGCCGGCATCACGCCAATTGCCTGACGCTGGAGCGCGACGGCACGCTGGCGTTCGACGCCAACATCGGACGCAGGAACCTCGTCCGTTTCCCCAAGGTGATCCGCTTCGGCGAGTGGAACCGCATCGTGCTGACCTACGACGGCCAAACGGTCACGCTTGACGTCAACGGCGTACGGGCCGGCCAGCAGGCGTATGAGGGCATGCTGTACGATGCGGCGAACGAGTTTCCTGTCGTTTTTCTGGCCGACAACACCTATGCCGGTTTTCCCCAGGCCCGCAACGTGCCGTGCAAGGTGCGCGAATTACGGATGGCCCCGCGGCCGGCCGACTTGTCGGATCGCGAATGGTGAAAAGACGTTGCCGAGCGTCGAAAGCGCACGTCGGAGGCAATTTGGCCCGAGAATCGGCGTGCCAGCTGGAAGGTCGTGGGTCCCGTTGTTAATATAAAGAAACTGTTCCTGCTCAGGGCGTATCCGAAGGGAGCTGAATCAGAAATTCCAGTTGTGGCGTAGTATTTTCCAGAGAATCTCGCCTTGGGATTGGGTCTTGGAGGCAATGCCATGTCAAACGAAGAATTTCTGATCATACCGGCCATTGTCGTGGGGGTCATTTCGGTCCTCGTGGCACTGCCGCTGACACTCATTGTTTTGATGACGAAACTCCTGCGACGGCAGCGGGAATCGGCCGAGACCTCTGCCCATCAGATGGCATCTCTGCGGGAGGATCTGCGACAGCAAAAACAACTGATTGAGCGGCTGGTTCCCAAGCAAGTGTCGCCGGTGGCCGAGCGCGAGATGCCGCCGTCCCCGAAATTGCCAACCGCGGTCACCGCTCCCCCCGCTCCCGCCCAGCCTCCGACCCTCCATCCCGTGGCGTCCGAATTGGTGCCCGAGCCGGAGCTGTTTCCGGAGTTGGACATTGTCTCCAAAACGGCGCCTCCGCCACCGTTGCGAGCGGCAAGAGAGCCCGAGACTTCTGCATCCAATCGGTTCGAGACTGCGGCCAAAGAGGTTTTGTTGCGGGTTTGGCACTGGATCATCGTCGGCGAGGAGCATCGTCCGGTAGGCGTTTCGATGGAGTTCGCAATCGCCAGCACGTGGCTTCTGCGCGTGGGCATCGTAATTCTCGTCATGGGGATTGGGTTCTTCTTGGCGTATTCGATCGACCGTGGGTTGATTGGTCCGATGGGCCGCGTGGGGCTCACGATCCTGGCGGGGGTTGCCATGTTGACCGCGGGAATGCGAATGTTGGGGAGGAAGTATCACAGGTTCGGCGAGGGATTGATCGGCGGCGGATTTGCCGCGCTCTATTTCTCCGTCTTCGCTGCCTTCCACTTCTTCCAGATGATCGACATGATCGCGGCCTTCGCGCTGATGGCGTTTATCACGGTATGCGCCGGGGTTATGGCGGTCCGTGTGAATTCGATGCTCGTGGCGGTGCTGGCGTTGCTCGGCGGCTACGGCACCCCGATCATGCTCTCGACCGGCGTGGTGAACTTCGTGGGACTGTTTTCTTACGTGCTGTTGTTGGGATGCGGCGTCCTGGGCATAAGCTATAAAAAACAGTGGCACTTCTTGAACTACCTTTGTTTTCTCGGCACCTACGGCTTGTTCTTTGGAGCAATGCGGGCTTATCAGGTGACAGACTTCTGGAGCGTGATGCCCTTCCTGACGGCATTCTTCATCCTGTTCTCGACGATGGTATTTCTTTTCAACTTATTCAACCGGACCAAGTCGACGCTCTTGGAATCGTTGGGCTTGCTGGTCAATGCGGGAATCTTCTTTGCGGTAAGCTACGGCCTGGTGGAAAGGGCATTCGGATACCGCTGGGTGGCCGCGGTAACGGTGCCTCTGGCAGCCTTCTACGTGGCCCACGTCTGGTTCTTCCTCGTGCGCCGGCTCTTGGACCGCGAACTCCTGTTTTGCTTCAGCGGGCTAGCGGCGTTTTTTCTTGCTGTAACCATTCCGCTGATTCTTTCCGCGGAGTGGATTACGGTCAGTTGGGCGATCGAGGCCTTCGTGCTCTTGTGGATTGCAGGGAAGCTGCAAAGCGAGTTCATCCGCCACCTCGCCTACGTGCTGTACATGGTCGTCGTAGGAAGGTTCTGCTTCATGGACTTGCCCAACCAATACGTGGCCGGCGCACTGGCAACTGCCGACGCGCCGCTCTCCGAATACCTCTGGCGGATGTTGCAACGCTTCGTGGCATTCGGGATTCCGATCGCCGCGCTCGCCGGGGCGTTCCGCCTCCTCCAGTCCCCTGCGTCCGCGGCCTCGCTGGCCGTGGACAAGGCCAATGATATGGCCGAGTGGGTTCGCCAGCGGTGGGCGGTTCGCGCGACAATGGCTGGCGTCGCGGCTATGCTCTTCGTATTTCTGCACTTGGAATTGAACCGCACGTTCTTCTACCTGTTTCCACCCATGCGTCTCCCCGTACTCACGCTGCTGTGGATTGCGATGTGCGTTTTCCTGCTCTTCGAATACCTCACCCGGCCTGCGTCGCTGCTGTTGGGCATCCTCGCGGCGTTTGGTTGCGGCCTGTTGGCCAAACTCTTCCTCTTCGACCTGCCAAGCTGGAACCTCATCCATGAAGTCATGCTCTACCCGGGCGACTACTCGTTCCTCGAAGCCGCGATGCGGTTGCTGGATTTCGGCGTGATCATCGCCTTCCTGGGGCTTGCCTTCGGACTGCTTCAGCGAGAGGCTCAAGCGAGGATTGCCGGGCGGCTTTCGGGGGGGTGCGCCTTGGCCCTGCTGTTCATCTTCCTCACCCTCGAATTAAACACCTTCCTCGCCTGTTATGTGCCCGACTTTCGCGCCGGTGGCGTATCGATCCTTTGGTCGTTGTTTGCCATCGGGATGCTGCTCTTCGGAATATGGAACGACTTGCAGGCGCTGCGCTACACCGCCTTGGCTTTATTCACCCTCGTTGTGTGGAAGGTGTTCTTCTCCGACCTGGCACGGCTGGATCAAATTTACCGCATTGTCGCCTTTCTCGTCCTGGGCGCGTTGGTGCTCTGCGGATCGTTCATCTACCTGAAGTACCGGCAGACGTTCACCACGAAGTCTCCGCCGGCGGAGGTGCAAGAGCCATGAGGTCGCTTACAGCGATTATCGCGTGCCTCGCGATCAGTTCGGTGTCGTTTGCGGCGGACGGGGCGGCCCAATTCCGCTATTGGAGGCCGATCGACCGCGGCACGATCAACGAGGATATCGTTGCCTTCACCTTGGACAGCAAAATCTACGCCGCCACGCGCGACGGACTGCCCGATCTGCGCGTGCTGGAGGACGCTCAGATTGCGATGCCGTACCAGACCGAGCCCAGCGTGGAGCACTTCGAGGAGCGATCTCGGCAGACGTTTCCAACCGAGGTGACTTCCCTGCACGAGGAAGGCGGCGCGATCGAAATCCGTTTGCAGTTGCCCGCCGAGGAGCCGGCTGCCGAAGGCTTCAGCTTCTCCACGCCGCTTAGCAACTATGAGCGGAAGGTGCGAATCTTCGCCTCAAACGACGGCGCAGACTGGAAAATGCCGGTGGCCAGCGGCGTCATCTTTGACTACTCGCGTTTCATGGACGTGAACAACCACGAAATCCCCCTGCCGGCGAACAGCTTCCGCCAGTTCAAGATCATGGTCGAGGACACGACCGACGAAAACGAGTCGCCCTACAGGGAATTGACCCGCACCTTCCACGGCAACAAAGAAGACCAGCGGGTGGAGCGGACCATGGTCCAGCGCCGGCCGTTTCGAATCGACCGGATCATGGCCTGGAAAACTGAGACGCGGCAGCACGTCCAACGACAAAAGCAGGTCGTTTACGCCGCCGCCGCGTTCGAGGTCGAGCAAAACGCCGCGCAGAAGCAGACGATCGTGCGCGTCCACACCCACCGCGAACCGCTGACGAAGTTCACGCTGAAGACGCCGACTGGCAACTTCTCGCGCCGCGTGGTGGTCGAAGTGCCCGAGGTCCGCGGAGTGACGACGCAATGGCAGCCCGTCGGTGCGGCGGTCGTGTCGAATTTCCGCTTCCGCGGCTATCACCGCGATCAATTGACCGTGAGTTTCCCCGAGAGGCGGCAGGGAGAGTACCGGATCGTCATCCACAATGAGGACAATCCCCCGCTGGACATCCAGGGTATAACGCCCGAAGGGACCGAGTATCGCGTGGTGTTCCTGGCGCAAGAGTCCAAGACATATCGCGTGTACTACGGTTCCGAGATCGCACAAATGCCGAAGTACGAGGCGGCCGAGGTTTTGCCGGCGTTGCGACGCGACTTCCGGCCGATCGAGGCCCGGCTGGGACCGCAGTTCAAGAATTCGGCATTCGGCGGCGAGTCGGGAGCGACCGTCGGTAAAGTGCTCAACAACTGGATATTCCTGGGCGCTGCCATCGTCCTGATGGTCGTGGTGCTGGCGTGGGGCCTGTTCCGTGCCGGCCGGCGGTTGGAGCAGCTTCCCAGGGAGTAGGTGGGGCCGCGATTCCGCATGTCCGCGCCAAACGTTGCAGATCCGTTGCGAGACGACGCTCACAGAGCGCGGCAATTAACGCCCTGTAATACCCATGCTGAACTACCAAAGCTCATCTGGAAAAGGAGGCTGCCCATGCTCGAAGAGAACAAGAAGCTCGTGCGTCGGTATTACGAATTGGTTGCGGGGGACCTGGCGGGAATTGAGGCGGTTGTGACGGACGATTTCGTGGATCACCATTTCCCACCGGACACGCCCGTGGGGCCCGCGGGCGTGCGGCAGTTCTTCACACGCTTCCTCCCCACCTTCTTCAGCGATCTGCGGATCGAGATTGACTTCCTGCTGGCCGAAGACGACCGGGTCGACTGCCACCTCATCGCGCTATTCAAACACACCGGTGAATTTGCGAGCATAGCCCCCAAAGGGAACCAACTCCGGATTCCGGCCGTCAGCACATTCCGGATTGCCGGCGAAAAGCTGGCCGAAGCCTGGGAACTCTACGACAGCGGGGATATGCTCCGCCAGATCCAGGCGTAGTCCGCTGGGCTGACGTGGCAGGCCATCCCGAGACGAGTACGCCGCCGGATCTTGCTCCGGGGCCATCCGGGAAAACGGCCCCTTCGTAGGGTTCCCGAAAAGGGAAAACGCGGTGACTTGACGCGACAGCCGCTCGTTACACCAGGTCCGAGTTCGCCGGCGGCGTGCAACCTGGCCAGCGGAGCCGGCAACAAGACGGCCCAGCGTTAATGGATGTTCTCACCCTTGAGAATCACGGTGACTCGTGCCCGGGCCGGCGACGGGTCACCGGCCTCCAGGTGAACGGTCGAAACGCCCGCCGGCACCTGGGGCGGAGCGGCCAGTTTCAAGTGACGCAGTTCGTGACCGTCGGCGTCGAACACGCGGCAGACGGCCGGGTCACGCGTGCCCCACGGGTCGCCCGTTTCGAGGTATTGGTCGATCTCGAGCGTCACGGCCAACTCCATCGCCGCATTAGCGATAACTACGCGCGGGTGGGCCAACAGACCACCGGTCTCGCGCAACGCCTCGATGCGGCCGAGTTCCAACGCGACGTTCCGGCCGCGCGGCGGGTTGAGGATCATCAGCGTCATGCTGGCGAAGCGGTCGAGTTTCACGTCATGCATCGCAAACTTGTCGTAGCTGAAGTAATCCATTACGCGGTCGCTCTCCGCCTCGCCCAGCTCACAGTACCGCCAGCCGCTGAAGTTGATCGGTTGGTAAAAATGCAGGTAAGACTGCGGCGTCAGCTCCAACTGCACGTTGAGCGTCGCGCCACTGCCGTCGCCTTTGACCCAAAGGCCTAGCGCGCGATGGTGACTGAGATTGAGTTTTGCGGGGAACGTCGCCGAGGCCTGCGACCAGGCGGGCTGGCCGTGGCCGGCGAGTCTCGGCGGCAGTGCGGTTTTGGGCCCGCTGCAACTCAAACGGACGACGGCGCCCGCCTGTGGATGCGACTCGCCGAGGAGTTGAATCGTGGTCTTCGCCGCAGCATTGCCGGCGGCCTTGAATTGGAGTTTCGCGAAATCGGCCACGACCACGTTGTCGTCGGCGCCGTAGGCCGCCACGGCGGGCAAGGCCTCGATGCGAACGCAGAGCGGTTGCGGGCCGAGGTCGTTTTGGATCTGCCACGTCGCGCCCGGGCGGATGATGCCGCTCTTCGAGTAGCGCGCGGGAGTTAACTGATAGCGGCTCTGTTCGGCCTTCGGCGGCAGCAAACGCCACTCGCTGGCGTGCTGCAAAGGCTGGCGCGCCTCGGCGGAAAAGTAGTTTTCCATCCGCAGCTTCTCATAGGTCCGAATAACGCTGGCAATCTCCTCTCGCCGGCCATTGCGGCTGAATGTGTCCGCGTTCGACGCCCCGCCGTAGCACGCGGCGAAACCCCAGCCGATCGCGGCGTCGTAGCCCAGGCTGCGCGCGCAGACCAACTCGACGTCGTCGGGCCGTGCGGCGGTCAGCGTAGGCGTGTGCGGGAAAATGCCGACCCAACTGAAATCGGGGATGAGGAAGTTGCTCCGGTGCGAGTCGCCCCAGCCGTGGACGGTGTGGTCGTCCACCCAGCGTTTGAAGCCGCGGGCCATCGCGTCATCCTCGCCGCCGCGCGCCATACAGTGCCAGCCGAAATGCGTGCTGCCGTTGCTGACCACCAGCACGTCGCGCCGCGCGTGCCGCAGCAGCGATTGCGCCACCTGGTGACCGCGATAGAACTGCGTCTGCGGATCGATCTGCACGTCCGCGCCGTCAAAACAAATCATGTCCAAACCAGCGCGGTTGATCACGTCGGCCAGATTGCAGCCGATATCCGCCGCCAACTCCGGATTGGCGACATACCAGCCGTAACGCTCGCTGATGTGCCGCACCTTGGCGCCGGCCTTGTGCGGCGCCGCGCGCGTGCCGTAGGCGCCCCGCACGCATTCGCTGAACGTGAACGAGTCCTCCGCAATGCGGCCATAGCGAATGATCTCGTCGTCGATCTGCGCGTCTACGCCGCCGGGCGCCCAGTACCCCGCGCCCCGGCCAAAGCCGGCAATGGGCCCGCGCGTTGAAATGTTCCTTGCCGCCCCGTCGACGTCGGCCGCCAGCGCGGTCTCGGCATCGCGGCAGAGGCGCGGGTCGGGCACGGGCGTGACGTAGGAATCGTTCTTGGTGATCGAGCCGGTCATCACGTGGAGGCCGAGCTTCAGGCCGAGCGCGTGCGCCCGGTCGGCCGCCGCCTTAAGCGACTCCATGCCGTTGGGGAACCGGTCGCTGTTGATCGCGTAGTGGCCGAACGTCCTATTCCACCATCCCAGGCCAATCACCACGTACTGCACGCCCAGGCTCTTTGCGATCGTAAATACTCGCTCGGCGGCGTAGGCGGGTAGCTTGTCGTTCACCGCCAGGCCGGTGATCATCCACGACTTGCGCGCCTCGCCCGAGGTCTTCGCCCACTGGCCACCCAGCGTCGGCGACGGCAGGCCGTGCGTGCGCTCGATGTCGCGGATCACCGCCAGGAGGCGTGGGGTCGGACAAGCGATGACCGCCGCTTTGCGTTCCGTCAGGCCGAGGACGCGATGCGCCACTGCCTGGAGCTGCGGCGCGCCGCGGGCATCCGTCTTCTCTTCCAGGGCAATCACCGCCGTGGCAAAGTTCTCATCCCAGGCCGTGTTCAGCCACGTGCCAATGTTGGCCGTCAGATTCACCGGCACGTTCACAAAGCACCACTGTTGGACGGCCTCGCTGCCGTCGCCATCGAGCGCAACCGTTTCGATTTCGAAATAGTCGTCGCGGCTCCGCAGCACGGCGCGGGCCGTGACGGGCGTGCCTTCGAAACCGAGCCGGAGCTGCCGCTCCCGCCCTTCGCCGGAGGCGGCAAGCGTGATGGCTTTGTGCCACTTCGGACCGATGCGGAGCATCATGAATGGCAAATCGCTCTGGCGGGCAAGCAGACTGCTTCCGTCGCGGCGACAAAATGCGATCACGCGTCCCCGGGTGTCGAGAGTAAGTTTGGCCGACGAGAGCTCCACGACTGTACCGAAGCTTGAGGGCTGCGCCACGGCCGAGGATGCGAGGATGCAAAAGGCGGCTAACGTGATATGGCTGAATGTCTGCATGGCGTCCGTCTGGGCATCCTTCGTACAGGGAATGGTTCACGGGGTCCTTACCGTGGTCGCGACTATCGGGACCCGCCAGCGCTAGCCTGATGGAATCTGATTCTCATCGCAGCTTGCGGCGTTGTCAATCGATCCCCGTCTGGGTCGACAATCCCGTGATTTCTTCTTGCCGAGGGGTCGGGGAATTTGTTGCTCAGCAGCATCCGGCGTACAATGGCGTTGCTCTATCAACATCGGGAACGTCATCGAGTCGAGGTACTCGCTGGTCCGAAGACAGTGTGTGGTACGAAAGTTATGGGGCCTGAAATGATGACACGGCTTGCGGTGGTTGCTTTGACCGTTTTGACTTGGACGACGGTTGCAACGGCGACGGGATTCTATGTCACCCGAAACGGCGACGACGCCAACCCGGGATCGGATGCCAAGCTGTAATGAGAAGTTCGTGAAGCTTACAGAAACCGACATCTTCTTGAAAGAAAGAACCATGAACCGCCGCAAATTCCTTCGGGACTCTTCTGGGGCAATTGCCGGACTCGCTGTCGCCAGCCAGGTCGCCTTCGGCCAGAGCGCCGGACAACGGCCAATCTTGTGGCATCAGAACACCGCAAGTAAGCTTTTTGTCCAAGTCTCGGCTGATATGCGCCCGCTGGTCGTCGGCGACAACTTGGGACTCCTGACGGCGTTTTGTACGCTGAGCCACGATGGATCCGGCCGACAAGTTCTGCTGGGAAGCCCGACGCCGGCGGGACAACTCGGCTCGATTCGGGCCGAACTGACCCACCGGCTGCACCGGTCCGGTGGCGGCGACGGCGAGGATCTCTTGGAGGCTCGACTGCGGCTGCTCAACACGTCGGCCCGCGACCAGGAGGTCCGCACTGGCTTTCTCAGTCATGCGCAGCCAGGCAAGGACCGGGGAAACCAAAAGGCCTATCTGCCGCTAGCCGCTTCGGGCCTGATGAAGCATCCAGCGCTGTTTTCGCTTGGCTACCAGCAGGAGCAGGATCCCGAACAGATGATCGGCCGGCACTCGTTCGTGGGGCATTATCTCGAACCCCTGGCCAGCGACCCGGCGCTGCGTCACAGTCCGGCCATGCTGCTGGTCCCCGCAATTACGCTCTATCACTCCGACCTGCCATGGCGGGTCTCGCTGTTCACGCCCAGCGGGTTGGCGCAACGGTTTGCCACGCAGCATGAACCATCGGGGGCCTGCGGTTGGTCGGTGTCGCGATACCAGACCATTCCGCCGGGCGGGGAAGTCGTGGAACGCTGTTTCCTGCTGGTCCACCGCGGCGAGGCCGACGTCGCCTGGCGCGCATTCCACCGCTTCGCGCACGCGGAGGACTTTCCGGCGATTGGCTGGCTCAAGGATATGCGGGTGCATTACTACGATTTTCTTTCGGCGGCCGCTCCCAATGGCCGACGCGGCGACGGCTATGAGGCCGACGCCCGCTGGTTTCGCCGGTTCCACGTGGGAATGGCCACTCAACACGGCTATTATCCGGTGTTCGGCGACTATCTCGATGCGAACCGCAAGACGTGGAAGGCGATGCCGACCGACAAGCGGGGGCCGGCCGAGATGTCGTTGGAGAAGATGCGGGCGCGGATCGCTTTGACCCGCGCGGCGGGAGCCAAGGCGGCAATCTACCTGCACCTCACCGGCCTGGACGATTCTTCGCCTCGATTTGCCAAACTTCGCGATGCCGTGCTGGTCGAATGCGACGGCAAGCCGCACAAAGTCGTCTGGAACGGGCCGGACACGATCGGAACTTCCTGGCACATGTCGCTCGCTGCCGCCGAGTGGCGCGGCTACCTCCTCGACCAGGCGCGGTTGGTGATGGAGTTGCTCGAACCGGATGCCATCGTTGTCGACGAGACATTCTCCGGACTGGGCTACGACGAGCATCCCGACCGCCGCGGCTGTGTGTCGCCGCACTGTATCCGCTTCTTCCGAGACCTCCGCGCGCTGGTGCGATCGCACGGCAACGATCGGGCCGTGCTCACTAGCGACTGTTCCTTGGCGAGCTTCGTTCTCTGGGCCGACGGCGAGGCCGGCGATCACGCCTATCCGCCGCTGCTGGGGCACCCGCTCTATCGCAAAATGCCCGTGCGCTATTTGGCCGCGCTGGGCGACAAACCGTGGCGTCCTTGTGCCTGGTTGTTTCAGAAGTTCTGGGACGCGCAGATGGACCTGGCGCGAAAGATCGGGGCGGGAGTCGGTGTTTCCAACGGCTGGCTCGAATACACGGGACTGGCGCGGCTTTCGGCGGACATCGCCAAGAAAATGCAGACGGACATCGCCGCGCTCTTCGAAACGGACAATGTTCGCGGGCACCCCAGTTGAACCATGCGCACGACACCGAGATGCTCTCGGTTTGACCTTGCCGGACTGCAGCCAGACGCTCCTCGAATTACAAAGGCCAACCCCTAATCTCGTATCCCGGACGTTTGGGAGAAAGGCTGTGATATGACTCCACGGCAACGGTTGCTGAAGACCTTGCGCGGCGAGATGCCGGATCGCGTGCCCGTCACGTTGTTCATCGCCGATCAAGGGCACTTCATCAACCAGGTTTACCCCGACGTCGATCCGTGGGACTACGAGACGCTGCAACGGAAGGTCATCGAGATCCAGCGGCAATTCGGCGTGGACGTGTTCGTCCGCGTTCTCTACGGCCTGAATGACCCGTTGTCGATTCACATGGGCGGGCTGAACGTCGCCCAACAAACCGATTCCTGGGAGGTCCGCACCGAGGAGTTTCACCAGGGAGCCACGACGACCTGGCGTTCCGTGATCCGCACCCCTGCGGGAACGCTTACCCAGGATTTCTCCCGCAACGAGATGCGGCCTGGCACCTTCGTTTACGCATGCACCAAGAAGCCGATTCGATGCCCGGCCGACTTGGAAATCGCCATCCGCTACGAGCCGCCAATGCCCGACTCGTTCAGGAACAACGCCCGGGATCATATCGCGCGGATCAAGTCTTTCCTGGGCGAAAGCGGCATCGTTGGATCGTGGACACCCCACGGGCCGTTCAACAACGCCTCGTTGCTGGTGGACCACGAGGTGCTCTACAGCCTCTTTCTCACAGACTACGAGTTCTATCGGCGGCTGATGACCTTTGCCATGCACCGCATCCTGGACTACACTCGGGCGATCGATGAGGCGGGGGTCGATGTGCACTGCGTGGGCGGGAACGTGCCCGGCGGTTTTTTAGGCCGGCGGACCTACGATCGCTACATCCTGCCGTTCGAGAAACAATACGTCGATTTTGTGCAGCGAAAGGGCACGCCCGCGATGTATCACAACTGCGGTCAGATCATGAACCTCGTTGAGTCCTACAAGGATCTCGGCGCGCGGGTGGTGGAACCCTTTTCGCCGCCGCCCTTGGGCGATGCAGATCTTACCAAGGTTAAACAGGCGGTCGGCGATGCCTACGTGATCCTCAGCGGCGTCGACCAGGTGAACGTGCTCCAAAAAGGCACGCTCGACCAGGTCCGGCGGGTCACGCGCCAGACGATCGATACCGGCAAGCCCGGCGGGCGTTTCATCATGCAGAACGTGGACTTCCTCGAATACAATACCCCGTTGGAGAATATCGAGGCGTACGCCAAGACGGCCTTGCAACATGCTGACTACTGAATCGTGGCCAGCGTCTGCTGCCGACTCCGCCGCGCGATTGGCGCAGCACAACGGCACGACGGATGCTGTGCTGGTGAACCTGGAACTACGCCTTCTACGATTTAGCGCCGGGCCCGTCGGGAGCGTCGATATCTGGAATGCCCAGCCCGGACTGCGGGGGATGTCCAGCCCGTTAGTTAGGATTTGCATTACACTGGACGAAATCCACCGAACATCGTCTATTCGACGTAGCTGAGGCCGTGGGAGCCTTGGGGGGGCTACCGCTGAGGACTGGTTCGCAAAGGGCAGCCGCCGTCATAAGTACAACGGGCACCGACGACTCGACCTTTTGCCGCTTGCGCCCGTGCTTGTACAAACTACCGGCAATTCGAGTACATTATGGTCAACTATGGGCAGAATTAAGGGGGCAGGGCGGAAAGACGGGCGACGATTCGACGCCGGAGAATGTCTTTGCTGACAAACACTTACGGCCGCTATCCAGTGAGGACGGCGGCCGTCTTGAAGGGTGGCTGACCGGACTTGAACCGGCGACATCCAGATCCACAATCGGCCTAGGGGTGAAAACCCTAAGTATTCCCCGCGTTTTGTGCGGGGGAAAGGGGGTTGTCAGTTGGCAGCAGCATTGCACGTCACCAGATAAGTAGGGGTGCGTGGCAACATTTGCGGCAACACCTTCCAAGCGGCCGGGTGAGCAATCATCCGGCCGTTTCTGTTTCTTGTAGCCACCGTTTGTCAACGTTGACCACCTTCGCCATATTCCGAGATTGACAGATTGCGATGAGCGGCGGTGGTGTAAGTTGAGAGCGGGTCAAGTAGGTCCACAACGGTTTTCGGAGGATATTGTCAATGGCGATCGAGAAGCTACTCACCAGGCAGGAGGCGGCCGAACAATTGCGCCTCAAGGCGCAAACGCTGGCGGCATGGGGTGCGGATGGCAAGCACTTACCGTTTATTCGGTGCGGAAGAAGCGTGCGGTACAAAGAGAGCGACGTCGAGAAATTCATACAGCAGCGCACTACACCCGTCACTGACCAGCACGACTAAGGCGTCACGATCGATGACCCGATCCTGCCACAACACCGCCGGCCCCCATCGCCCAGGCCCATCAGGCGAGCCGATCCGGGCGGATGAGCTACTGCCCTGGTCTGCGCTGCATACACGTTTGGGATGGGGCAGTCGTGCCGTAGCTGAGGCCCAGCGGCGCGGTCTGCGCGTGCTGGTCTACGCCAAGCGGAAATACATCTTGGGGCGCGACGTGATCGACTTTCTTGAGCGGCACGGACAGCAGGGAGGCACCGCCGTGGAGGAGCAAAGTGGGCGATGACGATGGACCTCGGCGGATCACGCTGGTTGATAGCCTCGGCGAAGAATGGATAAAGTTGCCGTTGCTGGCGATGCAACAGGTTGGCCCGGCCGCCCAGACGCTTGGCGGGCTCGTGAAAATGACGACTAAGGAAACATACTCCGCTGTGTCCGAGATCGCGGGATCGGCTCGATTGCCCGTAGCGACCGTGCGGAAACATCTACGAACATTGGATGCCGGCGGCTGGATTGCGAACGCTGGCCGACAGCACACCCGCCGCGGTGCTCCGCGCAGGACTGCAACGATCAAGATCACTGCGCAGACCATCGACCATCTCACGCCGTTCGGTGTTTTGCCGTGGTGGGCATGCTGCAATATCCGCAAGGTCGGCCGTTTGCCCTGGTGCGCCAAGGCGGTGCTTTCCGTCGTGATGGCGCGATTGTGGGGCCTCAAGGCCGCGGCCGATCAGCAACAGGACAATGCAGATCTCGAGGAGTTGGTCGGCGCGATCGAGAACCTTGGTGGCGATGATAGGTTTGCATTTCCGCTGCGCTGGCTGGAATCCCAAACCGGACTGGATCACAAGTCTGTGACCACGGCCAAGCGTCTGCTGAACCATCGGTATGGAATCGTGCGGTGGACGGGTGAGAGCAAGCCCAAACATGACGTCACCCTGGAGACGCACATCCTAGCACCAAATTGGGATTTTCACGCGCTCTTTACTCCAACAGGGGAGGGGCGTGGTTATGTGGGATTCGGGAAATAGGGGTACGGGAAATCTGGTCAATGGGTACGGGAAAACTGGTCAATACCCTACGGGAAAAGTGGTCATCGGGGTACGGGAAATCTGGTCAATGGGTACGGGAAAACTGGTCATCGCAATGATCTATGACCTTCTATCTTCAACCGTTGATCTTGAAAAAAATGGTCTCCAACACCGCCGCCGCAAAACTGCGGCATCGGCGAGTGTGACCTTTTGTAAATTCGACTGGGAAAGAGTTTCCATGGAAGCCCTGAAGTTTGCCAACCCTATCCCCTGCGCCAAGAGGCAGGACCGGATGTTCCTGTACAAAGCCCTGGCGCTATCGCAGCGATCCGCACGGTACCACTCCGTCGTCTGGGACGCCCGGGAAGCGGTAATCCAGATTCACCCGCGAACCCCCATCGCCTACTTCCGCACGGTCTTAAAGGACAACTTCCGCAAAGCGGGCCTTGATCTACAGGCAGCGCTGCGGACCGTCCGCCCGCCGGCAAGCTGGGTTTGAACTGGGAAACAACATGAGCACCAAGGTCGAGTACACGCTGGTGTTGCAGGTCATCGATGATGACCACCCGCCGGAGATCAAGCTTCGTCGCGCCTTAAAGTACGCCTTGAGGGCGTGCGGGCTGCGATGCCGGCGGTGCGTTGAAGGCGATGGGCTCCAGCGGGTTAAACCGCCCGAATCGGAACTGGGGAAGCGCCAGCGGAACGCCGGTAAATCCGATACGGAATCGGAATGTTGTGAGCGCGGATCCCCGGGGATGACTGGGGTTGCGGGGGTAGGTGTTGCCCAAGGTGTTGCGAAATGATAGCGCCGATAGGAAACGGATCAAACGGCAATGGCCGCCGGCCGGATGGCAAGTTCGCCGCTGGAAACGCGGGCGGGCCTGGCAATCCCAACATGAAGCGAAGCTATGTGTGGCGGCAGACTTTCGACGCCGCTGTTAAGCCGGCCGATCTTCGGAAGGTACTCAAGCAACTCGTTGATGCGGCGAAAAAATGTGAGCCGTGGGCCGTCAGAGAATTATTGAACCGTTGTCTAGGTGTTCCAAGTCAGACTGAGATCCTCGAACGTGTAGAAGCGTTGGAGCAAGCCTTTTTCAAGGAGCAAGCGCGATGAACATGAACGACAGGTTACGGAAACTCGAAGTGGCGGCAGCGGCCGCTCACGACCCATACGCTCTGCCGGCGAGCGAAGATGAAGCCCGCCGGCAGCTAGTCCTACCTGTTGAGCAACGGAGCCCTTGGGGCGTCCGGATGGCGCTGACGCTCGCCATTATGCACGCCTCAGTACCGTCGATGGACAAGGCCGAGAACGAAAGACAGGCGAGCGACATAGCACGCCTACGTGAGTTGTACGAAACCAAAGTAAAGGAGTACCAAACGTGACCACGACAATGAACAGCAGCAGAAAAAGTGAGTTGGAAGAACTGTACCGAATCAGGTTGCCCGGCAGCAGCAGCGAGGAGGCAAGCCTTCAGCTATCGGCCGGCGCGAAGCCCGCCGCCGCTCGGCGCGCCGAGTTAGACCGAATGTATTCGGGCCGAATGGCAAAGGACCTGGACGATCATTCAGAGGCAAGCCAAGACGCAAGCGAAGATAAGGACGCAATCGCGCAGAACGTCCGACGTGCGGCGGCATTGGACGCGCGAACCGGGCCGGCCTATCTCGCGTGGGCCAAGTTTCGCAAAGAGTGTGGGCTTGGCGAACCGAACCCAGACCAGGTGGCCGAATGGCGGAAAAACCATCTTGACGATCAGGACCAGGAGCAGGAGCAGAAGTTGGCCAAGCTGGATGATAGGTCGCAAATCAAGCAGGCCGCTCAAGAGCAGCAAGCCTTGCTCGATGCCACGCAAGAGCGTGCCGCGGCAATGGATAAAATCGGCGCCGACGAAGGCGACGAAGACGAAGCCCTTGAACAATGGAAACAACTTCGCAAGGAGGCCGGACTTGGCGAACCGAGCGACGAAGAGGTTGCGGAGTGGAAGTCAAAGCGGCAGTCTGACGTCGACGCGCTAGCGAAGTGTCAGAGCCGCGCGACCGCGTTATCCCGCTTCCGCCGCTTCGCCCCGATGACGATTGCATTTTCGTCCGCCGCTGCGGTCCCCATCGGCGAGCAACAGAGCGTGGATGGCCAGCGGCACAAGCTTTTCCGCAAGGAAATTCTAAGAACCGGCGCGTGGCAACACCCGGCGACGGGTGAGCGCATCACGGTGACGCCCGCGCTGCTCAAACATTTACAGCAGCAATTTAGTAAGATGACCGCCGATGGCGTCGCGGTCCCCGTACCCAGCACGCACACGAACGACCCTGACCGCAACCGTGGCTTCGTGAAACTGCTGGAGCGAACGAAGGACAAGGGCGGAGAGGAGCACCTGTTTGCGATCGTCGACCTAATCGGCGATGGCATCGGACTGGCCGGCCGATCCGATGTTTCAGTGTGCCTTGAAGACGTGCCCGACTCGCACGGTGGCGTTTACGAGTTCGCGCTTTCGCACCTGGCCGCGGTCGTCGATCCGGTCGTGACGCATTTGTCAGGCTGGGAAGCCATGCCCACCGCGGCCTAGTCCATTTTTCTACTCGTTACTCTATCCGCAAAAGGAGACTCGTTACCATGTCGGAGATCATCGAAAGCGTAAAAGAGATGCTGGCCGAACTCGAACAAGATCGGCAGCAGAAACGCGAGAAGGCGTTGATTCAGTACCGCGAGCTATTAGCCAGCGGCGGCGACCGTGGGGCGTTACTCAAGTGCATGGACGTGTTAGGCAAAACCGTCGATGACCTGAAAGCCGACGCCGCTGTCATTGCCCAAAGCCAAAGGCTCGAACAGGCGGCCGTGGTGCCTGACGGGCTGGACGAACAAATCAAGGCCACGAACGAAGCCAGCAGTATCTACAGCCAGGCGACCGAGCGGCTGATTCTCGACCGCAAGGACGAACAAAGCCGGCTCGATGGCCAGCTCCAGCACTTGCGCGGCAAGGCAGATTCGGCCCGCGATGCGGCGGGAAAGTTGGTCGAATTGAAGCGCCGGCACTTCGCACTCTTCGGCGTGGCGCCGGCCCCGGACGTTTACTCCAAGCCGGAAGACTGCTACACACGCGTCACCCCAGCGACCAAAGCCGCACCGCCGCCGGCAGATCGGCAGACCTCCAACATGCCCGCCCAGATCGTAACGGCAAGGCCGTTTTTGGGGATGGAGATCCCCGAAAGCGGAAATCCGGCGGTCGGTGCTCTCTTACGACGTGCGGCGGGCATTCGTTGATTCTTTCGCGGACCCCGCCGGGTGCGCGCCGTCTTGACCCCGGCCCCCCGGCGGGTTTGTATTTTCGGAGGTGGTAAACGTGACACGCGTACGTGGAAGACGAAGGCGGGCGGTTCCGATCAGCACGCAAGCATCGCGCAGGCCCGGCAGGTGCCACCAGTGCGGTGCATCGCTGCCGTGTGCCCTACATCGCCAACATGCCCCCAAGGTCGACTCCCAGGACCAGGACCACGACAAGCCCGGGAAGGGGGCATTTTGAGCGATTCTGAGGGGGTGCATCCGATCACGGATCGGACACTACACCCCGGTATTCACCGTCGAAACCGTGGTTCCAATGCGAAATGTTGCCGGATCTGTTGTTGCAACAGGCCGTGAACGTGCGATAATGATCCTGGTGGTTCGATCTGTTTGACCACCAGGGCGTCAGAACCCTTCGGAGAATCTGCGATGTTTTTCCATCAGGCCACGGGGCCGATTATCCGTCCGCATTCCCAAGCGACGATCCGCAACGGCGGGGAGCAAGGCTTGCGGGGCAGTCTCCGACTGCTTCTGAACCGGGTAGTCGGCCCCCTGGTCTTTCTTGGGAGCATTCCCGATGAGTGACGAAATCGTGGTCAAGGTCAACAGCTACGGCAACGATCGGCCGCTATCGCTGGTCTTCGTCGACCCGATCAGCGGAAAGAAAAAGGCCAAGTCGGCCGGCACCCGCGATTGGAGGGAAGCGGAAAGGCTTGCGGGTGAGCTGGAGAAAGAACTGCGAGCCGGCCGGAGCGCGTCACCGTCCAAGGTCACTTGGCAGGAATTCCGCACCCGCTACACGGCCGAGCATCTTGCTTCGTTGAAGCCGAAGTCGCGTGAGAACGCGCGTCATGCCCTCGACGCAGTAGAGCGTCACTTAGACCCCGATCGGTTGTGCAAGATCAACGCTGGTGCCCTATCGACCTTTCAAGCCAAAATCAGGGCAACCGGCGTGAAGGAAACCACGATTGCTTGCATTCTGCGAACCGTTCGCGCCGCGTTGGGGTGGGCGGTATCGGTGGGCATGATGCCAGCCGTTCCCAAGATGACCATGCCCAAGGGTGCTAAGGGGCGTCGGATGAAAGGCGGGGCCCTGGTGGGTGAGCAGTTTGACCGAATGCTGGCCGCGGTCCCCAAGGTCCGCCCCAACGATTCGGCTGAGTGGGTTCGATATCTGACCGGCTTGTGGTTGTCCGGGTTGCGGCTGGCCGAATCGGTTGCGCTGAGCTGGGATGCTGACGCGCTCTTCGCGGTGGACCTGACCGGCCGACACCCGCGGTTGCGGATCAAGGGGGAGGCGCAGAAGTCGGGGCAAGATCAACTGTTGCCCTTGACCCCCGACTTTGGGGAATTCCTGCTTGCTACCCCGGAAGATCAGCGGCATGGTCGTGTGTTCCGGTTGAATCAGGACGGAGGAAACATCCCCCTGACCCGTCAATCCATCGGCACGTTGGTTGTTGAGATTGGCGAAAAGGCGGGGGTGGTTGTCAACGCGGTCGATCACAAGATGGCCAGCGCTCACGACCTGCGCCGGACCTTCGCCACCCGATGGGCCAAACGGGTGGCCCCGGCCATTCTCCAGAAGCTTATGCGACACGCCAGCATCAACACGACGATGGGGTTCTACGTCGATTTGGACGTTGAAGAAATGGCCGATGAGCTATGGGCCAACCACGGGCCAGTAGACAGCAACACCGCGGGGATTGGCAACACTTTCGGCAACAATGTCCCGAATTCGGCTGGGAACGAAGAAAGCCCGGAAAACGTAACCGATTACCGGGCTTTCACTTATGAAAGGGTGGCTGACCGGACTTGAACCGGCGACATCCAGATCCACAATCTGGCACTCTAACCAACTGAGCTACAGCCACCACGCTTAGAAGCAACAAATATAGCCAACCCGCCCCGGCCAGTCAATCATCCCTCTCTCGGTTGCGTTGAGCCGTGCGAGAGTGAAAAAGCGGAAATCTCTGCTTTCGAGCGTCCCTGTTGACAGTCGCCCCCGCGCCGGTGCAAACTCAGAGCGGATGGACCGGGCAATCCGGCCGCCGGTTGCACCCCCTGAAATGCCCCAAGACCTTCCTGCCTCGAAAGGACCCTCCCCATGAAAGCCCCGGTTACCCGTCGTGAGTTCGTCCAGCAGTCTGCTCTGGTTCTAGCCGGCCTGGGAACCGCGGTTCGCGTCGGCGGTGCCGCTGCCGCGGAGACTCCGTCGCGGTTGTGCGTCGCTTGTCGCGACGTGATGTTTCGCTACACGGGCGAGCCCGACTGCTGGGCGGCCGCCAAGGTGATCGGGATCGAAGGCTTCGAGGGCAACCTCCTCGAGAACCTCTCCTTGCCTTCCTTGTACCATCCGCAGAAGAAGTACAGCCTGGCGACGCCGGCCGCCATCGAGGAGTTGTCGGCGGACCTGACGGCAGCCGGCCTGCGGATCACCGCCCTGTGCATGGCGACCCGCTTTGAGGAGCAGGCCGAGAAGGAGATTCAATGGGCGGTGCGCGCGGCTCAGGCCGCGCAGGCCCTGCGGATCAAGGCCATCCGCATCGACGTGGTCGCGAAAAAGCTCAAGAACGCCGAGTTCCTCGAATTCTCCGTGCCGGTGCTCAAGAAGATGATCGCCGCCACGGAAGGGACCGGTGTGGCCTTCGGCATCGAGAATCACGGTCACACGACCAACGATCCCGAGTTTCTCAAGCCGCTGTTGGACCGCGTGGGCTCGCCGCGGCTGGGGATCACGCTCGATACCGGCAATTTCTATTGGTACGGGCATCCGCTGTCGAAGGTCTATGGGCTGTTCGAGATGTTCGCTCCGAAGGTGGTCCACACCCATTGCAAGAGCATCAAGTATCCACCCGCCGATCGCGACCGGCAACGTCCGATGGGTTGGGGATATGCGAAGTACACCTGCCCCATCGACGAAGGAGACCTCGATTTCCATCGCATCGTGGCGATTCTCCGCAAGGCCGGCTATCGAAACGACCTGTGCATTGAAGATGAATCGTTGTCGAAGTTCCCCAAGGGCGAGCAGGGCGCGGTGCTCGCGCGCGAGGCGCGGCTGTTGAAGACCTTGGTTTAGCCGACGGCGTGCGCGTCGAAGCCAAGCCCGGCGCCCCGCTGCTTCCGCTGAAGTTGTTGCAAAGCTCTCAGTGCAAGCGGATGTAATCGATTTCGAATTTCACGCCCGCACGAACGGCCGGGTCGAAGCGGAACTCTTTGACCAGGCCCCGCCAACGCAGGTTCTTGGCCAGATCGACGTCATATTCGTGGAACTGGCCGTCGCCGGCCACGTCGACGTCGATGTTGGTCAGGTTGCTCATCTTGGCCATCGTGGTGGCCCAGAAGAGCTGAATCTTGCCGGGCGTGTCCGCGCGGAAGCGAAACCGCAGGTGGTGCAACCGCAGGGCCTCGACTTGCAGCCCGGCGACGATCAACAGCGGGTCGTAGCCCGTCGAGCGGCCCCGCAGCGAGCCGCCCTTGACCTCCAGACCGGCCACGTGGCTGTTGCTGGTCCAGCCTTCCAGGTCGCCGTCGGTATTGAACTCCCAGGCCGTCTTCTGCTGCGGAGCGGGCAGATCGTAGGGGCCCAGGCCGACGTCGGCGGGGATCAGGTTTGGCGGCCAATCGCCGGGCTCGCAAAACGCGGCGCGGATCTGGTCGAGATCCTGGAACCCGTACTGCGCGTAAGGCTCGATGTAGCTCCCTTCGCCCCATTCGTTCCACGGTCCCAAGGCGATGATTTTCTTGCCGGTCTGCTCGGCATATTGGCGGGCGTCGCGGCAGAGCTTACCCAGCAGTTGCGGCGTACGGTCCAGCGCCACCATCGTCTTGTTGCCGTGCCAGGGGCGAGGATCCCAGCCGGTATCGACCACGGGGAAATAGGGCAGGCCCTGCGCCCGCTGGTCTTCCTGGCGCCAAACCGTGGGACTGGTATCGACGACCGAGGCATAGGGAAAGTAATCGCTGCCGGTCTGCTGCCAGGCCAGTTGGAAGGCATGGTAACTGGTCTCCGCGGCGAAACCTTCATGCTTTAGCTCCTGGATCCGCTCGGGGCTGTCATGGGAGCTCATGGCCACAAAATAGATGCCCCGGTAACCGGCCGCCTTCGCCATCTGCTGCGACATGGCGTAGAGCACGGTCGCCGGCTCGACGCCGCCCACGTCGCGGGCCAGGTTCTGCGGCGACCAGAGGAACACCGCGGGGCGATCGTCGATGCGATAATAACCCGGCATGCTGAAGTAGTGGTCGATCCAGTATTGCGTCACCCGCCGCCAGTCGTCCACGGAATTGCTGTGGGGCGGGTTGTGGTTGGCCCACATCACGGCCCATTTCAGGTAGTCGCGGTAGCGGGCCTTGGCATAGGCATTGTGGACCCAGTGGTCGAGATGCTGCGCGCCCTGGTTCCAATACCAATCGACCATGAAGAAACGGATGCCGTGCTCGACCGCCCACTTGATCTGCCAGTCGGCGCACTCCGGATTCGCCTCGTCGTACCAGCCCAGCACCGGTTTTCGCAAGGGCCAGTCGCGGATCGGTTGCCAGCGCTCGGGCGTGCACCAGCCGGGGAAATAGTACGTTCCCACCTCGAACTTGCTCGGCACCGGCTTGGGCTCGGGCACATAGGCCGCTTTGACGGGCGAGGGCGCCGGTGTCAGCTCGATCGTGGCGCACGACGCCAGCGGCGCTTGACCGCCGGCCTGGACGCGGACCTTCAATTCGATCCGGCCCGAAAAAAGGGGACAGTCCCCATTTGCCGGAACGGCCCGAAGGGTGCTTCGCACAAATGGGGACTGTCCCCTTTTTTCCGCTCCGGCGAGGATTTGCCAGGACACCGACTTGGGCAGATCCAGCGAGAGCCGATCGATCCTTTGCCCGGCGGCGGAGAGCATCTGCACGCCCGGCGGGGCGTCGAGCGTGGCGACGACATTTTCCGCGACCGCGCCGCCATGATTCCGCAGCATGCAGCTCACTCCGGCCGCGCGGCCGGCTCGATTGACGCCTTCCGACGGTCCGAAATAGGCAATCTCCAATTCCACCGGACCGCGCGGCTCCGGCGCCACTTCGATCGATTCCAGCCGGACGCCAAAGCTCCCTTCGGCCATGTGCGAGGGCGTCGGCTCTTCGGCATGGTTTTGCGGGCCGTCCCCCGCTTTCGCCGCGCGCGGAAACTGCAAGGCCAAGAGCACGATCTGACCGTGCCAGGTCTTCAGAGCGCCGCCGTCGACGTTGTAGGTGTGCGGCTTGCCGTCGGGCTGAAGGGGAATCGCGGTGCTGTCCCAGCCGCACTGGTCCCGGGAAACGCAGAACACCCGAGCGCTCGCCGGGCGATCGGCCGCGACGCGCAGGCTGATGAACAAGTTCTCCGCCGCGGGGATGGCCAAGGGCGGGCTGAAGAAGAGCGGGGCGTCGCCAGCGTCGGCCGCCGCGGGCGCCGCCCGCCAGGAATGGCGGAACTGGGCCGCATTCCACGCCTGGGCCGGCGTAGTGGCGGTGGCTTTTTCCTGGACCACGCGGATCCACTGGATCTGGAAACGTCCGTCACTGGGCGGATCGACGCGGAGGCGGACGATTTTCTTGGCGGCGTGCCAGAAGGGATAGAGGCGGTAGACGTGGAACTGGCCGTCGCCGACGGCGTGGAACACATGGTGTTTGGTGCCGCTGAAGCCGCCGAACCGGCCTTGGAGCGTTTCAGTCCAGAACAGTTCCGCGGGGGCCTTGGCGGTGGCGAGCATGCGGATTTCCACCCGTTGCAACACGGCGGCGGGAAACTCGCAGACGGGCCCGACGAGAATCGGGTCGTTGCCGGTGGCGCGGCCCTGGAGCGTTCCGCGCCGCACGGCCGCGTCGGCGACCTGACTGTTGGGCGTCCAGCCGCGGAAATCGCCCGGCTTGTCGAACTGCCACTGGATGACGACTTTTTCCTGGAGCCCGGCGGCAGCCGCGGAAATCGCGCCCATCAAGGCCAGCCCGATCAGCCCTGCAAGTTGTAGTTTTCGCAAATGCAACATGGTGGTACCTCCGCCGCCATTTTAGCCGGGCGACGTTCGGCCCACCACGGGATGGTTCTCGGGCACTACTGCCTTCTGCCGAGTCGAACAGTCAAATCACCGTACACGGTAAAACGGTAGCAGCGGCGGGACAATTGCCGGAAGCCGTTGCTGAGGAACAGTTTAGGCTTTGGATAAAGGCGACCGTTTGCAACGGATAGAAACACCCCGCCGTTCGAGGGGGCATGTGTAATGCGCATCGCGCGAGGAGATTCCAACCGGACGCGGCCGGGCGGAAGTTGAGGGCTGGGTTGCTCACGGATGCTCTTGTAACTCGATGGGAAAGCGGATCGCTCGGTTGACTCGACGCCGAGACTCACGGGGCATCCTACCGCATCGGCTGGCACAATTTCAAGCGCCGATGGGGAACGGAAAAATCCATCTTGAAATTCATACCGTTCTAAGATGGTTTATTTTCCCAGCGCGCGGGTCACGATCGGCTGTGCTTCGTCGACGATCCGCGCCAAATGCGCTTCGTCGACGAAACTTTCGGCATAGATCTTGTAGATGTTCTCGGTACCCGACGGGCGTGCGGCGAACCAGCCGTTGCCGGCGACGACTTTCAGCCCGCCGATCGCCGCACCGTTGCCCGGCGCCCGCGTCAACTTGGCCAGGATCGGCTCGCCGGCCAACTCGTCCGCCGTGACCATCCCGGGACTGAGGTTCGCCAAGGCGGCCTTTTGCTCGGGCGTGGCGGGCGCGTCGATGCGCGTGTAGTAGGGGCGGCCGAACCGGCTTACCAGCTCTTCGAAGTGCCGGCCGGGCTCCTTTCCCGTTCGCGCGGTGATCTCGGCGGCGAGCAGATCCATGATCAGGCCGTCCTTGTCGGTGGTCCAGACCGCGCCGTTGGTCCGCAGAAAACTGGCCCCCGCACTCTCCTCGCCGCCGAAGCAGCAACTTCCGTCGAACAGACCGGACACGAACCACTTGAAGCCCACCGGCACCTCGCACAACCGCCGCGCGAGATGCTCCACCACTCGATCGATCATGCTGCTGCTGACCAACGTTTTCCCCACCATGGCGCGGGCCGGCCAGGCGGGCCGGTGACCGAGGAGGTAGCCAATCGCCACGGCCAGGAAATGGTTCGGATTCATCAGGCCCGCCGAAGCGGTCACGATGCCGTGGCGATCGGAATCCGGATCGTTGCCAAACGCCACGTCAAAGCGGTCCTTGAGCTTGACCAGGCCGGCCATCGCGTAGGGGCTCGAACAATCCATGCGGATCCGGCCGTCGTGGTCCACGGGCATGAAACGGAACGTGGGATCCACCTGGGAGTTGACGACTTCGACGTTCAGTCCATGGATGGCGTTGATCGCGTCCCAATAATAGACCGACGCCCCGCCCAACGGATCGACGCCGAGCTTCAAATTCGCGCCGCGAATGGCGTCGACGTCGACGACATTGCTCAAGTCGCGGACGTAGGGCGTCATCAGGTCCTGGTAGTGCGTGGTGGCGGCCCGGACGGCCTTTTCCAGCGGCATCCGCCGCACGCCGGCGTTGCCGGAGAACAACAGGGCGTTGGCCCGGTCCTGAATCCAGGCTGTGACCTCGGTATCCGCCGGGCCACCGTTGGGCGGGTTGTATTTGAAACCGCCGTCGGCCGGGGGATTGTGCGAGGGGGTAACGACGATGCCGTCAGCCCGCGGCGCGCCGTCCGGCTGGTTGTGCGCCAGGATCGCGTGGGAGATCACCGGGGTGGGCGTGAGGCCATGGTCGCGCTGGAGGATGGTCTCCACGCCGTTGGCCGCCAGGACTTCCAACGCGGTTCGCTCGGCCGGCGCCGAAAGGGCGTGCGTGTCTTTGCCCAAGAACAGCGGACCGCCGTATCCCTGGAGGTGACGATATTCGCAGATCGCCTGGGTGATGGCCAGGATATGGCTCTCGGTGAACGTTCCCCGGCCGGGCGTGCCGCGATGGCCGCTGGTGCCGAAGCTGACCCGCTGTTGCCGGTCGCCCGGGTCGGGCTTGCGTTGGTAATACTCCTGCTCCAGCGACACCACGTCGATCAACATTTCCGACGGTGCCGGCTTGCCTGCCAGCGGATGAACTGCCATTGCGGCCTCCGGATGTGGGGTATTCCAGGATTCGTACAAACTCAATTATTGTAACCTACGCTCGCTGACGGAAAAGCAGGCAAGAAACGCGGTGTCCGGCCGGGGCGATTCGACCGACCGGCTTTCTACGCCGGCACCACGCAACCGAAACGGTGGGTGGGCTGCGGACGCGACGGCGAAAAACTGCGCATCTGCTCGACGACGATCTCCACTTGCTCGGCGGCCAACGTTCGCAGGCAGCTTTCCACGATCGACCGCAGTTGCTGCGGGTCCAGATGGGCTCGGGCGTTGATTAACAGCGCCGCGCCGCGTGGATCGCCCACGATCTTCCCGACCAACAGCGGGCGCGCGCGATTGGCGGTGAGACTGGCGGTGATCGCGCCTCCCACGGCGGCCAGCCGGATCTTCAGGTGCGCCACTTCGGCCGCGCGGGCCTGGAGCTCGCGATGCATTGCGTCGATCAGCTTCCAGCAAAACAGTCCCCAATCGACGTCACCGCCAGCGCGGAGCCGCAGCGATGCGTTGAGCCAGCCGAGGGCCGCTTCGCCGGCCGCATATTCGTCGTAGTCCACCGCGGTGATGCGGGTGCCCGCAGGCTGATGTTCGAGGACGAACTCCAGCCAACCGTCCACTCCATCGCCATGGGCGGCGGAAATGGCGAAGGTGGGCACGCCCGGGAATCGCTCGCGCAGCAGGGCCCGCAACGATTCGAGCTCGGCGCCCGCAAGTGCGTCGGTTTTGTTGAGCACAAGGAGGTCGGCTTCTTCGAGTTGCTTGCGGAAAATGTAGAGCACCTGCGCGGGGAAGCCGGCCGGGTTGGGTTTCTCGAACGCTTCGCGAAGCCGGCCGGGATCGACCAGCACGGAGAGGGGCGCTAAGCGAAACCGCTCGGCGTAGAGTTTTTTGACGGGCTGGAGCACCGTGGCGGAAAGATCGGTGCAACTGCCGACCGGCTCGGTGAGGATCACGTCCGCGGACTGAACGGCCTCCAACCGCTCGACGGCGGCCACCAGATCCTGGAAACGGCAACAGAAGCAGCCGTCGGGGACTTCCTCCACCACGGAGCCGCCGTCTTTCAACAACGCCGAATCCACCAGGCCGGCAGCCTGATCGTTGGTCACCAGGCCCACCCGCTTTCCCTGGCCGGCCAGACGCGCCGCGGCCGCGGCCAGCAGCGTGGTCTTGCCAGCGCCCAGAAATCCGCCCACCATGATCAACCGCGGCATCGGCATTGCGGCCTCTCCTCGATACGTTTCCACGATTCCCTGGATTTCGTTCTAGCAAGGCGTAGCCCCCCTGTCCAGCGGTGTGCGTTGTGGCGCACCGCATGGGGCGGTAGAATGCCGACGCTAAAAATTGCCGTCCATTGCCGACCGCTTCGGAGTACCCATGCGAACCCTTCCCTCGATTGTGGCCTTGCTCTCGCTTGTGTCGTCCGCCTTGGCCTTTAACGGCGACCGCGCGAGCGAAGGCCCGCTGACGATTGCAATCCAAGCGATCGCCACGGTGACCGACTACGCGCCGCAACCGGTGCTCGTGGTGCTATCCAACACAGCCGACGCCCCGCTTGCCGTCCAGGTCGAATTGACAGGGTTGGTGGACGAGTGGCGGGCCGTCGGGCCGACGCGGCGACAGGTGACCGTCGCCGCGAAGGAGAAAACGTCCGTCGGCTTCCAAATCGCGGCTGCTCCCAGCCTGCACTCGGCCCTCTATCCGGTCCACGTCGACGCCACGTTTTCAGCGCAGGGGCAACGCGCCACGGTCCATGCGGTGGCGATCTTTGCCACCGATTTCAAGGCCGTCAGCGCGGCCAAGGCGGCCGACGTGCAGCCGCTGCTGACCGTTCCTCGCCTCGGAGCACTCTCGTTAGCGGCGGTGAAGACGCAGCGCGTCTGCTGGCAATACTTCGGCCAGCCCATGGTCCGGCTGCCGGTGGGCTGGCAAGGGACGGATCCGCAGTCGTCCGCCAATTTCCATCGTAGCCCGATCGATCGCGGCCAGACGCGGCAGGCGATCCAGATGCACCCGCCCTACCGGCCCAAGCCGGGAACGGTGTTTGCCGAGTACCGCTTGCAACTGCCCGTCACGCGGCCCATCCGCCTGACGTTTTTCAACGCCATCCGCGATAGTGCCCCCACGGAGCCGAAGAGCGACGGGGTCACCTTCCGTGTCTGGGCCAATGGGGAAAGGCTCTTCGAACGTCACACCGACGCCAAGGTCTGGACGCCGGGCGAAGCCGATTTGAGCCGCTTCGCCGGCAGCGAAATCCTGCTCCGCCTGGAGAGCCACCCCGGTCCCAAGCACAATACGGTCTGCGATTCCAGCTTCTGGGGCGATCCCGTGGTGATGGCCGGCAATCCGCCCAAGCTGCTCTCGGCCGAAGCGCGGCGCGAGCTCACCGCGCGGGCCCTTGCTGCGGCCGCGTCGGGCAAGGCCGGCGGCAAGGATCTATTTGTGTTCGAACTGCCGCCGGACGGCCGCGCCGCCGTGGCCTTGGGGCCCAATGGATTGGCCGACGGCGTGCTGGCGTTCGCTTGTCGAGGGCGGCTGCTCGCGCTCGACGGGCTGCGGGTAGCGATCCTCGATCAGCCGCTGGGCGACTGGCCCACGGGCGTTTTCGGCGGCCGGCTCCGCGCCGATCGCGACGCCGGGGGCCGGCTTACGATCGTGCAGCAATGCGTGTGCGGCGACCAGACGTTCGACCTGACCACCGCGGTCTGGAGCGAACGGCCCGGTTTGCGGGTCAAGCTCTCCTGCCCGAAGCGGATCACCGACGCCGCTGCGGGCCCGGCCGATCAAAAGGCTTCCCGCGTGTATTACGGCCACGGCTACTGCATCCGCGAGCCGAAGGCCTTCCGCGCCAACGGCGGCGGTCATAACCTGGCCACCAGCCACGTGGGGTTCGATTTTGCCGGCGGACTATCGCTGTTGGTGGCCTGCGACAATCCGCCCGACGCCTTGAAGGTCGACCCGGAGCAGGGGCTCTACGCCCTGCACGCCCATTGCGACACGCAGTTCACCTTCGTGCCTGGATCGCGCGGCGCGCTGGATTGCGCGCTGCGTTATCGGCCGCTGTACGACAAGCGGCCCTCCGGCGGGGTCGCCCGCAAGGCGGGGCGGTTCGTCTTCGACATCTGGGGCGGCCGCTACGGCGACGACGCGGCGAAGCTGCGGCGAATGTTCGACTACGGCCTGACCGACGCGTTGTTTCTCAAACACGTCTGGCAGCGGTGGGGCTACGACTACCGACTGCCCGACATTTGGCCCCCCGATCCCAAGCTCGGCACGCTCGACGAGCTTCGCGCGATCGGCCAGCTCTGTGGCCGCTACGACGTGCCCTGGGGGCTGCACGACAATTACGTCGACTTCTATCCCGATGCGGCCGGCTACAGCTACGAGCACATTTCCTTCGACGAAAACGGCCAGCCCCGCAAGGCGTGGATCAACACGGGTCGCGACGCCCAAAGCTACTCCTGGCGGCCCGACCATTTCCAGCCCTTCCTGGTGCGCAACCTGGCGCTCATGAAAGAGAATCTGCACCCCACGGCCTCGTTCGTCGACGTGTTCACCTCGTCCAACGGCTTCGATTACTACGATCGGCAGGGGAATTTCCATTCCAAGCTGGAAACCCGCCGCTGCTGGGGCGAGGCCTTCGACACCATTCGCAATGCGTTCGGCGGCAACGCCCCCACCTCGTCGGAGGCCGGCGGCGATCACTTGATCGGCCACCTCGACGGCGCCGATTGCCAACTGTTGCACATCAGCCCCGAGGCGGCGGAGTTCAACAACCACATCGCCTGCGCCGATTGGGAATGCCTGCCCTGGTTCGACGCGGTGAACCACGCCCGCTTTATTCTCCACGGCGTGGGCTATTCCAACCGTTACGAAGGGGGCCGCTCCCGCGAGGAGCACGGCATCGAGAGCGACGACTATCTCAGCGCCGAGGTGCTCACCGGCCATGCGCTGATGATCGACGCGCCGGCCTTCGGCCGCGGCGCGGTCCGCAAGTATTGGCTGGCCCAGGACTTCATCCGCTCGATCGCCCTGGACGACGTGGCCGGCGTCGAGTTCGTCGACGGCGACCTGCACCGGCAACGGGTCTCCTGGCAGCACGGCGCGATGGTCTCGGTGAACCGCGGCGCCGCCGCTTGGAACGTCGATGGCCACGTGCTGCCGCAATACGGCTACACGGCCCGGAACCGCGACGGCTCGATCTTATCGAGCGTCGAACGGATCGGCGGGGTGATCGTCGAGCAGTCGCAGCGGCCAGGCGCGTTCTACGTCAACGCGCGGGGCTTCGATGCCAATCCGCGGTTGCCGGTCCAAGCGGCGGCCGAACGGGTGGAGTACCTCGGCGAGCGCAAATTCAAACTGATCGTCCGCTGGGAGGCCCAGCAGCCGGCGCCCAAGAATCTGGTCGTCTTCGTCCACTTTTTCAAGCCTCGGACCAGCCGGCTCCATAAGGATGGCTTCTACGGTACGAGCGCCAAGCCATCGCCGCCCACCAGCACCTGGCAAGGAACGGTGCGGACTGGCCAGTCGTGGACGATGACGATTCCCCCAGACGTTCGGCCCGGTGCTTACGACGTGCTGGTGGGGCTGTGGGACCCGGCCGCCAAGCGGCGTTATCGGCTGCAAGGGGACGAGGACTCCGAGCTGCGTTATCGTATCGGCCGGCTGACCATCCACGGGGCGAAGGACGTGGTGACGGGTGTGGATCTCGACACCAGCGATGTCCGGCCAGCACCGCCAAGCCGGCTGAACGTGGCCCGGCGGCCCATCGATTTCGGCCCGGCAACCACTGCGGGAGCGTTCCGCTGCGAGGTACAGCCCAAGCAGTTACTCGTTACGCCACTGCCCGACGGGGATGCCTTTTTGCTCACTCTCCGCCCGGAGAAAATCTTCGGTCGCCCGGTCGCTGTGCGAGGCGTAGAGGCGGTGGACGCTCAGGGCAACGTGATCGGCAAGGTCGCGCATCGAGTCGAGGGTGGGAAGCTCACCTTCACGACTCGTCCGCAGGAGTTCGCATATCGGGTGGAAGTGGAATAGAGGGCGAGAGGGGGAGACCCGCCTGCGGGCCGCTCTGGCGATATCTCCCCCACTCCCCCTCGCCCTTTCTCCTCCACTAGAATCTGTATAATATCCTCCATCTGTCTAATCCTCGCGCGCCACCTGACCCCCAACCCCCAGTCCCCGCATGCCCCCCCAATTTATCTTCGAGATGCAGAATGTCGGCAAACGTTACGGCGAGAAGGTCGTGCTCCAGGGCATCAACCTCTCGTTTTACTATGGGGCGAAGATCGGCGTGGTGGGCGAGAACGGGTCGGGCAAGTCGACGTTGCTGCGAATCATGGCCGGCATCGACAAGGACATCGACGGCACCGCCGCGTTGGCCAAGGGGATGCGCGTCCGCTACGTGGCCCAGGAGCCGCAACTGGAACTGGACAAGACCGTGCGGGAGAACCTTCGCACCGCCGTCGCGCCGATCCAGAAGCTGTTGGACCGCTTCAATGAAATCTCCACGCGCATGGCCGAGCCCGAAGAGGCCGACAACCTCGACAAGCTGATGGACGAGATGAGCCGGCTGCAGGAGCAGATCGACGCCACGGGCGGCTGGGAAATCGAGCGGATGATGGATATCGCCTCCGACGCCATGGTGCTCCCGCCCGACGAGACGCCGGTGCGGCAACTCTCCGGCGGCGAGCGGCGGCGCGTGGCGCTGTGCATGGCGCTGTTGGAAAAACCCGACCTGCTGTTGTTGGACGAACCGACCAACCACCTCGACGCGGAAACCGTGCAGTGGTTGGAGCAGACGCTGCGGGAGTATCCCGGCACGGTGATCATCGTCACCCACGATCGCTACTTTCTCGACAACATCACCAAGTGGATCCTGGAGCTGGAGAATGGCCGAGGGTTGCCGTTCGAGGGGAACTATACCTCCTGGCTGTCGCAGAAGGCCGAGCTGTTGCGGGTGATGGAGAAGAAAGAGAGCCAGCGGCAGAAGACCTTGCAACGCGAGTTGGACTGGATCCGCAAGGCGCACGAGGGACGCAAGCAGAAGAACGACGCCCGCATCAAAGCCTACGATCAAATGGCCAACGAAGCGGTGATCGACGCCAAGAGCGAGACGGTGATCCAGATCGCCCCCGGCCCCCGCTTGGGTGAGAAAGTGCTCACGCTCAGCAATGTGAACAAGGGGTTCGGCAGCGGCGGCGACTTCCTGAACCTGATCGAGAATTGCTCGTTCAACGTGCCCCGCGGCGCGATGGTGGGCGTGATCGGTCCCAACGGCACCGGGAAGACCACGCTGTTGCGGATGATCGTCGGGCAGGAGCAGCCCGACGCGGGCTCGCTCGAACTGGGCGGCAGCGTGGTGCTTTCCTACGTGGATCAGCATCGCGACGTGCTGGACGCGGAAAAGACGATCTTCGAGGAAATCACCGACGGCAAGGACTCCGTGAAGTTGGGCAACGTGAGCATGAACGCGCGGGCCTACGTGGCCCGCTTCAACTTCCGCGGTCCGCAGCAGCAGAAGAAGGTGGGGCAGTGCTCCGGCGGCGAACGGAACCGCATCCACCTGGCCAAAATGCTGCGCCGCGGCGGCAACCTGCTGTTGCTGGACGAGCCGACCAACGACCTGGACGTCAACACCATGCGAGTGTTGGAGCAGGCGCTGATCGACTTTCCCGGCTGTGCGATGCTGATCAGCCACGACCGTTTCTTCCTCGACCGCATTTGCACCCACCTGCTGGTGATGGAGGGCAACGGCCGCACCCGCTGGTTCGAAGGAAATTTCGCCGCGTACGAGCAGGCGGTGATGGCCGAGAACCCCGAGCGGCTGGCCCATCGCCGCGGCAAGTACCACCGCCTGGCGCTGAAGTGAGCCGGGCGGGAAGCGGGCAGGAAGGTCCCATTTCCCCTTGCAAGCCGAGGTTTCCCATGACGAAGAATTTCTTTTTGGTGGTCGCGGGCGTCGTGGCGGTTCTGGGCCGTGGGCAACTCCTGGCGGCCGCGGAGCAAGCCGGGGGTTTCACGCTCTTGGAAGCGGTGAAAGATCCGCTGTTGCAGAAGACGCTTTACCGCATGGAGGTGGAATCCCTTCGTCGCACGCCGCATTTCGCGGCCGACGGGGCGATGGGGCAGAATGATAAATGGGAGCGGGGCGCGGCCCCGGAGTGGTTCATCGAAGGGCAACGCTGGGGCGCCGAGTCGGTGCAGGCCGGGATCGCGATGAACAACGATGCGCTCGTGCGGCAGGGCTGGCTCGTGCTCGACTGGGGATTCTCCAAGCAATCGAAGGATGGTGGATTCGCGGGGACCGGCGATCCGTTTCACAGCGTCTCGCTGTTTGTGGAAGGGGCCGCGCGGGCGCTGCTGTTGATGCGGGAGTCGGGCGACCCGAAGCAGGCACGGACCGTGAAGAAGCATGCGCCCGCCTTGCACGCCGCCGCGTTATGGCTGTTGCGTCCGGAGGTCGTACGCAAGTATGACGCTCCGTATACGCACCGGCGCTATATCCTGGCGGCCGCGCTCGGGCAGACCGCGGCGGTGGTCGGCGACGCGGCGCTGGCGCAGGCCGCCGCGGCGTATGCCCGCGATGGCTTGCAGCTCCAGCGAACGGATGGGGTCAATCCGGAGAAGGGCGGCTACGACGTCAATTACCAGATGGTCGGAGTGCTGATGGCCGGCCGCTATTACGCGGTCTGCGACGACGCCGAACTGCGCGCGCGGATCCGCACCATGATCCAGCGGGCCGGGGAATTCGAAATGACCAAGATGGACGGCAAGGGAGTGCTTTCGACCGAAGGGAGCACGCGGATGGGACATGAGCCCGGCCGCGGCGGCAAGATCAAGACCGTGGGCTACAAGGAAATGCTGCAAGCCTTCCTGTTGGCGTCGCAGATCACCGGCGACAAGCGATTCCGAGCCTGCGCCGAGCGGATCGCCGTGGGCCAGAAGTGGTTGATGCCCTGATTCTCCGGCTGCGCCGGTCTTGGGCCCCGCTCCCCCCCAACTTCCAATCGCCCAAGAAATCCAAGAAACGCTGTCCGCGTTTCGCCGCCGCCTCCGCAGTCCATAGTGGAGACAAGAACGGTGCGGCGCCTGCTCCGAGGGCAACAACGCCCCCCTCCAGGCATCGCAATGCGAGGTTCGGAAAGGAAATAAAATGAACAAGCCCCTTTACCCACCCGAAAGCGGCAAGAGCGGGCATCGCCAATCGGTGGGATTCGCCACTCAGATCCTTGCCGCGATCCTGCTCCTGTTGTGCTTCACCGGTACCACGTTGGCCATCGAGCAGCCGCCCGAGACGGCCCCCCAACAACGGGCATGGCTCCTGAGCCACCTGGTTAGCGACATGCAGAGCGTCGGCAGCTTCACGAGCAGCGATACGGCCCAGATGGTCACGCTCGTCAATTCCCTGACGGACGATCAGGCGAGCCTGTTGGCCCGCTTCTACTATCTCACCCGCGAGAAGACCGAGCAGGACGCGCAGCTCTACGCCGTCGAGCAGACCGATGGCGGGGATGCGCTGGCGCAGGCGAAGGCGCAGGTGGCCGACCTGTTGGCCCAGCTCCAGAATCAGATTCAGCAGACCTACGCCGAGTTGGCGACCATCAACCCCGGCTGCGCGACGCTGTGCCAGGTGGCCTACGCCTCCGTTCCCGGCTGGTGCGCCTACAACCAATACGCCGTTCCGGCCGCGTACTACAGCGGCGGTTGCTACGTTGGTCCGCTCTACTCCGCAAGCTACTGCGGCGCGTACGCCGTCCCGGTCTACCATGCCTTCTACAACCGGGCGGGCCACTACAACTACTGGAACAGCGGCGCGTACATCCACAACAACATCGTGCGGCTTGGACATCCGCCGCACTACGCCCCGCTGGTCAGCGGAAGACCAGGCGTGCGGCCTGCCGTCAGGCACGGTGGCGCGGTGATCGTGAATCACCATGCCGCGGTGAAGAGGGTGAAGGCCCCGGCGGTCGTGGTGAAGCACGCTCCCGCCGTCGTCGCCCGGCACAACGCCGTGAAAGTCCGCGGCCGGGTAGCCGTGACGCACGCCCGTGTCCAACACGTCGCTCATGCGGCGGTACACGCCCGTGTCCAACACGTGGCCCATGCCGCGGGACACGCGCAGGCCCGGCACGTCGCCGCAGCCCACTCCGGCGGGCGGCGGAGGTGAGGGGTAGGACGTCATGGGTCGGCCGAACGACGATTTCCGCATTTCCGAGAGGGACGGTCCGGTTTTCGCCGTGCGAAGACCGGGACTGTCCCCAACTCGCTTCTTGGCCGATCTCATGCCTACGGTTGGAAAGGCTCCAGGGCCGATCAGTTTTCGTTGTAGGGTGGGTCGAGCGCAGCGAGCCCCACCCTACAGCTCGTTTCTTGGCCAATCTCGTGCCCACTGCCGGAAAGGCTCCGCCCGAATTGCCACTCCTGAGGGGAGAGAGTAGGATGATGGTGGATCAATTTCCTGGTTACCATGCGTCTTCGCCCCGATGCCTGAATCGGCCGGTCACACCACGCAACTCGTCGGACTGCTCGACCTCATGCGGGCAGGCGATCAGACCGCGCGGCAACGGCTCATCGAGCACGCCTGCGAGCGGCTGCGCGGGCTGGCGCGGAAAATGTTGCGGCGTTTTCCCAAGGTTCATCGTTGGGAAGAGACCGACGACGTGTTCACGGCGGCGGTTGCCAAGCTGCACCGCGCCCTGGAGACCGTCCAGCCCGAGTCGCCGCGGCACTTCTACAACCTTGCGGCGACCCAGATTCGACACGTGCTGCTGGACCTGGCCCGCCGCTATTACGGACCCGAGGGGTTGGGCAGCCATCACGACACTGCGGCCGGGCCGACGGAGGACGACCCGTCGCCAAGATACGAACAGGCCGACACGACGGGCGAGCCCGGCAGCCTGGCCGAATGGACCGAGTTCCACGAGCAGGTCGAGGCGTTGCCCGAGGAAGAACGAGAGGTGTTCAACCTGATCTGGTACGAACAGATGACGCAGGAGGAGGCGGCCGCAGTGCTGGTCGTCACGACCAGGACTATTCGCCGCCGCTGGCAGGCGGCGCGTTACCGGCTCACCAAGGCCCGGCTGGGGGAAGCGTTGCCCGACGAATCATGAGTGCCGACACCGAAGAATTCCGCGACCTCGTCGACCGCTGGGAGGACTTGCGCGCGCAGGGGCAGGAGCCCAGCGCCGAGGAACTCTGCCGCGACGCCCCGCAGTTGGTCGAGCAGGTCCGGGAATGGGTGCGGGTGCTGAAACTGTCGGAATGGATGTGCCGCCGCGCGGACGAGGTCGCCGACGACACGCTGGGCGAGGCGGGAAGCCTGACCGCCGAAGAGAAAGAGCGGCACCGAATCCTCGGCAAATACACGCTGTTGGAGGAACTTGGCGGCGGCGGCATGGGGCGAGTGTTCCGGGCGCTGCACCGCGACATGAACCGCGAGGTGGCCGTCAAGCTGCTGCCCCACTCGTTCCAGTCGGCCGAGTCGCTGGCGCGGTTCCATCGAGAAACCCAGGCGCTGGCCGGGCTGGCCCATCCGAACATCGTCGCCGTGCACGATGCGGACGAGGCCGACGGCACCTGCTTCTACGTCATGGATCTGTTGGATGGCGAGGACTTGGCGCGGCACGTCGACAAGCGCGGTCCGATGAGCGTGGAGCAGGCGCTGGACTGCGTCCTCCAGGCGGCGCGCGGGCTGGAATATGCCCACTCGCAGGGCATCGTCCACCGCGACATCAAGCCTTCGAACCTGATGCTCGACCGCGAGGGCACGGTGAAGATCTTGGACCTCGGCATCGCCCGCTTCCAACGGCAGGCGGCCGAGCCGGCCGACGACCTGACGAAGACCGGATTCGTGATGGGCACCGTGGACTACATGGCGCCCGAGCAGGCGATGAATACCCGGCATGCCGACCACCGCGCCGACATTTATTCCTTGGGCTGCACGCTGTACTTTCTGCTTTCCGGACAGCCGGTTTTCGGCGGCGACACGGTGATGCAGCGGCTGGTGGCCCACCGGGAGCAGCCCGTGCCGCCGCTGCGGAAAGCATGTCCCGCGGCGCCGGTCTGGCTGGATGCCGTATTCCGGAAGATGGTGGCGAAGCGGCCGGAAGACCGCTACCAGTCGGCCACGGCACTGATTTCAGACCTCCAGCGGCACGCCGCGCCGCGGAATTGGCGGTGGTTGAAAGTCACGGCCCTGGCGGTGCTGCTGCTAACGGTCGGGGGTTGGGTTGTGTCGTATGCGATACGCCGCCACGATTCCGCGCCGCAGGAGCAGAGAAAGCCCTTCGACCTGCCCGTGAAGCCCACCTGGCGGACGACTGGCGAGTATCCGCTCATCGCCGGGGCCTGGTCGGTGTCGGAGATCAAGGGGGCGCAAGTGACGATCGTGCAGCATGGCGGCGATTTCGTCGCCACCGCTTCGTACCCCTGGGGCGACCTGACGGTGAGTTGGCGGGCCGAGGGACGGATCGGCCGCAGCGGCCATCTGCGGATGAGCCTGGTCTACACGCATCCCCATCCGCCGGACCTATGGAAACCCCAGAGCCTTAGCGCCGTGCTGAGCCCCAGCGGCAAATCGCTGGAAGGCTACGCCGTCTACGACGGCGGCGGACACAAGTTCACCTGGAAGCTGATCGAGCCCGGGCCGGCGGAGGAGAAGGGGGAGTGAAGCGGTGCCGGTTCCGTAGGCCGACTTGCCACGCCCGGAAAGCCCGTCTTCGGCCCTGTTACTTCATCCCACCCACCGCGCGTTCCAAGGAGGCCAGGCGGCGGTGAAATTCGGCCGTGACCTCGACGTATTTTTCTTGCTGCTGGTAGAGCTGCCGCTGGGCCTCGACCAACCGCAGGAAATCCACGGTGCCGGCCGTGTAGTTGGCCCGGCCCGACTGCACGTTCTGTTCGGCCGTGGGGAGGATCTTCTCGTCGAACAGCCGCACCACTTCTTTGCCTTCCACAAGCTGCTCGTAGGCCGACTGCACTTCCAGGCGGACCTGGTCCAGGCGGTCCTGGTACTCGGCCTGCCGCTGGGCGAGCCGCGCCGATGCCTCGCGGACCGAAGCGCAGCGTTTTTCCTGCCACAGCGGCACGTTGACGTTCATCCCCACCTGCGATCGCATGTTGTCGGGCATGAAGCCGTCGTACTTGGCCACCAATTCCATGTCCGGGTAGAATTCCTTCCAGGCCAGTTCCAGGTTCGCCCGCTCGGCGCGGATCTGGTCGCAGATGGCGGAGAGGTCCGGCCGCTGTTGGGCCGCCCATTGCTGTAAGACGTCGGGTGGAGGCAGGCTTCCGGGCAGGCCGACCCTTTCCGGCGGAGGCGGCAGCGGGCAGGTGGCCTCGCGGTGCAGCAGCGTGTTGATCCGGGCCATCGCCACCCGCTCCATGCGGGCGAGTTCCGCACGCCGCATCTGCAACTGGCCGAGTTCCAGATCGGCCATCAGCAGGTCCTGCTGCGAGACCTTGTTGGACTCGTACTTCACCCGCGCGATTTCGCGGAAGTCGCCCGCCAGCGCCGTCGAGCCGCTATTGACCTTGAGCTGCCGGTGGGCCATGTAATAGTCGTAGAAGGCCATTTTGGCGGCCTCGGCCAACATCAGCCGCCGTTGGGCGACCTCGCGGCAGGCCATGTCGCTCTCGGCCTGCGCGGCCTGGCCGCGGAGTTGCCGCTTGCCCGGCCAGGGGATCTTTTGCGAACCCATCACCATCCAGCCACCGCCGTCCATGGTGCCCACCCCCGCCGGCCCGATCATGAAGCCGAACATCGGGTCTTCCAACGAGATCATCTGCGGATAACGCTGGGCAGCCGCCTGCCAGGCCGCAACCATCGCCTGGAGCGACGGGTTGCGGTCCTGAACGCTGCTGACCAAGGCTTCCACGGACAATTCGCTCTGGAGCGCAAACGGATCGTTGGGATCGGCCGCGGCCCCGTTGAACCCGGTCAGTGGGCTGGCCGCCGGGTCGCCACGGAAGCCGGCCGCGATCCCGGACGGCTGATTGATCGGCGCCTCGTACGAAGTCCGCGAGACGGCCGTCACGCGGACCGGGATCTCCGGCGAGGGCGTGTTCTCGGCGGGCGATGTTTCCACGGAGCTGGAGACCGGCGACGCGTTCCAGGCCGGGGCGGTCTGGCTCGCCCCCGGTTCATGGTGCGATGGGTTGGTCTGCTCCGAGGCGCACCCTGTCAGCAGGCAGAGGAAGAATACGCTTGCCCATCGCTTCAGACGGATGACAATAACCATGGCCGCACCATCTCTTACCGCGAACCTCAGGCTTACATTTGCGGAGCACAGGTTCTTCCAGTCTGATCGGTCCCTACAGGCCGTATCTTCATCATTTCAAATACCTTCGGTTAACCTGTCGCGACCCGGATGACCTGACGGAACGGTGGCGGCCGGAATAAGCGGCAGTGCCCATGGACCTTTCCCAGACCGAATATCCGGCAAACTCCGAATGTTCGTCGGCGCCCTGCGTAGAACGGAATTTATTCCGTCTTCCGGACAACGACAAAGCAACGCAGTGAATTCCGTTCTACCGAGGAATCTGGGCCGTTTGACACGCTACTCCGTTTCGGATACACACAAGTCAGGCGTAGACGCCTCGCGGGTGCTGGCACGAAATGTAAAGGAGAGTCGTGATGTGGCTCACGGGGAAACAGGTTGCACGGTCGAAACCGGCGTTGCTCAAGGCGGCTAGCGGGCTGGCCGCAGCGGTGGTTTTCTGGAGCGCGATCCCCTCAACCGGCCTCGCGCAAGGCGGGCCAATGGGGAGGGGCGGGCCGAATGGCGGGATGATGGGTCCTCCGCCGGGCATGATGGGCCAGGGGCCGCCACCCGGTGGGCCGCCACCCCGCATGCACGTGGACCCCTACGATCCCAACCACGTCATGGCGCTGAAAAACGAGTTGCAACTGACGGACAAACAACTGACGCGATTGGGGAAGATCCTTTCCCAGAGCCAGCAACTGACCGAGAAGCTGCTGACGAAGGAGCAGAAAAAGAAGCTGCAAAGTCTCGGTTCCGGGCCGGGAATGGGCGGTGGGATGGGCGGGGGAATGGGTCCGAACATGGGGCCGCCGGGCGGGCCAGGTGGCGGGCCGGGTGGGCCGGGTGGCGGGCCGCCGGGCTTCAATCCGGGCGGACGCGGGGGACCTCCGCCGGGGTTCAATCCGGGCGGAAACCAGGGTCAGCAGTAACTGCCGAACCTATTCCGCGCGCAACTGCGCATGCCAGAGATACTTGACCCCGCCGGAGTGGATCGGTAGCGGCGGCTGCGTGGCCAGGTATTCCAGGGCCGCGATGCTTACCGGCAGGGCCACGTCCGGATTGGGCCAGAAGCCGCCGATTCGCCACAGCCAGCCCCAGCCGTCGAGACGATACCCGCCGATCCAATCCTGCTCGCGCCCAGCCGCCAGGGTCACGTGGCCCGGGTCGAGGTCGCCGCGCGGCAGCCCGCGGTTGACGGGACTCATCGCCCCCTGGACGCGTGCGATGAGCGTATCGCCGAGCCAGGCGCGACCCTCGGCCGGCACGGAGAGCGGTTGCGGTGGTTCGTCGATTTCGCCACCGCTCAAGGGCAAGCGCAAGCCGGCCAGGCCTTGCGGGCCAACGTGCTCGGAGCGCCAGCGGCCGCCGTCGCGCCAACTGGCCGTGCTGAACGAATGGCCGCCCGTTTCCCACCAGCAACCGCCGCCGTCGACATAGGCGCGGATCCGCTCGAGCATGGCGTGCCAGTCGCCCGCCGCCAGGACCGGAAATTGCTCGCCGTAGGGATTGATGATCGCCAGGCATTGCGTGGGCCCGGCCTGGAGTTTCGCGACCAGCTCTTCCGCCGAACGGATTCGCACGATGGGCAGTCCGAACTGCCGGGTGAGTTTCGACTCGTCTAGCGCCCGTCGCCAGTCGGTGGCCGTGATGTGCGTCCAAGTGGGGTGGAGGCCGTCGAGGTCCACCAGCGCGATCGCCGGCTTGCTGGGCCAGTCGCGCGGCGCTTTGCCGGCCAGTTCCGTGGGCGGGGCCGCCCGGCGCGTGCCGGGCAATTGGGGCAACGTGAAGCGAACCGTGCGGCCGCCGCCCGACGCGAGGCGCTCGGCCAGCCCATCGAAGCGCCATTGGAGCGCAGCGGGCATTTCGGCCGGCAGAAGCACCGAACCCGACTGGCCGGGCCGGCCGTAAATCCAAACTTCGGCCTTCGCGGCGTCTCCCTCGGCGACAAACGACGCGTCATCCTCGACCGAACCGTTCTGCAGATCGCCGGCCACCAGCCCCGGCCCTTGGCTGCAAAAACCCCAGGGGGCTAGCTTCGCCTCGCCCACCTCGCGCGGCCGGGGGCTGAGATTGGCGACCACGCCCAGCGATGCATAGCGGGCGCGGAGCAAGCCGTCGTCGTCGGCCGCCGGGTGAAGGCCGCGGTCGTGGGAAAAGTCGAGCAGCGGTTCGCCCACGTAACGCCGGCAAACCGACTTTTGCAGCCGGTCGAGCCACAGCAGCCACTGCCGCGGTCCGGGGCTTTCCAGCGACGACGCGTTGGCGCGGTAGCTCAGCGAGTAGCCCAGCCCTAGCGTCCAAGCCAGGGTTTCCCGATTGGTGACGAACTGGCCCAGGTCGTGGTGGATCATCGCCACTTTATCGTGGGCGATGTATTGGGCCACGGGAAAGACTTCCCAGGCGGCCGGATCGTAGATCCATTTGAACATCGTTCGCCAGGGCGGCCCTCCCTCGGTGGGCACGATCCGCCAGCTCATGCCGCAGAGCTGCGACTCGAAATTGACCACCCCATCCCAGCCGCTCTCGGTGGAGAGCGGCTTGCGGCGGCAATCCTCGGCGACCATCGACAACAGGCCCTCGGTGTAGGCTGCGACGGTCGGGCTCTGCGGGTTGCGGTCGTAGTGCCAGGTGCGGGCCCCGCACTGGTCCTGGAACAACACGTCGCAGGGATAGTCGCGGCTGAACTGCTCGACCGTCTTGCGATTCGCTTCTTGCACGGCCGGGTGCCAGTGGCAGATGGTGAAGCCGCCGTTCTTGCTGTATTGCTCGTGCAGCGTATGGCCATTGAGTTGCACCAGCAACGGCGCGTCGCCGTACCGCTCGAACGTCGGCCCCTTCGGCCCCTCGCACCACCAGGTGGGGTTCGTGTACGGCATCATCAAGTGACCCAGACGATGCCCACGGTCGAAGAATTCGCGGAACTCCTCGGGCGTGCCGAAGTTGGGGTTCGGCGGCAGATGGTCGGGATACTGCTTGTCGAAGCCGCCGTGCAGATACTCGGCAAAGTGTACCTGGCAAGGCGCCGGCAGGCGGTCCAAGTGGGCCAGCTTTTCCTTGCAGTTGCCGGCGTAGTACAGCAACACCGAAGCCTTGAACCGCGCCAACAGCTCGGCCGGCATCTTCTCGGCAAGCCCGCGCGTGACGCCGTTGGCCCGGGCGTACTCGCGGAGATCGTCGGCCGCCGATTGACCGGCCACCAACCGGACCGTGGGCGATTGCCAGGTGGCCTTGGGCGTAAGGTAGACCGCGAAGGGGCGATCGCACCAACCGCCCTGCTCGTCGCCGCCGCAAGCGATCTGGCCGGGCACGAAGATCGCCCGCGGGTCCTTCGCTCCCTGCCAGGGCTCCCAGGTCCGCGGCTGCGCGCGATAGATCGCGGCGCTGCCGGCCGGGCCGTCCCAGTGAAAGAAATCGGCGAACGCCGGCGGGTACGTGGTGCGATACTGGTAGTAACGGGCGGGCTGCAAGAGGGCGTGAAAGGGATGCCCGCCCACTTCGAACCAGTTTCCGCCCGAGCGGACGTAATGCCCAATGGCCGCGACGACCGGTTCGATCGTCTCGTGGGCCCGCGCCGGCACCCCTTCGCCATACGGATTGAGAATCGCCAGGAAATCGTCGCCAGCCGAGGCCGCACGGAGTTGTTCCACCGTCGACAGTTCCACGAATTGGAGCTTGCGCGGGCCGGCCGCCGCCGCGCGGGCCAGATGTTGCCGCCAGTCGTTCAGCGTGATCTGGGCCCAACTGTTGATCGGCGGTCCTTGCTTCAAGGCGATCAGCGCGACTTTCGTTCGGCCTGCCGGGGCCGTGGCCGCGAGATGGGCCATGGCGGCCGAGACGACTCGGGTCGCCGGCGTGCGATCTTCGCTGCGGACCGCGCCGCCGATTCGCCATAAGAATCCCTGCCCGCCCAGGTGGGATGCGGAAAAGTACGGCCCGTTGGCCGAATCCACCAGTAGCAGATCGACCTGTTTGGATTGCGGCGCACGGTTCACCGTGGCTTGCGCGTGCGCCAACAGCGAGGCGAGCGCCGGGCCGAGCCACTTCGTTCCCCCTTCGGTCACGCGCAGCGGCACCTGCGCGTCGAAATCGCCGCGCTGCACCAGCGGCCCGCCGTAGAGCAGCCGATAGCCCTTTGGCCCGCACGAATGGGACTGCCAGCCGGCCGGATGCTCCTCGTCCTGGAGCTGGAAAAATGAGCCGTGAAAGGCCGTGCCCACCGATTCGTTGCCGCTGGCCGGACAGACCAGGCGGTCGAGCTTCCGGGGATCGAATCGCAGCAGGGCGGGCAGGGCGAAATCGAGCACGACCCCCTGGTGTGGAGTGACCTGGGCGGCCATCTCCAGGCGGTCTTCCCGGGCCTGGATCGTCACCACCACGTCGAGGTCCGCGGCCTGGTATTGCAGCCGCAGCGTGCGGCCGCCGGCCGACGTCTGGTAGCGGAAAGTCCGCTCGGGCGATGCGGGGCTGAACTCGACCGCGTCGCGGGCAACGCCGCTCTCGAAGCGGGCCTGCCAGAGGCCGTGTTCGCCGCTGCGCAGCACGCTGCCGGAGTGGCCGCTGGGAGAGAATTTCAGGATCGATCCGTTGGCCGCGCTGAGCGTGATCGTATACGCTTGGCCGGCGAGGGTGATGGCATCCTCGCCGCAAGCGGCCGCAGTCCAGGCGGCCGTAACCAGCAGTGCCGCGGCCAGAGCGGCCGGAAAATGCAAGGGCTGCCTCATGAGCGATCTCCGAAGAATTAGGATCGGGGAAGAATAACTAACCGATTTGCCGCACCCTATCGAAGCCCGAAGCGTAAGCGAGGTTTGGAGGTTCGCGGCGTTGAGGGCGAACAAAGGGGCGAACAAAGGGGACAGGCGAACAAAGGGGCGAACAAAGGGGACAGGGCGAACAAAGGGGACAGGCGCATATATTGGGGAGTCTACGCAAAGTAGTGTCGTGCCGGCCGTCCAATGTTGCCCATTATATGCGCCTGTCCCCTTTGTCCCCTCCCCTTTGTCCCCTTTATCACCCCCCATTTATCCCCTCTTTATCCCCTTGTCCCCTTTATCCCCTCGGCCTGATATAGCGGCTCACGGGCGGGGTGTTCCTGAGTTTCCTATGGTTCTGGTGGCGGTGAGGGCGTGCGGGAAACAGGGGAAACAAAGGGGACGGGCGCATATATTGGGGATTCTGCGCAAATTAGTGTCGTGCAGGCCGTCTGATGTTACCCATTATATGCGCCTGTCCCCTTTATGCGATTGTCCCCTTTATGCGATCGCCTGTCCCCTTTATGCGATCTCGTCGTTTCAATCGTCCCTCCGGGACTCGCAGAAACAATGTGCCTTCGCGACCCAGCGATGAATCGCTGGGCTATTATCAACTGCCCCTGCGGGGCAAGGATGGGATCGACGATCCGCGGCGACTCGATTCAAGAGTTTGCCAGGATTTGTTGCCGCACTCGGTGTGCCGCGGGAGGGAAACAAAGGGGACGGGCGCATATATTGGGGAAACAAAGAACAAAGGGGACGGGCGCATATATTGGGGATTCTGCGCAAATTAGTGTCGTGCCGGCCGACCGGTGTTACCCATTATATGCGCCTGTCCCCTTTATGCTTCTCGCGATCCGTTGCTGGACGTCCGCCCGTGCCACCCAGTAGTGAAGTTCCTGGTCGAACTCCGCGGGCGGCTGGTACGGCCAAGGCGACGACTTCCCCAACGCGGCCAGCTCGGCCACGATCGCCGCGTCCTTGCCGTCGTGCTGCGACGGCACGCCGTCGAAGATCTCCGCATAGTCGTGGACCGCCTTGCCGCTCACCCGGTGCACTTCCAGTTTCGCGTCCGTCAGGGCCTGGCGGATGGCATCTCCGTAGGTTCCCGTCGATTCCATGGCGACCGTCAAGGACCGGCCTGCGGCCAAGTCCGTCAAGCGGTTGACCAGATCGTGGATCTCGTCCGGATTCTCCGCCCGCCACGGTCGCTCGAGACTGCCATCCGACCAGCGCACCGTCACGATCAATTCGTCCTTCGCAACGTCGATGCCCGCCACGCCCGATACGCCCCGCCTATCCGTTACCAACGATTCGATGAAAATCTGGTTGACTTTGACCGCTCGATACGCTTCTCTTTTCATGGGGGACGACCTTTTATACGTGGTGTTGATGGACGTTGAACCACCAACCCTACCACTTTCGAGGCGTCCCCCACTTTTCTTGACTATAGCCAACTCCGGGACTCGCAGAAACAATGTGCCTTCGCGACCCAGCGATGAATCGCTGGGCTATTCTCAACTGCCCCTGCGGGGCAAGGATGGGATCGACGATCCGCGGCGACTCGATTCAAAAGTTTGCCAGGACTTGTTGCCGCACTCGGCGTGCCGCGGAGCCGGCTCAGAAGAAGCGATACTCCAGGCGGAACATCACGAAGGGAACGTTGCCCAAATCGATGCGGTTCACGCCGGACGTGTCCCAACTGGTGCCCTCGAAGGAGAAACGGCTGAAGCTGTAGCCGCCGATAAGATCGGCCTTGGCCGCGGGCGTGATCTTGTATTCCAGCCCGCCTGAGACCCGCTGGTCGTAGAGGAACAGCCGCTCGTTGTAGCTCACCCGATCTTCGAGGGAATAGGCTTCATCGACCCAATCGTAGGCGGCGAAGGCGGAAAAAGGTTCCGTGAAGTGGTAGCTGGCCTTGGCGTGGATGGTGTGAATGGGCATATACGAGGCCTCGAACCGCAACTGCCTGGTCGGTCGATACATGACGCTGAAGGGCAGGCCGATATTGGCGTGAAACTGCGGCGATGGCTGCCAACTGAAGGCCACGATCGGCATGGGAAACAGTAGCTCGCCCGTGGGTGAATAAGCGAGCCCGAAGAGCCAGGCGTTGTGCTCGCCTTGCGGCAAGCGAAAAAAGGCGTTCATGCCCACGTTCAACTCGCGCGAGGTGGCGAAGGGATGATCGCTGGCCGATCCCAGGCTCACGCCCCCGCCGGTCACCCAGCCGTCGCCCAAGAGGCGGATGTACGTCAGGCCGACGCCAATGTCCCACAGTTCGCTGGGATAAGGATTTCCCGTGTCCGGCAACACCGCGCCGGTATCGATCGACCGCTGGCGGACATGGGTGGAAATGCTGAGGATGTTGGGATTGTCGGTCCAGATCGGCATCGAGGCCGAGAAATCCTCGCCGAAGATCTCGAAATTGGTGTTCTGCCCGGCCACCGGAGCATCGGGAAACCAACTGCTCTCCAAACGCACTTGCGGCGCTCCAGGCAGGCCATTCGGACCAAGACCCATCATGCCGCCGCCATGCTCCGAATCGCTATCGTGGTCGACGACCGGAGCGGCACCACCTGGAACCGGAGCGGGCAGAACGTCCTGGGGCGCCTGGGAAATCGGCGGTTGCGGGACGAGGCTATCTGTGTCGGGCGCAATGGCGGCGTTGCCGCGGGGTAGCGATGCCGGTAGCTGTAGCGGGGGGGCTGTAGAAGATTGAACCTGCCCCCAGGCAATCCCAGCCGAGAGCCAGAATCCCAAGACCACCAGGGCCCCGCGCCAAACAGTCTCGCAGGGCATAATTGATATCCTCAGAAGTATGGCCGAATTGGGTCCCACTTCCGAGCGCCGGCGGGACGAAAACCACATGCGGGAGCACTCTACCCACCGCGATGCCGGGAATCAAGACGAGGTAGGAAGCGAATGCAAGATGCGTAAGATGGGAATTCTAGCCGTAGGGTGTGTGCTTGCACACACGCGCCAACGCGCGGCGGGTGGGCCGCGACGCACAAATGCGTGCGTGCAAGCACGCACCCTACGGCCGCGCCAACTCCAGCCAGGCCACCGCCGTGTCGAAACCGTGGCCATCCCGGGCAACCTCCGCCAGCAAGGGGGTCCGGCAATGTGCCCGGATCTCCCCCCGGTTCGTGGCCTGGCTCGGATCGTCGAGCGGGCCGGGAGGGTTGTTGAGCACCAGCCCGGCTACCGGCAGCCCATCGCGGAAAGAGCGGGCTGCAAGCAACGTCAGCAACGTGTGATTAATGGTTCCCAGGGCGTTGCGGGTCACAATCACCAGCGGAAACCCGAAGTCATGGGCCAGATTGGCCACGTACTCCCCGTCGCCCAACGGACACATCAACCCACCCACCCCTTCGACGAGAATAATGTCGGAACAGGCCCGCCAATATTCCAGCCCAGCGCGCAACAGGAGCGGATCGACGCAGCGACCTTCTTGTCGCGCGGCCAGATGGGGCGCTAGCGGAGCGGCAAACCGCTGCGGACAGACGGCCTCGAGCGGGCCCGGCCGGCCGGCGGCTTCCCAAAGCGTTTGCGCGTCGTGAGACACCAGGTTGCCCCCGGTGCGGACGCATCCGCTGGCCGCCGGCTTGTACACGCCCACGCGATGCCCGCGGGCGTGCAACTCGCGGGCGATGAGGGCCATAACATACGTTTTGCCGACTTCGGTATCGGTTGCGGTGATGAACAATCCCGGCACGGGCTTGTAGAGAGGGGCGGTCATCCTTACGATCATAGCATGGCGACACACCATCGACACACCCCACCCAGCGAGCGCAGCGTGACCCTGGCGCTGGTGCAAATGCGGTGCGCCGCGGCCAAGGCGGAAAACGTTAGAAAAGGCGTGCAGCGGATTGCCGAAGCCGCGGCGGCGGGGGCCCACGTGGTCTGTTTGCCGGAGCTGTTCGCCGGGCTCTATCCGTGCCAGAGCGAAGACTTCGCCCGGTTCGCCGAGGCCGAGCCCATTCCCGGCCCCACCACCGCGGCCCTGGCCGAGGCGGCGCGGGCGCACGGCGTGGTAGTGCTGACCTCGTTGTTCGAGCAGCGCGCCGCGGGGATCTACCACAATACCGCGGTGGTGATCGATGCCGACGGCCAACTCGCGGGCATCTATCGCAAGATGCACATCCCCGACGATCCGCTGTTCATGGAAAAGTTCTATTTCACGCCGGGCGATACCGGGTTTCGCAGCTTCAAGACCCGCTTTGGCCGCATCGGCGTCTGCATCTGCTGGGACCAATGGTTTCCCGAGGCGGCGCGGCTGACGGCCCTGACGGGGGCCGAAGTGATCTTCTACCCGACCGCCATCGGTTGGCTCGACGGCCAGGACGCGCAGTACCGCTCGAGCCAGCACACGGCCTGGGAAACCGTGATGCGCGGCCATGCGGTGGCCAATGGGCTGTTCGTGGCGGCCGTCAATCGCATGGGCACCGAGGCCGGGATCGAGTTCTGGGGCGCCTCGTTCGCCTGCGATCCCTTCGGCAACCTGCTGGCCAAGGCGTCGCACGACACCGAGGAGACGCTGCTGGTCGAAGCCGACTTGGGCGCGTTGGACTCGATCCGCACCCAGTGGCCGTTTTTCCGCGATCGCCGCATCGACGCCTACGACGATCTTACCCGGCGATTCCTCGACTCTCCCTGACACCATGAACGACCGCCGCACTCCCGTCGAGCTTGGATACCGCGTAGTCGCAGAGTGGGAGCCACACGCCGCCACCTGGCTTTCCTGGCCGCGGCGGGAGAAGACCTGGCCGGGCAAGTTCGATCGCATCCCCGGCGTTTGGGCCGAACTGGCCCGCACTCTGGCCCGCTTCGAGCCGGTCCATATCCTGGCGGGCGGCCGGGACGTGATGGCCCAAGCCCAGGCCATGCTCGACGGCGTGGCCAACGTCACCCTACACGACATTCCCACCAACGACGCCTGGCTGCGCGACAACGGGCCGACCTTCCTCACTCGGCCGGCCGGAGCGGCGGCGGCCCTGATCGACTGGGAGTTCAACGCCTGGGGCGGCAAGTATCCGGCCGATGAGGACAACCGCGTGCCGGGACGGATTGCCGAGCTGTTGGGCCGGGTGCGTTTCCGCCCGGGGGTCATTTTGGAAGGCGGATCCCTGGATGCGAACGGCCAGGGCACGCTGCTGACCACGGAGCAGTGCCTGCTGAACGTCAACCGCAACCGGGGGCTCACGCGGGAAGATCTGGAGCGTTATCTGGCGCAATACTGGGCGGCGCGGCACGTGCTCTGGTTGGGCGGCGGAATCGTGGGCGACGATACCGACGGCCACGTCGACCAGTTGGCCCGTTTCGTGGACCCGCGGACCGTGGTGGCGGCCCTGGAGCGGGACGAGGGCGACGTGAATTTCGCTTCCCTGCGGGCGAACTACGAGCGGCTGCTGGCGATGAGCGACCAGGACGGCCGGCCGCTCACAGTCATCGCTTTGCCGATGCCGCGGCCGGTGATCTACAACGGCAACCGCCTGCCGGCCAGTTACGCCAATTTCTACATTGCCAACGGCGTGGTGATTGTGCCGCAATTCGACGATCCGGCCGACGCCGAGGCCCTGAGGATCCTCGCCCCGCTGTTCCCCGGCCGTGAAATCGTGGGCCTACGGGCGGTGGACTTGGTGCTCGGCTCGGGGGCCTTTCACTGCGTGACGCAGCAAGAACCGGCCGGCTGATCGAAAAGCGGTTTTACAGCAGCAGAAATTCCTCGACCGCTTCGCGCATCACCACCGGGTCGGGCTCGACCGAGGTCCATCGCTGCAACTCGTGCGAGGCCTGGTGTACGAACATCTCCAAGCCGTCGATCGTTTTGCAGCCGCGCTCCTCGGCCTCGCAAAGCAACTGCGTCCGCGGCGGATCGACAGTTACGTCGGCCACGATTACGTCGCCGCGGAGCGTATCGATGCGGAGCGGCACCCGGGCGTCCACGTCGTCGCGGCCGAGCGAAGTGGCATGGATCAGCACTTGCGTCTCGGACGGCACCGCATATTCGCCGTCCCAGGGCGCCCAGGTGGCCGGAACGTGCAGCTTGCCGGCCAGCAGGTCGACCAGCTCGGCGCCGCGGGCTTCATCGCGATTGACGACCACGAACTCCGCGACTTTCGCCGCGGCCAACTCCACCCCGATCGCCCGGGCCGCATTGCCGGCGCCCAACAGCACCACGCGTTTTCCCGCCGGATCGGTGAGGCGGCGCAAGGCGGAGAGCAATCCCCGGCCTTCGGTATTGTCGCCGAAGAGGTCGCTGCCTTCGCGAACGATGAAATTCACCGCGCCGACCAGCGCGGCGGTTTGGCTGACACGGCCGAGAAAGGGGATGACCGCTTTCTTATGCGGATCGGCGCATTTGCCGCCCAGGAACCCCATGGCGCGCATCCCGCGGATGGCGTCGCCGAGATCGTCGGGGGCGACCTCCAAGGTAAGAAAACGGCAGTCGAGTTGATGCCGCGCAAACGCCCGCTCCATCATGAATTGCGCCGGGTTACCGGCAACCGGGTAACCAATCAATGCCAGAATGGGCTGGAGCGATGTATCAGACACGGTGCGGAAGACTCCCGGTCTCAAAGTACGGTCAGCCGCTAAGCCCCCAATGGCTCAGGCGCCCGTAAGTAGTATTCTGGACGCAACCGCGGCAGATTGCAATCATTCCCCCCTCTTAGCGAGTAAAACGGAATTCACTCCGCTGTCACAAACGCGTGCTATTGCGCGGCGGTAAGCGGCTATTGACGGCAACTACCAAGATGGGGACTCGACGCCTTGATGATCCACTCCACCGAGGTATGGCGAGATTCGCCCCCGTCGAGCAAACTGAACTGTGATGCCGAGCACTTCCTCCACGCCCGATCAGTTGCTCAACGAGGCCCGCGGGGGAAGCACCCTGCAACTGGGCCGGCTGCTGGAGTTGTACCGCAACTACCTGCGGCTGTTGGCGCGGATCGAGATTGGCCAGCGGTTGCAGGCCAAATTGGACGCTTCCGACCTGGTGCAGGAAACGTTGCTGGAAGCCCATCGCAACTTTAACAAGTTTCAAGGGGTCAGCGAGCCGCAATTCCTCCGCTGGCTGCGGCAGATCATGGCGGCCAACCTGGCCAACCTGCTGCGGCGCTACTTCGGCACCCAGGGGCGCGACATCCGCTTGGAGCGGGAGCTGGCGGTGCACCTGGATCAGTCGTCGCAGTTCGTCGACCAGGGGCTGATCGACCGGGAGACGTCGCCCAGCCAGCAGGCGGCCCGCCGCGAACAGGCCGTGTTGCTGGCCGATGCCCTGGAGCGGCTTCCCCAGGACTACCGCGAAGTGATCATCCTCAGGCATTTCGAGGGATTGCCCTTTCCGGAGGTCAGCCGCCGCATGGACCGCTCGCTCGACAGCGTGGAAAAGCTTTGGGTGCGTGGTCTGGCCCGTTTGCGGCATGAGATGGGAGGTGCGGAGTGAAAAAGCCCGAGGATTCCGCCGACGCCGCCTACCTGCCGCAGACCGAGGATTTTTCCCACCGACGACGCGAGGGGGCGACGCAGCCGCAATCTGCGGCGGCGCGGCGCGGGCCGGATGATTCGCACTCCGATACTTCATCGATTCCCGACGATCCGCGGCTATTGCAAGCCGTGCATGAATACATGGAGGAGTTGGAGGCCGGCAAGAAACCCGACCGCCAGCAATGGCTGGCCCGCTATCCCGATCTGCGCGATTCGCTCGCGCAATGCTTGGAGGGGTTGGACATTCTGCACCAGGCGGCGCCGCGGGGACAGTCGCCGCTGCTGGGTGGATTGCTCACGGCGGGCCAGGGCGGCGAAAGCCTGCCGCAGAACCCGGTGGGCGACTTTCAAATCGTCCGCGAGATCGGCCGTGGCGGCATGGGGATCGTCTACGAGGCGATTCAATTGTCGCTGGGGCGGCGGGTGGCGATGAAGGTCTTGCCGTTTGCGGCGACTTTCGACTCCAAGCAGTTGCAACGCTTCCGCCAGGAAGCCCAGGCGGCCGCACAATTGCACCACACCAACATCGTGCCGGTCTACGCCGTGGGCTGCGAACGGGGCATCCATTACTATGCCATGCAGCTCATCGAGGGGCATTCGCTGGACTTCGTGATTCGTCAACTCCAGCAGGAGCCGGGAAAGAAGAAGAACTCGGAAGGCGGAAGGCGGAATTCGGAAGGGGGAGGGCCGAGTTCGGAAGGGACAATTCCGAATTCCGAACTCCGAACTCCGAATTCCTCCTCCGCCGACACGCTCGGCCGGCTCTCCGCGCATTTTTCCACGCTTCGCACGGGCCGGGCCGGCGGGCCCTTCCGTTTCGCCGCCCGTTCGATGGCCCAGGCGGCCGAGGCCCTGGAATATGCCCATCAGCAGGGGATCATCCATCGCGACGTCAAGCCCGCCAACCTGCTCATCGACGTCCGCGGCAATGTCTGGATCACGGATTTCGGACTGGCCCATTTCCGCGTCGATTCGGGTCTCACGCAGACCGGCGATCTGTTGGGCACGGTCCGCTACATGAGCCCCGAACAGGCCTCCGGCCAGCGGGTCGTGCTCGATCATCGGACCGACGTCTACTCGCTGGGCGCCACTTTCTACGAATTATTGACGCTCCAGCCGGTGTTCGACGGCAACTCGCGGCAAAGCCTGTTGATGCAGGTGCTCAACCGCGATCCGCGGCCGTTGCGGGCGATCGATCGCAGCATTCCCGCGGAACTGGAAACGATCGTGCTCAAGGCGTTGGCCAAGGCGCCGGCCGACCGTTATGCGACGGCGCAGGAATTGGCCGACGACCTGCACCGCTTCCTTCGCGACGAGCCGATCCGGGCCCGCCGCCCTTCGCCGCTGGAGCACGTCCGCAAGTGGGCCCGGCGGCACCCGGCCGTGATCGGCTCGGTGGTGCTGATGATGTTTCTGCTGCTTGTGGTTTCCCTGCTGAGCAACTGGTTGATCACGCGGGCCAACGACCGCGCCAACATGGCCTTGCAGGAGGAGCGGCTCCGCAGCGAGGAGGCCGAAAAGCGGTTCCTCCAGGCCCGGGGAGCCGTGGATTTGCTGATCGAGGCCAGCGAGGAGGAGTTGGCCAATCGCGGCCCGTTCCAGAACCTCCGCAAAAGGCTGCTGGAAGCGGCGCTGGGCTATTATCAGGATTTCATCGTGCAACGCCGCGACGATCCATCGGCCCAGGCCGATCTGATGGCGGTGGAGAAACGGATCAAGAAAGTGCTCGACGACCTTTCGCTGCTGGAAGGGGCCGGGCAGTTGATCCTGCTCTCCGATCATCGCATACAAAACGACCTCGGGCTGAGCGACCGCCAGCGGCAACAGGTCGAGGCCACCGCGCAGAACTTCGGCCAGCAGCGGCGGGATTCGCTCGATCACTTCTCGCGGCTCACCCTCGCCCAGCGCCGGGACCGTTACCTGGATCTGGCGCGGACCAGCGATCAGGCGATGCGGGCGATCCTTACTCCCGGCCAGTTGAAGCGTTTGGAGCAGGTGACGCTGCAACTTCAGGGGCCGGGCGCTTTCGGGCAATCGGAGGTCATTGCCAGCCTGCACTTGAGCGACACCCAGCGGCAGGCGATTCGCCAGGTCGAGGACGAAAACTTTGCGGCCCTATGGGGGCATCACCACGGTGGAAGCGGCCGCAGCGTGGCGCCGGGCGCCCGCGAGGCGGCCATGCGGGCGACGATGGAGAAGATCCTCGCCCTGCTCACGCCGGAACAATTGGCCGATTGGAAGCAATTGATCGGCAGCCCGCTGCAAGATGTCTACGACATCCCGCATCACGGCTTTGGGATGCCCCCTTGGGGTGGCCACCCAGGCTTCCATGGGCCAGATGAAGGCGGCGGAAGGCAGGCGGCCGGTGGCAGCTAACGCCGGCGGCCCCCCCTGCTGCTGCCCCTATTCCCGCCCCCGGCACCGCTATAATTGTCAAGATTTGTGGCGGTTCGTTCGCGTCTTCGTTACTGAGAAGGTGTAAGGACACGAGGCGGCATTTCTTCTGCAAACGGTTCAGAATGACACGAACCCTGGGAAATTAGGGCGGTTCAACTCATTTTCCAAACTTCGCAGAGTATCGCGAGTTCTCGCAGGTCCCAGCCACTCATACCACTCATTGTAAGGAGTTGAGCGATGCACAGCGTATTGCAGTTGTTGTGGACGGCTGCGGCCGTCATTCTCCCCTATTTCGCCGTGGCGGATTCGCCCAAGAAGGCCGATCCGCCGAAGAAGGTGGATCCACCGAAGAGGGTGGAAGCCCCGGCCCCGGCCGATCGTGCAGCGACGTGGTTCGATAAGCTCGACGCCAACCACGACGGCGTTATCACGCACAGCGAGGTTCCGGCCGATGCCCCGCTGATGCTGAAAGCCCTGCTGTGGGACGCCGACAAGAAAGGCGAAGGCAAGGTCACCCGCGCAGACTTCCTGGCGACACTCAAGGAAAAGCGGTCGCACTTCGCCCAGTCGCCTATGGCGGGCGCACTTGCGGAACACATGCACCATCACCCTGGAATGGCACCTGGTGGGGCGCCGCCGGCGGCCGGGCAGCATCCTTTCGCGGGTCCATTTGCCGGCCACATGCGCCATCACCCTGGAATGGCGGCTGGCGGGGCGCCGTTGGCGGCCGGGCAGTGTCCTTTGGCGGCGAAGCCCGGAAGCGTTCATCCCGGGATGCCCGACCTGAAGACGCTCTTCGAGAAGATGGACACGAACAAGGACGGCAAACTGAGTTTGGAAGAGTTTAGCGCGGGGATGAAAGCGCTTCATCAGAAAATCGTGGCCCACTTCCAATCCTTGCGCGGTGCGGCGCCTGGGGCGCCCGGCTTTGCGGGCGGAATACCAGGGCATCACGGGGGGCAGTTCGCGCACCATGGTTGGGCGGGCGGGAAGTCCTGCGGACATCACGGTGGCGAGTTCGCCCATCACGGCCACAAGCATCATGGCAACCATGGCGGGAAGTGCTGGGGACATCACGGCGGCCATGGCGGCGAGTTCGCCCATCATGGCCACAAGCATCATGGCGACCACGGCGGGAAGTGCTGGGGACATCATGGCGGTCAGGGTGGCGAGTTTGCCCATCACCATCACCACAAGCACCATGGCCACCATGGCGGGAAGGGCTGGGGAAATCACGGCGACCATGGCGGCAAGTTCGCTCATCACCATCATCACAGGCACCACGGCTGCCCGGATGGCTCGTGTCCGGTGGGCCCGCACAAGGGGACGCCCGGACCGATGCCGGGACACGATGGCATGCGTGGACCGATGCCCGGCCCTCACGGCGGACCACACGGCTTTGGCGGCATGAATCCGCACGGGGGACCAGGAATGGGACCAGGCCCAGGAATGCGGCCGGGAATGGGACCGATGGGTGGGCCATCGCCGGAGATGAGGGATGCCTTCGAAGGGCACCCGTATGCATGGGCGGCGCGCATTCAAGCGGAACGGGCGCAAGCCGAACAGGCCTCGGCGGGACAAGGCCCGCCGCCGTTCGTCCGGGAAATGATTGCCCGGCAAATGGAGCGGGAGCGGACCTGGGAAGCCAAAGTCAACGATCTCGAATCCAAAGTGAAGGCGCTCGAGGGCCAGGTCAACGCCTTAAAGGCGCCCGTGAAGGCCAGCCCGGCAGCCACTCGCCTGGAAGCGGCCCCGAAGAGCAGCAAGCCGGCAACCTCGCAAGCTCCGCTGACGACGAGCCAGCCAACCGCCAGCCTCGCATCGAGAACGAGCGTGCCCTGGTAGCTCGCGCAAGCGGCAATGGATTCCCGCACTGCCACACGGTCGGGAATCGAGAGACGTCGCCGGGGCTGGCCCACGGCCCCGGCGACGGCTCGTTTCTTGGGATTCCCAAGAAATCTATCGTCATTTGAATTTCGCCATGCGTCATTCCTTCCTTCATCCACCCGGGCAAAACCGCAAGCGGAAGCATCGCGCGTTTCTAATCCCCAATCCCGAATGCCATCAGCCCAGGATCGTTGCCAGATCGGCGTCGGCCGTGGTGATGGGGGCGATCTGGAATTGCTCGACGAGCACCTGGAGGGCCTTGGGCGTGAGGAAGGCCGGCAGCACCGGGCCGAGGCGGATGTTTTTCACGCCCAGATGGAGCAGCGTCAGTAAGATCGCCACGGCCTTCTGCTCGTACCAACTCAACACCAGCGACAGCGGCAAGTCGTTGACGCCGCAGCCGAAGGCCTCGCCCAACGCCAGGGCGATCTTGATCGCGGAGTAGGCGTCGTTGCACTGGCCGACGTCCAACAACCGCGGGATGCCTTCGATGGCGCCGAAATCGAGATTGTTGAAGCGATACTTGCCGCAGGCCAAGGTGAGAATCACGCAATCGTCGGGCACCTTCTGGGCGAACTCGGTGTAGTAGCTGCGGCCCGCATGGCGGCCGTCGCAGCCGCCGACCAGGAAGAAGTGGCGGATCGCTCCGCGCTTCACGGCGTCGATCACCTTGTCGGCCACGCCCAGCACGGCGTGGCGGCCGAAGCCCACCAGGATCGTCTTCTCCGGCTCGTCGGCCGTGAACCCGGGAGCGGCCAGGGCGGCCTCGATGAGCGGCGCGAAATCGCGATCCGGTCCGATGTGTGCAACGCCCGGCCAGGCCACCAGTCCGGACGTGAAGATGCGGGCCTGGTAGCTCTCCTTGGGCTGCTGGATGCAGTTGGTGGTCATGAGGATCGCGCCGGGGAAAGCCTCGAACTCTTTGCGCTGATCTTGCCAAGCGCCGCCGTAGTTGCCCACCAGATGCGGATACTTCTTCAAGGCCGGGTAGGCATGGGCGGGAAGCATTTCGCCGTGAGTATAAACGTTAACCCCCCGGCCCTCGGTCTGCTTGAGCAACTCCTCAAGATCTTTCAGGTCGTGACCCGAGACCAGGATCGCACGGCCCTGGATAGGGGTCACTCGTACTGCGGTCGGCTCGGGATGGCCATAGGTGCCGGTATTGGCCGCGTCGAGCAGGGCCATCACCTTCAGATTGAGCTCTCCGACCTTCATCGCCCAGGCCAATAATGCGTCAACCGTGGGGTCCGGGTGGGTGAGGAAGTCTAGGCCGGCGTGGAAAAGGGCGAAAACTTCCGCATCGTCGTGACCAAGCACGTGGGCGTGGTCGGCGTACGAGGCGGTGCCCTTCAGGCCATAGAGAATCAATTCCTGGAGGCCCGTGATATCCTCGCCGTAAGCCAGTCGGCGCTGGGCGACGCCGATCTCTTGGCCCTGGAGGATCAGGCCGTCGATGTCGGCGGCCGGCTGCCAAGCGGCTGGCCCATCGAGTGGTTGCGGCTGTTGGCCCGCCTTCCGGCAGGCGGCGACATAGAGTTGGCGGGCGCGGTCCCGCATGGCGGCCGCACGGACCAACCACGTCCGCAACTGCTGGGGGTCGAAGTCGACGTTGGTGACGGTGGTGAAGAGGGCCTCGATGACGAATTCATCCACCTGGGGATCGCAGGCTGCCAACTGGGCGGCCCGATGGGCATACATCGACACACCCTTGGTGGCGTAGACCAGCAGGTCCTGCAACGCCGCAATGGTGGGGTCTTTACCGCAAACGCCCGCGATAACGCAGCCCGTGCCCTTGGCCGTTTCCTCACACTGATAGCAGAACATGCTCACAATAAATTCTCCATAAGGGGTGGATTCGAGTTTGTCGGACCGCAACGATGACCGCGTCAATGTAAGGATTGTAGAACATCTTGCCGTGGCGATCCTTGATCCAAATCAAACTCGGCGACTTTTTTGCTCAGGCGAGCCGTTTACGGATCGATTGGAAAACAAGTTCCCGACTGGCCGTGATATATCCAAGGCGCGAAGCACAAGCGAGCTTTTTGCGTGGCCTCGCCTTGGATGTCCAAACCCCGCTAGCGCTTCGGGCTTGGATAGGGCGGCCCCTCACAACGAGCCGCGGAAGTTACTTCTCGGCCGATCTTTTCCGGGAAATAACGGCCTGTACTCAATCCGGAAAGAAGCCTACTATGCGCCGATATCGCGCCTGGAATCGAGAAATTGTCCAACGTGGCATCGGCCTGGAACCGATATCAGGCATGGCCATTCACGACACCAAAGTAATGTCCCCGGGAATATTCACAGAATGAGCACACTGGACGACCTGCGCGTAAGCCCCGAGACCGAAATCGGCCAGGAAATCGTTCGGTTGGTACCGCACTGGTACGAAGCGGAATGCGGCCCCGAAAAATACTCGATTCCCGTCGGCGAGCAGAGCATTTCCTTCCACAACCATTGCCGGCTGACCCCGAACTTGGCGACCTTCTTGGCGCGAGTCACGGCCCGAACGCGAGAACTCGCCCTTGTGCATTTTATCAGGCTTCCCAGCTTGGTCGACGTTCTGTTGGAGAGTTTTGCCATCGAGTGGCTGCGGATCCACTCCGACGGCACCGATTGGACGAAACTCATCAACTACCTGGAGTCGGTCGCCCGCCGCACTTCCGAAAATCAACCGGTCGCTCTGAACCTGATCGTCAAGAAGGGGGTGGGGCGAGGCGACATCACCCACGTCAGCTACCAGAAATTCTTCGATCGGCTGGCCTCTTCGGCCTTCACCTACCTGGCGGTCGATTCCGATCTACGGCTGATCGAATATGGCGAAGTGGCCTGGGCGGAGGTGCAGAACGTCACCAGCTATAAGTTCCATCCGGAATTCCTGCACCCGATCCACAGCGTGATGGGGCCCGACGATGTGTCCGCCCATCTCACGGTGCAGGGCGATCTGATCATTATGAACCGGGCCGGACTGCTGGCCGCGCGAAGAAAGCGGAAGTGGAAGATCTACGACGTGCGGACCTTCAAGAATAGCCTCTCCTATTGCCTGGGCAACTATTGCGTCGGCGCCAACCTCTTCGAAGTCGTCTTCGATTTGAGCTTTCGCCGCCAGGGAGCGCTGTTGGTCTACGACCCCGAGCACCAAACGCTGGACCATATCCTCAATACCGAGAGCATCCTCTGCTCCGAGTGGTCGGCCGAAGGGCCGCCCCAGGGCGAGACCGAGTGCGGGCAGGTCTTGATCGGGCCTTCCGTGGAGGACATTGCCATCGGAAAGCGGATGGGCGCGCTGCGGCGCAAGCGGCGGTTGATCGAAATGGGCTGCGTCGACGGAGCGGTGATCTTCGACGACGAACACCTGTTGGCCGTCGGCGCGATCATCGAACCCCACCCCAGCGTGGGCAACCAACTCGGGGCGCGAACCACGGCGGCGCGGTCGTCGTACCTCTGGGGAGCCCACCCCATCAAGGTCAGCTCCGATGGCGACGTCACGATCTATTTCAAGAGCCGCAACGGTGCGGAATCGTGCGACGCGATGATGCACTTCCTATAAAGCCATCAGCAGTCGGCTATCAGCTCTCGGCCTTCCGATAGCTGGTTGCTGAGTGCTGAAAGCTGATAGCTGACAGCTTCAAGTGACCGATTCTCTGGACATCGAACAACCCGCAGCGCTGGAAGCTTATCTCCGCGCGACCCTGCGCGTGGGTGTTACGGAAGAGGTCTTTTCACGACGGCTCCCGGGTGGGGTTTCCAATCGTACCGTGCTGGTGCGACGCGCAAGCGGCGAGGCCTGGGTCATCAAGCAGGCCCTGCCCAAGCTCCGCGTGGCGGTCGACTGGTTCAGCGACCCGCGGCGCATCGGACGCGAAGCGGCCGGCATGCGCAGGCTTTACGAGTTGGCCCCCCCGGGCGCAATCACCCGGCTGATCTTCGAGGATCGCGAGCGTCACTTGCTGGCCATGGAGGCGGTGCCCGAGCCGCACCAGAACTGGAAAGACCTGCTCCTGGCCGGCCATGTCGAAGAGGATCGCGTGCGGCAGTTCGCTGAATTGCTCGCGACGATTCACGGCGGCGCGTACCGCCGCGGTGGGGAACTGGCCGGGGAGTTCGCCGATCGGCAGTTTTTCGAGTCGTTGCGGCTGGAGCCTTACTACGCCTTCACCGCCGCGAAGACGCCGGCCGCGGCCGCCTTCTTGCAAGAACTGATCCGCGAAACCCGGCTGGTCCGCGACACGCTGGTCCATGGCGACTTCAGCCCCAAGAATATTTTGCTCCAGGGGCCGCGGATGGTGCTGTTGGACCACGAGGTGGTACACTGGGGCGATGCGGCCTTTGACCTGGGCTTTTCCTTGACCCATCTGTTGAGCAAGGCCCACGCCTTGCGGGAGCAACGCGACGCGTTGGCCCACGCTGCCAGCCGCTATTGGCAGACTTACCGGCAGGTTCTCGGCCCGCTGCCGTGGCTCGACGGCTTGGAAGCGCGGGCCGTGCGCCATACACTGGGTTGTTTGCTGGCCCGGGTTGCCGGCCGTTCGCCGTTGGAATATCTCGACGCATCGCAGCGCGCCGCGCAGCGGGAAGCGGTGTTGCCGTTGATGCAGGATCCACCTCGGTCGATCGATGCGTTGATCGACGCTTTCCTCAAGAGACTTTGACTTATGCCGACCATCGACCACGTTTCCGCCCTGGAAATCCTCGACAGCCGTGGGCGTCCCACGGTTTCCGCAACCTGCCGGCTTTCCAGCGGCGCGGCGGCCAGCGCCGCGGTGCCTAGCGGGGCGTCGACCGGCGCGGCCGAGGCCCTGGAACTCCGCGATGGCGATCCGGCCCGCTACGGCGGCCTGGGTTGCCGGAAGGCGGTAGGCCACGTCAACGGCGAGATTTGCCGCGCCTTGCAAGGTCGCGTGGTCGCCGACCAGGTAGCCCTGGATGGGGTGTTGCTCGAATTGGACGGCACTCCTAACAAGGCCCGCATGGGGGCCAACGCGGTCCTGGCCGTTTCGATTGCCTTCGCCCGGGCCCAGGCAATCGAGTGCGGCATTCCGCTGTACCAGCACTTTGCGGCGATGCTCGGAGACCCCATCCGCCAGATGCCGCGAATGACCATCAACCTATGGAGCGGCGGGAAACATGCCGGCGGGCAGGTGGCGATCCAGGACGTACTGATGGTGCCCGCCGCAGCGGCCACCATCGACGAAGGGCTGGTGATGGCCAGCGCCGTCTACCAGGCGGCGGTGCGGTTGGTTCAGCGCAAGTACAACCTCCGTTGGCTGACCGCCGACGAGGGCGGCCTGGCGCCGCCGGCCGCGAGCCCGGAAGACCTTTTCGACGACGCCCTGGAAGCGATCCAAGACGCCGGACTGCGGCCCGGGGCCGACGTATGCCTGGCGCTCGACGTGGCCGCAAGCCACTTTTGCCGCGACGGCCGCTATCATCTTGGCGGCGAACCGCTTTCCAGCGGGCAAATGATCGATCGGCTCTCCGGCTGGCTCGAGCGCTGGCCGATCGTCAGCATCGAAGATGGCCTGGCCGAAGACGATTGGGAGCATTGGCCCGCGCTGCGCAGCGCGGTCGGCGACCGCGCCCTGGTGCTGGGCGACGACCTGCTTTGCACCCATCCGCAGCGAATCGCCCGCGCGGTGAAAGAAAATGCCTGCAACGCGTTGTTGCTGAAGGTCAATCAGGTCGGCACGTTGAGCGAGGCCCTCGAGGCGTATCGGCTTGCCCGCGCCGCGGGCTGGCAGGTGGTGATCTCGGTCCGCAGCGGCGATACGGAAGACAATTGGTACTCCGATCTGGTGGTAGGTTGGTCGGGCGATCAAAGCAAAGCCGGCTCGCTGACGCAATCCGAGCGGCTATCGAAATATAATCGCCTGTTGGCCATCGAGGCCGAGCTGCACCTGCCCGTGCGCGCCTGGCCCCTGGGGTAGGTTAGTGTGTCCACCAAAAATGGTCTACTTTTTCCAACGCCATGATTAACCACAACGACTACGCGATAATTGGGTACTGCGCCGTGTGCGGGCAAGGGCGGCAGTTCGTTGCCCGGGAGACTTCCACCGCCATTTCGTACGTTTGCTGTGAGGATTGTGAGTCGGAGTGGGCGTCGCCAGTTGATGCGAAGGATTTCCAATCGGCACTTCAGAAGAGGCATGGCGCGTCAACATACGTCACTATTGGCGAACTCCGACGTCACTCGTGGTTCGACAATGTATTGAACAAGTGAGGGAGGTATTGGGGCGACGCAAACGGGCCGAGTCCCGCCGCCGGCGCTCGACGCGAGATAATATCGGTGGTGCTCGGGAATGATATGTCTATAGTGCCGCGAGTCGACGCCTTCGAGCGTGCCTTCGGCTCGACTATCGGACGTACTTACCGCGGCAATCGGTTGTTGCGAGCAGCGGCCCGGATGGCACGGTCCCCGGCGATTCGTTCTGCCCCGGAGGGGCATTTGAGAATAGCCCAGCGATTTATCGCTGGGATAAAAAAGCAAATTGCCGCACAGTCCCGGAGGGACGATTGAGGCGAGATTCCCGCACGGGTTTCAATCGTCCCTCCCGGACTTGCGGCCCCGCTAGCCACGTCAGCCCAGCGATGAATCGTTGGGCTATTCTCAACCGTCCCTCCGGGACGAAATAATCGCGAAAGGAAACACAAAAGTCGAGGCGTTAGACCGGGCGGTCTGCGTGGCGATCCGGAAAATCGCTTCATCGGCGTCAAAAAACGCAGCCCCCCGTTTTGTGCAATCCGGGCAGGGATCATGTGCGGCGTCGTACCGCACCCTTGCAGTCACGGGGCCGGATGACATAATAGGAAGGATTGAGAAGCCGCCCCGCAACCCTGCCCAGGAGCATCCGCATGCCTTCGGAAAGTCGCCGTACGTTTCTCAAGGGAGCCGCCGCGGCGCCCGCCGCGATGTTGGCCGCTCAATATGCATCGACATCGGCCGCGTCGCCGGTCGAAGAACCCAAACTGCCGCAGATCCAGTTTGGCAAGCACTCGATTTCGCGGCTGGTCTGCGGCGCCAACCCTTTCAACGGCGGCTCGCACCTCTCGACGTTTGTGAACCGGGCGATGAAGGAATACTACACGCCCGAGCAGATTCTCAAAACGCTCCACCGCTGCCAGGAGGTGGGAATCAACTGCTGGCAGTCGGGCTACGGCGCCAATTTCGATCTCTACCGCCGCTATATCGACGAGGGAGGCAAAATGCACTTCCTCGCCATCCAGGGCCGCGACGCGAAGGTCCTGCCCAAGCTGGCTGCGGGCGGGTGCATCGGCGTGGCCCATCATGGCGAAGCCACCGACCATCTTTTCAAGACCGGCCGGCTGGATGAAATCCACGACTTCTTGAAACAGGTCCGTGACGCGGGAATGCAGGCCGGCGTTTCCACCCACATGCCGGCCGTCGTCGACGCGATTGAGTCCAAGGGCTGGGACCTGGATTACTACATGACTTGCATCTACGAGCGGCACCGCTCGGCGGCCGACCTGGAGAAACTGCTCGGGCAGGCCCCCATCCCCGTCGGCGAGGTCTATCTGCCCTTGGACCCACCGCGGATGTTCAAGGCCGTTCAGCAGACCAAGCGGACTTGTCTGGCTTTCAAGATCCTCGCGGCCGGGCGGCTCTCGGAGCGCAAAGAGTGGGTCGAACAGGCGTTCCGCAACACGTTGGCCGCGATCAAGCCCGGCGACGGCATGATCGTCGGCATCTACGACCACTATAGCGACCAGCCCGCCGAAAATGCCGCCTACGTCCGCCGCTACGGCGTGAAGAAGAGTTGAAGCGGATTTGGGTGGCACCCTACGCCGTTGCGAAAACGAAAGGTCCCATTGTGCATCACCAACAAGAAGCCGCCGCCACGCGGTCGTCGCGGCGCGAGTTCATGAAGAATTCCCTGGCAGCCGGCGCGATACTGGCCGGACTCGACGTCGCCCGCACCGCCTATGCCGCCGGCAACGAAACGATCCGCATCGGTTTCATCGGCTGCGGCAACCGCGGCAGCGGCGCTTGTCGCGAAGCGCTGAGCACCAAGGGACCGATGAAATTGGTGGCCATGGGCGATCTGTTTCCCGACCGCCTGGAGAAGAGCCTCAAGAATCTGCAAAAGTACGAGGAGCTGCGGGACCGCATCGACGTGCCGGCGGAGCGGAAGTTCATCGGCTTCGACGCCTATCAGAAGGTGCTCGCAGCCGGCGTGGACATGGTGCTGTTGACGACCCCGCCGCACTTCCGGCCGCTGCATTACGCCGCCGCGGTGAAGGCCGGCAAGCACGCGTTTCTGGAGAAGCCTTGCTGCGTTGATGCCCCCGGTTACCGCACGCTGGTGGCGGCCAACGCCGAGGCCCGGGCCAAGAAACTCTCGGTGGTGGTCGGCCTGCAGCGGCGTCACCAGCGAAACTACCTGGAAGGGATCCAGAAGATCCGCGACGGCGCCGTGGGCGAGATCCGCTACATTCGCACCTACTTCAACATGCCCGGCGGCGGACGCAGCGGCGAGGCGAAGGCCGAGGGCATGGGCGAGATGGAATATCAGATCCGCCACTGGGGCGTGTTCTGCTGGCTCTGCGGCGATCACATCGTCGAGCAGGCCACCCACGAAATCGACGTGGCGAATTGGGTCATGGACGCCCATCCCGTGCAGGCCAACGGCATGGGCGGCCGGCAGGTCCGCATGGGCCGCGGCAACGGCGACATCTGGGATCACCATTTTGTGGAATTCGAGTATGAAGGCGGAGTGCGGCATTTCTGCCAGGCCCGCCAGCAGCCCGGCACCTGGAGCCACGTCTCCGACAACGTCCACGGAACCAAGGACATGCTGACCCTGGGCACGGGGGCTTGGGGGATGGGCGCGGTCACGCCCCGCAATCTCCGCAGCCGCGACTTTCAAGGCAATAATCCCTATCAGCGCGAGCACGACGATTTGCTCGGAAGCATCACCGGCAGCGGACCGTACCATTTCGAGGGCGACTACGGCGCCACCAGCAGCATGACCTCGGTGATGGGACGGATGGCCACGTACAGCGGCCAATTGATCACCTGGGACGAGGCCATCAACTCGCAGCACCGCCTGGCTCCCGCAACCTACGCCATGGACGCCGATCCACCCAATTTGCCCGATGCCAACGGCGCCTACGCGGCGGCCATGCCGGGCGTGACCAAACAAGGGTGAAGGGGGAAGGCGGGAGGATGAAGGACGCGCAAGCGGAGTTCTTCCTTTCCTTTACTGGTCCTTCATCCCTCATCCTTTGCCAAAAACCCCACGAACTACCCTGAAGGAGACGCACCCATGGCCCTCGGTTTCGGCATCATCGGCTGCGGCATGATTTCCAATTTCCACGCCCGGGCGATCAACGACGTCCGCGGTGCGAAGCTCGTCGCCTGCTTCGACCAGGTGCCGGCCGCCGCCGACCGGCTGTCGCAGTCCACCGGCTGCCGGGCGTTCTACAAGCTCGACGAGATGCTGGCCGACCCGGCTGTCAACGTAGTGACCATCGGCACCCCCTCCGGCGCCCACATGGAGCCGGCGATCGCCGCGGCCCGAGCTCTTAAACACGTGATCGTGGAAAAGCCGCTGGAGATCACGCTGCGGCGCTGCGACGCCATCATCGAGGAATGCCAGAAGGCCGGCGTGGTGCTCTCGACCGTATTCCCCTCCCGCTACCATCACTCCAGCGTGGAGATGAAGCGGGCGGTCGAGGACGGGCGTTTCGGGCGGCTCACGGTGGGCGATGCGATCGTCAAGTGGTATCGTTCGCAGCAGTACTACGACAGCGGCGCGTGGCGCGGCAGTTGGGAGCTCGACGGCGGCGGCGCGCTGATGAACCAGGCCATCCATAGCGTCGACCTGCTGGCCTGGCTGATGGGCCCGGTGGTCGAAGTCCGCGCCATGACGGCCCTGCTGGCCCACCAGCGGATCGCCGTCGAGGACGTGGCCCTGGCCGCGGTGCGGTTCGCCAACGGCGCCTGCGGCATCATCCAGGCCAGCACCGCGATTTATCCGGGCTATTTGAAGCGGATCGAGATCCACGGCTCCGAGGGCTCGGCGATCATGGAAGAGGAAGACCTCGTCAAGTGGGACTTCGCCAAGAAAAAAGCCCGCGACAAGGCGATCCAGGAGCAGATGGCCCAGCGGGTAAGCGGGGGTGGGGGCGCCGCCGATCCGGCCGCCATCGGCCATCACGGCCACGCCCGGCAATTCCAGAACGTGGCCGATGCCATTCGCAAGGGAGTCCGCCCGGCGATCGACGGCCTCGAGGGGCGCCGCTCGGTGGAAATCATCCTGGCGATCTACAAGTCGGCCGAGACGGGGCGGGCCGTGACGTTGCCGCTGGCCGCCGATCCGGTGCTGAAGGCCCGCAAGGTGGGCGTGGGGAATTTGCAAGGATGAAAAAAAGCCCCGCCGTGGCGCCGGCGGGGGGGCTTGCGGCCGGGCCGCGCTGGAAATCGCTCTTGGCCCCCTGGGCAATTCCTGGGAAAATGGCCGCGCCCGGCATGCCGCCGGACGGTGCCAGGGAGGGAGCCGCCATGAGCGCGAAACGCGTCGTCGATTATCTGGTCTACGTGGTGGTGCGGATCTTGATCTGCGTCGTACAGGCGATGCGGGTCGAGTCCGGCGCGGCCGGGGCCCGCGGGCTGGCTTGGCTGTTCTGCGACGTGCTGCGGATCCGCGGCAAAGTGGTCGACGAGAATCTCCGCCGTGCCTTTCCCGATTGCTCGCCGCAGGAGCGCCATCGCCTGGCGCAGCGGATGTGGGAACATCTGTTCCTGATGGTCCTGGAAATCGCCCATACGCCGCGGAAAATCCATCACACCAACTGGCGCGATTTCGTGGAACTGGAAAAGGCCGATGAGCTGATCCGGCTGATGCTCGAAGACCGCCCCACCTTGATCACCACCGCGCACCTGGGCAACTTCGAGGTCGCCGGTTATGTCCTGGGGATCCTCGGTTTTCCCACGTTCACGATCGCGCGGTCGTTGGACAATCGGTACCTCGATCGCTTCGTGAACCGTTTCCGCGGGGCCACCGGGCAATTCATCATTCCCAAGAATGGCGGTTACGATCAGATGCTGCACGTGCTTTCTCACGGCGGGGTGATGACGTTTCTGGCCGATCAGTATGCCGGCCCGAAGGGGTGCTGGGTCGAATTCTTCGGCCAGCCCGCTTCGGCTCACAAGGCAATTGCGCTATTGGCCCTGGAGCACCAGGCCCCAGTGGTGGCGACCTCGGCCCTCCGCACCGGAGAGCCACTCCATTTCCGCTTGAGCACCCATGCCGTTGCCGATCCACGGCACGGCGGGGAAGATTGCGGTTCGGTGCGATCGCTTACCCAGTGGTACACGAAGTGTCTGGAAGAGATGATCCGCATGGCGCCGGACCAATACTGGTGGCTGCACCGCCGCTGGAAAGACACCCGGCCGCCGCGGAAGGCCCGCAAGCAAGCGGCGTGAAAAGCCGGTCGCGCAACTCGCTAAGGACCGTTTTCTTCAAAGCGGACGTGAGGGGCCAGGCGATTATCTTGTCGTCAAGTGACTTGGTGGTCTCGACCTTATAGGCCATCGATCAGGTCCTGGATCGGCCGGGTCCTTCCACTCTGAATATCCTCGTTCGATCGCCGTACCATATCCGCGTCGGGCTCCGGGGCTTTTAGCGACTGCTGATATGCCTCGGCCACGGCATCGTCGACGTCTTCCTGGGTGATCGTGTCGCGCCCCGACAGCTCGATCCTGCGCTGGAGGTTTTGCAGCACCAGCGATCCGAAACGCTTTTCGTAGTGCCGAATCACCTTCGCGATTTCCAGGGCGCCGACCAACTCACGACTGGTTGGGGACATCGATTCGATCCTCGGGCTCAATTCGCCGCAGAGCACTTGCCACGCCGCTGAACTCCCTGACCTTCGCTATTATACGCGAAACAGCCTAATTTAGCGAGCGCCGGTTCCCCGCCGGCGCCGCGGCGGGGCTTTTTCTTGTTCGACGTTCGACATTTGATTTGAAATTCGAGATTCGACAATCTCTCCTTCTCCTTCGCCCCTGCTCACAGCGTCTTGTGAAATCGTAGCGACACCACCCAGAGCGTGACCAACCCCATCGTCCCCAGGGCCAGCATGTCGGGCCAGAGAATCGCCACGCCGATCCCGCGGAGGAAGATGCCGCGGATAATCACCAGGAAATAACGCAGCGGGTCGAACAACGTCAGCCACTGCACCACCCGCGGCATGTTGGCGATGGGAAAGGCAAAGCCCGACAGCAGCATGGCCGGAAAGAAAAAGAAGAAGGTGGCCATCATCGCCTGCTGTTGGGTGTTGCTGATCGTGGAAATCAGCAGTCCGGCGCTGAGCGTGGTCAACAAGTACAAGCCCGAACATGCCAGCAGCAACAGCAGGCTGCCGCGTACGGGCACTTCGAACCAATACACGCCCACGGCGGTCACCGCGATCACGTCGACCATTCCGATCAGGGCGAAGGGCGCCGTCTTGCCGAGCACGAATTCCATGGGGCGGATGGGCGTGACCATGATCTGTTCGATGGTGCCGATCTCCTTTTCGCGGACCACGGCCATGCTGGTCAACAGCAGGCTCACCAGGGTGACGACGACCACGACCACGCCGGGCACGTAGAAGTTGCGGCTTTCCAGGTTCTCGTTGAACCACGCCCGGGCTTGCAGGTCGAGCCGGCCCGGCAATTGTGCGGCACCCTGTGTGCGGGCGTAGTGGTCGGCGAGGATTTCGGCGGAATACTCCGCGCCGATCTGCCCGGCGTAGCCCAGCACGATGCCGGCGGTGTTGGAATCGCTGCCGTCGACGATGATCTGAAAGCGGCCGCTCCGCCCGGCGCGGACGTCGGCGCCGAAGCCGTGATTCATCCGCAGCACCATGGTCGCGGTGCCGCGGTCGAGCAGGTCGCGGATCTGCGCGTCGTCGTGGATCCGCGCGGCGACGTGGAAATAGCGATAGCCCCGCGCGTCGCGGCAGTGGGTAAACCGCGCCACCAATTCCCGGCTCTCCAGGCTGTTGTCGAGGTCGTAGACCGCCGTCTGCACCTCCTTGACGTCGGTCGTCACGGCGTAGCCGATGACCAGGGTCTGGATGCACGGAGTCACAAAGATGACGATCCACATCCGCGGGTCGCGGAGGACTTGCAGAAACTCCTTGATCAGCATTTGCCGGATGCGTTGGAACATCTTGCTACGTCAACTTCTTCTGGAACTTCAGATTCGCCAGCAGCAGCATCACCAGGCCGAACACGCTCAAGAGCACGATCTCGAAGCCGAGCACCCGGACCCCGACCCCCTTGAGATAAATGCCCCGCAGCAAGGCCACGAAGTAGCGGGCGGGTATCAGTTGCGTGATCCACTGGATCGGCCGGGGCATGTTCTGGATCGGCACCAGAAAGCCCGACAGCAGAAACGCCGGCAGGAACGTCAGCACCATCGCCAACTGGCTGGCCAGGAGTTGGCTCTTGGTGGTGATGCTGATGAGGATCCCCATCGAGAGCACGCCCACCAGAAACACCGCCGACATCGCGAACAACAGCGCCAGGTTGCCCAACAGCGGCACGTGAAACAAGCACACGCCCATCACCACCGCCACCACCATGTCGAACATGCCGATGGCGAAATAGGGCACCAGCTTGCCGAGGATCAACTCGTACCCCTTGACCGGCGTGGAAATGAGCTGTTCCATGGTGCCTCGCTCCCACTCCCGGGCGATGCAGAGCGAAGTCAACAGCGCGGCGATAATCATCATAATCACCGCAATCAGGCCGGGAACGATGTAGTTCTTCCCTTCCAGGTCCTCGTTGAACCATACTCGCGGCTGCGGGTCCAGCGGCATGGGGATGGGAGCCTTGCCGGAGTGGCGGAGCCCGTCGACGAGCAGGTCCTGCGAATAGGTTTGGGCGATCGTGGTGGCGTAGCCCAGCACGATGGTGGCGGTGTTGGCATCGCTGCCGTCGACGATGAATTGCAGCGGCGCGGCGCGGCCCGCTCGCTCGCGGGCGGCGAAATCGCGGGGAATCACCAGCGCCCCCACGGCATCTCCGCAATCGATGGCCCACTGCACATCGCGATAGTTGTCCACGCGCCGTTGGATGGCGAAGTACGGCGAACCCGAGAAGCGGCTCAGCAGATCGCGGCTGGCGCTGGTGGAGCTTTGATCCCAGACCACGATCGGCACATTGTCGACGTCGAGCGTCAGCGCGTAGCCGAACAGCACCAGCATGATCATGGGAATGAGAATACCCATCGCCAGGCTGCGGTAGTCGCGGAGCACGTGGAGAAACTCCTTCCGCGCCACGGCCCATACTCTCCGCGGCTTCATCGGGCCACCTCCGCCTGCGGCTGCTCGGCGCGGTCGCGGGCTTCGATCAGCGAAACGAACACGTCTTCCAGCGAGGGGAGGATTTTTCCGATTGAGTCGAGCCGATGGCCGCGCTCGGCCAACAGCCGCCGGCAATCGTCCATGGCCGCATCGCCGTCGGGCGCGACGACGTGCAGCCGCGTGCCGAAGAGCGCCGCCTCCTTCACCGTGGGCAGATGTTCCAGCTCGGCCAACGCCTTTTCCGGCTCAGAACAAATCACCTCCAGAACGTCTTCAGGCATCGAGTCAGTCTTCAGCGCCGCGGGGGTTCCCAGCGCGATCAGCTCGCCGCGATAGATCAACCCCAACCGGTCGCAATACTCGGCCTCGTCCATGTAATGGGTCGTGACGAAGATCGTCACGCCGTGATCGGCCATGTCGTAGATCAGGTCCCAGAACTGCCGCCGGCTGACGGGATCGACGCCCGAGGTGGGCTCGTCGAGAAACAGGATCGGCGGCTCGTGCAAGATCGCGCACCCCAGCGCCAGCCGCTGTTTCCAGCCGCCCGAGAGTAGCGCCGTGCGGGTTTTGCGATGCTCGGCCAGCCCGGCCATTTCGATCACCCATTGCTTGCGCTGCCGCTTCCGCTCGGCCGGGATGCAATAGATGCCGCTGTAGAAATCGATGTTCTCCTCCACGGTAAGGTCCTCGTAGAGCGAGAACTTCTGACTCATGTAGCCGATGTTGAGCTTGATCCGCTCGGGCTCGGTGCGGATGTCGAAGCCGGCCACGGTGCCTGAGCCCGAACTGGGCGTCAGCAGCCCGCAAAGCATGCGGATGGTGGTCGACTTGCCCGCGCCGTTGGGACCGAGGAAGCCGAAAATCTCGCCCCGGCGGACGTCGAAGCTCACGCGATTGACAGCCACGAAACCGCCGAAGCGCTTCTCCAGGTCGACGACCGTGACGGCCATGGTGCGATCTTCGGCGGGAACGCTCATGGCGACGGTCGTCCCCCGGGGGGCAGCCGCCGGCTCGCGCGCCAACACCGACACGAACACGTCTTCCAGCGACGGTTCGATGCGGCGGACTTCCAGCGGCGGCATGCCCGCATGGTCGAGCAACTCGCCGGCTTCCCGGGCGGTTTCCTCGGGCGGCCGCAGCGTTACCACGTGGATGCGGTCGCCGAACAACCCGATCGATTCGGCTTCCAGCCGCGTCCGCAGCAGCGCGGCCGAATCCCGGGGGCGCCGCGAGCGGATCTCCAGGATTGTCCCGCGCATCAGCCGCTTGACTTCGTCGGGCGTGCCGCAGGCCAGCAGCTTGCCGCGATTGATCAGGGCCAGGCGATTGGCCCGCTCGGCTTCGTCGAGGTAGGCCGTGGAAACGAAGATCGTGACCTTCTCGCGGAGCAGTTGATAAAGGATCCGCCAGAAATCGCGGCGCGAGACGGGGTCCACGCCGTTGGTCGGCTCGTCGAGGAGCAGCACCTTGGGGGTGTGCACCAGCGCGCAGGCGAGGCCCAGCTTCTGCTTCATGCCGCCGGAGAGATTGCCGGCCAGGCGGCGGCGGAAGGGCGTGAGGTTGCTGAACGCCAGCAGCCGCTCGATCTTTTCCGCCCGGCCGCGCCGCGGCACGTCGTAGATGTCGGCATAGAAGAGGATGTTTTCCAAGACCGTGAGGTCCGGATACAGCCCGAACCGCTGGCTCATGTAGCCGATGTTCTCCTTGACCCGCTCGGACTGGCTGACCACATGATGGCCGTTCACCCAGGCGTCACCGGAGGTGGGGTCCATGATCGCGGTCAGCAGCCGCATGGCAGTGGTCTTGCCGGCGCCGTCGGGCCCCACCAGGCCGAAGATCTCCCCTTCGGCCACCGTGAAGCTGAGATGATCGACGGCCGAAAGCGCACCGAAGGTCTTCGTCAGTTCCTGAACACGAATGGCATCGACCACGACGATTATCCTGCGAGAAATCGAATGTTAACCGCCGAGACGCCGCAAAGGCGGAGACGTATAGCCACAGATGAATACGGATGGAACACAGATGGGGTCGAACCTATGTTCTTTGATCTGTGTTCAATCCGTGTTCATCCGTGGCTGATTGATCTTTCTTCTCTGCGTCTCTGCGTCTCGGCGGTTCTCCAAGCGTTCTTCCTCTTGCCCGATGAGTTCAGGGGTTGGCGGCGGCGGCCATCGGTTTGACGTACGCGGAAGCGGTATCGATCACCGCATCGGCCGGCATTCCCGGCTTGAGCTCCATGTTGGTGTTGTCGATGTTGATCTTGATGCGGTAGACCAGCTTCACCCGCTGCTGCTGGGTCTGTACGGTCTTGGGCGTGAACTCGGCCTGGTCCGAGATGAACGAGACCCACCCGTCGTAGTGCCGGCCGGGGTAGGTGTCGGTGGTCACTCGGGCTTTCTGGCCCAACTTGACCCGGCCCAGATCGGTCTCATCGACGTAGGCCCGCAGCCAGACGTTCTTCAGATCGCCCATGGTGACGATCGGCGTGCCGGGCATCACGTACTCGCCCGGCTCGATATTTTTCGACAGCACCACGCCCGACATGGGCGCCCGCAGCGTGGCGTAGCCGAGCGTGACTTCGGCCAGGTGGAAGATCGCTTCGGCCTGGGCGGCCCGGGCCCGGCCGGCATCGATGTCCTCTTTGCGCGGGCCGATTTTGATCATTTCGTATTGCTGTTGCGCCTGGGCCAGCGCGGCCCGGGCCTGCTCGATCTCCTCGCGCCGCGGCCCTTCCTTGGCCAAATTGAGTTGCTCAGACGCCTGACGCATTTTCTCCCGCGCCATCACATAGGTCGACTTCGCCCGGTCCAACTCATCGGCGGAGGTCGCCGCCGGCGGAAGCGCGGAGATACGATGGAAATTATCCGCGGCGCGGGCTTCGTCGGCCGTGGCACTGGAGAGCGCAGCTTCCGCGACGGCAATGTCTTGGGGCCGGGTGCCGTTGCGGAGCTCCTCCAACGTGGCAGCGGCCTTTTCCATGGCGGCCTTGGCCGCGGCGATTTCCTGCGGCCGCGATCCGGCCTCGAGGGCGTCCAGTGTCGCCTTGGCCGCATCCCACTCCGCCCGGCGCTGGTCGACCTGCAACTTCAGGTCGGACGTGTCCAACATCGCGACCAGGGCGTCCTTGTCGAGATACATTCCTTCGTCGACGGGCCGGCGTTCCACCCGACCGGCAATTTTGAAGCTCACCTGGGCTTCGATCACCTCGATGTTGCCGGAGAGGCGGATCTCGTCGGTCTGGCCGCTGGATCGCGTGTTGGTGAAATAGTAGGCCGCGGCGGCCGTAATCGCCGCGGAGAGCAGGATGGGGAGGACAACTTTTCGCATTGCCGCGACCTCCGATTGTGACGTTCGATTCACATGTCTGGAACAGGGATTCAGTCCACCTTGGCGGCGATCATGTCACAGAAAAGCTGCCAGCAGTGCTCGGCGTGCTTGGTCACGTCGAAGCCGCCCTCGGTGAGATGCCAAAGGACGCCCGCCGGCACGATGATCCCCAGGAACATCATCGCGGCATCGTCGGGATCCAAATTGCCGCGGACCGCGCCCTCTTGCTGACCCTGGCGGACCATTTCGGCCAACTGCCCGCGATAGTCGGCCAGTATCCGCAGGATCTGCTGCTTGCGTTCGGGGTGGCCGGCATGGACGTCGTCGGAGAAAATAATTCGCGGAATCGCCCGGCCTTCGCGAATGAAACGAATATGGCTCATCAGGGCAGCGCGAAGCCGGTCCAGCCCCGCGGTATGGCGGGCGCGGGCCGCTTCGATGTTCCCCATCAACCGCCGGCCCAACAGATCCAATACGGCGGAGAGGATTTCGTCCTTGCACTTGTAGTGGCGGTAGATTCCCGAGGGGACCAGGCCCACGCGGCGAGCCAGCGCCGCGATGCTCAGCCGCCGCAGCCCGTACTCGGCCACCAGGCCCAGGGCCGCTTCGACGATCTGCTCGCGGCGAATTTCGGTATCCAGTTTTTGTTCTGCCATGGACAGTCGCTCCATTGTGATTGTACGTTCACAACGGCGGGAAAGCAATGCAGGATTGGTAGAACGTTGGCTGGCACGTCGGGGGAGCGCAGCGAAGGGCGTGGCGGGCAGGAAAACCACGCCCTTCGCTGCGCTCAGGGACGTGCCACCCCAACGACTTCCTGCAAACTCCAGAGCAGGTCGTCGACCAGCAGGGGCTTCGAGAGCACCGCAGTCGCCCCGGCTGCCATGACGGCATCCCGATCCCCAATTCGGGGGAAATCCAAGAGCGCCAGCACCGGCAGCAGGCCTAACTCCACGCGAAGCCGCTGGAGCTCGGCCAACCGTTGGTCGGAGAAATCGTCGCCATCCCACAGCAGGGCAACGGCTCCCTCGATCCGCGCCGGCCGCGAAGGTTGCAACCAGACCGTCGCATAACCGGCCAGCCGGCAGGCGGCCGAAAGCCAGTCGGCCATGGCGAACTGCCGTACCGCGATTGCCACCAGGCCTTGCCGCCGGGCCGGCGGCAGCCGGGTCAAGAGCAGCAAACGTTCCTCTTCGCCCGCAGTGGCCGGCAGTCCCCAGGTCGGACACCAGTCGCGGCGGATCCGCTCGAGATCCTGCCGGAAACGGGGGAGCCACTGGTGCCAGTAGACGCGGATCACGCCGGGCAAGGGTCGTCCGGTCCGCGTTTCCCCTTCGCACCAACTTCCCAAGAGCGCCACCAGGCGCGCCAAGGGGGCCGCCAGCCGCAGCCGATCGACCGCCGCGGCCGAAAACTCGCCCGGCCGCGATTGGGCCAAAACGATCAGATCGGGTAGCAGCGAGCCGTCGCTGAGCAACTCGGCCGCCTGTTCGAGATCGGCGGCGTGGGTTGTCCGGGTCAGGGCATCGAGCGACGCCCGGGCCTCGCGAAACTCCGCACGCTCGGCGTCACCCAGCAGCAGAACGGCGATTTCATCCACAGCGAAACCTCCCTTGCGGAGAATCAGTAATCACGCGGAACAATTTAGAATGAGGAACCACAAAGGTCACCAAGGACACAAATTACCGGCAAAAAGAGGGTTCATTTCTTTGCTTTCGTTCGTGTTCTTTGTGCTCTTCGTGGTTCTTTTCTTTGCTCCCTGCTGCCACGCCTCCTTCATTTCTAAAGGTTCTTCTCGGTTTCGATGATCAAGCAGCGGGCGGCCGCGGCATCGGGGGCCGCGCGCAACGAGTCGAAAAAGCCGGGCAGCGCCAGCATGCGGCTCAGCCGGGCCAGAACCCTCAAGTGACCGCGGTCCTCCACCGAACAGATCAGAAAGAAGATGTCAGTCAGTGGCATTCCGGCCCCAAAAGGGATGCCATTGGAGGTGATTCCCAGGGCCAGAAAGGGCTGTCCGAGAATGGTGGCCATGGGCCGGCGGGGGTGCAGCAGGGCCACTCCGCCTTCCATGGCCGTGGGATGCATTTCTTCACGCGATCGCACCGCGTCGGCCATTTTTTCGGGGTCCCAGAGCAAGCCGGTCCCAAGCGCCAAGCCCACCATGGAACGGATCACGGAATCGCGGGTGCGCGCCGGCAGGGGAATCGCGATCGCCTCCAGCGGCAGCAGCTCGCTGATCGAGATGTCGGCCTGCTCTTCGGCCGGCGCGGATCGTTGGAGCACGTTCTCCATCTCGAGGAGCTCTTCTTCGTCGGAAAGCCCGATGCGATTTTCCAGCCAGTGGTGGACCTCCGCCTGGGAGAAACGCCATTGGCCGCCGACTTTGCGGCCCGGCAGCTTGCCGCGATCGGCCAGCCGGGCCACCTGCGGAGGCGTCAAATGGAGGTAAGTCGCCAAGCTATCGAGGTCGAAGTCTTCGTGCATATACGTGGGTGGGGTGGGGAGTGCGGGGGCTGGGGTGAACGAATTCGATCCACACCCCACGGCAACTGCTTTCTGCGTTCCATCGCTAAGCCTCCCATTCTCGCCCTAAACGGGTGGTTTGTCCAGTCCGGTCGGTCTGGCATCTCCGGGCGACACGGTCCAGAGTCCACGGCGTGCATTTCCGCCTTGACAGGATGGCCGGAATTCGGAAAATCCCCAACGCGTCGGGGGAGCCGGAAGGCAAAGGAAGGCCCACGCGTTGTTCCTCGACGTGCTTTCCCCAATACCATCGACGGCGTTAGGCAGGGAGGCCTAAGCCATGCAAACCGCTGCCGTCCCACAACAATCGATCAGTTTGCGTAAATTGTTGCCGGAGGCCGAGTTCTTCGGCGCCGCCGACATCCGTGTCAACCGCTGCTCGCGCGACAGCCGTCGCGTGGAGCCGGGCGACCTTTACGTGGCCCTCGCCGGAACCGCGCACGACGGCCACCAGTTCATCTCCGAGGCGATCCAGCGCGGGGCGGCCGCCATTGTGGCCCAACAGCCGGTCGTCGACGTCGCGGCGCCCACTTGCATCGTGCCCGACACCGCGGAAGCGTATGGCCAGATTTGCCAGGCCTTGGCCGGCGACCCCAGCCGGCGGCTGAAAGTAATCGGCATCACCGGCACCAACGGCAAAACGACCACCAGTTGCCTGGTCGCCAGCATCCTGGCCACCGCCGGCCACCAGGTCGGCTTGCTGGGCACGTTGGCCTATTTCGACGGCATGGTGTCGACCGAATCCTCGATGACCACTCCGCCAGCCGACGAGCTGGCCCACTGGCTTGCGCGGATGGCCGCCAACGGCTGTTCGCACGCGGTCATGGAGGTCTCCAGTCACGCCCTGGCCCAATCGCGGCTGTCGGGCGTAACGCTCGACGCCGCCTGCGTGACCAATGTTCGCCGCGATCACCTCGACTATCATCAAACGATGCTCGGCTATCGCCTGGCCAAGTCGCGGATCTTCCGGCACCTCTCGGCGGAGGCCTTCGCCGTGATCAACGCCGACGACCCCACGGCGGCCAGCTACTTGCACCAAGTCGACGGCCCGGTGCTGACCGTGGGCATTCGCAATGCGGCCGAGATCATGGCCACGCCGCTGGAGCATCGCCGCAGCCAGCAGGTGTTTCTGCTGACCGCCGGCAGCGAAACGATTCCCGTCGAGACCGACATGATCGGCATCCACCACGTTTATAACTGCCTGGTGGCGGCGGCCGTGGGCCTGGCCTACGGCGTCGATCTGCCCACCGTGGTACGCGGCCTCGAAGCGGTCAAGAATGTGCCCGGCCGTTTGCAGCGGCTGGAGTGCGGGCAACCGTTCGGCGTGTTCGTGGACTATGCCCACACGCCCGACGCCTTGGCCGTGGTGCTGAAAACGCTGCGGGAAGTGACCCCCGGACGATTGATTTGCGTGTTCGGCGCCGGCGGCGACCGCGACAAAGAGAAGCGGCCCTTGATGGCGGCGGAAGTGCGATCGGCGGCCGACATGGCGATCATCACCACCGACAACCCGCGGAGCGAGGATCCCCAGGCGATCGTGGCCGATCTGCTCTCCGGATTGGACGACCCGGCCGAGGCGTTGCAGATTCCCGATCGGGCCCGGGCGATTTGCTATGCGCTCGCGGAAGCGCGGCCGGGCGATTGCGTGCTGATCGCCGGCAAAGGGCACGAACGGTTCCAACTCATTGGCAACCAACGCCTGGCGTTCGACGATTGCGAAGTCGCCCGGCAGTGGCTTTACCAGTTCCAGCCCGGAGCGGAAAAAGCGACCTCTTCATAGCACAATTGGTGGGGCCCGCTGCGCTCGACCCACCCTACAAAGACTTACAGCCGTACAAGGCCGACCGGCACCCAGAATCGAACTCTTCCATGGCAACCCTCCAAGACTTGCACCAGGCGATCGGCGGTCAATGGATGCCCGCGCCGCCGGTGTTGGAAACGGCGGTCCAGCCGTTGGGCCGGGTGAGCGTCGATAGCCGCGAGGTGGAGCCGGGCGATGTGTTCTGGGCGCTGCGCGGGCCGCGCCGCGACGGGGCCGATTTCGTCGCCGAGGCCTTTTCCCGGGGAGCCGTCGGGGCAGTGGTGGGGCAGTCGAATCACCTTGAATCGCCGGCCGGGCTTGGGATCGACGTCGAGAATCGCTGGGTCCTGCGGGTGGAAGATCCGCAGCAGGCGCTGTGGCAATGGGCCGGCTATCACCGCCGCCAATTCACGGGGACCATGATCGCCGTGACCGGCAGCGTGGGCAAGACCACCACGCGGCAGATGATCCACACCCTGCTGGCCACGCGGTTCCGCGGCACAGCCAGCCCGCGTAACTACAACAATCACGTCGGTCTTCCCTTGAGCCTGCTCGGCGTTACGCCGGCGCACGACTACGCGGTGTTGGAGTTGGGCGCGAGCCGGCGGGGCGAGATTGCGGCGCTGGCCGATTTGTGCCATCCCAAGGTGGGCGTGATCACGCAGATCGCCGAGGCTCACCTGGCGGATTTCGGCAGCCGCGAGGCGATTGCGCAAGCCAAGGCCGAGTTGCTCTGGGCCCTGCCGCCGCAAGGCCACGCCGTGCTGGGCGACGATCCGCAGCTCCGCATGCTGGCCAGGCGTTGTCGGGCCGGCATCACCTGGATCGGCACCGGCGGCGATTGCGACCTGGTGGCGACGGCGGTGGAAAACCGCGGCGGACTGCTGGAGTTTCGCGTGGCCAATTGCCGGTTCTCGATCCCGGTCTGGGGACGTCATCACGTCACCGCGGCATTGGCCGCGATCGCGGTCGGTCGGCTGATGGGATTGGACTTCGAGGAGATGGCCGCGGCTTTGCGGGCCTACGAGTCGGTGCCGATGCGGTGCCAGGTGCTGGCGATCCGTGGGGCCACGATCATCAACGACGCCTACAATTCCAATCCCACGGCGATGCGCGCGGCCCTGGAGTTGCTCCGCGATTTCGATGCTCCCGGCCGGCGTATCGTGGTCTGCGGCGAAATGGCCGAATTAGGGCAAGAAACCGCAATATTGCACTGGCAGCTGGGACGACAAATCGTTACTATCTGCCGCGCTGACTTGCTGATCGCTTGCGGCGCGCACGCCCGGCATGTCGTGGCTGCGGCCCGATCGGCCGGCATGACGCCGGCCCGGACGATCGCGTGTGCCCGAGTGGAAGATGCCTTGCCCTATCTGGGCCAGGCGATCACGCCGGGCGACGTGGTGCTCATCAAGGGCTCACGGGTTATGGGAATGGAACGTATCGTGGAAGCCTTGGAACAATATCCGCTGCGACGCAGCGCGTGAGATAAGGAGAAATAAGTCGGCAGTGGGCAGTAGGCGGTGGGCAGTTAAGAAGCTTTGTTAACTGCCTCCACACCTGCCCCAAACTGCAAACTGGCAACTGCCGGCTGCCTGCCAAACTAAGTGAGAAGCTCCGCCGTTTGCGCCGAGATTGCGGGAACTTGGCGCTACCCGTCCCTCCTGGGTAGGAGCAATTAACTTGCCGGAAGTGGCTTCTGGGTCAGCCGCGCCGGCGAGCGCTTCGCGGTGGAGCTTTATACTGGGCACCGGGGCGGCGCAACGCGTCGCTCCGGTGCTCAGGGATCAAAGGAAGGATGAAGGATGAAGACGGAAGGATGAATGACGCGCAAGCGGAGTTCGCGCCCTAGCCGTGTTTCATCCTTCATCCTTCATCCTTCACCTTTTCCGTCCCATGCTTCTCTGGCTTTTCCATCATCTGCCGAGTTTCTGGCCCCAGGCCGGCGGCAGCCTCGCGGCGTTGGAGAAGATCACCTTTCGCTCCGCACTGGCGGCGCTGGCCAGCTTCCTGTTGGCTTTGCTCTGGGGACCGCGCTGGATCGGCTGGTTGCGGCGGCACTTTCGCGAGCCCAATGTGAGCGACTCCCCGCGGCTCCGCGAGCTGCACGCCCGCAAACAAGCCACGCCTACCATGGGCGGACTGTTCATCATGGCCGCGCTGCTGGCCGGAGTGCTGGTGTTCGGCGACCTGACCAACCGCTACGTGCAGTTGGCGATGCTGCTGGCCGCGGGCCTGGCGGCGGTGGGCGCGGTGGACGACCTGGTCAAGCTCCGCGGCGTCGCCAAGGGGCTTTCACCCCAGGCAAAACTCGCCGGACAGATCCTCGTCAGCGGCGTCGTCGCGGTGCTGCTGTACTGCGAACATGCCCATCTGCCCGGCGGGCTGGCGCTGCGTCTGCCCTTGCTCCAGGGCGGTTTCGCGATGGGCTGGTGGTTCGTCCCCTTCGCAATCCTGGTGCTGGTCGGCTCTTCCAATGCCGTGAATCTCACCGACGGACTGGACGGGCTGGCCGGCGGCTGCCTGCTCTGGGCCGTGGGCGCCATGACCGTGCTGGTCTACGTCAGCGGACATGCCGAACTGGCGCATTACCTCCACGTGCCGGGCATTCCCGGCGCCGGCGAAATGACCATCGTCTGCGGCGGAATGATCGGCGGACTGCTGGGCTTCCTCTGGTTCAACTGCCATCCGGCGGAGGTGTTCATGGGCGATACCGGCTCGCTCCCCTTGGGTGGGCTGCTGGGCCTGTTGGCCCTGGTCACCCGGCAAGAACTGCTGCTGCTGGCCATCGGCGGCGTGTTCGTCGCCGAGGCCGCCAGCGTGATCCTCCAGGTCGGCTACTATAAGTGGCGGGGTCGGCGGATCTTCCGCTGCGCGCCGCTGCACCACCATTTCCAGTTCCAAGGCTGGCCGGAAAGCCGCATCGTGGTGCGGTTCTGGATCGCGGCCGCGTTATGCGCGCTGCTGGGCATCGCCACGCTCAAGCTGGGCGTCCGGGAAACGCCTGCAACGCAGTTAGTGGACGATGGACGATGGACGGTGGACGGAGAACCGCGCGTAGATCATCGAGCAAAGTCCCGCTCGTTGCCAACTCCCTCGCTGTTGACGCGTCGCGCAAGCACTACGGGGCCCAAGTAGCCGCCATGTCAAACGCCGGCAAATCCGCAACGCTGAACGTCGTTTTCACCGGAGGCGGCACGGCCGGACACCTGTTTCCCGGCTTGGCCGTCGCCGAGCGACTGATGGAGGAAACGCCCTGCGCGCGGGTGACGTTTTTCGGCAGCGGCAAGCCCTTTGAGTATGGCAGCGTGGCGTCGGCCGGTTTCGCCTATCAGGCTCTACCGTGCCTGCCCATGCCGCGGCACTGGCGGGAAGTGGTTCCCTCGTTATGGACCAACGCGGCGGGCTATTTCGCCGCCCGCCATTGGCTCGCCCGCAATGCCTGCGACGTGGTTGTGGGGCTGGGTGGCTACGCCAGCGCGGCGACCGCCCGGGCGGCCGTCGACGCCCAGATCCCGCTGCTGCTATTGGAACAAAACGCAGTCCCCGGCCGCGTCACCCGCTGGCTGGCCGCGCGAGCGGCGGTGGTCTGCCTGGCCTTCGAGCAAGCGCGGGAGCGGCTGCCGGCCGGCTGCCGCGCGATGGTGACCGGCAATCCGATTCGACCCGGTTTTGCGCGGGCGATCGACGCCAGAGATCCTGTCATTCGCAGCGCAGCGAAGAATCTCGCCTCTCCGCCGCGGACCGAGATCCTTCGCCGCGCTGACGATAGCGATCGTCGGCGCTTGCTGATTCTGGGAGGCTCGGCCGGCGCGCAGTCGCTCAACCGCGCGGTACCCAAGGCCCTGGAGCAGACGCGGCGGCGATTGCAGGGCTGGGAGATCGTCCATCAATCGGGCCCGGCGGGGCTGGACGAAACCCGGGAGCTATACGCGAAACTCGGCTTGAAAGCGACCGTGGCCCCCTTTGTGGTCGAGATGCCGGCCATGTTGGCCGGGGCCGAGTTGGTGATTTGCCGGGCCGGTGGCACGACGCTGGCCGAGTTGGCCGCCGCGGGAGTGCCGGCCTTGCTTGTTCCGTATCCCCATGCGGCCGACGACCATCAGCGCTCGAATGCCGAGGTGTTGGTCGAGCAGGGAGCCTGCTTGATGTTGGACGAAGGGGAAGCGGGGGAAGATTTTGAAGTTCGCTTGGCGGACGTGTTGGCCCAGGTGCTGGACGATCCGGCTGCGCGGCGGCGGATGGGAGCCGCCATGCGGCGTCGCGCCCGTCCGGATGCCGCGGCAGATGTTGCGGCCGAAATTCGACGGTTGCAAGGCGCAAAGGGGAAGATGAAACGCGGAATGGAGAGACTGCGGCCCGTCGCGGCATGAATTCATAGGAATCCGGTCGCCAATTCCTGCTCCGCCCCTCTGTCTTGCGATCCTCCCCCCCGCACTTCCTCATTGACCTGGATTGCCTGAAGACGTATCATCGCCCGAGGCGCGAAAAACGGACTTTTCTGCGGAGAATCCCCCTCGATGGTGGGCGAAGAAGCCGCTGTTATAACGCGAGCGATTGCCGATGGTTCTCTGGCCGCTGTTGCCGGAAAGCCCCGCCGCGCACATCTGGTGGGGATCGCCGGGTCAGGCATGTCGTCGCTGGCGCGATTGTTACTGGATTGGGGATGGACGCTGAGCGGTTCGGATTGCGCGCTTGCCGGCGCCGCCGATCTCGCCACTCGCGGCGTGGACTTGCACGAAGGGCATTCGCGCCGCTATCTGCCCGACGAAGTCGACCTGGTCGTTCGCAGCGACGCGATCGAGGCCGACAACCCCGAATTGTCGATCGCGGCGGCGCGGGGCATCCCGGTCCATAGCTACTTCGAGATGCTTGCTTCGCTGGGATTGGGGCGGCGGACCTTGGCCGTGGCGGGGACGCATGGCAAATCGACCACCACGGCGATGGCCGCCGAGATTTTCGTCCGCGCCGGTCTCGACCCGACGGCGATTTACGGCGCGACGCCGATCGGCCGGCAAAGCGGCGCGCGGGCAGGTGGCAGCCGCTGGATGCTCGTCGAGGCCTGCGAATACCGCGCGAACTTCCTCAAGCTGCGGCCGGAAACGGCGGTGGTACTGGGGATCGAGCCCGACCATCTCGACTATTATGGTTCCCGCGAGGCATTGCAAGCGGCCTTCGCGCGGTTCGTGGCGCTGGCGCCCGCGGGCGGCCTGGTGCTGGCCCGTCATGAATGCGCCGCGACGCGGGCCGTCACCGCCCACGCAGTGGCGCGGGTGGAAACGTTCGGGTTGGATCCAGGGGCGGCTTGGGTGGCGGGGAATCTTCGCGGCTGTGCCGGGCGATATGCGTTCGAGCTGGTCCGCCATGGCAAATGCCTGGGCACGATCCGCTTGCAAGTGCCGGGACGGCACCAGGTGCTCAACGCCCTGGCGGCGGCGGCGCTGGCGCTGGAGCACCAGGCTGCAATGGCCGACGTGGTGGCCGCCTTGGAGGCATTCCGTGGGCTGCGGCGGCGTCTGGAAGTGCGCGGCGTCTGGCGGGGCGTGGATCTCCTGGACGACTACGCCCATCATCCCACCGAAGTTGCCGCGACGCTCACGACGATCCGCGAAATGTATCCGCAGCGGCGAGTGTGGTGCGTTTTCCAGCCGCACCAGGCCTCCCGCACCGCCTATTTTCTGGACGAGTTCGCCACCGCTCTGCAAAATACCGATAAGCTGATAGTGGCCGAGATCTTCCGCGCCCGGGAGCCGCCGCCACGGCCGGGAGAAGTCACGGCCGCATTGCTGGCGGCGAAGGCCGCCGCGAGGGGCGTGGAAGTGCTCGGGGAGCACGAAGCCCAAGCGATCGTGGGGCGGCTACGGGAACGGCTCACGGCGGGCGACGTGTTGGTCACGATCGGTGCCGGCGACATCGGCAAAATTCATTCGCACTTTGATCCACGGGGTTTCCGATGAGTGTTCTAACGGGTTTCGAAAAGATCGTGCGGCAGGAAGAACTGCTGGCGATGCACACCTGGTTTCAGATCGGCGGGCCGGCGCAATATATGGCCGAACCCCGCAACGCCGACGAGTTGATCGCGCTGGTCGAGCGCTGCCGCGCGGAATCGGTGGCGGTGCGGATGCTGGGCAGCGGTTCCAACATCCTGGTTCGCGACAAAGGCGTGCAAGGGATGGTGATCCGCCTGATCGAACCGGCCTTCGCCGAGATCAAGGTCACCGGTCAAACGATCACCGCCGGCGGCGGCGCGCGGCTGGGCCAGGTGGTCACCACGGCGGCCCGCGAGGGACTCGCCGGGTTGGAGACATTGGTCGCCATTCCTGGCACGCTGGGCGGGGCGCTGCACGGCAACGCCGGCACCCACGGCGGCGACATCGGCCAATGGACCGTCCAGGCCACGGTCGTAAGTTATGCCGGGGAAGTCGTTACCCGCGAGCGCGACGAGATGGCCTTCGGCTATCGCCAGAGCAGCCTGGACGAACCGGTGATCCTCCAGGCCCGGCTGCAATTGGAGGCCGACGATCCGCAAGAGGTGAGCAAACGCCTGCAAAAGCACTGGATCATCCGCAAAGCCAGCCAGCCCATGGGCCACCAATGCGCCGGCTGCGTGTTCAAGAACCCCCGCGGCGTCAGCGCCGGGGAACTCATCGAGCAGGCGGGCCTGAAGGGCACGCGGATCGGCGGGGCCGTGGTCAGTGACCGGCACGCCAACTTCGTGGTGGCCGAGCCCGACTGCACCAGCAGCGACGTGCTACGGCTGATCGACGTGATTCGCGACCAGGTCCGCGATCGATTGGACGTGGAATTGGAGCTGGAGCTGGAGATCTGGTAGGCCGCGGGTAGTTGGTCGCTGGCAGTAGCAAGCTATTCGGATCGTTCCCGTTCACCGTTCACCGTCCACCCTGATGGCTGCAAAGAAAGTCGATCCGCCGGCTGCGAAACGCTTTTGGATTCTGCTGATGGCAGCGATCCTTTGCGTGCTCTTGTTGCTCGGCGGGTTGTTGTCGGGCGTGTGGTTCGTCGTCTGGCGCCTGCCGATCGCCGGGCACCAGTCGGTGCGCGAACGGGTGCTGAACGACCCCAGGTATCGAGTAACCGCCGAGGACGTGGAAATCACGCCGCCACCGCCATGGATCCATAGCGACGTCCGCGGAGAAGCCATCCGCGGTATCACGCTCGGCGGCTCGATGTCGATCCTGGACGATCCGCTCGTGCAACGCCTGGCCGACGCCTTCGGGCTGCATCCCTGGGTGGCGAAAGTGGTGAAGGTGCAGAAGTATCTGGGGCGGGTAAAAGTGGATCTGGAATACCGGCGGCCCGTGCTGATGGTCGAGGTGCCCGGCGGCTTGCTGCCGGTCGACGTGCAAGGGGCATGGCTCCCCAGCGGCGATTTCTCGCCCGTCGAGGCCAACGGCTATCCCCGCCTGGTGGGCATCAACAGCGCGCCGGTCGGGCCGGTGGGCTCGCGCTGGGGCGACGCCCGGGTGGTCGGCGCGGCCGAGATCGCCGCCGCGATCGGGCCGGCCTGGACGTCGCTGGAGTTGCAGCGGATCGCGACCTCCGCGGCGTCGATCAGCAGCGCCGGCGAAGAGTACACCTATGAGATCGCCACCCGCCGCGGCCGGCGCATCCTCTGGGGGCACTCGCCCGGCGGGAGCAGCCCGGGCGAAGTGCCGGCGGCCGAAAAGGTTGCCCGCTTGAAGCAGTATGCTGCGGAACATGGAGACCTGGACAGTCCGCGTGGTCCGCAAGCGTTGGATGTGCGCGGCCTGCGGCGGTTGGAGGTCAAGCCGTGAAGGCGGCCGCCGGGCCGCGATCGGAGTTGGAGGCAGATCGCCCGGCAGTCGATCGAGATCGAGAGACCATTTATGACCGCGGTGGAAAAAGCGCTGGTTTGGCTGCTACGGTTGTCGGCCGCGATATTGCTGCTGGCGTTGCTCGCCACGGTGATGCCGCACTCCTGGATGTCCGCGGTGCATCGCCAGATGGGATTGGGCGAGTTGCCCGGCATGCCGATCATCGGCTACCTGACGCGGTCGCTCTCGGCGATGTACGCCCTCCATGGCGCGATGCTGCTTTTCCTGTCGTTCGACGTGCGCCGCTACTTGCCGCTGGTCCGCTTCCTGGCGGCGGCATGCATGGTGTTCGGGCTGGGGATGCTGGTGTTGGACGTTGCCGTGGCGATGCCGTTGGCCTGGACGCTGGCCGAAGGTCCGTCGGTGATCGCGTTGGGCGGCGCGCTGCTGGGGTTGTCGCTGCGCGTCGGCCCCGAATGACCGGGGGGCAACCGCCGCGTTACCGCCGCGGAATCTCGCGAATATAGATGTTCTTGAAATACAGCTTGTCGCCGTGATTTTGCAGTTCGATCTGCTCCGTCGGATAGATCGGCTTTTCCCGCTCCCAGTAGTTCTCCAAAACCACGTTGTCGACGACCCGTTCCCCGTTGAACCAGACGGTGACCTTGTCGCCGATCATCTTGATGCGGAAGCTGTTCCACTGGCCGATGGGCCGATCGGCGCGCTTCGAGGGATTCTTGGGGTGGTGGATGTTGTTATACAAACCGCCCGAGCCCTCGGGGTGCGTGGTATAGTCCCAGATTTGCACCTGGGGGCTGCCGCGGAGGTAGATGCCGCTGTCGCCCTTGGGTCCGATCTTCCAATCCACCAGCATCTCGAAGTCGCCGTAGTCCTTGGCCGTGCAGAGATTCTGGCCTTTGCCGTCGTAGACCAGCACGCCGTCTTCGGCCTTCCAGTGGGCGTGCATCGAGGCGTCGGCCTTTAGCTGCTCGGCGGCCAGTTTTTCCCAGGTCATCTGGTGACGCACCTTGGGATTGGCGACCAGGCCCTTCCAGCCGGTCAGATCTTTGCCGTTGAACAGCGCGGTGAAGGCGGGCGGAGGCACGTTGTCGGCCGCTTGTGCGGGAAGGTAAACCGGCAGCGCCAACAGGCTCAATAGAACGGCGGCGGAAGCATTTCGCATGGCAGGTTCCTTTCGTACCGGGAGGCGGGATAAACTCAGGCGGATCACTGGTCCGTTTCGCTGTCACGGACCCGCAGCAGCGTTACATGGCGGGCGTTGGCCATGTGTGCCGTCCATTATGGGGCCGGCGATTTCGGCCGGGAAGCGGCGAACCCCATAAAATTGCAGATTCCCAACCATAATATGGTCCGCAGCGCGGAGATCGCCTCCTGGCGGTCGATCTTCGACGACCCTTGCCGGCGGTCCTCGAAGATGATCGGCGTTTCGCCGAACCGCGCGCCGAGCCGCTTGAGGTGCCAGAGGATTTCCTCCTGGAACGAATAGCCGCGGGAACGGATGGCGTCGAAATCCAATCGCTCCAGGATCGACGTCCGGTAACAACGGTAGGCGCCGCTGCAATCGCGGGGCGCGAGCCCCAGCAGCCAACGGGCATAAAGGTTGATGGCCCGGCTCATGAAATGCCGCCGCAAGGGCCACCCTTCCACGCCGCCGCCGGGAATATATCGCGAACCGATCATCACGTCGACCGCCGCTCCGCCAGGCGGATCCATGCCTGCGAGAAGGGCCTTCAGGTAACGTGGGTGGTGGCTGAAGTCGGCGTCCATGTTGAGCACCTGGCGATAGCCCTGCTCCAAGCCATAGCGTAGTCCGGCGATGGTGGCCGTCCCCAGGCCCAGTTTGCCGGCCCGATGCAGACAATGCACGCGCGGATCCGTGCCGGCCCGCTCGTCGCACCACTGCCCGGTGCCGTCGGGCGAGTTATCGTCGATCACCAAGATATCCAGCCCGGGCGCTTCGGCGAAGATGGCCTCCACCAGCCGGGGAAGATTCTCGATCTCGTTGTAAGTGGCGATGGTGACCAACGTTTTGTCGGCATGGGCGATGACCATAGAATCGATCCGATTCATGCGGGGGATGTAAGCGATAGAGATATTGCAGTCGATTCCGGCCTGTCGGGCAATCCCGCTTTTTAGCAAACTATAGCATTCAGCCCGTGGCCGACGTCTTCTACGTCTTGCCTCCGACGGCACAAAACGCCTATAGTTGCGCGTATGCCCGAAGGTTCTCAGCCAACCCCCGAACTGCCCAAGGCGGAGGAAATCTCGCTCCAGGAGCTGACCGAAGCATTTGCCAAAGCGATGGGGATGGCTACCCAACCGGGGGGGTGTCAGCGGGCGGGCGCCGCGTCGCCGCCCACGCTGTCGGCCGAAAACGCCGCTGGGATCGAAGAAACCCCGCTCGCCCTGACCGACGAGGCACCCGGCGACCATTGCCCGATCAGCCCGACGAGCATCCTCGAGGCGCTGCTTTTTGTGGGCAATCGCGACAATCTGCCGCTGACCGCCCAACAGGCTGCGGAGTTGATGCGGGGCGTCGCGGCAAGCGAGATTCCGGGACTGGTCGACGCGCTGAATCATCGCTACGCGACGGCGGGCTGCCCGTATCAGATCGTGAGTGAGCGGTCCGGCTACCGCATGACGCTCCGCAGGGATTTTGGCAAGTTGCGGGACCGTTTCTACGGGCGGATTCGCGAGGCGCGGCTTTCCCAGGCGGCCGTGGACGTACTGGCGATCGTGGCCTATCGGCAACCCCTGACCGCGGTGCGGATCGGGGAGCTCCGCGGCAAACCGTCCGCGCGGCTATTGTCGCAATTGGTCCGCCGGGGACTGCTGGAAATTCACCGGCCCGAGGATCGCGGCGGCGCCGCCGAGTACCGCACGGCAAACCGATTCCTGGAGCTTTTTGGCTTGGGGAGCCTGGAAGACCTGCCCCAAAGTGAAGACCTGGGCTGACAAAATGCACTTAAGTCATGATTTTATAAAGGTTTATAGCCCACCCCACGAAAGAGCGCAGACGGCGAAACCTCCGGCTGTTAGAATTAGGCTTTCGTGATCGGCATTCTCGCAGACATTTTGGGTGGAGTTCGGTGATTCGCGGTTGCCACGCTTTTCGCGCATAGATCGAGCCTCCTGAGCGGACGGTAGAAAAGCTGTCCGACGTCGTATCGCAAGATTCGCTCCACTTCACCCGCTCCAATTGTCCCGTTTCCTTTCACGCTAGCCGTATGCCCGCATCCCGGATACTTGCCGAGTTGCACGCGACAGTCCCGCTGGTGAATCCATCGCTATTGGCGTGTGATTTCGGCCACTTAGCAGAGGAAGTCCAGCGCTGCGAAGCGGCCGGGGCGCGGATGCTGCACCTGGATGTGATGGACGGCCACTTCGTGCCTAACCTGAGTTTTGGGCTGCCGATCGTGGAAGCGGTTCGACGCGTGACCCATCTGCCGCTGGATGTGCACCTGATGATTTCGCAGCCCGAACGCTACGTGAAACAGTTTCGCACGGCGGGCGCCGATCTGATGACCATCCATATCGAAGCGGTGCCGGAACCGCGGTCGCTCTTGGAGCACATTCGCGACTTGGGTGCAGGGGCCGGGGTTTCGTTGAACCCTCCCACCCCACTGGAGACCATTGAGGATTACCTCGATATCTGTGATCTGGTCCTGGTGATGAGCGTAATGCCGGGATTCGGCGGCCAAGCGTTCAATCCTGTTGCATTGGATAAGCTACGTAGACTACGGCAATTAACCGGGGGTCGCGTGTTGTTGTCGGTCGATGGCGGGGTTCACGACGATACCATTGCAGCTTGTGCCGAGGCGGGGGCCGACTTGTTTGTGATTGGGACCGGCTTTTTCTGCCACGAAGATTACGGGCAGCGAATGGCCGATCTATTGGGTATGGCAAAATCTCATAAAGACGTACACGTATAGTCATGCTTCGCATAGCGCTGATTCGCCCAGGTTCCACAGACTACGATACGGAAGGTCGGATTCAAGGGACTTTGGATATTCCATTGAACGAGCAGGGCGGCAAGGATGTGGCCCAGCTCATCGAAGAGATCCGCCACGAAGGGATCGAAATCGTCTATGCCGCGCCGTGTGAACCGGCCTGGCAAACTGCGCAGGCGGTGGCCGACGCGCTGGCGATCAAGTGCAAGAAACTGGAATCGCTGCAGAACCTCGACCAAGGTCTCTGGCAGGGAATGCTGATCGAGGACGTGCGCCGCAAGCAACCCAAGGTTTATCGGCAGTGGCAGGAGCAGCCGGAAACCGTTTGCCCGCCGGAGGGCGAAATGCTCAGCCAGGCCGAGGAGCGGATCCGCAACGCGATTGCGAAACTGCTGAAGCGTCACCGCGAAGGGATCCTGGGGTTGGTGATTCCCGAGCCCTTGGCCACCTTGGTTCATGGCCATCTCAAGCACGAAGACGTCGGCGACCTCTGGAAGGCCGCCCGGGAGCACCGGCGTTGGGAAGTTTTGGAACTGGTGCCGGAAAACGCCCTGATTACGTAGCACAGACCCACCAAGCACTTAGTTCTAAGTGTTTAGTTTTTAGATATCATGCCGTGCGCCTTTGCCCCTTTTCTTACAGGAAGATGTGATGGCCTCCGAAGCGAGCAATTGGCAGAACCTGATCAAGCAGCGTCCCAAGCGCGGCGTGCCCGAGGGGCTGTGGCGGCGCTGCCCCGGCTGCCAGGCGACCATCTTCCGCAAGGAAGCGGAAAAGCGTTTCGGTGTTTGCCCCGAATGCGATTATCACTGGTACGTTTCGGCGCGGGAGCGGATCCGGCAGGTCCTCGATGAGGGCACTTTCGAAGAATGGGATGCCGATCTGGAGCCGGCCGATCCGCTGGAGTTCGTCGATAAGGTGCCGTATCGCGAGAAACTCAAGCAAGAGCAGACGCGAACCGGGCTGAAGGATGCCGCGATCACCGGTACCGGCATGGTCCGCGCCCGCCGCGTGGCCTTCGGCACGACCGACTCGGCCTTCATCATGGGCAGCATGGGCTCGGTGGTGGGCGAGAAGTTGACGCGGCTGACGGAGCGGGCCACGCAGCAGCATCTGCCGCTGATCATCATCTCCGGTTCCGGCGGCGGCGCCCGCATGCACGAAGGAATGTTGTCGTTGATGCAGATGGCCAAGGTCTCCGCCGCGCTGGCGCGATTCGACCAGGCCGGCGGATTGTATATTTCGGTGCTTACCAACCCCACGATGGGTGGTGTGGCGGCTAGCTTTGCCTCGTTGGGGGATCTGATCTTTGCCGAGCCACGGGCGTTGATCGGTTTTGCCGGCCCGCGAACCATCAAGGCGACCATCCGCATCGAGCTGCCCAAGGGGTTCCAGACCAGCGAATTCCTTCTGGAGCACGGCTATATCGATCGCATCGTGCCGCGGCAGAACCTCAAGAGCGAAATCGCCCGCTCGATCGACTACTGCGGCAAGTGACGAAAACTCCCCGGGCGCCGCTTGAAAGCCCAGCCGAAATTTCTTATACTGCACAGCTTCCCTCGGCGAGAGCTCAACACCGAAGATACCCCGACCACTGGTGGTACGTTACAGTGGTCGGTTGACACGATACTAGCGGGAGATCGACGAACATGACCATGGATAAAAGCCTCCGCGTGCGGTCCGGTATGGCCCGCGCTCGCAGCGTGCTCAGCCGCGCTGAACGGATCGAACGCCTCAAGTCTTCCGATCGCTGGAAGGAAGGGGACAGCCCGCTGGGCCTGGCGAAAGTACGGGTCTACAAACTGGCGATCAAGAAGAAAAAGAAGAAGGCCAAGGAAGAAGAGGAAGGCGCCGAGACTGCCGCGGCTGCTGCACCGGCTGCCGGTGGAAAAGCGGCGGGCGGCAAGGCGCCGGGCGGCAAAGCGGCAGGTGGCAAGGCGGGCGGCAAGTAACGCCGCGCCGCGCGGTGGAATGGGTCTCGCATGCGGTACCACCTGGAATACGGTCGGACCGGGCTGGACGTCGACTTGCCCGAGTCGAACGTCGTCAAGTGTTTGGGCTATCGCCCGGCGGAGCCTATTGCCGATCCGCGGTCCGCGCTGTGCCAATTGCTGGCGCAGCCCATGGGTAGCGCGTCGTTGGCCGAATTGGCCAAGGGTCGCGAGGATGCCTGTATTCTCATCAGCGACGTCACCCGTCCGGTGCCCAATGCCCTGATCTTGCCGCCGATCCTGGCCGCGCTCGAGCATGCCGGCATCCCGCGCAAAGAGATCACGATCCTGGTGGCCACCGGTTTGCACCGTCCCAACGTGGGCGATGAACTGATGGAGATGGTGGGCCGGGAGGTGGCCGAAAATTACCGCATCGTCAATCACCACGGCAAGGAACGCCCCGAGCACAGCTACCTGGGGAAGAGTCCGCGCGGGGTGCCGATCTGGATCGACAGCCGCTATGTGAAGGCCGATCTGAAAATCGCCACGGGCCTGATCGAGCCGCACTTCATGGCCGGATTCTCCGGCGGGCGGAAGCTGATTTGCCCGGGAATCGCAGCCCTGGAAACGATCAAGGTCTGGCACGGCCCCGATTTTCTCGAACATCCGTGTGCCCGCAGCGGCTGCCTGGAGAACAACCCGGTTCACGAAGAGAACACCTGGATTGCGCGGCGGGTGGGCTGTGATTTCATCGTCAACACGGTGATCGATGCCCAGCGCAGGGTTCTCAAGCTGGTGGCCGGCGACATGGAAGCGGCCTTTCTGGAGGGCGTCGAGTTCGTCCGCGGCCTGGTGGTGGACACGGTTCCCGAGCCGGTCGACATTGTCGTCACCTCCGCCGCCGGCTATCCGCTGGATACGACCTTTTATCAATCGGTCAAGGCCATGGTGGCCGCGTCGGCGATCGTCAAGTCCGGCGGCACGATCGTGATGGCGGCCGGCATGAGCGAAGGGATCGGCAGCGTCGAGTTCCGCAAGATCTTCGAGGACCACCCCACGCTTCAAGGCTTCATGGAACAGATCCTTGCCAAGAAGTATTTCATGCCCGACCAATGGCAGTTGGAAGAGCTGGCCAAGGCCCGCAGCAAGGCGCGCATCGTGGCCGTCACGGAGGGTCTGCCCGCCGCGACGCTCAACACGCTGTTTGTGGAAAGCGCGGAGAGCGTGGAGCGGGCGGTGGCCGACGCCCTGAACGTTTACGGCCCGCAGGCCACGATCGCCGTGATTCCCAAAGGGCCGTACGTGATCGCCGAAGTCGCTTCCTGAGCGCCGGAATATTCACGTCTGTCATCCTGGGCACGTTATTGTCATTCCGAGCGCCCTACTGTCATCCTGAGCGCAGCGAAGGATCTCCGTCGCCTCGCGAGACAGCCCGGATTGTTTGCCGAACTCAGGCCGTAGGGTGGGTGCTTGCACCCACGCGGCTTACGCGGCGCGGAATCGCGTGGGTGCAAGCACCCACCCTACGGCTTCGTGTGGAGATCGAAGACGATTCGTCCGCGGGCGTTGCGGCCGCGGTCCAGGCGGTACCAGTGCGGAAAAACGCTGGAATGCTGGTAGCCCTCCGCGTCGACCTCGCCCGGCTCGTACTGACAAAGGCCGCGCTGATGGATGCGGAAGAACAGTTCGCCGACGCGGGCATCGATCAGCCAGAATTCGGGTACGCCCGCCTGATAGTAGGCGTTCGGCAGACGCCGGGTGTCTTTTCCGACCGAGCTGTCGCTGACGATCTCGACCACCAGGTCCGGCGGACCCTCAAGTTCGATGTACCGATCGGGGGCGCCGCCCGCCTTGGGAACGAGCCGAATCCGGCCGCTGTCGAGCGACGCCTCGGAGATGAAGACCACGTCCGGCTCGACCGAGAGATCCGCTTCGGGACTGGAAATCCGGGCCCGGTCGCTATAGAGCTCCCCGAGCCCTGCCGCTTTATTCTGCTGGGCGAGAACCCGGATCAATTCCGTCTTCAAGATGCCATGGGTATGCAAGTCTTCGGGAGACATATCGACCTCGATTCGCCCGGCGATATAGTCAATACGGCCGCGCTCGGGGAAGGCGTCGGAGGTCGCCCAACGACGGAAATCCGCCAGACCGCGGAGGTCCATGGGGACCTCAAGCTGCTCTTCCAGCACCAGTGTGATGGCCATCAATACCTCCCAACGCGACCGACGAGCCGGACATACCCACAATTCTTATGCCCCCATGTTGTATGCTACGCTTCGACATCACGCTTTGCAACAGCGCGTGTTGCCGTTGACGGTTTAGCAACAACCGCTATACTCTGCCGCAAGTATTTTCCGCCGCACCTTCTGCGTCGGGATCAATCGTCCACATAGGAGATCAGAGTTATGGCAACGAAGAAAGCGCCCGCAAAGAAGGCCGCCGTTCCCAAGAAGGCGGCCGTCGCCAAGAAAGCCCCCGCCAAGAAGTGCTGCGGCTGCAGCAAGTAGTCGCGTGGTTCCGTTGACGGGAAACGCGTCGCCTTTGATCCGCGCCCATCCGGGAACTTCCCGGGTGGGCCGTTTTCGTAGGGTACGGCTCGCGCCGCTCGACCCGCCCCACCTCTGGGAAACCTGCACTACTCGTGCTCGAGTGGCCGCATCATCTGCACGCAGACCGGCACGGCGATGCTCAGCGACGAGCCGGCCGGCGTCAGCTTGCCGTCGCCGCCGATGCGAAAGAGCACGATATTGTCGCTGGCCTGGTTGGCGGTCAGCAGGAATGCGCCGCTGGGATCGATGCCGAAGTAGCGCGGCATTTTACCTTGGGTCGATTCATGGCCCAAGGGGCTGAGCTTGCCGGTGCGTGGGTCGATCGCAAATATCGCGATGCTGTCGTGGCCGCGGTTGGAGCCGTAGAGGAACTTGCCCGACGGGTGTACCTGGATCTCGGCTCCCGTGTTGCTCCCTTGGAAACCGGGGGGGAGCGTGGAGATCGACTGGATCGCCGCCAGCCGCCCGTGCGGGGCATCGTACGCGAAGGCATCCACCTGGGAGGCCAACTCGTCGATGATATAGGCAAAACGTCCGTTGGGGTGGAAGGCGAAGTGCCGCGGGCCGGCCCCCGCGGCCACGGCAACCGAGGGTGGGTCACTGGGCGTCAGCAGTCCCCGGGCGGCGTCGAGCCGGTAGATCATGATCTTGTCCAGCCCAAGGTCGCAGACAAAGGCCAAGCGGTCAGCCGCGTCGAGGGTTGTGGCGTGGGCATGCGGCCCTTCCTGCCGCCGCGGGTTGATGCTCGAACCCGCATGCCGGGCGATGCTGGTCGCGGCGCGCAGCCGGCCGTCGTCGTCGATCGGCAGGCAAGCCACGCAGCCGCCGCCGTAGTTGGCCACCACCACACACTTGCCCGATCGATCGACCAGCACATGACAGGGGCCGGCCCCGCCGGAGGACTGCTGGTTGAGCAGCGTCAACCGGCCCGAGCGGGGCTCGATCGCAAACGCGCTGACAGCGCCATCCTTCTTGCCCCGGCCGCCACCCACCTCGCCGACCGCGTACAGCCAGCGACGACTGGGATGGATCGCGACAAACGACGGATTCACGGCTTCCGCGGCCAGGCCGCACGATTTCAACTCGCCGCGGGCGAGGTCCAACTCGACCAGGTAGATGCCCTTGCTGGCGGTGTCCTTGGTGTAAGTCCCCACGTAGCCCCAGAGCTTGGCTGGCCGGTCGGGGGAGGCGGCGATTGTCGCAGATTCCACGGTCAAACCGCCGAACACCACGGCCGCGGCCGCGATGGAGAAAGCGGCCCAATGCGAGTCATGCATGATGTACCCCACTGCAAGGGATCAAAGGAGAACACTGGTACCAACGTAACGCCGGCGGGACAGAAATGCAAGGAATGAGGGGGCGGACAGTTGGCAGTCGGCTGGAGGCCGTGGATGGTGGACGGAAAGAGAGAGGGGGAGAAAGGGGGAAAGGGAGAGAAGATGACCGGGTGTCATTATCCAACCGTATGCTGCCTGCTGCCAACTTCCAACTTCCTCCTTCCTCGTGGCCCACTTTTATTTGCAAAACACACCGCGGGATGGTATGGATGATGGGAACGAACGGGCGACGTCTGCCTGGAAAAAGCATAAGAGCGAGGATGCGATTATGTTGACGTCTCGCGAACGGGTTCTGCGAACGCTTGCACACGAGCCGGTCGATCGCGCGCCGCGCGATTTGTGGACGCTGCCGGGCATCGAAAAAACGCGCGGCGACGAAGCTACCGAGATGCGTTCCCGTTTTCCCCCGGACATCGAGAAGCCCGACTACAAGTTGCCCCGCGGCGAGCGGTGCAAGGGGCGGCCCTACGAAGTCGGTCAGTATACCGACGCCTGGGGCTCGACGTGGCATGTGGGCCAGGCCGGGATCACCGGGGAAGTCAAGCAGCCGCCCTTGGCGGACGCGGCGGCGATCGCCAAATACCGGCCGCCGCTGGAGCTTCTGGATCGCACGAAATTCTCCCGAGTCGATCGGGGTTGCGCGGCCACCAGTCGCTTCGTACTGGCGTGGACCGAGACCCGGCCTTTCGAACGATTGCAGTTTCTCCGCGGTCCCGAGGCGACCTACATGGATCTGGCCGACGGCGGGCGGCCGTTCCGCTCGCTGTTGGCGATGATTCACGATTTCTGCTGCCAGGAATTGCAACTCTGGGCGGAAACCGACGTGGACGGCGTGGAGTTCATGGACGATTGGGGCTCGCAAACTTCGCTGTTGATCGCGCCCGAATTGTGGCGCGAGGTCTTCCGCCCGCTCTATCGCGAGTATTGCCAGATCCTGCACGCCAAAGACAAATGGGTCTTTTTCCACTCCGACGGCAACATCTCCGACATTTTCGGCGATCTGGTCGAGATCGGCATCGACGCCGTGAACTCGCAGATATTCTGCATGGACATCGATCGGCTCGCACAGCAGTTCCGTGGCCAGGTCACGTTCTGGGGCGAGATTGATCGGCAGCGGTTGCTGCCGTTCGGCACGCCCCGCGACGTCCGCGCGGCTGTGGACCGCGTCCGCACCGCCTTGGATTTCGGCCGCGGCGGCCTGATCGCGCAGTGCGAGTGGGGATTGGATGTGTCGTTCGACAACATCGCCGCGGTGTTCGACCAGTGGCAGCATGCGCTGCCGTGCCGGCAGCCGGCAATGAACGGTGGCCCGCTCGCGGAGTCGCCGTCTCGGAACGTACGCCGCTAAAGCGCAAGCGACGGGCACCGTCCGGCCAGGTTGGGCTTGGCGCCCGTTGGTTGCTTGAGTTCAGCGCGGCGCGCTGCCCCGCGCCCCACTCGCTCAGCCGTATTCCGCCACCGCGTCGAACATCGCCACCACGTTCTCCGGCGGCACGTTGGCCAGGATGTTGTGCACCTGCTGGAAAACGAAGCCGCCGCCGGGCTGGAAGATCTCGATCTGTTGCCGCACGTGCTGGCGGATCTCGGCGGGCGTGCCGCAGGGGAGCGTAAAATGCGTGTCGCAGCCGCCGCCCCAAAAGGTCAGCTCTCGGCCGAAGTCGCGTTTCAGGCCGGCGGGGTCCATGCCGGAGCAAGAGATTTGCACGGGGTTGATGGCGTCCAAGCCGGACTCGATCAGGTCGGCCAGCAACGGCCGCACGCCGCCGCAGCAGTGGAGCATGACCTTCACGTCGGCCAGTTCCTTGGCCCGCCGCCACATCGCGGCGTGACGGGGCTTGAAGAACTCCCGATACATCGCCGGCGACATTTGCGGCCCCTTCTGCATCCCCAGGTCGTCGCCGAAGACGATGATGTCGATCGAGGGCCCGACCGCCGCCAGGAACCGCTCCAGATTTTGCAGGTGGATTTCCGTGAGGCGATCGAGGAATTCGTGGGCCCGCCGGGGATTGGCCGCCAGCAGCATGAGAAAGTTGTCGTTGCGGTAGAGGAACTGGCCGATCTCCAGCAGGTTGCCGCCGAAGAGGGCCAGGATGGCGCGATCGGTCTGCTGCCGCAGTTGCCGCGCCCCGTCGGCCAGGGCCTGTTGGCCATACTGGCCCATCACCAGCGGGCCGGGCGGGGTCCGCATGGCCACCCAAATCGTATCGGCCAGGGCTTCCGGGAGCCGATCCAGGTCGTCGTGGTCGAGGTACGGCCAATAGCATTGCTCGAAGTACAGGGCGCCGTCGGGCATTCGGCCCACCACCCGGCCGCTCTCCGCCCGCAGCACCCATTGGCCATCGGCTCGTTCGGGCAGCGCCCACTGGGGCATCTGGCAGGGGGTGCCGTCGGGCAGCGTCCAATCGGCCCAATATTGGTCATCCTGGGCGAATCCGCGGCCCAATTCGATGGTGTCGACGTGGAAGCGGTCCAACACGTCGTCATCGACGATGGCCAGTTGCTGGATGGGATCGTAGACCCGGATCGGCCGCGGCGGCAGCCCCAGGGCCTGGCGGAGCTTGGCATAGGCCACGGCGGCGATTCCCGAGGATCGATGCCCGCCGAAATCGACGGGCACTCGATCCGGCTGGCGGTGCTCGAGCGACGTCCGTACGCGCTGGCGTGGAGTCATGGCTGGTTTCTCCTTTGCTGGGAGGCAATGTCAGACATCTTATCTTAGCGGCGGTTTTCCTGCCACGGGACAACCGGCAGAAGCGATTTATTCGTTACCGGCGGATTTCCTGGCCAACAACCGGACGCTCGGCCCCGCAAAAATGCTATAGGTACTTGGTGGGATTATTGTTCCAGGAGAATCGTGATGGACTTCGCCACTGTCGGCGGACTGTTGCTCGGGCTGGTGATGATGGGCGGGGCCCTGTTCTACATGGGCTCGTCCGGCGAAGGCGAAGTGCACCTTGCGGGCTTCATCGATCCGCCGGCGATCATGATGGTGCTCGGCGGCGGCCTGGCGGTCGTGCTGGTGGGTTTTCCGCTGGGACGCGTGCTGGGAATGTTCCAGGTCGTCAAGAAATTGTTCTTCCATAAAGTGGAGAACGCGGCCGAACTGATCAACGAGATTGTCAAGCTGGCGGAGATCGCTCGCCGCGACGGGCTGCTGGCCCTGGAAAGCCGGGCCAAAGAGATCGCCAACCCGTTCGTCGCGCTGGGGATCCAGATGGCGGTCGACGGCATCAAGCCGGAAACGGTGGAACAGGTGATGCGGACCGAGATTCAGGCCATGGAGGCCCGCCACCACGAAGGCCGCAAGGTGTTGGAGTTGGTCGGCCGTTGCGGCCCCGCCTTCGGCATGATCGCCACGTTGTTGGGCCTGGTGATGATGTTGGGCAACCTGGCCAATGCCGATTCGATCGGGCCGTCGATGGCGGTGGCCCTGGTGGGCACGCTCTACGGCGCGGTCACCGCCAACCTGGTGTGCATCCCCTTCACGGAAAAGCTGGCTTGCTGGAACCGCGACGAGGTGCTGTTCAAGGAGATCGTCGTCCGCGGCGTGCTCGCCATCCAATCCGGCGACAGTCCCCGGATCGTGGAACAGAAACTGACCACCTTCCTGCCGCCCAAGGCGCGGCCGCAGGCGGAGGCGGCGTGAGCGATGTGGAAACCGTCCGTAACCGCCGCGGAAGGCGCACCGGAGTGGATGGTGTCGTACGCCGACATGATCACCATCATGATGGCGTTCTTCGTCGTCCTTTACGCGAGCACCAGCACCAGCGGCGTCAAGGACAAAGGGGGCAAGGCGGGCGACCCGGCCCGCGGCGGCAAGGAACCGGCCGCCGTCGCCAAATTGACCGTTCCCGGCAAGGACCCCACCGACGAGAAGTTGAACAAGGTCTTCGAATCGCTCTCGCAGCGTTTCGGCGCCGATTGGACGGCGGCCAACTGCTGGACCGGCGGACCGGCGACGCAGCGCAAGGGCGAGCCCGAAACCGATCCCAAGAAACGTCACGCCAGCCGGGGTATGACCAAAGAGAACTACGCCATGCTGTTCTCGCCCAAGCCGATCGATAACACCGTTTCCGGCGGGCGGATCTACTTCGACGGGACGTCGGCCGAATTGGGCGAGGAACAGATCCGGCAACTCCGTGCGGTGGCCGGCCAATTGGCGGGAAAGTTGCAAAAACTGGAAATTCGCGGGCATTCCTCCCGCCGTCCCCTGCCCCCCGATTCGCCCTACCGCGACCATTGGGATCTGGCCTACGCCCGTTGCCGCGCGGTGGAAGAATACCTTGTGAGCCAGAAGATCGATCCCCAACGGATGCGGCTCTCCGTCTCCGGCACGAACGAACCGCTGGCCGTCCGCGGCGATCCGCTGAAGATCCAGCAGAATTCGCGGGTCGAGGTTCGGTTGCTCAACGAGTGGCTCGCGCCTCCCCAAGGCGCGGTGGCGGTCAAGACGGTGAAGTAAGACGCCGCTTCGACGGTCGTATCGACAACCATTGGGTGGATGCCCTAGAATGGAACCCCGTGGCGGGTGGAAAAAGGGGTAGTCCCCATTTGTGCGAAGCACCCTCCGGGCCGTTCTGGCAAATGGGCACTGTCCCCTTTTTCCCGCCTGCACCGCCGCGAGGTTGCCGATGACAAAGCGCGAAGTGATTCGTCTGCTGCTCCAGGGAAAAAAGCCTCCCTACGTCCCCTGGTCAATGGGCTTCACCCAGGAGGCGCGGGCGAAGCTCCAGTGCCATTATGGCTGCCGGGACCTCGAGGAGCCGCTGCAAAACCACCTGCTTAGACTGGGCAGCGACATCGGCTTCTTCAGCCCCCTGGGCGACAACCGCGTCCGCGACGTGTTCGGCGTGGTGTGGGACCGCAGCATCGACCACGACATCGGCAACGTCGAAGGCTGCGTGCTGAGCGAGCCGACCTTGGCGGGCTACGAGTTTCCCGATCCCTTGGATCCCCGCTTTTTCGCCGAGATCCCCACCAAGATCGCTCGCTTCCCCGACCGTTTTCGCGTGTTCCAGATCGGCTTCTCGCTGTACGAGCGGGCCTGGACGTTACGGGGGATGGAGCGGCTGATGACCGACTTCTACGATCATCCGCGGTTCGTCCGCGAATTATTGGACCGCATCGCCGACTACAACATCGCCCAGCTTCGCGCGGCGCTGGAGTACGACGTCGACGCGATTTACTTCGGCGACGACTGGGGGCAGCAGCACGGCTTGCAGATGGGGCCGCGGCTGTGGCGGGAGTTCCTTTTCCCGGTGCTCCGGCGGATGTATGGCGCGGTCCGCGAGGCGGGCAAGCGGGTGATGATCCACTCCTGCGGCGACGTGGACGAGTTGTTTGACGACCTGTTGTCGATCGGACTGAGTTGCTTCAATCCCTTCCAGCCGGAGGTGATGGACGTGGCCGCGCTCGTGCCGCGTTACCGGGGGCGGCTGGCATTTCACGGCGGCCTCTCGACGCAAAAGACGCTCCCCTTCGGCAGCGTGGAGGACGTTCGCCGCGAAGTGCGGCGGTTGCTGGAGCTGGGCCGCGACGGCGGCTATATTTTCGCCCCCGCGCACGACGTGGAGGGCGACGTGCCCTTGGAGAACATGCTCGCGGCCATCGAGATGGTGCAACAGCAGCCGGGATATCGAAACGCGTTTGGAAACTCTTGAACCGTGAAAGGACCCGCAGCATGTCGAAACGGCAACCGATCTCGCGGCGTGAGTTTGTCGCCGGCGCCGGCGTGGCGGCGGGCGTCGCCGCGATGATGCCCGGCGGTTTGCCGCAGGCCGCCGCGGCAGCGACCGAAGAAGGTTTGGGGGAAATCCCCGCCTGGGACGCCCATACTCACCTCTCCGGCGTGTCGGGCAGCGTGCCCGAGCGCATCGCGAAATTACTGAAATTCGCCGACCGGTTGAACGTCGAGCGGATCGTGGTGTTCATGGGCCGCAATTTCGTGGCTCATCCCACCCCGGACGAGTTCCGTCGCCAGAACGACGACGTGCTTAAGGCGATCGCCTGTGCCCCGCAGCGGGTGATGGGCTTCGTCTATCTCAATCCGCAATACGGGAAAGAAAGCCTGGCGGAGATGGACCGCTGCGTCCGCGACGGCCCCATGATCGGCGTCAAGCTGTGGATCGCGCTGGAGTGCAGCCGGAGGGAATTGGACCCCATCGCCGAGCGCGCCGGCGCGCTGCGGATTCCGATTTTGCAACATGCCTATTGGCGCACCGCGGGGAACTGGCCCGGCGAATCCAGCCCGCCCGACGTGGCGGCCTTGGCCGCCCGCCATCCGCGGGTGTCGTTCATCTGCGCCCATTCCGGGAATGACTGGGAGCGGGGGTTCCGCGCCATCCGCGCCTCGAAGAACGTGTGGGGCGAGATCTGCGGCTGCGATCCCACGGCGGGGATGGTGGAGATGGCGGTGCGCGAGTTGGGGGCCGAGCGAGTGTTGTACGGCAGCGATGCCGGCGGCCGCAGCTTCGCCTCGCAGTTGGCCAAAGTCTACGGCGCCGAGATTCCGCCGCAGTCCAAGCGGTTGATCCTCCGCGAGAATCTGCGGCGATTGTTGGCCCCGGCCATGGCAGCCAGGGGGATGAAATCATGATCATCGACGTCAACGTGAACCTCTCCCGCTGGCCCTTTCGCCGCGTGCCCTGCGACGAGCCGCTGCGACTGGTGGAAAAACTCCGCCGCGGGGGCGTCGAGCAAGCTTGGACCGGCACGCTCGACGGCCTGTTCCATCGCGACGTGGCCGCCGCCAACGCCCGAGTAGCCGAGGAGTGCCGCCGCTATGGGCCCGGTCTGCTGTTGCCTTTCGGCTGCGTCAACCCGATGCTGCCCGACTGGCGCGAAGACGTCCGCCGCTGCCACGAAGAGCATCACATGCCGGGCATCCGCCTGCACCCCAACTTTCACGGCTACGGGCTGGAAGACGCGGTGTTCGCCGATCTGCTCACAGAGGCCGCGCGGCGGGGGCTGATCGTGCAACTGGCACTGCGGATGGACGACGTCCGCGTGCAGCATCCGCTGATCAAGGTTCCCGATCTGGATCCGGCCCCGCTGGTGAAGCTGCTGCCGGCGCTGCCGCCGCTTGGGCTGGTGATCCTCAATTCGTACCGCGCGGCGGCGGGACCGCTGCGTCAGTTGGCCGGCTTGCCCGGCGTGTACTTCGATTGCGCCATGTGGGAGGGCGTGGGCAGCGCGAGCGCGCTGGTCGAAACGGTATCGGCCCAACGTGCGCTGTTCGGCTCGCACTTGCCGCTTTTTCCCTTGGAGTCGTCGCTGTTGAAGCTCCGCGAGTCGGAGTTGACCGCGGCGCAGTCCGCGGCATTTTGCCGGGAAAACGCGCGGCGGTTGCTCCCGTAAGTCGCTGCATGAATATATTGGGTGGCACGCCCAGAACGAAGTGAAGGGCGTGGCAGCCGCGAAACCACGCCCTTCGCTGCGCTCAGGGACGTGCCACCAGGGGAGGCGTTCGTCTATCTTGGGGGGCGAACCACGCCCTTCGCTGCGCTCAGGGACGTGCCACCCGGCCCGGGAAAACGCCCGGCGTTGGGTGGCATGCCGTCACGCGGCGTAGCCGCGGGTCGGCATGTCGTACGGATAACGACATGCTTACCCGTCGCTGCGCTCCGTGAAAGCGTGCCACCCGCCGTCGCTGCGGTCCGTGAAAGCATGCCACCCAACGTCGTCAATCTCGATGGAAGACTTCCTCCATCGAGGCCCACCATTGGCCGGGCCCGCGGTCGGCTAGCGGCTCCTGACAGGGTTTGCACAGCTCCCACCACCGCTGCGTAACCGGGTCGGCCGCCATCTTGGCCATGTCGGCGTCAAAATCGTCGCCCAGGTATTCGAAGTAGCTGAAAAGATAGTGCCGGCCGTCGGGAAGGCGGCGGAGAAAAATGGAGTAGTTGCGGATATTGCACTGCTGGATCATTTTCAACACGTCCGGCCAAACGGCGGCGTGCAGGCGGGTGTACTCGGCCAGCTTTTCCGCCTGCAGTCCGATCACGCTTCCATAGCGAGTCATGGTTGCTACCTTCTTTCGTAGTTGCACCGGCTTTTGCCCGTCGGGCTTGGGCATCCACATGTCCTGCGGGGTCAGGCCGCACTCGCGAATCATTTGCAGACCATATTCCGACCGGCCCAGGTTATGGTTGACGTTGTTGGTGCCGAAGGTGAACTTGACGCCCGCGCGCTTGGCCTGCCGGATGAACGCCGCTTTGGGAAGGCGGAGGCGGTTGCTGATCTCGATGGCCACGCCGCTTTGGGCTGCGGCGTCGATCACCCGCCGCACCCGCTCCGGGGTCCAGAGCTGGTCGTACCGCTTGGCCAGCATTTCCGGCAGGTACGTGGGGTTTGCGTAGATATCGATGGGCTCGTTGCGGAGGATGTTCTCGATCGTCCGCACCAGCAGTTCCATGAACGCTTGCTCGTCGGGAATGTCGACCTCATCCTTGACCCACAACCGCGCCCGCCGCCCGCGATGATCGACGATGGTCATGGCGTCGCTGAAGACGTAGTCGAACTTGGCGATGGCCTCCTTGGAGAACAGCCGCGGCCATTCCCGTCCTTCGGCCTGCATGCCGATGAACACCGGCTGCCCCTTGAGCGAGTGGATATAACGCTCGATGCCGCGGTCGTCGGTGATGGGGAACTTCAGCCCACAATTGGCGGCGACCCCGTAGCGGATGCCGCTCTGGCGGCTCAGGGCAACGGCCTCTTCGATGGTCAGACCGCCCTTGAGATGGATGTGGAAATCGACCATGGGAAAGCCCGCACGCTTGAGGCGAGCGATTTCGGCGTCGATCGCGTCGGGCTTCTTCATTTCGACGGCACCGGCCGCGAGCTTGGCGGCCGGGGAACCAACGGCCGGCTCGGCGGCCGCGGCCCGGTCCAGCCATGCGACGGCGCAGAGGAGCGTCAGCAGCAGGAAACTCAGCATGTGTTTCGGCATGGGATGGCCTGGGGGGATTGGGATTTCAGATTTTAGATTTACCGCCGACTTCGATTCCCTTACGCTAGCCGGGAGAACGCCGCGGTGCAAGAGCCGGGGGGCGTGGAAAGAGTTCTTGGCGAGCCCGTGGGTCGTGTCACTGCTGAGCGTAGCGAAGAATCTCGTCTGTCCCGGGGCCACCAAGATCCTTCGCTGCGCTCAGGATGACATGCCTATTTCCAGCCCGTACCAGCAAAAGTTGCCCCCCCGCCCCGTCCCGGAGGACGGCACAGCACACGTTCTACATTACGACCATTGCCGACGTCTCGCCCGCGGCGAACTGGTACGTGAATTGCCAATGGAAGAAGATGCCGGCCAGCACCGCCACGTGCCAAACCTCGTGCGGGCCGACAACGCCCGGCAGAATCGTGGGCCAGTGCATGACTTCCAGCACCGCACCGAGCGTGTAAGCCGCCGCGCCGAGGAGCAGCGGCCGCACAAACGCAAAGCCATCGCGTCGCCAGAGGACGATGCCGCCGATGAGGCCCGTCCAGCCCATGCCCAAAAAGCACGCGGTAAAGGCCCAATGGGGGACTCGACCCAGAAAGGCAATTGTCAAAAACATGCCCACCGCGGCCATCGCCCAGATGAACAGCAGCGGCGCCCAGCGCATTGGCCCGCGAAAGAGCAGGCCGTGCACGGGCGTGAAGGTCCCCGCGATCAGTACGAAGATACCCGCCACGTCCAGTCGCCAGAACACGGCCCGCGCCGAACTATCGAGCGGCAGCAGATGGTACGTGCCACTGCTGACCAAGAGGAACAAGGCCGAGAGCACGAACACGCTCAAGAGGGCTACGCGACGCCAATCCCCTCGACCGCGGTGAAGAAGCAACACCGCCGGCCAAAGGAATACCACCGCGCCGAGCAGGTGGGTGAAGCCACTCACGGGATCGCCGAGGCCCAGCCAGGGATAAACTTGGATATTTGCCACGAGAATGCAGTGTACGAGCCGGCGACGAAACGCGCGGGAAGGGGTAGCAAGATTGTATGCCAGCTCTCTCAAGTTCGCAACGCCTTGGACCGCAACAGCTCTGGCCCAAGTTACGCTGCTGAGGGTGGCGACTGTCCACAGCCAAAGGAGTTACGTTCGGTTTTGGGCAGAAGTTCCCACTCGTGTCGACTACCGCGCCGGCGACGGTCCTTTGTGGTCCGGCGGCTTGGGGGCGGCCGGCTTGTCGGGCGCCCGTTCGATCATGGGCTCGGCCACGCGGGTCCCGTCGATCTCCTTGATCTCGCGGATCCAGATATTACGGAACCGTACCGGATTGCGGTGATACTGGAGCTCCAGGGGGAGCTTAGCCGGATGAGGCACGTAGCTTGGCGGCTGGTTGAAGGGGGTGTTGCCGGCCAGCTTGAAGTGGTTCTGCACGAGCACGCCGTTGTGGAACACGGTCGCATAGGCGGGCTCGACCAAGCGCCCCTGGAGGTCAAACTGGGGAACCATGAACACAATGTCGTAGGTTTGCCACTCGCCCGGCTTGCGGCACGCGTTGACCAAGGGCGGGTGCTGTTTGTAGATTGCGGCGGCCTGGCCGTCGAAGTAGGTCGGGTTGTTATAGGAATCGAGGATCTGCACTTCGTAGCGTCCGGCCATGAAGAGCACGCCGCTATTGCCGCGGCCCTGCCCCTGGCCGGTGGCCTCCTGCGGAGCCGCATACTCCAGGTGCAGTTGTACGTCGCCGAACGACTGTTTCGTCTGGATGCTCTTTTTGTCGGCGATGACGTAGCCCTCTTTCACGATCCAAAGGTCGCCGTGCTCCCAGGCCGACATGTCCTTGCCATTGAACAACACGATGGCGTCCGAGGGAGGACCGCCGCTCGTACCCGGCGCGACGAGTTTTGGCTCGTCCCACGCGATGCCCGGCTTGTACTCGGCAGCGGCAGCGACACACTGCCACAACAAACACGCAATTCCCGCCGCGATGATCGGCCGCGTCACGATTTTTCCGCTCACGTTGTACAAGGTGTTCATCAGAGATCACTTCTCAAAGGGGCTTCTGGTATCGTTTTTGCCCGGCTACGCGCCAGGCGACACACGGGTTCCATTCTTGCTGGAGCCCGACCGATTGTCAAATTCAGGTCCGAAAGCCCTGTACTCCCAATGTTCCTGCCCCTCGGTTGCGTTGAGCCTCATCCGTTCTTGGAGGTCTGGCCGACAAGCGGTCGGCCTACGACGAGAGCATACGAGTGCGCGTTGGTACCTGGTCGCCCAGATACCGCCGCTTACGCTCCTGCCCCATGACCACGATTTTTGGACGGTAGACCAGCGGCTGCCGCGGGATAGGTGAGGACGCCCGTCACACCTCGACCCCCTCCAACGGGGCGCGATGCGTTCCATCGCGCAATTATAGACAAATTAGCGGCGATTCTTCAGTGTCCTTCCTGTTCAAGACAGGAAGAAATAGGCTAACAATCAGCAGGAATCAATCTTGAATTCCCAGTGCCGCCGAGCGTCTAATTCATGGTCGGCAGCGCTGGCTCGCTTCCGCCGAGCGGGGGTAGCGTTGCCCGCCGCAACGCATCCGGGTAGTAGAGCGGCAGCCCAAAGGAGAAAACAAATGGAGATTGAGCGAAGCGGTTCTCGGCCTTCCGGCAAGGGACCGGCGGAGTATTTCACGGGCGCGGTCCGGATTGATCCGCTGTTTGAAACGCCCGATCCAGGGCGTGCTCTGGGCGTCAGCGTCACCTTCGAACCGGCTGCCCGGACCGCATGGCACACGCACCCGCTCGGTCAAACTTTGATCGTAACGGCAGGCTGCGGTTGGGTGCAGCGATGGGGTGGGCCAGTGGAGGAAATCCGGCCCGGCGACGTGATCTGGTTCCCTCCGGGCGAAAAGCATTGGCATGGGGCAACGGCAGCGACGGCGATGACACATATCGCCATACAGGAGAAGTTCGACGGCAAGACCGTCGATTGGATGGAACAGGTCACCGACGCGCAATACCAAAACGGAAACCCCTAGGAGCATAAACCCATGTACCACACGAAGGCTTACTCCGCCGCGAGTGCGACGTCGCCGCTGGCGCACGCCCAAATCAAGCGGCGCGATGCAACGGAACACGACGTGCAGATCGAAATCCTTTTCTGCGGCATCTGCCACTCCGATCTTCACATGGTCCGCGACGAGTGGCGCAGCAGCATGCCCACGGTCTACCCGATTGTCCCCGGCCATGAGATCGTCGGGCGCGTCGCCAAGGTCGGCTCGGCAGTTACCAAGTACAAGCCGGGCGACCTTGCCGCGGTCGGTTGCCTGGTCGACTCGGACGGCACCTGCCCCCAGTGCCAGGCCGGCTTCGAGCAGTTCTGCCCGAAGCTGACCCTCACCTTCAACTCCCCGGACAAGCACCTCGGCGGCGTGACCTACGGCGGCTACTCCGACAGCATCGTCGTCGACGAACGCTTCGTTCTGCGAGTTCCCGCGAACCTCAACCTCGCCGGAGCCGCGCCGCTCCTCTGCGCCGGGATCACGACATACTCGCCGATGCGCCATTGGGGCGTCACCCATGGAATGAAGGTCGGCGTGGTCGGCCTCGGCGGACTGGGCCACATGGGCGTGAAGTTCGCCCGTGCGTTCGGTGCCCGGGTAGTCGTGTTCACCACCTCGCCCAACAAGAAGGAGGACGCGCTCCGCCTCGGCGCCGACGAAGTCGTCGTCTCCCGCAACGCCGACGAGATGAAGAAGCACGCCTTCAGTTTCGACTTCATCCTCGACGCCGTCTCCGCCGATCACGACATCAACGCCTATCTCAATCTGCTCGGCCGCGACGGCAACCTCACCCTGGTCGGCGCTCCCGCGAAGCCCCTGGCCGTCGCCGCCTTCGGCCTCATCATAGGACGCCGCAGTCTTTCCGGCTCGAACATCGGCGGCCTCGCCGAGACGCAGGAGATGCTCGACTTTTGCGGGGCACACAACATCACCGCCGACGTCGAAGTTATTCCCATCCAGAAGGTCAACGAAGCCTACGAGCGACTGCTCAAGTCCGATGTGAAATACCGCTTCGCCATCGACATGGCCTCTCTCAAATCCGAATAACCAGGGTGACGCGCAAAAGGAGAGACAATGCGAAAGCGCAAACTCGGAAAGAGCGATTTGGAAGTTTCGGCCCTCGGCCTGGGCTGCATGGGGATGAGCTTCTCCTATGGCCCGCCCAAAGACAAACAGGAGATGACTTCTCTTCTCCGCGCCGCCGTGGAGCGTGGCATCACGTTCTTTGACACCGCCGAGGACTTCTACCATTGAGCCACAGTTGGTATTATTTTCCTTGGGTCACTCGGGCGGATCTGCTGGTTCATCTTCCCGCAACGAATGGGAATTTCGTTCCAGCACCCCCTGGTCTACGGGATGGCGCGATGAAAACAGTTGGCGAAATCGAAGCCGCAGTATGTGAAGGAATTAGCCGTTTCGAGCAGGACTATATGGGTCGGGGACCCAAGGACATTCGCAGCCACTTGCTCGGTGATCTACTGGTGGTTCGCTTGAAGGGCGTTTTGACCGCCGCCGAGCAGCAACTGGTCAAGTCGCTTGCGGCCGAGAAGGGGCGGGATCTGCTCAAGCAAGTTCGGACCCATCTGATCGAAACGGCCCGTCCGGTCATGGAAGCGATGGTGCAGGAAATCACCGGGGTCAAGGTCTTGACCTTGCACCATGATATCAGCACCGTAACCGGCGAAGAGGTCGTTCTCTTTACCCTTGCCGAGTCGCCAATCCTTCGCGAGGCAAAGAAAAAATAGCGGATCTCACTCAGGTTGCATCGTATGCTGATTAAAATGGGATACGAATTCGTCTTCCAGGTGGAAACGCCTTCGCTGATGTTGATGATGGTCGCGCTCCACCCCGACCGGGAACACACGGTGCGCCGGCACAGCGGCATGGTCATCGAGCCCTACATCCCCTTCGAGGAGTTCAGCGACGTCTACGGCAATCGTTGCCGGCGGATCTTCGCGTCTCCCGGGCGTCTCCGCCTTTGGGACGACATGGTCGTCGAGGATTCAGGACTGCCCGACCCGGTCGTGCCCTGGGCGAGGCAGCATCTCGCGCAGGAGTTGCCCAGCGAGACCCTGCTCTACCTGCTCAGCAGCCGGTATTGCGAGGTGGACCGTCTCATGGAGATTGCCTGGGGCCTATTCAGTGGAGTGCCGGAAGGTTGGCAGCGGGTCCAGGCCGTCTGCAATTGGGTGAACGCCAACGTGCGCTTTGACCACCAGGCAGCCCGACCGACCAAGACAGCCTACGACGTCTTCGTAGAGCGGGCCGGCGTCTGCCGCGACTTCGCGCACCTGGCCCTGACCTTTTGCCGCTGCCTCTGTATCCCGGCGCGGTACGCCACGGGCTATCTCGGGGATATCGGCATTCCGAGCGTGGCGAGCCCGATGGATTTCAGCGGCTGGTTCGAAGTCTACCTCGGCGGGCGGTGGTACACCTTCGATGCCCGGCACAACGTCCCCCGGATCGGCCGCATTCTGATGGCGCGCGGGCGCGACGCGGCCGACGTGGCCATGACAACCTCGTTCGGGAAGAACACCCTGGAGCGCTTCACGGTCTGGACGGACGAGGTTACTGCAGCGGGAGTTTTCTGAACCCCATCGCTTGGCACCGATATCCTCTTGACCGCCACTGTGGGCCTGCTGCCAATTTGCGCCCTCACGTCCATTGGATGTGCCTCAGCCGCCGGACGCGGGGATTCGCTGAAGTTCTTCAATGTACCGTGGTAGTAGCTTCCAGAACTTCGCGCCATCGATAATTTGCCGCAGATAGGCTTCGCTGGGCAGGGGTGGGGCCTGCTGCTTGACGGCAAGGTAGATGGAAACCGTCATGGGTTGTCGCTCGTCGTTTTCAGCCATGACCCGGACGTTGTCGTCGCGGTTATACGAATTCCGCTGCGGATTACGGTCCGTTCGATAGCCCTCATGAGCATCAAGAGTGGGCAGATCCTGGTCCTCGATTTGGTAAATGACGCCCCAAACATCATGGCCTTTCTGCGGAACGACATCCGCCACACCGCAACCACGGAGGGCTGATCGGATTGTGAAGGCCAGGACATGGTCCTGCAAAACCGCCCGGCAAACAAACTGAGCGGTCGGGCATCGCCCACGCATCTGGACGAAATCGAGATTCGAGCCGTAGGCGAAGTACCAGACCGTCATTGCATCTTCCCCGTCAACAAGCGGTCGGCATGCGAGACATTCTATCCTCTGAACCACTTGCCAGAGCTACGACGTGGAGTCCGAACCGAAGTTTTCCGCCACCAAGACGCTCGGGTGAGAAACAAGTGGATCGCATCTTTCGCGTGAGATGGGGAACCCCCTTGCAGATAATGGCATCCTCCATTTGAGCCCGATTGTAACATGCTGGGCGCTAAGCGGCAAACATGTTGACCCGATCCAATCGGCAGTTCGCGGGGTTCGGGATGGTCAGCACAAATTCGAGCTGAAGTGGCGCTGATCGTCACGGCTCGACGGGTGTCGTGACCAAGTGGCAGTAGTTAATGGTGAACCAGGTGCGGTTGCACGACTCAGTTGGCCACCAAGGAGCGCTGCTGAGCAGACACTACCTCATCGAGTCCCTTTTCCGCCACGATCCATCCACGGCACGTTTCCGTACCGCATTGGCAAGGGATGGCCGCATCGGCGGGCCAAGCGTAGTCGATAGTTATCTGCTCGCCCGGCGCGATCTCGCGGAGGATTTCGAGCCAGAGGCTCAAACTGCCTGTCGCCCCGTGTTGATCGTCCTCGTCGCACACGACCAACGCGCAGTTTGGCTGGCAACTGTGATTCAGGTAACGGAAAGGGGGCGAGGGCTCCAGGCTTCGTTCCCCGAGTTCCATACAGTAGTCGGAACTGTACTCTGGGTCATCCACGATCTCGCCCTGGATCGGCCCGATGAACTCACCGGTGGTGAACAATCGCAGAGAAAAGACCCCCAGGCCATGCGACGAGGGTCCAACGCGAACGCTTTCCTCTCGTCTGCTATCAGCGGCTCGCAATTCTCCGCCGTGAATGGCAGAATCCAGTCGCCATCCCGCTGCGTGGCGGAGATGAATTCGGATCTCCCCATCGTGACGGTCCTGCACATCATCCAAGATCGCGCCGACGCGCAGCGGCCGGCCAACCGCCTGCTGGAGCTTCGCGACAGGCAGATTCACCGCGCGGCCGGCGGCCACCGGCAACGGTTATCGGCATTTCTCGTTGGGGTCGGTGGCTCGTCGGAAGACATCGATCGTGCTGGCGGTTCTCCAGTCCGCGCTCAACCGCACATCGTGCTCGCCGCTCAACTCGCCCGCCGCACTGGGAGGCGTCAGGTCATCCTGGCGGCGCATTTCCCACCAGCACTTTCCGCAATGGTTGTGCTCGTGAGTGATGACGAAGCCTGCGTCCTTCATGACCGGGCCAGTCCAGCCCATACAGTGATCGCAGTAGTCGTGATATTGGTTGAGGCCGTTGCGAATCAGGAAGCCCTTGGAGGGGCAGGTGTGCATGTCGATGCGGAAGACATTGTCTGTGGCCGTGATCACGTAGCCGGCGGCCTCATGCTCCAGCGTGTGGCCCCAGTATTCCTTCATGCCGTCGATGCCTTGGACGCCGATGAGAGCCGCGGCGTGGATCTGGGAATCGTGGGCGATGGCGATGTTCCAGTACTCGCGTACCAGCGGCTGGCCGCCCTGCTGGCGGAACCATTCAAAGGTCCACTCGTAGTGCCCGCAAAAGTCGTAGCAGCCAATCATAGTGCCTCCTGAATGTCCTCGATACGCTGCGGCTCGGCACCGGCTTCGTGCTTCATAAAGCGCTGCAGGCATGATCCATTGCCGCCGCTGATGCGCACGGTCAGGCCCGCAGGGGCGGCGATGGCTTCGCTGACGTAATAGCAGTGCTGGCAGAAGCACGCCACGATCTGGCGGCCGTTCTCGCGAAGGTGTTTGATCGCGGGGCACACTTTTACGTCGAGCCTGACGGCATCGATGGACTGGCCAACTTCGACTACGGCGTCGGGCTCCGCTTGAAAGAAGGCCCTCCAATACTCCGCCACGCCGGGCAAGCCGCCCTGTCGCCATCGCTCCGTCACCGGCCGGTAGTAACTCGCGCCCATGTCCGCCCAGTATCGGCGCAGGCCCTCCAGGCCCAAACGTGTGAGAATGAAGCGGAACGTGGCGTTGATGACGAAGTAGAAATCCGCCGCGCCGACGGGCTTGGTATCGGTATAGGGCAGAGGGTTGTTGTTTGACGTCATGGCGTCAGTCGGCTTTTTCTGTTGCCGCTGGAACGGGAGTACATGCGGTGGATCTCGCCGTCCTGGAACACGCTCGGATAGCCGCAGGCGTTTCCTTCCCAAGGCGCGTCCGTCTTGAGCACGATTTCCTGCGGCACGGGCTGACGGAGCTGCAACCGCGCCTCGCCCGAAAGCTCGTCCACGAGAAAATCGTCAACCAGCAGCTCGCGGCGAGCGCCGATCGCGATGCCGGCATGCTGGGCTTCGATCGCAGATACCACGGTCAGTAGCAGAGCAGCCAGCACGGTTGTCATTGTGAGCCTCGTGGTTACGGAATGCCGGAGTTGCCTGAGCCAGCGGCTTTTCTTGGCCTCTTGGACGAGTGCCTCTTCACTGGCCCGCAGCCTCAGGGGTACGGCCGCTTTCCTGCCCTGCTGGAAGGCGAAGCCCGCCATCAGCCACAGTTCGCCGGGATGACGCTCAAAGATGTATGGATAGCTTAGCTGGCCGTTCTTCTGACGGGCCACCAGCAAGGGCCTGGTCCAGGTCTTGGCGTCGTCCTCCGAAAACGCGATCGAGAGCTCCTCGCGGTGCCACGAAGCAGGGACCTCGCTGGCCACGTTCGGTCCGCTCCTGGGCCAGGTGCGGTCCTGCGGGTTAAGGCGATTCCACATCAGCACCAAGCGGCCGCTGTGAAGCCTCAACAGATAGCCGGGCGAACTGCTGGCGTCGATCGGGCTGGGCTGGATCGTGCGCCAGTACCGTCCCCCATCCTCGGAAAAGGCCTGCCACAAACGGTCCAGGTTGGTGCGGATCAGCATCAGCAGCCGGCCGTCGCTCAGTTCGGCCACGGTCGGTTCTGTCGCTCCGTCGTGGTGGCCATGCCCGCCCAGGTCGATGAGGTTGCTCCGTCGCCACGTCTTCCCGTCGTCGTCGGAGCTGAGAGAACACGCCACCCAATGACCGGGGTTTTGCACCAGGTGCTCGACCGAGGCGACGAGCCTTCCCGTCCGGGTTTGGATGAAACCGAAGAAATTGGCGTTGTAACCGTCGAGAAGCTGCTGCCGGTCGATCCAGGTCTTGCCGCCGTCCGGGCTGCGGATGGCCCACAGTTCCAGCCGGCAATCGGCCTTGGGCTCGCCCAGTTTGTCGTCCCAAGTGAACTTCTGCGTCGTGCAATCGAGATAGACAATGACCAAGGCGCCGGTCTTGCTCTTGACCAAGTAAGATGACGCCGGCTCGGTGGGATGAATGCCTGGACATACGGCCTGCGGCTCCGACCAGGTTTTTCCGTCATCCTGGCTCGTACGCAGGCCCTTCACGTCGAGCATCAACAGACTGCCGTCGGCCTGGGCCAGCAGCGGCCGATTCCGATCGACCACTGCCGGCTGACAAAGCGGGTGCACCCAGCGGTTCTCCTCCGCGCCCCAACTGGTGGCGGTGAAGAAGGCGAGGACAACCAGCACGGACCATAGAGGACAGTTGACAGTTCTCATGTTTTGGACGCTTGGGTGACGGATGTTAGCGCTTGCCTTGCGTTCGCGGTTAACTGTGCGGTTTTTTAGCATCTGGCTAACTCACCAGGCCCCCATGATAACCACGCGGAGACCGCGTCACAAAGGGTTGGCTAGATCGGACGCCCGGAAGGACGTTCGGACCAGGTGCTTCCGGTCCAGCCCGATTCCCAAAAAACGTATGGGTACTCGGGCGCCACGCGTGCGTCAGCAGAGATTGGTATTGTGCGCGTACCGCGAAACGCATCCTTTGATGAGGCCACGACGTTCGCCATTGAGGGGCCAACTCCCCAGCGGGTATCTGGCTTCAACGTCCGCTGCCCGCCGGACGCAACGGCACCCCCGGCTCTGATACTTATGGCGCGACGTTTCGGTCGGGGCGGCGAATTCCGGCGCGATGCATCAGTGGCGCGAGCCGCGCGTAACACAGCTCCGCCGTCGGCACGGGTTGATAGTCCGGCTGGCGATGGATCATGCCGCTGACTTCCACGGCCACGAACCCGCCGTACTTCAGTTCCTTCAAAAGGCGGAAATAGGCCAAGTAGTCGGTGGCGCCGTCGCCCGGCAACAGATAGGCGTGCTTCTCCGGCGTGCCCTGGGAGTCCTTGACGACCACAAAGGGCGCGTAGGCGATCAGTTGCTTCAAGCTGGACTCCAGCGGAAGCCCTGCCACGTAGAAATGACTGTAGTCGTAAACGATGCGGATCCGTGGACTGCCGACCTCCCGGACTAACCACAAAGCACGATCCGGCGATTGCACGGCGTCGCCGGCGTGCGGCTTGAAGCAGACCGTGGTTCGGCCGTCCTCGGCGACCTTGGCCCAGTCTTTCAATTCGGCGACCATCCTTCCTTTGATCCGCACCCAGTCTGCCGTCTTGCCGCCAAGGATCGTATCCACCATCGGCGGCCTGGAAGGAACCAGTTCGTTGCCCAACGCCACGGCCCGTTTGAGGCGTTCCAAGTTCGCGGCCCGGCCCTGTGGCGTGCCCTGCAACGGCAAGGATTCGAGCATTGCCGGCACGGCGAGACCGAGGTCCCCGATCAGGCGACGCAGCGTCTTGCGGCCGGCGGCCGACAGTTGCGCCGGATCGGTGGGCGAACCGGGCATGAGCGCCGGTTCCACGCCGTCGTAGCCGATGCGGGCGATGGTCCGCAACGCGGCCTCGGTCGTCAGCGTCTTCATGCCGTAGGTTCCGAAGGCCAACCCGATTGTCCGAGGCACGTCGTTGCCCGTGTATCCCCAGGCACACGGGAAGCCAGAAACGGTTGCCACAACACCGCTTGCAAGCGTGGTCCTGGCAAACTGGCGCCGTGTGATGCAAATGTCTCCCGCGCGATTCGACAAGAGCTTTTCGCGTCCCGATAATGCTCTACCCACGATTAAGCCCCCTAGAGGCAAATTCGGAATGAACAACGACATGACCCACTTCGCGGCGAGGAACGTCTTGCCGGCGCAATTTCATACGCTTTGCGGCACTTCGTAGCCATGGCGGAACACCCGTGTCGCCAGTGCCGACGCTTCGGCGTCGCCGCAGATCTCTTCGGTGGCGGGATCGATCTTCAGCGTCCTCCCGACGCGATAGGCGATGTTTGCCAGGTGGCACAGCGCCGCCGACTTCCGGCCCTCCTCGGCCTCGGCGGCCAGATCCGCTGATTTCCGGCTGCGCATGGCCTGAAGGAAGTTCTTGAGATGGAAGCCCACCGGGTCGCGGTCGCCGGTGCCAATGCGTTTTTTCGCCAGTTTTCGGTCCCGGCCCAGATGGATGTAGTAGCTGGTGTAATCCGGCAGCAGCATAAACCCTTCGGAGCCGTAGATAATGACGGCGTGGCAGTCGCGTTTGTCTCCCAGCGTAAAAGGAATGGATTCGCCCATGCCGCCCTCGCTGTTGGAATACGCGTTGCGGATCGAGTACTCCAGCATCACGTTGCGCTTCGTATAGCGGAAGATGCTGGTCTGGAAGTTGGGTGTTTCCTTGGCGTCGTGAAAGACGAAGTTTCCGCCCATGGATTGCACTCGATCGGGAAGTCCGTCTAGTCCCAGAGCCATGCGGGCCACATCGAGACCGTGGACGGCAAGATTGCCGAGATCGCCGTTGCCGGTATCCCAGAACCAGTGCCAGTTGTAATGGACCTGGTTGGCCGAGTAGGGCTTCATTGGCGCAGGCCCGCGCCACATTTCGTAGTTCAACGCGGAGGGGGGCGTTTCGGGCTTCAGCGGGCCGATGCTGGGGCGGTATTTGTGGCCCATGCCGCGCACCAGATACACCTCGCCGATGGCCCCTTCGCGGAGCAATGCCATGGCTTCAAGGATCTCCGGGCTGCTGCGGCATTGGGTGCCGTGCTGCACGATGCGGCCGTACTTGCGGGCGGCTTCGACGATCTTGCGGCCTTCCCAGAGGGTCAGGGCCAGGGGCTTCTCGACGTAGGCATCCTTGCCGGCTTGCATCGTCCAGATAGCGCCCAGGGCGTGCCAGTTGGTAGGCGTCGCGTGGATGATGGCATCGATCGACTTGTCTTCGATCATCCGCCGCATGTCCGTTACGGCGGTCACGCGCTTGCCGCCATTGAGCTTTTCGCAGTTCGCGGCGCGCTGCGGCAGGACCGCGGAATCGACGTCGCAAAGGGCGGCGACCTCCACCTTGTCTGGGCCCATTTCGAGCAGGCTCCGCATCAAGGCAGAGCCCCGGCCCTTAACGCCCACTATGCCGACACGGATGCGATCGTTCGCCGCGATGCCGCCTGGCAGAAATGCGGGAGCAAGGAACACGGCGCCCGCCTGCATGAACTGTCGCCTGGTATGCATTTGGATCCTCGTCGTTTGAAGTTCAAATCTCAAGCGGAGATTCGCTTTCGCTCGTAGAAGGGGAAGCGTACGACGCTTGACATCCGCCCGACTCCCTAGTCCCCCATTATAGCGACGCCGAACGCCGTGTCACAAAGGGTTTCATTCTCGGAACGCGCGGTCAGCCCCCTCCGCGTGATTGCCTCCCGGCCGTCTCGGATCGATCCGCAGCACCGTTTGGTGGAACCGTCGGATGCACTCCGAGATACGGTTGTATTGCGACGCGTCTCGGAATAGGGAATGCAACGCGACAGCGGCTCTATGTTGGGGCGGTCAATCAACGGCGTATATCGGGGCCGGTAATCGGGGCGCGGCTCACTTCACGCCATCGAGGAAGGCGCGCAGCTTGTCGGGCCAGGCCTTCACGTCCGGTGGCAGCAGCGGTTTGAGGCCGAACCCGTGGCCGCCGTGCTCCGTCTTGGTAAAATCGCACGGGACCTTGGCCTCCCGGCATGCTCCGGCATAGGCGATGGCGCTGGGCGCGTACTTATCGTCTCCCGCGACATAAACGAAGGCGGGGGTCTTCACCGGCGCGACTTCATTGAGCACTTTACCCCCCTTCTCCAGGTAGGCCGGATACATCAACACCACGAAATCCGGCGGCGTGCCAGCCGCAGTCGCATGCGTCAGCCGCGCCGCGAGGTGCCCGCCCGCCGAAAAGCCCATCACGCCCACCTTCTTCGTGCTGAGCCCAAACTCGCTGCCGCGGTTTTGCAGCAGCGCAAGCGCGGCCTTCGCATCGGCGATGGCCAGCTCGCGGGTTTCCTTGCCGGCGCTGACGTGATAGAGCAAAATCGCCACGTCGTAGCCGAATTCGTTGAGCTTTTTTGCGACAAAATAGCCCTCGTGGTTGATCGCGAGGATGCCGTAACCGCCGCCGGGACAAACCATGATGGTGCCCCGCGCCGGCTTCCGCGCCGTCGGGAATAGTTCCAACGCCGGTGTCTCGACCTTGTGGATACGGTCGATGCCGTCCTTACCCGGCTCAGCCATGGGCGCAGGCACACCCTCCTTGCCTTCGAGGGAAATGCGGCGGATATCAGCGGCCTGGGCGGCACACAGGCCAAAGACGACGAGCACAACTGGGGCAGCGATGATTCGGTTCATGATGGTTTCAAAGGGACTCCACGAGGATAAGAACGAGGTTGGGCTTGACAAACGGTATGGGGATGGCCGTACGCAGCGAGCGGTGCCAGCAGCAGGGCCGCAGTGAAGGCAATGATGGTGTGTCGCGTGGTTCTGCTCATTGGTGGCAATCTTCCCTTGCACGTGGATCGGCGACTGTGCAACTCCCGGCATCCGGTCGCCCCACCAGGTCCCCATTATAGTCCGGCCGAACCCCGTGTCACGGATCCTTCCTTTGCGGGGGACGGATGCCGCAGCTTCACCTGGTGTGGTAGTGGCGGAGCGTCGGCGTCGAATGTGAACTGGTCTATCCCTGGCCCGCCCGAAGTGAAGCACCCAAACGTGCAGCGCTACCTGGTCGACAGGCTCAAGGCACCGAAGCAGTAACCCTTTCCGTTTGTTTTCACGGATCGTTGGCGGCTTCGCTGGCGTTGGGGCGTTCTCATGGCGTTCCTTGACGCCGATCGGGCACCGATCTACACTCACGGCGTACCGGTACACATTCAGGAAGAAAAAGGGCGTTTCATGGACCGCAGGACCTTCGTAAAGACATTGCCGGCTCTGGCCGTGGCGGCGAGCGCATCGTCGGGGCTTGCCGAAGAGCTTCGGCCGATCGTGCTCCCCAAGCCTGAGAAGGACGGCGGCAAGTCGGTTCTGGCGGCGTTGTGGGAGAGGAAGACGACTCGCGAGATCAAGGAGGACAAGCTGCCGCCGCAGACCCTGTCGAATCTTCTCTGGGCGGCATTCGGCGTGAACCGGGAGGCGGGACCGATGGGGCTGCCGGGAAGAACCGCCGCCTCGGCAAGCAATTCGCAGGAGATCGCGATCTACGTGGCCCTGCCCGAGGGCGTCTATCTCTACGAGGCGGCTACTCATCGCCTGGCCCCTGTCGCCGCCGGGGATCTCCGCGTGAAGGCATCCAAGCCGGGTCGCCGCAGTGCCGCGGTGGCAAAGGCTCCGGTCAGCATCGTCTTCGTGGCGGACCTCGCCAAGTACGCCCAGGCGCGGTTCCAGGAACCTGGGCTGAAGGACCCGGAGATTCAGAAATCCTACTACGACGTGGCGGCGGGGTTGATTGCGGGGAACGTCTATCTATTCGCCGCCTCCATGGGGCTGGCGGCCTGGTTCCACAACTGCAACAAACCGGAGCTGGCTGCCGTGCTGAAGCTGCGCCCCGAGCAGCGGGTGCTGTTCGCCCAGACCGTAGGTTATCCGGCGAAAGGCTGAGAAGGCTTCCGGGCAGCGGTCAGAGCCCGTGAATCAAATGCGATACACCTCCCTCAAGCCGGAGGATGTGGACGCGATCGTCTTCTGGACCCGCAACCCACGACCCCCTGGCGCCGTATCTCGACGCACCGGGCTCCCGGGGGTAAGCGGTACTACTTCCAGTTCACGATTCTCGGATATCCGCGGGAGATCGATCCCAAATCACCTCCTGCCGCGACTGCCGGCGGGGCGTTCCATGAGCTGGCGGAACGACTGGGACCGAGACGTGTGATCTGTCGCGGACGGGGGAGATGAAAGACGCCGATTTTTCGCAGAAAAGCCGGCCGCTGTATCGATAGGGTGGGTAATAGCCCCCAGTTGATGCCGAATGGGGGGCTGTGCCACAACGGCGCGTAAAAACATGCGACTCTCTTCCTTCCCCCTTCCGCCTTTCCCTTTCCGCCCTACCATAGCCGCCAATCGTAAGCGATAATCAAAGAAGCGTCCCCCCGCCGAAATGCGCACCCCGCGCGGTAACATTGGGTCCAGCCGGACCAGCGAACTTACCTCCTGCCACTGCTTTGCGGGCCCGTGCGCGGCACTAACAGTAATAAAATAGTCAACTTCGTAACACCCCGCTATAATCGAAAATTCGGAAACCGCGCCAGCGCGGCGAGCGTCGAATAAAGGAAGGCCGTATGGCAGTGCGATACCGCTACATTTTGCAGGTCGGCATCACGATCGTCGTGATTCTCGGGCTCTTCGCTGCGGCGACCTTTTTCATGCCGCAGCTCAAACAGCGGCTGATGGCCGTGGAGACGCAAGAGGCGGACAAGCCGGAGACGGCCAGTTGCGCGCAATTGGTGCCTGGCCAGCCCGGTACCGTCAGTCTCCCTGAAGACGTCGTGCATCGGCTCCGGATCGAGACCTGTATCGCCGAGCCGGCGCAGAGCGGCGCGACATTGGAACTCTCCGGCACGTTGATGTTCGACACCAACCGTTTGTCGCACGTCCACGCTCGCTTCGCCGGGGAGATCACCGAGATCGGCACCGCTTCCGGCGGCTATCGTCCGGTCGATTTCGGCGAAACGGTCCACAAGGATCAGCTCTTGTGCGTCCTTTGGAGCCGGGATCTGGGCGAAAAAAAGAGCGAGTTGATCGACGCCCTGTCGCAGTTGCACCTGGACAAGGAAACCCTCGATCGCTTGACCGAATCGTCCAAGGAAGGGGCCGTGCCGGAACGCACGGTCCGCACCGCCCGCCGCCAGGTGGAAACTGACGAGATCGCCGTGTCCCGCTGCATCCGCACCTTGCAGAGTTGGCGAATTTCCGAAAAAGAGATCGACGCCGTGCGGGCCGAGGCCGCGCACTACTACGCCGCCAAGAAGACTGCCGGCGAGCAAATGGTGCAGGAATGGGCGCGGGTGGAGATCCGTGCCCCGCAGGACGGCGTGATCGTGGAACGCAACGCCGTGCTGGGCGACCTGGTGGACACCAGCGTCGACCTGTTCATGATCGCCGATCTGTCGCGGCTGCGGGTTTCCGCCCATGCCTACGAAGAAGATCTGCCGCGGCTGGATGCCCTCAAGGAAGGCCAACGACGCTGGGCGATCCGCGCCGCCTCCGAGCCCAACGCCGAGTTGCACTCCGGCGGGTTCGATCAGATCGGACGCGTGATCGATCCCAACCAGCACACCGCGTTGGTGATGGGCTGGGTCCCCAACACTGACGGCCGCTTGCGGGTCGGTCAATTTATTACCGCCGAGATCGAATTTCCGCGGCCCCACGACGAAGTGGCGATTCCCGCCGCCGCGCTGGTGGAACAGGGCAACCAGAAGATCGTCTTCGTTCAGCCGGATGAAAAGCAGTGCCGCTACGCCCGCCGCCTGGTGGCGATGACCCGCCGCTCCGGCGCCACCATTTACGTCCGCACCCAACTCGATGCGGACGAGCAACATCGGGGACTGCAACCGCTGGCCGTCGGGCAGCGGGTGGTCAGCTCGGGCGCCGTTCCGCTCTTGGCGACGCTCAGCGATCTGGAGTCCGCCAACGCCAAGTGAGGAGATGGGATTAGGGATTGGGGGATTGGAAGAAAAGCGCAGCTCCGCTCGCGCGTCTTTCGTCCTTCATCCTTTTCCCCTGATCGCGAATCCCTAATCCTTAATCCCTGCCATGATCAAGAACCTCATTCGTTGGGCGCTTCACAGCCGGCTGGTGGTGATCCTGCTGGCGCTGGCGCTGCTGGTGTTCGGCCTCTCCTCTTTCCGCGCCGTCAACGTCGAGGCCTATCCCGATCCGGCGCCGCCGATCGTGGAAGTGGTGGCCCAGTATCCGGGCGCGTCGGCCGAGGAGATCGAGCGGCAGGTGACGATCCCGCTGGAAGTCGCCTTGGCGGGGATGCCGGGGCTGAAATATACCCGTACCCAGTCGATGTTCGAATTGTGTCATATCCGCAACCAGTTCGACTACGGCGTGGAAGACCTGGCGGCGCGCCAGGAAGTGATCAATCGCCTGCAATTCGTGCAGTTACCCCCGGGAGTGACACCGCAGATCTCGCCCGAATCGCCCACCGGGGAGATTTTCCGCTATGCGCTGGTCAACCCTAAGGATTCGCAAGGCCGGCCGATCTACAGCCTCAACGATCTGAAGTCGCTGCAAGACTGGACGCTGGAGCGGCTGATCCGCCGCGTGCCGCGGATCATCGACGTGGCGAGCTACGGCGGCACGGTGAAACGCTACGAGATCCAACCCGACCCGCGCCGCTTGCAGCGCTACGGGATCACCCTGGCGCAGCTCAAGAACGCCATTGCCAACAGCAATGCTAACGTCGGCGCGGAATATGTCTTCAAAGGGGAGCAGGTGCAGGTGGTCCGCAGCCTGGGCTTGTTCGGCCGGGGCGAAGACCCCATGGACCGCGCCATGGCGATGACCGACCCCGTCGCGGCGCGGGACTATCTCCGCGCGGAAGAGTTACGGCGGATCCGCGAGATCCGCCAGATCGTGCTGGCCACGGCCGACAACGTCCCCGTCCGCGTCGACGACGTCGTCGATGGAGGGCCGGCGTCGTCGGGGGACGAGCTGGGCAAACAGGGTGTGATCGTCAGCCACCAGACCCGGCTGGGCCGGGCGATGTTCAGCGTTCCCCGAAAGAATTCCCGCGGTGAGGAGATCCTCGACGACAAAGGAAACCGCGACTGGGACGAAGACGACGACGTCATCCAGGGCATCGTGCTGTTGCGTAAAGGCGAAGACACCCTGCCGGCGCTGCGCGACGTCAACGCCCTCGTCGACGAGCTCAACCGCACCCCCGGCCGGTTGCTGCCGGGCGTGAAAATCCTCCCCTACGCCGACCGCACCCAATTGATCCACGTGACCACCGAAACGGTGCAGGAGAACCTGTTGGCAGGCATGGGCCTGGTGGTCGTGGTGCTGTTGATGTTCTTGGGCAATATCCGCTCCGCGCTGATCGTGGCCATCAACGTGCCGCTGGCGCTGTTGTTCGCCTTCGCAATGCTCTTCATGCGGGGCAAGTCGGCCAACCTGCTCTCTATCGGCGCGGTCGATTTCGGCATCATCGTCGATAGCTCGGTGATCATGGTGGAGAATATCTACCGCCATCTCAGCTCGGGCATGCATGGGAAGAAGTTGCTCTCGGAACGGATCATCAACGCCTCGGGCGAGATCCAGCGGAGCCTGTTCTTCTCCACCGTGATCATGGTCTGCGCGTTTCTGCCGTTGTTCACCATGGCCGGCCCGGAGGGGCGGATCTTCGGCCCCATGGCCGATACCTATGCCTTCGCCCTGGCCGGGGCACTGCTGTTGGCGATGACGCTCTCGCCCGTGTTGTGCAGCCTGTTGCTGCACCGCCTCAAACCCAAGCCCGACAACTTCATGGTCCGCTGGATGTCGCGGAGCTATCTGCGGGAATTGCGGTGGTGTCTGCGGCATCGCTGGATCACGTTGGCAGTATTTGCCGGCGTGGTGGCCGGCACCCTGGCCGCGCTGCCGATGCTGGGGCGGGAGTTCATGCCGGAACTCGACGAAGGGAACATCTGGATCCAAGCCACGCTCCCCATGAAGTCGTCGTTGGACGAATCGTGCCGGCGGTGCATGGTCGCGCGCGACATCATGAAGCGTTATCCCGAAGTGGAGTTGCTGCTCTGCCAGGTCGGCCGCCCCGACGACGGTACCGATCCGTCGAGTTTCTACAACGCCGAGTTCTACCTGCCGCTGAAGCCCTTCAAACAATGGCCGATCCTTCCCGGCCACATCCGCCGCCGCACCAAGCAGGAAATCATCGACACTATGGACCGCGAGCTTTCTCGCACCATGCTGGGCGTGGACTGGAATATCTCGCAAAACATCCGCAACCAGGTGATGGAATCGCTCTCCGGGGTCCGCGGCGAGAACTCGGTGAAAATTATCGGCCCGGACCTCGTGGGGTTGGAACGGCTCTCCGACCAGGTGGCGAAGACCCTCGGCCGCGTTTCCGGCGTGTTCGACGTCGGCATCTACCACATCATGGGCCAGTCCAATCTGAACTTTCCCATCGACCGCGCGAAATGTGCCCAATGGGGCGTCGCCGTGGCCGATGCCCAGGACGTGATCGCCACCGCCGTCGGCGGAAGGCCGCTGAGCCAAATGACTGAAGGGGAGCGGACCTTCGACATCACGCTGCGTTGGCCGGCCGCATTGCGGACCGACGAACAGGCGATTCTCGATATCCCCTTGGACACCATCAACAACAACGTGACGTCCTCGCCCACCCCCGCCTTGAACACCACGCTGTTGACCGGCGCGGCCAGCGGGCCGGCCGCCATCGGCTCCAGCACCAATATGCCCGCGCTGGTGGGCAGCGCCTCCGGCGGGGCGATCAACGATCTGACGCGCACCCCGCGCATCCCCCTGCGCAAATTGATCACGCCCCAGGATCCCGAGGGCCGGCCCGCCTCGGACGACTACCTGGTGCAGCCGGGCGCGTCGGACATCTTCCGCGACCAAGGGCAGCGGTTGATCGCCATCAAGTTCGACGTCCGCGGCCGCGACCTGGCCGGCGCGGTGGCCGAGGCGCAGCGAAAAGTCGCCCCGCTTATCGCGCCCCCCTATCGCGTGCAATGGGCCGGCGAATTCCACGAAATGGAAGATGCCGAACGCCGGCTGATGATCGTCATCCCGCTTGCCTTTGCGATGATCATCGTGCTGTTGTACGTGACCTTCCACTCGCTGACCGACGTGATGCTGGTGCTTTCCAATGTCGTGGCGCTATTCTGCGGCGGCATCTGGGCGTTGTTGCTCACACAGACCCATTTCAGCATTTCCGCCGCCGTGGGGTTCATCTCCATTTTCGGCGTGGCGATCATGAACGGGCTGCTGTTAGTCTCCTTCTTTCACCGTTTGCGGCTGGAAGGCGTGCCGATGCACGATGCGCTATTACGCGGGGCGGAACATCGCTTGCGGCCCATGATGATGACCACGCTGACCGCCATTTTCGGCCTCTTGCCGGCGGCGCTGTCCACGCGGATCGGCGCCCAGACGCAGCGCCCCCTGGCCATCGTGGTCATCGGCGGCATGATCGCGGCGCTGGTCTTGAATCGGTATCTGACGCCCGTGCTGTATTCCGTCTTCCGTCGCCAGCAGCCCTCGATTGAGTCCTCGCCGTTGGTGGACTAGCGGCAGGGTGTGTGCTCGCACGCAAGCTTGTAACGTGAGTGGCAGTGGGAACCACGGGGCACGAAACGTGCGTGCAAGCACCCTACGTCTACTCCCCGGGAATCGTGTCGACCCTGCTTTCTGGGTAATCTGGATAGACTCTGCCGCGTCTGGCGCATGTGCCTGTGCCGGGCTTTGTTCTGCCGTCGCAAATCGTGCCTAACTCGCATCCCGGGAATGCCCGATACAACCGGTGAGACCGGGCCGATCACCACGCCCCGGATATTCGGATCGGCGCGATAAGGAAGTTCCCATGGCGTTGACGTTCTCGCGATGGCACAAGGCGTTTCGCTCCTGTATCGCGATCTGCGCCGCCGCCTGCCTCTGGACGTCGATGGGAGCCGACCGTTGCCGGGCCCAGGAGGCGGCCGCCGCGCCATCGGGCCCACAGCAAGTCCTGCCCCCGACCGAATTGGTCGCCCGCCTCAGCGTGCTCGCCGACCAGCCGCAGCCCGCGGAAAGCGCGCCCAAGCCGCAAAAGGGATATCGTTACCGGGTGGCCATCCCTAACGAGATCCCCGGCGCCGACGCGCCGCCGATCCAGGTTCCCGCGTACAACCCCCAGCAGCCCAACGCCCAACGAATGGCGGCGTTGGAGCAGCTCTATCACGGGCTGCCGCCGCTACCGCCGCGAGTCGAGCTACGGCCCGGCCCTTGCGGCGAACCGATGACCTTGGCGGAGCTCCAGTCGATGGCCGTCCAGCGCAGCCCCGTCATTCGCCAGGCCGAAGCCGACGTGGCCGCCGCGCGGGGCGTCATGATCCAGGCCGGCACCGTGCAAAACCCGGAGGTCGGATTCGAAGGCGACACCATCGGCACCGGCCACACCGGCGGCTATCAAGGGATCGATATCGAGCAGACAGTCCCCCTTGGCGGCAAGCTCCACTTGGCCCGCATGGCGCGGGAGATGGACCTTCGCAACGCCGAGGTCGCGCTGCGGCGGACTCATTTCGACGTCTTCACCGCCGTCCGCGCCAGCTACTACGCCACGCTCGTGGCGGCCGAGACGCTGAAGATCAATCGGGCTCTGGCCGAATTCACCGATGCGGTCTACCGCGTGCAAATCGACCGCGTCAAGGCCGGCGAGTCGGCGCCGTACGAGCCGATGCAAGTGCGGGTGCTGGCATTCCAGGCCCACGCGGCCGTGGTCCAGTCGACCGACGCCTACCTCTCGGCCTGGCGGCAGTTGGCCGCTACGCTCTGCGCGCCGGACATGCCGCCGACGCTGTTGATCGGCGACGTCTCCGTGCCGGTTCCCAGCGTCACTTACCAGGCGGCCTGGAAGTGGATCATGGAAAACAGCACCCGGCTGATGACCGCCAGGTTTAGCATCAGCAGCGCCCAGTATTCGCTAGTCCTTGCCCGGCGAGTTCCCTGGATTCCCGACATGGACCTTGAAACCGCGATCCAACGCGACTTCACCACGCTCCCCGATCAACCCTGGGTCTATAGCATCAAAGCCCGCGTGCCGCTGCCGGTGTTTGATCAGAACCGCGGCAATATCATGGCGGCCGAAGGGGCCCTGGCCCGCGCCAATCACGGCTATGCCGTGGCCCGCGATACCCTGGCCAGCACGCTGGCCGACGCTTATTCGCGCTACGACACCAACAAGATCACGGTGGACTACTACCGCAAAGACATCATCCGCGATCAGGTGCAATCGTGGCGGGGCCTATGGCAGCGTCACCAGGAAGACCCCGACGCCGTGCAGTTCACCGACGTGGTCAGCGCTCAGCAGACCTTGGCGCAGACCATCCAGACGTATGCGCAAACGCTGGGCGCGCAATGGCAAGCGGTGGTCGACCTGGCCGACCTGATGGAGGTCGATGACGTATGTCAAGTCGGCAAGGCGGAAATTGTGCAACTTCCGCCAGCCCGGCCGATCCTTGCGCCGATACCGAATGCTCTCCCGCCCGCATCAGAGCGGTAGATAAGACGTTTTCAGGATCGACGGCGCAGCAAATCCATCGCCAGGGCGTTGGCAACCGGGTCAAAAGCCTTGGCCCGCGACCCACCCTGCCGCAGCCGAAGGCCTTTCTGGCATATCGGGATTGTCGGGACCCCCGTCCGAATAACGACAAATTGTAGTAGGCACGGCCGTGTGCCGCGCGCTGGTTACGGCACAGGGCAAGTGCCTACTACTTTTTCAATCGTGCCAGTTATTCTCGCTCGCGCCCCAGGCTGAGAAATTGCACCGACCGCGGCAGCGTGGACGGAACCCAACTGCCCGACTTCGAAATGCCCCACGCTGGCAGCCGTCTCCAGGATAGCGTACCTGCCGGCGGCCCCGATCACGGGCCGCCCCTGGCGATCCGGGCAGATCAGGTCGATGGGGAAGCGCAGGACAACCGCATTGCACGGCGCCAGCAGCAACCCTCTGTCTGGCCGCAAGCGGCGGCGAAACTGGAGGCCAACAAACCGCGGCCAACAACAGCACAACACGGCGGATGAATTCCCGGTTTAAAACCACCCAGGTGGAAAACTAATGAACAACGTCTGAATGCCAGTCGATAAACCCTACGAGCGATAAATTCGGTAAATCTTGCCTAATCGGAAACTTCGAGCCCCGGAATTCCAGGCAAGGCGTCGATCGACCACCATTTCTGGTTAGCGAATACCCCTCCTGGTTGAAGCGATAAGGATGCGATCGATCGCCCTGGCCATCTTGGCGGTGCCCCTGCTGATGGCGGCGTTCTGCGCAGTAGCCGCCGCCGGCGATCCACCGGCTCCATTGCCTTTCGGAGAATCCGCCACGTTGGCCGTGGATGATCTGCTGTCGCGCGACGCGAATCAGCCTCCGGAGCCGCCCAAGCAGGCGGCGCCGAACGCACCGCAAGGCAAATACGGCGACGCAGCCTCGACGCAAGGCAACGGCGAGAAGCCGAAGGACAAAGACGCGGACGAGAAAAAGGATGAGGAGAAGAAAGAGGAAGAGAAGCCGGAAGACACCGGGCCGCAGAAGGCGAACTTCCACGCCCAGACCACGGTGATCTTTCAAGGCGACTCGGGCTTTTCGGCCCGGTATTCGGGGCCCAACAGTCTGAGCGACGCGGGCGAGCGTCAGGAAACCATGACCGCCGACCTGTTCACCGGTATACGGCTTTGGCGGGGCGCCGAAATGCACGTCGACGCCCTGGCCTGGCAAGGTTTCGGCCTGAGCCAGACGTTCGGCATCGAGGCCTTCCCCAACGCCGACGCATATCGCTCGGCCTGAGTATCAAGGGCGAGAACTGGAAGCGGCCGGACGACGTCATCGGCATCGCCGGCATTTTCAGCGGCGCTTCGGCCGAGCAAATAGCGTTCCTCAAGGCGGGCGGCACGGGCATTGAAAACGGCGACGGCAATTTGACCCCGGCAGCGAAGACGTGCTGGAGACTTATTATAGTTTCCCCATCGGGAAGTCGGCCCACCTCACGCTGGACTACGAGTTTGTCGGCGATCCGGCCTTCAACGCCGACCGCAGCCCGGTGTCGATCTTCGGCGTGCGGCTCCATTGGGAGGAATAAAGCGAAGGGGACGGCTCCCGGGAATCGCTGCAACCCTCGCGTGGCCATTGTAGAATGTGGGGGCGTCGGTTTTTGTGCGGCCGCCTGCCCGCTTTCCATTGTCCACCCGAAATAGGAGCTTATCCATGAAAATCTTTATCGACACGGCCGACGACGAGCAGATCGTCGCCTATCGCCGACTGGGGCTGATCGCGGGGGTGACCACGAATCCGGAGATCTGCGCGCAGTGCGCCGTGTCGCAAAACCCCCTGGATTTGATGTCTCGGGTTGTGGCGGCGATGGGCGATGGGTATGTTTTTGCACAGGTGCTCTCGCGCGACCCGCAGCGGCAGTTGGAGGAGGCGCATTTCCTTGCCGGCTTGGGGCCAAACATGGTGGTCAAGGTTCCCATGGATAAGGTGGGGATGCAGAGCATTCCGCGGATGGTCAAAGCCGGTTTGCAGGTGTCGGCCACCGCGGTCAACAGCATCGGCCGCGCGATCTTGGCCGGCGAATGTGGGGCCCATTACATGATCCCGTATTTCGGCTGGCTGGAAGACACCATGGAATCGCCCACCGGGCTGATCGAAAACGTAGCCGCCATTTACCGGGCGCAGGGATACCAGACGCGGTTGCACGTGTATTGCCGGCGCGTGATCGACGTTCAGCAGGCGGCTCTGGCCGGGGCCTGGGGGGTCTTGCTGCAGCCCCAAGATCTGGAGCGGTTTTTCCATCACGCCCAGACCGAAGTCGCCGTCGGCGGCCATGCGGCGGCGTGGCGTAAACAATATGGCGACACTTGCTGGCTCGATTACGGCGCTCCCGCCGGAGGAAAGTCATGAAACGCCGAACGTTCGTCGAGACCATGACGGGAATGATGGCTGCGTCGGCTCTGCCGGCTCTCTCGCGGCAGGCGATGCCGGCCACGGAGGCCCCGCAGCGTCCGCCCTCGCCGGCCACGGCACCGCGGTTTGGCGACGGCCGCGATTGGTTCTTCGAGAAACGCTTCGGCCTGCTCGTGCATTGGGGGCTCTATGCCATTCCAGGCTGGCACGAGCAACATCAATGGCGGGCGCGGGTGCCACGCGGCGAATACGCGAAACTCGCCGCGCAGTGGAATCCCGTCAAGTATGATCCCGACGCATGGCTTGATCTGGCGGCCGAGACGGGCATGAAATACGTCTGTTTCACCACCAAGCACCACGATGGCTTTTGCTTGTGGGACACCCGGCAAACGTCCTACAACACGATGAACACGCCCTACGGCCGCGACGTGCTCAAAATGCTGGCCGACGCCTGCCATCGCCGCGGCTTTCCACTCTGCCTGTACTACTCGTGCGTCGATTGGCACCAGCCGAACTATCCCAACCAGGGGCGGCATCACGAGTTGGCCGGTCCGTTGCCCGGGGACCAGCCCGACTTCGGCAAGTACATGGAGTTTCTCAAGGCCCAGGTCCGCGAGTTGTGTACCAACTACGGCGAGATCCACGGCTTCTGGTGGGACATGAACGTGCCCAAGCACGTCGACCGCTCGATCAACGACATGATCCGCCGGCTCCAACCGAAGGCCGTGATCAACAACCGGGGCTACGATGAGGGCGATTTCGGCACGCCTGAGCGCGACTACGAGAAGGACGAAGGGCAGCCGCTGCGGGGCCGCACGGAAGCCAACCAGTCGGTAGGCAGCGAGAGCTGGGGCTACCGCCGCGACGAGGACTATTACACCGACCGGCACTTGATGCGGAGCATCGACAAGTACCTGGCGCGGGATGCCAACTACCTGTTGAATGTCGGTCCCACGCCGGAAGGCACGATTGCGCCCGAGGCCGCGGCGATCCTCAAGCGGATCGGTCGGTGGTATCACGCGGTGAAAGAATCGCTGGAAGGCGTGGCGCCTGCCTCCCGGTACACGATCAACCGCGACGTGCTGCTGACGCGCCGCGACAATGCCCTTTACGTCCACCTGTTCAAAGAGCCGACTTCCGCGGCGGTGAAGCTCAAGCCGATCCGGGTTGCCCCGCGGCGGGCCACGCTGCTCAACACCGGCGCGGCGGTGAAGTTCGCGGTGGATTTGCTTCCCAGCGAGCACGTCGAGCACAAGCCCTGTCTGCGGCTTCGCATGCTGCCGGTGAACGAAATGGCCGACACGGTGCTGGTCGTCAAGTTGGAGTTCGACCAGTTGCCGCAACTCCCGCAACCGGCGCAGGGTAAGCCGGAAAAGAACGACCTGTTGCGAAGGTAGCGGGCTGGCAGTCTTGCAACACCACCCCTGGTCGGAATCCGCTTCTCGCCTTAAAATGTGAGGTCTCCGTTGGCTGCCTCCCTACGAGAGGGGTGGCTTGGTCTGCTGGCACACACAAAGCGACGTTTTGATGCACACCTCATCGACAGAGGGAGACCCGCGGCGCACGCCGCTTTACGATTGGCACGTCGCCCATGGCGGGCGGATGATCGAGTTTGGCGGCTGGATGATGCCGGTCCAGTACACCTCGATCATCGAAGAGCATCAGGCGACGCGCAATGCTGTCGGCGTGACGGATATTTCCCACATGGGGCGTCTCCGCTTCGAGGGGCCGGGCGCGGCGGTGTTCCTGGCCGAGTTGCTCACCCGCCGCGTGGCCGACATGGTTTTGAACCAGATTCGCTATTCGTTGGTCACCAACGAGCAGGGTGGGATTCTCGATGACGTGCTGGTGGGCTACTACCACAACGCGTACGGGCAGCCGTTTTACTTGTTGGTGGTCAATGCTTCCAATCATCAAAAAATCAAGGAATGGGTGCGACGGCACTTGCCGCCGGAACGCGCTGAGCGGCCGGGCCACGAAGTGCTGTTTTCCGACGTCAGCCGACTGTGGGCGATGCTGGCCGTCCAAGGCCCCCGCTCGGTCGATTTGTTGCAACCGCTGGTTGACGTAGACCTGGGCTCGATGAAGTATTATCGGGGCGCCCAAGTTCGCCTGCTGCATCCCGGGGCGAACCGCCAGGGAGGCATCATCAGCCGCACCGGCTACACGGGGGAAGACGGCTTCGAGTTGAGTATCGGCAGCGACGTTGCCCCCGCCATCTGGGAAGCGATCTTGGAGGGGGGGCAGCCGTTGGGGGCGGTCCCGGTGGGCCTGGGCGCCCGCGATACACTGCGATTGGAAGCCGCCATGCCGCTATACGGGCATGAGCTTTCGGAGGAGACCAACCCGTTTGAGGCGGGGCTGGCGTTCGCGATGCACCTGACCGGCTACGATTTTCCCGGCCGCGATGCCTTACTCCGGCTGGGGCAGGGTCCGTTGACGCGGGTTCGCGTGGGAGTGGAACTTTCCACACGGCGGATCGCGCGGCAGGGGTCGATCGTTTTGCACCGCGGCCAGCCCGTCGGCATAGTGACCAGCGGGACTTTCGCGCCGACGCTAGGGAAATCGATCGCCATGGCCTATGTTCGTCCGGAGTCGGCCGCCGTCGGCACCGAGGTCTCGGTCGACGTGCGGGGTCGCTTGGAACCCGGCCGTGTGGTACAACTTCCGTTTTACCGGCGTCCGTCGTAGGACGCCGTGAGAGAAAAACTTGAGCATTAATCGCGTCCCAAAGCCCGGGGCTTGCATTCCGGGGCTTTCCATGGGAGCCGGTTATTTCGTTAGAAGCCCTTCCGGAAACCTGTCCCACTTCCAGCGAAAGGAAGCTGACCGTGACGCCCAATGACCTTAAGTTCACGAGTACCCACGAGTGGGTCCGCGTCGAGAAGGACGCGGCGGGAAAGAAGATCGCCACGCTGGGGATCACCGCGTTTGCGCTGAAGGCCCTCACCGACCTGGTGTTCATCGAGTTGCCTCCGCTGGGCCGCAAGGTGCAGGCTGGTCAGCCCTTTGGCGAGGTTGAATCGGTGAAGGCCGTGAGCGACCTCTACAGCCCAGTGGACGGCGAAGTGGTCGACGTCAATCCGGCCGTGGCCGATAACCTCGAACACCTCTCCGACGATCCCTATGGTGCAGGTTGGCTGATCAAAATCGCAGTGCGCGACGATGCGCCGCTCGCGCAACTGATGGATGAAGCGGCCTACCGGAAACAGTGTGAAGAAGAAGGCTGAAGAATGAAGTCATCGACCACGATCCGCTTTTCATCTCGTGTGTCGACTGACAACTGGTAACTGCTGGTAACTGCCTGCTGCCGATTACTCCCATGCCCTACTCGCTCAATACGCCGGAAGATCAACAAGCCATGTTGCGGGCCATCGGGGCCGGCTCGCTGGAAGAGCTGTTCGCCATGGTTCCGGCCGAGATGCGGTTGGGCCGCGATTTGAACCTCCCGCCGGCGTTGGGCGAAATGGAGCTGACGGCCCACATTGGGGAGTTGGCCGCCCGAAACACGCCTGCCGGCCAGTCGGTGTGTTTTTTGGGCGGCGGCAGCTACGATCACTTCGTGCCTGCGGTCGTCGATTTCGTCGCCGCGCGAAGCGAGTTTTACACGGCCTATACGCCCTATCAGGCGGAGGCCAGCCAGGGGAGCCTTCAGGCGTTTTTCGAATACCAAACGCTGATTACCCAGCTTACCGGGATGGACGTCTCCAACGCCAGCCTGTACGACGGCGGCAGCGCGGCGGCCGAGGCCGTGCTGATGGCGATCAATGCCACGCGGCGGTCGCGGCGGGTGGTGACCGCGGCAAGCGTCCATCCTGAGTATCGGCAGATTCTGGGCACCTACCTGGCCAACTTCGACACCGAACTGGTGACCATCGGCACGCCCGGCGGGGCGTTGTCGGCAGCCGATCTGGAAGCGGCGCTCAACGACGATACGGCTTGCGTGCTGGTAGAGCATCCGAACTTTTTCGGCTGCCTGGAAGACGTGCAAACGCTGGCCGAGTTAACGCACAAGGCCGGGGCTCTGTTCATCGTGGCAGTGGACCCGATCAGCCTGGGGCTGTTGAAACGGCCGGGTCAATACGGGGCCGACATCGTGGTGGCCGAAGGGCAGCCGTTGGGTATTCCCATGCTCTTCGGCGGGCCGTATTTGGGCATCATGGCCTGCCGCGAGCAATTCGTCCGCCGTTTGCCCGGGCGGCTGGTCGGACAGACCGTCGATCGGCGTGGGAATCGCTGCTGGGTACTCACGCTGCAAACCCGCGAGCAGCACATCCGCCGCGAGCGAGCCACCAGCAACATCTGCACTAACCAGGGGCTGTTGGCACTGCGGGCCGCCGTGTATCTGTCGGCGATGGGGCCGCACGGGCTCCGCCAGGTGGCCGAGTTGTGTTTGCAGAAGTCCCACTACGCGATCGAGCGGCTGACGGCGGGCGAGCAGTGGAGGACGGCGTTTTCACAGCCGACCTTCAAAGAGTTCGTGCTTCGCTCGACCCGCAAGCATGTGGCGGAGGCTTTGGACGCGGCCCAGCGGCAGGGGATCTTCGCGGGAATCCCCTTGGGACGTTGGTATCCGGAATTGGACGATTGCCTTCTGGTGGCGGTCACGGAAAAGCGGAGCAAGTTCGAGATCGATCGGCTCACTTCGCTGTCAAATGGCGTTGCCTGAACTACGTTCTTCAATATGCGAAACACCCGCGCCTTGCAGTTATTGTTTGAGTTGTCCAAGCCCGGCTTGCAGTCGGAGCGGATGCCGGAGTGCGACGTGCCCAAGCGGCCGCTTGCCCAGTGCCTGCCCGCGGAGGCGCTGGCGGATACGCCGCCGCCACTTCCCGAACTGGGCGAGCCGGACGTAGTACGGCACTTCGTGAACCTCTCCACGCTCAACATGTCGGTCGACACGCATTGCTATCCGTTGGGTTCCTGTACCATGAAGTACAACCCCAAGCGGAACGAGCGGCTGGCCGCGCTGCCGGGCATGGCCGACTTGCATCCCTATCAGCCTGACGCCACGATCCAAGGGCTGTTGGAGCTGCTCTACCAGTCGCAACGGATGTTGGCGGAGATTGCCGGCCTGGAGGCGGTGTCGCTTCAGCCCGCGGCGGGGGCCCACGGCGAGCTGACGGCCCTGCTCGTGGCGGCGGCCTATTTCCGCGACATCGGCCAGAAGCGGCATGTCGTACTGATCCCGGAGGGCGCTCACGGCACCAACCCGGCCAGCGCCACGATGGCTGGGTTCCGCGCCGAGCCGGTCAAGAGCACCGCCGGCGGATTCGTCGACCTGGACGATCTGCGGGCCCGACTCGACGATCAGGTGGCGGTGTTCATGATCACCAATCCCAACACGCTGGGGATGTTTGAAACGCAGATCGGCGCGATCGCCAAGATGGTGCACGAAGTGGGTGGTCTGGTGTACCTGGACGGGGCCAACATGAATGCCATCGTGGGCATCGCCCGGCCCGGCGATTTCGGCGCCGACATGATGCACTTCAACCCCCACAAGACCTTCAGCGGTCCTCACGGAGCGGGTGGGCCGGGCGCGGGGCCGATCGCGGTGAGCCAGCGGCTGGAGCCGTATTTGCCCTCTCCGATCGTGGTTCGCGATGGCGAAGATTATCGCCTGGACTTCGATCGTCCGCGGTCGATCGGCCGGGTGCGGAGCTTTTTCGGCAACACCGGCGTGTTGGTCCGCATGTATTGCTACCTGCGCACCCACGGTCCGCAGGGCTTGCGGAGCGTGGCGGAAAATGCGGTGCTCAACGCCAACTACCTTTTGGCACGGGTAAAGCATTTCCTGAGCGTGCCGCAGGGTGATCGTTGCATGCACGAATTCGTGGCTTCGGCCGCCCGACTCAAGGCCGAGCGGGGCATTTCGGCGATGGAGATCGCCAAGCGGTTGCTGGACTACGGTTTCCATGCGCCCACCGTCTATTTTCCGCTGATCGTCCGCGAGGCGCTGATGATCGAACCCACCGAGACCGAGAGCAAGGCCACGCTGGACCACTTGGCCGAGGTGTTGCTACGGATCATCGAGGAGCCGGCCGAGCTGCTGCACGACGCGCCCCACTCCACGCCGATCAGCCGCCCCGACGAGGTCTTGGCGGCGCGGAAGCCGATTCTCGCCTGGTCGCCCGCGGAAGGGGCAAAAGGTCCGGCCGGACAACCCATTGTCCCCAACCCTGTAACCTGAACACCGATAGCCTGCTGAAGGAGCCTCGGAATGCTGAAGACGCCGCTTGCGCCGATCGACTACACCATCATGCTGACCTACGTGGTGTTCGTGCTGGGGATCGGTTTCGCCTTGAAACGCTCGATGCGCACCAGCGCGGATTTTTTCCTTTCCGGGCGTTCGATTCCCGCGTGGATCACGGGGTTGGCGTTCATGTCGGCCAACCTGGGGGCGTTGGAATTGGTGGGGATGGCCGCCAGCGGCGCGAAATACGGGATCGCCACGGCCCATTTCTACTGGCTGGGGGCCATTCCGGCGATGGTTTTCCTGGCGGTGTTCATGATGCCATTTTACTATGGCTCCAAAGCCCGTAGCGTGCCCGAGTATCTCAAATTGCGGTTCGACGAGCGGACCCGCTGCTTGAACTCCATCACGTTCGCGGTGATGACCGTGTTCGCCTCCGGCATCTCCATGAATGCGTTGGCCAAGTTGTTGAACGAACTGCTCGGCTGGCCCTACGACCTCAGCCTCTGGATCTGCTCGGCGGTGGTGCTGGTGTATGTGCTCAAGGGCGGCCTCACTTCGGCCATCTATACCGAAGTGTTGCAATTCTTCATGATCGTGCTGGGTTTTGCCCCGGTGGTTTATCTGGGTCTCAAGGATGTTGGCGGTTGGACAAAGCTCTCTGGCGCCCTGGCCAACGTGGCCGCCAGCCCGCACGCGCTAGGACTCACCGATTCGGCAAGCAAGACCTTTGCGCCGGATGCCTGGACCAGTGCCTGGAAACCTCTCCTGGGCGGACCCAGCGCGAATCCGATGGGCGTCGACGTGTTCGCGATGGTCTTCGGTCTCGGCTTTGTGCTCAGCTTCGGTTACTGGTGTACGAACTTCCTGGTGGTGCAGCGGGCGATGGCCGCCAGGAACATGACCGCCGCGAGGCGGACGCCCTTGATCGCCTCGGTGCCGAAGATGCTTCTGCCGGTGCTGGTGATCCTGCCGGGAATGATCGCGGTTGCGCTGGCTTCGATGGGCAAGGATCACTACCGGCTACCACCCAAGCCGATCCACGGGGCCGTGTACAAGAAGTTGATTCCGGCCGTGCAAGCGGCCGCCGCCGCGCACCTCGATGCCGAGGCCGCGCTGGCCAAAATCAACGAAAGCATCGGCAAGGGCGCGAGCGAAGATTTGCAGTTGAATAAGGGCAAGATCGCGGCCATCGTCGGCGACAGCGCCGTCCAAAATCTGCAACCCTCTCCCGAGCAACTCGATCAGCTCAAGAATCGCCTTCAGGATGCCGTCACGGCCAACGACTATGACGGCGTGATCCTCTCGTTGGTGCGAAAGTATTGTCCGCCGGGTTTGTTCGGCCTGGCGCTGACCGCGCTCTTGGCCTCGTTCATGTCGGGCATGGCGGGCAACGTCACCGCGTTCAACACCGTCTGGACCTACGACCTCTACCAGGCCTACATGGCGCCCAACCGCAGCGACGAGCATTATATGTGGATGGGTCGCGTGATCACGGTGGTGGGCGTGCTGCTGAGTATCGCTTGCGCTTACTTCGCCAGTAATTACTCCAACGCCATGGACGTCATGCAGTTGGTGTTCGGTTTCGTCAATGCGCCGCTGTTCGCCACCTTCCTGCTGGGAATGTTCTGGTCGCGCACCACCAGCCACGGGGCGTTTTTTGGACTACTGGGCGGAACATTGACCTCGGCCGTGTTTCACGCCCTGACGCTGGCCACCGGCAACGCGCCGGGTATCAAGGGTGGTTACCTGGACGCGGTGCACAAATTCCCTAGCGAAATGGCGCAGAACTTCTGGCTAGCCACCTTTGCCTTTACGAGCTGCCTGGTACTGACCGTGGTGATTTCCGTCCTCACCCGGCGGAGCAAGTCGAACGACGAACTGCATGGCCTGGTCTACTCTCTGACCCCCAAGCTCAAGGACGAAGAGCAGAAGTGGTATCTCCGCCCGGCCGTGTTGGGGGCGGTGTTGCTGGCAGGTTGCGTGATCCTCAATTACATCTTCTGGTAGTCGCTATGGCGAATGCTGATAGCGACACGAACGCTTGCATATTGTTACGGTTCGTATCGTTTCAAACCGCGCAGAAATAAAAGGTAATCCCTATGCTCGATCTCCGTTTGCCGATTGGCATGATGTTTTCGCTGGTGGGCGGACTGCTGATAATCTATGGACTAGTCACCGCCTCCGACCCCGTGATGTACCAGCGCTCGCTCGGCATCAACGTCAATCTTTGGTGGGGCGTGGCTCTAGCGATCTTCGGTCTGACGATGTTCTACTTCAGCCGCCGCGACGCGAAACGGAATAAGCCGGACTGAGGCGACGTAATACTATGGCCTGCCGCCTGCTGATCGATCCGCCGGCCCTCGGGGCATGGAACATGGCGGTCGACGAAGTGTTGTTGGAAAGCGCCGCCCAATGCGGCGATTCGACGCTGCGGTTCTATTGTTGGTCGGAGCCGACGCTTTCGCTGGGGTACTTCCAGGAATATGCCGATCGCATCACGCACGTCTCCAGCCGCCAGGCGGCCGTGGTGCGGCGACTCACCGGCGGCGGCGCCATCCTGCACGACCACGAGTTGACGTATAGCCTGTCGGCCCCGGCCGAGCATCCCTGGGTGCGAGAGCGCGACCGGCTTTATGCCACGATCCATGCGGCCCTCATCGACGCGCTCGATGCGATGGGGGTTCGCGCGGTGCTTTGCAAGCCGGCCGCCGTGGGAACCGGCCCCGGCGAACCGCTGCTATGTTTTCAACGCCGTGCCTTGGGCGATGTGCTCATCGGCACCGCCAAGGTGGCCGGCAGTGCGCAGCGGCGTCGCCGCGGGGCGGTGTTGCAGCACGGCAGCGTGCTTTTGGCACGTTCGGCAGCCGCGCCGGAATTGGATGGGCTGTCGGAACTGACCGGCCGGCCGATCGGCGCGGAACAGTTGTTGGCCGCCTGGCTACCCCTGCTCCAGCAGAGTTTGGCGGCCGATTGGCAGCGCGGTGGGCTTTCCGAGCAGCAGCAAATTGAGGCCATGTTACTGAGCACCAATCGCTATGCGGCCGCCTCGTGGACCGAACGTCGCGGTCGCTGATTATCGGTGTTCTGTGGATTAACGAACGGATTGTGGAACAACGACCGCGCGTTTGACGCCCCCGCGCGGCGGTCCATGGGTTTTCTTGCCGTTCCGATCTCAACACTGGACAGAATAGTTCGCGCAGGGGGGTGGTTGGGGTAATCGGAATAATCACGGCCGTTATTGGAGATCCCCGCCTTGGTCAACTGCCGCGCATGCTTATAATAGGTAGGGCGGTTGGTCTTCGTCGCGGGCTGATCCATCGTGTAGAGCGGTATTTGCGCTGACCACCGATTGGACTACAGCGGGTGTTTTTTCAGGGCCGCTTGCGTAAGCGGTATCAGCAATGGACGTGAAATTGATCGTTGTGGGCGGAAAAAATGCCGGCCGGCAATTGCCGATTTCCGCGCCGAGGTTTGTGATCGGACGGGGAGCGGATTGTCAACTCCGGCCCGGCAGTCCCCTGGTGGGGACGCATCACTGCGCCATCCTCGTCGAAGAGGGCCGGGCCGTACTGGAGGATCTGGGCACGCCTAGCGGCACCTTCGTCAACGGCAAGCAGGTCACTGGTCGACGTGAATTGCGGACGGGCGATCAATTGCGGATTGGGCCATTGGAGTTCGAGGTCCAACTGACGGTTACCGTGGGGGGTAAGAAGAAGTCGAAGGTCCAAAGTATCCAGGAGGCGGCCGCTCGGTTGGCGGAGACGACCGATCGCGACGAAATCGACGTCAGCGTTTGGATCGGCGACAGTTCCACCGATGAGTCGATCGGCGAGATTCTCCAAGAGCGGCGGGAGACGGCCACGGATTGGGCGGATGAAACGCCGACGGATCCGCACATGGAAGCGAACCCCGTGCCGAAACCCAGCGAAGCCAAGCCGGCGACCGCCAACAGTCGGGATGCAGCTGCGGACGTGCTTCGGCAGGTGTTCGGCAAGAAGTAGTGAATCGCCATCTTTGCGAGAGAATGACTTCCGTGAAAGCGAACCCGCCGCGCAAATCGGCCGCCATGATCGGCTTGGGGTTGGACAACGACGATGGGCATACTCGGCTCACCCGAGGCGACAATTTCGTGCTCTGCGGTGGGAGTCAGGACACGCACGCGGTGATGCAGGAAACCGCCCTGAAAATCAACGAGCGTCTGGATCGCCAGGGAAAGCGTCTGGAGGATGTCTCAGCGGGCGAGTTCGTTGCACTTTGCCGGGATGTTGTGCAGTCGCTGAAGAAGTGAGCCGTTTCTCCGCGCGCTGACTGCTGACGCTTTCCCCGTCTCCAGGGGTATCGTTGTTGCCCCTCCGCGGCCCGCACGCAAAATCTGCCCCTTCGGCACTTCTCGCGCAAAGCGATTCTTTTGATACCATTCACCAGCTTCGCTAGCTGATTCATCTTTCCTGGCCGGTTTTTTGGTGCTTTCTTGCAACAATGGCGCATTTTATCACGTGCGCGTTAACTTTCTGCACTGCACTGAAACCGGGGGTTCTGTCATGGTGAAGAGCAAGAAGACCACTGCCAATAGGGAATCGATCGAGGGCCGGAAGTCAGGCGTAACGAAACACGTGAAGAGCAGCGCGACACACGAAGAGGCCGAACCGATCATGGATCGCCGTGGCAAGGAACGACGAAAATCGACGGATCGCCGCAGCGAAAGCGTTCCCGTGGCGAGCGAACGGCGAACACTCGAACGCCGCGTCAAGGTTAATCGTCGCCGTCAGATTGACCCAACCACCTGTGAGCGGGACTACTCTGACGATGAGGTGCAGTTCATGAGCGCTTTGGAACAGTACAAACGCACTAGTGGGCGGATGTTCCCGACGTGCAGCGAGATCCTGGAGGTTCTACGTGGATTGGGCTATGAGAAGCGGCCCCCGCTTTCCGAGCCGGCGCTCGCGATTCCGCTTCCTCCTGCTGAAGCGACTCTAGTTCCCACCCGTTTGGTCGAATTGCCAGTCGGGGTCCCGAGCAACACCGTTAACAGCGTTTGAGCGTCGAATCCGCTCTTGCGTGGTTCGGCTAGGTCCGGTATTCTTCCGCCTCCTTGTGCTTCCGCAAGTGATCGCACATCTCGATAGCGAGGCGTCAACGTGATCCGAGCCAGCCAACGGGCGCGCAACGCCGCCGGGCGACGGGCTCTGCCCCTGCAGCGGTGTTTCCTCGCCATCGGTCTTTTGGTGGTCGTAAGTGGCTGCGGAAGCTTCGTTGCGCGAGGATACAACGCCGAAGGCGTGCGTAGCTTTCAGCAGGCACAGTACCAGCTCGCTCTAACCCAGTTTGGGGAGGCGATTCACGAAGATCCGGCGAACCCCGACGGCTATTACAATCTTGCCGCAACCTACCACCGTATCGGCAAAACGAGTAAGCGCCAGACCGATCTGGATCAAGCCGAAAGCTTTTACAACCAGTGCTTGGATCACGATCCGGAGCATCGCGACTGTTATCGCGGGCTGGCAGTGTTGCTGGTTGAAGAAAATCGTACGCAAGAGGCTTTCCGCCTGATCGAAGGCTGGGCCGGCCGGCAACCGGCATCGGCCGACGCGCGGATCGAATTGGCCCGGCTCAATGAGGAATGCGGCGACAAGAAGTCCGCTCAGGATCATCTGGTCGAAGCCTTGACCATCGAACCGAACAACGCCCGGGCATTGGCCGCGTTGGGAAAAATTCGCGAGGAATTGGGGCAACGAGCGCAGGCCGTGGCCAACTACCAGCGTTCGCTGTATCTGAATCCCTTCCAGCCCGAATTGGCGGCCCATGTGGCCGCCTTGCAGCAGACGGATCCCACGGTAGCGGCCGTTACGGCGCCGCAAGACGATCCATTGCGGACCGTCAACCGCGATTCGCTCCAGCGGCGGTAACGCGAGCGGGTTGATCCGCGGGTAAGCTGTGCCCATCGTCAAACGTCGACGCGGCCGGTACAATACTCGCTTTCCGCTGACTTCCGGAACTTCCTTCGTAGGTCACTCCGATTTGCGGGTTATGGTACGGCTGTCAGTGGGGTAATCCGTATTCTATAAGGTGGCAAGGTGCCCAAACAACGCCTGATGACGCCTGGCCCGACGCAGGTTCCGGAACCCTCCTTATTGGCGATGGCTCGGCAAGTGCCGCATCATCGCACAGCGGAGTTTCGTCAGCTTTTGGCGGAAGTGCGGGACGCCCTGAAATACGTTTTTCAGACCCAGAACGATGTGCTGATTCTCGCCAGTTCCGGCACTGGGGCCATGGAAGCCGCAGTGGCCAATCTGGTGCCCCAGGGCGGCAAAGCCATTGTATTAGAGTCGGGCAAGTTCTCCGAGCGTTGGACCGAGTTGTGCACCACGTTCGGCGGCCAAGTGATTCGCCACCAGGTGCCGTGGGGAGAGCCGTTCGATCCTCACGACGTGGCCCGGCTGCTAGAGCAGCATCCCGACGCGGTGGCCGTTTTTACCACCCTGATGGAAACCAGCACCGGTGTCGGGCACGACATTGAGGCGATCGGCCGAGTGGTCGGCCCGAGCAAGGCGCTGTTGGTGGTCGACGGAATCAGCGGAGTGGGTGTGATGCCCTGCCGCACCGATCTTTGGCAGATTGACGTGCTGGTGGTGGGCGGACAAAAAGCGTTGATGGTGCCCCCGGGGTTGGCCTTCCTGACCGTCAGTGCCGCGGCCTGGCGGCAGATCGAATCATTCCAGCGGCCCGTATTTTATTTCGATCTCTTGGCCTATCGTAAAGCGATGCAGAAACCCGACACGCCCTTCACGCCGGCGACGGCGTTGATCGTTGCGTTGGCTGAAAATCTGCGCGTGATGGCAAGCGAAGGGATCGAAGCGATCTGGGCACGCGGCGAACTGCTGAGCCAGGCGACTCGAGCGGGCGTCGCCGCGCTGGGGCTGTCGGTGTTCCCGGCGCGGCCGGCGGCCGGAATGACTGCGGCGTGCCTGCCGGAAGGAATCGACGGCAATGCCTTTACGAAGCGGCTGCACAGCCGATTCGGCGTAAGAGTTGCGGGTGGGCAGGGGCCCCTGAAGGGCAAGATCGTCCGCATCGCCCACTTGGGCATCATCGACGAGTTGGATATTCTCGCAACTCTGGCGGCGATCGAGTTGGTGCTTGTTGAGATGGGTGGAAACGTTAAGCTAGGGACGGGCGTGGGGGCGGCCAGCCGGGTTTTCGCCGCCGCCACGGCTGTGTCCAAGCAGGAGCTATCTTCTAACTTTTAATCCTCAATTCCTTTCGAGTGAAGCCATGCCACGAATCATCGTTCTCGACCCATTGTCCGAAGAAGGTTTGGCCATGTTGCGATCGGCCAACAATATCGAGGTCGAAGTCCGCACCGGACTCAAAGGCGACGCCCTGAGAGATTCGCTGCGCGAGTTCGACGGGGCCATCTGTCGCAGCGGGGTGAAGATCACGGCCGAAGCTCTGGAGGGGAATCGGCGGCTGCGGGCCATCGCACGCGCCGGGGTCGGCGTTGACAATATCAATACCCAAGCGGCGACACGGCAGGGGATCGTGGTGATGAATACCCCGGCTGGCAATACGATCTCCACGGCCGAGCACACCATCGCCATGATGTTGGCCTTGTCGCGGAGCATCCATCCGGCCTACCAGAGCCTCGTCGAGGGACGCTGGGACCGCAAGAACTACATGGGCACGCAACTGGCCGGCAAGACCTTGGGAATCATCGGTTTGGGTCGCATCGGCCAGGCGGTGGCCAGTCGCGCCGCCGCCTTGGAGATGAAGCTCTTGGGCTACGACCCGTTCCTCTCCGCGCAGCGGGCCAAGGAGTTGGGAATCGAGACCTACGCCACGGCACGCGCGATGTTGCCGCACGTCGACTATCTCACCGTGCACACTCCACTCAACGACGAAACCCGCAACCTCGTGGGTAGCAAAGAAATCGAGACCATGAAGAAGGGGGTACGGTTAATCAATTGTGCCCGCGGCGGCATCTACAACGAGCAAGCGCTGGTTGAAGGGCTGCAGAGCGGACATTTGGGCGGCGTGGCCTTAGACGTCTACAGTAGCGAGCCTTGCACCAATAGCCCTTTGTTCGGGATGCCCAACGTGCTCTGCACGCCGCACCTTGGGGCGAGCACCGAAGAGGCCCAGGCCAACGTGGCTCTGGAAGCGGCCGAACTGTTGATCGATTTCTTCACCACCGGCGCGATCCGGCAGTCGGTCAATATCTCCCCGCTGGATCCGAAGACCCTGGAATCGCTGCGCGGCTACCTCAACGTGGCCTACCGGCTGGGGTTGCTGCTGGCGCAGGTCGATCACTGCCCGCCGTCGTCGTGCCGGCTGATCTACAAGGGCGAGGTCGCCCGCAAGGATACCCACTTGCTCTCGGCAGCCTTTGCGGCCGGGCTGCTCCAGGAAGCGATGGACGAGGACGTGAACATCGTCAATTCGGAGGTGCTGCTGAACGAACGGGGAATCAAATTGCTGGAGGAATGCAATCAAACGATGGGCGACTTCAGTTCATTGATTACCGCCGAGGTTGTCACCGACGAGCGGACGGCAGTGGCCGCCGGCACGTTGTTCGGCAACGCCATGCCGCGGTTGGTGCAAAAAGGAAATTGCCGTCTGGAAAGCTACCTGGACGGGATCCTGTTGATCTTCCTGCACCGTGACGTGCCGGGCATCATCGGCAAGGTCGGCAACGTGTTCGGACGCCACCAGGTGAATATCGCGCAGATGTCGGTTGGCCGTAGCGAGAACAAGCCGGGCGGCGAGGCGATCGGTGTGCTGGCCTTGGATTCGCAGCCGCCGGAGAAAGCTCTGGCCGAGGTCAATGCCCTGGATGACGTGACCCGCGCTTGGATCGTCAAGCTGCCCCCGGCCGGGCAACTGCCGTCGTGGATGGGCGGGTAGGCTGCCGTAGAGCGTCGGCAGCCAATTCAGCGATCATTCCGGTCCGCTCAATCAGGGTGTGACTGAAGGTCTCGTCGCGCGCCGCCAGCGGGAGACCAATACCCTGTCCGCCTGGCAGCGTCGAAGACCTGCGCCGAGCGAGACCTGGGGCTGGAGGCTCTCGTTAATAACAAGCCGCGCTGACATTAATATCTTCTGCCCGCTACCTTTCTCACTGCCGACTGTCTGCCGCCCGGTCCTTATGTCACGCTCGATACAGGTCGAACTGCATCCACCAAATTCCGCAATATACCCATCAATTACAATTTACCGAGTCTATTCGGTTTGCCGATGAACGGTTACGGAGAAGCTGCACTTCTCCTCAAGTTCGCACGCTTCGCGACGCCCACCCGTTCCCCCGAACCTCAGTTAGGCAGAAATCGGCAATCTGTGATGATGGAAATAGAGCTCAACCATCGGGTTTCGACTGCACTGGAGTGCAACCCCCACCTTTCCCGCCGCAACTTGCGTTTCGAGAACAACCAAGGACGCGTTGTTCTGCTCGGCATTGTCGACTCATACTACCAGAAGCAGATGGCCCAAGAGGCCCTGCGTCACGTCGAGGGAGTTCGCGAGATCAGCAATCAGCTCGAAGTGAGCTGGGCATAGGCACCGCATTCGTAAAGCGGAATTCATGCCGTTCGAACGGACTAAAGTCCGTTCGACTTACCGCGGATGCCGGGGCAGGATCCCGCCCGACACCGCGTCTTCGCGGTCTACGTAGGGGACGAACGCGCCATCGAGCGCCCGGTCCAGCAGCGCGCGGCGATTTTCCGCCGACAGGCCGCACACGCGCATCACGCCCCCGTGTTCCGCGATCCGGTCGTGCAGTTGGATCAACTGCTCGATCAACGGGTCGTCCAGACAATCAATCTGGTCCAACTCCAGCACGAGCCGATGGGTGAAGTGCTGTTCCAACACCGACCACAATACATCGACCAGGGGGCAAGAAGCGACGACGTCCTTGGTGGGATGCTTGACCTTCACGATGAGCCAGTCCGGCCCACGCTCGGTTTCAAGTTCCCAACCCGAGCATACCTTCAACATCATGCCACTCCTTGAGCAAGGCTCTCCGAGGCCTACCAAGGGACTCGACTCCATGCCAGTTCATCCTATGTGACGACAAAGTTGTTGCAATACCTCCGAAGAGGAATATGCGAATATTTAACAAAATTCGCAAATGTCTTACCGGCCCGGCTGAGAGCAGCTCGGCTAGAACAATGGCCGTTGGCCGCCGCCCGGATTATCCGTGGCCGGCGGCAGGATGCCGATGTGTTCGAAGCCGCCAGGGGTGAGCCGGCGGCCGCGGGGCGTGCGGACCACAAGCTCGGACCGCAACAGGAACGGCTCCACCTCGTCGATCAACGTATCCGTCACAAGGTTCATGGTGTGGGCGACGGCTTCCACGCCCACCGGCCCGCCGCCGAACACCCGGGCGATCGTCTCCAGGTACTTGCGATCCTGTGGATCGAGGCCCAAGCGATCGATTCCCAGCATCGTCAGGGCGTCGTGCGCCACGCGGCGGGTGATGTGTCCGTCGCTCTTGGCCGTGGCGTAGTCGCGGACCCAGCGGAGCCGGTTGTTAGCCAATCGCGGCGTGCCCCGGCTGCGGTTGGCAATCTCCGCCGCTGCATCATCGTCGATCGTGACCCGCAGTTTGCGGGCGTTGCGACCGACGATCACGGCCAACTCGTCGACGGTGTAGAAGTCGAGGTGCTGCTGCATCTGAAAGCGGTCGCGCAGCGGGGCCGAGAGCAGGCCTGTCCGCGTGGTGGCCCCGATCAGCGTGAAGGGCTTCAGCGGCATATTCATGGTCCGCGCGTTCATTCCCTCCCCGAGCGTAAGGTCGATGCGGAAATCTTCCATGGCCGGATAGAGGAACTCTTCCACCGACTTCTGCATGCGATGGATTTCGTCGATAAACAACACCGAACGCTCTTCGGCATTGGTCAGATAGGGGATGACGTCTTTGGGGGCTTTCAAGGTCGCGCCGCTGGCAATCTGGCAACTCACCTGCAAGTCGCGGGGGATGCAGGTGGCAAAGGTGGTTTTTCCCAGCCCCGGCGGGCCGTCGAAGAGAATGTGGCCCAGCGGCTCGGCACGCTTCATCGCCGCTTCGATGGCGATGCGGAGCCGGGCGTACACTTCCCGCTGGCCGACCATTTCGTCCATGTGTTGAGGACGGAGGTCGCGATCTTCATCGCCAAGCGGAGTCGACGGATAGAGGATGGGCTCACGAGTCACGGGTCGACGGTGGACGGTGGACGGTGGACGGTGAAAGATGAACGCAAGTATAGCAGAAACGACACAAAAGGTGGAGCGTGGGGTATGGTGCGGGGGGTGTCAAGTGATCACTCCGCACTCCGCACTCCACCCTCCACTTTTTCGCTCCCCCCCTGGCTGTGCTGGTAGATCGCTTGTAGCAGGCTCTGCACGTCGGCATACTTCCGCTTCTTAGCCAGCGCGGCGTCCAGCAGGCGGCGGGCCTCCACCTCGTTGTGACCCAATTGACGCAACACCACGTAAGTCTCGGAAACCACGTCGGGCTCGACTTCCGATTCGACCTCCTGCCGGGCGACCATCAGCGCGAACTTGGGCACCTTCCGCCGCAGTTTGGCGATCACCCGCTCCGACATCGCCGCACCGATCCCCGGCAGACTGGAGAGGGTCTTCGTGTCCTGTTCTTCGATGGCGATGGCCACGTCTTTGACCGGCCGCACCATCGCCCGCAGGGCTTTGCGAACTCCGATGCCGTCGACGGAACAAAACAGCTCGAAGAATTCCCGTTCCACCTCGCTGAGGAATCCGATCAGGCGGGGCGTCATGCGGCCCTGCATGGGATTGCCTTCGAGATACTCGATGGTGTGCAGGCTGATTTCCTGGTTCAACAGGCTTTGCAGTTGCCGGCGGTTGTATTCGGGAATCAGCACCTCGTATTCGAACGGCCCGGCGCGGAGGGTGAGCGCGTTCTCTTCCAACAACACCAACTGGCCGGTGATTTTGGTGATCAACTGCGAAACTCCTTGGGCTTGTCCTTGAGATGATAATGGCAGAGCGCGGCGGCCAGGGCGTCGGCCACGTCGGGCGGGTCGGGCAGTTGGGCCAGGCCCAACTCGAACTGCACTGCCCGCTGCATCTGCCCCTTGGGCGCCCGGCCGGCCCCGGTGAGGATCTTCTTGATCTGCGTGGCCGAATAGCTGATCACGGGGATGCCGGCCTGGGTGGCGGCCAGGCAGATCACGCCGCGGGCGTGGCCCATGAGGATGGCCGTGCGCGGCCGCTTGTAGTGCGAGTACAATTCTTCCAGGGCCATCATGTTCGGCCGCAGCGACGCGATCACGTCGACGATGCCGGCATAGATACTTTGGAGCCGCACGGCCAGGTTGCCGGTGGTGCGGCCGCGGACCACGCCCGCCTCGCATAGCCGCAGACGCCCGCCGGAGACCTCCAGCACGCCGTAGCCGGTGATGTGCAGGCCCGGATCGACGCCGAGAATGCGGTCGGCCGCGTGGTCGTTGGGTTTGGTCATCATGAGGATGACTGCGAAGTGCCGCCTTCCGCCTGCCGCGTTGCGTCTTCGGCCGTGGTCATTTCTGCACGCTCCATTCGGTGCCCCCGGGGCGGTCCTCCAGCACGACGCCCATCTCGGCCAACGAGTTGCGGATCTTGTCGGCCATGGCGAAGTTCTTGCCCTTGCGGGCGTCGGCGCGGACCTGGATCAACAACTCCACGAGCTTGCCGGTGAGTTGGTCGTTGCCGTCGGACTTTTGCGCAGGCGGCGTGCGGAACAGGCCCAGCGTGAGCGCCAATTCGCGGAAGGTGGTCGCGCCGCGCTGCAAGGAAGCGGCCTTGGCCGCGTCGCGGCGGCCGGGCTCCTCGAGCTTCTCGTCGTCGCAGTACTTGTTGAGCCGCCGCACCAGGTCGTAGAGCACCCCGATCGCCCCGCCGGTATTGAAGTCGTCGTCCATCCACTCCAGGAACCGCTTGCGCATCTCGGCCACGTCGAGCAGCAGCGGGTCGCCGGCGGGGTCGAATTCGCCGTCGCCGCGGCGGGCCGGGGCCGCGATGGAGTAGAAGTCCGCACCGGTGATCCGCTGGCAGCGCTTGAAGAAGCGGTAGAACGTTTCCATGCCCGTTTCGACCTCGCGGATGTGGCTTTCGCTGAAGTCGATGGGACGGCGGTAATGGGTGGCCAGGAGGAAGAAGCGGATTGCCTCGGGCTGGAAGTCCTTGAGCATTTCGCTGAAGGGGCTGGCCCCCCGCGACTTGCTGATCTTGCCGACATCCTGGGCGGCCATGTCGCCTTCGGCGGGCCGGGTGCTGCGGCCGCCGACCTTGCCCGCCTCGTTCGAGGCCTGCATCAGGCCGTTGTGCATCCAATACTTAGCCATCGGTTGGCCGTTGCGCGATTCGCTCTGGGCGATCTCGTTTTCATGGTGCGGGAAGACCAGGTCCAGGCCGCCGCCGTGGATGTCGAAGGTCGCGCCGAGCAGCCGCTGGCTCATCACCGAACATTCGATGTGCCAGCCGGGCCGGCCGGGGCCCCAAGGGCTGTCCCACGACGGTTCGCCGGGCTTGGCCCGTTTCCAGAGGGCGAAGTCGGCGGCCGAGCGTTTCCGTTCCACCGTGTCGCCCCCTTCGCCGAGCATGGCGTCGGGAGTGCGATGGCTGAGCTTGCCGTAATCCTTGCACTTGGCGACGTCGAAATACACGTCGCCTTCCGATTCGTAGGCGAAGCCCTTGGCGATCAAATCGGCCGTGTAGCGGATGATCTCGCCGATATTGTCGGTGGCGCGGGGGAAACAATCGATGGTGTCGACGCCCATCGCCGCGAGGTTCCGCATGTAGTCGGCCGTCATGTCGGCGGCCAACTGCGGCATGGGCATGCCGCGGGCGTTGGATTCGTTGATCAGCTTGTCGTCGACGTCGGTGATGTTCACCACCCACTTCACGTCGTAGCCGCAGTAGACCAGGTAGCGCTTGATGGCGTCGAAGATCACCGGGCCGACCATGTGGCCGATATGGCTGGGCTTGTAGACCGTGGGTCCACACAAATACATGCCCACCTTGCCGGGCTCGACCGTCTCGAAGGGCTCTTTGTTCTTAGAGAGAGTATTGAAGACTCGAATCATGGCAATTTCCGTAATGCGATGTCCAAGGCTGGGGGGGCACAGACCGACGGGGTTACGCTCCGGGCACGGGGATCTTGGCCGCCGGCTCCAGCAGCGCCACGCACTGGGCGGCCACGGCCTCTTCGCGGCCGATCGACCCCACCTGCTCGCCGGTCTTGGCTTTGAGGCCGATGTTTTCCAAGTCGATTTCCAGGATTGACGCCAGCCGTTCGCGGATGGCTTGCTTGTAGGGGAGCAGCTTGGGGCGTTCCAGGAAGACCACGCAATCGATGTTGCCGATCCGCCAGCCCAAGGCCCGAATGGCGGCCAGGGCGGAGCGGAGCATTTCGGCCGAGTCGCGGTGGCGGTTGAGCGGATCGGTGTCGGGGAACATCTGGCCGATGTCGCCCAGCGCGGCCGCGCCCAGCAGGGCGTCGGTGATCGCGTGCAGCAGGGTGTCGCCATCGCTATAGGCGATGGACTGGCGGTTGTGGGGGATGTCGATTCCGCCCAACTTCAGCGGCCCGCCGGGAGCGAGCCGGTGGGTGTCGTAGCCGATTCCGACGCGTGCAATAGGCGTGGCTGTTTCTCCTTAGGTCCGGGGAACCGCGAACGGGGCGAGCCGGATTATACCCCCGGAAGTCGAGTTGAACAACGCAGGGCAGGGGAAGGGCAGGGGGGAAGGCGGAAGGCGGGATGGGGAAGGGCAGGGGAGGGGAGAAGGGGAGAAGGGGAGAAAGCGGTGGTCGAACAGGGAGGAAAATACTTCGCACATCACTTGCTGCCTACTGCTTACTGCCTGCTTCCCGCTTGGCCGTCGAACACAAAAAAACACGCGGTGTTCGACTGCGTTCGGCTACTCACAATGGTGTACCAGTGAAACCAACCGATGTGCGGTGTCGAACGTCGAACGCATGCTTCAGGCGTTCGATTTTTACGTTGAGCGGCGCGGCTGGAAGTCGTTTCTTTGTCGGGTCTTGCGCCCCGGCTCGCTGCTGTAACTTTTTACTTCTTCTGGGCTACGTGCTCCATTTTGCCACCTCTGAGGGTTAATCAAAGGGTCCGTTGTGTATATGCACGATTGCTGTTCGAGGGGTGGCAAATGACGCGCGCCGCGCAGGGTGATGTCAACCACTCGAACGTCGTGTTTCATGGAACGCGGCGATAGCTGGCGCGGGAGGGGGCGGATGGCAAAACGGGTCAAGCGGATGCCCTCTTGATTGTGCGTGGCGAGACGTCTCCTGGCGTCCGGTGCCGAGACTTGCGCGGCATCCTACCGCGATGGCTGGCACAATTGCAAGCAAGAAACGCTTACGCGGGCGTCTCGCCCGCTGAGTGGAGCGATATCCCGGCGCCGATTGACCATGATGAGACGACCCCGGAGGGGTCGTAGAGGCTGCGACCCCTCCGGGGTCGAGGATTGGGCGACGACGGGGACCCCGGGTCGCGAAGCGCGACCCGGGGCTAATGGCTGGCATCCCTTCGGGATGGCGGAAATTGAATGGGGGCGTTTTCATCCGGGGCTAATGGCTGGCATCCCTGCCGGGATGGAGGGAATCGAACCCGGAGGGTTCGGAGCCATTAGCCGGGTGGTTGAGCAGAGCGATACCCCGGGTGCCGATGGATCCTGACGCGAGACGACCCCGGAGGGGTCGTAGAGGCTGCGACCCCTCCGGGGTCGCGGGGCGGGCAACGACCGGGCCCCCGGGTCGCGAAGCGCGACCCGGGGCTAATGGCTGGCATCCCTTCGGGATGGCGGAAATTGAATGGGGGCGTTTTCATCGCGGGGCTAATGGCTGGCATCCCTGCCGGGATGGAGGGAATCGAACCCGGAGGGTTCGGAGCCATTAGCCGGGTGGTTGAGCGCAGCGATACCCCGGGTGCCGGTGTATCCTGACGCGGGACGACCCCGGAGGGGTCGCAGAGGTGCGACCCCTCCGGGGTCGAGGATTGGGCGATGACGGGGGACCCCGGGTCGCGAATCGCGACCCGGGGCTAATGGCTGGCATCCCTTCGGGATGGCGGAAATTGAATGGGGGCGTTTTCATCGCGGGGCTAATGGCTGGCATCCCTGCTGGGATGACGTAAATTGAATGCGGGTTTTTTCACGGAGCGGGGCGAATGGTCGGCATCCGTTCGCGTTGACATCGCATTGTGCCGCAACATCTCAGCGAGGGAGCTTCCCATGGCGTCGACCTATCTCAGTCTTCACTACCACCTTGTATTCGGAACGAAGAACCGAGAGCCTTTGATCGCGCCGCAATGGCGCTGCCGTCTGCACGAATACCTTGGCGGCACGATTTCCGGCCTCGGCGGATTTTCGCAGGGGATCGGCGGCGTGGCGGATCACGTTCATCTTTTCGTCGGTTTGAAGGCCACCCATTGCTTGGCCGATTTCCTGCGTGAATTGAAAAAGGCCTCCTCGGCGTGGGTTCACGAGAAAATCGGCCTGCCATCGTTTGCCTGGCAGGAGGGCTACGCGGCGTTCACGGTGAGCGCGACGGTCCGGGGAGCGGTTCGGAGCTATATTGCCGATCAAGAGGAACACCATCGCCTGAAACCGTTCCGCGAAGAATTGTTGGAAATGCTCCATAAGGCCGAAATTGAATTTGACGAAAAATATCTTGATTGACACGTCTGCGACCCCTCCGGGGTCGAGGGTTGGGCGACGACGGGGACCCCGGGTCGCGAAGCGCGACCGCGGGGCTAATGGCTGGTATCCCTTCGGGATGAAGGAAACTGATTGGGGGTGTCTGCAACGGGCCCGGACGTTGGCGGAAAATGAACCCGGAGGGTTCGGAGCCATTAGCCGGGATCATTCACGGCCCAATGGAAGGCGCGAAGCGAAAGCGAGGGAACCATCAAGACTTAGCCTCGCTTACGCTTCGGGTTTAAATTGCGCACACTGCGTCCGCACGTCCCTTGCCGTGAATAATCCGGGTTAGCCGGGTGGTTGAGCGGAGCGATACCCCCGGTGCCGATGGATTATGGCGCGAGGCGACCTTGGAGGGGTCGCAGGATTGGGCGACGACCGGAACCCCGGGTCGCGAAGCGCGACCGTGGCGAGCGAGACCCGAGAAGCCAGTAACAGAGCCCGGTACCCGATGTGCGTCAGGTGATGACGATCGACGTCGTGAGGTTGGAGTAAACCGCCTTGCTGGTCGAGAAATCGAACATGTAACCGCTGAGGTAGTAGGTTCCCGCGGCGACGCCGGTGGTGTTCCAAGCGTACGAGCCCGTGCCGTTGGCGGCGGTCACCCCGTCGATTTCGATCCAGACCTCGTGGGCATCGAACGCCGCGGCATCCGCGTCATATCCCAGCGTGATCTTAGTCAGCCCCGCCACGTCGACATTCGTCGCAGTCCATTGGATGGTGACGCTCGTCCCAGAGGTGAATGTTCCCGCGCTCGGGCCGGCGAGCGTAAAGGCGGGTGGAGCGCCGCCGGTGATGACAATCGCGACCGGATGGATAAGCCCCTCTTGCGTAGCGAGTTGAGAGTAAACCGCCTTGCTCGTCGAGAAATCATACATGTAGCCACTGAGGTAGTAGGTCCCCGAGGCGACGCCGGTGGTGTTCCAACGGTACGTTCCCGTGCCGTTGGCCGCAGTAACCCCGTCGACCTCGATCCAGTGCTGGTTGGCGTCGAAGGCTGTGCTATCTGGGTCGTAGCCAAGGCTGATCTTGGTGGGCCCCGTTACATCGACGTTTGCCGCCGTCCACTGGATCGTGATGCTCTGCCCGGCGACAAACGTCCCCACGCTCGGGCCGGTGAGCGTAAAGGCGGGGGGAACGCTGCCGGTGATGACAATCGGCGCGGTGAGGTGGGAGAAAACCGCCTCGCCGTTCGAGAAATCATACATGTAACCACTGAGGTAGTAAGTTCCCGCGGCGACGCCCGTGGTGTTCCAGGCGTACGAGCCCACACCGTTGGCGGCGGTGACCTGGTCCACCTCGATCCAGTGCTGGTTGGCATCGAAGGCCGTGGTATCCGCGTCGTAGCCCAGGCTGATCTTGCTGGGCCCCGTTACATCGACGTTTGCCGCGGTCCATTGGATCGTCACGCCTCGGCCTGCGCTGAATGTTCCCGAGGTGGGGCCGGTGAGCGTAAAGGCCGGGGGACCGATCGCGATCGACGTATCGAGGTGGGAGTAAACTGCCTGGCCCGTCGAGGGATCATACATGTAACCGCTGAGGTAGTAGACGCCCGGGGCGACCCCGGCGGTGTTCCAACCGTACGCGACCGTGCCGTTAGCGGCAGTGATACCGTCAATTTCGATCCAGCGTTGGTTGGCGTCGAAGGCTGTGGCATCCGTGTCGTAGCCCAAGCTGATTTTGGTGGGCGCGGCCACGTCGACGCTCGCCGCTGTCCATTGGATCGTCACCGTCTGTCCGGCAACAAATGTCTCCGCGCCGGGGCCGGTGAGTGTAAAGACGGGGGCGGGGCCGAACTTAATCAGGAAGGCATTGGTGCTGCCGCTGGGTTGCACGGTAAAAGAATTGCCCAGGATGGTGGCGGTGCCCTGGAAGCTACCGGTGGCATAGGCGTTCCCGCTGGCGTCGAGGGCAAGCCCATCGACCGCGTTGTGATCGTTCGTCTGGCTGCTGACGCTGGCAACCCACTGGCAGGCGAGGTTCGCGCCCATCCCGCCGGGGCTGAACTGGGCGACAAAGCCGTCGGTGGCGCCGGAACTCGTCAGGCTGGACGAGCCGGAAGCCGGATTGAAGCCCACGGTGCCCGCGAAGTCCCCGCCGACCTCAACGTATCCAGTGTGGGAGGCGGCATTGGGAACAATAGCGATGCTATTGGCGACGCTCGTGCCCGATCCAGTCGCTTGATAAGGGAAATCAGGGTAATTCGCTCCTTGAACTCCGGAAGAACTTATCTCGTCGACGACAAGGGTGGACTGGGATGTCGTGGAAATGATCGTGCCCGCGACGTAGATATCTCCATAGTTGGGGTTAGTGAGCGAAGTACCGGTGGTGTCGACGGCAATCGCGCCCGCTGAGTTAATGGTGTTTGACACCGCGAATCGGCCAGGTACGGGTGTTTGACCCAGCGCATCGGCCCAAGCGAAGCCCTTGCTCGGGAGATTGAAATCGGCGACAAAAATACCCGTGCCGACCGACGCGGTTAGCGTCGTGGAACCGAGCGTGACCGAGCCCTGAAACGTGCCCATCGAGTAGATGTCGTTCCCGCTGGGCGACAAGGCCAGGCCGTCAGAAACGGCGTTGGTGGCCCCGGTGCCGCTCCAGCCTTTCCCGTAGACGAGATTGCCTGACGGACTGAATTCGAGGGTAAAGACGCCCGTCCCGGTGCTGTTATCGGTGAGGTTGGATGAGAGCGGATGGGGAATTCCGCCGTTGTCCGTCGTGCCCGTTATCGCATTGTTGAACGTACCGGAGACGAAGATCGTGTTTGTGCTGCCGTCAACGAGCAGATTGCGCCCCTCGTCGTAGTACGTGCTCGCGCTGCCGGCCGACTGGTTGGCAGCCTCGGCCCAGAGCAGGTTGCCGTTCGGGTCGTACTTGGCGACGAACACGTCGTAGCCGGGATTGCTATCGGAGAGAGTGGTGACGGCGGCCGTCGCGTTGTTGGCCAGCCCGTTATCAAAGTTGACGGTGCCCGAGAAAAAGCCGGTGACGTAGACGCAGCCGCCGCTGTCCACCGCGACGCCGCAGGCAGTTGCAGTGCCGCTGCTCGAGCCGATACCGGTGGCCCATTGCAATGCGCCGAGCGACGTATACTTGGCGACAAACGCGGAGCCGCCGACCGTGGCATTGCCGGCAGTGTCGGAAACTCCTAAGCCGGGATCAAAATCGGCGGTGAACTTGTACGAGCCGGTCACGTAGGCGTTGCCCGAGGCGTCGGTGGCCACGTTGTTGCCCACGCTGGCGGTGTTGTAGACCTGGTTGCCCGCCAACGCGGTCGCGTAGCCGTTGATCTGGCTGCCTGCCAGGGTGGACGCGAAGGCATAGTTCACGCTGCCGTAGATACCGACGTTGAGTGTGCCGGAGGTGAGGATCGGGGTCTGGCCCAGAGTGTCGCCCGCCGGGAGCGTGCTCGGATTGTTATACACGTCGGCCGTGGTAAACGACGCATAGCCAACGGGCGCGCGAACCACCGCTTCGTAATTGTCGCCAGAATTCAAGCCGGTGAAGGAGAAGCCTCCGCTGGCATCGGTGACGGCCACCTGGGAATACGTCACGTTCGCGAGCGAGGTGTCGATGAGTTCGACCGCGGCCCCCGCCACGCCGGCTTGCGTTGAGTACGTGCTATCCGTAACGTTTGCCGCGTGGAAAACATGGCCGCTTAACGAGGTAATCCCGGAGAGCAGGCGGCGATCTTCCAACGATTCGCAGAGAAGCAGCCGATGCCGGGCCCGCTGGCGAGGCGAGTTGATTGCCGGAGCCTTCCCAATCCGCCCCCAGATGGTTTTTTTCTGCTGCTTGTTGCGTGCCACGTTGTTACCCTTGTGTTCAACGTCGAGTGCGTGCAGGGATGGCTCGCTGCCGCAGCCCATCAACCCGCGCCAAAACGCCCCTCAGCAGGCTGAGCGGCATTATTAACATCGTAACTTCGCGATGGGAGAATCTATATAACCCACGGATGCGGAATATATAATGTCGGTTCGTGCTGGAAAAATACACAGAGTGGGGCTGATGGCTGGCATCGCTCGGGATGGCGGAATGAGATGTAGCGACACATTCGGCGCGGCTGTGCCGGCGGACGGCCGACTTTGGATGTCGGGCGAGGGCCGCTTCAGAGACCGTCCGCCTTTCGGAGCCGTCATTGACGAGCACTTGCGGCGACTCCAAAGGCGGATGGAATCTGCCACGCTCCGCTGGCCGCACGCTGTGGCGTGGGGTTGCGGCGCGGGGTAAAATGCGGCTGCTGCCGATCGAAGGTGTTTTGCCCGTTGCGACCGAATTCCTACGAAAGGGTGAGAGCCATGAGAACCCGCCTGTTGGGCGTTGTGCTTGCGATGATCCTTGGCCCAGTTGCGGCGGCCGACGAAGCGGCGCTACGGCTGGCCGAGCCCTGGGAGACCGCGTATAGCGGCAACGACGCCACGGGGAAACACGTCATTGCCCTGTGGGAGTTCACGCCGGGGGCGGAAGCCCGCGACGCCTCGGGGCACGGCCACGAACTGAAGCTCGAAGGCGTGCGAGCGGTGGCGGAGGGCCGCTTCGGCGGCTGCCTGGAATCGTTCGCGGCCGAAGGCTCCTGCGGAGAGCGGCGTCACGCGGCGATCGCGAAGTCGCGGCCGGAGCTGAGCCCCAAGGGGCCGTTCACGCTGGAAATGTGGATCAAGCCCAAGCCGGAGTTGGCCGGCTATGGCGAGTCGTTGCTGCTGGACAAGAAATACGTCGCCGACGACGATTACCAGCTCATCCTCGGCGTGGCCGATCCCTTGGGACGGCGGGCGCTGCGGGCCAACCTGGGGTTCGGCGGCGATTCGGCGACCTGGCATGCCGACGGCTATCGATTCGAGCCGGGCAAGTGGCACCACCTGGCCTTCGTCTACGATGGCCAAGGGAAAGGGTCGTTCTATATCAACGGCGAGCCGCAAGGGAGCGCCACCATCGCGGGGCGGAAACAGATCAGCCCGGGCAAACACCCGCTTTCGATCGGCGATCGCGTCGGCAGTTGCTACCACGGCTTTCCCGGCTGGATCGACGAGGTCCGCATCTGCGGCGAAGCGCTCGAGTATCGCCGCGCCAAATTGGAGCGGATCTCCGAGCGGAGCGTGTTTCAACGCATGGAGCCGGGCGCCACGCTGCGGCTGGCACTGAGTAACTTGCAACGCGTGCCGCTCGACGCCCGGCTGACGATCGCGATGGGCGGCCTGGCCGCGAAGCAGATCGAGGTGCCCCGGCTGGCGGCGGGCGCGACCACGATCATTGAGTATCCGCTGGACACCAGCCTGCGTCCCGACGCCTACCGTGCGACGGCGCGGCTGAGCATTGCCGGGCCGAAGCCTTACGAAGGTCGCGAGGCGATCGAGTTTCGCATCGTGCCGCGCCGCCCGCCGCAGCAGTTCCCGGTGCTGATGTGGGGCGTGGCGGGGCGGATCGTCGACGAGCTGCCACGGTTGAAGCGGATGGGCTTCACCCATGCCCTGGGGCTGGGCGCCGACTGCGCGAAGATCTTTCTGGCGGGCAAGGCGACCGCGCCCGACCGGCCGGACCGCGTGGCCGAGGTGAAGCAGATGCTTGACGAAGCCCTGGCCGCCGACTTCAACATCGTGGCCAGTCTATCGCCGGGCTCTGAGCTACGGGCCGACGAACGGTTCCAACGGGTTGACCGCCAGGGGCGGCACAACGCCAAGCATCCCGACATTTGCGGGCTGCTGCCGGAGCTGCGGCCGTATTGCTACAACGTGGGGGCGTCGGTGGGCCAGGCGTATCGCGACTTTCCGGCCTTTGTCGGCGCATTGGTGCACACGGAAGTGCGCGACGCGGCCGCTCCCTGTTTTCACGCCCAGGACCGGGAGGCTTATCGCAAGGCGACGGGGGCCGAGATTCCGCCGCTGGCCGGCAGTCCGCGCGGGGTGAGCTATCAGCGGCTGGGCAATTTCCCCGCGTCGCACGTGATCGCCGACGACGATCCGTTGTACGTCTATTACCGCTGGTATTGGAAACACGGAGACGGCTGGAACGAGCTGAATAGCGCGGTGAGTCACGGCCTGAAAGAACACGGCCGGCCGGGCTTGTGGACGTTCCACGACCCGGCGGTGCGGGTGGCGAAGGTCTACGGCAGCGGCGGCGACGTGGATTTTCTTTCGCAATGGACCTATTCCTATCCCGATCCGATCCGCATCGCCGTGGCCACCGACGAGCTGTTGGCGATGGCGGCCGGTGCGGCCGTGCCGCAGCAAGTGATGAAGATGACGCAGATCATCTGGTACCGCAGCCAGACGGCCCCGGCTGCGAAGGCGGGCGAGCCGCCGCTCGGTTACCAGGCCGCTTGGGAAGAAGAGCAGCCCGGCGCGCAGTTCATCACCATCGCGCCGATGCATTTGCGCGAGGCGTTGTGGACGAAGATCGCCCGGCCCATCAAGGGGATCATGTACCACGGTTATCAATCGTTGGTTTCGGTGGCGACGCCGGCCAGCTATTGCTTCACCAACCCCGAGACGCAGGACGAACTGGCCCGGCTCACGGCCCAGGTGATCCGGCCGCTGGGGCCGACGCTGCTCTCGGTGCCGGGCGTGGCGAGCGACGTGGCGTTTTTGGAGAGCTTCGCCGCGGAGATGTTCGCCGGCCGCGGCACCTTCGGCTGGTGCGGCACGTGGCAGGGCGATGCGTATCACGCGCTGCTCTACGCCCACTTGCAGCCGGAGATCGTCTACGACGAGACGGTCAGCGAGCGCGGGCTGGATCGGTATCGCGTGTTGGTGATGGCCGATTGCGACGTGATCACCGCGAGCATGTGCCAGCGAATCAAGGCCTTTCAGGCCCGCGGCGGCCTGGTGGTGGGTGACGAGCACACGGCCCCGGGGATCAAGCCGGACGTGGTGCTGCCGTCGTACAAGCGGACGGGCGATGCGGCGGCCGACAAGGCGGCCTTGCTGGGTCTGGCCGCGGCGCTGCGGAAGCAGTTGGACGGCCGCTACACGCGCTATCTGGACTCGAACCAGGCGGAAGTCATTCCCTACCTGCGCCGCTACCACGATACGGACTACGTGTTCGTGGTCAACGATCGGCGGGAGTACGGGCAGTACGTCGGCCAGCACGGGGCGGTGATGGAGAACGGGCTGCCGGCCGAGGCGGTGTTGGGCATCAGCCGCCGCGGCGGGCACGTTTACGACCTGGTCGAGAGTCGCCCGTTGGTGGCGCGGGAGAAGCGGCCGTGGCTGCTGACCGACGTGCAATTGGGCCCGTGCGACGGGCGGCTGTACATGATCACTTCGCGGCCCATCGAGCAGGTGCGCGTCGAGGGGCCGGGCGAAGTGGCGCGAGGGCAAGCGGCGACGCTGGCGATCGCGGTGACGGATGCGGCGGGCCACGCGCTCGACGCCGTGGTGCCGATGGAGGTGACGATTCGCGATGCGGAAGGACGGCGGTGCGAGTTCAGCGGCTATTATGCAGCCGTGGACGGGAAGCTGTCGATTCGGCTGGACGTGGCGGCGAACGACGTGCCGGGCGTTTGGCAGATCGACGCCCGGGAGTTGGCCGCGGGGCGGTCGGCGGTGCATTACCTGCGGGTGTTGGGGCCGAAGGAGTGGCCGCCGGGTCACAAGCGAGGTTCGCAGGAGCTGGCCAACCCGGTGCAGCCGAAAGGATGAAAGGGCAGGGGGGAGGGGAAGGAGGAAGGACGCGGGAGGCATTGCGGGCCAATGAGCGATGCGAGCTGCCCTCACCCCCGGCCCCTCTCCCGAGTACGTGAGAGGGGAGGCACTTTTTCACGCCCGAATCCCCAATCCTCACTCCATCTCTTCCCAGACCGTATGATAGGCGCCCTGGCGCTCGAAGTAGTCGAGCATCCGCGTGTAGAAGGGATGGCTGGAGAGCGTGGCGCTGTCGCCGACGAGCAAGAGCTTTCGCCGCGCGCGGGTGATGGCCACGTTCATGCGGCGGACGTCGCCGAGAAAACCGATTTCGCCCTCCGCATTCGAGCGGACCAGCGAGATCACCACGGCCTCTTTCTCCCGGCCTTGAAAGCCGTCGACGCTGTCGATCTCCAGCCCCGGCACGTCCAGCTTGCTCCGCAACAGCCGCACCTGGGCCGCATAGGGGGCGATGAGCGCGATGTCGGCCGCGGCCAGGCCCGCCTCCAATAGCGCCCGCACCTTGCGGCAGACCAGGTCGGCCTCGCCGCGATTGAGCCGGCTTTCGCCGTCGGGCTCGAGCTCTTCGTCGTAGCCGGCCCCGGCGGTGTCGATGAACTCCAGCGGCGTTTCGGTGAGCGGCGTGCAAGCCACGCCGGGCAGGTCCTTCAAGAGATGCGCGGCCACCGAGGGGTCGGCCGTGAGTTGCCCGTCGTAGAGCTCGGCCGAGGGAAAGTCCATGATGGCGGCGTGCATGCGATACTGCACGTCGAGCAAGCGGAGGGCGTCGCCGCCGTAGAGCTCGGCCAGCCGCTCGAAGAGGCTCACGCCGAAGCCTTGCGCGGCTGCGTCGGGGCTGAGCACCGTCGGCGGCAACTGGCGGTGGTCGCCGGAGAGCACCGCCCGCTCGCAACGCAGCAAGGGGATCCAAGAGCCGGGTTCGGTGCTCTGGCAGGCCTCGTCGATCACCGCCAGGTCGAAGCGGCGATGGCCGAGGATCTCGCTGTCCAGTCCGGTGGTGGTGGCGCAGAGCACGTCGGAGAGGTTGAGGATCTCTTCGGCGGCCTGCAACTCCAGACGCCGCGCATCGGCCAGCAGCGCGCGGGCCTCTTCGCGGATCGCGCGGCGGGCGCCCGGCTCGGGCTTGGCGCGGGTGAACCGCCCGGCCTGGCGAAACAACGCCAGGGCCTCTTTGACCAGCTTCCGCGCCAGCCGCACGTCGTCGTGCTCGTCGACGAGCAGATCGAGGGTGTGGGCGCGCAGTTCGGGCAATACCCGGGCCGGATGTCCCAGCCGCACGGCGCGCTCGCCATGGGCCAGCAGCCGCTCGAAGATATTGTCGACCGCCAGGTTGCTCGGCGCGCAGGCCAGGACCTTTTCGCCGCGGCGCACGGCGCGGCGGATCAGTTCGACCACGGCCGTGGTCTTGCCGGTGCCGGGCGGGCCGTGGATCAAGGCCACGTCGCGGGAATCCAGGGCGAACCGCACGGCCTCGCGCTGCGCCGCGTTGAGCGCGGGGTCCAACACCACGTCGTCGCGCTCCGGCTTCAGGGCCGGAGGGCGCAGGCCGAGAAAGATGTCGCGGAGCTGGGCCAGGCGGTCGGCCCGGGCAGTGCGGGCGCGATCCAGGGCGATTCGCTGCCGCTCGACCGCGGCCTCGTCGTGCGAGAGGTCGAGCCGCCAGGTGTCGTGGTCGGCCAGATCGTCCGGATTGTGGGTGAGCGCGACGCGGATGGCGTTTTCGTGGCGGTCGAGCACCACGCCGCGCAGCCCGTCGCCCGGCTTGGGGCCATCGGGGGAGAGCAGCACGGGCGCGCCCACGCCGAGACGCGTCCAGGGGAGCCGGCCCCGTTTGCGTTTGACGAGCTGGATCAGGTAACGCCCGCCGAGGCCGGTGTCTTCGTCGGTGATGACCAGGTCGACGAGGCTGTCGCCGCTCTGCTCGGCGGCGGCGGGAGAGAGTTTGCGGCCGCGCTCGAGCACTCGCTCGGCTTCTGCGGCGCTTTCCAGTTTGAGCAGCCGGGCGAGACGGGCGAAATGTTCTTCATCGGCGGACGCGGCCGACGCTGGGCCGGCGGGCGAAGCGGAACTTTCGGCCGCCCAGACGCGGACGCGGCGGTCGCGGAACACCGCGCCGTCGAGGGCCTTGACGAGCCGCGCGGCCCAGTCCTGTGCGACCTCGACCAGGGCCCGGTTGCCACGGAGCTCGATGCGGCCGATCAGGCGGCGATCGATTCCGCCGGCTTCGTGCAGGAATTGGATGCAGTCGAGCTTGGTGGCCCGGCGGGGGAGCGGCTCGATGTTCAACAGCGGCATGAGGCTCAGCCTTCCACGACGACCGTGCGGCCGCCGGCGCCCGCGGAGACGCCCATCGCCAGGTAGTCCAGGTCCTCGGCGCCGGTGTTCACCATGCGGTGCACCTCGCGGGCGTCGATGAGGATGGCGTCGCCGGGCGCGAGCGCGACCGTTTGCCCGGCGACGGTGATCTCCGCGGCGCCGCGCAAGATGACGAAGATCTCTTGCATGTCTTCGTGGTAGTGCGGGGCAAAGGCGTGGCCGGGCGGCATCCGCGCCCAATTGACCATCTGCACGCGGCCGGGCTGGAGATCATCTTTTTGGAAGAGGATCTTTTTCCAGGTGCCGGGCGAGAGGGGGTTCTCGTGGCTGGCGGGAACGAATGGGTGGTCGGCGGCGAAGACGGTTTTCATGATTTCACTTTTCCGCAACCATGAGTAGATCGGTGCTCTTCTCGCGATTGTAGGGCTTTTCGTCGTAACCGCCGAAGAATTGTACCCGCGCGGCGCCTGCGGCCATCGCCATCTGCTGCAACTCCGCGGCCTCCAAGCCGAGAAAGGGGACCGATTCGTTGTGCATTTCGGTGCCGTCGGGCAGATTGGCGATGACCAGCTCCACGTAGCCGCGGCGGTCGCAGCGATGGACGCCCTTGACGATCAGCACTTCGCCCTGCGGCAGCACGGCGCGGCGGCACTTCTGCCAGACGCAAGGACCGTCGGGCAGACGCCAGAGGTTCAGCAGGTGGACCACGATCGCGCCGCCGGGACGGACCGCGGAGAGCATCGCCCGGAGGGCCGACGCGACCATCGCCCGGTCGGCCGCCAAGGCCAGCGAATTTCCTACGCAGAGCGCCACGTCGAAGGGCTGGGGCGGTGCGATCGGCTGGTCGAACCCCCGCACGCTCCAGCGCAACTCGGGCGACGGGCCGACGGACGCGCGGGCGCGGTCGACCATGCGGGCACTGACGTCGGACGCTTCCACGCGGAGGTTCCAGGAGCGAAACAGCGCGGCGTGGCGCCCGGTGCCGCAGGCGACGTCGACCACGCTGCCGACGCCGAGCCGCTCGAAGAGGCGGCGATAGAAGGGCTCCTCGTGGGCGAGGCGTTTGGGCCAATCGATCATCGCCTCGTAAACGTCGGTCAAATCGTCGAACGCCGCGGCCGTCATTGGCAGTGCCCTTGGTTGGTCCGGAGGTATTTTCCCGCTTGCCAACGGCCCGGTCAAGGGGCATGATAAAGGGCAAGACATCAGGAGGAAACGATTCATGGTTCGCGAGATGCCAGTTGGGGCGGCCCTGCTCGCGGGGTTCGCCGTGTTCTTCGGGGTTGGCGGGGCGGGGGCGGATTCCGCGGGGACGGCTTTCCCGCTGCCGGCGCACGGCGCGGCCAGCATCGAGCCGGCCAAGCATTGGGAGTGGGCCTTCGTGAGCGGCAACGGGCGGATGGGGGCCATGGTGCGGGGACAGCCCACCGAGGAAACGATCGTGGCCAACCATTGCCGGCTGTTCCTCCCCTTGGGCAGCCGCGAGATCCTGCCCGAGCTGGCCAGCTTTCTTCCGGAACTCCGCCGCACGATTCGCGAAAAGGGATACAACGAGGCCAATCGGCTGATGCTCGAGAAGGCCAAGGAGCAAGGCTATCCGGGGCTGCAATGGACCGATCCGTTTCATCCCGGCTTCGAGCTGAAGATCCAGATGAATCGCACCGGCGAGTTGGACGGCTCGAAAGACGTGTACGTCGATCTCCGTCACGCATCGCGGGCCAGCAGCGGTTGGGGCACCGCGCGCAACGGGGCCAGCGTGACGGGCCGGCCGTTGCGCATCGGCTCGGTGACCTTTACCCACGGCATCGGCACGCACGCCCCCGCGGAGATCGTTTACGCCACCGGCGGGAAGTATCGCTGGCTGACGTTCTACGCGGGAATCAGCGCGGATATGACGGAGCGGGGAGCGGTCACCATGGAAGTCTGGCTGGACGGCAAGAAAATCGGCGAAACTCCGCTGCTGCGGGCGAAGGAGCAGCCGCACTACGTCAGCGAGCCGATCGCGGGCGCGAAGGAAGTGCGGCTGGTGGTGACGCCGTCGGGCAGCGGGATCGGCGCGGACAATACCAATTTCGGCAACATCCGGCTGAGCGTAAGCCGGGAGGAGCCGAAGCCCGACGCCCCGCCGCCGTCGGCCAATCCGCCACCCGAGAAGAAGAGCGCCGGCCGCGGCCACGTGCGGGATTACCTCCGTACCGAGGATTTTCAGACCGGCGAAGTCGCGGTGCGCTGGACCGACGCGTTGGGCGCGTGGCAGCGGCGGCTGTTCGTGTCGCGGACGGACAATGCGATCGTGCTCTCGATCGCCGGGCCGGGGCCGCACAAGGTGAACTGCGACCTGTGGATGGCGCAAATCAATCACCGGCTGATCCACTCCGAGATCCACAGCGAAAGCGGCTGGATCACTTGCCATAACGTGTACGTGAAAGGCAAGGGGGGCTACGACGGCGCGATCCGCGTGGTCGCGCGGGGCGGGCAGACCCGCTGCGAGGCGGGCAAGATCAAGATCACCGCGGCCGACGAGGTGCTGCTGCTGATGCGGATCGAGCCCTACCGGGAGGCCGGGGAAAGCTCGATGGAGCGACTCCGCGCCGACCTGGGCCGACTGCGCCCCGACTACGAGGCGCTGCTGCGGCCCCACGCCCGGGCGCACGGCGAAATCTTCAACCGCGTGACGCTCGACGTGGGCGGCGGGGCCGACCGCGACCGGCCCACGGAAGAACTGCTCGCTATGGCCAAGCAACGGCAGCGGATGCCGCCGGCGCTGCTGGAGAAGATGTACGACGCCGGCCGCTACATGTTCATCTCGTCCAGCGGCGAGCTGCCGCCCAATCTGCAAGGGATCTGGACCGGAACGTGGAGCCCGGCCTGGTCGGGCGACTTCACGCTCGACGCCAACATCCAATGCGCGGTGGCCGCGGGCCTCAGCGCCAACATGCCCGAGGGCATGGAGGGCTATTTCCGCCTGGTGGAGTCGTTCTTGCCCGATTGCCGCGAGAACGCGCGAAAGATCTATGGTTGCCGGGGGATTTTGACCAATACGCGGGCGTCGAACAATTGCCTGCTGCTGCACTGGGGCGGCTGGCCGGGGCAGTTCTGGATGTCGGGCGCCGGCTGGCTGGCGCATTGGTTCTACGACTATTACCTGTATACGGGCGACCGGGAGTTTCTGGCCCGGCGGACCGTTCCGCTGTTGAAGGAGATCGCGCTGTTCTACGAAGACATGCTGTTTGTGGACGATGGCGGCCGCTATCGCTTCAGCCCCTCCTATTCGCCGGAGACGCTCACGGCCGACAATGCCACGATGGACCTCGCGGTTGCCCGGGAAGTGCTCGGCAATCTGATTGCCGCCTGCGAGACCTTGAAGATCGAGCCGGAAAACAGGGTCAAATGGCAGGGCATGCGGGCCAAATTGCCCCAGTATCGCATCGACGAGGAGGGTGGGCTGGCGGAGTTCGCCACGGCCGGCCCGGCGGAGAACTATCGCCACCGCCACCATTCGCACCTCTATCCGGTCTTTCAGAGCCACGAGTTCACGCCGGAGACCACGCCCGAATTGTGGAACGCGGCGAAAGTGGCGCTGTTGAAAAAGATCCATTCCGGCGGCGAGAAGTCGTCGTTCGGACGGGTGCAGGCCGGCCTGGCGGCAGCCTATTTGCGGCTGGGCGACGAGGCCTATGGGCGGCTGGAAGCCCTGGCCACCGGCAACTCGATGTATCCCAGTTTGATCACCTCGCACGAGCCGGGGCAGGGGGTGTTCAACGTGGACGGCAACGGCGGCGTGCCGGAAATTGTCGACAATATGCTGCTGTTTGCGCTGCCGGGAAAGCTGGACTTGCTGCCGGCGCTGCCCGACGCGCTGCCGCGGGGCTCGATTCGCGGCATTCTGGCGCGGGGGCAGATCCACGTCGATCTTCTGCAATGGGACAAGCCGGCCGGGGTGGTGCGGCTGGAGCTGACCTCGGCCATCGAGCAAACGATCACCGTTCGTTTGCCCAATAGTCGCCGCATCAAGTCGCTCAAGATCGAGAGCGGGGCTGCCCGGGCGATCGAATCGTGCGCGAGCGATAATCGCCGTGATCTGCTATTGCCGAAGGGGGAGAAGGTGGCGCTGGAGATCCGGTTCTAACGGAGCGATTGTCGCGATAGCGCCAGCGCTACGGCTGAGAGGTCACCATGGAGGCACGGAGGACACGGAGAAATCCGGGAAGGAATTCGTGGCAGTCACGGATGAACACGGATCGGGAATCTTGGAGTGACGATTCAGCGGCCGTGGTTTCCGGGTTCATCGACGTTCGTTGGTGGTTTCGTTCGCTCTTCTTCTCCGTGTGCTCCGTGGCGTGGTTCCGGCAACGTAGGGTGCGTGTTTACACGCACGCGATTGCCCGGCGCGGCAGCCGCGTGGGTGCGAGCACCCACCCTACATCGGCGAGACGCCAATGATATTGCAGCCGCCGAACTCGTAGGCTGCGTCGAACATGGCGATCACGTTCTCCGGCGGCACGTTGGCCTGGATGTTGTGGATCTGGTTGAAGACGTAGCCGCCGCCGGGGGCGAAGATCTCGATCCGCTCTCGCACGTGGCGGCGGATCTCGTCGGGCGTGGCGTGGCCGAGCACCTGTTGCGTGTCGCAGCCGCCGCCCCAAAAGACGATTTTGTCGCCGAACTCCTTTTTGAGCCGGGCCGGGTCCATGTTGGCGGCCGAGGTTTGCACGGGGTTGAGGATGTCGATGCCGGCCTCGATCAGGTGCGGCAGCAGATGATAGATCGAGCCGCAGGAGTGCAGGAAAACCTTCCAGGACGTGTGGGCGTGGATCCAGTCGCAGATCTTGCGGTAGTGCGGCTGGATCATTTCCGCCCAGAGTTGGGGGCGGATGAACTCGCCGCGCTGGGTGCCGCTGTCGTCGGAGGCGACGCCCCAGGCGAAACAATAGTCGCCCACCGCCTGATGGACCAGTTCCAGGCAGCGGATGGTGGCGTCGGCGGCGCGGTCCATCAGCGCGTGGCAGGTCTCTTTCTCGGTCATCAACATCACCATCCAGTCGTCGGGCCGCCCCTGGGTGACGTTGTTGGAGCGGTCGGTGATCAGGCTCAGGCCGAGGAAGCAGGGGCCGAATCCCCAGCCGAGGATCGCATAGTCGGTGTTCTCGTAGAGCGAGCGGCCATATTGGGCCAGCAGCTTCAAGTGCTCGTCGGCGACGTCGCAGATGGGGCGGAACTTTTGCGGGTCGAGATGGCCCCCCTTGTTGAACGACTGATCGTCGAAGTAGTAGCCGTTCTTCGGCATCCGGAAAGAGGAAGGCGAGCCGTCCGCATGGAGCAGGATCCAGTTCCCCTGGTCGTCTTCGGCGATCTTGGTGTCCGGCGGGAAGAGCGGCACGGTGCCGTCGAACAGCGGCCGCGGGATCCACTCGCGCTGCGGGCGGACCGCGCTGGTGATGCCGGAAAGGTCCAGCGGCACGACGTCGACGTGCAGCCGCCGCAGAACTTCGTCTTCCACCACCGCGATCATGAATCGGGGGTCGAGCACTTTGGTGGTGGTGGCGATGCCCAGCGATCGCTTCAGCTTGTGGTAAGCGCTGACGGCGATTCCCGACGCTTTCATGCCTCCCAGGTCGATCGGCACGCGATCGGGGACCTGGTGGTTCACGGCCTTGGCGACGCGTTCACGAGGCGTCATGGTTGTTACTCCCAATATGAGAACGCTGGGTTTACCACGGAGACACGGAGGAAAAAAACGAAGGCGGCCACGGATGAACACGGATTTCAAATACACATTATGAATTTCATCCGGGGCTTCTACAAAATGCCTTTGCGACCTCTCCGTGGCTCCGTGTCTTGTGGTGGGTTTTCGGCCGTCGAATCAGCACTCTACCGCGCAGCGGAGCGACGGCACGTGCCTAGCGTAACACGGCGCAGAGCCCGGCACAACGGGCCCTCGGCGAGCGGTCCGTAGAAGGGAATTCATGCCGCTGCACTTGACAGGCGGCTATTCCGTCCGCGCTTCCCACAGCTTGCGCAACGTGGCCGTCAAATTGGCCGCGAAGCGCTTGCCATCGCACAGCGGCGAGGCGGCCATCCGCTGCCGCAGGCCGGCCCGCAGCGAAGCCAGACGGGGCCCGTCGGCGGCCAAAGAAACCGCCAGTTCCACATACTGGCCGAGGTCGCGGGCGATGGTGTCCGTCAGGCCGATATTGGACAAATGGGAGAGCGAGTGGCGGCCGGCAAAGGTCGCCCCGGGACAGGTAATCACCGGCACGCCCATCCATAACGCCTCGCAGGTCGTGGCGCTGCCGGAAAAAGGAAAGGGGTCGAGCGCCAGGTCCACCTGCTGATACGTCTGGAGATACTCCGCATAAGTGCCGAAGGGCAACAACTCCAGCCGCCGCGGCTCCACGCCCTGGGCGGCAAACAGATCGAGATAGCGCCGTTTCACGTTCGGGTCGCCCAGCCCGCGATACTTCATGAGCAACCGCGCGGAGGGCGCGCGGCGGAGGATTTCCGCCCAAACGGCGACCACTTCCGCAGTGATCTTGGCCAGATTGTTGAAACTGCCGAAGGTGGCATAGCCGCGGGCCAACGACGGCGGCGGGCCGACCGGCGGCGCCGCGGCCGGCGGGTCGTAACAGAGATAGCCGTCGGGCATCCGCAGCACGCGCTCGCGATAGTTGCACTCGGCCCCTTCCGGGACCACGTGGCGGTCGGCAAGCAGATAGTCCATGGCCGCCAGGCCGGTCGTCCCTTCATAGCCGATCCAGGTGATTTGAATGGGCGCCGGCTTGCGGGCGAACATCAGCAGCCGGTTGTGCGCCGTGTGTCCGGCGAGGTCGAAAAGGACGTCGATGCGGTCCGCGCGGATCTGCTCCGCCAGCCGCTGGTCGCTCATGGCGGAGACGTTGCGCCAGCGGGTCGCGGCGGCTTGAAAACGCCGGGTCCAATCGTCTTCGAAGGCGTGGTCGGAGTAACAGATCGTCGGCTGCCGCTGCTGGTCGAGGTTCTCCAGCGTGCGAACCAGGAAATAGGCGACCGGGTGCCGCCGCAGATCGGGCGAAACGAAGCCCAAGCGGAGCGGGCCATAACGATCACGGACGTTCTCTTGCGGGGCGAAGGTGCCGCCGAGCGGCGCCGCGTGGCGGCGATCGAACTCGGCATGGGCTTCGGCCAGTTCCCGGGGCGTGACACCCGCGCGATAGGAGAGCGTTGCGAGCAGGCTGCTATGGGCCGCGACATAGTCGGGCTTGAGTTCCAGCGCGCGGCGATAGCAGGCGATCGCTTCGTCGAGATCCCCCTGGTCTTTGCAGGCGGTGCCGAGGTTGTAGTGCAGCTCGGTGTCGGCCGGGTTCAGTTGCAGCGCGCGGCGGTAACAGGCGACAGCCTGGCTGGGGGCGCCTTGTTCGCAAAAGGCGACGCCCAGGTTGTTGTGAGGCTCGACGTCGTCGGGTCGCAGTTGCAGGACCTGCCGGTAGCAAGCGATGGCCTCCTCGAGTTGTCCCTGATCCTTGAGGGCGACGCCCAGGTTGTTGAGAACGCGGTAATCATCGGGGCGCAATTGCAGCGCGCGGCGATAGCAGGCGACCGCTTCGTCGAGGTTCCCCTGGTCTTTGAGCAAATTGCCCAGGTCGTAGTGGGCGTCGGCGCAGTGCGGATCGAGTTGCAGCGCGCGGCGGCAGCAGGCGACCGCTTCGGGAATCCGGCGCAAGGCACGATAGGCTTTGCCCAAGTTGTTATGGAAGGCGGCCACGTCGTCTTTCAGGCCGATCGCCCGTTGTATGTATTCGACGGCGACCTCGTAGCGGCCCAGTTGGTGGGCGATAATGCCGAGATGATGAATCGCTTCGGCGTGATTCGGCTCGACCTGCAAGATCAGACGATAGAGCTGCTCGGCGGCTTGCAGCCGGCCGGCCTGGTGGTGCTCGACCGCGGTCGCCAGGGCTTCGGGGATGGTTGCCATGACGCAGATTATGACCCAACAATCGGCGGGCCGCAACGTGTTTCCAGCGAGCGGGCATCCGCCTCACCGGGAGGCTTCTTCTAACGGTAATCCCGTCCGCGCTTGCCACGCCTTGCGCAACGTTGACATCAAATTGGCCGCAAAGCGCTTCCCATCGCAAAGCGGCGAGGCGGCCATCCGCTGCCGCAGGCCGGCCCGCAATAGCGCCAGCCGCGATGGGTCGGCGGCCAACGCAAGGGCCAGTTCCACGTACTCGTGCAGGTCGCGGGCGATGGTGTCCGTCAGGCCGATGTTGGACAAATGCGAGAGCGTGTGCCGGCTGGCAAAGGTCGCGCCGGGGCAAGTCACCACGGGCACGCCCATCCAGAGGGCATCGCAGGTCGTGGCGCTGCCGGAAAAAGGGAAGGGGTCCAGCGCCAGGTCCACCTGTTGATACGCCTGGAGATACTCCGCATAAGTGCCGAAGGGCAACAACTCCAACCGCTGCGGCGCCACGCCGTGGGCGGCAAACAGATCGAGATAACGCCGCTTCACGCTCGGGTCGCCCAGCCCGCGATATTTCATCACCAACCGCGCGGTCGGCGCCCGGTGGAGGATTTCCGCCCAAACGGCGACCACTTCCGCAGTGATCTTGGCCAGGTTGTTGAAGCTGCCGAAAGTGGCATAGCCGCGGGCCAACGACGGCGGCGGGGCGACCGGCGTGGCCGCGGCCGGCGGGTCGTAACAGAGATAACCGTCGGGCATCCACAGCAGGCGTTCGCGAAAATATTGCTGGCTCCCTTCCGGCGCTACGTAGCGATCGGCAAGCAGATAGTCCATGGCGGCCAGGCCGGTCGTTCCTTCATAGCCGATCCAGGTGATTTGGATGGCCGCCGGCTTGCGGGCGAAAACCAAGAGCCGGTTGTGACCGGTGTGTCCGGCGAGGTCGAAAAGGATGTCGATGCGGTCCGCGCGGATCTGCTCGGCCAGCCGCTGGTCGCTCATGCCGATCACGTCGCGCCACTGGGTCGCGGCGGCTTGCAGACGTTGCGTCACGTCGTCCTTGACGGTGCGGTCGGAGTAGCAGATCGTCTGCGGCTGCTCGTGGCGGAGGTTTTCCAACGCGCGGACCAGGAAATAGCCGACCGGGTGCCGCCCCAGGTCGGGCGAAACGAAGCCCAGGCGGAGCGGACCATGACGGTCGCGGACGGTCTCTTGCGGCGCGAAGGTCCCGCCGAGCGGCGCCGCGTGGCGGCGATCGTAATCGGCGTGGGCTTCGGCCAACGCTTGGGGCGTCACGCCCGCGCCGTAGTGGAGCGCGCAGAGCAGGTTGCTGTGGGCGTCGGCATAGTCGGGCTTCAGCTCCAGCGCGCGGCGATAGCAGGCGACCGCTTCGTCGAGCGTTCCCCGGTGGCAGAAGAGCAGGCCGAGGTTGCTGTATGCCTCGGCAAAGTCCGGTTTCAGTTGCAGCACGCGGCGGCAGCAGGCGACCGCTTCGTCGAGTTTCCCCTGGCGCCAGAGGGCGGAGCCGAGACTGCTGTAGGCGTCGGCAAAGTCGGGCTTCAGGGCCAGCGTGCGACGATAGCAGGCGACCGCTTCGTCGGACTTGCCCTGGTCGTTCAAGGCATTACCCAGGTTGTAGTGTGCCTCGGCGTAGTCCGGCTTCAGCTCCAATGTGCGGCGGTAGCAGGCGACCGCTTCGTCGAATTTCCTCTGGTCCTGCAAGGCGTTGCCGAGGTTGGTGTATGCCTCGGCGTAGTCGGGCTTCAGTTGCAGCGCCTGCTGGTAGCAGGCGACCGCTTCGTCGAGCTTCCCCTGGTCCCCCAAGGCATTGCCGAGGTTACTGTGCAGCTCGGCAAAAGCGGGCTTCAATGCCAGCGCGCGGCGGTAGCAGGCGACCGCATCGTCGAGCTTTCGCAGGTCCTTCAACAGATTGCCGAGGTTGCTGTGCGCGTCGACGAAGTCGGGCTTGAGTTCCACGGCGCGGCGATAGCAGGCGACCGCTTCGTCGAGCTTTCCCTGATCTCGCAATGCGTTGCCCAGGTTGTAGTGGGCCGCGGCGTAGTCGGGCTGCAGCTCCAGCACGCGGCGGCAGCAGGCGACCGCTTCTTCGAGCTGCCCCTGGTCGCGCAAGGCATTGCCCAGATTGTTGTAGGTGGCGGTATCGTCGGGCCGCAGTTGCAGCACGCGGCGGTAGCAGGCGACCGCTTCGTCGAGTTTTCCTTGGTCCTTCAAGGCAGCGCCCAGATTGTAGTGCGCGTCGGCAAAATCGGGCTTGAGTTCCACGGCGCGGCGGTAGCAGGCGACCGCTTCGGGGATTCTTTGCAAAGCGTGATACGCTCCTCCTAGGTTGCAATGGAAGGAGGCCACGTTCGCATTCAAGCCGATGGCGCGGCGAATCTGTTCGACGGCCAGTTCGTGCCGGCCCAGTTGATGGGCGATAATGCCGAGGTGATGAATCGCTTCGGCGTGATTCGGCTCCGCCTGCAAGATCAGACGATAGATCTGCTCGGCGGCTTGCAGCCGGCCGGCCTGGTGGTGCTCGACCGCGGTCGCCATTGCTTCGGAGAGCGTTGCCATGAGGAATATTGTGACTACACGGCATGCAAGCCGACCGCGGCGATCGGCGTTGCTAGGGGAGCCGGATTCTAAGCCTTCCCGTTTGGGCTGTAATAATTGCACCGGCGGCGAGTTCCGGCCCGTGTGCGGCAAGAACCTGTTGACAGACCGCCGCCTGTTGCCGGGCCGAGATGGCCACCAGACGCACGATACCGCAATGCGATTCGCCGTGCAACACGGCCAACTCGCCAAAATCCTTGTCCAGGGTTACCAAAATTCGCCCGTCGACCCGAGCGCGGGCCAGGATCTCTGCGTCGCCCGGGTCTTTCGGCCAATCGCCGACCCATACGACATCGTGGCCAGCCAATTCCAACTCGCCGCGCGCCTTGCTCCAGACGCAACTGTCGAGGAGGATCTTCATGGGCGGGGCTCGATGAGCAGGGGCTCAATCCGTTCATGCCCGACGACGCGCCGGGCGTACACCAGGCACGCACGAACGTCTTCGGCCTCCAGCCACGGATACCCTTCGAGAATCGTTTCCACGGAATCTCCCGCGGCGAGCATGCCCAGGACGTGTTCGACCGCCAGACGCCGGCCACGGATGATCGGCTTTCCGCCAAAAATCTGTGGATCGAAAGTGATTCGTTCGAGGAGTTTCTGTTCGTCCATCGCTTTCCTCCCAAAATGGCTCATCCGCCGGCCGGCGGGGCGCCAGACTTTTCGCAAGGCCGACGACCTCACTGGGTATTATACCGGCAACGAGGCAGGTTATGCCTCGGTATAATAATCCCCCGGGCGTTATGCGGAAGCGTCGCCTTCGGATACTTAGTCGCCCTCCACGCCCTCAATGCCCCGCGGCTCGCCAGGCGATGCCGTCGGCGGGAACCTCGATGCCGTCGACGACCCGCGATTGCGGGCCGGCGTTGTAGTACAAGACTCCGTCGGAGAGCCGTGTGGCGAAGAGGCCGTCGCCCGCGGTGATCAGGGTGCGCGACGGCGCGGCGTCCGCCCCTACGCGGCCGTCTAAGAATGACTTCGTGTTTTGGCCGCAGCGTCCCCTCACCCCCGGCCCCTCTCCCGCAAGGGGAGAGGGGAGTAATTGTTGGCCGGCGGGCAAGAGCCGCTCGGGATGGAGCAGGGCCTGCACGACCGCCTCGCTGAATTCCCCGGAACCGCGGCAGGCGACGGCCAGCACGGCCCCGCGGCCGATCCGCCGCACGCAGCGCGCGGCTTGCGCGGGATCGAACTCCCAGGCCAGCGGCACGGCGGTCGGCGGATCGTGCTCCGCCCCTTTCGCCGCGAGTTCCACGGCGGCCACCGCGGCGCCCAACTGGCGATTGTCGGCAGTGCCGAAATCGCGGGGGCAGAAGGCGCGGACTTCGAGAACCACTTCCGCAACGCTGCGCGACGCCATGAGCCCGCGCGGCACGGCAAAGCGATAGGTGCGAGCGCCGCTCTTGTCGAGCACGCCGATCGCGACGCCGTTGAGCAGCACGCGGTTGGTGCCCGGCAGCGAGCGCTGAGTGAGGCTCGCGGTCAGCAGCAGCGTGGCGTCGGCTGCCGGATCGCAGGGAAGGAAGAAGCCGGCCTTGGCCCCCGTCCAACGCATTCCGGGGATGGTGGATGGCACTACTGGCTTGCCCAGCAGTGTCGGGGCTACAACGCCCCCGGCCCCTCTCTTGCCCGCGGGAGAGGGGAGTTTATCGTGCGGGAACATGCTGCCGCGCTCCGGCGCGTACCACTGGCTCCACAGGTATTGATCGTCGTGGGGCGAGCCGAGTTCGAGGCGGAATCGCCGCGGCGGTTGGCCGCGGAGCGTGGGTCGCAGCAGGTGCACGCCCTGCGGCACCTCGGGCACGAGCGCCCGGGACGGCGCGTCGCTGGCTTCCGGCGTCCGCAATAACGGCCGCTCGGAAGACGTGGCGACGACGAGAATTCCGCCGCCGGCGACCCAATGTTGCAGGCCGTCGATCTCCGCGGCCTCGGCGTAGGGCGCGTCGGGAATCGCCAGCACCTTGACCCGCGCGGCCAGCGGCGTGGAGAGCGTGGTCGGGTCGAGCATTTCGAAGTCCAGGCGGCCGCGGAGATCGTGGGCGGCGGCGAACACCCGCCGCTGACAGTCGCCGTCGAGGATCCAGGAAGTCTTGGGCAGATACAAAGCGGCGTCGACCCGCGGAGTGCGCCGCAAGAGCAGCGGGGCATAGCGGCGAAAAGCGGCCAGGCTCTCCGAGCTTTGCAGGATGTTGCCCTTGTAACAGAACAGGTGGATGCCGCCGGAAGCCGTGGCATTGTAGATCCGGGCGACGTTGCCCTCGGCCGAGACACGCCCGGCCGGCTCGAAGCCGTAGTCCAAGCCGAACGCGCGGCAGGCCGAGACCACTTCGCGGGTGACGACGAAATTTTGCGCGTAGTTGCTCCCTTCGTTGGTCACGCGGATCCGCGTATGGTAAGGGGCGATGGCCTTGGCCTGGGCGGAAAAGTCGGCGCCGTACTGCGGCTCGCCGGCCCCGCCGAGCGACATGTAGATGGGAGTCGCGGGAAAGTACTTCCGCACGGTGGCGGCCCAGAAGGCGGTGAAATCGGTCATCGACTGGAGGTACCAATCGACGAAGTCCAGCCGCGCCCGCAGCGAAGGGGCCTTCTCGGGCAGCATGGGCACGATGGCGTCGAACGCCTTGTAATCGGCGGCCCAAGCCCGGTTGAGCGCGGCCAGATCGGCGTAGCGTCGGCGGAGATAGCCGCGGAAGCTGGCGACGGCCAGCGGGTCGCCGGCCCACCAGCCGCCATGATTATGGAACAAGCCGGGGATGGCGAAGATGGGGCCGTCGGTCGGACCGGAGGGATAGAGCGTCTCGCCGTAGATCCCGGTGACGCCCAGCCGCACCAACTCGATGATGCCTTGGTCGCGATAACGCTCGGCAAAGGCTTTGATGAAGCGATCCACCCAGGGGCGGAGCTGGGGGTTCCAGAGCGACTGGATCTTCGACGGCTGCCCATGCTCGAGGCAGACGTAGGGCAGCGAGCGATCCGAGTCGCGATACCACTTGGGCGTGGCATAGGCCGGACCGACGACCACCAGCGGGGCCCATTTCAGTCCGGCGCCGCGAAGGATTGCGACTTGGCGGTCCCAACGGCTCCAGTCCCACTTCCCCTGGCCCGCGTCCTCGACAGTCTGCCAGGTGACGTAGGACTCGATGCTGGTGACCCCCATCGCGTGGAAGAGCGCCGCTTCGCCGGGCTCGACGTCGCAGCCGATGTCCAACTCCATGCCGGGGCCGATGTGCGTGCGGACCTTTTCCAGCGCCGCGGGTTCGACGCCGCCGGGCCGATAGTCGGGGGGCGGGGCAAAGAGCAGTTCGATCCGCCGTACCGCCACCGCGCTGCCCGCCAGCCGCAGGTCGGCGGCAAAGTTCTGGCCGTGTCCGAAGCGGGCGTCGGGCAGATGGATCACCGTGCGCCGCCACTGCCGGCTGTCGAAGAGCAACAGCAGGTCTTGGGAGAGCGTGTAGAAACTGTTAGTCTGTCGCACGAGGGGGGCCTTGTCATACTCCACGCGGACTGCTTCGGTGCGATCGTCGTAGTATTCGACGGCCAGATATACGTCGTAGCAGCCCGGCGGTACCCGCGCCGCGTCGGCCTGTACGTAGAGATAATGTGAATTTGGGCCGCTGATTCGCCGGCAAGGGCTGCCGCCGAGCATTTCGGCGACGTTGCCGCCGTCGCCGCCGGAAGGCGTGGCCAGGCCGTGCTCGTGATTGGCGGGCCCCAGTTCGATCCACAGTGGCTGGACTGGCGGAAGACGGCCGGAAAGAAACATCGCGGCCGAACAAATCAGTAGTGCGTGCATTGCGTTTCTCGTTTTTGAGGAAGGCCAACGCTGCTTGCAATGGGGAATTGCGAACCCCATAATATCACGGCTGGCGCGTGGTGCAACACGCACGGGGCAGGGCGGAAGCCGCGGCGCTCTACGCGATTTCATCTTGCGAGCGCCGCGCCGCCGTTTACAATCTAGGGTGGTGATTCAGACTGATGGTGACTTCTGGGTGGCATGCCGTCACGACGCGAAGCGTCGGGTCGGCATGTCTGGTGGCTTCAAAAAACATGCCGACCCTCGGCTGCGCCGAGTGACGGCATGCCACCCTCTTTAATTCTTGAATTCCCCGCAATTCTGAATCACTACACCAGGAAAGGTCTCCCAGGGGCACAACAGGGGAAGAATAGAACATGAAAAACTTTGTCGATTGTTATCTCAACGATTTGGGCGGGCTGCTGACGCGCCTCGACTCGGCGCGGATCGCCCAGGCCATCGAGTGGCTGCGGGAAGCGCGCGATCAGGACCGCACGATTTACATTTGCGGCAACGGCGGCAGCGCGTCGATCGCCTCGCAATTGGTGGTGGATATCGTCAAGGGGGGCTCGCTGCGGAAGAAAGCCCGCTTCAAGATGATCGGCCTCACCGATAGCGTCGCCACGATCACCGCCTATGCCAACGACGAAGGTTACGAAAGCGTGTTCGTCGAGCCGCTGAAGAATTTCGCCCGGGCCGGCGACGTGCTGATCGCCATCAGCGGCAGCGGCAACAGCCCCAACGTGTTGCGGGCGGTGGAATATGCCAACTCGGTCGGCTGCCGCACGATCGGTCTGACGACCGGCGAAGGGGGCAAGCTCGGCGAGCTGTCCAATCTGGGCCTGTTGATCCCCAGCCGCCACATGGGACGCCTGGAAGACTGCTTCTTCATCGTCACCCACATCCTCGCGTATGCGTTTATCGAGGGGGACTGAGATGGCCGCAGACAATCGTACAACTGGGGCGAAAGGGGACAGTCCCATTTTCTCGGCCGCGCAGCACTTGGCCAAGAAAATCGGGACAGTCCCCCATGGAACCTCGCGGCGCAAGTTCATGCTGGCTGCCGCGGGCGGAAGTTTGGGCCTGGCGGCGCTGGGGTCCGGCGCAGCGCAGGGCAGCGTCGGCGGGGCAGGGCAGGGCACCGCCGAGGTGGTGATTCCGCAGCGGAAGCTGCCGGTGTTGGCGGAGGCCGACGTGGTGGTTTGCGGCGGCGGCACGGCCGGCATCGCGGCGGCCTGCTGCGCGGCCCGGCACGGCGCCAAGGTGGTGTTGTTGGAACGCTGGCCCAGCCTGGGCGGCATGGCGACCAACGCCCTGGTCAACATCTGGCACACCAGCGATCGCACCAAGCAGGTGATCTTCGGTTTTGTCGAGGAACTGATCGATCGAGCGGGGCCGTTCATCCACCGCTACAAAGATTTCCCCAAACACCCGGAAACCCATTGGTTCGATCCGGAAGGAATGCGGGTGGTGTTCCAGAAGGTGCTCGACGCGTACCACGTCCGCACCATCTGCAACCTCAAGGCGGTGGAATCGATCGTGGCCGGCGACCGCATCCGCGGCGTATTGGTCGACACCAAGACCGGCCGCAAGGCGGTGCTGGGGCGGATCGTGATCGACGCCACGGGCGACGGCGACGTGGCGGCCAACGCGGGAGTGCCCTTCGACTTTGGCCGCCCGAGCGACGGCCGGGTGCAAGGCATGACGATGATGTACGAGCTTCGCGACGTCGACGAAGCGGCGGTCCGCGCAGCGCCGCGGGCGCGGTCGGAAGCGGTGCTGGAGACTATGAAGAAGCTCCGCGACCAGGGGAAGTTTCCGCAGTTCATGGAGCCGGCCGCGCTGCATTACTTGCGCACCGGCTGGAACCACCTGCCCTACAACATGTGCCCGGCCACGGCCAACCCGTTGCGTGAAGAGGAGCTGACCCGGGCCTCGGCCGCGGCGCGCGAGCACGTCTACCAGATTGTCGACCTGTGGCGGCGAGAGATGCCCGGCTTCGCCAAGGCCGAGGTCACGCACATGGGCTACAGCATCGGAGTCCGCGAATCGCGGCGGATCCGCGGCCTGAAGACGCTCGACGCGCGGATGGTGGTCACGGCCGCCAAGCAACCGGACGCGGTGGGGCACGGCTTCTGGATCATCGACATCCACGACCCCCTGGGCACCGGGCACACGACCTGGAGCGACCAGCGGAAGGACATGATGCCGGCGGTGGGCGAAAGTTACCACATTCCCTTGGGCATGTGCCTCAACCGGCAGATTGCCAACCTGGCGGTGGTGGGCCGCTGCGCCTCGTCGACCCACGAGGGGCACGCCTCGGTGCGGCTGCAATCGCATTGCATGGTGATGGGGCAGGGGGTGGGCACGGCGGCCGCGCTGGCGTTGACCGCGGGCGTCGACATGTCGCAATTGGACGTGGCGAAGCTCCAGGCGGCATTGCGCGGCGACGGGGTTTATTTGCAGGACGTGCCGTCGGCGTGAGCGGTAAGAGAACAGGGGCCTGTGAGACAACAAGCTCGACCTCGTTCCCAAGCTCCGCTTGGGAACGAGGAAAAAGCGGAGCTTGGGAACGAGGAACGATGATCGATTTTACGCGTGCGTGCGAGCACGCACCCTACGTTGGCCTTTGAGAGAATATGGAGCATGATGGATTCCGTTGCGAAGAGTGATCAGCGGTTTACCGGCATCGTGGAGTTCAGTCCCCAGTTTCGCCCGCGGCCGGAAATCAGCCACGTGCTGTTCGACTTCGACGGGACCTTGTCGCTGGTGCGGCAAGGCTGGCCGGAGGTGATGGTGCCGATGTTCGTGGAGGTGCTGCCGCGGCTGCCGGGCGAGAGCGACGCCGATCTGCACCGGCTGGCGCTGGACGACATCATGCGGCTCAACGGCAAGCAAACGATCTACCAGATGATCCAACTCGTGGAGCGAATCCGCGAGCGGGGCGGGCAGCCGCACGAGCCGATGTGGTATAAGCACGAATACCTGCGGCGGCTGGACGAGCGGATCGGCGACCGCATCGAGGGCCTCAAGAGCGGGCGGATCCCGCCCGACGACTTGATGGTGTTTGGGGGCCGGGCGCTTCTGGAGCGGCTTTCCGCGATGGGGTTTTCGCTCTACCTGGCCAGCGGCACCGACGAGCCCTTCGTGAAGAGCGAGGCCGAATTGCTGGACGTCACGCGCTATTTCGGCCCGCGGATCTACGGCGCCCGCGACGATTACCAGAGTTTCTCCAAGAAGATGGTGATCGAGCGGATCCTTCAGGAAAACGCCATTCCGGGCGGGCGGTTGCTGGCCTTCGGCGATGGCTACGTGGAAATCGAGAACACCAAGGGGGCGGGCGGGCTGGCGGTGGCGGTGGCCAGCGACGAGGCCCACAACGGCTCCGGCCGCGTCGAGCCCTGGAAGCGGCAGCGGCTGCTGTCCGTGGGGGCCGACGTGGTGATCCCCGACTACCGCGACGCGGCGGCGCTTTTGGATTGTATCCTCGGCAAGGCATCTCCATGAATCCCCAACGATTGCAACAGATCACGGAACGCTACGGCCGGCTCTCGGTGGCCGTGCTGGGCGACTTCTGTCTCGACCGCTACCTGGAAATCGATCCCGCGCGGCAAGAGACTTCGCTGGAAACCGGGCTGCCGGTGTACAACGTCACGCGGGTGCGGGCGCAGCCGGGCGGCGCGGGCACGGTGCTCAACAACCTGGTCGCGCTGGGCATCGGCCGCATCATCCCCTTGGGATTCGCCGGCGACGACGGCGAGGGTTTCGAGCTGACGCGGGCGCTGCGGGCGATGCCCGGCGTGTGGACCGACGACTTTCTGCAAACGCCGCAGCGGCGGACGTTCACCTACTGCAAGCCCTTGGTGGTCGAGGGGGGGATGCCGCCGCGGGAGCTGAACCGCCTGGACAGCAAGAACTGGACGCCCACGCCGTTCGGGGTCGAAGACCATTTGATCGCCGCGCTCACCCGGCACGCCGAGCGGATCGACGCGCTGGTGATCATGGACCAGGTCGACGTGGCCGGGACGGGCGTGCTCACGCGGCGGGTGTTGGAGGCTGTGGGGCAGATCACCGGCCGCCGGCCGCAACTGCGGATCCTGGCCGACAGCCGCCGCAGCTTGCGCGGTTATCCGCCGGTGTGTTTGAAGATGAACCGCGCCGAGTTGGGCATGCTTCTGGGCGGGACGCCCCCGGCGAGTTTGGCCGAGACCAAGTCGGCCGCGGTGGAACTGGCGCGGCGGAGCGGCCGCGACGTGTTCGTGACGCTGGCCGAAGAGGGGCTGCTGGGCGCCGCGGCGGGCGGCGAAGTGGTACACTTGCCGGCCTTGCCGGTCCGCGGCGAGATCGACATCGTCGGCGCCGGCGACTCGGTGACCGCCAATCTGACGACCGCCCTGGCGGCCGGCGCGGCGCTGGAGGAGGCGTTGGAACTGGCCAGCGCGGCGGCCTCGGTGGTGATCCACCAGCTCGGCACGACCGGCACGGCCTCCGTGCGCCAGATTACGGAGACGCTGACGGCCGCGGCGCGGTTGGAGGCGGAGTGAGAGCAGACTCTTCAAGAAAATGGTGTACAACTTCGCGTCGTGACGGCATGCCAACCAACCGAGCAGTTCGCGGGGTTTGAGTGGCACGCTCCGGGCGCAGCGATGGGCGTTGTTTTCGGACGCGCCACGCCGTTGGCTGCGTTCAGGGACGTGCCACCGATCCGTTGTTCTCGGTGCAACGTTGCATACAGCCCGACTATTCCGCAGGCTTTGCCGGGTGAACACGTTCGGGGAGATTGCTACGTCCGGTTTTCCGCGGCGAAGCGGGGTTTCTCGCGCCGAACGAGTTTTCGTCGCGTTCCCGACCATCGCGACAGAAGGTCGTGGGGCTTGAGAAATTTCCGAGAAAATTCCGTCGTTTAAGGCGGCCAGCGCGATGGGCGGGCCGCGCCGCGGCGGTTGTACGCAGAGCGGGGGAAACGGGGCTAAACCCTTGCCGCGGCGACGGATAGGTTCGCGGCGGCCCGATTCGCCGCTGGCAAATCTTGCTCAACATACCAGCGTGAACGGCGCGCAGCGGACTTCTTGATGCCGGGCAACACCTCCGTCGATGAACAAGCCCAGATGCGGCGTTCTTCGGCGGCGCGACGAGTGGCATCGGCTGGGCCGGCGTCACACGCGCGGCCGGACCGCCGCATTGGCGAAGCCCATCGCCTCGATGCTGATGTGTGTACGGTTTCACCACGAAGTCCGCGAAGTGTGCCGCCGGGCCCGCCGGATCGACGCCGCCCGTTTCGCGCGCCTTCGTCGAGATTTCCTCGACATGGAGGTTTGCCGATGAAAAGAGTTACCTGCTGGATCGGCCTGTTGGCCTTGCTGACGGCGCTGGTGCCGGTTGCCACGGGGAGCCGGGCGGCGGCGAGCGAACTTGGACCGGGTCCAACCTATAGCTTGTCGAGCTACCTGCCCGACGACAACATTCCGCCACCGCCGCCACCGCCCGGGGTGCGGCGTGACTCCGCGAGGGTCAGCCCGCCGCTGCCGCCACCGCTGACGAGCAAGCCGCAGGACAAGCAGGCGGCCTCGGGTAAGGCGGCGTCGACCGCTGCGGCGGCCGGCTGCGCGTCGTGCCAGGCGGCGTCAACCGCTGCGGCGGCCGGCAGTGCGTCGTGCCAGGAGGCCCGCGAGAGCTTGGAGCAAGGGTGCTGTTTCTGCCCGCGGTGGACGATCACCGCCGGCGCGATTGTTTGGACCCGTACGTCGCCCGCATCGAACACGTGGCTCACCAGCGCCGGCGGCACGACGCTATTCGACCCGCAGAGCTTCAACTTGGGTTGGGACGCCGGGCCGCGGATCGACCTGGTGCGGCATTTCGAGGGCTGGGACTTCGAAGTGCTGTATTTCGGAATCGACAGTTGGGATGACAGTCAGAGTTTCGCGGCCGCGGGGATGCACAACACCCTGGTGCCGGGGGCCAACCCGCTGAGCACGGCCAGTTTCCTCTACAGCTCGAAGTTGTACAACCTGGAGGCCAATGCCAAGCTGGCGGTCACCCCCTGCATCGACGTGTTGGCCGGTTTCCGCTGGATTCAAATCGATGACGACGTGACTTTCCAGGGAAGATCGGCCGGCGGGGCCGGATCGCTATCGCAGAACGTGTTCAATAATTTGTACGGTTTCCAATTGGGCGCGGAAGGGCGGCTCTTCGACCACGGCGGGCCATTTTGGCTCGACGCCTTTGTCAAGGCGGGCGTCTACGATGCCCACGTCACCGGAAACTTCGGCGAATCGGGCTCCTTCGGGGCGACCGCCACCAGCGCCACCCTGGATCGTACCGCGTTCGTGGGCGAAGTGGGAATCAACGCGCACTACCAGCTCACGCGGCACCTGGCGGCCTACGCGGGCTACGATCTGATGTGGGTCGACGGCGCAACGCTGGCGCCCGACGCGCTCAGCACCGCATCGTTGTCGAACAACTCTCCCTTGTATCACGGAGCCGTGGCGGGCTTGGAATTGCACTGGTAAGGGAAGAGGTAAAGAGGGACAAAGGGGCGGGGGGCAAAGGGACAGAGGTGGCAGCGGAACCTCTCTGCCCTTTTGTGCCTTTGCCCCTTTGTGCCTGCGCTCACCCTGAAGGACGCCGTCCATGACTAAGTACCGCTGGGTCATCTGTGCGCTGCTGTTTTTTGCGACGACCATCAACTACATGGACCGGCAGGTGATCGGCCTGCTCAAGCCGACGCTGGAAACGTCGTTGGGCTGGAGCGAGATCGACTATGGCCATATCGTGTTCGCCTTTTCCACGGCCTACGCGCTGGGCTACCTGGTGGCCGGCCGGGTGATGGATCGCATCGGCGTACGCCTGGGCTTTTCGCTGGCCGTGGCGGTTTGGAGCATGGCGGCCGCCGCCCATGGACTGGCACGCTCGGTGCTCGGCTTCGGCAGCGCGCGAGCGGCCCTGGGGTTGGCCGAAGGAGGGAATTTTCCGGCCGCGATCAAAACCATCCGGCAGTGGTTTCCCAGCCGCGAGCGGGCCCTGGCAACCGGCATTTTCAACGCCGGGAGCAACGTGGGCGCGGTCGTCACGCCCTTGATCGTTCCCTGGATCACGCTCCACTGGGGTTGGCCGGCCGCCTTCTACGTGACCGGCGGCTTGGGCTTTCTCTGGCTGCTGTTGTGGATTCCCGGCTACGCTCGGCCGGAGCAGCACGCGCGGGTGTCGCCGGCGGAATTGGCCTATATCCGCAGCGACCCACCCGACCCCGCCGTTTCGATTGCCTGGCTGGAATTGCTGAAGCACCGGCAGACCTGGGCCTTCGTGATCGGGATGTTCGTCACAGCGCCGATCTGGTGGTTCTACTTGTATTGGGTGCCCGACTTCCTCCATCACCGCCACGGCGTGAATCTTATGGCGATCGGCCCACCGCTGATTACGATCTACTTGATGGCCGACGTGGGGAGCGTGGGCGGCGGCTGGATCTCCTCGGCGCTGTTGAAGCGCGGCCGCAGCGTCAATGTGGCGCGGAAGACCGCCATGCTCGTCTGCGCGCTGTGCGTGGTGCCGGTGGCCGCGGCGGCGGTGGTCTCCCAGGTCTGGCTGGCCGTGGCGTTGATCGGGCTGGCCGCGGCGGCACACCAAGGTTTTTCCGCCAATCTGTATACGCTGGTCTCCGACACCATGCCTGGAGAGGCGGTCGGTTCGGTGGTCGGCATCGGCGGGATGGCCGGCGCGATCGGCATGATGGCGGTTTCGGAAACGGTTAGCCGAGTGTTGCAGAAGACGGGGAGCTATTTCTGGCTGTTCGTCGCGGCTTCGTGCGGCTACCTGTGCGTATTGCTGGCGATCCACCTGATTCTGCCGCGGTTGGAGCCGATGCGGCTGGATGCACGCATTGTGGAACGCGATCCACTGCGTTTGCCGGAAAAACATCAATGAGCGGATTGAAGTCCGCGTTACGGCAGGTGCCGATGGCGTCGCGTCGGGCGCAAGAAAAACTGTCGTTGAGAAGCCTGCTCTAACCTGGCTACCCCCTTAGGTGGGTTATGGAAGGGGGCACATGTCGATGGCTATGCTGGTTTCCATGGGGCTTCCTCGCCTCGGCGTTGCGGTACGGCCGCGCGCGGGGCAGCGCCGAGCGGCGAATGGACAGGTGGGGCAATGAGATTGGCGACCAGGAAAGGCATCTGGGCGGCCGCCGTAACGGTTCTCTTGTCGAGTTGCCAGGCCCACGTCGGCCCGCCGGCCGGCAGCCCGTCGGCTAAAGTCGTTCCGGGCAAGAGCGCTCAAGCGAAGAGTGCTGCGGCCGAGGACGGTGGACGGCGGACGGTGGACGGCGGGAAACCGGCAAAGATCGCTCCGGCTAAAAGCGTTCCGACCAGCGCTGCTCGGTCGAAAGGCCCTCCGGCTAAGAGCGATTCGGCTAAGGTCCCTCCGGCCAAGAGCGTTGTAGCCGGCAGCGCTCCGGCCAAAGGCCCTCCGGCAAAGAGCGCATCCGCGAAGGGCGTTCCAGCCACGAGCGCTCTGGCCGGCAAGCCGCCGACGAAAAATGTTCCGGCCAGCAGCCCTCCAGCCAAAACGGATTCGGTCGCCGGTCTTCCGGGCGCCAGTCTTCCGGCCGTCATCCTCCCGGAGAAAAGCTCTCCGGCCGCGAGCCCTCCGGCCAAAACTCCGTCGGCGGAGATCTGGGAGCGGCCGCCGTTTTCGGCCGACAGCGCCGCGATTGCCCGGGCCGCCGCGGCATTGCCCTTGCCGAAGGATGCCGACCTCGAGACGTTCTTCGACGACACGCGCGAGCGTTTGGACGCCGCGGGGCGTTGCTATCGCACGCATCGCCGCATCTACCGTTACGTGACGCGTCACAGCGTGGAAGAAGAATCCTATGTGCAAGTGGTCTGGTCGCCGTGGCACGAAGCGCGTCCCACGGTTCGCGCCCGGGTGATCACGGCGGACGGGAAGGAGCACCGGTTGGATCCGCAACTGCTGGCGGAAGAGACGGTGGAAAACAACTCGCCGCTGATGTGGAGCGACGAGCGGACGTTGCGGGCGCCGTTGCCTGCGACGGACGTGGGGGCGGTGGTGGAAACGGAGTTGGCGATTGAGGAGACGCAGCCGTTTTTTCCGCAGGGCGTGGTGCGGCACAACGTGCTGGGATCGATCGACCCGGTTCATAAGGCTCGGCTGACCATCGAGGCGCCGCAGGGCTTGACATTGCGCTACGTGGAGCGGGGGACCGAGCTTAAGCCGCGCCGCAGCGAGCGCGAGGGAATTGTGAAACTGGTGTATGAGACGGCGCCGAAGCGGTGGAAGTTCCCCGAGCCCTACACGCCGCCGGACCAGTTTTGGTTTCCGGAGATCATCTACGCCACGGGCAAATCGTGGCACGAAGTGGCCACGGTCTATGCGGCGATGGTGGAGCGGCAGTTGGAAAAGGCAGGGGTCGATTCGTTGGTCCGCGAAGAGATCGGGGGGGAGAAGGATCGCCGCGCGATCGCCGTGAAACTGTTGGCGGCCGCGCAGCGGATGGTCCGCTATACGGGGATCGAGTTCGGCAAGGCGTCGATCGTGCCGCGCACGCCGCGGGAGGTCCTGGTGCGGCGCTTCGGCGATTGCAAGGACCAGGCGGCGTTGCTGGTGGCGATGTTGCGGGCGGCCGGGTTGCAGGCCGACGTGGCGTTGTTGTCCGCGGGAACGGGAGCCGACGTGGTTGCCGAGCTTCCCGGCATGGGCGGTTTCAACCATGCCATCGTGCGCATGGGCGGCGATCCACCGCTGTGGATCGATCCCACCATCCATTGCCTGGCGGCGGGGCGGCTGCCACGGGCCGACCAGGGGCGGTGGGCTTTGCTGGCACGGCGCGACGTCACGCAGTTGGTGCGGACCCCCGTCGACCGCTATCAGGAGACGACCCACACCCAGACGTGCGAGCTGCTTCCCGACGAACATGGGAAGGGGCCGGCGCGGGTAACGCTGGAGCTGACCGGCTCGTTTGCCGACAGCTGCCGCGACTTGTGCGCTTCATCCCATCAGGGCGACCTGCGGAGGGTGTGGGAAGCTTATGGGCGGGCGATGTTCCATTCGCGCAAATTGCGCGGTTGGGGACACAGCAACTTGGAAAATCTCGACAAGCCGTTCAAGGTGTTCCTGGAAATCCAGGATGCGTCGATCGGCAAGGAGGAAAGCACGGAGCTGCACGTCAAGCTGGACGCGACTCCGCTGATCGGGCAGCTCCCGGCGATGTTCAACAAGGGGTTGAGCCATCGCGGCGATGCGGGGGATGAAGATTCGCCCTATTCCAAGCGGCAATCGCCGATGGTGCTGCCGCAGCCGCACATTTTCCGTTTGACGTATCTGGTTATGGTTCCGCCCTGGTACATCGCCGCGCCGCTGCCAGCCAATTCAGTGCAGCACTTTGGGCCGGTGACGATTTCGCAGCAATACACGCTGTCGGCCGCCAACGGGGTCCGCGCGAAGTTCGAGCTCGACACCGGACCGGGACTTTTGGCCCCTGCGGAAGTGGACGCGCTGCGCGACGGCTTGCTGAAAATGATCAGCGATCAGGAAAACGCCCGCTGGGACGTCCCGCTCGTCTTCCGCGAGATGGTGACGGAATACAGCCGCCGCGGGTGGTACAAAGAAATGTTGGAGCGGTCGCGGCGGCTGGTGAAGACTTACCCAAAGAGCGGCGAAGCGCGGCGGACGTTGGCGATGGCGTTGCTCGCCGCCGGCCTGGGCGACGCGGCGCGGGAGCAGGCCCGGCTGGCGGTGGCCGCGGAACCGAAATCGGCTGCGATGCGGTCGCTGTTGGGCGACGCGCTGTCGCGCGATTCGCTGGGGCGGTGGTATTACCCGGGCATGGATTGGCCCGGCGCGGCGGCCGCGTATCGCAAGTCGCTGGAACTCGCGCCGGACGACGGGTTGGTCCGGGCCCGTTACGGCCAGCTCTTGACGTTCGGATCGGACGGCGTGCTGTTCTCCGCGGATGCCAAGATCGAGGAGGGGATTGCGCAGTTCAAGCAGGCGATGAAAGACGCCAAACAGCGCAGTCTCATCGCGCCCCGATTGGCGAACGCGCTCTTTATCGCCGGGCGGTACGCGGAGCTCCGCGTCATGGCGGCGGAGTGGCCGCAATGGACGACCTGGGCGGAACTGCTGTTGGCCGCCACCGCGGATGAGAAGGGGTCCAAGGCGGCCCAACAGCAGTCGATGGAGTTTTATCACGATGCGGGGCAACGAACCCGCGCTCTTTACCAGGCGGTGGCGAGCCTGAAATTCACCCGCCGCTACGCCGCGGCAACCGACCTTGCGGAGGCGATGTCAGCGGAGGGCGACAAGACATCGCCGTTGGAAAACAGTCCGGCGACGCTGCGGCACTTCGAAAAAGTGGACTTCCAATTCGACCGGCCCGCCCACGATCCCGAAGAATTGGCCCGTCGTTTTGTGACGGCGGTTGTCTGCAACGGCCGCGGTGAACGCGATCCGGCGCGATTTTTCGTCGAGGGGACCTCCGCGGAGGATATATCCGCCCTCCGCGACGGTGTTCTTTCGATCGCCGCGGATCATAAACATACGGCCACGGTTGCCACGGTCGTCGAGGACCAATGCCGCGCCCGCGGGTTTTCCATCCTGCAAGTCGCCGATTGGATGTCCGTCACCGCGGTTCAGTCGGAAGGAGACGACGAGACGGGGTATCGCGTGCGGATAGCCGGCGGACCGACGATGTACGTGGTAAAGCACCCCGACGGCTACCGGCTGGTGGCGCCCGGTCCGCAGCAGGTGAATATCGCCCAGATGGCCCTGCGATGCCTGGAACAGGGCAACCCCGAAATGGCCAAACGCTGGCTGGATTGGATCGTCGAGGAGCAGAAAACCGCCGAGGGACCGGTGGATCGATTTGCGGGCGCACCGGTGGCTTCGCTTTGGCCGGCGATCTACCGCGACAATCCGCAGAATAAGAGCATTTCGGTGGCGATCGCCGCGGTGATGGCCGAGCGTTTGCCGCCGCCGGAGATGCTTTCCATGCTGCAGGAGGAACGAACGCGGAGCCCGTCGCCGCTGCAATCGCTGCAAATCGATCGCGCGTTGATCCGCGCCTACGATTCGGCGGGCCGCTTCGAGGAGGCGCTGGTCCTGGTGGAACGGCTGCGTCAATACTATACGGGCGAGCCGGAGTTGATCGCCGGGCGGATCTCAACCCTATGGATGCTGGGCCGAAAGCCCACGGAAGGCGACTGGTTGCGCGAGCAACTGCGGAATTCGATCAATCCGGCGCTGTGGGAATACGTGGCGTTGTTGGCCGCCCGGGTGGGAGATTTCAAGGCCGCCGACGAGACGCTCGCCCGCTTGATCGAGGCGAAACTGATTTCCCCGTCCGGGCTCAACGGTTTCGCCTGGAACTCGATTTTTCTGCGGAAGGCCAATCAGGCCGCGCTCAACGCCGCGCTGAAGGCCAACGACCTGCTGAACAACGGCAATCCCAGTTGTCTGAATACGCTGGCCGCGGTGTACGCGGAAATGGGGCGCGCCAGGGAGGCCCACTTGACGCTTCGCCGCTGTGTGGCCGCGCGGGGTAACCGCATCGCCGACAACGACTGGTACGTGCTGGGACGCATCGCGGAGGACTACGGCCTCGACGACATTGCCGCCGATCTTTATCGCAAGGTGAAGCGATCCAAACGTCCCTGGGCCGACGATGCCTACAATCTGGCGCAGTGGCGGCTGAAAACGGTGACGAGCTCGATCTGGTGGCGTTGGCTCGTGCCAGTGGTTCCCGACGCCAACGCGCCCGCCCCGCCGGCCAAGACGGTAAAAGACAACTCGTCCCAGCCGCCTACCCGCAGCCCGGAAAAGAAGTGACCGTCGGCGGGCGCTTTTTGCGCTAGATCACGTAAACCCAACAACAACCAGTCATAAAGGCGGACAGCGCAGCGGTTAAGCACCGCTGTCAAAGCAGTGCCGGTACGCCGCGATATACGTGGAGGTACCTGCTGGCCCGCTCAGCGTTTGCGACGACTTACGCAAAAAGCTGTTGCGCTTCGGGGTTTTATTGAGCCGTGAATAAACCGGGATTGTCGGGGGCTTATTGAGCCGTGGTGCCGTTGAGCGTAGCATCCGGAGTTGGGGCAGTAATATCCGTGCGCGGAGGGAACGTATCATGTCCGTCGCGGCGACTTCTCACCGCCGTATCCACATAGCGGCAGCGATGCTGCTGGCAATTCTGACGCTGCCATCGCTCTCAGCCGTGGGCCGCGGCGACGAGCCCGGCGCGACGGAGAAAAAAGATGCGCCGGCCGTCTCTCCGGAAAAAGCGGAGATTGACGTCTTGTTTCAACAGGGCATGGCGCTCAGCGGCAAGGGGCAGTGGGCCGAAGCGGCGCCGGTGTTTGAAAAGGCGGCTGCCCGGGCCAAGGTGGTGTTGGGACCGAAGAGCATCGGTGCGGCCAACCTAACCATACGGTATGCCAACGCACTGTTTCACTTGAAGCAGTACGATAAGGCGGTACCCTTGTTCGTCGAGAGCCTGGCTGTGCTGCGACGTCACGTCCCCCGAGAGCGTCCGTTCGTGACGTATGCGGTCAACAATTTGGCCGCGAGCTACTTTCATTTGGGCCGACACGCTGAGGCAGCGCCACTGTTCGTGGAAAACCTGAAAGTTCGTGAGGCAAGCCTTGGCAAGGACCATCCGCAAACGTTGCTCACGCTGAAAAACCTCGGCGAGAACTACGAGGCAATGCGTCAATGGGAGGACGCCATTCGGTGCTTCGAAGACTGGCTCCAGCGAAACGAACGGGGCATGGGCGAACGCTCTCCTAAGCTTTTGGACGTCCTCGTCAGACTTGGTGTGTCGCAGAGGCAACTTCTTTTTCTGGAACCGGCGGAGAAAAACCTCCTTCGTGCCCTGGATATCCAGCGGGCGCGGAAAGACGCCGATCCGTCGTTGCTGGCGACCACTTTAATGCTACTGGCGGACGTTAGCTTGGTAACGGGCCCCGCGCGCCCCGATCGGGTCAAGCTGTACGCTGACGAGGCTTACCAGATCCGCAAAAGGCTTCTAGGGCCAAGCCACCCCCAGACGACGGCCGCCCGCGGCATCGTCGGGGAAGGTTACGAACGGGCCGGGAAATACGTCGAGGCCGAGCCGCTGTTGCGGGAAGCGATCAAAGCCACGGTAGAGGGCGGGCACGCCGGCGCAGTGGCGGCGACGCGATTCCAGACTTCGCTCATCAGACTTTGCCTGGCCCAGCACCGCGCCGCGGAGGCCGAGTCGCTGTGTCTGCCGATGCTGGGCCTTCTGGAGTCCCACTGCGACGTACAAAGCCAAATTAACGATTGGCAACCGTTTATCACTCTCTACGTTGATGTTTGTAATCAAAGCGGCCGTCGCGACGAGGGGAAGGCCCGGCTGACACGGCTGCTGGCCAACGTGGAAAAGCGGGTCGGCAGAGAAGATCCTTTTTACGCCCAGGTGCTGGCCACCGTTGGTACGGGCTATCGCGAATGGGGATTGTACGCCGAAGCCCGAGAATGCCTGCTCCAAAGTATTTCCACCTTGCGGGCCAGGTCGGGTCCGCAGTGTGCGGCGCTGTCCAAGGCGCTATTTGAGCTTGGCTGCGTTTGCAACACGATGTCCAGTTACGCTGAGGCGGAACCGTATCTCTTGGAGTGCCTCCGCATCCGACAAAGGGTCAGCCGCGAGGGTGACATCGGCGTCGCTGACTGCCTAAATCAATTGGGGTTCCAGTATGTGTGCGCGGAGCGGTTTGCCGAGGCGGAGAAATGCTTCAACGAAGTTCTAACGATGGCCGAAAAGAACCCGCGCGCGATGGCCGGTTATAAAGCACGGGCACTGGACCTCATGGGTGCGCTCTACGGAGAGACTGGTCGTCCCCACGAAGGGGAAGAACTGGTCAAGAAAGCCCTGGCCCTGGAGGAGCAACGCGTAGGCCCCGAGAGCAATGGTGTCGCCTGGATGCTAATTCACTTGGGGGAGGTTTGTTATCTCGGCGGCCGGCGAGAGGCAGCCGAGCAATCGTACCGGAAGGGATTGAGGATCCTTGAAGCGAGCTATGGCAAAGATAATCCGATGTTGGCGGCGTCGCTGTTCAGCATGAGCCGGCTCTTACTTTCGCAGGGGCGGTGTGATGAGGCGGATACGCTGCTGGCGCAGAGCAATCAACTCTTTCAGGCCCATCCCGACTTCAGCCGGCGGGTCCGTCTGGCGACGCTGGACGCGGCGATCGTTTCCGCGGTCCGCCACGACGACTACCAACAGGCAATCCGCTCCACTACCGAGCTGCGGCGGCTCAGCAACCGCTGGTTAAAAAGCGTCCTGCCGGGCTTGCCACCTGCGGAACGCACGGTCTACCTGGGCGCAGATCACTGGTGGGGCCTGGCCCGATCGATGTCCGTGGGGCTGCGCTACCACGAGCATCCGGAGGCCGTGGAAGCCTCGGCCCAGTGGCTTCTCAACGGCAAGGGCGTGGCCAGAGAACTGCTAGCCGACGAGATCCGCCGTGCCCGCCAAAGCGACGATCCTGCGGTGGCCGAAACCCTTCGCCGGCTGGCCCACGTCCGCGACCAATTGGCGCATCGTCTCATGAGTCCGCCGACCATCGGCCAGGTCAGCACGGACCAGCCCAGCAGTTTGGATCTTCTTCGACGTGAGCGGCAATTGAGTATGCAGTTGGGGCTGCAAACGTTCGACAAGGTGGCCGACGATGCCTGGATCGCCCTCGAAGGGGTTCGCGAGGCGATCCCCGCGGATGCCGTGCTGATCGACGTGTTCCGTTTCCCGGTCTGGCGGTTTGGGGAGGCGTCGGCGTTCGGCAGATTCGGGCCCGCGCAATATGTCGCTTGGGTCATCCCTCCGGCCGGCAAAGGCGCGGTGAAACTCGTCGACCTGGGCCTGGCCGACGTGATCGACGGCGCCGTCGCCCGGTTCCGGCAGGGCATCGATGCCTTGTGGCAATTGCAGAAGCAGAGCCCTAAGGACCCGGCGACGTTGCGAGCGTTCGCGGAGAGCGCCCGCCCTGCGTGGCTCTCGGAGCTGGTGTGGAAACCGCTGCAAGCGGCCGTCGGCGACGCCAAGGGGCTCATCGTCAGCCCGGACGGCGCGCTGTGGCTCATTCCCTGGGCGGCCCTGTTGAGCGGTCCCACGGAATACCTCGTCGAGCAGAAGCGAGTCCGCTACGTGGTTTCCGGACGCGCGCTGCTGGCCAAGCAAAGTGAAGTGCAAGGGCGGAGGGCGGTGCTCTTCGCCGATCCGGACTACGATCGCGAGCTGGTGCCGGCCAGCAATGAAGAGATCGCGGAGTGGGCTGCCGCGGAAAAGCGGGACTGTGGAAAACCCAAGCCGCGCTTGCCGGCGGTTTGGCGGGTCGAGCGCTTGCCCAACGCGGAAGCCGAAGGCACGGCCCTGGCCAAGGCTCTGGAGCACTACCTGCACGAACCACCCGTCGTCTACAAGCGTGGCGAGGCCCAGGAACGGACCTTCAAGCGATTGGAGAATCCGCGGATGCTGGTGGTCGCCACCCACGGCTCGTTCCAGGCCGACCCCGGCCACGACAATCTCCCTTCGCCAAACACCACGGGGCTCTGGGGTAGTCTGTCGGCCGGGTCGCCGGTCAACCGCGAGCGGTCGCAATCGGTCATCAACCCCCTGTTGCGCTGCAGCCTGGCTTTGGCCGGCGCGAATCACCGCTGGGAAGCCCACGGAGGCAACGACGGCATGCTCACCGGAATGGAGATTCTCAACACCGATCTTCGTGGCACCGATCTGGTCGTGCTGCTGGCCTGCCAGACGGGATTAGGCGCCGTCCAGGACGGGGAGGGCGTGGCCGGACTACACCATGCATTCCAGTTGGCCGGGGCAAGGAGCGTGCTGGCGTCGCTGTGGTCGATCCCCGCGGAGCAATCCGGCGAGTTGGTGCAAGCGTTCCTGGAGAACCTGGCGATTCAGCCTGACAAGGCGCTGGCCCTGCGCAAGGCGCAACTTGCCATGATCGCGGAGGAGCGAAACAAGTATGGGGTCGCCCATCCCGCGGTTTGGGCCGGCCTGGTCCTGGTCGGCCGCGCGCAAGAGCCGACCGCCAAGGAAGGCAAGAAATAGCCGCGGAGGCGACGAAGGGGTTGGAATACGGGCGGGTGCGGCCCGCCGCAACCCGACGTTGGCCGCGGATGGCCGTCAGGCATGGCGTCCGTCGCTTTCACGCGCGGCGCGGTTATCGACCCGAAGTGATGCGATTGTTAATGGCGCTTAGGATGGAGTAGCGCAAGTCATCGGACAGGTTGACAAGGACGATGTGCTTCTTAAACCAAACCTCGCCTTTGCTCGTGGTGAGAACACCGAACAATTCATCCGCAAAGGACTCACTGATGGAGCAAACACCGTCCAGATCGATTGTTACGTGCGTTCTGCCTGCGTCGATAAGACCGACGACGGCGGAACGCAAAGACGCTGCGCGGGCGCGGCTCGATAGATCCGTGCCCAGTCTGTCTTTCAAGGAAATTGAGATGGGGTAAGTCATATCCCGAGCCTCCCCGCTAAATCGTCGAGGATTTGGTCGTGTTTCGGTTCAATGATTTCCGTTGCCACCACTGGGATTGAAAACTCGATTGCAACACCCTGCCATTCGGTCTTTGATGGTCCAAAGCGCGGACCCTTGCGGCCCAATGTACACTCACCTTTACCGGACAAAATCCAGGCTTCGCCACCTGTTTCGTTGACCAACCGAACCAAGTGCCCCAGGCCCAACCCTAGGTGATGGTTATCGTTGATGCGAACCGAAGTCGATTCGGGGTAGGGGCTGCAACAGGCATCTTCAGGCAATCGCTGCGCCCAATCTTCGGACGGCGAGCCTGTCGTGTGCCCTTCTTGTAAGCACCAGCCAATCGCATCGTGGTCAGTAGTAATACTACTGTCCCGCCTCTTCACATTGAACAGCATGCCGCAGCCGGCGTCGGCAACCGCAAATTGGACCTCTTTCCTCGCTTTGGACGGGTACATCTGAACACACGAATAACCCCCTCCTCTGGCGTGAGACGCCACGTTGTCGTGAAGTTCCCCAACAACATGACAAAGGCGAGATACGACAGACTTGGTGTGTCCCGCAAGTTGCTCCCGGATAAGGGAGTTTGTGACCGCATTGCAGACGTCAACATCGTCGTGCGTTGCCAGTTTTGTTAGTCTTGTATAGGTTTTTCCCTGCAATCCCGACGGCCGCATGGCCAGGGGCTTTCCGTCCATTGCATCGCGCAAACCATTGTTTCGGACATAAGATTCAGCGCCGCCAATGAAGAGAAACCTGTCCGACCGAATTCGCGCATCGTGGATCGCAGCGGCTCCCAGCATGGCAGACATGATGGGGGCTACAAACGGAACAGACACGCGCTGATGACCCATTCGGGCCAGTCTTAGGACATTCTCCGCGCGAGGGTGGTTCAGGTCCGACAAGGCAGATTCCTCGAAGCAATCGCCAACTATTCACGCGGACAGTATACCCCGGAAGCTGGATATATTGTCGCAGGTTGCTGATGCAAAGGCAACGGCGTCTTTGACCGTTGCGAGGGCTTCACGGCGGGTGGCGTTCATCCGGAAGGAAGTCGGAAGCCTGCAGGGCGCAGCGGCACGGCGTCTTTTCTCCTCGATCCACTTGCCCCTGGTCCCCGATCCCTGGCCCCGCTATTAATGCTGGCTTACCAGCACCTGCCCGACCAGGTATTGATCGGGGAAGTTGGCCAGCATGTAGGTGTTGTGGGCGTCGCGGATGGTCACCTTCTGCGCGTGGCCCGCGCCCATCGAGCCGTATCCGCCGGCCGGCCGCAGGTCGACCAGATGGTCGCCGGCGGGAAGCTCGACGCGAAGCACCTGGATCTGGTCGGGCAGCAGGCCCCAGCAACGGGTATCGGCGGCTTCCGTGGCTTCCCAGGCCACGCCCGCCGCGTCCAGCCCCAGCTCCATCCAGGGATTGTGACCGCCGATGGCATCTTTGCCGGCGTAGACGATGCCCTTCTTCACGATGCGGCGGACGATCGCCCGGGCGATGACTTCCGGATAGACGGCGGCGTATTGTTCGGCGGCCATGCGGCCGACGTGGGTGATGGTCTGGGTATTGCCGAGGGCTTGCCCATCGACGTTCACGGTCACGGTGCGGATGTTGTTGATGGCCAGCACGACCTTGGGGACCTTGATGGGGGCGATGGTGGGCGGCAGGCTGTGCTTGCTGGTGGCGCTGAGGATGCGATCGGCGATCAACAGCGAAACCGTGCTGGCCATTTCCGAGACCTGCTCCTTGTAGGGCCCGCGGCCCACGAGGGAGAAGACGTAGAGCGCGCCGTTGCCCCGGGCGGTGTGACAGCCGTAGGTGGCGCGTTGCACGTCGGCGGGCCCGGGGAGGAAATCGTGCTCCCAGTTGACCACCTTGGTGTAGGAACGGACCGCGTCGTCGAAATTGGTGAAGCTCTCTTCGGCCAGCACGCCGTGGATGTAGGCCCCCAGGGCGATCTGCTTGTAGGAGAGCTTGGGATTTTTGCCGGAGGGATCGGTGCCGGCCTGGATGATCTGGTTCTGCTTGTCGTCGACCTGGAGCGAATAGGCCGCGGCATCGCCGCCGTCCCCCATCAGGTTGGCGATGGCCAGGAAGGCGCGGATGAGGATCTTCTCGTAGTCTTCGCCGCCGTAGGAGGCCGCATTGTCGTCGGTGATCATCCGCAGGGCCGACTGGCCGAGCCGTGTCCGCTCCAGGTCGTCGAACCGGTCGCGGACTTGACGGAGCTTCACCTCGGCGTCGTGGGGTTTGCCCAGCGAGAGATCGACCACCGCCCGCTCGAGCTTCAGCACGTCGCCGTCGTTGGTCGGGGATTTGAGACGCTTGTCGATGGCCGCGGCGGCTGCTTCGGGGCGGCCCATGTAGAAGTCCTGCCGCACTTGCCGCAGATAGTCGGCATGCGTGGCGCAGCCGCCGAGCGTCAGCGGCGCCAGGAGCAGAGCGAGATTCAGCAGCAACGTTGCAGGTTTCACGCTGGTCCAGGGGTGGGGTGTGAGGTGTGGAGTGCGGGGGGGAGTTTGGGGTGAGTCTCGTTCACCCCGCGCCGCGCACTCCACGCCGCAGTCACTTCTAGTTGGTCATGATGGCACGCATCTTGGCGCCCGCGGAACGGTTGTAGGCCTTGCTCAGCTCGGCGGCCTCTTTGTCGTTGCTGCCGTCGCGAATGCTGACCATTTCCAGGGTCAGCAGGTAATCGCGCTGGTAGTCGCGGTTGTCGTGGGTGGTGCCGGAGGTGAGCGTGGCGTAGAGCAGGTAGTCGAAGGGCTGGCCCTGCCGCTCCATGGCCGCGCTGAAATCGCGCATGTTTTGGGGAATGAACAACATGTCGGGCCGCAGCCGGGCTTGCTGCAAGCCCGCGTCGACGAACCGCCGGCTGACGGTCTGAAACGTTCCCGACTGCGTGATCCGCGTATCGATGGCCTGGTAGATCTGCTCTTTGAAGTCGCCCATCTCCTCGATGCTCTTGTTCTCCACGCCGACGAAGCAGATTCGCATGGGTTGCGGGCCGCTGGGATTGTAGGCGGCCGGCTGGACGCCTTGGGAGTGGCGGGCCAGCAGCTTGCCGACCGCTTCGTCGATCAACGGCTTATAGACTTCGGCGCCGGCAGTGTGACTGCCGACCATGTCGGCTTGCCCGGGCTTTTTCACCTGCGCGGTCTGGCTCTTGCATCCGGCCTGCCACAGCAGCCCTAGACCAAGCATCCCACCGGTGGAGATGCGGAGAAATCCTCGTCGGTCCATGCGGAATCCCTTCCTGAAATTGACAGCCTCGGCGCGCGATTCGAAAGCACGGCGCCGTAGACTTTACCTACATCGGATAAACTGCGCCAAGACTATAATCCGCAATACACTCATTTCTTGTGCTAGCACCGGGAAAAGAGGGCGTGGCAGGGTAGGGGGGCTGGGTAAAGAGCGTGGAATGATAATGTTGAAACCCAAATGACGAAGGAAATCCGCAGGACGAATGACGAAGCAAACGCGGGCTGAACAAGCCAGCTTTGCGCAGGCGGGAGTCAGAACGATCCGAAGTACTTGATCCAGTCGTCACGCTGCTGCTCCGGCAGCGCTCGCCACCACCCCAGCGCCCGGTCGATGCTCTCGGCATTGGACTTGGCGTGGGGCGGGGGAGTCTCGCCGGCGATCCGGTAGTGAACCTGATACTGGGTGCGAAATGCGACCGTGGGGCGAGGACTATGGGCGTGGGCAAGACGTCGCTGCAGGATTGTTTGCCACATGACGGTATCGCCGATGGGGCTCAACTGCTGCGGCATCATGGCCCAAAGCGGCAACAGCCGAAACGCCGGCCGGGTGAGGAAGAGGCAACTGGTATCAACGTGCTTTTGGCCGTCGCAATCGTGTTTGTCCACGTACAACAGCGACCCATCCAAGCGATGAATGGTTCGGCCGGCCGTGCAGACCGCGGCTCCCGTCCGGCGGTGCAGATCGACCATCGCCTCGACGTGGTCGGGGCAGTACCAGTTGTCGGCATCGAGGTAAGCAATGGCGTCGAACCCCTGGTTCATCGCCGCAAGGGAGCCGATGGCCCGCGGCGTATTGCCAAGATCTTCGTGGGGCCGGGGAAGAACGATATGTTCCGCGGGCCACGTCAAGACGTCGAGCCGCGGAGAACCGTCGGCGACCAGAAAATGCGTGCAAGCGTAGCTCTGCCGTCGGACGCTATCGTAACACGTGCGGAGAACGTCCTCCGCTTCCTGGTAGTAGGGCGTGATTACGGCGACGCGAAGTTCCCCCGGCAGGCTCACGGTCGCTCTCCCTTTGGAAACGCAAACCTCGGCTCAGTGTTGCGCTGACGCCACGGAGCAGGCAATGGATGAAACGCTACCGCGGCGGTAAATAATTGGTTTGGGGTGGGACATCCACCGCAAGTGCAGTAAAGTCAGTTTAGAAGAGATGACGCCAGAAGGCCAGATACTCGCGAAGGAAGCAGGAATCGTAATGATCTTCCGAATATCTCCAGCGGAACATTGCCCAAATCCGCGTATACTCGGCCGTTTCCCCAACGCAATTGCCACGCTTGCGCTGGCCGCCTGCGCCATCCTGTGGCCAATGTGCCGCGAAAATCAGGGATCCGCCGCCGAGCAGCGCAGCGGGCCCAACATCATCTTCATACTGGCCGATGACCTCGGCTATGGCGACCTCGGCTGCTACGGCCAAAAGGTGATCCAAACGCCGCAGCTCGACCGCATGGCCCGCGAGGGCCTGTGTTTCACCGATTTCTATGCCGGCTGCACCGTCTGCGCGCCGTCGCGCTGCACGCTGATGACCGGCCTGCACACCGGCCACGCCCGCATCCGCGGTAATGCCAACGTGCCGCTGGAACCCACCGACCTGACGGTCGCCAAGCTGCTGCAGCGCGCGGGCTACGCCACCGGCCTGGTGGGCAAGTGGGGATTGGGCGAGGCCGGTTCGACCGGAGTCCCCAACCTGCAGGGCTTCGACTATTTCTTCGGCTATCTCAGCCAGGTCCACGCCCACAATTACTATCCCGCCTTCCTTTGGCGGGACCAGCAGCAAGTGCCGCTGCGGAACGTGGTGGCCCAGGTGGGCAAGGATCCGTTGGGCGGCGTGGCCAGCCGCCGCGTCGACTACTCGCACGATCTGTTCGCCCGCGAAGCGCTTGAGTTCGTCGATCGCCACGCCCGGCAGCCCTTCTTCCTCTACCTGGCCTTCACCATTCCCCACGCCAACGACGAAGCCCGCGCCAAGGGAATGGAAGTGCCCGACTACGGGCCGTACGCCGCCGAGCCCTGGCCCGAGCCGGCCAAAGGCTACGCGGCGATGGTCACCCGCATGGATCGCGATATCGGCCGGTTGCTGGCCCGGCTCAAAGAGCTCGCCATCGACGACCGCACCGTGGTGTTCTTTTCCAGCGATAACGGGCCGCATCAGGAAGGCGGCAACGATCCCACCTTCTTTCATAGCGCCGGACCGCTGCGCGGCATCAAGCGCTCGCTGCACGAGGGCGGCATACGCTTGCCGCTGATCGCCCGCTGGCCCGGCCGGATTTCCGCCGGCGGCACCAGCAGTCTCGCGGCCGCCTTCTGGGACTTTCTGCCCACGGCGGCCGCATTGGCCGGCGTGGCGTCGCCCGCGGGCAACGACGGAATTTCCTTCCTGCCGACGCTCCTTGGCCAAGCGGGGCAGCCGCGGCACGACTTCCTCTACTGGGAGTTCCACGAAGGCGATTCGCAGCAGGCGGTACGGATGGGGCCGTGGAAGGCGGTCCGCAATCGCCCCGCCGCGCCGTTGGAGCTCTACGATCTGCGCGTGGACCTCGGCGAGCAGCATAACGTGGCCGCCGATCACCCGGAGATCGTTGCCCGGATCGAGACCTACCTGAAAACCGCCCGCACCGATTCCCCATTCTGGAAACTGGCCATTCGTACCGGCCGGGGGAAGAGCGCCAAGGAGAAATAGAGGGGAGAAAGGGAGACGCGCCCCGTAGCCGTATTTGGCTGATCTCCCCCTCTCCCTTTCCCCCCCTCTCCCTTTTTTGCCCCTCTGCCCCCGCGCTGGAATCACCGAGCTATACTTCAATACCGGGGGGTGCCAAAAAGAACTATGGATCGCCAACCCGGAAAATGGTATGAGTTCCGCGTGGGGCGATGCGACCAATCGAGGACCATTCGATGACGCTGCGGATCCTGGGCGAACATCCCCTCGCCGGCGACGGCAACGGCAAGCTGAAATCGCACATTGCCACCGTTTTTCCCGCCGCCGCCGCGCTGGTGACCATCCCCGGCATCCATGCCACGCAGCGTTTCATGTACCTCGATCTGCTCAATGCCGAGCGCAAGTCGCAGGGGCTTCCGCCGCTGGGCGAGCAGGAAGAAGCGGCGGTGTGGGAGAATTCGGTCGACCTGATCATCGAGGACGACTCGATCCTGATCCGCCCCGATCCCGACCGCATGCAGTTGGCCTACGCCGCCGACGAGGCGCTCCAGGAGATCGTGCCCAAGCACAAGATCAAGTTCCTCTACGTGCGCAACGAAAAGATCCGCAAAGCCATCGAGCGGCGGGGGGAATGCTGGCGGATCACGCGACTGCCCAAATCGCGCGCCGAGATGGTCCGCATGATCAACGCCTCGCGGATGAGCGTGGGCGAGGCGGAGATCTATTACTACAACAAGATCACCGGCACGCATTTCCTCAGCTGCGCCGAATTCGCCGGCCTCGGAACGCTCGACAATCCCGCCTTGCGGCGGCAATTGATCGAGATCCAGGATCTGGCGGCCAGGATCAATCGTCAGGGGGAGCCGGAAATCCGCCCCTTCGCCGCGGGCGAGGGCTTCTCCGCGGCCGCCTGGGCGGGCTTTGATTTCCGTACCCTTGACGACCGCCAGCTCCGTGCCGCCCACGCCCAGTTGCAGCGGCAGTTCGAGGAGTCCGTCGACCCCGAGCTGCGCCGCGACGATCTGACCGACGTGCATTGGAGAAACCGCATGTATGCCGCGCTGATCGGCCAGGCCGACGAGGCGGTCTCGGAAGAGACGTTGCTGGGGCTGAGCGCCGAGTTCTTCATGCAGATCCAATGGCTCCCCGGCGGGCGGATCGAGGAAGGCGAGCTGATTCTCGATCCGATCCTCGAGACCAGGTGCGAGCCGGGCGACGAGCTCGATCCGGCCGCGATCTACGACGACAAGTGCCGCGGCATCATCTTCAACTTCGTCCGCGAATACGGCGATCTGGAATACATCAACGTCGGCCGCGTGATCGGCTCGCTCTCCCGCCGGCAGGTGTTTTTCGGCCGCCGCGACGTGTACATCGCCGTCGCCAAGCTCCGCGGCGCGGCCGAGCCGATCGTCAACATCATCCGCATGCAGAAATGGGGCGTCCGCGAACACCTCGACGACGGCAAGGATCTTCTCAACGCCATCGTCCAGTCGGAAGAATACACCGAATACATCCTCGATCGCCGCCTGGGCTGCCGGCAGCTCGGCATGAACCTGCCGCCCCGCGTGACGGCCCGCAAGCTCAGCGAAAAATACTGCGGCAAACAGGGCGGCTATCACGGCTCGACGATCTGGTCCACCTATTTCCAACGCGACTACATCCGCGGCATCGCCACCGATAAAATCCCCGTCGGCCGCTTCCAGGACGAGACGTTCGCCCTGGCCCTGGCCCGCCTGCTGGGCCGCGCCGCCGCGCCGAACATGATCGTGGGCCGCTGCGACCTCAGCGGAAACGTGCTCTTCGACGACGGCGACGAAGTGGTCGTCGAAGACGCCCAAGGCATGCCGGTTGACATCGTCGTGGCCGACCAGACCGGCACCTTCGTCGACTACGTCCGCGATCTCAAAGACCTGGCCGCCGTCTACGCCCGGCCCGTCAACCGCCGCGCGGCCCACCTGGCCTGCCCGGAAAGCTTCGCCGAGGCCTACTTGGCCGCGTTCGAGGAGCGCTTCACGAGCATTCAGGAAGAATACCGGAAACGCCGCCGGGCGTTCGACACGCTCTTCAAGCACCGGCCCCGCGACGAGAAGGGCAGCCTGGCCTACCGCTGGGAACGCGTATTGCAGCGGCTACTGCGGGCCGATCCCGCGCAGATCAAGTCGCAAATCCGCGCCAAGCTGGTGCTCAGTCCCAACACCTGCGCGGCCGCAACCGCCGGGTAGCTGTGGACCCGTTCGCGGCTTCCGCTTCTTTGTAGGGTGGGTCGAGCGCAGCGAGCCCCACCAATGCTCCAGCAAATTCTCTTTGCTGGCAGAGATCCCTACCCGAAGTCGCCCCCGCCGCCGCCGCTGTCGCCTCCACCGCCGAAATCTCCACCGCCACCGAAGTCGCCTCCGCCGCCGAAATCGCCCCCACCGCCGGAGTCGCCTCCGCCACCGCCGAAGTCTCCGCCGCCGCCAGAGTCCTGGGAAGTATCGCCGAAGTCGGCCCCGCCGCCACTGTCGCCGCTGTCGCCGCTGAAGTCACCGCTGCCCGCATTGTTGTCGCCCGTATAATCCGAGCCCGACGATTGTCCGCCGCCGTGGCCGCGGAAGGAGTCGTAAAGCCAGTTGCCGGCCGCGGCGCCGAAAACCCCTCCGAGCATCGAACTGAGGAAGCCTCCGCCCCCGCCGCCGCCGCCAAAACCGCCCCCGCCCATTCCCCCGCCGCCCATCCCTCCGCCGCCCATCGAACGGCCGCCGCCGGTGAAGGCGCCGATGATCGACTTGAGCAGCCAAAACCCCAAGAACACGGCCGCCGCCACGCAAATCCAACCCGCGATGGACGAACCACCGCCCGGGTTCAGAGGGTTCAGCGGGTTGTGCGCCAGCGGCGGCAACGCCTGCGGCTGGGCGCGGGCGGGGCCGAAGTTCTCGCGATGGTCGACCATGCCATGCTGCCGGCCGATGTTGGTTGCCAACGTGGCAGCGACGAACTCGACCCCGGCGAGCAATGCCTCGTCGTTCTTGTGCTCGCCGAGCAACTCGGCCATCTTTCGCACGAGCCGATCGCGGTCTTCGAGCGTGAAGGCCCGCTGCCGTGTTGCGTGCCCCACCTCGACCTGCAAGTGGCTGGGCGCCTTGCAAATCAGGATATAAATCCCGTTGAGCCCGGCATCCTTTCCGCGCTGGAACGCCCAACCTTCGAAAAAGGCCTTCTTCCCCAATTCCTTGTATTTTTCCTGCAAGCGGTCGGGAATTCCCGGCACCGTTTCGACGAGCAGTTCCTTGCGGAATTCCCGGGCGATGTCGCTGATCTTCCGGTCGGCTCGCTCGACGGCAACGGGCGAAAAGAACTTTCCCTCATCGTTGACGCGGGGGACCGCCGCGGCGACCGGCAAAGCGGCGGCCCAGCAGACGGCCAGGATCAGGGGCACGAATGAGCATTGCGTACGGGACATCGAAACCGCCTCCCATCAAGATTTGCGGGACCATCCGACGGACCACGCCCGTCGAAGCCGGCGCGCGGATCACTGCGGTAATGGTAGCAAGCGCCAGTCCTACGGCAAAGGGCCTTTCCTACCCCATCCGCAGGGTGGTGTGATACCTAGCTGTATGGTTTCTTCCCCGATATGCCCATTACGCCCACTTCCCCGCCAACGCACGTTTGTAGGTGGGGCGTCCTATCGTATAATTGTGGGCACATATCAATCGCATACCCAAGGAGCAGAAGCGATGCAAACCTCGAATCCGGCTTTCAGTGCGGATGCCTTCGTTCGCGCCCGCGGCGCGGCCGTCGGCTCCAACGCAATGACCATCCAGGGCGCGATCGCCAAGACCGGCGTCCTCATCGCCCTGGCGCTGATCCCGGCGACGATGGTCTGGAACATGTTCATGCAGGGAAATCAGGCCGTAACCGGCTACGCGACGGTCGGCGCGATCGTGGGCCTGGTGTTCGCCCTGGCCACGACATTCGTTCCCACCTGGGCCCCCGTAACCGCGCCGCTGTATGCTGTGGCGGAGGGTGTTTTCCTGGGCGGGATTTCGGCCGCCTTCGAAACCCGCTATCCCGGGATCGTCGGACCGGCAATGGTTTCCACCTTCGGCGTGCTGATCTGCATGTTGGCGGCCTACCGCACGGGTTTGGTCCGCGCCACGGAGAAGTTCAAGTTGGGGATCATCGCGGCCACCGGCGCGATCTGCCTGGTGTATCTGGCGACGATGGTCCTGGGACTGTTTCACGTCTCAGTCCCGTTCATCAACTCCGCCAGCCCGCTCGGGATCGGTTTCAGCGTGGTCGTGGTGATCATCGCCGCGCTGAACCTGGTGCTGGACTTCGACCTGGTCGAGCGCGGCGCCCAATCCGGCATGCCGAAATACATGGAATGGTACTGTGCCTTCGCCCTGATGGTGACGTTGGTTTGGCTGTACCTGGAAATCTTGCGGCTGCTGTCCAAGTTGCGCGAAAGATAGAAAGAGGAAACGCAGGGTGGGTCGAGTGCAGCGAACCCCACCATTTTACGGCGAATTCCCGTGGTGGGGCCCGCTGCGCTCGACCCACCCACCGTTGTTCATCTTATAAAGGGACCTTCGATGAGACTTCTTGCGAGTGCAACCCTGGTTCTGCTGTTGGCAAATTACGTCTCGGCGGCCGAATCCCAGCCGGTGCCGGAGGAAGGTTTTATCAGCCTCTTCGACGGCCGGTCGCTCGACGGCTGGAAGGTGGGCGAGAACGCCGATACCTTCAGCGTCGGCGACGGCATGATCCGCATGAACTACAGCGCCACGAACCACCATCCCGCGCACCTGTTTTACGTGGGCGACGTCAAGCATCACGACTTCAAGAACTTCGATCTCAGGGTCGACGTGATGACCTTCCCCCACGCAAACTCCGGGATCTACTTCCATACGAAGTACCAGGAGGTCAACTGGCCCAAGTTCGGCATCGAATGCCAAGTGAACAACAGCCACGGCGATTGGCGCCGCACCGGCAGCCTGTGGGGTATCAAGAACATCTCCTGGGGGCCTGCCACTCCGCCCAAGCACAACACCGAAGAAGTCACTCTCTTCGAGCAGCCCCCGGTCACCGACAACGTCTGGTATACGCAAGAGGTCGTTTACGTGAACGGGCAGGTGACGGTCAAGCTCAACGGAAAGACGGTGGTCGAGTACACGGTCCCCGATGCGGACGTCGTCCACAAGTTGCCGACTCCCATGACCTGGTTGCCGCGGGGCACCTTCGCGCTGCAGGGGCACCCGCCGGAAAAAGGCTATTCGAGCAAGACGAATTTCAAGAACATCCGCGTCAAGCCGCTGCCCGATTGAACGCGGCCGGCCGGGGGGGCGGCCGAGGTAATTACCTCCAGGTTGTCAACCGGATTGCGAAAACCCCGCTTTTTGCGGGGTTTTTTCTTCGTCGGGCAGATTCCCGGTCGATCTTCCGACCGGTTCTGCCAGAGAATCTATGCGAGCCTCCTATGCCAATCGATCCGGCCACCACGATCCATTACCGGCGGGCTCGCTTTACCACGCGTCTGCCCGTCGATCGGCGGTACACGGCTTCCCATTTCTGGCTCCTCGAAGTTGCCCCGGGATGCTGGCGGGTGGGCATGACCAAGTTTGCCACGCGCATGCTGGGCGATCTGGTCGAATACAATCTCTCCGTCGCTGCCAACGAGGCGGTTGCGTTGGGGCAATCCATCGGCTCGGTCGAGGGTTTCAAGGCCGTTGCCGAACTGTACTGCGTGGCGTCGGGGGTGCTGGCCGGTGGAAACCCGGACGTGAACCGGGACCCGACGCTGGTCGAAACCGATCCCTATGATCGAGGCTGGCTGTACGAGGTTCGCGGCCAGCCCGACCCCGGCGCCGTGCCGGCCGGCGGCTATGCCGAGTTGCTCGATTCGATCATCGATCGGCTGTTGCGGGAGTCCGACCCATCCAAAGGAGACGAATCGTGCTTCAAGCCAGATATATCCTGATCGGCGGCTTTCTCGGGGCCGGCAAGACCACGGCCATCTTGCGGATTGCCCAGCGATTGGCCGCGCAGGGCCGTCGCGTCGGACTGATCACCAATGACCAGAGCACCGGCCTGGTCGACACGGCGCTTTTGGATAGCCAAGGGTTTGCCACGGCCGAAGTGACGGGCGGGTGCTTCTGCTGCAAGTTCAACTCGCTCGTCGAGGCCGCCGAGAAGCTGACCCACGAAGCCCGCCCCGAGGTGTTCATCGCCGAACCCGTCGGCAGTTGCACGGACCTCAAGGCGACCGTGAGCTATCCGCTGCGGCGTTTGTATGGCCAGCAGTATCGGATTGCGCCGTTGAGCGTGTTGGTCGATCCGCTGCGCGCGTTGCGGGTGCTGGGGTTGGCCACCGACAAGTCCTTCTCGTCGAAGGTTCTCTACATTTATGGCAAACAGTTGGAGGAGGCCGAGGTGATCGTGATCAACAAGTGCGATCTGCTCGACTCCGCGCGGCTGGCGCAGTTGGAAGCGGCCCTGAAGGCCAAGTTTCCGGGCCGAGCCGTGGTGCGCATTTCCGCCCGCGAAGGCTCTGGCGTGGACGATTGGCTGGAGCGGCTCCTCGCAGGCGATTTGGGCGCGGCGCCCGCCATGGAGGTGGACTACGACACCTACGCCGACGGCGAGGCGTTGCTCGGTTGGCTCAACGCGACCGTGCGGGTTGCCGCGACGGCGCCCGCGGATGGGAACGCCTTTGTGCGGCAATTGGGCGAGGCGATCCGGGCCGCCCTGGAGGAAAAATCGGTGGAGATCGCCCACCTGAAGATGACCTTGGAGCCGGACGGGATTGGCCGGGACCTGGCCGTAGCCAATCTGGTCCGGAATGGGAGCGGCTTGGAACTGCCGTTCCAGCTTCAGGAACCACTCGAAAGCGGTACGCTGCTGATCAACTTGCGGGCGGAGGCCGATCCGGCCATATTACAGGACGTGGTGCTTAAGCTATTGAATGTGGCAGGATCTATATTTACAATCGAAACTGAGAATATTGAGGCGTTCCGACCGGGACGGCCGACGCCTACCCACCGTATCCTGTCATAATCCGCTCACCGCTGAGTGCAGCGCAAAGTCCTCCGCACCATGGGCGCGGGGGTCGTGGTGCGCTCAGGATGAAAATGAGTTCCGATGCCTTTAATGGAAGTGTAGTTTCCGTGCCATCACCCTGCTCGATCCTTTATTGTCACTGTGCGTTTGCGAAGGTCGTTCCCGCGGACGTGAAAACGGAAGTGCTGCAACGATTGGTGCAATCGGGCGCGCCTTTCGAGGCGGTGCCCGACCTGTGCGCGCTGTCGGCGGCCAAGGATCCCTTGCTGCGGCAGCTTGCGGAGCGAGCGGGGGTTCGGATCGTCGCCTGTTACCCCCGCGCCGTGAAGGGGTTGTTCGCGGCGGCGGGCGCCGCGTTGCCGATCGAAGGCACGGAGATCCTCAATATGCGCGACCAGAGCAGTCAAGAAGTCGTCGACCGCCTGTTGGGCCCCATCGCACGGGGCGGGGAGTCGGAGTCGTGAGTTCCAGTACTTCATCCGCCGCGAGCGTGCTTCTCTGCGAATCTGGAATTGCAGATCGTCTGCCGGCCGACCGCTGCTTCGCGATCGTCCGCGAGTTGCTCGAACGGGGTTACCCGGTCCGCCGCTGCCACGCGTTGGACGATGCTTCCGCTGCGGAAGAGGGCCGTCGAATCGTATTGGGACGATTCGCCGCTGGAGCGCCTGCGGCAGAGCGGGTCGCCAGTGGCGGGGCGTTCCAGTTCGTCGACATCGGCGACCTGGAGCCGGCGGCCGTCGCCGACCTCGTCGACAGCGCGCTTGGGTCGGCCGGCGTGCCGAAACCGGGCCGGTGGAAGGCGTGGTTTCCGGTGATCGACTACGCCCGTTGCACCCACTGCATGCAATGCCTGAGTTTCTGCCTCTTCGACGTGTATGGCGTTACGCCCGACGCGCGGATCACGGTCGTGAACCCCGCGAATTGCAAGACCGATTGCCCGGCGTGTTCGCGAGTCTGTCCCCAGGTGGCAATCGTTTTTCCCAAGTACCGGGCCGGGCCGATCAATGGCGCGGAAGTCGGCGCCGACGACGTGCGTCGCGAAACGATGAAGATCGACATTTCTTCCCTCTTGGGCGGCGACGTCTATGCCATGCTCCGCGACCGCAGCGAGCGCGCCAAGTCGCGATTCTCCAAAGAGCGCGACGACCGGCGGGCGCTGGCCGAACGGCAGCGTTGCCTGGTACAGATCCAGCAGCAGTGGAGCGATTTGGACATTCCGCCGGAGGTGCTGGCGAATCTTCCCTCGGCCGATCAAATCCGCGAGAAAGCCGCGGCCGCCCAGCGCCGCGCGCAAGAGGCCCTGGCCATGAAACCGCCTGATCCGGCAGCGGATCGGTAGCGGTCGGCGCCGCGCCGAAAAACCCTGATTGTCGTTCACTCTCCACACCCTCCGATTTTTGCAGCCGACCACCATGATCGTTGCCCTCGCCCGGCGGATGCTCAGCGAACCCGACAAGCGCGCCTTGTGGAAGTTCGTTTACAACTGCGGCTACAAGGGCATGCGGTCGGTCCAGCGCTACAAAAAAGGACTGCGGCGGGGCCGGCATTTTCCGCCCTTTCTTTTCCTTTCGATCATCAACAGTTGCCAGCTACGCTGCCAGGGATGCTGGGTCGACGTGGCGTCGCCGCGGGAAATGATCCCCGGCGACGATTTGAACCGGGTGATTCGCGAAGCGAAGCAACAGGGCAACCGTTTCTTCGGCATCTTGGGCGGCGAGCCGTTGCTGCACCCCGATCTGCTCGACGTGCTGGCCGCGCACCCCGATTGTTACTTTCAGATTTTCACCAATGGCCATCTGCTGACCGACGCGTACGCCGAGCGGCTGCGCCGCTTGGGCAACGCGTCGCCGCTAGTGAGCATCGAAGGGAGCGAGGTGGCCAGCGACACGCGCCGCGGCCGCCGGGACGTGTTGAACAAATCGTTGGAGGGATTGGCGGCCTGCGTCCGCCATCGCCTCATCACCGGGGTGTCGACCAGCGTTTGCCAAAGTAATTTCGACCTGGTCGACGAGCGCTGGCTCCGCCGGCTGATCGAATTGGGCGTGCACTACGCGTGGTTCTACACCTACCGGCCGGTCGGGCCGAACCCCTGCCCGGAATTGGCCCTCACGCCCGAGCAGGTGCTGCAAATGCGGCGGTTCATTGTCCACATGCGGGGGAAATTGCCGATTGCGATCGTGGACGCCTACTGGGACGACCAGGGACAGGCCCTTTGCCCGATGGTGACCGGCGTGAGCCATCACATTGGCCCCGCGGGAACGATCGAGCCCTGCCCGATCATCCAATTCGCGAAAGAATCGATCTACGATGGCCGGCCGCTGTTCGACCTTCTCAACGGTTCGGAGTTTCTCCGCGACTTCCGCGAGGTCTCCGCCCGCGCGACGCGGGGGTGCGTCATCCTGGAACGGCCGGACCTGGTGAAGCAATTGGTGGAAAAGCACGGCGCCCGCGATACGACGCAACGGGGAACGGCCCTGGCCGAGCTCGACGCCCTCCAGCCGCGCGGCAGCCAGCATGCCCCCGGCCAGGAGGTTCCGGAAGAGCATTGGGCCTACCGCTTTGCCAAGAAGCACTGGTTCTTCGGATTCGGGGCCTACAGTTAGCACCTATCCCGAACGGACAGCGTTCGGCGGAACATTGGCGATTGGGTGGGGTTTTGCGATAGGTTAGTGAGGTCAAGAGGAGCGATCCATGGAATTACCGCTGACCCGACTGCCGCGCCCCGTGCCGGTTCAGCGCGCGCGAACCGCCGACGGCCGCATTCCGCAAACGCGGCCCGAGCGGGAGCGGATGCGCAGCCTGGCCCGGGAATTCGTCGCGGAGAAGCGTCCCGTGCCTCCCTTGTCGTTGCCCGAATTACGATCGCTGACCGAAGCGTTCGCGCGGCGCCACGCGGTGCCACCGACGTTTGCCGACTACGCCGGCGTGCTGCTCGGCGGCGAGATGTGGCGCGATCAATTGGCGGCCGTGCCATTCGGCCGCCGCCTGCTGTTGCTGCCGAAATGCCTGCGCGTCGAGGACCGTTGTCCGGCGCCCTTCGATCAGTTCGGCTTGCTCTGCAAGCAGTGCGGTTTGTGCTCCATCCAGGATCTTCAGGAAGAGGCCGAGCGGCTGGGCTATGCCGTGCTGGTCGCCGAAGGCTCGGCGATCGTGACGGCGCTACTTCAGACCGGCAAGATCGACGCCATCGTGGGAGTGAGTTGCCTCTCCGTGTTGGAGAAAGCCTTTCCCTTCCTCGAAGCCGCGGCGATCCCGGGCATCGCCATCCCGCTGCTCCAGAGCGATTGCAAAGACGTTACCGTCGATCTCGATTGGATCTGGGAGGTCGTGCACCTGACCAGCGACGACAAGACCTACCGGCTGAGCCTGGACCGGATTCGCGAGGAGGTGGCCGGCTGGTTTGCTCCCGAGGCGCTCGACGGCCTGTTGGGGGTGCCCGGCAGCGAGACCGAGCGGATTGCCCGCAACTGGTTGGCGCGAAGCGGAAAGCGCTGGCGGCCGTTCCTTTCGGTGTGTGTCTGGAAGGCGCTCCAAGAGACGGCCGAGGGGGAATTCCCCGCCGACTTGCGGCGGCTGGCGGTCGCCGTCGAGTGCTTCCACAAGGCTTCGCTGGTGCATGACGACATTGAAGACGGCGACGCTCTGCGTTACGGCGAGCCGACCGTGCACGAAGCGCATGGCGTGCCGATCGCGCTCAACGTGGGCGACTTCCTCTTGGGCGAAGGTTACCGGCTCATCGGCCTCTGCGACGCGCCGCCGCAGAATCGCGTGGCGATGCTCCAGGCGGCCGCGGCCGGACATCGGGCATTGTGCCTCGGGCAAGGCGCCGAATTGGCGTGGATGCGAACTCCGCAGCCGTTGCGTTCCGGCCAGGTGCTGGATATTTTCCGGCAAAAAACCGCGCCCGCGTTTGAGGTGGCGTTGCGTTTGGGAGCCGCGTATGCCGGCGCCCACGCCGAGTTGGGGGCGATCATCGGCCGGTATAGCGAAGCGTTGGGAATCGCCTACCAAATTCGCGACGATCTCGACGACACCCAGGGGCACGGCGACGATCTCTCGGCCATGCGGCCTTCGTTGCCCTTGGCATTGCTGAGCGAGCGTGTCAAGGCGAAGGCGGACCAACGCGCGGTCGTCGACAGCATGTGGCGGCGCACGGCTTCGGCGGAGCAACGGCGGCGGGTGGCCGAACTGCTGCAGGAGCACGATGTCCAGCAGCGCGCTCGGGCTCTGCTGGAAGCCTACAAGGAAGAGTCGATCCGCGCGTTGGCCCCGTTGCACAATGCCAGTCTGAAAGGGCTGCTGCGGCGGGTCATCAGCAAAATCTTTACGCCTGAATTGCAGGGGTGGTGCAGTGAGTTTGAGGCTCGGAATGCTGCAAGTCGCCCGCTTGGCGCCGAAGCTCCTCGGTGAGTCGAGTGCGCTGGTGGAAGGGTTCTTCCGCAGTCAGCTCAACGTGGAGGGGGGCTTCCGCGACCGCGGCGGCCGCAGCGATCTGTATTACACGGTCTTCGGTATGGAAGGGCTGATGGCGCTGCAAGCCGAAATCCCCCTGGATCGGATCGAGCCGTTCTTGCGCTCCTTCGGCGACGGGGAGGGGCTGGACCTGGTCCATCTCGCCTGTCTGGCCCGCTGCTGGGCCGCTTTTCCGCCCCCGCGGCGGCAAGGCTTGGCGGCCGCCGCGCTGTTGTCGCGCGTCGAGCGGCACCGAGCGGCTGACGGCGGATACGACGCGCAAGCCGGCGCGCAACAGGGGAACCTGTATGGCTGCTTCGTGGCGCTCGGCGCTTACCAGGATGCCGGGGCCGCGATGCCCGAGCCGCAGCGGATGCTCGAGTGCGTCGGCCGTCTCCGCACGGCCGACGGCGGATATACCAACCAGGCCGACATGCCCCACGGTTTGACCCCTTCGGCCGCGGCCGCCGTGGTCGTGCTGCGGCATCTCGATGAGCAGCCTGATCCGGCCCTGGGAGGATGGCTGCTGGGCCGCTGCCGCCGCGAAGGGGGATTCTTCGCCAGCCCGATGGCGCCCGTCCCCGATCTGCTGTCGACGGCCACCGCGCTGCACGCCCTGGCCGCGCTGCGGGTGGATTTCGCGGCGATGGTTGAACCGTGCCTCGATTTCCTCGACAGCCTGTGGACCAACCGCGGCGGTTTCTATGGCACCTGGGACGATGATACGCTCGACTGTGAATACACCTACTACGGTTTGCTGGCGCTGGGCCACCTGGTCCGCTGATCGTTCGCCATGACGGATTACCTCGATTGCAATGCGACGACGCCCGTCGATCCGCGGGTTCAAGCGGAGATTCTCCGCTATTTGGAACTCGAGTTCGGCAACGCGGCCAGTCCCCACGAGTTTGGCACTCGGGCCAAGGCCGCGGTCCAGTCGGCCCGCGACCGCGTCGGGGCGGTCGTCGCTGCCCGCCGGCATGAGGTGTTTTTCACCAGCGGCGCCACGGAGAGCAACAACCTGGCCTTGCTCGGTCTGGCGCAACACGGCACGGACTGCGGCAAACGGCACATTGTCAGCACCCAAATCGAACACCGCGCGGTCCTGGAGCCCTTGGCCGAATTGTCGCGCCGCGGCTTCGAAGTGACGCTCGTTCCGCCCGACAGGGGCGGCCGCGTTGCCGCGCGGACCGTGCTCGACGCGATCCGGCCCGACACGCTGCTGGTCTCGCTGATGCACGTCAACAACGAAACGGGCGTGGCGCAGCCCGTGGCCGAAACCGCCGACGCGCTGGCCGCCGAGGCGGTCTTCTTCCACGTCGACGCCGCGCAGGGGTTCGGCAAGGACATCGAGCCGCTGCGCCACCCGCGGATCGATCTGATCAGTGTCAGCGGTCACAAGATCTACGGGCCCAAGGGAGTTGGGGCCCTGGTCGTGCGGCGGCGCGGCGGGGAACTGCCGCCGCTGCGGCCGCTCCAGTTCGGCGGCGGCCAGGAACTCGGGCTGCGCCCGGGCACTTTGGCGGTTCCTTTGATCGCCGGGTTGGGCGCCGCGGCCGAACTGGCCCTGGCCGAATGGGCCCAACGAGCGGAACGATGCGGCCGCATCCGCGGGCGACTGCTCTCGGCGCTTGCGTGCCTGTCGCCGGTGGTCCATGGAGATCCCCGCTTCACCTTGCCGCACGTCCTCAACCTGTCGCTGCCGGGAGTCGATTCCGAAGAGGCCATCGCGGCGCTGGAATCCGTGGCGGCCGTGTCCAACGGCTCGGCCTGCACCTCGGTGTGTGCCACGGGGAGCCACGTTTTGGCGGCGATGGGCGTGCCCCCGCGGCAGATCGACGGCGCCCTGCGATTATCGTGGTGCCACGCGACGGAGCTGGCGAACCTGGAGCCGATGATCGCCATCCTGCGACGTTTACAGCGGGGTTCCCCATGAGCCGAGCACCGATGACCGCTGCGCAATCCGCGAATCCTCAGGCCGTGGCCGACGCCCTGCACAGTGTGCGCGACCGGCTGCTGGGGGCGATGCACGCCGACGGTTTCTGGGAAGGCCGGCTTTCTTCTTCGGCACTCTCCACGGCGACCGCGATCAGCGCCCTGGCGTTGGCCGATGCCGCGGTCGACGCGCCGCGGCTGTGCGGCGGCGTGGCATGGCTTTCCGCCCGCCAGAATGCCGACGGCGGCTGGGGCGATACCACGGAGAGTCCCAGCAATCTGGCCACCACGCTACTGGCCACGGCCGCCCTGAAGCTGGCGGCGTCGGCGGGATCCCGCGAGAACGCCGCGGCCGGCGCTTTGCAAAAGGCGGAAACTTATCTTGCGCGATGCGCGGCCGGGAGTGCCCCGCAACTCGCAGCGGCCGTGACGCGCGAATATGGCGCGGATCGCACGTTCGCCGTTCCCATCCTGATGAACTGCGGACTGGCGGGCCTTGTCGCTTGGGACGACGTTCCCCATTTGCCTTTCGAGCTGGCGGTCTTTCCGCACCGCTGGTACAAACGCCTGCGGCTGCAAGTGGTCAGTTACGCATTGCCGGCGTTGATCGCCATCGGGTTGCTGATCGACCGCCGCCGCCCCCGGCAAAATCTACTGCGGCGACTGCTCGGCCGGGCCGTCACGCCGCAAGTGCTGGAGAAGCTGCGGCAGATTCAGCCTGCCCACGGGGGATTCCTCGAGGCCACGCCCTTGACCAGCTTCGTGGCCATGGCAATGATCCCCTTGTTTGGCCGCGACCATTGCGTGGCGGCCAGGTGCCTGGACTTTCTGCGCCAGTCGCAACGCTGCGACGGAAGTTGGCCGATCGACACGAACCTGTCGGTGTGGCTGACCACGGCCGCGGTGGCGGCGCTGGCCGGCGCGGGCGAGCTGCGGCGGATCGATCGCCCGCGAACCGCCCAATGGATCGCCGCCCAGCAACACCGCACCACGCATGCTTACACCCGCGCCGCGCCCGGCGGCTGGGCATGGACCCATCTCGCCGGCGGCGTTGTCGACGTCGACGACACCTCCGGAGCGATCATCGCCCTGGCCGAGTTGGGACATCGCGACGCCATCGCCCAGGGCGCCGAGTGGCTGCTGGATCTGCAAAACCGCGACGGCGGCTGGCCCACATTCTGCCAGGGCTGGGGAAAACTCCCCTTCGACAAGAGTGCGCCGGATCTCACGGCCCACGCCTTGCGGGCGCTCGGCCGCGCCGACATTCACGGCATCGATCGCCGCCGGCAACGCGCGATCCGCCGCGGAATGCGATACCTCCAGCGGGCGCAACAGCCGGACGGTTCGTGGATCCCCTTGTGGTTCGGCAACCAGGCGGCGCCTGCTCAGACCAATCCGGTGCTCGGTACCTCGCGCGTGCTGCGGGCGCTGGAATCGCTGGATCGCGGCGGACTTCAGGCCCAGAGCGGAGTGGCATACTTGCTCCACGCGCAAAGCGCCGGCGGCGGTTGGGGCGGTGCCGAGGGGGTGGCCTGCTCGGTGGAGGAAACGGCCATGGCGGTGGCCGCGCTGGTTCCCTGGGCGCAAACGCCGGCAATTCAAAGGGCCGTGGCCGCCGGCGTCGAATACCTGGTTCGGGCTGTGTCGGACCTATCGGTTCAGCCGGCTCCGATCGGCCTCTATTTTGCGCACCTCTGGTACTCCGAGGAGCTCTATCCGCTGATCTGGACGCTGGATGCCTTGGGACGCGTTTTGAAATCGGAATCTCAGCGCGGGGCTTCGCCTTCCGCCACCCTCGCGCCGTAAGAAGCTTCTGTTGCGGAAAGCCGTAAAACCCGTAGGGTGCGTGCTTGCACGCACGCGACTCACGGGAGAAAAAGGGACGCGTGGGTGCAAGCACCCACCCTACGGGATGTTTCCGAAACAGAAACTAGGAAGTGTCGCGGGGAAGGCATTCTTCAAAGAGCAGTGCGAGCCGTCGCAAGCAGCGTCGGCCTCAACCGCACCGGCTGCACGACTTTTCCGCTTTCTTCGCCGCCGGGGCGGCCGCGGTTCCCCACTCAAACGTCACCTTCACGTCAACGTTGTCCTTCACCGCCAGGTATACCGGACAACGGTGGCCTTCCTTTTCCAGGAATGCCCGTTCGGCTTCGCAGGGGGAATAGGGTGCATGCAGCGCGACCGTGATCGAGGCGATCACGTAGTCCTTCAATTCATAGCTCGTGTCGGCCCACGCCCCCGTCAAGTCCACGCCTTTCTCTTCCGCCCCCTGGGCCATAACGATCAGCATGCAGGAAGCCACGCTCATCGCCAGCAAGTCGATCGGATTGAGGTCTTTTTCCTTGCAACACCCGCCCAGGCCGATTTCCTTGCCGAAGCCGTGGTGGACGGCGCTGGTGTGGATCATCCGGTCAAGCGTGACGGTCATTCCCATGTCGTTTCTCCTGGCGATTAAGACTACAACGCTCAAGGCAGTTGAGTATGGCCTGAGAGTCACCGGCAGTCAACCGGGCGATCGCTCAGAACTCCAACTGCAACCGCGCAAAGGCCTCGTACACGTCGGCGGGCGTGGCGGCGGCCGCCGACGCCTTGTAGAAATCGCCGGTAAACAAGACCACCGCTCCCATGTCGGCTTTGAGGCCGCCGCCGAAGTCCAGCGTGAAGTCGTGGCCCAGCTCCGTGCCCATGTCGGTCGAGCCGTTGGCCGGATTGGCCGTGTCGGAGCGGAGCCATCCGGCGGCCAGCGTGCCGCTCAGCCGGCCGAAGAGCGGGTATTCGTACTTGGCCTGCACGGTCATCAGGCCGCAGCCGCGGTTCTGCAGGCTCACGCCCAGGTCGTTGACGTCGCTGTAGCCTTGCGGCGAGGTGAGCATGAGGTAGCTCCAGTAGCCTTCGGCGCCGAAGTTGTCTTCGGCGCTTTGGGCGACGGTGCGGAAGCCGCCGCCGGGCGTGCTGCCGCCGGTGGAATATAAAGCCTGGCAACTGACCTTGCCCGGCCCCAGCGGCACCGCCCCGGCCTCCAGTTTCGTGCCGATGCCCTCGTGGTTGAAGACGGGCACGCCGCCGAGGTCCTGCCGCTGGCCCATGTTGACGACGGCAAACCCGTTGATCGGCACCGGGGTGGACCCCAGCCGGAAGCGCCCCCCCAGCCACACATCCCATGCCGACTGATAGGCGGCGAAATAGGGGGCCGGATACGAGTAGCCGCCGCGGTCGGGGAGGTAATAGGCGCTGAACCCCACGGAATTCTTGTCACCCACCGGTCGATCGAGGTCCAAGGTGATCAGGTACGACTGGTCAACCAGCGTGGCGTCGCCTTCGACCAGCTCGAAGATGCCGAACCGCATCTGCCCATTTTCGAGATCGGGGAAGTTTCGCACCCAGGAGAGCCCGCCCACGCTAAAATCCCAGTCCGAGCTGAAAAGCGTCTGCGAGAAGCAGTCCTGCCAGGGCTGAATGCCCGCTTGCAGCCGGCCCAAATCGTCGCTGTGATAGGTGAGGTAACCGTAGCGCAGCATCACGCCCACCTGATCGGCGGCGGTAAACGGGGCGGTGAAGGTCTTGGGCAAGTCGCCGTTGGTGCCCCAGAGCACATTGCCCATCTGCGCCTGGACGTAGGTCTCCACGTTGTCGCTGGTCTGCACGGTCAGCCAGGTGCGCAGTCGCTCGTTGACGAACGCCTGCGGCACGGGACTGTCGCTGATCGACGCCTGATGGTAGCTGTTGTCGGCGGCGCTGTACATCATGCGGTACTGACCGCCGACGATCATTCGCGGATAGCACGAGCCCTCGGCCGCTCCCCAGGAGGGAAGCAGAATTCCCGGCGGAATCGTGCCGGCCGGGGTGGGATCGGCGCTATTCGGCGGCGGGGCCGACGTAGCGGGTGCAACCGCTGCCGCGGCCGGGCTGGCCGGTGCCGGCTGATTTTCCGGTACGGCCGGCGGCTGGGCTTCCAGTTGCTGGAACTTGATTGCCTGCTGATCGAGTTGTGCCTGCTGCGCTTGCAGACGTTGCTGCATCTGCTCGATGAGCTGCCGCAGGCCGGCGATTTCATCCCCATGCGCATCGCCGGACGCCGCCGTGGCGGAAGTGGCTTCGGGCATCGGCGGCTGCGTTTGCCCATGAGCCAGTACGGCCGGCAGCAGCGCCAACAACAGCGCGCAGAGAACGAATCTGCGACTGGCCTTGAAGCCGCTTTCCCAGCGATCCATGCTCACAGTCTCCTCACGAGGATGCCGCCCAACCTGCATTCTCGTGGGGCGATGATCCCACATCTGGTTCGGCGCGTTGAAATCGGCACGGTGAGAATTTTCGGTCATCCCCGCAAATCCCCCCTACGGTGCAGGTCTTAACTGTCTTCGCTTGCTTTCGGCCGCTGGCGGTGGCCCACGGGGTTTGCCTCTCGTGGCCATCCCATAGCTGGGTGCCATGCCACCAGTTTTTTTCCGGGTAAATTCCCCAAACGCCCGGTTGACAGTGGGGGCCGCATCTGACGATATTATCGGTAAGACTACTGGACAGCCTCTACTAGAAGAGACCATCATATGTCAGACCTGGTCACTTGCCCCTGCGAGGGACGGACGCTGGATCGCCTCATTCAACCGGCGATCCTTGTGGTATTGGCCGGCGGACCGTTGCACGGTTACCGCCTGGTGGAGCGGATCGGCAAATTGCCCGGATTTTCGGGACAGAAGCCGGATGCCTCGGGCGTTTACCGTTTCTTGAAAACGATGGAACGGAATAAATTGGTGTGCGCCTCGTGGAACGTCTCCGAAAGCGGGCCGGCGAAGAAGTCCTACCGCGTTACGCCTGCCGGACGACAATGCCTCGACCGCTGGATCCGCACGCTGGACAACTACCGGCGTGGAATCAGCGGTTTGCTGGGGGCCGCCCGCAAGGTCGCCCAGGACCAGGCAAGTGATGTCTGCTGCTGTGGCGAGTAAGGTCCTGCCGAAGAATAACTTCCCGATTTCCGTAGCCCAGGCATTTATGCCTGGGATTACTCGTTGTTTTAATATGAGAGCGAGGGAGAGTGGAACCGTGTCTTGGAGAAACTGGCTCGCATGCGCGACTTGCCTCGTGATGGCGACAATCGTCCTGCACCTTGGGGGCTGCTCGTCGAAAACCGATACCGCCGAGAGCGCGAAGTCGGATGGAAAACAACTCGCGGCCGCCGCCGCGGGGAATTTGCCCAGCGGGAAAGCGGCCGCGACGGTTGCCGCGGCTCGCGGCGAACCGGTTCGCCCGCAGCAGGCTTTGCTGCTCCAATTCGAGCGCGAGCCCTGGCAAGCGCTCACGGCCGCCTGCCTCACGCCCGCCTTCTACAACAGCGATTATGCCGTGCCGCTGGTGCTGGACGACGGTTCGGAAAAGCGCAATGTGGCAATCGCCCACGATACGGCCTCGGTCAAGGGTTGGGGTGGCGACGCCGCCGCGGCCACGGCCAAGATCGCAAAAACCTATTGGAAAAAGGCCCCCTGCGTGTTTGTCGTCGAGACCTACGAGCAGGCGCTGTGGATCGTGCCCAGCGCGGCGATCGTCTCGGCCCCGATCCTCGTGAAGCCGGACGACGCCACGTTGGCCGCCCTGGGCGCGAAGACCGCCGTCGTCGTCGGCCCGGGCAAGCCCGCCGTGGCCGAAGTGCTCAACCTCTCCGGCAAAGACGACGTGTGGCGATTCCAGTTGTCGCTGCTGGCCCAAGGGAAGAAGAAGTGCGACTACGTGGTAATGACCAATCCGCACGACAGCGATGCCCCGCTGAATCCGAACGTCCAATGGCCCTACCTGTCGCTGGCCGCCGCGTCGCTGGCCGCCTATCACCAGGCAATTGTGCAAACGGGCGACTACACCGGCGATCGCAAGTCGCTGCACGCCTTGGGCGGCGCCTTGGGCGACACCGGCGACAAGGCCAAGTACGCCTCGGTCAAGCCGACCTTCCAGAAAGTCAAGAATGACTCGTACGCCGCGGAGAAGTTTCTCGCCGACCAGGGCCAGAAACCGCGGTTCCTCGGCATGGTCGGCGGCTCGATCGAGCTGCCCTACTACATCTGCGACATCCACGCCCGCTACAAGTTCTGGGACTTCCAGATCGACTACGTGCCGGCCGACACGCCGTACGCCACGATGCGCACCGACGTGGATTACTCGCGTTTCGTGAAGCCCGACCTGGGGGTCGGCCGCGTGATTGCCGATAGCGTGCTGGACGCGACCGTGATGCTCACGCGGTCGTTCTTCCGCAAAGAGTTTCTGCCCGGCGGCAAGTACGCTTCGCTGGCTCCGGCCGGCTGGGAAACCAAGGCCGTGCTCTACGACGGTCACCGGCTCAACCAGCCGGATGAAGGCGGTCCCGACGCGACGGCCAAGGAGCCGTTCTATCCCGCCCGGGAGGTCTTGGCCTCGTTTACCCGGAACGGACTGAAGACCGACTACGTGGTCCCCCGCGACGAAACCAGAAAGGACGGCTCGGGGCCCACCGGCAGGGAGTTGCTCGAGCAGACCGGCGCGTATGGCGCGGTGCAGTTCATCACCCACGGCGATCCGCCCTACATGCGGATCGAGGTGGGCAAAAATGGCAAGGACGTCAAGAACTACATGGCCACCGGCCCGGAGTTCCGCAAACACCTGAACTTCCCGGCGCCCACCGCGGTGTACGTCATCGGCTGCCACGTGGGGACGGTCTATGCGCCCTTCCGCAGCAACGACGACTTTCTGCCGATGTCGGCCATCCACGCGGGAACGGTGGCGTTCATGGCGCCTCACAATTGCCAGGCCATCTGCTTCTGGCGCTACGCACCCAAGGGGCCCGGCTCCAGCCAGTGCTTCTATTTCTGGGAGAATGCGCTGGCCAAGAAGATGCCGGTCGGTCTGGCGCTGATCGACGCCAAGTGGCGCGCCTACCAGGAGTGGAAAGACAAGCAATTCGAGACGGCCCGGGACAAGGACTCGGACAACGCGATCGAGATCGACGCCCCCTCGCTGCTCTTGTTCGGCGATCCGGCCTTGCGGCTGGCGGAATGACCGTAGGGAACGACGAACTGAGACGTATACTGCCAACGGTCTGAAATGATACGAACCTTCCCCCATCGCAGCGGTTTGCGTCGTTTGCAACCGCGCAGAGTATAAATGGTTGTGCTGCCGCCGACGGTCCGTTACGCCCCGTTCGCTGTCACGTTGCTGTTGGTCGCCGGCGTCATATCCGCCGCGACCTTCTGGCGGCCCGACGGCCGGCGCCGATCGCCGCGCCGGAGTGCGCCGCTGCGGTGCGGCACCGCGGCCGATTGGAGCTGCTTCCGCGGGCCGAACTGCGGCGTGTCGTCGTGGGACAATGCGCCGGTGACCTGGGATGGGCAGAGCGGCGCGGGCCTGCTCTGGAAAACGCCCCTGAAGATCGCCGGCGTCGCTTCGCCGGTGCTGTGGGGAGATCGCATCTATATCAGCGAGGGCGACGACAACGAGCGCGCCTTGCTGGCGCTGGATGCCGCCAGCGGCGAGCAACTGTGGCGCCGGGTCGTGGCCGACGGCGGCCGGGGCGCGCCGCTGCCCCCGGTTTCGGATTCCGGTTTGGCCCTGCCCACACCCGCTTGTGACGCGGACGGCGTATACGTGCTAATGGGCACGGGCGATCTGGCGGCCTTCACGCACGACGGCCGGCCGAAGTGGCAAATTTTCTTGAAGCGGCCGGAGATCGGCTACGGCTATTCATCCTCGCCGTGCGTGAGCCGTGGCTTGGTGCTCGTGCAGTTCGACGAGATCAACGGCGGCCGCGTGCTCGCGGTGGAAACGGCCACCGGCAAGATCCGCTGGGAGCATCCGCGTTCGCGGGGACCGGCATGGTCCTCGCCGATCATCATACCGGGCGCGGCGGGCATGCCGCAGTTCGTCGTCAACGCCAACGGGTCGGCCACCGCCTACGACCTCGCGGGCAAACTGGCCTGGGATGTCGACGGCGTCAATGGCCAGGTGACCCCGTCGCCCACCTGGTGGGATGGGCGAGTTTACCTCGTCAACTCCGGCTCGCGGCTGATCTGTTACCAGCTCTCCGCGAACCCGCGCGAAGTCTGGCACGCGGCGGGCAACCTCTGCGACGTGCCTAGCCCCGTGGTCGTCAACGGATTGTTTTTCATGATCACCGGCCGAGGCCAGATCGTGTGTCTGGACGCGACGACCGGTCGGGCGGTCTGGACGGAAAAGGGCCCCCGCTGCTATGCCTCGTTGGTGGCCAGCGGTCGCCGCGTCTATGCGTTGGGGCGCGACGGCACCATGCAAATTGTCGCCGCGGAACGCACGTATCGACTTCTCGGCACCTGCTCGTTGGGCGAGGGTTCGGATGCCACGCCCGCGCTGGGCGACGGTTGCATCTACATCCGCGGTCGCAACAACTTATGGTGCCTTGGCACCCATGCGGAGCTCACGTCAAGATAAATCGCATTAGCGCCAAGGTAACATGCAAGAGCATTACATCCAGGTCATGACCACCACCGCCACGCAGGAAGATGCGGAGCGGATCGCCCAGGCCTTGGTCCAGCGGCGCGAGGCGGCCTGCGTACAGATCATCGGCCCGATCCGCAGTATCTACCGTTGGCAAGGCAACGTGGAAACCAGTCAGGAATGGCTCTGTCTGGTCAAGAGCCGGCAGGATCTGTTCCCGCGGATCGAAGCCACGATCCGCAGCCTCCACCCCTATGAAGTGCCGGAGATCCTGGCTGTGCCCGTCATGGCGGGCAGCGCCGGCTATCTGGCTTGGCTCGATCAAGAGATCAAAGCACCTGGGGACTAAGCCTCCCAGGGCTCGGGGCCTATTCTTCGAGCACCTCTTTGACCAACTGCACGAAGTGGGGCGACTTCGCCGACTCGCTCAGTTCCACGGCCTTCTGGTCGGCCTGGGGCCGCTCGCTGTACTCGAAGCGGGCCATCCGCCGCATCGACTGGTTGAACACGCCCCAAAACGCCTTCAGACGCACTTCCTTGGCCACCTTGGCCCGGCTCTTGCGCTTGACGGGGGCTTTCTTGGCAGGCTTTTCGAGTGTTCCCGCTTCGGCTTCTTGACGTGCCGCCGCGTCGCTCTCTTCGCGTAATTCCATCCGATTGATTAGTTTGCGAGCCATAGCCTACCTCAAGGGGGTGTGCCCGGCGCCCGATGGCCGGAAAACCAAACTCCGCGCGTTCAATCCGCGTTCATCCATAATACCGGTTTTTGCGCTTTTCTTCCAGGGCAGCGGCCGATTGTGTACACGTCGACCGCATCCTTCGGAAAAAGCCGGCTCCGACGCGGCACGGTTACCCCCCGCTGGCCAGCCGCAGCGCGATTTGACAGGCCTGGCGAAACTGCGACAGATCAAGCCGTTCTGCCGGGGTATGCGGATTCACCTGCCCACACCCCAAAGTTACGGTCGGTATGCCTCGCGCGCTCATCCAGTTGGCATCCAGTCCTCCGTTGCTGATCGCCCGCTCTGGGGCACCGCCGGCCGCGCGGATCGCCACCTCGGCGGCCAGTAGCGAGGGGTCGTCCCCAGGCAGAGCGAAGGCCTCGTAGTCCAGGCGGCCTTCGATCTGGACCTTGCCGCAGCTTCCCCCCTTGTTGCGGACGCGTCGAGCCGCATCGCGGAAGGCCCGCTCGATGGTCTTGGCGATCTTCCGGCGAAAGGCCGGCTCATGGCTGCGGGCCTCGGCGCGAATTTCCACCCGCGGCGTGACCACGTTCGTGGCGTCGCCGCCGTGAAACACCCCGATATTGCTGGTGCCGAGATGCCCGTCTTTCTCGATCCGCCCATGCCAGCCGGCATTTTGCAAGTCGGCGATTGCCAGCGCGGCGATAGCGATCGCGCTGACCCCTTTTTCGGGCGCCGCGCCGGCATGGCTGGCGATGCCGTCGACCTGGATCGCCATGCGATAGCCGCCGGTCGCGCCGATGGTCACCCTTTCGGGCGCGCCGCCATCGAAGTTGAACGCCAGCCGCGGCTTGCCCAGCGCGCCGAGCCCGGCATGGCGGGCCCCGTACAGCCCCAATTCTTCCTGGACCGTCCAGAAAAACACCAGCGGCGGATGGGGCCGGTTCGCGGCCACGATTTGCAGCGCCGTGGCCAGCACCACCGCGGTGCCCGCCCGGTCGTCGCCGCCCAAGCCCGTATTCTTATCGGCGGGGACGATGAAGTTGCCGCGGCGCAGCGGCCGCGCGCCGGCACAGATCGGCACGGTGTCCGCATGCGCCATCAGCAACCGCCGGCCGGCACCGGCCGTTCCCGGCAACTTGCAGATCAGGTTGCCGATCTCACCCCCCGCCGGGCTGCGGCGATGGGCCTGATCCCACGTGAGCGACGACTCGGGCACGCCCGCCTCGACGAGCTTCCCGCGAACGAAATGGAGCACCTCGGCCTCGTGGCAACTCCCCCCGGGCAGGGAAAGCAGGGCCATGAGCAACTCTTCCGCAAGCCGCAGATCAGGCTCTGCGGGGCCGGCAGTCGGCGCGGATTTGGGACGTTGCGGAGCAGTCGCCATTTGGGTGTTCCCTCTGTTGATGATGGACAGTGGACGAAGGAAAAAGTCGTCGTCGCGGAGCGTAAATCGCTGAACCGCAAGCGAGGGACGCCCGTCGTCCACAGTCGGCCCTTTTCCCCGGCCCGGTCGGACCTTATCCTAACAGTTCGGCCTCTCGCGGCAAGTTGCCCGGCGGGACCGACCACCATCGAGGAACGCACGTAATGCGATTTTTTCTGGCCGGCATCATGCAAGGCTCGCGCGTAGAGCAGGGCCTGCACACCCAGGACTACCGGCAGCGGCTGCGCGGGTTGATTCGGGAATGCGTGCCCGAGGCCGACGTGTACGACCCGCTCACCGATCATCGCAAATCGGCCGAACAGGGTGCCAACAAGGGTCGCGACGTCTTCTTCCACCACAACCGGATGTGCCGCGAGGTCGACGCCTTGATCGCCTTCCTGCCCGAGGCCTCGATGGGCACCGCGATCGAAATGTGGGAAGCCCACCAGCACGGCGCGGCCGTGTTCACCATCAGTCCGCTGCGGCACAACTGGGCCGTGAAGTTTCTCAGCCACGCCCTCTACGACAGCGTCGAGCAATTCGAACAGGCCCTGCGCAGCGGGCAGGTCGCCGAACTACTCCGCGCGGTCCGGTCCGGGGCACGCCCGGGAACCACTTGAGCGACATTTGTGGTGCAGGCGTCTGGCCTGCCCTTGGAAACGCATGCGAGACGCCCGCACCCCAAGATCGAATCGTCCACGTATTGCCAATTGCGTTCTCAATGGATCGAATCGATCATCTTGACCACCGCCGGCTTGCCCAGCTTGGCCGCGTCGGTGTCCAATAGCAGCGCCGTGGTGGTCGTTTTGCCGGGGAAGATGCCGGTGGCGCGAATCCGCGCGGCCTTGGTCTTCACGTCGGTCCCTTCGACGATCGTGAAGGTGACCCGCACTCCACGAATGGTGGCCTCGTGGGTTCCCAGTTTTTCGTCGGTCAGTTCGCGGCTCGGCAAGTCAACGCCCTGTTGGCGAAGCATTTGCTCCATCATCTGGCGAATGTCGGCGGGGGGCTGCGAGCGGAACCCCTCGCTCTGGACCAGGACCAGCGTGGAGGCGGAGGGTTTGTCTTCGTAAACCACGAAGGCGGGAATGAAGTGGCCCAGCACGGGCATCTCCATACTGAACGACCTGACCGGCTCCAACCCCTCGGGAATTGCGATATCGGTCATGGTTTTCGTCAGGGCCACGATGTCCGGACGACTTTCGCTGAGCTTCACCGACCGGAAGCCGAAGAACATAATCGCGCCTACCCCGCCGCAGCAGACTAGCAGCACCACGCCACAGCCGATTCCCAGGCCCAACAAGAGCTTTGTCGTGCCGCTCATTCCTTGCCTGGTTGTGGGGGGAAGCCAATTCGGGTCGCCGACGGGGGGGGTAGTCGACATGGTCGCATTCCTATCAGGGTCAAGGCTAAGTCGAGGGAAGGGTGGAACCCCGGCATTCTGGACTGCGTCCGGCATGCTGTCAATCCGGGGTGAGCGGCCGGACCCATTTTCAACTCCCCTTCGCCGTTGGAGTAGAATAAGAGAATGACGCCCCTTCTGGAACTGACGCTTGAACAACTGAAGTCCTGGCTGATCGAGCGCGGACAGCCCGGTTATCGGGCCGGGCAGATTCACAATTGGATCTTTCACCGCCGCGCGGCGCGTTTCGACGACATGACCGACCTGCCGCAACCGCTCCGCGCCGAGCTGGCCCAGCAATTCCAATTGCTGACCACGCAGGTGGCCAGCCACCGCACGTCGGACGATGGCACCGAAAAGCTGCTCCTGGAGCTTTCCGATCGCGAACACGTCGAATGCGTCCTGTTGCGCGACGACAAAGGACACCACACGGTGTGCGTCAGCTCGCAGGTGGGCTGCGCGATGGGGTGCGTCTTCTGCGCCAGCGGGCTTTCCGGCGTGGTCCGCAATCTCACCACCGCGGAGATCCTCGAGCAGATGCTGCAACTCGCCCGGCTGCTGCCGCCGCAAGACCGCCTCAGCCACATCGTGGTGATGGGCATGGGCGAGCCGCTGGCCAACCTCCCCTGCTTGCTGCCGGCGCTCGAGTTGGCCGGCAGCCGCGAAGGGCTGGGAATCTCCGCCCGGCGAATCACCATTTCCACCGTCGGCCTGCCAGCGGCCATCCGCCGGTTGGCCGGGCTGAATTGCCAGTATCATCTGGCCGTGTCGTTGCACGCTCCTGACGACGCGCTGCGCAATCAGTTGGTGCCGGCCAACCGCAAGGTGGGGATCGAGGCGATCCTCCAGGCGGCCGATGAATACTTCACGCTGACCGGCCGGCGCTTGATGTTCGAATACGTGCTGCTGGCCGACGTGAACGACCGCCCGGAACACGCCCGCGAGCTGGTCGAATTGCTGCGGGAACGTTCGGCCCTGTTGAACCTGATTCCCTACAACCCGGTCCAGGGGCTCCCCTACCGTACCCCGCACTCGAAGGATGTGGCCCGCTTTGTACAGATTCTCGCCGACGGGGGGGTCAACGTGAAGATCCGCTATCGCAAGGGAAACCGCATCGACGCGGCCTGTGGGCAGTTGCGTCGGCTGGCCGAGGGGAGCGCCGAGTCGCGCGTGGCGGGTGGTTAGTGCAACGGGTGGCAACCCGTCACTCGGCGCAGCCGCGAGGGTCGGCATGTTTTTAAGCTGCCAGACATGCCAATCGCGAGGCTTCGCCGAGTGACGGCATGCCACACGCCCCTTCCCATTCCGCCCTGGCCTGCGAAACCCAAACGGCCGGCCGGGGTTTCATAGGATAGGACTTGGGTCAAATCACGCCCGGTGGATGGTCGCCCGCAACGCCTTGGTTTACACTGAAATTAGAACGCCTGAATGGTTTTCCTTCCGGCGGCGGGCGGTTCATACCACGGGCAGAGACGGCTTTGGTTGTCAGCGATTCATCCATCCGCAGGCAGGCCCTTTGCGACCCGGACGTGCGGCTGATGCTGCAGGTCCGCGAGGGGAGCGGTTCGGCCTTCGAGGAATTGGTGGCGCGCTACCAGAGCCGGCTGGTGACGGTATTGGAACACCTGGTGAGCAATCGGGACCAGGCGGAGGACCTGGCGCAGGAGGTCTTCATGCGCGTGTACCGCGCGCGGGAGACCTACGAGCCGGGAGCGAAGTTCTCCACGTGGCTGTTTACGATCGCCAACAACGTGGCGTCCAGCGCGTTGCGCAGCAAATCGCGGCGCCGCGAAGTGGCCCTGGATGGCCGCAGCGGCAGCTCCTCCGGGATGCGGCCGCTGGGCACGATCCAGGCCAGCAGCGGTCAGATGCCGGCGCGGCAACTGGATCGCGCCGAGATGTGCGACATCGTGCAGATTGCCCTCTCCGCGCTCAACGAGCGGCAGCGGATGGCTGTCCTGTTGAACAAGTTCGAAGGAATGAGTTACAGCGATATCGCCCAGGCGATGGAGCTTTCACCGAAGGCCATCAAGTCGCTGCTGTCGCGGGCGCGGGTGAATTTGCGTGAGGTCTTGGAACCGTACCTGGAACACGGCCAACAACCGGATATCAAGGAAAAGGGATAGTTTTCGATTTTCAGTTTCTAACTCCTAACTCCTCGCTCTTTCATGGCCACCGAACTTCCCCCCACCAATCCCGACGCCGCGCCGGCCACGCTCGAGGAGCAACTCGTGGCCTACCTCGACGGCGAGCTGGACGTGGCGGAAAGCCGCCGTATCGAGCAGTTGCTCGCCACCGACCCGCAGGTGCGGCAGAAGTTGCAGGCCCTGGAGCGAACCTGGGAGTTGTTGGACCGCTTGCACCGGGTCGACGTCGACGAACGTTTCACGCGGACCACGCTGGAGATGGTCAGCGTGGCGGCCACCGAGGACCTCGAGCAAAGCCGGGCCCTGCTGCCGGTCCGGCGGCGGCGGCACTGGCTGTTGGCGGTCGGCGGCGCGTTGGTGGCGGCCCTGCTGGGTTTCCTTGCCGTGACCCTCCTGCGGCCCCAGCCCAATAAGCGCTTGCTCCAGGATCTGCCGGTTCTCGAGCATCTCGAAGAATACCGGCAAGTGGAAAGCCTGAAGTTCCTTCAGACCCTGTCGCGGGACGGGGCCTTCGATCACGATCGCGCGGTAGTCGAGGAATGACGATGGCCCTTCCGCTATGGCGTGCGTCGCGAAAAGTCGGGCTGCTGCTGGGCCTCGCCGTGCTCGGCGGCGGCCTGCTCCGCCCGGCCGCGCTGCGCGCCGAGGAGTCGCTCCCCGAGCGCCGCATGCAAGTCGAAGGCATGACGCCCGAGCAGAAAGACGAGTTGCGCCGCCGCGAGGAGCGATTTGCGGCCCTGGACCCCGCGGAGCAGGAGCGGCTCCGCCGCTTGCAGCGCGAAATCGACCAGGACCCGCAGGCCGAACAACTGCGCCGGGTGATGCACAACTACCATAAATGGCTGATGTCGCTGCCCGACTTCCAACGCGAAAAACTCTTGGAAATGGAGCCTGAGCTGCGGCTCAAGCAGATCAAGGCGCTGCTGGACGAGCAGAGCCAGCGCGAAGCGGGGAAGCTCAATCCCCAAGACCTCGCGGGCGTGACCCTCTGGCTGGACGAATTCGCCCGCCGCCACGGATTGGAGCTGGTTCCCGAGCGGCAACGGGCGGCGGCCGCGCTGCGATTCAAGCAGCTCCCCGACGCCGAGCGCGACCGCGAGTTCTGGCGCTTGGTGTGGTGGCGCATGCAATGGAGCGGCGGCCCCAAGATTCCGCTGGTCGGCCCCGGCGATTTGGTGCAGCTTCGCAACGCCCTCACGCCCGAAACCCGCGCCCGGCTGGAGTCGAAGTCCTTCAACGAGCAATGGACGCTGGTTTCCGCCTGGCTGGTGCAGATCTTCCGTCAGCGGTTCAAGGCCGCCTTGAACGACGACGAACTGGCCCGCTACTTCGAGCAGAATCTCACCGACGTCGAGCGCGATCGCCTGCTCCGCTTGCCCAGCGACGAAATGCAGCGGCAGTTGCGCCGCGAATATGCCATCGCGATGAAGCCGCTGGATTGGCTGGGCGGACACGGCGGGCAAAAGCAAAAAGGCAAGGGCGACAAGACCCACAAGCCCAAGCGGAACGCGCCGCTGCCCCAGCCCGCCCCGGGCAGCGATGCAGGGAAGAGTGGGCAGTCGGCGGTCGGCAGTCGGCAGTGACGCGCAAGCGGAAGCGGGTGGCGTGCGCTCGCTCCGCTATCCCGTGAAAAAGGGGCCGACACTCGTTTCCCTAGGACTCATGAACTGGGCCCCTTACGCGGCCGACCTTGCGGGCGAAACGTGGTCCCCAAGCCATAGCGTTTCGTAGTCATGATCCGTATTGCGGCAAGCAGATTTCGCTGCCACAATATACGCCATGGCCACGATTTCCGAAGCACTCGCGATTGCGATCCAACACCATCAAGCCGGACGGCTGCAAGCCGCCGAGCAGATCTACCGGCAGATTTTACAGGTTGAACCGAATCACCCCGACGCGATTCATCTTCTCGGCATGATTGCTTACCAAGCGGGCAAGCACGCAGCCGCCGTCGAGTACATTAGACGGGCCATCGGGTTGAGAGGGACTTCGGCTACCTTTCATAATAACTTGGGCAATGTCTTGATGGACCAGGGGAAGCGGGACGAAGCGGTCGCCTGTTACCGCCGAGCACTGGAACTGAAGCCGGACTATGCCGCGGCGCATAGCAACTTGGGCAACGCCTTCTGGGACCAGGGGAAGCTGGACGAAGCGGTCGCCTGTTACCGCCGGGCACTGGAACTGAAGCCGGACTATGCCGAGGCGCATAGCAACCTGGGCAATGTCTTGAAGGACCAGGGGAAGCTGGACGAAGCGGTCGCCTGTTACCGCCGGGCGCTGGACCTGAAGCCGGACTATGCTGAGGCGTACAACAACTTGGGCGCTGCTCTCAAGGATCAGGGGAAGCTGGACGAGGCGGTCACCTGTTATCGCCGCGCCTTGGAATTGAAGTCCGGCTATGCCGACGCGCACAATAACCTGGGCGTTGCGCTGGTAAGCCAGGGAAAGCTGAACGAAGCGGTCGCCTGCTACAGTCGGGTGCTGGAATTGGATCCGGAGCGCGCCGAAGCACGCTTGAATCGGTCGTTTCTGTGGCTACTCACCGGAGATTTCGAGCATGGTTGGCCGGAGTACGAATGGCGGTGGCGGACCAAGCAAATCTCGCCTCGCCCTTTCCAGCAACCGCTCTGGGACGGCAGTTCTCTGGCAGGGAAAACCATCCTTCTGCATGCCGAACAAGGACTGGGCGACGCAATCCAGTTCGTCCGTTACGCGCCGCTGGTGAAACAGTTAGGCGGAACGATTATTGTTGAATGCCAGCAGCCGATGCTGCCCTTGCTGGCAACCTGTCCGGGCATCGATCGACTCGTCGGTCAAGGCGGCGAGCTTCCGGCATTTACCACCCACGCCCCTCTGTTGAGCGTGCCGGGCATTCTCAAGACGTCGTTGGATACGATCCCGGCCTCGGTGCCCTATCTGTTTGCGGCGCGGGCGCTCGTTGAGTCGTGGCGCGAGAAGCTCCGCGGCGTATCGGGTTTCAAGATCGGCATCAATTGGCAAGGACGAGCCGGACAAGGTAGCTGGCTCGCCCGCAACATTCCCTTGCAACAGTTTGCCGCCTTGGCGGCGATTCCCGGTGTTCGGCTGATCAGCCTGCAAAAGGGCTCGGGCCGGGAAGAACTGACGCAGGAGCGTGAGCGTTTTCCCGTGCTCGACCCGGGCAACGAGGTGGACCAAGAATCCGGCGCGTTCATGGACACCGCGGCGATCATGATGAATCTAGACCTGGTGATTACCTCCGACACGGCGATACCGCATCTGGCGGGCGCTCTGGGGGTTCCGGTGTGGCTGGCGCTGCCCTTCGCCCCCGACTGGCGATGGTTGTTGGATCGCACGGATAGTCCCTGGTATCCCACGATGCGATTGTTCCGCCAGCAGGAGCGGGATAATTGGCATGGCGTGTTCGAGCAGATCGAGAAAGCTCTGCGCCAGCAACTTGAATCAGCATGTCGCTGAAACACCTTGCGGCACGCTGCTTCTGCTAAAATGCACGCCATGGCAACGAGCTCGGGAGCATTCGCGAAGCCGTCCAGCACGATCAGGCCGGTCGGCTGGAAGCCCCCTTCACTTCGCTCCAAACCACACCGGGCTGCTCCAGGCCATCTCCCGGTCCTTCTCGATCACCCGCACGTAATAGTAGCTCCGCCCGGCGATCGGCGCGCGATCCACAAAGGTTAGCTCGGCGGTCCGGCCGGCCGGCCGGTACGTGTAAACAAACTGGTTATTGCGGCAGACGTCGATCCGCTCGATCTCGCCCGGGCACCGCGCCGCGATCTTCACGTCCACCGGGCCGGCCGGCAACGCCGTGAGCTTTTCCCCCATCAGGTTGCCGTTGACGCGGACGTCGAGAAAGATCTTGGCCGCCGTGGTCCCGTAACAATGCCGGGCCCGCAGCGCGTCGAGAATCGCCTCGCGGGTCAACGTCGGGGCATACACGCAGGCCTTGCCGTAGCCGCCGCCATGATCGGGGCTGGCGATCACGCCGATCACGATCCCCCGCGCCCAGGCATCCTGCAGGAAGTAGCCGGCCGGCGTCGTCAAGCCTGCCTCGCGGGGCGTGCCCTTGAATTCATAGGAACCCCGGGTTTGGAAGATCTCGGCCACCGGCTGGGCCGTCTCGTCGTGGAAATTCCAATCCACCGGGACGTTGCCGGTGTCGGCCAACTGGTGCGGAATGTTGACGAAATTGGCGTTCATCGCCCGCAGGTTCTCCCACACGTCGGCCGGCGACTGGCCGTTGTTCTCGTTCCACCAGCGGGGAAAATAGCTGTCGGCCAGGATCAGGTTGTGGTGCCCGTAGTATCCGTAGGGATGCTCGGCGTTGGCCCGTAAGTTGGAACTCCACTCCTCGGCCAGGAAGGTGAGGAATCGATCGCGATCGTCGTTCACCCGGGCCAGCTTGGCCAGGTAGAACCAGAAATACGGATTGATGTGCTGGCCATGGTCCGTGGCGCAGGCGAAGTCCAGCCGGGAAATGTCGCGCATGTGCTGGTAGCCCTCTTCGACCGACTGATCGTTCGCCCGGGCGCACAGCGACACGTCGGTGTGGTGGTGCAGGTCGCCATAGAAGAGCTTCAAGGTCTGACCGCGATATTCGATCGCCGCCGGCGGACTGTCTTCGCCCAGGGCCACGCGGAGCTCGCCCGGGACATACTTCTCCGTCGATTCCAGCAGCGGCTCCAGACGCATCGCGCCGGCCGGCGGCAGCTTGCCCAGCGCCGCCAACGCCAAGACGACATTGCTCTTGGCCGTGCACGAGGGCGCGACGTCGGCCCAGCCCCGCGGCATGTCGTCGTTCTGCATGGCGACGATCGCCCGGTCGCCGTCGACGATCAGCCCGGGGAAGCGATCCAGCCCTTTTTCCAGCGACATGGGGGCCGGCCGCAGCCAGTGCTCGCCGTCGTAGCCGGTGAGAAACACGTCCCAACCGTCCGACATCGATCGCGGCACGAGATAGGCGATCCAGGGCCGGCCGGCGTCGTCGAACGCCATGGCCGAGGCTTCCGCGCGCTCGCTCAGCGGCGATTTGGCAAGCCCCCGCGGCGTCATCAGCCCATCCGCATCGACCCGGGCGACGATCAGCCGGCGATAAGGAGTGGCGCCATAGTGATACTCGTGGGATTGGGCGTTTTCGTAGACGATCCAAAGCTCGTCGCCCCGCGCGGCCAATACCCCGTGACGATCGACGGTCGGCGCGCGGGTCAGCCGCCGCTCGGGTCCCCACAGCCCGGCCGGACTGCGGCGGCGGAGATAAATGTCGTAGTTGTTCTCGCGGAACGCGTGCCATGCCACGCACACCTCGCCGCTGGCCAGCACCGCCACCGACGGGTCGTAGGCGTCGCAGTCCGCCGGGCTCACCGCCGCGACCGGCGAAACTTTGCCGTCGCAAAGCGCGGCCGCGAAGATCTGCCGCACGCCCTGGCGATTCGATTCCCACGCCATCCACACGGTGCGGCTGCCGGGGTGCCAGGCGGCCGACGGGTTGACGTCGATCGCCGCGTCGGCCGTGATCGGCAGCGGCGGCTGCGGGCCTGCGGCGCCGCAATTGGCCGCGTAGATGTCCCACCGTTTGTCTTTTTCGGCCGCATACACCACGGTGGCTCCCTCGCCCGCCGCCACGACGCGGGGGCCGAGCAAATAGGTGTTCGCGCCGCCGAGGATCTGCCAGGCGCCGCGCGGCCGCAGACTCTTTTCTTCCAGCGTGTACCGCGCCGCCTGGAGCGAATCGAAGCCGTTGCGGAAACTGTTCCAGGCCACGTAGATCGAGCCGTCGGCCGCCCGGGCCATGGCCGGCTCGTCGTTGAATCCGCGGTCGGCGGAGACCGAGAGCATGGGCGGCATCGCCGTCTCCCAAAGCGCGACGTCGTCCAACCAGATCCGGCCCGGTGGGGCCGCGTTGGAAGAAGGCGCAACGATCTCCAGCTTCAACAGCCCGTCGGCGGCGACGCTCAGCGCGGTGGTGTACAGCCGCCAACCCCGGCCGACGTGCTCCCAGCCGGCGATCATCTGGCGTTGGCTCGCGCCCGGCTTGAGCGCCCAGAGCACCAGCTTGGTGCCGTTGGTGGCTCGGGCGTAGACATCGAAGCGATAGCGATAGCCGGCCTTCACCGGCACGCTGCGGCGCAAGATCAATGCCTGCCACGGCCCCGTGACCTCGCCGGTCAGGCACGTCTTGCCCGAATGCGGGTTCTCCTGGACGAGCTGGTGGCGGGGACTGGGCGTCCAGCCCACGAATCCCTCCTCGAAGCCGCCGTTGCCGATCAGGTTGACCGGCTCGGCAGCGCCGGCCAACGGCGCGGCCAGGCCCAACGTCGCCAGCAGCACTACGATCCATCGCCGCGATCGAGACGCCATGATTTCCTCCATGCCGTAGGAGCATCACCGTAGGGTGCGTGCTTGCACGCACGAAAGGCCCCGTCTTCACTTTCCCTTTTCGCGTTTGCGCGTGCGTGCAAGCACGCACCGTACTTACTGACTTCCAGCCGTGGCCGCCACCGCCCGCATCTTCTCCAAGCCGGTGCGGGCCACTTCCAGCGCATCGCGCTGCCAATAATCGTGATTGAACAGCTCCAGCGACAGCACGCCGCGAAAGCCGATCGCGCGAAGATCCCCCAACAGCGCCGCCAGTGGCGCGATCCCGTCGCCCGGAAATACCCGCGCCGCGTCGCTGAGCGTCTCACGCGGCGAGTGGGCCGGGTAATCGTTGATGTGGAAGGTGTGCAGGGCCTGGCTGCTGAACATCCGCACGCCCGCGAACCCCGGGCTGCCGCGATAAATGTGGATTACGTCCAATAGCGCGCAGGCGTCGGGGTGGTTGGCCTCGACGACCACGTAGGCGATCTCGCTCATGCGATGCAAGGTCTTGGAATGCGACCACAATTCCACCTGCGGCACCACGCCGAACTGGCGTCCCAACTCCAACAGTCTGCGGTAGCGCCGCGCGATCTTGGCCAGGTCGGTGTCGGCGACCTTTTTGGCGCCGCTGGGCGGCGCACAAATCCGCTTGCCGCCGATGCGGGCCACGCGATCCATGTCGCGCTTGCAAGTCTCCAGCCCTTGCGGCGAGCGTTCCGCTTCGTCGCTGATCCAATCGCCGAAAGCGATCGAGCTTTCCACGCTCAGACCCAGGTCGGCGATTTGCTTCTTCAAGTCGGCCAGCGAACCGCCCTGGTTCACGTAGTCGTCGATCTCCCCCACCCAGGGCTCGATGGCCTGGTAGCCCGCCTTGGCGGCAATGCGGGCCACCGCGGGCAGCGGCAACTTCTGCCCGCGGATGGTGGCGGTGTTCAAGCAATAGCGAAACGGCTCGGCCGTTTGCCGCAGCGCCGCGGCGAAGGCCGCGGCCGTGGCCGACGCGGTTACGGCCGCGCCCAGCGAAAGGCCGCCGCGACGAAGCCACTCGCGACGGCTCAAGGGCAGGCGATCAGGGTGGGTCATCAAGGGGAGCTCACATCGGGAAGAGGCGCCCACCGCGACCCCGCCTGCACCTGCAAGCAGCCGCTTTCCAGCGCCCTACCCTGTCATTGTGACCCGCGGGCAGCCGCTTTGCAATCGCACGACGGGACAAACCCGGCACGTGCACCTACCTCAGAATCGTATGCCGACCCCGACCCGCGGGCCGCCAATATAGACGCCCGGCCGGCTGTAGTAATAGCCATAGGGCGGGTAGGCCGAATAGGTCGGAGCCGGGTAGACCGGCGCCGCATACGCGGGCACCGCTACCGGCGGCGCCACCACCACCGGAGCCGGCGCCACCACCACCGCCGGGCCATACCCATAATAGTAGCCGTGGTGGTACCAGTGCCCCAGGCTGGTCGCCGCGAGGCTGGCCGCCGCGGCATGGGTTACCACGGTCTGTGCCGTGGCAACGCCGGCCGCCAACGCCAAAACACTGAACATCATCACCGTCAGTCCCACGCGTCGCATGATTGGTTCCTTTCCAAAACTGTCCTGCGGAACACGGCTTCTCCCGTCTTCCACTCAGGCAAGTACGGTGCCGCGACAATAAATCACAATCGCAAGGCCTTTTCGGGCAATCACTTCCATGAAAAAACCGTTGCTCGATCAATGCCGCCGCCCCCACGAATTGCGGTCGTAGTGAATACAGTGTGTCTCCCTCTCGATACGCGGGCGGCGCGACGTCGGTTCTCGGCTTTTTGCCGCGCTCCGCCGCAGGGTACGATCAAACGTTATACTTTGGACTGCGGCGATTTAGCGCCGCTTTTGTCTCGCCTGGATCGCCTGCTCTCGTACCGCGAGCGAGCCCGGCAGACCCATCCGCAGTTCAAAGCGGCGATGAATCATCGCACGCCAAGACATGACACCCAAAGCAAGCCTCACCTCCAGCCCCGCTCCCGACGCGTTGCCGAACAACCTCTGGCGGCAGCAGTTCCGCAAAAAACTCCACGGCTGGTACGCCCGGCACGCGCGGGACTTGCCTTGGCGCCGCCGGAGCGATGCCTACGCCATCTGGGTCAGCGAAATCATGCTCCAGCAGACGCAGGTGGCGACCGTCGCGCCCTACTTCGAGCGTTTCCTGGCCGCCTTTCCCACGATCGCGGCCCTGGCCGCGGCCGATCGGCAGCAGGTCTTGCGGCTCTGGGAAGGACTGGGATACTACCGCCGCGCCCGCCAGCTTCACGACGCGGCAGCCGCGATCGTCCGCGACCACGCTGGGCAATTTCCCCGCGAAGAGCAGGCCGTGCGGCGGTTGCCCGGCATTGGCCGCTACACAGCCGGCGCGATCCTCTCCATCGCCTTCGACGCGCGGCAGCCGATCCTCGAGGCCAACACGCTGCGGTTGTGGTGCCGGCTGCTGGGCTACCGCGGCGATCCCCGCTCGGCCTCGGGGCAACAACTGCTCTGGGCGACGGCCGAAATGTCGCTTCCCCGCCGCGGCAGCGGCACCTTCAACCAGGCCCTGATGGAACTGGGCAGCCAGGTTTGCTTGCCGCGCGGGCCGCGCTGCGAGGATTGTCCCGTGGCCTTGCTCTGCCGGGCCCGAGCCGAGCAGGCCCAAGCCGAAATCCCCCCGCTCCAGGTCAAGCCGGCGCCCGAGGCCCGCCATGAAGTGGCCCTGGTGATTCGCCGCGGCCGTAAAGTGTTGCTCCTGGAGTGTCCGCACGGGGGGCGCTGGGCCGGGCTGTGGGACTTCCCCCGCTACCGCGTCCACTCGCAAACCGAGGCGGACCTGCCCGCCAAGCTGGCCGAAGCGGTCCGCAACGAGACGGGGGTGGTCGTCCGCCCGGGCCGGCGGCTGGCCACCTTCAAGCACAGCGTCACCCGCTTTCGCATCACCCTGGACTGCTACGAAGCCGGCTACGTTTCCGGCCCGGCCGGGCGGACCGAACTGCGGAGCATGCAATGGCTCGAACCGACGCAGTTGGACGGCTACCCGCTGTGTACGACGGGCCGGAAAATCTGCCGGTTTTTGTAATGGCTGGGTCGAGCGCAGCGAGCCCCACCAGAGGTAATCCGAATGAAAAATGCGCGTCGACAAAATCGTTTCGTCATTCGCGGGTGGTGGGGCTCGTTGCACTCGACCCACCCTACAAGCACGACCCACCCTACAATCTAGGTCTTGCTGAGAGCCTTCAATAAACCTTACCGCCGCGGGCGAGGAACTCGTCCGACTTCTCCCGCAGACCGGCGGAGAGCACTTCTTTGTCGTCCAGGCCATGTTCGGCCGCGTAAGCCCGCACGTCCTGGGTGATCTTCATGCTGCAAAAGTGCGGACCGCACATGCTGCAGAAATGCGACAGCTTGGCGCCGGGCGAGGGAAGCGTCTCGTCGTGATAGGCCCGGGCCCGCTCCGGGTCCAAGGCCAGGTTGAACTGGTCGTCCCAGCGGAAATCGAAGCGGGCGCGGGAGAGCGCGTCGTCCCAGGCCTGCGCGCCGGGATGCCCCTTGGCCAGGTCGGCCGCGTGCGCGGCGATCTTGTAGGCGATCATTCCCTCCTTCACGTCGTTCTTGTCGGGCAGCCCCAGGTGCTCTTTGGGCGTCACGTAGCAGAGCATCGCCGTGCCATACCAGCCGATCATCGCCGCGCCGATGGCCGAGGTGATGTGGTCGTAGCCCGGCGCGATGTCGGTGGTCAGCGGGCCGAGCGTGTAGAAGGGGGCCTCCTGGCAACACTCCATCTGCCGCTCGACGTTGACCTTGATCATGTGCATGGGAATGTGGCCCGGCCCCTCGATGATCACTTGCACGCCATATTCCCAGGCGATGCGGGTCAACTCGCCCAACGTTTCCAGCTCGGCGAACTGGGCCTCGTCGTTGGCGTCGGCGATCGAACCCGGCCGCAAGCCGTCGCCCAGTGAAACGGCCACGTCGTAGCGGCACAACACTTCGCAGATCTCGCGGAACCGCGTGTAGAGGAAGCTCTCCTGGTGATGGGCCAGGCACCACTTGGCCATGATCGCGCCGCCGCGGGAAACAATGCCGGTCACCCGCCGCGCCGTCAAGGGAATGTAGCGCAGCAGCACGCCGGCGTGGATCGTGAAATAGTCCACCCCCTGCTGCGCCTGCTCGACGAGCGTTTCCAGGTAGGTCTCGAACGACAGGTCCTCGGCCCGGCCCCCCACCTTCTCCAAGGCCTGGTAGATCGGCACCGTGCCGATCGGCACCGGGGCGTTGCGAAGAATCCACTCCCGCGTGGCGTGGATGTCGTTGCCGGTGGAAAGATCCATCACCGTGTCGGCGCCCCAGCGGCACGACCATTGCAGCTTCTCCACCTCTTCTTCGATCGAGGAGCTTACCGCCGAGTTGCCGATGTTGGCGTTCACCTTCACCAGGAAATTGCGGCCGATAATCATCGGCTCGCTCTCGGGATGATTGACGTTGGCCGGGATGATCGCCCGGCCGCGGGCGACCTCCGACCGCACGAACTCGGGGTCCACGTTCTCCCGCACGGCGACGAACCGCATCTCCGGCGTGATCTGGCCCTGCCGGGCGTACTGCATCTGCGTGACCGGCCCGCGGCCGCGCAGCACTTTCACCCGCCGCAGCGGCTCGGGGATCGCGGCCAACTGTGGCCCTTGGCAGGCGGGCTCAATCTCTTCCACGTCTCCGCGGGCGCGGATCCACTCCTGGCGCAACGGCAGCAGACCGCGACGCACGTCGTGCCCCTGGGGGCCACTCGTATCGTACACGTAAAGCGGGTCCTCGCCGTTGGAAAGCACAATCTTCCGGGCGGGGACGCGAATACCATCCCCGGCGTCCAAGTAGACGTGCTCCGAGGCGGCCTGGCTGGATCCGTTACCGGGGGGGGCGGCAACAGCACTCTCGCGGACGGCATTGACGGCGGTCTGGCTCATGAATCCTCCCTACGCTGGCATTACCCAGGTCAGGTTCTAAGGGTCTGTTCTCAGCCGGGCGGCACCCCATGGATAAACCCAATCCTAACCCAGACGCGGGAAAAGTACAGGGCATCGGGGTTTTCGAGGTGTCCAGTTTGCGAAGACAGGCTCCGTGGGGGCTTTTCCAGTTCTGGGTGCGGGGCCGCTACCGCTGCCAGGGCCGCTGGCGGTTGCTTTGCCCCGGCGAAGACCCTACCATTTGGCGTTGAGCGCCGCGCGCTGAGAATCTGCCGCCACGTCGGGACCGCCGCATGCCAAACGACCGCTGGATCATCGCCATTACCGGAGCGTCGGGGACCATCTACGCACGGCGTTTGATCCAGGCCATGGTCGCGCACCTGCCCGGCATGGAGTTGGACGTGGTGGTCTCGGGTGCCGCACTGCGGGTGATGCACGAAGAGGAAGGCCTGGCGGTTTCCCGGGGGGAGCTGACCCCGGCCTTGCTTTCCGGCTCCGTCAGTCCCGCGGTCACCGTCTATCACGACCGGCCGCCCTACTCGCTCACGCTCCACGAGCATCACGACATCGGCGCCAGCATCGCCTCGGGCTCTTATCCCGCGCGGGGCATGGTGATCGTGCCTTGCAGCATGAAGACCCTGGCCGCAGTGGCCCACGGCTATGCCGACAACCTCATCAGCCGGGCGGCCGACGTGACGATCAAAGAGCGGCGGCCCTTGATCCTCGTGCCGCGGGAGACGCCGCTTTCAGTCATCCACCTGCAAAACATGCTCCGCCTGGCCAAGCTGGGCGTGGCGATCGTGCCCGCCATGCCGGGCTTTTATCACCAGCCGGCCACTCTCGGCGATCTGGTGGATCTGATGGTCATGCGGATCCTCGACCAGATGGGATACCAGGTTGACCTGGCCGCCCGCTGGGGCTGCCGGCAACCGTCGGCGGACGAGGAGCCGAGGGAGAATCGATCTACCGCGTGAAGAGTAGGCAGTTGGCAGTCGGCAGTTAACAATTACTCCCCTCTCCCTTGGTGGGAGAGGGGTCGGAGGTGAGGGGACGTTGCGAGCAAAACACGAAGTTATTCTGAGACGGCTGCTAGAGGTAGGAACTCGATCCCGTGCGTAACCTGTCCCGCAAATCTCCGCACAGCGAGCCCTGTCATTCTGAGCGCAGCGAAGAATCTCCCATTTTGGCCGCAACCACGGAGATCCTTCGCTCCGCTCAGGATGACTGCTCCACTCAGGATGACGACCGCACCCAGGACAACGATCGCACGGCGACTCTGCCGGCCTGCCTCGGCCGCTTCGCCCACTCTCAATTGGAAGTGGCCGGACTCTTGCCGATAGCCGCGGAAATCTGCGCCGGCCGGGAACTCGGCCCCTCCCATGCCCAGCGACTTCACACGGCCAGCCTTCCCTTGCTCGCGAAACTGGTCGAGCTGAAACGCGTCGGCCTGGCCGCCGCCGACGCTAGCCGCGTCGAGCGCGTGGTGTTCTGCCCGTTGGCATCGCTGCTGGCGAGTCATGGATCTGCCGCGGCGGTCGCAGCCGCACGGCATTTGCTCGCCGAAAGGCTCGCGATGCTTCACGAGCCGGAAATCCTCTGCGTGGCCGTCGATTTCGCGCCGGGCTCATTTTCTCGCGACGACCTGGTCCGCTGCCTCGATGAATTGCTGCAACGGGAATCGCCTCGGCTGGCCGTGACGGTCGGTCAGCCGGTCGCGGCGGGCGAACCCTGGGTCGCAACGCTGCTAGCCGTCCGCGACGCGATTCACGCGACCGGCCGTTTCGCCGCCTGGTACCCCGTGTTGACCGTGGCCTTGGATCAATCGTCGCTGCCCGACGGAGAAGCCTCGGGGCTGGAAGTGTTGCGGGCGATCGCCCTGGCCCGGCTGCTACTGCCCAACGACGTGGCGATCGGCGCGCCCGTAACCACCTTGGGGGCGAAGGTCGCGCTGACCGCTTTGGATTGCGGCGCCAGCTATTTCGGCCCGCTGGCCGCCGATCCGCAGACGGCCGCCGCGCTGCGGTTGCCCGAGACGGAAGCGCTGGAGGCAGTGGAGCCATGACGCAAGATCCCGCGCTCGCCGTGATTGCCGAGAAGGTGGCCGCCCGCGAGCGTCTCGACTTCGACGACGGCCTGCTGCTCTGGGAGCACCCCGACCTGCTGGCCATCGCACAAATCGCCAACCAGGTGCGCCAACGGTGGCACGGCAACGTCACCTATTACAACCGCAACCTGCACCTCAACGCCACCAACGTCTGCGAGGCGGATTGCCCGTTCTGCGCCTTCGCCCGGCTCGAAGAGGGAATGCCCAGCGCGTATACCATGAGCCACGCCGACGCCTTGCAGTGGATCCGCCAACGCTATCGGCCGGGGATGACCGAGATCCACATCGTCAACGGGCTCAACCCGCATCTCCCCTTCAGTTACTACACCGAGTTGCTCGAACAGGTCCGCAGCCATTTTCCCGCCTTGCACCTGAAGGCCTTCACGGCCGTGGAGATTCACTACTTTGCCGGGAAATTCGGGCTTTCCTACCGCGAAGTGCTCCAGCGGCTGATCGACTGCGGCCTGGGTTCGCTCCCCGGCGGCGGCGCGGAGATCTTCGCCGAGCGGGTCCGCCGCAAGATCTGCCGCGACAAAGTCGACGCCGCCGGCTGGCTGGAAGTTCACCGCGTGGCGCACGGCCTGGGCCTGAAGTCGAATTGCACCATGCTCTACGGCACCGTCGAGCGCGCGGCCGAACGCGTCGATCACCTGCTGCGGCTCCGCGCGCTGCAAGACGAAACCGGCGGGTTTCAGGCCTTCATCCCCCTGGCGTACCATCGCGAGAACAATCGCCTCGGCAAACTCCCCGAGCCCACCGCGGCCGACGATCTCCGCGTGATCGCCGTCAGCCGGCTGTTGTTGGACAACATACCCCACGTCAAGGCCTACTGGGTGATGCTGGGCGTGAAGACCGCGCAACTGGCCCAACGCTGCGGCGCCGACGACATGGACGGCACCGTGGTCGAAGAGAAGATCTATCACATGGCCGGCGCGCAGACGCCCAACGCCTTGACCGTCGAAGATCTCTGCCAGCAGATCCGCGCCATCGGCCGCGAGCCGGTGGAGCGGGATACGATGTACAAGGAAGTCGGCAGTCGGCAGGAGGCAGTCGGCAGTTAGAAGCAACCGTAGACAATCTCCTAACCGCTACGAACCCCCATGATCCACGTCCCACCCAGCGCTACCCTCGACACCCTCCTCTGCGATGCGGCCGCCGGCCGGCGGCTTACGGCCGACGACGCCATCGAACTGGCCGTGGGGGCCTCGTTGGCCGACCTGGGGCTGGCGGCCGACGCGGTCCGCAACCGGCTGCACCCCGGCCGCCGCGTGTCGTACATCGTCGAGCGGAACATCAACTACACCAACGTCTGCAACGTCTACTGCCGCTTCTGCGCCTTCTACCGCGCACCGGGCAAGCCCGGCGGCTACACCCTCACCCGCGAGCAGTTGGCCGCCAAGATCGCCGAGACCGTGGCCGCGGGCGGGATCCAGATCCTCTTACAAGGCGGCCTGAATCCGCAGTTGGGCATCGAGTACTACGAAGACCTGTTCCGCTGGATCAAGGCCCGCTTCCCGGTCAACCTCCACGCCCTGTCGGCCGACGAAATCCTGCACGTCGGCCGGGTCTCGCGGCTTTCGATCGAGGAAGTGCTGGGCCGGCTGATCGCCGCGGGCATGGACTCGCTCCCCGGCGGCGGCGCCGAAATCCTCGTCGATCACGTCCGCCGCAACATCGCCCGGCTGAAATCCAGCGGCGACGACTGGCTCGCGGTCCATCGCGCGGCCCATCGGCTGGGGCTTCCCTCCACCTGCACGATGATGTTTGGCGTGCGGGAGTCGTGGCGCGATCGGATCGCGCACTTGGAGAAGCTGCGGAGCCTGCAAGACGAAACCGCCGGCTTCACGGCCTTCATCACCTGGCCCTATCAGCAGGGCCACTTGAGCTTGCCCCAGGGAAACACCTCCGCCCCGGAATATCTCCGCGTGCAGGCCCTGGCGCGGCTGTTCTTGGACAACATCCCGCACCTGCAAAGCTCCTGGGTCACCCAGGGGCCGTCGATCGGGCAGATCGCCTTGAACTTCGGGGCCGACGACTTCGGCGCCGTGATGTTCGAGGAGAACGTGGTTTCCGCGGCCGGCACCACCTATCGCATGAACAGCGATCTCATTGAATCGCAGATCCGCCGTGCCGGCTACAGCCCCTGGCGACGCAACGTCCGCTACCAGCCGGCGTGAGCGGCTGCCGATACAGGGGTCTACAAAACACGGAAAATCTCTTGTGCCGGACGGCCAGTCGCCGGCACAAGAGATTTCCGTTACGGTCGGAGGAAAGACCGTGCGCGACTCGTCGCTTACCAGCAGTATTGCAGATCGGCGAATCCGCCCTGGTAGATGGGCGTGCCGGTATTGACCGTGGTGCCCGTCCCCGCCAAGGGATTCAGCGCGCTCATCTGTTGCGAAGCCACGCCCACGCCATCCAGGAGCAGCCCCTCGTAGCCGATACGGGCGGCAAGGTGACACGTGATCTGCACCACTCCGGTGATCCCCCACTCGGACATGAACGCGGTATTTGCGCCGGTCGCGGTGGCAGTGGCAGCGGCACCTCCGCCAACGGCGTTACTGCCGAAATTGGAAGTCGCATCGCCGAAAATGCCGACCTTGGCGATACCCTCCACGCGGAACCGGCAGCTTGGCCGCCAGAGGACCGCTTCGCCACCGATTTGGAATCCGTCCAGGCGGTTGAAGGCTTGCGTGGAGAAAACATCCGTGGTCGTACCCGCCAAAACCGTCGTTCCGAAGATTTGCTCGGTGAGCTCGATGTGGCGGTAGCCGGCCAGCAGCGTCAGGACGCAGGGCACCACTACCTTGCGGGCGTTGATTTCGACACTCGACAAGGCCGAGGACTCGGAAGCCGAAACCGAATTGGCGGCGGCCCGAATCGGGGTCGCGAATTGAAGCGTTGCGCCGACTGTGGGGTTCGGGCCGACGGTGGTGTCAAAATCGCCAATCGAAAAATAGCGGACTTCAAAGCCATAATCGCAGCCATTGTAAATCAGGTCGATATCGGGGCCGGCTGTCACGGGAAACGCGAACTGCGACGCGTCCAATCTGTCCGTGTTGGGTAGCGGCTGCCCTAGCGGAGGGGGGCCTGCGATCGCTCGGGTGACCAGCGGATGGTCCGGGTCGGTCGAGCGTCCCAAGAACATCGCCCCGGCGCGGATACACCAGCAGGGACAACAGCAGTCGCAGCAATTGTCGCAGCAGTTGTCGCAACCACAGGCGTTGCCGCCGCAGGCATTACCACCACAGGCGTTGCCAAGGTGGCAAGAATCAAAGACGCCTGCGTTCTGGCCGGCATTACACGAGTTGCACGCGTTGCACGGCGCGGCCGCGGCCTGCGGCGCGCTCTCGCTATAACTCGTACCCAATACCGGCGCTACCGACTGGGGATACGAGGGAGCGGCGTCGTCAGCCATCGCACGCTCACATGCCCCGGCAACCAGGCCGATCGCGGCGACGATCGTATAAAAAAGTCCTTTCCTCACGGCTCACCTCCATGCGTTTGGATCGATACGCGTCCAAGGTCGATCCGGCGTTTCCATATCACCGCCTTGCGACGCAGCACTACACTCACCATCGGAAGGGATTACACGCTCATATGATTCTGACTATTTTGTCCGTCTCACTCCTCCGAATTTACCTGATTTCACGTTGCGGTGCGCTAAGCTGGGATGTTTGGGAATTCCCGGTCCGTGGCTTACGACGACCCGGAAGACCGGATGCTGCTGCCGGAAGATCAAAACAAAAGCAAGTGTTTTTCCAAGGGGGGATGGGCTTCCGTGCGTCCGTCTGGCGTCGAGCAGAGGATCGCCATCCCCGGAACCTGAGGTGCGCTCTTGGCGCGGCCGGCAGGGGAAATTGCTTTCGATCGTGAATCGGTTATCCTAGAGACTCGCCTGCGGGAAGCGAATTCCCGGCCGGCGGGTGGCAGGGCGTCTTGCCCATCCTCTCGCGCCGCATTGGGGGTGGCGCCGGCGCCACCCGGCGCGCGCCGGTCTCAGGCGATGATTCCGAACTCACTGGGGAGGTTGCACCGATGAAGAACGGCCGATTGGGGACGATGTCCGGGGTACTGCTGGCAATTTTGGCGGGTCTGACGATGTACGGTCCAAGCCGTTGCGCGGCAGCCGCCGAACAAGTGTCGTTGGCTTCGTTGAACTTGGGGCTGGACCCCAGCCCCTGGAACCTGCCCCGTGCCGACCGCTCGGCAACCGGCAGGCCGCTGATGATCAAGGGTAAGAAGTACGAGAAGGGCATCGGCGCGCGGGCCGGCAGCAGCTACTTCATCGCACTGGGCGGCTCGCAGCGATTCACCGCCGAAGTGGGGCTGGACGACCAGAACGGCGAGCGCGAATTCCGCCGCGCCCGCTTCGTCGTGCTCGGCGACGACAAAGTGCTCTTCGACAGCGGCGCCGTCCAGGCCGGTCAGCCGCCCAAGAAGGTCGACGTCGACGTGCAGGGCGTGCGGGTCCTGGAACTGCGCAGCATGGATCTCGCCGCCGGTCAACCGCCGGCGCTGGTGGATTGGATCGCCGCGACGCTCACCGTCGAAGGGGCGCGGCCCAAGGCGGTCGTCCATCCCGAGCCGGCCGTAATTCTCACCCCCAAGCCCGGCCCGCAACCGCGGATCAACGGCGCGCGGGTGTTTGGCGTCCGCCCCGGCTCGCCATTCCTGTTCACCATCGCCGCCACCGGAGAGCGGCCCATGACCTTCGCGGCCGAGAAGTTGCCGCCAGGGCTCGCGGTGAACCCTGAAACCGGCGTGATCAGCGGCCGCATCGCCAATGCCGAACATCAGACTTACCCGGTGACGCTCAAGGCCCGCAACGCGTTGGGCGAGGCGGCCAGGGAGTTGCGGATCGTGGTTAACCCGCAGATCGCGCTCACGCCCCCGCTGGGCTGGAACAGTTGGAACTGCTACGCCGAGACGGTCGATCAGCAGAAGGTGATGGATACTGCCAAGGCGATGGTGGCCAAGGGCCTTAAAGACCACGGCTGGACGTACGTCAATATCGACGACACTTGGCAAGGCCCCCGCGGCGGACCTTTTAACGGCATCCAGGGCAACCAGAAGTTTCCCGACATCAAGGGCCTCTGCGACCAGATCCATGCCATGGGCCTGAAGGTGGGCATCTACAGTACGCCTTGGGCCACCAGCTACGCGAAGTTCATCGGCGGGTCGAGCAACGACGCCACGGGCAAATGGTCCGGCGGCCACGAGTTCGGCAAGTATTCCTTTGCCGCCAACGACGCGCGGCAATGGGCCGCCTGGGGCATCGATTATCTCAAGTACGACTGGCGGCCCACCGACATTCCCCACGTCGCCGAAATGAGCGCGGCGCTGCGGGCCAGCGGCCGCGACATCGCCTACAGCCTGTCGAACACCTCGCTCTACGTCCATGCGGCTGAATACGCCCGGCTGGCCAATTGCTGGCGGACTACCTGCGACATCCGCGATCTGTGGGACGGCGGCGACCGCTCCGGCCAGGCCTTCCCCCAGGGTCTGATGGACATCCTCAACTACAATCCCATCTGGCAGCCGTTCGCCGGCCCAGGCCACTACAACGACCCGGACATGCTGGTGGTGGGCAAGGTCGGCTGGGGCAAGCTTCGCGACAGCTATCTCACGCCCAACGAGCAGTACACCCACGTGAGCCTGTGGTGCCTCTGGTCGGCGCCGCTGCTGATCGGGGCCCCCGTCGATCAGCTCGACGACTTCACCCTCGGCCTGCTCTGTAACGACGAAGTCCTGGAAATCAACCAGGACCCCTGGTGCGCGCAGGCACGGCGCATCGCCAAGGAAGGGCCGATCGAGGTCTGGGCCAAACCCCTGTCGGACGGTGTGGCGGTGGGCGTAGTGAACGTGGGATTCGAAGCGGCCCCCTACACCCTGAAGTGGTCCGACCTGCCTCCCGCTATTCCTTTCCCATCAATGCGCAACGGCTCGCTGCGAGTCCGCGACCTCTGGCGGCAAAAGGACCTGGGCACCTTCGCCGATCGTTGGCAAACCACCGTGCCGCGTCACGGCGTGGTGCTGATCAGACTGAGCCCCCCGGGCCGTGGAACAGTCAAGTAGGGCCGGTCGAGCGGACTTCCCGTGGGGTGGGTCGAGTACAACGAGCCCCACCACAGCGATTGCTGCTCGTATTGGTGGGGCTCGTTGCACTCGACCCACCTATTACGATCTGCCGGCCCGCTTGCCGCGCAGGCTACGGTTCGTTCACTTGCAGCGAGGCGCTGAACACCTTGAGAATCTGCCGCTGCATCTCGGCCAAATGGACCCGAGACTGCGGATCGATCTTCAGATTCTTCGTACGGTCCAGAATCGCAATCCGTTGGCCGATCTGCTGCAGGTGCTCCCGCGCCAGGCTGCGGGCGTCGGCGGGCGCGGCGCGGCCGCTATCGGAGGCGTCGCCGAAGAGTAGCATCAGGAAGCTCGTTTGGCTGCGGGGTTTCGCTCCCAGCACCAACCGCGCCAGCCGCGCGACGTGCTCGCGCTGGAGGTTGCGGCGGATCGCCGAGATGGCGATCGTCGAATCGTTCTTGAAGTCGCCGCCGCGCGGCGGCAACTCCGTCCAGATCGAGTTCGTCAGGGCGTCGAACACTTCGGCCAACTGCAGCGATTCCTGGCCCGGCTCGGCCTGGAGCGAAATCTCCTGGAGCGAGCTGAGCACCTCGGACGAGAGGAATCGCGCCAGCACGATGCGCTGGATGGAGAGCACGCGCTCGAGCACCGGGTATTGATAGCTGCCGGTGTAGAAGATGGAGAAGTTGTCGTACCAATGATCGGGGGCCAGTTGACGGAGCAACTCGGGCTTGAACTGGAAGGCGTTGGCCGAAAGGATCTCGTCTTGCAGCAGGCGGATCGCCTCGCGCTGCTTGGCGATTTCGATGGGCGTCATCGACGGCCGGCTGTGCGGATCGCCGCGGTGATCGCGGTTGGTGTATTCCCCGCCCACGTAAGCGGCCGAGAGCATCGTGGCGTGGGCGAGTTCTCCAATGAGCGCGGAGAAGGCCGCGCGGGCGCGTTGCCAACCTTCGCCCTTGGCGACCACGCGGTCCTGGAGTTTGTCGAGACTGGCGCGGACCAATTTGATGCGCTGCTTGGCGTAGTCCAGCGGGTCGCCGAGGTCGAAGACGTTGATCCGCGGATCGGGATTGAGGAACATGTCTTCGTCGGTCCCGTAGGTGAGGTCGGGAGCGGTATCTTGGGCGGCGATCTTGGCGAGATCCTCCTTCTCATTGCCTTCGATCGGCTTGTAGGCGTACGCGATGGCCCAATAGTCGTAGGCGCCGATGGTCGGGGAGAAGTAATCGCCCTGTTTTTCCCCGCGGGGGACGATGTTGGCCGGCAGGTAGTCCATCACCGAAGCGGAATTGCCTTTCTGGCTGGTGACGGCCGGGTCGTTGACTTCGGCCAACGACAACGCGGTGCTGGCCTTGAAATTGTGGCGCAGTCCGAGGGTGTGGCCGACCTCGTGCATGACGACGTACTTGACGGCCTGGGCGATGAACTTCTCCGGTACCTTGCCGCCGGGCTCCAACTCGCCCTTGGCCGCCAGGACGGCCGCCAACACGCCGAGTTGGCGCTGCATGCCCGGCCCCATCTGGCACCGCGCGGAGGCCGTCGGGCCGAGCGAAAGACGCCCGGCCGGCCGCGGCGAGACAGGGAGCTGCCCGGCCAGCGCGTCGCGATGCTCGTCGAGCAGGGAATCCAGCAGCGGCTGAGCGTCGGCAAACGCGGGCAAGTCGGCCGCAAAGAGCTTGAAGAACGCCTGCCGCTGACCGGCCAGCAGCAGCGTCATGGCGTCGGGAATGCCCGAGCGCTCGATGTACTCCTGCCGCCAGTAGCGGATCATTCCCTCGTCGAAGATGATGTCGGCGTCGAGGATTTCGCCCGTCTTGGGATTGGTCCGCGACGGTCCCATGGCGAAGCCGCCCGGGGCGGTGATCCAGCGGAAGGTGTTGTAGCGGATGTCTTCCGGGTCGAACTCGTCGTCGGACTGCTGGTCGCGGGCCTGAATGGCGTCGATGAAACCGACTTTTTCGAAGGCCTTGTTCCATTCCAGGATTCCCTCGCGGACGTACGGGCGGTACTGGCGGGGAACGGTCCGCTCGATCCAGAAGATGATCGGTTGCTTAGGGGGAGATTTGTCGGCCGTGGGCCGCTCTTTTTCCAGGTTCCAGCGGGTGACGTAGTGCACGCTGGGAGTCTCTTGCACGTCCCGGCTGAAGTCTTTGATGACGCTCAAGAAGTGACCCACGCGGTCGTCGGCCAATCGCGGCTTGTAGCTCGTGGCCGGCAGCATCGACAGGCCGTAGTGGATCACGACCTGCGCGCCGCGGGGATCGACCACCGAATCGTCGCCGTCGAAGAACGAGAAGAACCCGCGGCCGTGCATGGAGAACACCGCGCTGACCTCGATCTCGATGTTCTTGGGGAAGGCCTTGACCTTGGCCCAGGTGCTGCGGCTGGGGTCGGGCTGGATGCCGATGTCGGCCAGGTCGGTCATGTAGAGATCGGCCAGGTCGATCAGCACCAAACGCCCGCCCTCCTTTTCGCTCTTGATGGGGATCGCTTTGAGGACGCTGTCGGTGTACGACACTTTCACCGCATCGGCCTGCGGCGAGCCGGCCTCGGCGCGGAAGCGGACATTGTGGCGGATCACCAGCAGACGGTCGGCGGCGCGATGAAAGCTGATCAGCCACTGATCGCCGAAATTCAACGTGTCGCCGCCGAGATAGGTGCTGCCCGTTCCGCGGGCGATGGCGATGGGCAGGATCAGTTCCTTGTCGTACTGATCCTGCTTGACCTCCATGAAGAGCTTCTGCTCTTTTTCGTCGTAGTACAGAGGAAACAACCCATCGAGGAGCTTGGCCCCCTCGACCACCTTGTCCCAGTCGGGGAATTTATGCTTTTCGTCACCGGGCTTGGCCGAGGGTTTGGCGAGTTGCGCCTGGTGGCGAGCCGCCGCGTCCTGGGCGTGGCAGCAGCGTGGCGGCGAAAGATGATCGACGGCTATGGCGCCGAGCAGGCCCAAACCAAGAATCCACGCGAGACGAAAGGGGTGGGATCGCATCATGTCCGTCTCCTGTTGTAGGGGGATCCACAAAGAAAGCTCCCGGCAGCGACTTTGCGCATGCCCCCCATTCTATGCCGGCGGGCTCGGGGAGTACATTCTCGGCAGGAGAAATTCGCCGCCCGTCGTGGCCGCTGTTGGGTCGGCATGCCACCCAGCCACCAGCCGCCCGCTCGGGAAAATGCAGGCGAGACGCCTGCACCACAAGACCTTACAGCCGCACGAAGATCTTGCGGCGGTAAAGGAAGCCCATCAGGGCGAAGATCAGAACGTAGGAGACGGCGATGAGGACCAGTTCGCCGGCGCCCGGGGCGAGATGGGCGTCGCAGAACTGCCGCACGTCGCCGCCGGCCAAACGGGCGGCCGCTTCGCGGAAATCCAGCAGCGGCGAGAGCAGGTAGATGGCGATGGAATTCGCGCCGATCCACACCAAGGGCCGGCACCAGACGCGGAGCTTGCAGATATCGACGATGCAGTAGAAAGCCGCCAACAACAGCGCGCTATACCCGCCGGCTACCAGCACGTAGGACGAGGTCCAGATTTTCTTGATTACCGGGAATTGCAGCCCCCACAGGAACCCCAGCAGCACGCCCGCGATGCCCAGCGCTGCGAGCCAGAGCACTTTCTTCCGCTCGCTGCACTGGGAGTTTCGCAGCAGCATTCCGGCCAGGACGCCCAAGAGGCAGGTGGCAATTGCCGGCAGCGTGCTCAGCAATCCCTCGGGGCACCAATAGCGGTCGTATTTCCGGCCAGGAAGATAGCGGGCGTCGAGGTAGTTGGCGAGGTTCAGCCCCTTTTCATAACTGCCGCGGGTGGTTTTTTGGGTGTTGTGGAGGATCGTGGCCAGATCGTTGCTGTGGAGTTGCCGGGCGGCCTGCTCGACGGTCGCTTTGTCGAGTTTGATGTCGGGGAAAGGCACGAAGGTCAGCAGTGCCCAATAGCCGGCCAACAGCAGGACCACCGTGGCCATGATCGCCCGCGGCCGCAGCGTGCAAAACACCGCGGCGGCGCCGAGGTAGCACAAGGCGATGCGCTGCAATACGCCGGTAAGCCGCACGTCGGGCCAAGGATGCGCGAACCCGCCGTTGTAGAACACGCCCAGCGCGAAGAGCAGCGTCGCCCGGCGGAGGATTCGCCAGCAGGCGCCGCGCTTGCCGTGGAGTTGGATTTCCTTGGTGAGGGAGAAGACGATCGATACGCCGGCGATGAATACGAACAGGGGAAAGATCAGGTCCTCGAAAGCCATTCCCTGCCAGTTCTTGTGTTCGCATTGGGCGGCCAGGATGTGGATCCAGGCGCTACGCTGGACGCCGCCGCGGTTGACGACCTCGTCCAATTGCCGGACGAAGGTGCCCCCGCCGATGATCCAAAACATATCGAATCCGCGGAGGGCGTCCAACGACATCAGACGCCCGGCGACGGGGTTTTTATTGTCATCCACGGTTGCGTTGTCTCCCATTGCCGCAAGGTTTTCACTACGGATCGGCTCATTGGAACAGCGGTTGAGGCATTTTGCAAGATAAGTGGGCAGTGGACGCGAAAACGAGCGGTCCAGCATTAACCGCCGGCCGATTTCTTACTGCCGCTTGCCTACTGCCGGCGGCCGACTCTCTTTCATCGTTCCCCAGCTTTCCCCCGCTAGCGGACGAGGCTATAATCAGAAGTCTATGCCGGTGATCGAGATCCAAGGACTGAGCAAGTCGTACCGAGTCTATCAGAAGCGCGAGGGGCTGCTGGCTTCGGTCCGCGGCCTGTTGCGGCGGCAGTACCGTTTCATCGAGGCGGTGCGCTCGATCGACCTGACGGTTGAGCAGGGGGAGTTCGTGGCCTTTCTGGGCCCCAACGGAGCCGGAAAGACCACCACGCTGAAGTTGCTCTCGGGAGTGATTACTCCCAGCGGCGGCTCGGCCCTGGTGATGGGCCACGTGCCTTGGAAGCGGGAAAACGCCTATCGGCGGCGATTCGCCCTGGTGATGGGACAGAAAAACCAGCTCTGGTGGGACCTGCCGGCGGCCGAGTCGTTCCGCTTGCATCAGCAGATCTACCGCATCGAACCGCCGCGGTTCGAGCAGACCTTGGACGAGTTGACCAGTCTCTTGGGGGTCCGGCATTTGCTCTCTCAGCCCGTCCGCGAGCTTTCGCTGGGGGAGCGGATGAAGATGGAGTTGATCGCCGCGATGCTGCACTCGCCGGACGTGCTCTTTCTGGACGAGCCGACGATCGGTCTGGACGTGATCGCCCAGCACAATATCCAAACCTTCTTGCGCCACTACCAGGAGCTGCGGAAGATCACCATTCTCTTGACCAGCCATTACATGAAGGACGTGGCCGCGCTCTGCCGCCGGGTGGTGATTATTGCCGCGGGCCGGATCATGTACGACGGGTCGCTTTCGGGGATCCTCGATCGTTTCGGGGGGCATAAAGTCATCACCGTGCAAATGTACGACGGGAAGATGCCCGACGACCTGGACCGTTACGGCGTGATCCTTTCCCGGCAGGCGCCGCGGATCAAGCTCCGCGTGGATCGCGGCGCGGTGCCGGAAGTGCTCAGCAATATTCTGGCCCAGAACGCGGTCGAGGACATCAGCGTGGAAGACCCGCCCTTGGAAGAAGTGATTGCGGAGATGTTTTCCCTGGCCGACACGCAGGCGCAGCGTCCCGGGCCGGCCAATCAGTTGCGCGGCGGGGGCGAAAAATGAGAAAGGGAGAGGGGGAGAAGGGGAGAGGGGGAGACACGAAGTTCAGTCCGACTCGGTCGCCGGCGCATCTCCCCCTCTCCCCTTCTCCCCCTCTCCGTGTCTGCCCACTCCTTCATCATTCATCTTCATCCTTCGACCTTTACTGAATGCTTGCCCGCGCCCTCACCTGGTGGACCATCCTGCGGATCAGCTTCGAAGAGCGGCTGGTCTACCGCGGCGAGTTTGCGCTGGGCACGCTGATGCGGTTCCTGCCGATCGTGACGCAAATCTTCCTCTGGGCGGCCGTGTTCGAGGCGGTTTCGTTCAAGAACGTCGCCGGCTACTCCTACAACGAGATGATCGCCTATTACCTGTTGACGATGATCACGCGGGCGTTTTCCAGCATGCCCGGGCTGGCCTCGGGCATCGCCCGGGATATTCGCGAGGGAACGATCAAGAAGTATCTCATTCAGCCCATCGACATGCTGGGGTTCCTGATGCTGTACCGGCTGGCGCACAAGATGGTGTACTACGTGGTGGCGGCGATCCCCTTTGCGTTGGTGTTCTATCTCTGCCGCGGGTATTTTCCGGGCTGGCCCGGCGCCTGGTCGATGGCCGGGTTCCTGGCGTCGCTGGCGATGGCGTTCGTGCTGGGGTTCTTGATGGAAGCCACGCTGGGAATGATCGGCTTCTGGTTCCTGGAGGTCAGCTCGCTGTTGTTCGTGTACATGTTGCTGAATTTTTTCTTTTCCGGCCACATGTTTCCCATCGACATGTTGCCCGGCGTATGGGGCCGGATTGTGCGGGCGGTGCCGCTGCAATACCTGGCCTATTTCCCGGCCGCGGTGTTCCTGGGCAAGATCCGCGGGGCGCAATTGGCCGCCGGGCTGTGGGTGGAGTTGGGCTGGGTGGTGTTTTTCCTGCTGTTGGCGCGGCTGACGTTTCATCGCGGCGTGCGGCGGTACAGCGGCTTTGGCGGGTAAGGATGAAGGATGGATAAGAAAAAAGATACGACCCCGCCAGCGAGTTTTTCGTCCGCCGCCGGCGAGCGGACGGACATGCTTTATCGTCCCTCCTTGTACTTCCGCGTGTTTCTGACTTTCGCCCGCAATAGCCTGGTTCGCGACATGACCTTCCGCGCGAACTTCCTCATCGACGTCGTCTCGTCGCTGGGCTGGATGGCGATCAACCTGGGATTCTACGTGCTGATCTTCGAGTATACGCCGACCATCGGGCTGCACTCCGGCTGGGGCAAATATCCGTTCTTCGTGTTCCTGGCGACGGGGCTGCTGGTCAACAGCCTGGTGCAGACGCTGTTCATGACCAATGCCGACGAATTCAGCGAGCTGATCCGCACGGGCAACCTCGACTTCGCGTTGTTGAAGCCCATCGACACCCAGTTCCTCGTCTCGCTGCAACGGTTGGATTGGTCGTCGCTGACCAACTTTCTCTTCGGCGGCGCGCTGCTGGCCTACTCGTTGGTGAGGCTGGACTATCATCCGGGGCTGGTTCAGATTGTGCTCTATCCGCTCTATATCCTCTGCGGCGTGGCAATACTCTATAGCCTGATGATCATGCTGGCCGCCACCAGCATCTGGCTGGGACGCAACCAGACGCTCTACGATTTCTGGTTCTATATCACCAATTTCGCCCGCTATCCGATGGAGATCTACTCGGGCCGTTTCGGCACGCCGCTGCGGCGGGTGTTTACGTTCCTGATTCCGGTGCTGGTGGTGGTGAACGTGCCGGCGCGGATGTTGGTGCCGCCGCTGGCTCCGCGGAGCGCGGCCGACTGGTTTCTGCCGGGGTTTGCGATCCTGGCTACGATCGCCAGCCTGGCGGCCTGCCGCTGGGTGTTCCAGCGCGCGCTGGCGAGTTACCGCAGCGCGAGCAGCTAAAGGCAAGGATGAAGGATGAAAGAGAATGAATAAGAAAGTAGATCAAACTCCGCTTGCGCGTCCTTCATCCTTCATCGTTCATCCTTCATCCTTACGTTTGGCCTTCAGTTCCAACGCTTACCAGCGATTTTCGATCGAAGAAACCATCGCCCGCATCGCCGGCCTGGGATTCGCGGGATTGGAATTGCTGGCCGACGTGCCGCATGCCTGGCCGGCCGGCCTGTTGCCGGAGCGGAAAGAGGCGATTCGCCAGTGTCTGGCCCGGCACGGCCTGGCGATTGCCAACGTGAACGGATTCATGATGAACGCCGTGGCCGACCCGCGGCAGCCGTACTGGCATCCTTCCTGGATCGAACCCGATCCGCACTATCGCGCCATCCGCCGCGAGCACACGCGGCGGGCGTTGCTGCTGGCCGGGGAGTTGGGGGCGCCCTCGATGCAGACCGAGCCGGGCGGGCCACTGGCCGCGGGCGAGAGTTGGCATGCCGCGGCGCGGCTGTTTTACGACGAGTTGATGCCTTGCGTCGAGGTGGCCGAGAAGAGCGGAGTGCAGTTGTTGATCGAGCCCGAGCCGGGTCTGTTGATCGAGCGTTTCGAGCAATACCTGGAGTTTGCGGCGATGGTCGATTCGCCCTGGCTGGGGCTGAATTTCGACATCGGCCACGCCTTTTGCATGGGCGAGGACCCGCAAGACTGGATCGCCCGCATGGCGCCCCACACCCGGCATTACCATATCGAAGACATTGGGGCCGACCGCGTCCACCGGCACATGATTCCCGGCGAGGGGGCGATTGATTTCGCAGCCACCTTACGCGAGATCGCCCGCAGCGGTTATGATGGTTGGGTGACGGTCGAGCTCTATCCGTACGTCGACGACCCGGATGCGGCGGGCCGCCGTGCCAAGGAATATCTGGAGGCCGTTTGGGAAACGATCAGGGGAAGGATGAAGGACGAAAAAGAGGAGTAGCCACGGATGAACACGGATAGACACGGATGCGAGAGTCTAGGAACTGGAAGTGTGGAAGTTAGGATCCAGGATGCGGATGCCGGTTGTTGCGTACTTGCAACTTCCAACTCCAAATCCCCATCCGTGTTCATCTGTGGCTAAGATCATTTCAAGATCATCCAGCGAACGGTCGTCATGTCCGAGTCTGAATCAATAACGCCGCAGTGCGAATCGTGGGAGCCGGACGATAGCTTCCGCGGAAAATTCCGCGCGCTGCTGGAGTTGCTGCGATTGCCCAACGTGTTCACGGCCATGGCCGACGTGCTGATGGGCTTTCTCTTCGTGCGGCAGGCCTTTGGCCGCGGCGACGGCTGGACGCTGGGGTTATTGATCGCGTCGTCCAGTTCGCTGTACATGGCGGGGATGGCGCTCAACGACGTCTTCGACTACGCGATCGACGCTGTGGAGCGGCCGGAGCGGCCGTTGCCCTCGCGGCGGATCGGCCTGGGGACCGCGCGATGGCTGGGATGGATGTTGCTCTTCGGCGGCGTGGTCTTGGCCCTGATCGCGGCGATGGTCGGGGGACAATTCCGCACAGCCGTGGTCGCGGTGCTCTTGGCCGGCTGCATTGTGTTCTACGACGCCTGGCTGAAACGCACGCCGCTCGGTCCGCTGGGGATGGGCGCGTGCCGGACACTCAACGTGCTGCTGGGGATGAGCGTGTTCGGGGGCGCCTGGCAGACCGCGCATTGGCTGGTGGCCGCCGCGATCGGCACGTACATCGTCGGCGTCACCTGGTTGGCGCGGACCGAAGCCCGCCGCAGCAACCGCCTGCATCTCCTCGGCGCCACGCTGGTGATGCTCGTGGGCATTGGGCTACTCGCCGGGCTGCTGAAGGTGACGGAGGTCTTGGTGCCGGTGTTGCAGTTCGACCCATCGCGCTGGTACATGGTGATGACCGTCCTGGCGGTCTTGATCGGCTGGCGCGTGATGCAGGCGATTGTCGATCCCAGCCCGGCCATGGTGAAAAACGCCGTGCGGCAATCGATTCTGTCGCTGGTGATCCTGGATGCTTCGGCGTGTTTCGCGGTGCGGGGGGCAGCCGCCGCAGTGGCAGTGGTGCTGCTGTTGCTGCCGGCGGCGATCATCGGACAGTGGTTGGAATCGACGTAAAAAGTGGGCGGTCTGCAGGGGCAGGGGGGCGCGTGCGGAGTATTACTGCCGAGTGCCGCCGGCCGAGGGCCGACTAACAACGCCAAAGAGTCCAAAGATCTCGGCCTGCGTAAGTCCCCGATGACGTTGGCACTCGGCGCCGGAGAAGACGGTGTCGAAGAGTTCCCGTTTCTGTTGCAGGATGCTGTCGATCCGCTGTTCGATGGTTTGCAGCATGAGGAACCGCGTGACGGTCACCGGGCCGCTGCCGCCGATGCGATGGGCGCGGTTGATGGCCTGGTCTTCGATGGCCGGGTTCCACCAGCGATCGAAGAGGAAGACGTAGTTGGCGAACTGCAGATTGAGCCCCACGCCGCCGGCCCCGTAACTCATGAGGATCACGTGGCTGTGCGGATCGTCGCGGAAGCGGCGGATCACGTCATCGCGGCGGCCGGAGGGGATCCGCCCATGATATTGCAGCGGGCCGAAGGGGCGGAGCTTTTCCGCCAGCACTTGGATGGTCTCGACCCACTGGCTGAAGACGATCGCCTTGCGGCCGCTGTCGGCCACTTCCTCCATGTCGGCCAGCAGCCGTTCGAGCTTGGAACTGGCGCCGGTGGCCGGATCGAAATTGCAGATCTGTTTGAGCCGCAGCACCAGCTCGAACACGTGCTGGATGGTGAGCGATTGCTCCAACCGCGCCAACCGCAGCACGCCTTCCTCTTCCGCCATTTGATAGCTTTCACGCTGTTCGGGCGTGAGGTCCAGTTCGGCGTCGCGGAACAGCTTGGGCGGCAGCTCCTTGAGCACCTGGTCCTTGGTTCGCCGCAGCACGTAGTCGCCGATGGTCTGGCCCATGCGGCGGGGCTTCATCTCCGGATTGAGAAAGCCCGGGGCGAGGAACTCGAAGATCCCCACCAGGTCCTCGGGGCTGTTTTCGATGGGCGTTCCGGTGATCGCCCAACTGCGGCCGCGGTGGATCGACCGCACCACCTCGCTGGTGTTGCTGGCGCGATTCTTGATCCGCTGCGATTCGTCGAGGATCACCAGGTCGAAGTGCAGGGGGGAGCAGCCGTCGCCGCCGCGGGATTCGAACAACGCGTGATCGCGGCACACCAGTTCGTAGTTGGCGATCCGCACCGGGACGTCGGCCAATTGCCACTGCCAGGCCCGCCGCTCCTGGTCGCCTTCGACGGTCAACAGGGGGATCTCGGGCGCCCACTGCTGGAACTCGCGCTGCCAGTTGGTCACCAGCGGCTTGGGGCAGATCAGCAGCACGCTGCGGACCTCGGCGGAGCGCAACAGCAGGCGGATGGCGGTGATGGCCTGCATGGTCTTGCCCAATCCCATTTCGTCGGCCAGGATCGCCGCGTGGCGGGGAAAGAGAAAGGCGATTCCCTGGAACTGGTAAGGAAATGGATGGAAGGGAAACTCCATCGAGCGCTCGCCGATCAGCGTCTCCAGCGAGGGTTGCAGCAGATACAGCAAACGGTCCTCGAGCTTGATGCAATCGCCGGGCGGGTGGATCCGCGTGGAAGTCGTGTTCTTGTTGGAGTCGATAGCCGCGGACGTATTGCCGCGGTCATTCGGCGGCGCGGCGGGCGACTCGTTCTCGGTCGGCGGCGGGAAATCGAAGCTGCGGACCTTGATCGGCGTCCGCGCGATGGGAATGCTGATCGCCGCGGGGGCCGCGCTCTTCAGCGGCATGGTGGTGGCGCCGACGGCGATCGATTGTTGCAGCAGCCGGTTCCAATCGTCCGCTGCATCGCCCGGCTCCAGCCGCAGATCGACGCTGAAAGCAGTCGGTCGGCAGTCCGCAGTGGGCAGCAGGCAGTCATTAAAAACCGACCAATGCCCATTTCCTACCGCGGGCTGACTACTGCCCACTGCCGACTCCCTTCTGGGCCTCTTCGATCGCCTCGCGGATGCGGCAAAACGGCTCGGCCAGGTCCCATGACAAGGCCAGTTCGGCCATTCGCTGCGTAATCGTCGCGCGGTCCGCCTGGGCTGTTTCGGCCACGGCGACGTCGTTCTGCCCCCAGCGAAAGTGGATCAGCCCGGGCGGATTGCGGTGCGCGCCGTCGCGGCGTTGAAAAGTCTGCCCGGCGCGATGATTCGAAGCCTCGCTGCTAGCAATCGCAGCATTGCTGGCGTCGTCGCTCGGGGGCAGCACCAGCAGCACGGGCGCGGAAATGTGGTCGCGGACCGCCAAGCCCGGCTCCAGATCGGTGCAGACGACCAGGGGCTCGTGGCGGGCTTTGTTCACCAGGGTCTGCCCGATTTGCTCGCCGTAGAGGAAAGGCTCCAGGGTCGGGCCGTAGAGGATCTGTTGGGCCCGATTCGGCTTGATGGGGGCGGTGCAATGGAATTCCAGGGGGCGTCCGCAGCGGTTGAGCACCAGGTAGCCGCCGAAAAGGCCGTGCTGCGGATGATCGACAACGGTCAGAAACCCCAAGGCAATTACCGACTTAGAACCCGCCGTAGTGATTTTTCGCTCAATCGTTGTCCGCGGGGGAGAAGCCGGTTGTGTTAACGGATTCTCAGAATCGGGGGTGCGCATCAAGCTCCTCTATTCTTCCTAGATTCCCGGCACGGTGCAGCCACGCGGGATTGGCCTGGCATGGCCGGCGGGCTTCCAGGTGGATCGGGTGGCTGCGGCTGGGGACTTTAGTGCCGAGTGCGAAAACTTTGCCGCCTGGGCGTAGCGTGGCCGGTGCGACGTATCCTTGGCGGTTTTGGGCGTTTAGCGAGAATTTGTGGACCAAGGTGGGGATTAAAGCCGTAGCAGTTGATTCCCCCCTTGGGATCTAAATTCGGTGAGAAACCGCAAAGAAGGACCCGCAGAATACTCGACGAGTCTGGAGGGTCGTGCTTATACTGGAGTTTCGAAAGGACTTTGTCTCCATGAGCCAAGACCAACCGCGATCACGACCACCGCTTTGTAGCCAGATCGACGTGACCCAAGGCGCTTACATGACGCATACGCAAACCCCTGCCAGCCGCGAGACGGACCACGAGCAAACGCATTTGCTCCGCGAGATTCTAGTCGCTCAAGACCGACAGAACGAGTTACTGGAGGAACTTGTCAACCAGCTCAACGGCTCGCAGAAGCAACGCGCCAACGAGTTGGGGCAGTGGAAGCAGGCCAATCCGCATTTGGCGCGGAGTTGCCGGCTTGCGGCCGAAGCATTGGGCAAGGTGCAGACCGAATTCCTCAGCAGTCTCACCCGCGAGATCAACGACAACTACGAAGTGCTCTTGGACGGCGAGTTCATGCTCAATGAATTCGTCGATCGCTTCGGTCCGCGCTTGGCGCACCTCAATGGTTTGTTGCAAGTTCTCTCGCAACTCAGCAGCACGCCGGGCGCGGCCAACGCGTCGAATGCATCCTGAGGAACCGAAACAATGGAGTTGGAAGTCAGGAGTTGGAAGCGGGAACATTCTAACTCCTAACTTCAAGCTCCTAACTTCTAACTTCCCATGGACGCTCACGCCGCGAGAAACGTTGCGCGTCGACGGGGTTTCTGTCCCGGGCCCTGTTTGCTGGGGTTCTTTGCGGCCCTGACGCTCTGTTGCGGCTGTCGGCCGGCACTGGAGACTTCGCCGCAGGCCGCCGCGTGGCCGGCGCTTGCCCGCGATGCGGCCGAGAATGGCGCGGAGCCCGGCCGCTGGCCCGGGTGGCGCGGCCACGGCAGCCAAGGCATCGCGTCGGCAGGCAGACCGGCCGTGAACTTCGGGCCCGATCGGGGATTGCGGTGGAAGACCAGGATTCCCGGCTTTGGCAACTCTTCTCCGGTGGTCTGGGACGAATTGGTGTTGCTCACCTCGTCGCTCGAAACACCGCGACCGGCGACGCTGGTCGTGCTGGCCCTGGATCGCCGCTCCGGCAAGCTGCGCTGGCAGACCGAGGCCGGGCAGGGCCGAGGGGCCACCCATGGCAAGAATGGCTTTGCCTCGGCCACCGTGGCCACCGACGGGACGCGGGTGTTCGCCTTTTTCGGCAACGCCGGGCTGTTCTGTTGCGATATGTCCGGCAAGAAGCTGTGGCAGACGGATTTGGGTCCGCTCGATAAAATCTGGGGCACCGCCGCCAGCCCGGTGCTCTACAAGAACTCCGTGATTCAACTGTGCGACTGCGCCGCGAACTCGTACCTGGGGGCCTTCGATCGCGACGGCGGCCGGCGCGTTTGGCGCACCGACCGTGAAAGCGACGGCTGTTGGAGTACGCCGGTCCTCGTCGAGGCTTCGACGGAGCACGGCCCACGCGCCGAACTGATCGTCAATGGGATCGGCAACTCCAGCGGCGGCATGGTCATCGCTTACAGCCCGGACGACGGCCGGGAACTGTGGCGGGTGCGGGGAACGCGCGAGATTGTTACCCCCACCCCGTTGGTTTCGGCGGGGCTGATCTTCAGCACCAGCGGCCGCAATGGGCCGATCATAGCGATCCGCCCCGGCGGCCGCGGTGACGTCACCGCCGACCGCGTGGTCTGGAAGCTCTCACGCGGCGGCCCCTACATCCCCACGGGCCTCGTCTATCGCCAGCGGCTCTATGTCCTGGGCGATCAGGGCCACCTGGTTTGTTACAACCCGGGCAATGGCCGGTGTATTTGGGATACCCGCTTAGGAGGGGTGTTTACGAGTAGCCTGGTGGCCGCCGACGGCCACATCTATGCCGCCAACGAGCAAGGAACGTTTTACGTCGTTGCCGCGGCGGAGCAATTCCAGCTCTTGGCCACGAATCGTCTGGACGAACAATGCCTGGCCACGCCTGCCATTGCCGACGGGGACCTGTTCCTGCGTACGGCCGGCCACGTATACTGTGTGGGAGCGAAATGAAAGAAAGGAACGAAAGATGCAGGATGGAGGATGAATTCAAAATGAAAGATGTAAAATGCAAAATGCGAAATCTGGAATGCAGAATTTTGCATTTTACATTTTGCATTTTGCATTTTGCATTCATTCTCGGTTGCAGTGTGGTTGTTTCGGCGCTGTCGGCTCAAGCCGCGGCGCCTGCGGCCGACGCCTGGCCGATGTTCCGCGGCGATCCGCAGGGAACGGGCGTGGCGCGAGGAAGCCTGCCTGAGAAGCTCGACTTGCGGTGGACCTTTACGCCCGAGCACGCCAGCTTCGAGTCGGCCGCGGCGATTGTCGACGGAGTCGTGTTCGTCGGCAGCAGCAACGGCAAATTCTACGCCGTCGACCTGGCCAGCGGGCGGAAGAAATGGGAGTTCGCCACCGAGGCCGGGTTCAGCGCGGCGCCAAGCGTGCGCGGCTCTCTGGTTTTCGTCGGCGATCGCGATGGCCGATTCCATTGCCTGGAGGCCGCTTCCGGCAAGCGGAAGTGGTACTACGACACCGGCGGCGAGATCGATTCGGGCGCCAACTTCCACGGCGACACGGTGCTGTTCGGCTCGCAGGACTGCTGTCTCTACTGCGTGGCCGTCGACAGCGGTAAGCTGGTCTGGAAGTACGAGAGCGAGAACCAGATCCGTTGCTTTCCCACCATCGTCGAGGGGCGGGCGTTCGTGGCCGGTTGCGACGGGCAGTTGCACGTGATCGACGTCGCCAACGGAAAACAGATCGGCCAGGCGGATCTGGAAAGCTATACCGGATGCACGCCCGCCATCCTTGGCGACATGGTGTTCGTGGGCACCGAGGGGAAGGTGTTCCTGGGCGTGAATTGGCGGCTCCACAGCGTGGTGTGGCGCTACGAAAACGGCGAGCACGGCCAGTCCTTCCGCTCCTCCGCGGCGGTCGTGCCCGAGGTGGTGGTGGTCGGCGCGCAGGACAAGCTGATTCATGCGCTGGACCCCAAGAGCGGACGAAAGCTTTGGACCTTTCCCACCCACGGCCGCGTCGATAGCTCGCCGGTGATCGTGGGCTCGCGGGTCTTCGTGGGATCCGCGGACGGCACGTTCTACGCGCTGGATCGCGCCACCGGCCGGTCGCTTTGGCAGTTCACCTCCGGCGGCAAGATCGTGGCTTCGGCCGCGGTCGCCGGGGGCGCTTTAGTGATCGGCAGCGACTCGGGCGATCTGTATTGTTTCGGAGCGAAGTGAACATGGACGAAAAGCTCCCGGTGATCATTTCCCGCGGGCGGGACCGCGATCCGGCCCAGGAGCAGTTCGAGCGCGATCTGGTCGCCGCGATGGGGGAATTCGGCCTGCTGGAGATCGTGGTCGCTCCGCATCTCTACGACCTGTCGCCCGAGGGCTCCACGCTGAAATACCTGCGCGCGATCGCGGGCGACATGATCGTCTTGAGCTGGCTCTATGCCCGCGCGGCGTTTTGGGTGTTGGACGCCAACCGGGTGACTGGGCGGATGGGAGCCACGTCGTTCCTGCCCGAGGAGGAACGGGAGACGGAATCGGAGGAGGAAGCCCGGCGGAGCCGCATCCAGCCGCAGCGGACCATCTGGTGTATCGATCTCCGCGCGACCGATGCGGTGGCGCGGCTGGTGGCGGAGATCGAGCGGATCCTCTTTGTTTCCGGCCGGATTGCCGCGTTGCCGCCGGCGACAACTCCCGCTTCCCCGGGACCGGCCCGGCTGTTCGACGAGCAACTCGCCGAGCGCTGGTATCCGGTGGTCGATTACGGCCGCTGCACGCATTGCCGGGAGTGCGTGAAGTTTTGCCGCAACGGCGTGTTCGGCCTGAACCAGCAGGGAACGATCGGCGTGGTTCAGCCCGACGCGTGCCGCAATTGCTCGCCGACCTGTAGCTGGTGCTGCCCGGCGCGGGCGATCATGTTCCCCCAGCATCAAGACCCGTCGGTTGCCGGGGACGGCGCTGCCGCGACCGACGGCATCCAGTGGTGACGCGACGGCATGCCACCCACGACGGCATCCAGTGGTGGCGGGCTACCAGCCCATGACCATGTTGGACTCGATCACTTTGCGGGCGCGTTCCAGGTCGGTGCCGGTGTGCTGCATGTAGAGGCGGATGGCATGGACCTTGTCGCCGGCGGCCTTGGCCAGGCAGTCGCGGGCGGTATGGCAGGGATCGCTCGTGCCGCTGATTCCCAGGGCCGCCTTGGAGATCACCCAGGTATCCCGCGGACGCTTGGTGATGCGGATCGGCGACTCGGTGGGATAGTTGTCGTGGACCACGAGCTTGGCGTCGTGCTCGCTGTCGGCCCAGGTGATGATGATATGCGACTGCGTTTCAATTTCAAACAAAGGCATGATCGATCGTTTCTTGGGTAACGGAATAGTGGTTATCTTGCGAACGGTTGATATCGGCAGGGCAGGGGACTACTTGCCGATGCAGTACAGGTATTGATCGCTGCGGAGCAGCAATTGCCCATTGCTGATCACGGGGGTCGCATTGAAGATGCTCTTGTCGCCGAGGTCGTTGTGGGCGAGCTCCTTGAACTCTTTGCCGGTTTCCAGGACGGCCGCGCCCCCTTCGCGGCTCACGGCGTAGAGCTTGCCGTCGCCGCAGACCAGCGAGGCATAGACCTTGTCGCCGTGACCCTTGAAGCCCAGCCCCTGTTCATAAAGCACGTTGCCGTTGGCGGCTTCCAGGCAGACGGCCTTGCCGCCGTTGTCGATCCAGTAGAGCAGCCCGTCGTGGTACAAAGGCGTGCCCACCTTCGACGTTTTCTTGATCCGCCACAACACGTGGGACTGGCTGACGTCGCCGCGCCCGCCGGCCCGCACGGCGAGGCTCTCCGGCTTGCGGCCGGCCGTAATGTAGACCACGTCGCCGTGGGCCACGGCCGAGGGGCAAATATAGTCCTTCACGCCGTCACACTCCCAGAGCCTTTCGCCGCTGGCCGGATCGAAGCCGAGGACCTTGTCTTGCACGGCGATGACCAGTTCTTGCCGGCCGTCGGGCAGATCGACCAGCATCGGCGTACCCCAACTCATCTTGATGCCGCCAGCGTGCCAAACCTCTTTACCGCTGGCCTTGTCCAACGCCACCAGCGAGCCGCTCTCGACGCTCGCATTGACGATCAGCAGGTTCTTGTAGAGGATCGGCGAGGCGGCAGACCCCCAGTCGTGGATACGCTGGCCCACGTCGGCGTGCCAAAGCGGGCTCCCCGCCAGATCATAGGCAAACACGCCCGTGTGGCCGAGGAACACGTAAAGGGTCTTTCCGTCGGTCACCGGAGTGGCCGAGGCGTAGCCGTGCCGGAGGATGAATCCCCGGTAACTCGGTTGCGGCAGCAGCGCTTTCTCCGCTTTGTCCCAGAGGATCTTCCCTTGGGTCCGGTCGATGCACAATACGTGATATTCCAGGTGTTCCAGGTCGCCCGGATCGTTCTCGTCCAGCCCGTAGCCGCTGTAGCAAGTGATGAAGATCTTATCGCCGAGGGTGATCGGGCTGGAAGCGCCCGGCCCGGGCAACTGGGTCTTCCAGGCGATGTTTTCCGTGGCGCTCCACTGGACGGGCAGTCCCTTATCGGCGGAAATTCCGCTGGCGTCCGGCCCGCGAAAACGGGTCCAATCGGCCCCGCCCAGCAGGCCCACGCTCAGAATGGCCAGCGAAACGGGAATCGCACGCGTAACAATACGTGTCATGGTGGGGTTACCTCATTAGCTCTAAGCCTAGCCAGCGAACGCCTTGATCTTACCCGAGCAAGCCACATTTCGTCTAGCGCTAAGACGCTGTGAAAGCCCCGCCGATACACTCGCGCGAGTGGGGCAGGGGGGTGAGTGCGGGTAGATCGTGAAACAGCTTTTACGGAGATTGCTGCCGCAAATCAATGCAGCAAAATGCGTGGAATAGGTAAGATGAGGCGAGGAAGGTGTGCGCCGCACTCTCGCCGTCCGCGTTCAACCCGCTTAGGCTTGCAGGGCCGGGGCCGCTTCGAGGACCGACTCGATTTGCTCGCCGGTATGACGGAAAACGTGGTTTCGGCCGGCCGACTTGGCGCCGTAGAGCGCGGAATCGGCTCGGGCGACCAGGGTTTGCGGCGTATCGCCGTCGAGCGCCGTGGTCACGCCGCCGCTGATGGTCACCGGCGAGTGTTCTTGGATCAACGCGCGGAACCGTTCGGCGAAAACGCAGGCCCCGGCCAACTCGGTATGGGGCATGATCACAACGAACTCTTCACCGCCGTAGCGGGTGACAATATCCGTTTCGCGGGCCGCCTCGTCCAACATTTTCGCCACCTGCTGGAGGATCCGATCGCCGTGCAAATGGCCGTGTTCGTCGTTGACCAGTTTGAAATGGTCGATGTCGATGAAGGCGACCGAAAACCGCGAGCCATAACGCTCCATGAGCGCGAATTGCGCGGTCAAGGAATCGTCGAACGCCCGGCGGTTGCACACGCCAGTCAACGGATCGGTGCGCAGTTCGGTGAAGGTCATGAGATTGGCGCCCTGCTGGCGAATTTGGTCGTAGGCGTCGGCGATTTGGTTGGCGAGCCGCAAGGTGGGCTGGAGCATTTCGTCGGCCTCGCGGCAGAGATCCTCCCAGCCGGCGTTCTGCTGGTCGGCGTCGAGTTTGCTCACCCGCTCTTTGAACTTGCTGACGCGAATCTGGTGCTTGGTGAGGTTGCGGCGAATACCCCGGCTGATCCGCTCCAGTTCCTTGGCGACCATCCGCGCGCGGCGTAATTCGCGAAGGGACTGGATCGCCAGGCCCGTGGAAGAGGCCTTGAGTTGTTGGCGACCGAAGAGATAGCCCAGTGTGGCTACCGTGGCCAACGCCACGGGAAGCGGCAACTGATAACTGAACAAATCCATGGCGCCCTCAGGTGCCGCGAGATATCGACAAGTCCGTGGGCGCGACATCGCCGCGCCGTTCAATTGAATACGGATACCCCAGTTTCCTAAAGTCTAGGTCATGATTCGCGATCAGGCAGCCGATTGGCGGAAACCAATAGTGGGGGTTGATAATGACCAGACTGGTGGCAAGGGGGTAAGCCGGCGGCGATCGGTTTGGTAGACTTGCGAAGCGGTGCGCCGCGGTTATAATAGGTCGTTTGCGAGCCGTTGGGGGCGTAGCTCAATTGGTTAGAGTACCGGACTGTCGATCCGGTGGTTGCGGGTTCGATTCCCGTCGCCCTCGCTAGACGTAAAGAGCCGTAAGTCAAAGACTTACGGCTCTTGGCTTTTTCTTGGCTGAGCATGACGCGGAGATGTTTTGGGGATATTCTGGGGACAATCGAGGGGTCGCATTGCGGCCACATTGCAGGGCAGTTCGCGGAATGGCACCTGTTCACAGCCGCATCCAGGAAGATCAGATTCACCGCCCAACGTCCTTCATCGACAGCTTTATCTTCCCGTCGGGCGGTCACGTCCAGTACCTTAACCGGGGACGCCGCCACCGCATACCGCCCGCTCGGCATCTGAGCCACGGCCCTTCTTCGTGTATCTCTCCTCGCCACACCGCACGAAACACTCACGACCGTTGCCCGCCCCTTCGTTTCTCCTGGAACAGCTTTTTCATCTTTCGGACGTTCTCTCTCGTCTCTTCCCGCACCTTCTCCCAAATATCATCCCACATGAATGGGGCGTGGCTGAGGCAACGGTCAACGAACACTTCGAGAGACTGCCAGTGTATTTCTCGCTCCAGTTCCATCTCGGCTTCGAGCGAGTAGCGGTCGTCCATGGGCCTATTGTACTACGTCTTGAATGCCTTCTTCTCAATGACGGTCAAGGATGTGGCTCAGGGCACTTTCTTCCCGTAGCACTGCGAACGGGCCGCCCGTGCCTCCCATCTTGTGGCTGGCGGCGCTAGAACGGCTCACTGTCCCCCAAAATAATGCCTAGCCATCAGGTCAATTTCAGCCTCGTCGATGTCCGCTTCACATTCTAGCGCGGCGGCTCGTGCCTCGGCTGAGAGTTTGTTGGACGTCGGGGGATCGAAGAGCCTGCCCTCCTGCGTGAGTTGCTGAAATCTTTTGGCTAATTTCTGTAGTGGCGTGTCGCGCATGTGTGGTCCGGATTCCTTTGGTGACCGATCAGATATCATTCAGAATCGCCGCGTCCGAAGTTGGCGCCTGACTGCTGTTTTCGATTACGGGGACGAGGGCCGCGTGAAGGTGTCTTGCACTTTGCGGACGGATCACTTCAACCTTACGGTCAGCAAACCTTCGTGGAGGACCCATCCTTCGCGCGGCTTCTCCTGTAGTTCTTTTTGAAACTCCTCGGGAATCTCTGCCTGGATAATGTGCAAGAGATACCTACGGATCTTCCCGCCCCTTTGGACGATCTCTTCCTTGATTTTCTTCTCTCTGGCCAGTTTGTCGAAGAATTTCCGCTCAGCCTCGTTGAAGGCTTGCTCCATACCCGAGAGTATTCGTTTCAGGTCGCTTTTCTTCATTGTTACAGCCTAGCGGTTGTCGAATCGGGAATCTATTTGATAACGCGGGGGAACGAAAGAAACACTCCCTGAATAGTGCAAGCAATTGTTTGGCGGTTGGCAACTCATGGCTGCAATTTCTCCACAAGTCGTGCGGAGAGTTCGTTATAGCGGCGGGTGAGTTCGACTATATGGAGCCGCTTGGCTCTATCGTCGAGCGGCAGGGACTGGATATGCTCCTTCTGCGCCAGGAACCATCGGGCGAGCGCGTCGAGCGTCTGTTTTTCTTCGGGGGGATCGGCGGCGGCAGCGTGTTCCTGCAATACCTGGAGAAGTTCTGCTGCTCGCCGCTCCACTGCGTCCGGGGGTTGGTCGTCGCCCATATAGGCGGCGACGAAGTGGTCCAGATTCTCTTGGGTAAATCGTCCTCCCAGTTTCGATGCATAACGACTGAAGGTGAGCACGGCTTTGGCACGGGCGTCATTTCGACGCCGTTGCGATTCAGTTTGAGTGAGCGTTTGGCGAGCCTTGTCCGCACGCTGTTCGGCCTCCTGTTGGGCTTGGCGGCGCTGCGCCTCGTCCGACGAAATGCGGTGCCGTTCTTTTTCCTCGCGTCGGTTCGCTTCCGATTCCAAGGCAGCGAAATGGTCTCGGCCGAAGTTCAGAAGAAAACGTACAATGAATGCGAGGATCGGTAGTACAATCCAGGTAGTTCCGAGCGCGATTGCAGCAGCGAAGAGCCCACGGAATGCGATGTGCAACAATTCGCCGGCATCGATTCCTTTGGTCGTACATAACGCATAGACCGAGAACAGCACATATGCGGCCGCCGCAGCCCTTTTGCCCCACAATCGAAGCGCAGGGTCCGTGGCGATGTTCGATCCGACAGCGAGTATGATCGCGCTGAAGGCTGCCAGCGTCACAGGGTCGTCGTCGCTGATTAGATTGAACATGGCTTACTCGAAGGTCAGAGGCTTCGGGTTCGGCTCCTGCTGGATGAAGTGCGGCTCCGGCAGGTCCGCCTTGCGGTACCACTTCTTGAAGTCGGGCACGGCGTCCCAATCGACCCACCAGTGGCCGATCTCGGACCTGAGGGTGGTAAAACGCTTGAGGGCAGCAGCAGCCTTTACCAAGTCCTGCTCGCGCGTCTTGGAGTCGTCGAGCATATCGGAGAGGACGACAACCACGGCCTTGGCTTTTCCGTCGTGGATCGGCGGTAGGTCGGACACATAGTCAAGCGTCTTAGCCAACGATGCGTAAACGTGCTTCGTGGGTCTGGAGTGTTGGGTTACGAAGTCCCTGAGGGCCTCCGGGGTATCGAACTGCCGTCTCATGTCTCGTGGCGTCCCTTGCCACAAGAGGGGTGAACCGGGTTCGTCGGTGAGAGAGGCCATGAGGACGCGATCATCCGGTTCCGAGCGCCCTCGAAAGTAGTTTTCGACGGTGCCGACGAGAAACCGGTGCGCTGCCGCATCGAACTTCTTCTCGGCAAATCGCTTTGATGGGTCCACCAGGAAGACGAGGATGTAGTTCCAGTCCGGTGGGCGGATGACACGAGTGTCGGTCTCCTGGTGCTTCGCGCAGCCAGGCAGCAACATAGTCGCTACAAGCAGGATTGAAATAGTGCGGTTGATCATTCTGAATCTTCCATTTTGAGGGTGACGTGAAAGAAACACAGGCCGAATAGGGCAGAGGCCCATCCCAGGGTGGCGACAACGGCCTTGAGGCCGCCGCCGGAACCCCAGCTAGAGTCCGATATGCCGGTATAGAACAAGTAAGAGTCAAGAGTGAACAATGCAATCGTTATCGTGAGAATCACGCGGCGGAACAAACCGAGGTTGAGGACCCCTTTCTTGTAGCCCTTATTGCACAGCAGCAATCTCAGGGTCTTCGTGCCTGCCATCCAAACGAGGACCATCATCACAATTGCACAGCAGCTTGCTATGTCCAACCGATGGGTAAACTCGTACTGGTCGATTCCGGTGAGGACGGCGACTTCTGTCTTGTACAACTTCTTGTTCGCCATCCCTTCAAAGGCGATCCGCCAGCCGTCCGCAATCACCGTGAGGTAGACGAGGGACATTAAGGGGATCATGACACAGGAGAAGAGGAACGACTTGAAGTTGAATGTCGCGATAAACATTGCAATGCGATCGACGATGGCGGAAAAAACGCCTCGGCTTCCGCGGATCGGGTAGGACACTGGCTTTTCAGGAAGCGGTTGTGTAGACATCTGAATGTCCTTTGTTTAGGTTTGCTGGTTGCGAATGGTCGTGGGGAGTGGTGGCCTGCGTGCTTGGTTGTCGTCGAATTCGAGGTCGAAGGCGGTTCCGCAGTCATTGCGTTGAACGCACGATCCCGCGGCCTAACGCCATCCCACCTGCAAACCTTGAAAGACCTGACCATCTTTGTTGGGTTGGCGTTGGTGGGAATGGCGACGGGGTGCGGAGGAACGAGCGCATGGTTCGTAACGAATGCGATTCTCAGGTTTATGGGCTATTCGGCAAAACTGGGCAGAGTCGGCTCTTCGACGATGCCCGACTCGACATATCGTGGGTCGAGGCCCGCGTCGATCAGGCACTGCCGCGTGGTCTCCAGGCATTGGATGTCGATAAAGTAGAAACCGATCTTTCCTTTGATGTCTTTGAACTTCTTGAGTGCCTCGATCATCCGCTCCTTGTCCTCCGTCTGCGTGGGGGAGTTGTCGTCCATGTCCGAAAGCACGAGGATGCAGACCTTCGTGTCGCCTTCCTTGACGCCGGGCAGTGAGAGGATGTAGTTGAGTACCTGGGCAATGCCGGCGTAGAGACAAGATCCGTTCGGGCACGAGCGTTGCAAAATGTAATCCTTCAGCTTCTCGCTGCTTCCAAATCGCTTCTTGAGCGAACGCGGTGTTCCCTCCCAGAGAAGCGCACGAGTGTTGGCCGAAAGCTGGGCAAGCAACACGCGGTCATTTGTTCCCGCCCGATCACGGAAGAGCCTTTCGATTGCACGGAGCGTGAACTGGTAGGCACGGCCCGACGAGCCGAACATCTCCTCGACGAAGCTGCCGGACGTGTCGGCTGCCACGGCGAGTATGTAGTCCCGCTTGGCTAGCTTCAACGGCTCGACGGGCGCTTCGCAATCGGCGCGCGATTCCGACGTTCCATTCTGATCGACGCGTTCGCAGCCTCCGCAGCCTGCGAGACTAAGCACGAAAGCAAGCAAGATGGTGGTGGTGTGTTTCATTTTCGAGTCCTTGTGTCTAACGGTTTTCCAAAAGGGTGTGCAAAAAGGCCACCGCGAGAAGGGTGGCACTGTACGCGATGGTAAGTACGATCTGCATTGACGAAACGCCGTCGTTGCTAAAGAAGCTTCCCTGTTCACCAATGCCGTTGTAGAACATTACGGCGTCAACGATTACCAGTACCGCTCCGATGGTGAGGACGAAGCCGTGGACAAAGCTCTCGTTGGCGTTATTGCGGCGAAATCCGCCGTACATGAAGACATGAAACATGAGCAAGGTGAAAACCCATACGAGAGCGAGCAGCCCCAATGCCGCCACGTGGGCGAGGTCAAGATCACGCCAGCCATGGTAGTGCCGCAGTGCGCTGAAGCCCGGAACCTTGGAGACCTTGAAGGCCAGGGCTGGGATTGTCAGCCTCAAACCGATGCTGTTGATCGTCCAATAAATGATCCCGAGCACCGGGAGGACGACGAGATTGAACACGACCAGCTTCCAGTTCAAGAGAAGCCATTCGAAAAAGGAAACTGAATGGTCGATGGCAGCGGTGACGTGCGGCTTGGCCGATTCCCACCGCTCTCGGAGGATCTGACGAACTTCTGCTGAAGACATGTGGTTTTCCTTTGAAGTATGGGTAGTTGTCGTTCGATCATCGCGGGGAGCAACTACCATTGGTCGGCTCTCAGCTATGGGCACGGATGTGCCGCCGCCCTTGGGAAGCAAAGGCCGCTCGACGGAACGATTTGTCGCGGTAGACGGTAATCACTGCACCGGTATGCCGATCGCAAATGACGTGCAGGCCATTCAAGGCCGGGCTCATCTCGGGCACCCGGTCGTACTTGCGAATCTCAGACTGACCCACCACGAAAATCTCCGCTGCGGGGGTGTGAAAGACGCGCCCGTAACCGATGGCAACATCGATGTCCGTCTCGGAAACGCGGCGCTGCTGCATGCGGGTAACAGCGTGGTCGGTTAGGCCCGGCACGGCCGAGATGGTTTCACAATTAGCTCTCATGGGCAGACTCCCTATCATGGGTGGTTTCTTCCGGCGGTCGTCTGATCGGTCAGGCCCGTTGCTTGGCCGGTTGACCATCGCCTCTGCCCATAGAGTCGCGCACCGAGGCAATCCAGTCTCACCTCAGCCGAGAAAAAGCTCTGGTTCAAGCGTAAGTCTATAGGGGCTAAGATGTTGCGCTAGCGCTCCGTCACCGATGAATTGCCTGGGCCGCGTAGGGGCTTGCTGGGATCGGCTGCCGCGCGCAGTTGGCAGGAACGAGGGCTATTGAAGTGTGTAACCCGTGGCCTTATAATGACTTCGGTAATCTCCCGGATATCTGCCATGCCATTGAACCAACACTACAACGACGGGCTTGGTAACAGCGAAGGCGGCGTAGAGGGCTTCGAGGAATTGGCGGGGTCCATCCGCGAGAAGTTGAAGCCGGGGGGGCCGCCGGTTGACTTCGGCGGGATTCACCTATATATCTCGGGAGATTTGAACGAAGAAGACGCCCGGCGGGTGCGCGAGAACATCGTGTTATGGCAGACTTGGAACCATGCGTACTGGGATACGATTGCCGCTCTAGGCTAGAACGCAGGAGCGATGGCTCGGCATCGTTTCAGCGCGGAGGCAGTTTTTCTTGATATAAATGGGCGACTCCGAACTTGAATCGCTGTTTGCTAAATACTCTCCAGGTGACGTGGCCTGCGAGTCAGAGCTTTCGTCCGCCATCGTGGTTCGCGTGTGTCGGTGGCTAACTCCTCGGTTAGGACCGCAGCACCAGGGCAATGTTGACGACTTGGCAAATGAGACCGCGTCGGAGGTGATTCAACAGTTTAGGAAGGGGCAACGTCCTGCGCAAGGAGCCGCAGGTACGTGGCTTTATCAGGTTGCCACGCTGAAAATGCTGACCTACCTTCGGGCCTGGTATAGAAGTGAAGGTGGGCTGAAGAAGTTTGCGGACTTGTGCGGACACGAGCCAGATGACGATTTCCAGCATCGGGTCGAAAATCAAGAACTTGTTGAGAAAGTCGTGGCTGGGTTGCAAGGCCACGACAAGCAGATAGCAGTCGGCATCGCGCAGGATCGGAGTCTTGACGAGATGTTGGCTGAGACGGGGCTATCGCGGGCCACTTACTTCCGGTTGAAGGCGAGGTTACTGAAGAAGCTAAAAAAAGACCTTATGCATTTGTGTAGCGTGTTGTTTACGATCTGGATTATGGCGCTGCTATGAATACCGGCGAAAACAGACCACACCGCAAGAGCGACGACTTCGAACTGCTTGTTCGGGAGATTCGTGAAGGGCTTCGACCTGGGGGTCCTACAGTCGATTTCGCCGCAATTCATTTGTATATTGCAGGTGACCTGAACGCTGAAGACGCACGACACGTCCGTGAGCACATCGTATCGTGGGAGACATGGAATCATGCCTATTGGGAAGCCATGTCGCTCCTCGAAGTGGCCGGTTCAAGTGGGAGCGATGACGCGGATGTCGCTTCGGAGGAACCCGAGGACAAGGTATCGCCAGAGCGCCCGACTTCAACCGCCCGGAGGCGATCGTTGCTCGCTGGCGTGGTTGCCGTGGCCGCGTCGATCGTCGCCATCGTGGCGGTTGTCTCGTGGGAAAATCGTGGCTCGCGGGAAGTAGCCCGGATCGATGATCCGTTTGGCCGTGTAACCAAGACGGCCGGCGGCGCGATTCGGGGTCTGGATACATTTCCGGAGGAGTGGCGAGAGCCGATTGGCGACATGCTTCAAACCGAAGCGGTCCACGTGCCCGAGGCATTAGTTCAACCGCTACATGTGACGCTGGGAAACGGGCCCAGCATGTACGTGAGGCCCGTTTCTGTCGCCGTGAAATCGGACCGCCCCTTGTTTGAGTGGCGTTCGCGCGGCGAGAATGTGCGATACAGGGTTTTCATCTTCGCGGCGGTCGAACCCCAACTCGTGATGAAAAGCGACGTGTTATTCGAGACCAAGTGGGAGCCGAAGGAGCCGCTGAAACGTGGAAGGGAATACGCCTGGGAAGTAGAAGTACTTCAAGCGGGCAAGACTTTTGCATCGGATGAGGATCGACCGCGATTCAGGGTCCTCGATGCTGTCACGGTTGCCAAGGTTGAAGATCAGGAGCGGGCGGCGAAGGGTTCGCACTTGGTCTTGTCCCTCATATACCTGAGGGCAGCCATGCTCGACGAGGCGCAGCGAGAACTGGAGGCTTTGAAGCAGGAGCAAGGGAGTGCGGCGCTAGTGGAGAAACTGCTGGAAAGCCTTCGTAAACATCGCTGAACGGCTCCTACCGGATCGGACCATGAGGAAGCGACTCGTCTGCGGCCTTCTGAGTGCCCTTCTGCTCTTCATGGGCTGCTCACCGCGGCACGGTGGCGAGACGGCCGGACCGACTGATCCTCGCCCATCAATGCCGCCGCTTCTGGAGAAAGTGGATCGGGTGGCGTACCGGGCTCGATGGGCGGTCGTGATAGGGAACCGGGACTATACGCCCTCGACCAGCGGGCTGCATCCGGCGAGTTTTGCCGTCAATGACGCCGAAGCCGTCGAGCGGACGCTACGGGAAGAGTTCGGCTACGTGAGCCGTGGCAAGGATCTTGGTGAAGTGAAATTGCTGAAAAACGCAACCAAGGCACAAATCGAGTTTGCCTTCACGGAATGGTTGCCCTCGAAGGCGATAGACCCTGCTGACTGCGTTCTTGTGTTCTTCGCCGGGCACGGCCTTGTGGCTTGGGAGACGGGGCGCAAACCTGGATTTCTGGCGGCGATCGATTCCAATGGTAGCGACTTGGAACGAAGTTGTATCGCGGTCGATTGGATAAGACAGCACCTTGCGGATCTGCCTTGTCGGCACAAAGCGATCATCCTTGATTGCTGCTATTCCGGGAGTCTGTTCAATGAGAACGTGGGAGTCAACTTCACAAACGGAGAAGTCCCTGCGGGAGGTGGGAACGGCGGCAAGCTGGTGGCCAAAGGCTTCACGATTTCGGGTTCCAGCGAAGATCGTCAAGGACTGTCGGCCATAAGCTACTATCTCGGGCGCCCGGCATTCTGGGGCATGTCTGCGAGCCGGGATACGCCGGCCTTGGGCATTGGCGGCAAGAACGACCATTCGCGCTTCGTCGAGGCATTGCTGAAAGAAATGGAGGATCGTTGTGACTCGGAACGGGCCGAAAAGGTATTCACGTTCAGTTATCTGGCCCAGCGGGCCCAATCTCACTTCGACTCGGGGAAAGGGGAATCGCTGGATACCCGGCAGATTCCGGCTTCAGGGCGGTTACCGCCGATTCAGGGCGATGGCGAGTTTCTTTTCTTCCCCACTGTTGAACGAACGACGCCCAGTGAACGAGCTAGACAAGTGGCCGAGCATGACCGGCACGCGAGTTACGCGAGCAATCTCAGGCGGGCGGCGAAAGCGCTGGATTACGACTCCCGTTTGGCGAATGAATTGCTAAACGACCCGCAGTTGCACCCCAAGGACCTCCGGGAGAGTGCCTGGCATCTGCTAGAGGCCGCCAGCCGGCCGAGTGCCGCCGTCGTCGGTCAGCACAAAGCGCCGCTGCACACCGTCATATTGTTGTCTGATTGCCGTCGCGTATTGACGAGCGATGTGACCGGGCGAACCTGCGTATGGAAGATCGGCCATCCGACTCCCTTGTCGGAGTTCAACGCCATTGAGGGGAGGGAAGATGACTCAATCGCTCGGGGCGGCGACTCGGCCCACTGTGCGAGCCTGGACGAGACGGAGACGCTTGTGGCGGTCGGAACACGTCAGGGAGTAGTGTCGCTTTGGAACTTGGGCGTCGGCGATTCAGAAGCCAGACTGGTCGCCCGCAAGCAAGTGCATGACGGCGTCATTATCAAGACTGCGTTTCTCGGCCGATCGGGCGGGCTCGCGACATCCTCGTTCGACGGCACGGCATCGGTGCTCAGTATCAAGGATCTTTCGCTTCAGCATAAGCTTGCGGGGCATGTCGTTGGGGTTACTGCAATAGATGCCTCCAAAGATGGTCGTTATGTGGTCACAGGCAGTGCGGATGGGGTCGTGTGCGTTTGGAAGATCGCGAACGAGAACGCGTCGTTGCTCCGAAAGACACACGTCGGCCAGATGCTGTTCGTCGGGTTCTGCGATCGTCGCGGCACCCGATTTGGGACGATTGCCGAGGGGGAGTTTGGCCTCTGGGATACCGAGAGCGGCCAGCAGCTCGCTCGCTTTCGTGAAAAGGGTGTCATGTTCAAGCCTTCCGTCGATGGGGAGAGTGGCGCATTCCCTTGTCTGGACGGCACGATTCGCGTGCGCGATCTGCGAAACGGCAGCATTCACCAAGTCCTGCAAACGAGGGCGGAGGAGTCAACATTCTCGACAGATTGGGACAGTTCAAGCAAGACACTGGTGACAGGGCACGGGGATGGAACGGTCAGGATTTGGCGGACTGGAAACGAAGAGCGGGTCCGTCCTGTGGCGGCGGCCACCATGCGGGCACCAGCGAAGACAATGGCGTTTGCGGATTCAGACCGCCGTGTGGCGGTGGGTTGCCTCGACGAGAAGGTCCATCTCCTGGAAATGCCGTCGCTTCAGGAAAAGTCACCGCCGCTGGACCTTCCGGATGCCCCGTCGGTGATGCGTTGCACGCGGACATCGAAACGGTTATGTATCGCCTGCTGTGACGGATCGGTGCTCCTTTTCACTTGCGATCGCCCCCAGGTTCTCCGACAAAGAAAAATGGCCTGCGATGGGCCGACAGGCATTGGCTTTATTTCGGAGGATTCGCAAGTTATACTATCGTTCGACAACGGCTTGGTGCTTCAATGGGGAGTAGAACGAGATGCGGTTCGGACGATGGTTCCGGCCGGACTCCCGATTCTCGCCATGGAAGTCGTGCCGAGAACCGACGCCCTATTGATCGCCAGGGAGAAGGGCCCGCTGATTTGCCGTAGGGGGCCTGGATACGGGCCTGAGACCGAGATTGCGCTCGATATCGGTTCGGCGGCAGTGTGGCGACTGGCGGTTGCCGCTGAACGCGACTTGGCCGTGGCCGTTGGGACTCCGGAGTTTGCGATGACCATTGATTTGAAGTTGCTCCGCTTGCACGAAAGGCTTGCCGACCAGCGGGGGCCTGTTCGGGCTGTAGCAGTGTCGCCGGACGGCCGGTCAATCGCTTCCGGGGGCGACACGGGAGAAATCCGCCTATGGGACGCAACCACCGGCCAGAGCCTATTGGACGTTCATTACCACTCTTCATCCATCGAGTCGCTGCAATTCTCAGCAGATGGAAGATTCTTGGTGTCAGGTGACCACCGCGGGCAAATTGCTCTGTGGGAGGTCGGGGCGCAACCGACTAATCGGGATTGAAAGGGAAGAAATATGCGATTCATGCTGAAACGAACGCAGATGGCCTGCATCCTTCTCGGAGTGACAATAGCTTCATTCGCAGTTCAGGGGTTGGCTGCCTCCGACGTGTTAGATGAGTTGAGTCGGGGCTCCGACCTTTCCGGCCGTCTCCTTCGACAATTCACGCTGGACCATCCCATCGTCGTCGCGCTGAATGGCCGGCGTCTCTGGGAATCGCAATTTTGGAAGTTCACTTTGCGAAATGCTGTCGAGGGGGCACTGGAAGAGGAAGGACGAAAGCGGACACTCGATCTCGTTGAGAGCACGGACTTGGCGATTTTCGGGGCAAGCAAGATAGTACCTTTTGGAAAGTCGGGCGATCTTGGCGGCTTTTCTGCGATGCTCCGTGGCCGGTACGATACGAAACAGATAATTGCACAGCTTAAACCGATGGCAAAGCTCTCGTATCGGATCGGCGAGACACAGGTGCTGGAACTGGAATTCGAGGACACACAGTTTACGAATCCCCTCATGCCGTTCCATGTGGGCGGCAAACGGACCTATCTGGCGGCGATTGACGGCAAGACGCTGCTCGTCGTGTCCGGGGACAAGACACATTTGGAGGAGTTGCTGAAGAAAGCGCAGTCCTCAACGAACATGGAGCCTTCGCGGACACTGACGCTTGTCAAAGAACATTTTCCACAATGGACGATAATGGTCGTTTCCGACCGCCCGCGCAAAGCGGTCTCGGCGGAGCAGCAGGACTTCAGCCTCTCTGACGTTGAATACTGCATCGGTGGCATCGACGTCGTTACAGAGTTCCAATTTGACTTCCTTGCCGTGGCCAGGGATCTTCCGACGGCCGTCCACTTTGAAGAGAATGGCAAGAAAGCGGTGGCTCAGTTTCGACAGGTTCTGGGGGGATTCGCCCTTCTGGATCAGACAAATGTGCCAATAATCCTGGAATTGCTTGAGCAGTTGAGGTTCTCTCGCGATGGGCGAAAAGCACGGGTCGAGTTGCACGCGCCTCTTGGCCTCGTGCTGATGGGGTTCGACAACAAACCGTTAAGATATCTTGACGGGAGCGGGAAGAAAGTCGATGTTCGGTCAAAGGCCAAATGGCTTGAAGTCTGTTACGTTGTTCCCGGAAGCATAAGGGTCTCGGCCCGGCTGGATTTGGAAGCGGAAGAGGCGTTGGAGTACTACACGCTGGATGGCAAGCGGGCTGTCGCGGCGGCTGGATTCTGGCGTCAGCTACGCACAATCCGCAAACGAATTGGCGAGCACGATGCACCGTGGTGTGAGGCGTCAATGGCCTTCTTTGACCTTAAGGGTGAGCCTGTTGAGTGCAGCGATGGCTACTACAAGATGAGCGAAGTGCGGGATAAAGAAGGAAAGCGCATTGATTGTGAATACTTCGACGCCGGAGGGCGACACTGCGCTGTCCAAACGATTGTCGAGAGCGTGCTAAATGGATCACAGGGGCAATCCTTGGGTCTCAAAACTGGGGATATCTTGGAGAAGTATCGAGGCGCACAGATCAAGTCGGCCTCTCACTTCATTGCGTTGCATGACGAGCAGAGCGGTGATAGCGAAGAGTTGATGGTGAAGCGCGGAGATCGAACGCTATCCTTCGCGGTCAAGAGAGAGAAACTTGGAGCATATCTGAAGGACGTAGGGGCGAGTTCAAAGAAATAGGTGGGCCGTTTGATCTGACGCGATCCTCAAAAGCCCCCTCCTGTTTCCAAGAGGGGGAGTGCTGCTCCTTCGATGGTGGTTAGAACGATCCGTTCTCCTGGGCATCCTTGCTTCCATTCTGCTGCATCTCCTTGATGCGGTCGAACACGACTTGCATTCCGTGGGCCAGGACCAAGAGGTCCGTTGGCCAGAAAATGCCCGTGTTCTCGTATCCGCCCTCCTGCTTCCGGTACGACCGTTGGCAGGTGACGGAGTAAACGACACGTTCGCCGTTGTCGGTCGAGACGGTCTTGTCCCAAACGGCGATCTCAATCCGCCCTGACCCGGTGGGATGCGACCAGTGGAACACCGGCGCCCTCTTGTCGGACGGTGCATCCGGGGCCGTGGGCGATTGAGCTTCCGACTGCGCCGCGGACGGCTGCCGCGACTGCGATCGTGTTGAAGTTGCCATAGTAGTGGCTCTCCTCAAGTAATAAGTGTGAGGAGTTGGGCAGCCTCCTGGTCAGCCTCGGTTCGATCACCCGCATAGCGGCTGTTCTGTGACAGTTTCGTGAGCGCATCGACGACTGACCAGATGGTAAAGCGGCCTTTCTCCTGTGCCAGGGTAACGGCTTCCTTTGCCACGCTACGTGCGATTCCGTTCTTGCAGAGTTCCTTGAAGGCATCCTCTGCGTCGTTGCCGAGCTTCGTTTCCATCGCCTTGCGGATGACGGTAGCGAAGCCGTCTTTGCGGGCGTCGCGTTTGGCGACGATCGCTTCGATCATGGCCCGGATTTCTCCCAGGCCCTCGTTTACCCGCGCGGTGTGCTTGCGGGTGTACTCCGTGATTTCCGTCGCGTCCCAGACGATATGATTCTGACACACGGCCTGGAACCAAAAGGTCTGGCAGCCGAGTGCCCGGCGGCCGACCTCGGAGTTCCAGACGAAGAATCCCGGAGCGAAATTCTCGCCCTCCATCTCCACCCACCCGAGCGGATCGATCAGGAAAACGAAGAGATCCTGCTCGCCGGCGTAGAGGCCGGTGCCGCTGGTGACGGCTTGCTGGGGCGGTTGGAAATCGGTGGCGAACTCTCGAATCATCGAGAGCAGGTCCACGTTCCACAGGCGGGTATAACTCGCGCCGTGGAGGGAACGAACGCGATCCTCGTGGGTAAGGATCTGGAACGGCTTGTTGCCCGAGGGCAACGTTTCGGCCAGCACGGTGCTGGCCGTGGCGGGGGAAAGACGGTTCACCGTGTCCTTGCTCACATCGGCCAAGCGGCAGAGTTGCGAGAAAGACCAGTCGTTCAAGGAGAACGCGCCGTCGTTGCCCATCGCCAGAACCAAGGTGTGATTGTCCACCCTGGTCGAGAGAGCGCTGGGGGCATGCCACCGGTCAGCGGATTGCTCCTTCTGTCGGTAGCAGTGGTCCCAAAGCGCCTGCATCGTCGGAAAGGTCTCATCGGGACCGCGGCGATACAGTTCGTCGTGGGCTTTCGTGAGATTGGTCACGATTCAGGTCTCCGTGGCAAAAGGTTTGCGACAATGTGAAGGAACAGCGTTGCCAAGCGTACGCATCCTGAGTGCGAGCGCAACGAGTTCACTTGCAATAGGCAGGTTAAGGGAGGCCGGCGAGAATCGCGCGAGTCCTGATGCAAGCCAAAATACCCGGAAGAATGAATGCGAGCATCTGCTCGCCGCCGACGCCCCACTGGTCCGCCTGATCGGCTTGAGCGCCCCGGCTGTCGGGTAATCGGTTGGCGTTGATCAGTAAAGTCCGTTGAGGAGGCTCGCCCCTCATCGCGCGGTGCCTAACACAACTTCAATGTGGCACCCGTATCGGCGCTTGTGGCCATAGCCGCATACCTTGCAAGGTAGCCGCTCGTGTACCGTGGCAGAGGAGGCTTCCACGTCTTCGCCCGCCGGCCAATTTCTTCTTCGCTGAGGCGCACGTTTAGCTTTCGACCGGGAATATCGATCTCGATTATGTCACCCGCTTGGAGGAGGCCAATTGGCCCACCGGCTGCGGCCTCGGGGCTGACGTGCCCGATGCAAGCCCCCGCAGTGCCGCCGGAGAACCGCCCATCGGTAATCAGGGCAACCTTGTCATCGAGTCCGACTCCCTTGATGGCCGAGGTGGGCGCGAGCATCTCCTGCATACCAGGCCCGCCGCGTGGCCCTTCGTAGCGGATCACCACCACGTCGCCCGCCTTCACCTTCCCGCCGACGATTCCGGCGTATGCGTCCGTCTCTGACTCGAAAATGATAGCTGGGCCGGAGTGCCGTAGCATTTCGGGCCGGACACCAGCCGACTTGACCACTGCCCCTTTCGGGGCCAGGTTGCCGTAGAGGATCGTCAGCCCGCCCTCCTGACTGTAAGCGTTCTCGACCTCACGAATGCAGTCGTAGGGATCAAAACCGAGGTCTGTGGCCGACAAATCGCGGATCGTCGCCGCGCGGCGGGGGACGTTCATGCCTTCCAAGTTGCGCGAGCCACCAGCGGTGACGGCCGCCAGTTCCAATGCCTCTTGAGTGGCCGTTTTGGCTCGCACGTCGTACTCGGCAATGTTTTCACCCAGGCTCTTGCCCGCAACCGTAGCGCACTTGAGGTGCAGGAGATTCGGCCGGCCGCGGTTGATGCTGCCAAGGATTGTGTGAATGCCGCCCGAGTTATGAACGTCTTCGATATGGTAGTGGCTGCTGGGCGCAACCTTGCAGACGTTGGGGGTGCGGCAACTGAGCTGGTTGATCCGCTCAAGGCCGTACTCGATCCCCGCTTCGTTGGCGATGGCCAACATGTGCAGCACGGTATTGGTGCTCCCACCCATCGCCATATCGAGGATCATCGAGTTGTCAACCGACTCGGCCGTCACGATTTCCCGCGGCAGGAGCCCGTGCCCTTTGCCGAGCTTCTCGAATTCCAGGACCATTTCGACGATCCGTTCGGCCGCGCGGCGGAACAGTCGTTTGCGCTCGGCACTGGTAGCCAACAGTGTTCCGTTACCGGGCAGGGCCATGCCCAGGGCCTCGCAAAGGCAATTCATGCTGTTCGCCGTGAACAGGCCGGAGCAGGAACCGCACGTCGGGCAGCCCGCTTGTTCCAGCTTGAGCAACGCCTCGGCCGACAGCTTGCCCTGCTGTTTGGCGGCGGCCCCGGCGAACACGTCGATCAGGTCGATCTTCTTTCCCTCGGGTGTGGTTCCCGCCTCCATCGGCCCGCCACTGACGAACGCCGTGGGAATGTTGCATCGGACTGCGGCCATGAGCATTCCCGGAATGATCTTGTCGCAGTTCGGGATGCAGATCATGCCGTCGAAACAGTGGGCTTGCACCATCGTCTCGACGCAATCGGCGATCAGTTCGCGGCTGGGCAGGGAGAACTTCATCCCGCTGTGGCCCATCGCGATGCCGTCGTCCACGCCGATCGTGTTGAACACGAACGGCACTCCGCCCGCGTCGCGGACAGACTGCTTAACGAACTCGCCGACACGGTTCAAGTGGACGTGCCCCGGAATAATATCCGTGTAGCTGTTGCAGATGGCAATGAACGGCTTGTTGAAATCGTCATCGCCGACGCCAGTAGCACGCAGCAGACTTCGATGGGGCGCGCGGGCATCGCCCAGCTTAATCATGTCGGATCGCATTGCTTATCCCTTTTCTTTCCTTGGCGCAGAACTTGGATCACAACGAGGGAGGAACCTCTCCTTCTATGCAACACGTCAGTGTAGTGGCTGTCCCTTCGCAGTGCAACAATTGAAGCCGCGGTGCCAATCCGGCCTTTAGAAATGATCTCCTGCCCGCGGCAGACAAAGACTCCGGTTCCCGGCGAGATGGACCAGCGCCAACAGGTGGGCGCTCTCTTCGTCAGGATTCTGCAATCCTCTCCGTAGCGCGTCATGTTTGATCGCGTAGCTCTGCATGTCCTCGGCCCAGTGCTCGAAGTGGCGAGCCGCTTCCCCAAGGAGAAACGACGCCACTTCCGAATTCGGTGCCGCTTGCAACAGCAAGTCCAAATGACGGAGGCACGCTCCCTGCGATGCTGAATACGCCTGGCGGCCGGCCGGATCGGCGAGGCAGGCTGCCATGCAGGCAGCATACTCGTGCTCTGCGCGTTGCAGAAGATCGCACACTCGGCACGTCCCGGCGCTCTCTCTCAGTGCCGACAGCGGATCGGAAGTGTCTTGACTCGACGCAGCAAGGCTGGCGAAATCGCGGGCGAGGCGTTCCAGGAGTTTGGGATAGCCGACGGCGAGCCCCTGGATCGAAGAAAGATCGGCAAGTTGCCAGGTGTGGAGCGGGCAGAACCCGAGTTCATCCGCGAACGCGCGCTGCACTTGTTCATTACTTGATAGATCGTACTGCCACCGTGCGAAGAAGGTAAAGGCCGCCTCGGTCAAATGGTTGCACACGAGACAGCCGCGGGTCGCCATCGCCGCGAGCAGTTCGGCGTTCTCGGCCGGCACTGCCACCACGCGCACCGGCACCTCTTCCGCGGCAGGCGCGGACGGCTCTGATGCGGCAGCCTCGTGCAACATCGCTTCACTCGCCCGGTGCTGAGAGATAATGTCGCGGAGCGTGGTAAGCTGTTTCTCGATGTCGGCTAACTCCGGCTGCTGTCCTGTCAGCCGCAGCGATTTGTTCAGCACGGCCACTAGGAGGGCGTCGCTCTTCTCCGAGGACAGGAATTCGGCCAGAGTCTCCTCAAGAGCGGCCAGCCCGCTACGTGCATATCCTTCGGAATCACCTGCCAGTCTCGCTTTGAGGCCCAGCCGGGAGGACACGGGGAAGACCCTGAGATTGGCCGCCCCGGTCTGCCGCTGAAGCGTCTCGGAAATATAGTTCAAGACTTCCTCGCGCTCCCGGCCCTCCAGCAAGTCGATCTTGTTGACCACGACGAACAGCTTTTCCGCGTGCTGCCGGATGTCTGCCAGGAACGCCGTCTCGACGGCGGTCATCGGCGTATCAACGCTCGTCACGAAAATCGCCGCATCGCACTGCGGCAGGAAGGCCATCGTCGTCGCGGTATTCGCGTCGATGGCAGAGCCCACGCCCGGCGTATCCACAAACTCGACTCCGCGGCGCAGGAACGGCAGGGGCAGTTCGACGTAGACGCCGTTGATTTGCTTCTGGTTGCCCGGATTGCCCTCTTGCGTCACGTACTTCGGCAAGGACGAGACCGGAGCCTCCTCCGAGAAAAGCGAGTTCGGCCGAGGAATCACCAGCCGCTCGTGCGTGCCGAACCTCAAGATCGTAACGGCTGAAGTAACTGGCAGCACGCCCGTGGGCAAGAGTTCCCGGCCGATAATGGCGTTCATTAGAGAACTCTTGCCGCGTTTGAACTGCCCCACTACGGCGAGAACAAAGCGGTCCTCAGCCAATTTGACCATCAGTTCCCGACATTGGCTCTCCCCCGCATCGCTCTTGTGCGTATGAAAGAAGTTCGACAGCGCCCTGATCTGCCGGGCGACCACCTGCTTGGCCTTGGTGTACGTCTTGAGATCGGCCCACTCCTGGCTGATCGTTGTCACATCGGGATTGTTGGGAATGGATGTCGAAGAGACCATGACGCGCCTCCCGGCCGAGCGGTGTCACTGGCGGGGATCGGGAAGGAATCGTCGGATGCGCACGTCCACCACAGTCACGAGACCCTCGCCAATCATTGGTTCCAGAGCGGCCAGCAACGGCTCGATCCGCTCAGTTATATCGACGATCTCGATCCGTACCGGAAGGTTCTCACTCAATTCCAGAAGCCGCGAGGTGTGCAGGTGGCCGCTGCCGCCGTAGCCCTCTACGCACCGATTGACCGTGGCCCCGGCAATTCCCCGATCCTTGCAGAGTTGAACGATGGCGGAGTACAAGGACTGACCATGCCACTGGTCCGTGCTGTTGACGTAGATCGTAACCAGTTTGGCGTCGGCTTCGATTTTCACAGAATCGCTCCTATCGTTTGGAGAAGAGAACGCCTGCCAGCGTGACCGCGATCACCACGCCGAGGAACCCGGCCAGGACACTGCCAACGACATTCATGGCGGCCAACCGCCAACTGCTGTCGCGGACCAACTTGAAGGTTTCCCACTCGAACGTAGAAAAAGTGGTGTAACCGCCGCAGAACCCGGTGCCGAACAGCAAGTACCAGTTCTGGTAGACGGGTGGCAATCGCTCCATGATGATGACGGCGGCCAGTCCGAGGATAAACGAGCCGCTCACGTTGATGACGAAGGTGCCCAGCGGGAAGCCCTTTGCCCAAGACACCTCGCCGAGCCATCGAGCGAGCCAATAACGAGCGTTGGTGCCGATGCCGCCTCCCAACATCAGCAAGAAGACCTTGCTTGTCACGACAATCGAGAGCCATATTCCCAGGTGCGACAGCCATTCTTTCAAACCCTTACCCTCCGAACTACTTTACGATCATCACGGTGCAGTGGCAGTGTTCGCTCACGCGGTCGGTGGTGCTGCCGAGGAAGAACCGCGTAACGCGCGAGTGCCCCTGGCGTCCGAGCACGATCAGATTGACACCCTCGGCCTCCGCAAAGCGGATGATTTCGTTGGCAGCATGGCCGCGGACGACCACATTTCGCAGCTTCACGCCACGGCTGCGGGCGTATTCCACGGCCGCCTCGCCGATCTTGCGGAAGTAGTCGTCGGCACTTTGGCGCAACTCATCCACCTCGTCCACCATCGCCACCACTTCGGGCATCTCGGCGACACTCAAGGCAATGAGTTCGGCCTGGTAATGGGTAGCCAGATCGACAGCAGTGGCCAGCACCTTTTCGCTGGCCGGAGAGCCGTCGATGGCCGCCAGAATCTTGTTGAACATGGTATCCCTCGTTTCACTTGACTAAAAGAACTGTGCAAGGTGCCAGAAGGGCTAAGTCTTGGGCTGTACTGCCCCGTTTGCCCATCAGTTTCTTGAAAATGTTGGACCGACCACCTGCGCCGACCACCAACAGGTCGAAATGGTGATCCTTAATGAGCGAAACAATCGCCTCGACCGCACCCCCGTACTGAAAGTGTGTCTCCAAACTCACTTCCTTGCCTGCCGCTTGCCGCCGCAATTCTCCTGCAAGATTGTCATAGAAGGCTTCTTGCCCCTCTTTGTGGTCTTCCACTTCGGCAATCGTTGCAACAAACTGCGGTGGAGCTTCGCTCACGTAAATAACATGCAATTCAGACTCGGCCAAGAGTGTCAGCGCCAGGGCCTTCTCGAACGCCCTATTTGCCTGCTTGCTGCCGTCATGGACGACGAGAGTTTTCCGAAACAATCTGTGCGGCACGTCACGACTCCTTGGGGGGCTGCTCGGGGGCGGAACCCTCGCCCGACTTCCGGGATGGCGGGTTCGATGTCATGGACGAATTACTCTGGAAGACCACGGACGGCTCGATCTGGGGCTTGAACCAGGTCTGGGCGATCATCGTCGGTACTACGGCACTGGCAATCACTACGGTTACGAGGACGGAGTATTGATATTCGTCGATATAGCCGTGATTCAGTCCGAACAGGGCGCTGATCGTGCCGAAAGTGAGTCCCGTGGACATCAAGAGCGTCGTATAGTTGCTCTCGCGCCTCCCCATGCCAAACATCCGCGCCAGGGGCCAGACGCCCACGGTCTTGGTAGCGATCTTCACCACGAGCAGAATTACCACCAAGCCTAGTCCAGCCCATAACGCGGGCAGGTACACCTTCATCCCCGCATTGAGGAAGTAAAACGGAGTGAGCAGTGCAAAGACCGTGGTTCGCAATCGCCGTATGGTTTCCCGCTGCCGGGCAAAGACGCCCGCTAGCCCCAGGCCCACCAAGTACGCCGGCAGCACCGCTTCGCTATTAGCCAAAGCCGCCAAAGAGCCGAGACCAAAAAGCACGAAGAAGACGAACTTGACTCCCGGCTCGCTCATGTGAGTTGCATAGCGGCTGAAGAACCAGTTGACAAACCCTGGGGCCAGCCATAGCACGATGACCGCAACGACTGCGAAAAGCGCCAACGTCCAGTTGTAGTTGGCGAAACAGGCCCCCAGGGCGACCACGGTGCCCAAGTCAGTGACAAAACAGGCGGCCAGAATCAGCTTCCCGAGTTCCGTCTCGTTCAATCCCGTCTCAATCATCACGGCGTAGACCACGGCGACGGACGTAGTGGATAGCGCAATCCCGCAGATTAGCGAAGCGTTCCAGTCCCAGCCGCTCACGAACCGAGCGTAAAGCATCGCACCGAGAAACGGGGCGAGGAAACCGGTGAAGCCGATGGACAATGTTTGCTTGAGCGACTTGCGCAACAACGCAGGCTCGATCTCGGCTCCTGCCATGAAGGTCAGCAGGATGCTGCCGAAGCCGGCCAAGAAGGCGATCCATTCGTTGGGCTTCAATTCCCAATGGAGGCCGAAGAGGTGGTAGTGGTCCAGCAGCATGGCCGTGTTGCCGGCGGCAATTCCCACGAGAATTTCGACTAGGGCAACGCTCATCTTGAAACGGATCGACAGCAGGCTGGCGATCAGCGCCAGCCCCAGCCAAATCGCGGCTATCCCCCAAGTAATTTCCATGACCAGTTTCCACAAGTGCGCGGGACGTACAGACTACTCGGTGCGGCTCCAGTGACGCTCGGCGGCAAACGAAACCAGGTCCAGGGCCGCCGGTCCCAACCGGCCGCTATTGACCGTGATGTGGTATTCCAAGGGACTGGCCCAATCGACACCGAAGTAGCTTTCGTAAAAGCTGCGGCGTTGGGAGTCACTGTCGGTAACGAGTTTCTTGGCGACACTCTCGCGTACCCATCGGTACTCCATCACTCGGCGCAAGCGGACAGGCATAGGGGCGGCGAGCCGGACGTGAAAGGTTCGGGGATCGTCACGCAAGAAACAATTGCCGCCACGCCCCACCAGAATCACTTCGCCACGCTGGGCCAATTCGCGGATGATCTTCTCAATCGCCTCGATGTAACGCTGATAAATGCTCCCAGGGCGGAACCGCTGGAAGATGCCGGCCGGTCGCTCGTCGATCTTTTCGATCTCCGCCTCGGGGACGCCCAAGCGAACCGCTTCCTGCTCCAGCAATTCGCGGTCGTAGAGGTGCATCTTCAGCCGCTCGGCCAAAGCCGCCGCGAAGCCCTTCTCTCCGGCCCCGAGTTCCCGCGAGAGGGTCAACACACGTTCGTGCGCCGGGCTGCCAACGGCCTCGGCAGAACCGGGCCGAACGGTGGCAGCAACCACGCACGTCACCTCTTCCAGCGGCACGCGGGCCGTATTGACCACTAGGTCATATTGGGCCGGCTGGATTCCGGCACCGCCAAAGAAATACCGTGTAAAAAGCTCGCGGGTGCGGTCCACTTCCAGGCATCGCGCGCGGGCCTGGTCCAGCGACCAGCCCTCCAACTTCGCCATCCGCTCGATACGCCAATCTCGCGGTGCGACGAGTCGCAAATGAAACACGTCAGGCATCTCGCCCAACAGGTGCCGTGCGCCTCGACCTACCAGCACTACGTTGCCACGCTCCGCTGCCTGGCGTGCCGCCTCGGTCAGGCCGTGCAGGTACTTTTGGTGAGGCGGGTGGAGGCTGAAGCGGTCGGCCATGCTGATGGCCTTTTCATCCAGCCGGTCCAATTCGGCGTCGGGCACATGCTCGACCTCGGCGGCCTGATGGAGCAGTTCGCGGTCGAGCACCTCCCAGCCGAGGGCCTTGGCGAGGCGTTTGGCCATTTCGCCGCCCCCGGCACCGTATTCACGAGTGATGGTAATGGCTTTCATCTCAGCGGCTCCCGGCACAGTACAATAAAAAAGGCCCCACCAGGAATATGGTTACTCCTGGCGGGGCCAAGTGGTTTCCCATCTCTCCCCTACCGAAGGAGCACCCTCAAGGTAGGGGTCATCAGCAGCGTTTCTCCTCTGCGTTTGAAGGCGAACCCCATCGCCACCATAATTCTACTGCCCCCCTAATTTACCGTCAACGCCGGCTTGCGGCGATACGCGACCCGACACTCAACATCCCGGCTATCGCCCTTTCCATCGGTCTGTCACTCCTGTGGATATTTAAGACTCCATAGCCGGAGGGGTTGCATCGTTCCTCGCCCGTTTTCGGAGTCCTTGAAGATCAGCGATTGCCGATTCAAGCCGGGCAATCTCTGGAGCTACCGTCGTCGCGTCGTCGGTTCGCCGACGAAGGGCGGAGTCAAGAGCGCAGCGTGTCGTCTGGACCGCTTGCTGGATGCGATCGGTTAGCGTATCGCGGAAGCCCTGAACACTTCGCTTCAGGTTTTCTAGCGTGCTCCAACGAAGGTCTCCAATGTTGCGAGTCACCAGGTACTCCACCTGCTCCATGATTCGTCGCCGAATCCGGGCGTGACGAAAACGTTGCGGAAACAGTCTGTCGATCCAACTGTCGGGGATAGAGCCGATCGAGGTGAATTTCCATTGGTGGGTGCGCCAGTATGGCAGTTCAGCTCTCGCCAGCGCGATCTCCTCTTGTTGGGGTTCACACGGCACATCGAATAATCTCTGGACCAGGTGGTGGACTGAGGCGATCAGTTCGTTCGCCCGGCGGCGGTGTGGCAACAGAGCCTCGCGCAAGTGCTGCTCACAATGCTGATGCGTCGCGCCGAATTCGCGCTCAAAGAAACCAGGGACGGCTGCCGCAATCGCTTCGCGGGTCGGCTCTTCGGACCATTTCGTGCCGTGCTGATCCTGGCACGCTCGTACAACCCCTTGCAGGAACTTCAGGCTCTTGGGCAACAACCCCTCGGCGCGTTTCCTCACTAAGCTGGCCAAGCGTTCTTCGTCCCCGCTCAGCCGATTCATAAGTACGATGCGTTGCTCTTCGATCTTGGTCAGGCTTTCCTCGAAGAGCCGAATGCGCTCGTCGAGTTCGGCCAGCGGCATTTGCAGGGAACGCAGGGTGAGCCTTATGCGGCGCTCGACATCGGCGAGAATATCGCTCGTTTGCCGAGAAATCGCACTGTTCAGTACCTCCGCCTTCTCCGTGAGCAAGAAATCCACGATCCGGTGTTCGATCTCCGCCATGCCGCTGTGTTGCCAGGCGGCGACATCTCGGTTCCGGCGGGCCGCCAAGCCCTGGCGCGCCGACGTGCAGAAGATCGGCGGCGGCGAGGCGAAGCCAACTTGTTCGCACAACACCTGCTGGAGAAATGCGACGGCGGCATGGCGCTCGTCCGCGTCGAGGTAGTCCACCTTGTTGAGGATGAAGAACATGCGGGCGAGTTTGCGACGCGCCAGCTTGAGGAACTCTACTTCGACCTCGGTGATCGGCGGGTCCGCCGAGACCACAAGAATCGCCGCATCGCATTGTGGCAAGAAATTGACCGTCGCCTCGGTGTTGTGGTGGAAAGTTGAACCGATGCCCGGTGTGTCGATCAACGCCATACCTTTTTCCAACACCGGTGCTGGGTACGTGGCTTCGACCTGGCGGACGCCGAGCCGGTTGTGGGGATTGGCGCTCTCGGTGACAAAGCGCGCCAGGAACTCGGCCATCGCCTCGGCGTCCGGCCCGGAGAACCGTTCCTCCGCCTTACCGTTGTCGAAGAGCACCCGAGCCGCAAGTTGCTCGCCGCCGTACAAGAATGTTGGGATCGAGGTCAGCGGCACAATCGCAACGGGCAACACGGCTTCGCCAAGCAGTGCATTGACCAACGTGCTCTTGCCGCGTTTGAACTGGCCGAGCACGGCCAGGTAACAGCGCTGGTCGCGCAGACGTTGCCGCAATGCGTCGAGCCGGCCACGGTCGGCTAGGAACTCCACGCCGAGCGAGGCGACCCGCTTGCCGGCTTCCTGCAATAAGTCAGGCAGTGAGACAGCGCCCAGGGCATAGGAGAGAATCGCGGTCGAATCCTGGTGCATGATGAACTCCCAACAAGGCGCGAGGCTGTGGGAGTAGCACCGGCGAGCAAAGCGCGTGACTCCCACTTGGCCGTAGTTACCAAGCAGGAGTCATCAGCCGCGAACGGCGATTACGGGGGACTCCATCCCCTTTCGTGAAATATATCCCGAGCCTCTCGCATGTCAACTCATCCCCACTTGAGGCCAGTGTGATGTCTCCCGAGGTGGTAATCTCGATTCTGTATTCTTTGACACGCCAAGAGCCTTTCCCATTTTGTCCATCCTCGCACGGAGTCAGAGGTTCTTAACGATTGAAGTTGACTCGGCGGCCGTGCCGAAGTAGTATTACGATAACAGGCGATGGGGTTCGCCTTCAAGCGCCGCCGGGCCTGCCGCCCCAGACGGATAATGACCCCTACCGACAAGGTTTTCCCTTGGAAGTAGGGGGGTTTTGTTGAATAACCGCCCTTGGGAATACCTTGTTCCCAAGGGTTTTTTATTGGTTGCGTTTCCTTCCGGCAAGGAAACGGCTTCTCTTGGAGGACAGAACGATGCCTCGGATTCTCGTTGCACTGGATGAATCGTGTGGTAGTGAGAAAGCCTTGGAGGCCGCAGTCAAGTTAGCCCAGCAGGACGGCGGCCGGTTGACTGCGGTGACGGTCCTGGAACAGACGGGCAACCCCGCGTTGGATCAACTCACGGAGGATGTCAAGGCCCGAGCGAAGAACCGCCTGGAGGAACTGCTGCAAACCGCGGCCAACTACGCCCGTTCGCGCGGCGTGCGGTTGACCCCGATCCTTCGCGAGGGCCATCCGGCGGAGACAATCATTCGCTGCGCCGAGGACGAAAAGGCCACACTACTGGTCCTTGGGGCCAGCAGCCTCGCAAATGGCGACCCTGGGCTCGGCGGCACCGCCGATCAGGTGAGCAATCACTGTCCGTGTACCATGCTGATTGCGCGGAAAGCCGCTTGAGGCGGCGGCCGCGCTTGTTGGGAGTCGAACGATGCCGTCCCCGATCACAACCCTGTTTGTGGATGTCGGCGGGGTGCTCTTGACCAACGCCTGGGACCACATTGCGCGGCATCGTGCGGTGAAGCATTTCGCCCTCGATCAGGAGGCACTCGATCGACGACATCACTTGGTCTTCAGCCTCTACGAAGAGGGCAAGCTGAGCCTGGATGAGTACCTGGAACGGGCGGTGTTCTATGAGGACCGCCCGTTCTCTCGAAAAGACTTCCAGGCGTTCATGTTCAGCCAGTCTGAGGCCCGGCCGCAGATGGTGGAACTGGTCCGCAACCTGAAGACCCGGTACGGCCTGAAGATCGTGGCGATCAGCAACGAAGGTTGGGAGTTGGCAGCCCATAGGATTGAGACGTTCGCGCTCAAGACCTTCGTAGACCTTTTTGTCTTCTCATGCTTCGTCCGCTGCCGGAAGCCGGACGTGGAGATTTACCACATGGCTCTGGACATCGCGCAGGTAGCCCCGGAGGCAGTGGTGTGCATTGAGGACCAGCCGATGTTCGCCAAGGTTGCAAAGAGCCTGGGGATTGAAGCATTCCAGCACTTGAGCTACAAGTTCACGCATGACACGCTAGCGACGTTGGGGCTTTCCGGGGAAGAATGAACCATCCGTTGAACAAGGACTGGTAATCGGTATAATTGAACACGGCGATGGGGTTCGCCTTCAAATGCTGTCCAGCCTGCCGGGCTGGCGGATGATAACCCCTACCGACAAGGTTCTCCTTGGGAGTAGGGGCCATAAGCGTGCCAAGAGCCCTTGGGAGCACCTTGTTTCCAGGGGTTTTTTATTGGTTATGCTACCACCGGCAGGGATAGCGACAGATTAGGAGGCCCGGCTCATGCCCAAAATCCTCGTCGCCGTCAACGGCTCGCCCAGCAGCGAGAAGGCCCTGGAGACCGCGGTTGCGATGGCCCAGTCGCAAAATGCGCGGCTGGTGGCCATCACGGTCTTGGACCATCCCGGTGGTCCGCACGTTCCTTCTCTGACCGCCGGACAGGCGGCCCAGGTTCGTGCTCGGCTGGACGAGCTTCTCCAGTCCGCGGTAAACTTTGCCCAATCTCGGGGCGTTTCGCTGACTCCCATCTTGCGCGAGGGGCACGCTGCCGACGCAATCCTTGCCTACGCCGAACAAGAGCAGGTAGATTTGCTGGTGTTAGGGGCTGGCTCCACCCATAGCGCCGGCCGGGGACTGGGCAGCACTGCCGACCAGGTGAGCAATCATTGCCCGTGCGCCGTCCTGTTGGCCAAGCAGACTTCAGAGCAGCCCGATACTATGGAACCGGGCCAATGAGAGAAACCCTGAAGATCACTGACTTACACGTCTCCGTCGAGGGCAAGCCGATCCTCAAGGGGATCAACCTCCAAATTGGCCGTGGCGAGGTCCATGCGCTCATGGGGCCGAACGGATCGGGCAAGACCACCTTGGGCCTGGCGATTATGGGCCATCCCGCGTATCAAGTGACAAGCGGCCGGGTTGAGGTGGGCCACTTGAACCTTCTGTCAATGGAACCGGATGAACGGGCGCGGGCTGGCATCTTTTTTCTGGCCTTCCAGCGGCCCGTTGCATTGCCAGGTGTTAGAATGTGCGACTTCCTGCGACACGCCGCAACGAACGTCCGCTGTCCCGGTCGCAAAGACGGCGACGGCCTGATTCCGATGCGCCAGTTCCGCCGGGAATTAGCGGTCACAATGGAGCAGATTCGGATGGAACCGGAGTTCGCCCGTCGTTACGTGAACGTCGGGTTCTCCGGCGGCGAGACGAAACGGGCAGAAATCCTCCAATTGGCAATGCTGCGGCCGAAGTTCGCTATCCTCGACGAGACCGATAGCGGCCTGGATGCCGATGCCGTCCGCCTGGCAAGCCGTAGCATCGCCGAGATCGGCGGCCACCAGATGGGGATTCTGATTATCACGCACCATGAGCAACTCTTGGAACATAATCGACCGGATTTCACCCATGTGATCGTGGACGGCCGAATCGTCAGGACCGGCGGGCCGGAGCTGGCCGCCGAGCTTCACAAGCACGGCTACGACGAGATTCGCGCATTGGAGGCAACATGACACTCCTTATTCTTTCGGACATTCACGGGAACTGGCCGGCGTTGGAGGCGGTGCTCGCGGCCGAGCCGGAGCGCAATGCCGTGGTCTTCTGCGGCGATGTGGTCGATTATGGGCCGCAGCCTGTCGAATGCCTCCGCTGGCTGATGGTCAATGCCGGCCACATCGTCCGCGGAAACCACGACAACGCACTAGGCTACGGTGCAGATTGCCAGTGCATGGGCAGCTTCCGCGAGTATTCGCTAGCCACCCGAGATTGGCACCGGCCCCTGTTGAGCGAAGCCGATCGGGAGTTCCTTCGCGGGATGCCTACCCTGGAATGGTTCGAGTGGCAGGGAAAGCACTTTCGCGTGGCCCACGCGACGCCGCAAGGCGATCTGTTCGAGTACCTGAACATGGATCAGTGGGGCGAAAGGGTCGCGGACCTGGAAAGTGACTTCATGTTCTTGGGGCACACTCATGCCCAAGGGATGCGGACGTTCGGCAAGCTCACGGTAGTCAATCCCGGCAGCGTGGGGCTTGCCCGCGATCATCGAGGCAAAGCCTGTTATGCGGTTTACAAGGACGGGCAGATGGAATTGAAGCAGATACCCTACGCGGTCGGGCGCACCGTGGCGGCGCTGCGAGCGGCACCACTGTCCAATCGAGTCACCGAGGGCTTGGTCAGCGTCTTGGGCTACGATGGCTAATGCGAGCGATCTTGTTCTCGGTCGATCGAATACCGGATAGCACGTCGTAACCGAGGAGGTGATGTCTACCAGTGTCTTTCCGAAGCATCCTATTCGACGAATCCGAAGCCAACACGGTTGTCGATGGGCGGGAATCGCCCGAATTCTTCACGGACCTGAATCTGGATCAGATTGTTGCCTCCATTACGACCGACCGCGAAGAATACGACCTGAAGCCCTTCTTCCACACCCCGTTGCGGCGTGTCGAGACAATCCATTATCGCCACGGCATACTGCGTGACCTGGAGAACCAGGCGCTACTGGGGCACATCCGTTCGTTCGCCCAAAAGATGCGGGCGATGCGCGACCATCTCGCCCAGGCCGACAAACTTCACCACCAACACCAGAAAGAGCGGTGGTTCCTGGAAGCCGTGGACATTTACAGCAACGCGGTCGGCTGTCTGGCCCATGATCTGATGCTCGCAGACTTACGATCGCGCGGTTTCCTGGCGCTGCGCGAATACCTGACACGCTACACGAAATCCACGGTATTCGCATCGCTGGTCGCCGAGACCCATAAATTAAAGGCCGATCTCTCCGCCGTCAGATATTGCCTCCACCTGAAAGGCAAGCGCATAAGGGTCAGCCGGTATGACTCGGAACCCGACTACGGCGCGGATGTCCTGCGCACCTTCGAGAAGTTCAAGCAAGGGGCAGCCAAGGAATACCGCTTCGATGTCCACTCGGGGCCGGACATGAACCATGTTGAAGCGGCCGTACTGGAGCGAGTGGCGCTCTTGTATCCCGAGGTCTTCTCGTCCCTGGACCAATACTGCCATCGCCATCGCAACTACCTCGACGAGTCGATCAGCCGCTTTGATCGGGAAGTGCAGTTCTACGTCGCGTATATCGAGCACATCGAGCGATTCAAGGCAGCCGGGCTGCCCTTCTGCTATCCCACCGTCACCGACCGATCCAAGGAAGTCTCCGGCTGTGACATATTTGACCTTGCCCTGGCCAATAAGCTCACCGACGAAGGCGTTCCGCTGGTGACCAACGAATTCTACCTGAAAGACTCGGAACGCATACTTGTCGTGTCCGGCGCGAACCAGGGCGGAAAAACGACCTTCGCCCGCACTTTTGGTCAGCTCCACTGGCTGGCCGGCATCGGCTGTCCCGTGCCAGGCAGGGAAGCGAGTCTCTTTCTCTTCGACCGACTGTTTACCCACTTTGAGCGGGAGGAAGACCTGCGGAACCTGAGCGGGAAGCTGGAGGATGATTTGCTCAGGATTCATGCGATCCTTCAACGGGCAACGCCCAACAGCATCCTCATAATGAATGAATGCTTCGCGTCCACAACGCTCAGTGACGCGCTGTTTCTCAGCAAACAGCTAATCGAGCAGATCATCCAGCGCGACATGCTCTGTGTATCCGTGACGTTCCTGGATGAACTGGCGTCGCTCAGCGAATCCACCGTGAGCATGGTCAGCACGGTCGATCCCCAGGTTCCGACGCTGCGGACGTTTAAGATCGTCAGGAAGCCCGCCGATGGGCTTGCCTACGCCGCGGCGATTGCGGAGAAGTACCGCCTCACCTACGAACACGTCAAGGAGCGGATCGCGCCATGAAGGCTTATTTGATGTACAGGGATCGGGACTTCGATCTGCAAGGGGGCCGGCCACCGCACGAAGCGGCGTTGACGCAGGACTTGGAGTTAAACACGCTGTTGGGCGCGATGGCCGCAGGCGACCAGTTCTTGCTCGACGTGGCGCGGAGGGCGGTCCTGACGAGCCTCGATGAACCGGAGGAGATCCTCTATCGCCAGCACATCCTTGCCGACTGCCTAGACCGCCCTGCCATCGTCCGGGAGATGTACGCCATTGCCGTAGAAGCACTCCGGCGAGAAAGAGGAGTCTGGGGTGCGATCTCCTCTCGATACCCCGAAGGCGTGCTGTATCAGTCCGTCGAGTTGCTTGAGCGATTCATGGACTTGCTCAAGCGGCTGAGACGTATTGCCGATGCGCATAGCGCGCCGTTTCAGTCCGAAGGCTTTACGAGACTCTTCGGTATGTTTGCTCGGGAGCTTGACGATGAATACCTGAGTATCATCGAGGACCATCTACGACGACTTGCCTTTCGAGACGGCGTGCTAATGAGCGCCGCACTCGATCAGGGCAATAAAGGCACCCGGCACGTGCTACACCCGCGCGATGCGAGCCAAAGCTGGCTGGAACGGCTCAAGAGCTGGATAATCGAAAACCTTTTCACAGACCGTTCTCGTTATGTCTATCAGATTGCCGATCGGGATGATGCCGGTTTCAGGGCGTTGGGGGAACTGAGGAGTCGGGGGATTGGCCTCGTCGCCCGCGCATTGGCTCAGTCCACCGATCATATCCTGGACTTCTTCGGCATGTTGCGATCGGAACTGGGCTTCTATGTCGGCTGCTTGAACCTGCGTGATCGCCTCGCCCGGAAGGGTGAGCCAATCTGCTTTCCGGTGCCCTTGGCCTCGGGCAAAGCCATGTTCTCCGCGCGGGGCCTATACGATCCCTGCCTGAGTCTGAGCGTGAAGCCACGAGTCGTCGGCAACGATGTGAGCGCCGATGGCAAGTTGCTCGTGATGATGACCGGCCCCAACCAAGGCGGCAAATCGACGTTGCTGCGAGGCATCGGCCTCGCCCAACTGATGATGCAGTGCGGCATGTTCGTGCCGGCACAGTCTTTCCGCGCGAATGTCTGCGATGGCGTGTTTACTCACTTCAAGCGGGAAGAGGATGCTGGCATGAAAAGCGGGAAGCTCGACGAAGAGCTAAGCAGAATGAATTCCATCGTGGACGCCATATCTCCGAACAGCGTCGTTCTGCTGAACGAGTCCTTCGCGTCAACCAACGAGAGAGAAGGCTCGGAGATTGCAAGGCAAATCGTCCGGGCTCTGGCAGAGAGAGGCATCAAGGTGTTCTACGTAACCCATCTGTTCGATTTGGCGCAGGGGTTTCACCGCGGTAAGATGGACACCGCCCTGTTCCTTCGTGCCGAAAGGCTGGCCGACGGGCGGCGAACGTTTCGACTCGTCGAAGGCACGCCATTGCCAACGAGCCATGCCGAAGATTTGTACCGGCGGATTTTCGGCACGGTTCCTGTGCGACGCCCTGACGACAGCGCCTCAGCCGTGAAGATGGGACGGTCGTAGCCTGTTCTTCCACCGCATGGAGCATCATGGCCGAGCAGCAGATTTCAACCGGTTGTCGGGAACGAGACGCAGCGGTGCTCGACCGTAGACCAAGGAGAGACCGATGGGGTACAAGCTGGAAGTCGAGAGCGACGGGAACTTGGGAATCTATTCCAAGCCCGAAGGTTCGCACCCTGGAATATGGATCGGGAACATCTTGGAGCCGGAATCCCCCAATCCCGTGCTCGTTTTGGGAACCCCGCTTGGCATCCTCGGAGTCCAAAGAATCCTCGATTTGTTCAAGAAATGGAAGACCCAACGCCACACCGCGAGTGGAACGAGGCAACTATCGCCCCGATCGGCGAGATGTCGTTCCCCTGGTCGGAAGTGGCGTAGGGCGTATCGCGCCGGAAAATGAGCTTGCCCGCCTATCGCACCCGCTGCAACAGAGCCGCTCCCAGAAGCATCGCCACGGCCGCATAGCCGAAGCCGGCCGCCGGGCTGAACGACCACAGTAGGCCCACCACGGCGCTGGAGAAGAAATCGCCTACGCCGTTGACGGTGCCCAGCACGCCGTAGGCGGTGCCGCGACTGGACTCCTCGGGCACCAGGTCGGCGGTCATGGCCCCTTCGAGCGCGTCTTCGATGGCGATGAAGACGCCTGCCAGGGCGAACAGAACGCCCAGCCAGAGAATGCTGCTGGTGTTCGTCAGAAAGGCCACGATGAAACCGCCCATCACAACTGCCCCCAGGATATAGCCGAACACCAGGAGACCGCGGCGGCTGAATCGGTCGCTCAATGATCCCACGGGATACGAAACAGCCGCGTAGAACACGTTGCGCAGGGCGTAGAGCAGCGCAGCGATCTGGGCAGCAGTCATAGCACCGTGGCTGGCGGTCAGAAGTTGCGTGGCGGCCAGGATCAAGAGGGCGGGGGAAAAATCTCCCACACCGAAGACTCCCGCCCCCACCAGAAAGCGGCGGAAGTTCGTCGGCAACGCCCGGACCGACGCCCAGAACCTGATGCCATGATTGGCCGGGCGTCGCTTTTCCTTGACCATCAGAGCGAAGGCAATGGTTGCCCCCAGCCCCGGCACGAGAGTCAAGAGGAAGATGATGCGAAAGGGCACTGAGGGGCTTTCGCTAGCATACGGCTGGAGGAAGAACATCAGCCCGGCGGCCATGAGCGGACCAATGATAGCCCCCAGCGTATCACCGGCACGGTGGAAGCCGAACGCCTTGCCCCGGTCGCCGGGCGCTACCGACTCGGCCAGCATCGCGTCCCGCAGCGGACTCCGGACGCCGCGGCCGAGCCAGGCAATCATGCGCCCTGCGAGCACCAAGGGCCAGGTCACGGCCACAACAAACAGCACAAACGCCCCGCCGGTCAATGCGTAGCCCGCCGTGGCAATGCCCTTGCGGTGGCCGAGGCTGTCACTCCACCAACCGGCCCCGAGCTTCACGAAGCTCGATAGCGCGTCGGACACCCCTTCGATGATTCCCAAGGCATACACCGGGGCACCGATGACCGCCAAGAAACCCGCCAGGACGGCCGTGGCCATCTCGTGCCCGGCATCCGAAAGCAAGCTCGTCAGCCCCATGCCCACGACGTTACGATTGAGCCAGCCGCTCGGCGGAACGGCACCGCTCGTATCTCCGATTCCTTCAGGCTGCGAGTCCACTTCCATACGGTAGTCTTTTCCTCATTGCCCTTTGGAGCCGGCGGCAGTCGTGCCGTGCGGGGATTGCTTGGATGCTCCTTCGCCATCTGCGGACGGAGGATGCGATGCCTCTTCGCCCGCGGCCGTACCGCTCTCGGCACTCCCGGCCCGCTCCAATTCCTTCAGGTCGTGGATCAGGTCTGTTGCATCCGTAGCCACGTTGGGCTGTGCGCCAGTAGTCATCCGCCGCAATTGCTCTCGGAAGACCTCCGCCTGCGCTTGGTAAGGCTCCACGACCGAGAGAATCGACGTTTTCAGCCAGGCCCGAAGCTGGGCGTTGTACAACTGGACTGATTGCCGGAGTTGATCGGCCAAGTGCGTGTCCACTGCCCGCCGTGCCATCCATTGGGCCATCTTGGGCACCACGGTGGCCCAGCCGGGAATCGAACAGTTGCACTTCGCTGACAGCGGCGAGAGATCAATGACGGGCAACCCACCGAGCGGGGCGTTGCGGATGGCAGCCGTGTCAGCCTTTGCCAATGGCGCGGTCTTCTCCAAGGTCTCCAAGACACGGCTCAGGGTCTTCTGGAGTCCTGTCACAACGTCTCGCGCCATTTGGCCGACCTGGACCAGCGATTCCTGGATCACTTGCATTAGCGGTTTATGGTCCTTGCCGTTTGCCTTGCGAGCCGATTCCACGAGGGCTTTTGCCGCATCCTGGAGGATAATGTCCACCACCGCTGCTTCGTCCGCTGACCAATCCCGATGGCGCGTCTGCGCCCGCTGAATTCCCGCATCCGCGTCGTCCAAGAGGCGTTCCACCGCCTTCAACTGCGTGCCGTCGCCAGCCGGGGCTCTGCCGTGGCGTTTTGCAAGCAGCGTTTGCAGCACGGCTATCATCGACTCTCGCAGACGCGCAATCTTTCGGTGCAACGATTCTTCCATGAGTGTTCGATGGCGCTGCCACAGCGGTTCGATCTCTTGCTCAAACCAGCGATCCAGCAACGCGGCATCCTCGCCCACGACGCTCACCGGATGGACCGCCATGTCCAAGTTGAGTTCTTGCCGAAGTTCGTCGCGGATGTACTGCAAAACCCGCTGCCGATCATCGGTGCTGAGCAGGTCGGCCTTGCTCAAGAGCACTTGGGCCGGAATGCCCGCCTCATACAGGTTGCGCAGCAATGCGAGATCTTCTTGGTTCAGGGTCGAGCCGGCGTCGATCAGCACCACACTCAGATCGCAGCGAGGAAGGTACGCAAAGGTCTCGGCGCTGCCGCTGGTGGCCAACGAGCCGATGCCCGGCGTATCGACGAGGACCACCCCCTCGCGAAGCCCCCGGGAAGGAATTTCCACGGTGATCCCGGTCACGTGCTTGTGGTTGCCGCGGTTCCTCTCCTCTGAGGCATACTCGGCCAACTCCTTGGGATCGACACTACGGGGGCCGGTCTCGGCAAACTGTACGACGGCGCGGGGCCAGTTTCCGCGCACCAGCCGGGTGGGGACTGCCGTTACGGGCGTGACCCCAACCGGCAGCACGCTGCTGCCGGCGACATGGTTCAATAGCGAGGACTTCCCTGAACTCACCCGCCCGAACACTGCAATCTCGAACTGCGGGGATTCGAGACGCTGGACGATGGTGTCGATCGTGGGCCGGAACTCGACGAGTTGCCACCGCATCACGATCTGGTCCAGGAGGCGGAGCATGGCGACGCTGCCGGGGGCCGCCTGCAACCGGGCGAGGCGCTCGGGCAGATCGTGCCCGAGCCGGTCGCTCAAGTAAGCGCTCACCCGATCCAAGAGCCGCTCCAACTCCTGCTGAATGCCCAGCGCCTCTTGGCGGCCGGCGTCGTCCATGTCGCCATAACCACGCAGTCGGTCGGGGCTCACTTCGGCCACGGCGATGCTCAGGGAAATCAAGCTCGTCTGTAAGGACCAGCGCAGGCGGACCCGACGCACCTCAATCGGAATCCCGTGTTTCTCCAAGCAGGTCACCATCGTGCTGCGGATGCGGGCGAAGTAGTCCTCCACCACTTTGGCTTCGGTCGGCGACAGGTCAGGGACATGCTGGTCGAGCGGGGAGGGCCGCTTGCCCTGAGCCAGCAAGGGCTCCATCTCGTTCAGGCGGCTCTCGATGTAGAGAAACGTCGAAAGCAGGGCGTTCTTGTGCAGTGGGTTCAGCATCGGACGGCCCTCAAACGAAAAAAGCCCTCGGGAAACCTTCCCAAGGGCTCGGCTTTCTTCGTCGCCCCTACCCAAGGGAAAGCCCTTCTGGTAGGGGTCATCAGCCGCAGACGAGGCGGCACATCACGGCGAACCCCATCGCCGCAGCTTCTATCACATTATGGGGCTATGCAGCGTAAAGTCAACACCATCCAGCCCTTCCGCTTCCATGCCAATTCATGCGGGAACAATCAGCCGTTCGCGTTCGCAAACAGCGCCCGCAGGCAAATCTGCGACCACATCTCGAAGTCATCGAGATGGGGAAGGATTTCTTGAACAGGCCGGAAGCTGCCGTCTACGATCTCAGTCTCTCTCGCCACCACGGCCGGCCGCTCGACATCAAAGATATGGACGATTCCCAAGTGGACTCGACCCACGCTGGTTTCGTCGTCGTTGATAAGTCCGATACATTGCTCGCGGTATGGCGTTTCAATGGAGACTTCCTCGTCCAGTTCGCGGGACATGCCCTCCGAGTAGGCATTGCCGATCCCGTTAGATGCAGAGTCCTTCTTAGAGATGTGACCGCCGATCCCGACGCTCCGTCGGCCGCGCAGACGCGATTCGTCTTGCTTCATGCCGCGGGTGTATTGGAAAATCGTCTCGCATCCCGCTACGTCGTTATGGCAAAAGAGGACGTAGGGGATGAGTTGCTTGTAGGCAGGATCGTTCTCCACCTCATGCCGCGGGCGGTAGCTCGTATGCGCTGGATCGAGAAGAACGCTAACGTACCGGTCTACTTCGCTGGTGAATCCCTGAAAGTGACCCAGGCGATGCAACAGTTCGGTAGGGACAACAAGCACGCGCTCACTGCTAATCTCGGACACGGGAAACCCCTATATTGGAGACACGGCGGTCGTCATTCTTGAACAGGATGTTGGCTGCGTTATCGTCCGAATACGGCGGCCTTGCCCAATTCGGCTTCAATCTCCAGCAGCCGGTTGTATTTCGCGATTCGCTCGCTGCGGCAAGCCGAGCCCGTCTTGATCTGGCCGCCGCCCATTGCCACGGCGAAGTCGGCCAAGAAGGCGTCTTCCGTCTCGCCTGAACGGTGTGACACAACGTAGCCCCAGCCGGCCTTCTGGCACATCTGAATCGCCTCGACGGTCTCGGTGACCGAGCCAATCTGGTTGAGCTTGATGAGCACGGCGTTGGTGGACTTCTCCTTGATGCCGCGGGCGATGAACTTGGTGTTCGTGACATAGATGTCGTCGCCGACGATCTGGATTTTGTCGCCCAGGGCGGCCGTGTGCTCACGGAATCCGTCCCAATCGTTCTCCGCCAGGCCATCCTCGATGGATACGATGTGGTACTTGTCCACCCAGGACTTGTAGAGGGCAGTCATCTGGGCACTGGTCTTCTTACCTTGGCCCGACTTGGCAAGATTGTACGCCCCGTCCTCGTAGAAGGAACTGGCCGCCGGGTCCAAGGCGATGGCGATGTCCTTGCCGGGCTGGTAGCCGGCAGCCTTGATCGCCTCAATTATCACTTCGCAGGCTTCCTCGTTGCTCTTGAGGTTGGGGGCGAAGCCACCCTCGTCGCCCACGCTGGTAGCATACTTCCGTTTGTGGAGGATTCCCTTGAGGGCGTGGAACGTCTCGGCGACGTAACGGAGTGCCTCGGCGAAGTTCGGCGCGCCGATGGGCATGGCCATGAATTCCTGGAAGTCCACGCTGTTGTCGGCGTGCTTGCCACCGTTGAGGATGTTCATCTGCGGCACCGGTAGCCGCACGGCCCCGGTCCCACCCAGGTAGGCGTACAGCGGCAGTTCGGCGGCCATCGCCGCCGCTCGTGCCACAGCCATCGACACACCCAGGATCGCGTTGGCCCCGAGCTTGCTTTTCGCAGGCGTGCCGTCCAGGTCGATCATCAGGCGGTCGATCTCAGCCTGGCGAGCCGGCTCCAAGCCAAGCAATTTGGGTGCGATCGAGTCGTTGACATTGGCAACCGCCTTGAGGACTCCCTTGCCGCCGTACCGCTTCTTGTCGCTGTCGCGAAGTTCCAGGGCCTCGTTCTCACCGGTGGAAGCCCCGGACGGCACTGAGGCCGACGCCGTAATACCGTTGTCCAGGGTCACGTGAACCCTCACGGTCGGATTGCCTCGGGAATCGAGAATTTCCAATGCACGAATCACTTCGATCTTTCTCGTCATCACACTCTCCTTGATGGTATTGGACAACAAAAAAACTCCCGCAAGAACCTCGCCTTGTGGGAGTTTTCGCAGTCTTTTCGCACTGTCAACTCCCGCCTGGTCGGGTCGCAACCTGGTAGGAGTCATCAGCCGTGGCACCACCCAAATACCACTCACGAACAGGTGGCAGGCGATGGCCGGCAGTTCTTGGGGAACTCCATCCCCTCTTGTTGGCTAGGGCGCACGATTTTCGCGATCCCGTAGACATCCCATTTGTACCAGTCTTGCTTCCCTGTTGCAAGCGCCCCCCCAACTATTCGAGCCGTAGGCGTTCACTTGGAGGCGGCTGGCCCTTGACAGCGGTCGGTGAGCCAAAATGCGCCCAGTGCTCCCCGGTAGGCAGCGGTATGAATAGCTTCGAAGAAAGGCATCGACGAAGACAGATGAGAAGAGCGGGCACGGGCACCGTTGGTCGGAGCGGGGGACGGCCGGTCGTAGGGAACGACGGGACGCCTGCCGCACTCGGGCGGACGGCGTGCGTGCAATGCCGGCCTTCACCGGCTACAGATTACTTGGTCCGCGGCTTGGCCGTGGACTGCGGTTTGGACTGCCGGTCACCGCTCTTAGCAGTCTTGGCAGTCTTCGCCTCGGCACCCGTGGGCGCCGGATGGTGCGACTTGTCGCCGCCGTTTGACATACTCCTCACCTCCTTTCGTGCTTTCTGAGGGTTTGAGCAACTCGCCGGCCCTGCGGTAGTACTTGCTCAGGGCATCGCGAGCCGCAAAGAACAAAACAACGCCAACGATAACGAAGCCGAGGTCCACCGCCCCTACTCGATAGGCCCGCCAGCCCACGGCAAGGAATCGCATTATATAGAAGAAACCCAGGGCCACGAGCAGGTTCGCGTGCGTTTGATAGTAGCGGTAATGGATCTCGATAAGCGCCTGGAAAGCGTCGAGCCTTTCCGGCAACTCCGCGAAGGTCCAGGTTGGCGGCCGAATGCCCGTGGCGTGATGAATGGTATCGAACACCGCCCAGCGGAAAGCGCTGGCCGTCATGCCGGCAGCGAGGGAACCCACAGTCACGTAGAGCAGGCCACCCACGGTCGGCAAATTGTCCGGCGGCATGACGAGCCATGCCCGCAAAGCCGGCGATGAATAGCTTGCGCCCCATAACACCACGAATCCCGGTACGATGTAGGCCACCAAGAGCCCGAAGTTGAACGGAAGAACGTCCCGCACATTGTCTGATTTTATGCGCCAAAAAAATGCCTGCAATAACCCGAGTGGGTGGCGAACCGCAAAATCAGACGGGAGGAGGGCCGGGCAGGAGCCAGATCCGGCCAGATTCGCCGCTCTTCTTGTCCTCGAAGTAGAGACGCACGTTGCGGTCGCGGGCCTTCAAGAGGGAAAGATACACCTCAACGGCATCGCGGATGACCTCCGCCACGGACCCTTTGTCCAGGCCGCGCTGGACTCGTTCAAGTTCGTCGAGCGTTTCCCGGGTGAGCCAGAGGGTGAAACGCGTGCGGTCCTCTTGCATGGTCTTTCGCGGGCTCATATTTGATCGGATTGAGTTTGATTTGGGTTTTAGGAATACATTACTGCGACGACGCTAATTCTATATAAACCGTTTATATGAAAGCACTTATGATCGCATGCACACCTTGGCTTGTATCGGTGGCCCGGCCTGGAATTGGGTTTATTTGGGTTTTAGCAGGCGAATATGTTGCCTCGACTCCCGCATTTATCACTAATCACGGCGTTTATCCCTAATCATTGGGGATATCTTCGCGGTTTTTGGGGATATCCAACGATCAGACCGGGAAATATCGCCTTCCCTTGCCTTTCCCACGGGGGGAAAGCACGCCCTGATCTGACAATTTCGTTAGCAGATACCAAGCCCTCTTGTGCCCCACGCCCAGCAAGGTCCGGCATTCAGTGTTCCCGATGGAACCATTTTCCCGAACGAAGGCCAGGATGCGATCTTCCTCCGACGCCGCCGGTATTGTGCCGGGCAGTTCCCGAGAGACTTTGAGAGTGTAGTAAGCCCACCGGCGGGCGCTCTGCTGCTCGATCAAGCCGGTCTGTACAAGGCCCCGGAGTTCACGGCCGGCAGTCAGGGAATCGACCTGGTTGAGCCGCTGGTACTCGTGGTTCGTAATTTGCTCGTTGTATCGCAGGTAGACCAGGGCCAGGCGCTGCCGGTCCTCAAGGGGCAACTTGGCAAACTGATTGAGCCAAGTAATCGCCTCCGGACTCATCAGGGTATGATTCTTAAACGTCACCCAAAACGAGGATCGTTTGTCTTCGAACCGGGGCGGTTCCAAGTTGGCACGCCGCATGGCTTCCAGCATGGCGCGGATGCCACTGCCGCGGTTCTCGACCAAGTGCAAGTCCTCCATCATGCGCATCAAGATGCTGTTGCGCGTGGAACTCTCCTCTTCCAAGTTCTCTTCGGTCACATTGCCGTAAAGGCCGCCGGGACTTTGGACTTCCAAGCGGTCAGCGAAAAGGCGAATCTGGATGTAACTTCCCCGAACATAAGGGCTGTGATCGCGGTGGGCTACCGCGTTGAGGACCGCTTCTCGAACGGCCTCTTCCGGGTACTCTGGGATGTCGCGGCGGAAGAGTCCCTCAATCAGACTGCTCTTGCGTATGCTCGCCAAGACGTGATTCACCGCATCGGTGACCATTTCCGGAATCGGCCCTTCGAACTTCCGATTGTCGAGGAACCGTTCGCCGCGAGGCGTCTTCTCGGCATCCGTGGTGCCGTAGTACTGCAAGAACGTGATGACCAATTGCGGCAGGAACTGCTGCGGATGCACGCCAAAAGTCAACAGCCCGGCCAGCGTCGGGCGGAGCGTGCCTTCAACGTCTCGGACGATCCTCAAATCAGTCAGTACCCGTTCACTGGGGCCTCGCAAGAACTTGGCCTTCGGACGCGCGCGCCGGAGTTGGGCCAGATACTTCTCTAATTTCTCCTGATCCAGATCTTCAACACAGGCATCCGCGATCGGTTCTTCGTCAAATGTCGGTTGGGCACGGGCACTGACGTAGCCGAAGATCTCGTAGTCGGTCATCTGCCGGTTGGTGTTACCGACGCGGATATAGGAGCCCTTTTGCAGACCGGCCGGCTTGTAGTGACACGGCTTCTGCGTGGTCGCAATCTCGTCGATCTCAACAGCAACGATGGTTTGGCCCGCGATCTCTTCGACGGTGAATTCCGGGCGCAATGCCGGTTCTAAGTCGCTTGTCGCGAGATGGCCGACCTCCTCTTGGAGGCGATGTGCGTTGCCCACCCCCACGATCTTGAAGTCTTGGCTTTCGTCCAGTCCGAAGAGCACCACCCCCCCATCGACCCGATTGGCAAAGGCCGAGAAGGCTTCGTACAGCCGCTTCGGCGTGCCTCCGCGCGCAGACTTCACCTCCACGTTGTTCAACTCGCTCTGCCGCTGCTGCACTTCGGCGATCAGGCGTTGGAGTTCATCCGATGTCATTGCCCAACACTCCCCCGGCTACAGCCATTGTGACCGGTGCCGTTTCAGTGGTCGAATCATACCCATTAGAATAGCGTATCGACGGAGCCTTGTCATTGGGGCCGATCGGCGGCCAGGCGGCCCGAAACTTCGCCGGACGCTAAAATCCGGCCAAGTGCCGGTCAGAATAATATGGTCCCACCTGAAACACCGGAATGTCCGGGTGCGCGTGGAAAAGCCCCTGACGCATGGCCAGGGGCAGCCGCAACGCGTACGCTGCGGGCTCTCTGTGACCGAGAGGCTCATGTGGCGATCCTCGTCCTGAACGACGGGCAATGGTGCTGGGCCGGCTAGCTGAGCATCATGAGTTCCCAGGACAGGTGAAGCTCCTTGCGGAGTTGAGAGATGCGGCCATCGCTGAGTTCGTACGTGCGGGCCACGTCGCTGGTCCTGTGCCCCCTCGCCAGATCGAGCGCAACCTTGCGGTCGCGTCGAGGCAGGGTCTTGAGCCAGGCGTTGAAGTCGAGGCGGACGCGCGCGACGTCGGCAGGCGTCGCGTTCCTGTCCTCCACGACAACCTCCAGCCAGCCTTCTTCCCTGTCCCACCTGTCGAGGCGTTCGAGCACCACGTGCTTCAGCCGCTGACAGTAGGCAGACGAAACATCCTTGACGTTCAGTTTCCCGCCGACCTTGCGGCCGTCGCGAATCTGACGGGCGGCGTACTTCGCCAATGGCGTGGGGTACGCCTTCTCAACTTCTCCCCGCTCGTGGAGCCGAACGTAGGCGGTCATCGCGTTACAGACGCCCTCCTGTACGGCTTCGGCACGGGCCTCGGGGTCAAGGTGGCGGAATTCCACCTTGAGGTGGCGGCGGATGGCTGGCAGCATCGCGAGGAAACCCGCGTGCCATGCGGCCATCCGCTGCTTTTTCGTTGCAGAGACCATGTGAACCTCCTGTGTTGTGACAGAGCGATGGTACTGGCACCACGCCAATACCGGTTGGGACGGTAGCGCAACCAATGTGGTCATGCCCGGTCTTGAAATCGCGGGAGGAGGCGCCGCCGAAGATGGCGGCCGATCATCGAATAGAGCGATGGGGCGCTGACCGGCGGTCAGCGGAAAAGTTGCTTCTGGGGATTCTCTTTGGGCTCCTCCGGTTCAGCCGTTGTATTCTCCTGGGCTTGGCATTCCGGACAGATGCCGAGGTAGTTCCAGCCGGCCCCGTTGTCGCGGCAGAGGTCCGTCCAGCCTTGCTGCAACGCGGCGGTCAGGGACTCGGGAGAATCAGCGTCACAGTGGGCACAAGCGATCGTCTCGGGAATCTGGTCGGCCCGGGTGTTCGCCTCGATCCGGCGTAGGCCAAGCGCTGACGTCACCCCTTCCGCCTTTGCCTGCTCAATTTGCTGAGTCGTCAGTCCCATCTCGCGGCCCGTGGACTCCAGGTCTTTGATGCGTTCCTGTTCCGCCAAACGCTCTTGCTCGACCTCATCCCGCTGACAGTGCGCGCAAATCCCAAGATAGTCCCAGCCTTCGGCTGGATCATGTTGAAGCGACGTCCAGCCCGCCTTGATGGCTTCGGCAACGGAAGGATAGAACGCATCGCAGTGGATGCAGCACGTCACTTCGTTGCTTTCTTCCGTCCTCTTCTCGATGATTCCCGCAATGATTTCGTGAAGTTCCTCTCGATTTCTCCATACATGATCGAGAAGGATGTAGAGTTCCTCCACGGAATCGCGCACGGCCTTGAGTTCACCGACGAGTTCGTCCGCAGAGGTTTCGATGGTGTGGGCCAGTTGGTCAGCGCCCATGGCAGGAAGTGGAATCGGTTTGCAGAACTTGCAGTGCCTCCCGGATTGCCTCCCGTGTTTCGTCCTCCATATCGTCCATATTCAGTTCCGTCACGTCGAGCAGTTGTCGGAGGCAGGCATCAAGTCGCTGCTCACGAGAGACAATCTCAGCCGGGCGTTCGGGGGCCTGCGTCATGCAACGCCTTGGAAGACAAGTACGAGTTCTTCCCTGATCTCGTCGATCTCGTCAATTACTTGGTAGTCGGGATACCAGTACACGCGGCCTGCGTTGGTAACATTACCGTGGTCGTCACGGCCGATCTCATCCGAGAGAATGGGCGCAGAGGTCAATGCCCCGATGTCTTCCGGAGGGATCATTTCCCAGCCGCAGCAGAGATGATCTTCCAACAGAGCATACAGCGCGGCGTTGATGCCAAAGGCGTCTCTCTGTTCCCGAATTTCCGAGAAGTGTCGCCGGCCGTTTCGATTGAGCAAGATCTCCAGATTACCGCCCGCGGTCTTGCGGAGGTCCACATAGAAGCCGTGCTCGACAGGGGGACGTGCCTCGTTTGTTGATCGGTCAAATGAAGGCATGGCCGACGATCGTACCATACGTGTCCAGAGGGGGCCGCAAGATGAACGGCAGGATCGGAACGCGCAACGCAAGTGTTGGCAGGACACGTGGAATGGGGATATGAAGAGGGAATGAACCAAGGGGATCGCTTCTTCGCAAAAGACATGCTCCCGGCAGCCAAGAAGGCACGTCCGAAGAGAAACCATCCTCACTCGCCAGAAGTAGAAGCCAAACTTATCGAAGGCGTTCAGAGGATAACGAAAGACATGCTCGCGGACTTGAAGCGGAACCATCCTCCCGACCTATGGCCCAAGCTGGCAGAGCAGTGCAAGGCAATCGAGGAGAAGCGGATCGCTCAGGTCCGATTGTTCTTCATCCACAAGAGAGGGGGCTGCCCGTACTGACGATTTGCCGAAACTGTGTGTGCGGACACGGTTACGTGACGAAGTGACCGATGCGAGTCATCCCGTTTCGCCCGGCTGTCCGATCGTCGAACCGTCGGCGGCGACTGGCTCCTGTGGAATGCCAAGTTCCAGAACATGGTCTTTTTCGGCCGGACACGCGACGAAGACTTCCGGACAACACGACCGAAGAATTGCAAGGATCTGCTCGCGCTCCTCCGCCGTAATTTGGCTCAGGCCGGCTCGGTACATCGCCACATGCACTTGCCGGATTGCCTCTTTCCTTCTCTCCTCCGCGTCGGCGCACTCGGCCGTGATTCGGGCGTTGTGGAGCATCGTCTCCACGTCGTTGTGCCGAAGGATTTCATGTAGGCTGACGGGCAATGTTCAAGGGTGGAAAAGGTCGGTTACCGGAATGGCGAGAGCTTCGGCGAGTCGAAAGGCGAGGAGAATCGACGGTAGCGAACGATTCGCTTCGACGTTCACGATGGTCTGACGGCTCATACCCACGAGGGTCGCGAGTTCCTGCTGCGTCATGCGTCGCTGCAACCGACATTGCCGGAGGTTGTTGCACAGGTGGGCCGTTCGGGGACTTGCCCGCGGCATAGGGCGGAAAGTATAGAAGTGCCACGAGACTTTCGCCACTGTGTTGGACGCCGTCCCGGTTCAGCCACACCTGTACCACTGGGATGGGCCATGCGGGAAGGGAGGGCAATCCTCGTGTCATGGCTGGGGGGGCGGAGTATAAGTTGTCGAGTATCCGGGATTCGTGTCGGGCCGCAGGCGATTGGGATACTGGATGTCGGTCTTTACGTCGAATTCAGCACGGTGGAACAAGCCAAATACGGCGTAGGGACGGCGAATGTGCGAAAGAAGAATCGCTGTTTGGTCTTCGTTGCCCTTCTCGTCTGAAGAGCCTCGCGTGATGAGCGACACGCTGCCGGTCCGCCCGAAGCCGAGAAAGATGTCCGTCAGGCTGATGTCCACGGAGGCATCCGCAATCTGGTCGAAATCGACCATCACAACATCGTGCTCGATGACGCCGTACTGAGAAACCACCCGTTTGTTAGTAATGACGTACGAGAGACGAAAGTAAGCGAACAGCCGCCACAACGGATAAACCACGGCCAACAAGAAACCGGCTAAGAGAAACGGCGATAGAAACAGGAATGCGGCAATAGGATCGGTGTGCTGTCCCGTTGGTTGGCCGGCCAGGAAGTTCGCGGCAATCGCCAAGACGCCGACACCGAACAAAAAGCTCAAGAGTCCGCCGGCAAAGAACGGCAGCAACGCAGGCTTGCCCTGCCAGAGGATTGTCTCGTCGCCGTCCATGATCGCGTCGATGTCTCCCATACGGGGTGAAGACCATGCGCAACCTACGTGTTGGGTCCGCACTCGTCAAAGAGTTGCGCAATTAGACCACGAGCAGGTTTCAAGTGGCGGATACAAGGGCAGCCCGGATTTCGCCCTCCACTTGGCTCGCCGGCCGTGCGTACCTGTGCCGCGACGTGCGGCGGATGACCGCGGAGCGTGCGAACACGCCTTTCATTCCTGGCGGACCGATTGTCTCCATGCTGAACGGCCGGCTGGGCATGCCGTCGATTAGCAGACGCGCGTAGGCAGTGAACCGCGGCAGTGCGAGGAGGTCTTGGGGCGTCACGCCACCCCCCAACTGGTCAGCCAGGGTCTCGGCATCCGACGCGCCGACTTGGAACACGAGCAGGCTGCCCACGTTACCGAAGACGGCCGCGGCGGTCGCTTCGTCCATCTGTGCGAGGTACTGGTTGGCGATCGTGAGGCACAAGCGGTACTTGCGGGCCTCGCTGAGGATCGTCGCAAAGGATTCCGTGGCGAAGTTCTGAAACTCGTCCACGTAGAGGAAGAAGTCCCGGCGCTGGTGCTCTGGTGTGTCGGCTCGACTCATGGCGGCCAATTGGATTCCCGTAACGAGAAGCGAGCCCAATAGACTCGATCCGTCCTCGCCGATCATGCCCTTGCTGAGATTGGCGATGAGGACGAGTCCTTCGTCCAGGACGCGGCGGAGGTCGATGCCTCGCCGGGATTGGCCGACAATCGCCCGGAGAATCGGGTGGCTGAGGAACTGGCCGACCTTGTTCTGGATGGGCGCAATGGCCTCGGCCCGGTACTGCGGTTTCCAATGGGCAAACTCGCCTTCCCAGAAGCCTTTGACGATTGGGTCGGAGATCCTGCCCGTGAGCATTTTTCGGTAGGAAGTGTCTGCGAGAAGCCGTTGGAGCGAAAGCAGGGACGTGCCGGGCGTTTCGACAAGTGCGAGCAGGGCGTTGCGAAGGATGTGCTCCATGCGTGGGCCCCAACTGTCGCCGTAGAGCTTTTTGAATGCCGAGACGACGCTGGAGGCGACCAGTGGGCGTTGTGCCGGGTGCGGGCAAGCGAGTGGGTTGAACGCGACGGGAAACTCGCGGTCGCTGGCGTCGAATAGGACAACATCGTTCGTGCGGTGCGGTGGAACCGCATCGAGGATTGCTTGGGAGAGGTCCCCGTGGGGGTCGATGAGTGCCATGCCTCGGCCGGCGCGGATGTCAGAAACGACAAGCTGGTGAAGGAGCGTGGTTTTTCCCATGCCCGTCTTGCCGATGATCGCCAAGTGCCGGCGACGGTCGTCGGCACGGATGCCGAAAGTGTCCCGCCGTTGTCGAAATCTCAGGCGGCCGAGTGTGGCGATGGCCGGTTCCTTGCCCACGACGGGCACGTTGACCGCTGGCTCCAACTCGCGGCTCTCGGTGATTCGCATGGCTGGGGCGCGAACGGTGGCCGTAGCCGGGTGCCACAACGTGGCGAGTTCTTCGCACGACAAAAGAAACCCACGGCCTCGGATTGTCTTGGATTGAACGGCCGAAACGTGGAACTTGGCCATGCGTGGCACGGTAAACTGGCCGAACGCCCCTGCCATCTGGTGAAGGATGGCCTGCGCCTGCGTGGCGTCTTTCGACAGGGCTGCCACGGACAATCTGATATGGGTCTCAAAGACGTGTCGGCCCAGTTTGTCGGCTGCGGCCTGAAGATCCTCTTCTCGATCATGGGTTCGTGCCGACGAGGCGGCAAGGCTCGGTGTGCCAGGCGAATGTCCTGAAGGGCGTGTCAGTAGTGCAAGAATCGTGGCAAAGCCCCGAGACCTGAACTTGTGGCTGGTGACGGCTCTTACGTACCAGCGGGCCAGCAGACGGTGATTGCGGAAGAAGGGACTTGCCAAACGGCGAACCGCCTTGCGGGCCTGGTAAACACGGCGGCTCTTCGCCGGTCGCGTCGTTATCACAATGGTCGTTTGGAAGCGCGCGGAATCGGCGGCGTTCAGTGCCGCAAAGATTCCCGTAAGCGGGTCGGAGACATTGCGATTGAGCGGGTCATCGAATTGGGCGTAGCGGCGAATGGGAAAGAGATCGGGGTGGAGCCGCAGTTCGATGCTCCATTCTCGCGACTCTGGCGGCTTCGCAGGGTCTTCCGTGACCCGCTCGACGGTGGCCGCCGGATAGTGGGCCGCAAGTTGCGACGTTACGGTGGCTGCCAACTCGGTCGGAAAACGGCAACGGAGGGCGACGGTCCCCCGATGGACGCCAAAGCCGAATTCTATCGGCAGCCGCTTTGTGTTGGCTTGGTGAATTGTCGCCAGCGCCTGCTCCATGTACTGCGGCCCGCGGTCATTGTCGGCAGGGACAGAGAGACTGACTTGCACGAGATTAAGCATAACAGACTCGCAAGGGACACGAGGAAACATCGCCACTTGCCTCGTTGCTCAGTCATATTGACCGCTCATGGTGCGCGGCGAGGGATTACTGGCCGGCAAGTGCTGATTCATCGGCGTCGATCATGATGCCGGGCGGCTCGCCGTCAGGCATGAGTTCGTCGCGCGCGAAGAGGACGTAGCCGCACGACTCGCAGGCGACGGAAAGATCACCGATTTCCCCGAACCACCTGAGCTTCGGCCGATCGCAGCAGTAGAGCAGTTCTTCGTGGGCCTCATAGGCAGCAAGGCGTTGCTCCTCTGCCGCCGATGTTGCATGGCTTACCGAAGGCGCCTCGCCTGAGTCGGGCGGTGTGTAGTTTTCGGGCTGGTCATTGAAAGCAGTGGGCGATCGAGAGGGGACGGGTGGCGTTGTCTTGAACACGATAGACACGGGTTCCTCGGTCGGACTTGGCGGCGGCCCCAAGATTTGGCGGGCAACACGACGGACTCCCTCCTTCAACCGGGCGAATGTTCGCGTGACGACGACTGTGTCCATCAGTTCTTCGGTGGCAGCGGCCATGCTTTCATGGCCGTACGTGTCGTCAAGCGAAGCGAGTTGCGGTTTGATTTCATCCAAAGGCATGTCACGGTAACCCAGAAGTTGCACAAGTGCGGTCATGTGCGGACGGAAGTAAAGCCGGATGTAAAGCGGCTGCTTTCCGCTCCCAGCTTTCTTCCTTGGCAGGGAAGATTGCGGTGACGATTCCGCGGAGTTCATCCACCTGTAGCCTGTGCTTGAGTCGTTCTTGGGTCAAGTGGATGCGATGGAGCCATCTCCAAGCATCCCTCGGGCCTTAGGATGAATCAATGCCGATGCTTTCACCGCTGGCCGCCAGCGTGGACGCCAAGAAAACCCGCCCGGGACGTGCGTTGATCCGGGGCGGGTTCTGCCGGGGCGTTGATGCCACGGGCCGCGGGCCCAATCCGGGAAGCGGTCGGCACCTGAAGGGCCGAAATCCACGAGCGCTTGCCGGGGTTCATCGCAAACCCCGACTGAGCGTTGATCCCGAGGGCTTACGATGACGGAGAGGGGAGGATGCGCAGTGGCGATCCTCGCGGTCGCGACGAGGCCGCCCGGCAAGTGAAGAAGACTACCAGCAAGACACCGCGCTGCAATAAGTTATCTGTGTGCCAAGCTGCTGAGGTCGCTCCCCGGCGGCGGTAGTTGCGCCACCAATGGGATCGGACTGCCGCGGTGGTCGCGAAAGCAGGGATAGTAAAGTGCGTCTGGTTGCGCGAGGTAATCGGGCAGGGCAACGGCGTAGAAAAGCGCACGTTGGGGATTGGTGGTGTTCTGGGCAGCCAGCGTAAGGATCGACTGGAGACGGTCTGAGCAGCGAGTCGTGACGACCAGGACGCGAAAACGATCGGGATAGTTGCGATCCTGGAGAAGGTTGTAAAGTTGGATCTTCTGCTGCCACGCATCGGTGTCCTTGTCCGACCGCACTCGCTCAGTGCCCCCGTCAAGCTCGACGAGGAAGTTCAACTGTTGCCCGCTGGGCGTGTGCAATTCAAAGGCACAATCAGGACGGAGAAGAACATCGGCGCCGACACGAAGTTGGAGCGTGTTCTCGCGGTAGAAATGTGCCAAGCGTATGGCCCGCCTGCGAGCGGCGACAAGGGTATGGACGATGAAATCGGCCAGGCAGTGCGTGTGGTGATGATGCCCAATGGATACTTCGGAGAAGTGTCGCTTGGTGGGTGGAACGGCATGCTCGCCGTGGAGGAGCCGAAAGCCGAGGGGCGTCAGCCGGTAATAATCCGGAGGACTGCCCCGGTTGGCAATGGCGTAGGGCCAGGAGCGTACCCAGTCGGCCTCGCGGAGCTTGTGAAGGCGGTCCTGGACGCCGCGGGCACTCATGAATGGCTGCCCTGAGAATGCCTGGCTGAGCTTGAGGATCTGCACGACCGTCATTGGGCAGCGGTCCAAGGCCAGCAAGATTTCCTCGTCGCGGTCGGTGAGATGCCGGGGAGTGGAAGATGTTGCCATGTGTGGCCGGCGAAAGTACCATTGGCCACGTACTGGTACAGTATCTTTCACTTGCATGAAACCAGAAACGTGTCGTTACGTCGATGTCGAGGTCCTCATGGCCCAGGTGACCCTGGAGCAGGCAGCGGCCTACTATGGCATCGCCTTGCCGGAAATGCAGAAAATCGGCAGCGAAGTACGGATGCGCTGTTTCCTGAATTGTGGGCGAAAAGAAGAGACCGGGCAACGGGCGTTGGCCGTCCAGGCAGAGCACCGGGCGAAGATCTGGCGGTGTTTCGAGGCCGGCTGCGGCCGAGGCGGAAATCTCGTATCGCTGTGCGACCTGATGAAGCCGGGCGAACACGCCGGAGGCAAGCCTCGCGGCGATCGGTTCAAAGCGATTTTGCGGGATCTCCAAGCAATGGCCGCCGGCACTGTTCGGTCGGAGACATCGCCCGCTGCTGAGGAACAAACGCCACCGTCGGCGCCGGAACAGAAGCGGCGTCCACGGAATGTGCCCTTGGCACAGTCGGATAATGAGCGTGCTCGGGGGCTCGTGAATCTGGATGAAAAGTTCATCGTCGATCCGGCGACGATGAGCCCGAAAGCCGCCTCGTACTTCCGCCACCGGCCGTACTTGACGCCCGAAGCGTGCCGGAAGTGGCGTATAGGCTATTTGCCGCGAGACACGGGCGGGGACCATACCGGCGGCACGATGCGCGGGAAGATCGTCTACCCGATGCTCTCGGACGAAGGCGAAGTGCTGACTTGGTTCGGCCGCGATCCTGAATACGAGGGGAAGTGTCACGAATGGATTGTCGGCGGAAAACAGGGCAAGGAGCCTGAGAAGTACCATTTTGTCAAGGGCTTTCAGCGGGGCCTGGAGCTTTTCGGTCAGCAGCGCTTACAGGATGACGACTTCCGTAAACTCGCCAAAGAAACCGGTTTGTTCGTCGTTTCAGGCCCCAACGACGTGATTGCCCTGGGAGCGATTGTCGCCCCGGCAGTTGGCCTGTGCGCGACGAGCATCACCGTCGAACAGGTCGCAAAGGTCGCCCGGCTGTCTTCGGAAATTGGCCGTGTTCCCGTCACGGTGATGCTCGACTGCACGGAGGCCGGAACACTGGCGGCGCGCGTCGTGCTCGTCGAACTCGCGCAAGCGTGTGCAGTACGCCTCGCATGGTCGGAGTCGATGCACGGCGGGGCATTCAAAGGTCGGGAAGTATCGTCACTCACGCCCGAGGACTTCGCGCGGCTTGGACTCAGATAGGCCGTGCGTCGTTCGCTTTGTGGCACCCTCGGACACGCGAAGGGGTGCTTTAGCCCGGCGGGGTCAATTCCTCGGCTGCCTTCTTGGCGGCCTTCCGAATGTACGCCCAGTATTCCTTCTCGGTCTTGAACCCATATTTCTCGGGCGTGATTTCGATCGGCGGATCTTCCACGCTGGCCTCGTTGGCTTTCTTCACTGTCTCGACCAAATGCCGCAGGGCGTTCTTCTTATCAGCCATCGTACTACTCCTTGGGAAAACGCTATTGGAAACTGTGGAACGATTACTTTTGTCGAACGTGCAGACAACCAGTATATCAGAGAATTCAACTCAGGGGAGATAGGAGAGATAATGTCCGGCCATTCGGCCGGCGGCGCACCCGCTCCGCGGCCAATCCCGGCGATGGCCGGGTGGTGTGCGGGACCGCACGAGCGGCTTGGAAGTCACCGAGGGAATCACAGAGGGACTCGCAACGATTCCTCGTAGGACTTCGCAGCCCGCGAGCCCCCCGCACACGCCCGGCCAAGATCGGCGAGGTACGAGTCGTCTGGCGGAAGTCGGGTGCGGGGGGCTCGCGGGCGATAGCTCCGCGAGTGCGGTCCCCTCGCAGAGGCGAGTATTGTCTGCCGCAAGCCGCCAAAGCGTCGGCTCCGCCCGCGCGCGGCTTTGCGGCAGACCTCGGATGTGTACGCGGGGGCAAACGCGGACTTGCACGCAATCACATTTTGAGGCATGGCGGCAATCGGAATCGGCGATACCGGGGATGCACATTCTCTTGCGATCGCTTCATTCCGGCGACTTCTCCGCCTGGCCTTGGGCAAGTTCCATAATGCAGTACCGCTCGAACATGCCTGGCAACCGGGCGACGTGCGGCCACTTCGCTCGCACTTTTTCTTCGGTCCGCTGGCGATCTTCGCCGGGCAGGGCTTCCCAGGCCGGTCGCCACTGTGCAACCAACCTCCGTTGCTCGTCCCGAGATCGTTCCGTCTGCTTCTGCTCGATCTGCTCCTGACGATGGCGGTCTTTCTCGCGCTGAAGTGCCTCCTGTTTTCGCTCGTGATTAGCGTTGACCTCGGGGAGGTAACGAGCAATCGCGCCGAACGTCTTGGCGTTGGGCCAGTCGTCCCTGAGTTGCTTCACGACCAGCGGCAAGAGGCCATGTAGTTTGGTGCGGCCATACCGCTCGATCAACTCCCTGGCAAGAACAAGTTCCTTGGGACTTGGCTTCACGAACGTGTCGCCTGACCAGAGCTGATAGAATTGTCGAACCAGTTGGTTTTCGACAGGGCGAGCGTTCCGCAATTCCCGCACTTGCACCGTGCCCAGCGATTCTTCGGCCGGCAGAACTGAGTCTTTGCCGCTTGGTCGCCGGCCGGAACGCAGTAGAGGTCCGCGCGAAAACTGGAGTTGGATCGTGCCCTTGGCATTCTCGTCCCAACTTGCGGCGGAAATGACGTTGGCATCTTGTAGAAGAAGGATGGCCGGATCAAGCTGTCGGCGGGCATCGGACAAATAGCGTTCGCTACGGACTGGCAACAGCTTGGCCAGGTTGGGGTAATTGACGCGGAAAACCGGCGCCCCGGAGTACAGATTCAAGAGGAGAATCTCATACAAGCGGCTCGCCGTAGGGCTGCGGGCCTCCAATGATTTCCACAGATCATAGTCGATGGGGGCCGAGTAGAGGGCATTGAGGTTCTCGATGTACCAGTCGGCGAACCAGACGGCGTTCGTGTCGGCAATGGTGCCGTCGTCGCGGGGCTCATTGGAGAAGGCGTAGTCGCTGTAGAGATGGTGGCCGCGCTCATGGAACGGCAAGGGCTGTCCCTCCGATCGGCTGAAAAACGCATATCGGCTGTGGATCACAATGCCGTGCGTGGAACGAATCGCCGTCTTGATCTCCTTGAGGGTCTTGTGGCCGCCGTAGGCGATACCCATCCGCCGGCATAGATCGCGCCATGTCCAGGTAATGGGGTTGGCAAGCGGAAAACCGCGTTCGGTAGCGATGCTCAACAGGGCGAAGTGGACTTTTCGGGAGAGTGGGCCGGGGTAGAACGAGTCCGTGTTGCGGCTGATGCGGAGGATGTATTCATGCACGCCGCCGTCTCGTCGGAGCCGGCCGCGGCACTCTATACCGTCGAGCGTGGAAAGACCTTTGGTGTGGAGCGCGAAAAGCGGCAACCGCAGCAGGTTGACTTCGGCCTTCAAGGACCGCGACGGGACTGCCCCACTGGTTAGCCCCAGCGAAGGGTCGTCGAGGGACTCCGCTGGTTCGTCGAGATTCGTTTGCACACACAGCATCGCCCTGCATGGTACGATGGCTCGCCAGGACAAGTCAAAAGCGGAAGTGTGTTAAAGGTCATAGAAGGGGGCGCACATTGCACCTTGCAAGTTGGCGTACTTTGTATTATCAAGAGGGGGATAATTTTGGGTCATGGGCTTGGCCCTTTGGAAAATTGCGTAATGGAGGAAGCCAGGGATGGCAACAATTGAACAATTTCAGGAGCGTTTGCGGTTGGCGGTCCGCGAGGCGTTGAAAAAATGTTTGGCCGAAGGATGCCTGCCGGAGGCCCAAGAGGGGGAGGCGCGGTTCACCACGATCGAGACTCTGGCCCTGGCCGCGGGCGATGCGGTCAGCTTGGAAGTGTTCGAGCAACAGTTGGCGGAAAGCGGCATGGGACCATCACACTGTCCGCACTGTGGCTTCGAGGGACAGTGCGTCAAAGAGCGCACGCGCACGGTGCAAACGCGACGCGGCTTGGACGTGCCGCTGAACGAGCACGAGTGTTATTGCCCCGGTTGTCGCCGGGCTTTTTTTCCCTCGGCGCAAAGCTCTCGGTCTGGACGTGGACTATGACTACAGTCCGACAGCCTTGAAGAAGGTCGTTTATAGCGGCACACAGGCACCGAGTTTTCCGCACGGTTCGCGTGATCTGAAGGAGCTCGCCGAATTGGACGTTTCTCCCGAGCGCGTACGTCGCGCGACGGAGCGGATCGGCGCCGAACGCGTGGCGGAGCGTGATGCTCAAGCCGCGGCTTACGGGGCCCTGCCGATCCCTGCACGACGAACGGTCCCCGCCGATCAACCGACGCCGGCGGTGGCCTGCGTGCAGATGGATGGCGGGCGGTTCCAATTCTTCGACCGAGTGGAACCTCAACGGAACGAAGACGACACATTTTGGCGCGAGATGAAAGTGGGCTGTTTATGGAGCATGACCAGCCGAGTTTCGGCGGGGGACCCCTGTCCGCAGTTGCCGGCGTCGTTTGTGGATCCCGAGCGGATACAGAGAATGGTGCGCGAAATCAAGGGATTTTCCGGGCCTGACGCTTCCGCGGACGACGAGGCGGATGAGCCGCGCATCGACGAACGCGCCGGGCGTCCACAGCCGTTGGCGCGCAGCGTCGTTGCCTCGCGTCACGGAGTGGAGCAGTTCGGCAAACTTCTGGTGAGCGAGGCGTATCAGCGACGTTTCACGGCCGCTCCACGCAAGGCTTTTGTCGCCGATGGCTCCGACAGCAATTGGGGAGTGTGGGGCCGGCACTTCTCCGACTACGTGCCGATCCTCGACTTCATTCACGCGCTAACGTATGTCTACGCCGCGGCGATGGCCGGACGTGCTTTGAAAGAGGGTTGGCGTGCGTATCGCCAATGGGCTCAATGGGTCTGGGGCGGGCAAGTCGGTCGCGTCATCGCCGCCCTCGAACTCCGACAACAAGAGTTGGGCGAACCGACCAAAGAAACTTCCAAGACGGCTCCCTCCGCGATCGTCGCTACGTCGTTGGGATACCTACGGAACCAGCGGTCGCGAATGGATTATCCCGAATACCGCAAGCAAGGCTTGCCGATAACGAGCACTTACGTGGAATCGACGGTCAAACAAATCAACCGGAGGATGAAGGGTACGGAGAAATTCTGGTCGCAGGGCGTCGAGCCCATGCTGACCCTCGTCGCCGACCACCTCAGCGATACCCCAACGCTCAGCCGCTTCTGGCGAAATCGCCCCAACCGCCTTACCGGCTCCCGTTGTCACCAAACCGCCACCGCCTAAAAATAACAGAGTGCATGGTGCGCCCCATAGAAGGTTATAAAGGTTGTCAACGAAAAAAGCGGCGGTTTCACGGCTTCGGCAAGCCAAAGTGCCTCGAAAAGTCTCGGTTCCAACCTCCCACTTTCTCGGTTTCAACCTCCCACTTTCTCGGTTTCAACCTCCCGGTTTCTCGGGTTCATCCTCCCACTGCCTCGTTTCCAACCTCCCACGATCCATCTGGCTGCCTTGCCGTCTTCGTGCCGAGAGTTTTCCCCGGGAAAAATCTGCCCGGCGCAGGTGGATTTCCGCTCGGAGCAGGGCTGAACGGGTCGTGCCTATTTCTCCGGAAACTCCGCCCCGCTGATTTCGCGGCGGGCCTCGCGGAGCATTGCCAGGAGGGTCTCGTCGTTGAAATGCGGGTCGGCCGGCGTGAGTTGCACCATGCCGAACTTGGTGGCAATGCGGACGTGTCTGCGCGGGCGTCCGACTGACCGGACCTCCTCGTGGCGGGCAGGCTCCAGGCCGGCGCGCACCAGTCGCTCGGTCTCCGCGGCGGTTAGCTGCTCGCGCTCGATGCGGGCAGCCAATCGCTTCTGGTCCCTGGGGGCCAATTGCGAGAGCGTGTAGAGGTGGCGCTTCGTGAGCGAGGCATTACCTATCTCACGAACCCGCTCCTGGACCTCCGGCACCACCTTTTCGACCAAGGCGATGAGTTTTCCGACTTCGCCGATCGACTTGCCGGTGAGCCGGGCGATCTCGGCCAGCGTCATGTTGAATTCACTCCTGAGGCGGACCAGGGCGTCGGCCGTTTCGTAGGGCCGAAGGTCGGCACGTTGCCAGTTGTGGACGATCTGGTCGATGAGCGTCTCGCGGGAGTCCGCCTCCTTCAAGAGACAGGGGACCTCCGTAAACTGCGCGATGCCGGCAGCCCGGTAACGACGCTCGCCATCGATGATGCGATATTTGCGATCCTCGGGCTCCCAACGCACGGTGAGCGGCTGTTCGATGCCGCGCGCCTGGATCGAAGCGGCCAGTTCCTCCAAGGCGTCCTGGTCGAAGAAACGACGGGGCTGATTGGGGTCGGGCTCGATCAGGGCAAGTTCGATGCGGTAGGTGTTCCGTAGCGGCACGCGGCCGTCTTGACGGGCGGGGATCACCGCGTTGTTATCGCCCAACGGCACCTGGGGCTGGAGCCGGAGTGCGGCCTGCGCGGCTACTGCCGCGGCCTCCACGGAGTTTTTCCGCAATACGGGACTCGATTTCGTCGAAAAAGTGACGGGCGATATCTGCTCCATGGGAACGGGGGGAATGAAGCGTAATGGGAATGCCTTCATCGACAGATCGCTCGAACTGAGCGAGATCCGGAATGGCGGTTGCAAAAACCTCGTTGCCGAAAGCCTGTCGGATTTGGGCCATGTAGGTCAGTTGAAAGGCACGGGTACGCTTGAATTTGGAGACGACGTAGCCCAACAAATGGATACGCGGATTATCGTGCCGCTGGACCCGCTGGACGATGGCCCGCACGCTGGCCGTGCCGCGGGCTCCCCAATCGGCCGCTTCCAAGGGGATGACCACGAAATCCGAGGCGCAGAGGGCCGCGTAGCTGGCCAGCGACATCCGCGGCGGACAGTCCAAGAGGATATAGTCGTATTCCGGCAGAAGCTCGCTCACGGCGTCAGCGAAGGCGGCATGGAGCCGCAGGCTTTCCCATTGGCTGGGCTGCGAAAGATCCAGGCGGGCAAAATGACCCGTCACCGGGATAATGTCGATATTCGGATGTGCCGTTTGTCGGACCAGATCGCGGGGCTCGGCATCGTCACTTGGCTCGAAAATCCGTTCGACGCCGGTCGGTTCGCTATGGTCCGGAAGAAAGCTCTGGGTGATATTGGCCTGTTGATCGAGATCCACGATCAGGCAACGCCGGCCACGCTCCTGGCAGACGGAGGCGATGAGCCAGCAGAGATGCGTTTTGCCGACACCGCCCTTCAAGTTGAGCGACGTAATCACGCGGGCGCAGCGGTCGGATGGAGCGGACATGGGCAGGATGATACCATCACGGCCTCGCAAAAGTCGAAGGTTTGTTCCCCTGCGTATGAAAAAGCCCCCGCTTCAAAGCAGGGGCATGTCCGAATCTCAGAAATACCCGGGATCATCGACGGTATCACCGTAATGGGCCAGCAGGAAATCCCTTGCTTCGGAAATCATCTGCCGGACGGTTCGATGTCGGCAGTCGATCGTGCCGTCCGTTTCGCCGCAGGGGCACGGCATCCATCCGAACGTCGCGGCCAGACTGGGGAAATCCCAATCTAACCAGACAAGCCGCGTACGGCGTCTGCCGGCAACGAGAAGGAATGTGCCGAAGTCGGCCTCTTGGAGAGTTATCGTCACTGTACCCTCCCGCTCATCTGGTGCTGGTTGCGGTCCTGAAACGGGCCGTGGAAGGCGAAGCGGCGGATGGGCTTGTAGAGCCGCTTCATGCGTTCCACCTCGTCGTCAGTGTCGTCGGATTCAACGCCGATTGCGGCGCGGTCCGTGACCCAGACCTCGCGGCAGCCGGAATCCAGAAGCGCAAAGACAGCTAGGGGAACGATCATTTCTTGCGTGAGCATGATCGACGCTACGTGGGGGTCTTCATCCGACCCGCAGTTCCAGTTTTCGGACTGGATTTGGACACTCAGGCATCGTTCCACGACGCGTTTGCCTCCTTGCGTCAGATCGCAGAGGAGCCGGTACATGAGGCTGCACGCCTCGCCTGTGAGCAGATCAATGCCAAACTCGCGCAGGCCATCCCAATGGGAAACGGTCTTCATGGTTCTACCTCCGATGGTTAAAGGAACAGAGACTCAGACAGCGGAGAACCATGCCACGGATAGCCTGACTGCGCAAGTCATCCTGCATGTGGGCGTGGCGGAATTGGCTTTGACCACCGATGCGAAGGCTGGGCAGCCCATCTGCGGTCCTTTGTGTGTTTCTCCTTTCGACGGGGTAATTCTTTCGAAGCTCGCATCCGTCTTAGCCGTTCCGATCGCAGTTGGCGATCCAATCGCTAACATAACATTCCAGGGCTTCACGACTTACGTCCGAAGTCATGCTTTTCTTGACTGAAATGAGACTGGATCGCCTTTTCGCGCGACTCTATGGGTAGCGGCTGAGGTCAACGAGGCAAGCAACGGGCTTGGCCGAGATCAGCCGACCGCCACAAGGCAAGGGACGTTGTTGTCCGGGTCGGCCTGGTTTGTGCGGACGTGATACTTTTGGTATCGGGGGTCAATCGCGCTATGCAAAACATCCTTCTCGGACACGATCGCAAGGGCGGCCAGCCGGTTTACATGCCGGTCAAGGCATTCCAGACTCACCTGCACTTGATCGGAGGCACGGGCAAGGGCAAGACCACCGCCTTGCATACGATGCTTCAGCCGCTCATGCTGGATTCCTTCGACGAGGGGTGCTTCTTCATTTTCGATCGGCTGGGCAACTTCTCGCAAGAATTGCTCATGTGGATGGCGTCGGAGTTCTGCACGGAAGATGTTCGTAGCCGTCTTCTTTACATCGAGCCGGCGCGTGAGGACGTGGTGCTGGGGTTCAACCCGCTCCTGTACAAGACGGATGGCGAAGGATTCTACAAAGTTTCTCGCGCGACCGATATCGTGCTACGCGCCTGGGAATCCGTGAACATCGAGGCCATGCCGCGGCTTGCAAGATGGACTTTCAACGCGTTCTATGCCGCGGCACAACTGGGGCTCACCATTGCCGACTGCGTGCATTTTCTCATGCCAGGCAGCCCTTACCATGCCCAGTTGCTGCAGGTGCTTCCCGAGCGACTTCGATACGAATGGGAGGAATTGGTGCAAGCGCGTTCGGGAGAGGCAATGCGAATTCTGGAATCGTCCCGCAACCGGCTCAAGCCGTATTTCGAGAGCGACGTTCTCCGCCGGATGTTCGGTGCGACCAAGAGCCGTCTCGATGTCGAGCGGTTCATGCGGGAGAAGAGGATCGTCATACTGAACCTCGCCCCCGGCAATCGGCTATCCACGCAACTGAGCGACGCCATTGGGGCGCTCATTCTCAACGAGGTGGTGGCCACCGCACGGTCGCTTCCCCGCGACATTCGTTATCCGACCTATCTTGTACTCGACGAGTTCCAGAACTTCGTTGGGCCGGACATCGAAGGGGCGTTGCCCGAAGTCCGGCAACTGGGGCTTCGGCTCCTGCTCTCCCACCAAAGTTTCTCCCAGTTGAAACGGGGCGATTACGATCTGACGGCCATGATCTTCCAAGCACAGTCGCGGATGATCTTCGGCGTGCAAGGCGAGGACGCGGAGCTTCTGGCCCAAGAACTGGCGTCGATCACCTTTGATCCCAAGCGGATCAAGGAGGAACTGTACTCCCGGCGCCAACTGGTTACGGGCCACGGGATCATGGAGCTTTCATCGTGGTCGGACGCCGAGGCGAGAGCCCAGCAGTGGCATCAGGATTACGGACAGAGTTGGTCCAGAAGGGACAGCGTCGCTCGGCGCTACGATGCATTCGATCAGGGGACTTACAGCGAAGGCAGCGACCGAGGCAATAGCCGGCGGGAGGGCGAAGGGGGAAGCACAAGCAGCACCAGGACTCATGGCGGACACCAGACGCTTGTCCCAAAGTACGAACAGTTCCTGGAACTCATGAATCGCACCTACTACAGTTTTGATGAGCAGCGGAACTTGTGGGCGCAAACCATACGCAACTCGCCAACGGGCGTCGCCTATCTGCGTTTGGTGGACGACCCGCACTTGTACGAAATCAATGTGAGGCGATCGACGCCCGGTCACCTCGGTTGGGACATGGAAACTCTCGTGCGAGAGTTTCCGGAAGCATTGGAAGAGACCGATCGACTTGTCGAGCAAAACTTTCAAGCCGATTTGTTCGTCGCACCGGAGGTCATCGATCAAGAGACCCACGATCGATTGCACGTTTTGCTCCAACCAAAGCTGACCGTTCAAAGCACACCGGTCGAGTCTTTGCCGGTCGTGCCGGAGAAAGAAGGAGAACCCGTTCGCAAAGTCGATCCGTTTTGCTGATGTTCGCGCTCAATCTCATCTGCGAGATCGCGGGGCGACATGCCGCCGGCCGCTTTGAGTCGTTCCAGGCCCAAGCGGAACTCATCGCGATGGACTGGCCAAACGCCGATCAGATTCCGGTAACGGTTTGCCATCTGTTTTCGGATCGCCGTACAGTCTTCTTCTTCGGCAAGAAGTGCCAGATCCTCGAAGAGGTCCATTTCCGCAAGTCGTTGCTCCGCTTGGAGTTGCTCCTCCCACTCCTCTGCCGACAAACCAGGAAAGTTCTCGCCCATACAAGAAAATCATGCCATGCCTCTTGACAGGGCGCAAGCAAAACAGATAATGATAATATCCGTTCCCAAGTGGGTCCGGCCTCCGGCGACGGCCGTTGCAGACGACGCCTCTGGCGTTGCAGCACGGTTGCCTGGTTGTAGCGACATCCCGTCTTCGGGAGAATTCATGCCGAGAACCCTGGTCTTTCAGGGTGCCTCGGCATCGTTTTTTTCGGAGATGCGAAGATGATCACCGACCGGGACATTCTCATACTCGTTGCGCTGGTCCGCTACTACGTGCTCAATCGAGAGCAGATTCAGCGGCTGGTATTCCCCAATGATCCAAACGGGCGAATCACGCGCCGACGGCTGCAAATCCTGGTTGACGCGCATCTCATCAATCGCCAAAACATCCTCTTCTGCCATCCATCGGCCACGCCGGCGCCCGTCTATTTTCCCGCCCGCAAAGGCTGTGAACTGCTCGCTGAGCACTTCGAAGACCCGCACTATCTGGTAACGCCGACCGCGCCGCCAATTCCGCATCACACGTTCCATTGGCTGGCCGTGTCGGATTCGCACATCGCGTTGGACGAAGCGATCCAAAAACAAGAGGAAGTGCGGCTCGACGGCTGGATCAACGAATGGGACGTGGTGAATAAAGACGAATCCCGGCCGGAGAAGCGTTTTCAATTGTACACGCTTTTGCAGGATCGTCCCCGGCTGGTCTGCGTTCCCGATGGCGCGTTCCTGCTGTGGTTCAAGGATATCAGCAAGGTCTTCTACCTGGAGCAGGATCGGGCCACGTCGGGGGCGTTACAGATCGCCAGCAGCAAGACAGCCGGCTACGCGGCGATGGCAGAAAAGCAGTTGCACCGCCGCCATTTTCCCAAGGCGACCGTCGATCAATTCACGGTGCTCATGGTTGCGCCAAGCCCCAAGCGCCGCGACAGCCTCCGGTTTGCTATTCGCGGAAAACCGGGCGCAAACCTGTGGCGTTTTGCGGCCTGCCAGGACTTCGTGCCGACGAAGCTTCTTTGCGACCCGATCTACTATACCTGCGACGGCGACGAGCCGAAGCCGCTTCTGAGGAGGGACTGAGGTGTACCGTCGCATGTACCAAAGCCTATACCATTGCTCATCCGGGCCGGTACGTCCGGACTCGACTGCGGTTGTTGCCGTAAGTCCTTTGAGAATGCCGGCTTACGGGGTGCCAGGGGCTCGCTCACTACGTTTCGCGACCCCTGGCCCCTGGCCTGTCCCGTGCCTTTCCGCTCCTTCGTCGCGGGGCACGGACGCTCGCTGGCGCTCGCTACAGGCCAGGGGCCAGGGCTGCGCCCCGGCACCCCGGCTCGCTGCGCTCGCCCGACGCTGGCGCGTCGTTAAGCCGGCATTATTTCCGTTGGCCATTCCATCGCCGCGTGCCATTCAGGGTGGCGTACGCGGTGGTGTTCTGGTGCGCTTTGCGCATTTACTTCTGTTCCCTCTGCCCATCATGGACGACAAGCAGGAAACCATCGGCCTCACCGAGTTGCTCGAAGAAGTCAATCGCGACCTCGACGAGCTACGAAAGAAGCACTCCAGTGACTATAACATCAGGAACATTACGATGTGGTGGGATCTGGAGCGGGAACGATTGGCGGCGAGGCATAGCCCGGGAAGCGTAGTGAGGAAAGTACGCCATGCCCAGGCTATAAGAAGAATGATGACGTGGTTCTTTGTCGGCTGGCTAACGATGTTGGTCGTTCAAACAACCATGCGATTTTTGATTGGATAGAAGAGATCTTCCGGGCCGTTGCCCTGACGACGGCCTGTTTTTTGACTACCGAGCGAGCCAGACAACTTTACTCTGGGCCGCGATTGCTTTCCCATTATCCTGCGAGGAGAGAATCATGGCTCAGAATAGCCAGAACAAGCCAGTGAAGACGTTTCGCTTTCGGGGAATTTCGGCCAGCGTGTTTGAGAACACGACGTACGCGGACAATCAGCCCGTGCGGTTTTACAAGGTGAGCTTGCAACGTGCCTTTAAGCGAGACGGAAAGTTCGAACACAACAGCAGTTTCGGCCGGGACGACATTCCCGTGGCGAAGCACGTGCTGGACCTGGCGTGGCAGTTCATTCTGGAAACGGAAGCTGCCGCGACGCCAGAGACAAATCAAGAGTAGATCGAAGCAGCCACACCACGGGCTGCTCTCTTCCAGGGAGAGGGCGGCCCGGTGTGGGTTTGGAATGCTTTCCGTCTTACCTTACGGGACGGCGGATGGCAACTGTTTTACTTGTTTCCCCTTTTTGCGTATGGATGCCAAGAAGAACAAGGGGGCCGAGGCCCAGAAGGCTCCGGCCCCGCAGATGACCGAAGGATCGAAAGCTTTGAAGGTTTTCCGGATCGACGACGTGTCGTCCAGTGTATTCGCCCGCGATCGACAGATCAGGGGCGAGTCCCGCACTTTCTACAGCGTGACGTTCTCACGCTCGTACAAAGATTCGTCGGGGCAATGGCGCTACACGAAATGGTTCGATTTGGACGACCTCGGAAGAGTGGTGACGGTGGCCCAGCAGGCCAGCGATTACATCCACGGTCTGCTGGAGCATGTCGCCCAGCAGTGAGTAAAGGGGGCAACCCTGGACGCCTCCACTTCCAGGTGGCTTCGTAGCGTCGCATAGCGGCCAGCGGAGTTGCCGGAGGGCCTTTTCTTACGTACGGAGCGCCTGGTCTCTCCAGGCGCTCCGCTTCCGTGCAGGCTCCGCACGTTGGCACGTCCCGCTTGCGGAGCAAATCAAGGTCGTGCTGCGCCTCCACCTTGATTTGCCGCGGGCCGTGCGGACTCCGGCTTCGCCTGCACGTCAGGCGGTTTTATTTCATTCCTACTTATTCCATGTTTTACTCACCTTCCATTTCGGCAATCGCGGTGCTGCCGACAGCGCCCAGGAACGGGAGCCCCGTTCCCTGGCTGACGAGCCTGTACCACAAGGCATACGCCGGGCCGTACGGCAAGCGATCCTATCCCGGCAACTGCTCGGGCGAAATCATCAAGGATCTGCTGAAGTACTTCGGGCCGCGGCGCGTACTCGATCCGATGACCGGTTCGGGAACCTGCGCCGATGTTTGCCGGGAACTCGATATCGAGTGCCGGTCCAGCGACCTGTTCGACGCCTGGCTTAAGGGCGCCGATGCCTGCGATCCGGCAAGCTACCGGAACATTGGCAGCTTCGATTTCGTCTGGCTGCATCCGCCCTATTGGCGGCAGAAGAAATACAGCGACAATCCGCGGGATCTTTCGACGTGCCCGACACTGGCCGATTTCCTGGCCCGCTACCAATTGCTGCTTGAGAACTGTGCCTCGGTGCTGGAACCGGGCGGCAGAATGGCGGTCCTGATGGGCGATTACGCCGACTGGAAAGCGGGATTTGTGCCGCTGGTCTATCACACCCAGAGAATCTGTTTCGAGTTGGGCCTGAAGCAGCACGACACGCAGATTATCCGCTTTTCGCATGGCGCGAGCAGTTCCAAGAAAACGTACCGCAGCAGCTTCATTCCCGGGCTGCATGACGTATGCACCGTCGTGGAGAAATCGCGATGAGTTCTATTCTTCTTCCCATTTTGGAAATGCACTTCTGCACCTATGTCATCATCGGCGCGAAAGGAAACATCGAAACGCAAGTAGCAACAGCGCTGGCACCGTTCGACGAATCACTTGAAGTCGCTCGCTACAAAGTCTACTTGGAGGAAGCAGAGATCAAGCGAATGGCCGGTCATTACGGCCTTGAGATGAGCGATTCGCCGGCTTTGATCGAAAAGATGCCGGATTGGAGAGGAACGCAAGGCGGACTCGACGAAATCGGGCTGTTTTCGTGGGCGACGGCGAATCCAGAGGGGCGGTGGGATTGGTATGAGATCGGCGGGCGGTGGAGCGGCCCGTTCGGCGGCCGGAACGTCGTCAAAGCGAAGACGCTCTTCGATATGCCCGACTTGAAGAACCACTTTCCACACTGCATCGTCGCGCCCGCAGGGCAGTGGCATGAAGTCGAGACACTCATCCACGGGGGCTTTTGCACGTTCGGCTCGGTTCGGAAGAGCGACGGTCAGTGGTTAATCGAGGTGAAGCAAGTTCTCGCACGTTTCCCGGATCACCGCGTCGTGTGCGTGGACATTCACCGCTAAGAGCGGCAATGGCAGACTTTTATTCATTTCCAATCATCCCTATGAGCAAAGGAAAACCACTTGGAACCTGCACAACCTGCGGAAGCGAAATCGTCGAGACGGTCAACGACGGCGTGTTCAGAAACGGCGAGTGCGATGCGTGCGAGCGTCTGCGGTACGAATCGCAACCGGCGCTGCTGGAAGCCTGTTATGCCGCAATGGAGCTTCGATGCCCGGATCGCGATGGCCATGAGTGCTACACTCGCACCGTGATTCAGGATGCCGTCGCCAAGGCGGAGGGCAGAACCTAAACGCCCGGGGGCCACGGCCCCCTAGCGCCTATGTTCTCTCCTGAAATACCTTCGGACATCGTCGCATCGGCCCTGCGGGTCGCGGGGCTCGGACTACGGATTCATCCGTTGCGCCGAAAGCACGCGATCTTGGATGACTGGCCCGCTGTTGCCAGCGCGGATGGCAATGCGATCCGGGAGTGGCTCGCCAATGGCGAACACAACTACGGAATCGTGTGTGACCTGGTGGCCGTGATCGATACCGACTCGGCGGAACTGACGGCATGGTGGGAAGAAAACATGCCCCAGACGCCCTGGCACGTCCGCACACCACGGGGAGGGAGGCATTTTTACTACCGGTCAGTGCCCGGCCTGCGCAATGCAGTCAAGGCGCATCGCGGCTGGGACGTACGAGCCGGCGGACGCGGGTACGTCGTCGGGGCGGGCTCGATCGTGGACGGACGGGAATATGAGCTTCTCGGGGAAGAAACGCTAAATCTCCCGCCGTTTGATTCGGCCTGGCTGCCGGCCGAGACGATCGACATGGCAGCATTGCCGGCGGTGGCACGGCCCGCACCGGGGACGATTCGGAATCTGCGGTCGTACATCCGGAGAATCGTTTCGGTACAAGGTCAGCGGGGCAGCGATGCGTGTTTCCGCGTGGCGTGTGTTCTGCGAGACGAGGGAAAGACGCCCGCAGAGGCCCTGGAGTACATGCTGGAATGGAACAAGGAGTGCGCGATTCCGCCGTGGACGGTGACGGAGCTGATCCACAAGATTCGCGATTCGTACGCCAAGTTGGCGAAAGGATGTTGACGCATGATTCGCAGAAGAACTTGCAAGGATGACGTGATTCGGGGCCAGCAGGAGGAGATCAGGGCCCAAAACCTTCTCATCGAGTGGTTGCTCCGACTCGTGGAGAAGGAATGCAACGTAGCAGGAGCGATTGATGTTCAAACCCCATCGGAGGAATGCAGATGATCACGATTCTCGGAAAAACGGACAAGCCGTGCTTTCAGTGCGGCGCTAAGGAGCACGTCGTGAAGGTTCGCTTCAAGGACGGCAGCTTCAGCGGAAACCTGTGCGTGAAGGACCTCTTCTCGCGCATCCCCGCCGAGTCGAAACCCGACAAACCCGCGCAGGAAAAGGCGGCGTAGTCTGCCTATCAGGAGGATTGCAAGGGGCACGGATGCCCTTCTCTCCAAGGTGCCATCATGCAAGAAATCATCGAACGCCTCGACCGTATTGAGACTGCCCTCGCCTCACTCCTTCACCAGCGGACGGTGAAAGACTGGTACACAACTGAAGAATTTGCCCAACTCGTCGGCAAGGCTGAGTTCACCTGTCGCGAATGGTGTCGCCATGGTCGCATCCATGCCGAGAAGCGCATGAGCGGACGCGGGAAGTTCTGTTCGTGGGCGATCTCCCACGACGAACTCTTGCGGTATCAGCGGGAAGGACTACTCCCCGAACACGGAGACGATCGCCGCCTGTTGCGTTGAACGGCCAGCCGTGCGTTACCGACCCTGATCATCGGGTTCGACAAACCGATGCGTAAGGACCTAACCGAATACGGTCTTGATTGCCTCCTGTTGTGAGGATGGCCAGAGGTGGGCATAGCGACGGGACATTTCGGGCGACATGTGGCCGCACCATTCCTGGAGCATTCGTTGATCTACGCCCCGGGAAGCGCAAGCACTCACGAAACTATGCCGGAGCGTGTGCCAGCCCCGAATGACCGACCATTTCGATGTTCGCAGTGCCCTCTGAAAGTAATTGTGAGCTTCCCGTGGTGTGATGGCTTTCCCGTCCATCTTGCAGAAAAACGTCTTTCCATTTGCCCGGTCTTTCATCCATTGAACCAGGCTCTCGCGTAGAGCAGGACTGATTGGTACACGGCGGGTCGTGGTCTTGGTCTTGTCCCGCTTCTTTTCCCGCAGAGTGATGAAGCCGTTCTGCAGATCGATGTCGGAGGGCAACGCCCTGACGATCTCGGATCGGCGAGCGCCGGTGTAGGCGGCGAATACGAACATGGGTAGAACCCACGGGCTGACCGGGCGGCTCTTGATGTATTCCAATAGCTCGGCAATCTCGGCAGGACGGAGGTAAAGGCAGTCCCAAACCTTCTCTGGGTCGTCACCGGTCGCAATCCTTCTCTCGGCCTCGTCCCAGGTCATGAACGGGAGACCTTCTTCTATCTTGGCGAAGTCGAGGCCGCCGCCGGGGAATTCTTCTTTCAAGCCAAGCTGCCGCCTGGCCCAGTTCCAAGCAGTGCGTAGGCTGATGATCTCCTTCTTGATCGTCGCCGGGGAAGGATGGCGTTTCGGCCTGTCGGGTTCGGCCTTTACTGGACGGGGTTTCTTGAACGCCCGTTTGTACTGCTTCGGCTTCCGGGCCTTCCGGTAGACGTTCGGATCGATCCATTCGTTTGAGCGAGTATCTACGTATTTCTGGAGGTCGGGCCGGGTTATCTGAGCGACGATCACCCTACCCAGAATCCTTTCGAGATGGCAGAAGTGCAGCCGGATGCCGTCGAGGGTGGTCTGCTCCAGCTTCTTCACCTGAGAAGTGAAGTATGCTTCCCGGAGTTCGGAGAGCGTCAGCCGATGATGATCCGCTGCCTTGGTCGGGGGATTCCCCTTGTGGTACATGAAGTCTTCGATGCTGCATCCCATAGGGACGCTGACGAGATTCCGGGCTAGCAGCCGTTGCAATTCCTCCGTCGAGGCACTATAAATTACTGCATCGGAGTGCGAAACCTCTCCGATGGTGAAGTATCGTTTCTTTCCCTGATACCGGAAGATGACACGCCAACTACCGTTTCTGTTTTCGATGGATGCCATTGGGGACAATTTGGGGACAACATTGGTCAAGGTGAATGAAGTGCCACGCCAATGTATTATAACGCAAGATTGCCGTAAGTGTAGCGTGAGTCATGGATTGCAACGCGAGACCAATGTGGGTGAAACGTGTTGAAAGATGGAAGCCATCGGACTGTCGATCCGGTGGTTGCGGGTTCGATTCCCGTCGCCCTCGCTGAAGAACAAGGCCGCAAGTCCAATGATGAAAAGGACTTGTGGCCTTTGTCGTTTCTTGTTTGCGGAATCCACTTTGCCCCGCTAAATCGCTTTTCACAAAATTTCACAAACTGAGCCCCTGTTGGGCGATAACCGTTAGGGCTTCGCCTGCGTTGCTAACCGGGCCGATAGCTCTGCCACACGCTTCCAGTCCCCGGTGGCCACGGCGGCTAGCACCTGCTCCTCCAACTGGCTCTCCTCCTCGACGTAGCCGTACCGGCGGGCGACCTCGGGTTGCAGGCTGAGAAGGATGCGGCGATAAGTACGGTTGCTCATAGCTCGAAGTTTGCGGTCCGACAGCGTGGTGTAGCTGGTCATCATCACTCTCTCCCCCACTCGGGCATCGGCGGCGACCTGTCGGTTTACGTCCTCGCCTTCGAGAGCGTGCTGGAGGGCAGTCTTGCGGAAGTGGTGTAGGTAAGCACGTCCCTTCGGATGGGTGGCCGACCAGTCTTGTATCTGCTCGTAGAGCCACCGCCCAAAATTTTTGGGGTCGTACTCCGACCTGATTTTGCGGAGGCAGCCTGGGTTATCGGCATGGCAGAGCCGGATTTGATCTGTGTAGGCGGCAAAGACGAAATTGCTTTCTGTTCGCAAGGCGACCAGATCTCGGTACACGGCTGTAGGCAGCCGAAACCACCTTTCCACGCCCCACTTGCCGACCACCTGGAAGTGGATTTCAACGGGCCGGTCTTTGTCTCCGATAATCCGAGCGGCATCCCAGGTCAGGCCAGCAACCTCCGACTTTCGGCAGCACGACCAGAGGAAGACTTTTGCCGCCGCCGCAGCGGCCGGGACTGAAGCCCAGTCAGTTTCGAGGTAATCCACCAATGAGAGAAGCTCCCCGGCGTCGAATTGGCGGATCGGGCGGGGTTTGCCCTCAATCCAAGTGAATTGAGTCCAAGGGTTCGCCGTCAACAACTTGCTTTCGTCAACCACACCCCGGACACACTTCTTGCCCGCGTTCCGACAGGCTCGCTCGAAAGCTGCCTGGAGTGAACGTGACCATTTAACTACCGTGTTTGGCGAGAGACTCTGTTGAGTCTCCTTGCTTTTCGGATACAGGCTTCGCCAGTTCTTCGGTTTCTCCAAAGCGATCCGCTGGAAACTTGCACAGTCGTCGGGGGTGGCAGCTGCAATGGGTTCCAGTCCCGTGATCAGCTTGAACGCACTGATGGCGTCAAGTGTTTCCGCCAGGCTCTTGGCGGCACGCTCCTGTGCCGCTGGTTCCGTTTTGCGGGCAAAATGCAAACGCTGGATTCTCTCAAACTCATGATCGGAGACCATGGTGTCCGATAGGCAGGGCCGCCTTCCTTGATTCCTTACCATGCTCTCGGCAACGACGATTGCATCTTCCAACTTGTAGCAACCGGTACTCTTGCTGGCGACCAAGCCGTTCCAATAGACATACCATGACCGTCTTGCTCGGGTGGGCGGGTGCAAAATGGCAACCACCGGCGTTCCATCCAAGACTACGGTGATCTTCGTAAGTGTTTGTTTCGGCTTTCTTGGCATTGCTGAGACTCTTCGAGCCAACCAACTTGTGCGTCGATGCCCGATTCTATTTGGCAGTCAAACAGATTATCTGGCAGTAATCTCTACCGTTTGTTGACCCATTCTTCGAGCTGCCGCCGGTAGAACTTCCAGGGCTTGCCGTTGCCGCTGCCGGGCACGATGCAGCTCTTAGGGATCTGGCCATTGCGGGCCATTTCGCCTGCCCAGACGACGGAGCAACCAAGTTGTTTGGCCAGGAAGGGTGTGCCGACGATGTCGCCGGGAGCGGGGGCAACATGGTTGGCGATGCGGTGCATCTCCAAAGTTGCCTCGTCGATTGCCACCGCAATCCGTTCAAGCACAGAAAGGGTTCGAGGCCCAAATTCGAGCGTATGGACCGCGTCCCCACGTTCGGCAGGCCGACTAGAACTAACCTGCTCGGGCTGGCTGACACTAATCAGAGGCACGTGCTGGTGAGGCACTAGCTGCCGTCCTGGCGGCTGGAGAATGCCAACATCGGCGATGCTGGCGGCCAGTGCTGTAACCCCAGTCTCATCGACCCGGCGGCATCCATCAGGAGTGGTAATTTCTTCCGGCGGGACCGGCGTGTATGCCGCGTCGCTCGAACAAGAACCTCGGGTCATGGATCGGCGTTCCGTCAGTTCGGTGTGGCCGTCCGTGACCGTGGGGCCCGACTGCCTGCCGGGAATGTTAGAGTCGCTATAGTTCGCTATTACCTGGTTGGTCTGATACCGTGAGTCATAGACGAGCCAGGGGGCGATTGGGGTGTCGCCGCGTTGGATTACCGGTCGTCGCCTTCAATCTCCCCAACAGCGGCGTCCTGCCGCACGATGGCCTGTGCCCACCTCTTTTGGAGCTGGCGATCCACCAAGCTGCGACTGTACTTGCGGTGGCCGCAGGTCGGCACTCCATGTTCATACTGCCGAAGCTTTCCTTGCTTGGCCCACGTTGACGCAGTCCGCTGCGACACGGAGAGCATCCGAGCCAGCTCCTGCTGGGAGATCCAGTCGTCCTGGGGGATGGGAGGCGATTCAGGCAGCTTCGACATCTTGATTCTGCTCCGCTTGACGGCCTTCTGCCGGGATGTACAATCAGGTGCAGAAAGTTGCATTCATGATAGTGAAACGTCCTGAAACCGTCAAGAGAGGAAGTGCCATGGCCAAGACTGGCAAGCAGACGCACGGTGAATCCGTGCCGGGTATCAGAGACCGGGTTCGCTGGCTCCTGCGGAACTATTGGAATACAAACGCTTCCGCGATGGCCAGGGACCTGGGCTGTTCGCACACTACGGTCTACAAGATCGTCCACCGTGGTTGGGAGCCGGGGCCCCGGATTCTCGCCGCGTTGAAAGCCCACCCCCGCCTGAACCCTACATGGATTCTCACGGGCGAAGGTGAGCCCTTGGTCCCCGAGAAATCAACGGGCCACAAGTTCCTGCCGATTGCAGAGCAGTTGTTGCCTGGTTCGCCGGTAGACCACGCCAACCTCTTGACCCCCGGCTACTTCCCCGTGGCTGAACCGCACTATCGGCCGACACGTTACTGGTATCGCGTGGGCGGTGGAGCCGCGATCCTGGACTCAAATGAGCCAGTGGTGGCTGGTGACCTCCTGCTGATGGAGACGAATCCAGTCTATCGGGTTCGTGAGAAGGAGGTGGATGATCATCTCTGTGCCATACATATCCACGAGGACAAGACCGACGCGGTCGTGCTCGGGCAGGTCGAATATCACAACACTGAAGAGGAACAGCTACTCGTAGCCGACGTCTTCGCCCCGCTGCGAAAGCGAGCCGCAACATTTCACCGGACGCCAGGCCATCCCAAAGTGATCAGCCTCGGCGACGTCGTAGCCGTGTGCGTGCTCTTGGTTCGTCAGTAGAACCGGGTCACCAACGGCGTGTACGACGGACAGCACCAACCCATTGCCGGTCACCATCGTGGTGGCCGTAGTTAATCTCTTTCCTTACTTTTTGGAGTATCGAGTATGGCGGACGATCTACTTCTTGGCAGTGATGTTGTCGTCGATGAACCCTACGACGATTACAACGCGGGCCGTTTCCACATCCGGCTGGTTCCCCAGCCCAACGCCACCCCGACCGAGTTGATGCAGCTTGGCGTGGCGATCCAGAGGTTTCGACATTGGGCGGGGCGGCAAACGGGACGTCGGAAGTTTCCCTTTTTCCGGTCAGTACAGCAGTCGCCCAGACCCGCGACTGTTCCGCACCCCGATACAGACCGTGGCTGGCGTCCCAGGCCGTTGCCCCCGACGTTCTTACGCGAGCTGTTAGCGGGGCGGCAGCCGTCCCGTCCGATAGACCTGGGCTTTACCCTGCGGCACCTTTCGCCGCCGCTTGAACCAGCCCCCCCGGCCTCGTCTATCGGTGTCTGTATTAGGAGGCTGCGGCGTTTCTGTGGCCCCGGCCGTCCCTACCAGCGGTGGGAGTTCATCGAAGCTCTGTTCTACTTGCTGCCCGCCGATGCGATCCAGGACATCGTGGTCGATGGGCGGAGCTGGCGGGAAATTGACTAGCACCCCCTCGGTGGTTCACTACAACGATTACGGAAAACGTCTATGAAGAAGCATGTAGTCGCAGATGCGGACCAGAACACCGCCGGGACCACGCTGATCCCGGTGGACGCCTTGGTCCCCAACCCTTGGAACCCCAACAGGATGTCGGGGAAGGCTTTCAAGGAATACGTCGAGGAGGTCAGGCACGTCGGGGCGATACCGAAGCCCATCATCTGCCGCCCGGCTGGGGCCCAGTACGAGATCATCGATGGAGAGCACGCCTGGGGTGCTGCAAAGGAGATCGGACTGAAGAAAGTGCCGTGCCAGGTCCTTCACGGTGCCGATGACTTCGAGGCCATGCGTCAGACCTATAAACGGAACCGTGGCGGCAAGGATGACCCGGTCCAACTCGGCCGGATGTTCCAGCAGATGATGCGGAGCCCAAAGCTGTCGGCCCGAGCCTTCGCAAAAAAGATCAACGTCTCTGAGGCTACGGTGCGAAATTACCTGAATTACGCAGAGGCCGCAAATGTGCGAACCAGGTTCGCAGGTGAAGATCGGAGTACCGAGATTGCGAAGCTCACCAAACGTGAACTTGCCATGTATCAGCAGTTACACGATGCGATCAAGAATAAGTGGCTGGACTCTGAGAACCCTCTGCACGACCTGGAGTGGATCTGCAATGGCGACGTCGCCCAAGCCATCGGCAAGATATCGGCCGCTGACCTGGAAGGGCTTGTGGAATCTACGGCCGTCGGCTTCCGCAGATCGATTATCTATCTCCGGGACCTCGCCGAATGGCGTGCAGCTCACCGGAAAATTGAGTTGGTCAATGACTATGTCAGCCCGGTGGCCGAACTGCACCTCCCTGTGGGCCTGCTCGATGAGTTGCCTTGCAAGACCGCGAACGATCAGGCTACGGTGCTGCTCTCGCCGGAGGAGTGGAAGACGATCCTCACCAACATCCCTGGCCGCACCACGAACCCCAAGGGCCAGTTGGCGTTGGTCCAAGCCGCTGTCCGCGTGGCCCTGCGAAACGCTGGGGTGGACCTGGAGAGCGTGTACGGTCCTGCGACCGCCGAGGCCGTGCAAATCGTGGAGGCGGCTCCGGACTTTATCCAGAACGCCGCTCACTTGACCCTTGCTGAAAAGGTCGAGCTGGCGACAATTTCATCCCATGCACTGCCGGATGCTGAACGGCAGGCCAAGCAGTTGGTCGTGGAGTACCTCGGGCAACAGCGGGGCGGAAAGAAAGGCCAACGGAGCACTCAGTGGGGCACTACGATCGCTGAGGTCTTTTCACGCTGTTTGCAACAGGTTGCCCACGATCAGCGGCTAGCGAAGGAAGACCAACTCTTCAGTGACCCGGAGCGGTTGCTTAAGGCAGTCCTCGGAAAGCTGGCCGCAGCCAGGGCCATTACGGCGGGCTGCGTGGGTGAGGATTCCGCTGTGGACGTTTTGACGGAGCGGCTGAGCAGCCTCGCCTATCCCGAGTTTGCCCTGCTGGCCACCTACGTACTGCGGGACCCGGACCGTGTTGTAGACGATGCCGCTGCCCGCTGGATGGAAGCGGCGGCGGAATCAGCTTCCGAGACTTGCAGCACGCCATGAACAGAAGTCTGGGTCAGGGATAATGGTACAACCGAGTTGTGGCTTCGGTTTTTGCACTTTGCAATAGCCCTCGCTTGGGGCCACGCCAGCGATATGTTGGAGGAAGCGGGTGACTTGGCTACCACGATTCATGCTCGAAAGGTTCAGCGGGAAACCGAAGGTTTCGGTGGGTCCCTAACACTGTAGGCCTTGTGTGGTCGTTGCGAAACAGGTTCTTGGATTTCCGGGGCCTACACAATTCACGACCAGCGAGGGCCGCTAGAATCAGCGGAGGTAGCGTTGCTGGTGTATCCCCGCGTGGCACCCTACACGACCAACTGATTGCCTGGGCGGGGCCATCTTCACGGCTCTGGGCGGTGAACGTACAGCAATCCCGGCAGGTCCCTTTCCCCTGCCAGTTGCACCTGACCCACTGCTCGACTTCCGCACCGGGAGTTGCGTAGCCGAATACGCAGGCCTGGCGGGAGCGTGACGAGAAGCTTCAACACGATGAGAGAGGAATATGGGACAGGCCGGGATGGACTCCACGAACGCGACGTTCACTACGTAGACGATAGCCGTCCTCGGCGGGTGCGAGCGGAGCGAGCACGGCATGGTGCAGCCCGGCCGCGTCTCTCTTTGTCGGAAAACCGTTATGAGGTAAAAAAAGAAGGCCCCGCGAGTTGTCGCTCCGGGGCCCGGCCATCACCAGATGTTTTTTTTGCAGCGAAAGTGACGACATGTCCAGTATAAAGCAGCGGACCAAAAGGGTCCAGCCCTTCGCTGGGGAGCTGATTCAGCGAACAGATTGCACCCCATTACTCAGGCAGATTCGGCAAAACTGCAAGATCCACTATGGGCGGCACCATTGGCTAAGCACCAAGGTCTACCTGGACCTCATCCAGCTCTGCGGCAGCTTTGATGCTGCCATGGTCCTCAGCCATGTGGTGTACTGGGATGGGAAGGGGCACTACGTTCCCAGGGACAATGAGGGTGAACCGCTCCCAGACGAGCACGGGAATATCCAGGAGTATGGATTGCTGCTGGATTTCGACGTGCCTGGAACGACACTGGGCATTCCCACCAGGAAGTTCAAGAAGATCGTCGGCGGGCTGGCGGATCAACACTGCATCGACCGACGAGCACCGCTTCGCTGGAAGCCCAGTCCGGGCAGTGCGGCTAATGCAAACTGGAGAGTGCGAGAAGGAGATTGGCTAGTAGACCTGAACTGGAAGAAGGCCATCCGTGAAGCCACCCAGGACGATCGGCCCACCATCAGAATGCCCTGGGCGTTCAGGGCCATGATCACGCGAGAACACGAATCGGGCAAGGATTGGGAGAACGGAAACGGTGCCCACTTACTGCTGAAGCTGATGATGTGCCACACTCAGACCAAGACAGGCCATTGGAACTGTTTCTACAAGCACCAGGGGTACACCTGGGCATTCAACAAGCGAGAAGAGTGGGCCAAACTGCTCAGAATCAGCGAAGATCAGTTCGACAGGTTGCTCCCAGGGCTGGATGATTATCTGTTTCAAACCCAAAAAGGTGCTCGCTTCAGCAAGGTAATACTGCTGCGTCCGAACCTGGATAACATCCAGAAACGCTGGAATTCATGGGGACAACAGTATCGTGCGTACCTGTGCGGAGAGAGCCAGGAACCTCAAAATGACCAAATCACTTCTCACCCCGGTCGAGAAACCTAAGTCGCGATTTATGAGGGGAGGCCCAAACCTAAGTCGCGATTTATGGGAGAGGCCCAAACCTAAGTCGCGACATTGAATATACAGAGGATATATATACAGAGGATAAGGATCAGAGGATTATCTAAGAAGCTGCTCCGCTCCGCTTCGCAGCTTCTACCTAATGTCACATATTCTATTCAGGAGAAGACAATCATCACCTGGTTCCCCGATCTCCTGAATCCCGGATCAGGTCAGCTACCCAATCCCCGATCACCTGAATCCCGGAATCGGTAGCTGTCATTTCCTGAATCCCCAATTCCCTGAATCCCGGACATCCCCTTCCTGCACCGAGTGATTCCGAGGTTTACGACGGGTGCCGTAGACATGAACCATTCCGGTTCGCTGGTTCCCGAAATCCCCGTGGCCCTTTCCCCTACGATCCATAACCGCTGGATCGTCTGGGTCCACTGCCTACCTTCCGCTGAAGCCCGCCGCCTGCTTCTGGGCCAGGGGATCGGCAGCGTCGAACCGTGCGTGCTGGGGATCACGGTGGAATTTCAGATTGGGATAATCCGACGACGGGCTCGTCACCCTGGATCATCGACCGGCGGGGACTTGCTCCGGTGACTACCGCCTGGGATGATTGGCGGTGGGTTGCCTCAACCAAGTGAAGTGGGAGATGGTCGATGGAAGTCCTGGAAGCGATCCTCACACGCCGCAGCATCCGCCAGTTCCAGGACCGGCCGGTGCCCGAGGATCTGATCGAGAAGTTGCTGCGGGCGGCGATGAGTGCCCCCAATAGGCGAGCGTTCACGGGGGGCGTAGGACGACCGCAGAAGACAACGGGTAGCGGAGAACCTGTGGTGCCGTCAGGAGCCTGACGGCAGTAACGAGGGCGGGGGAGCACCGCAGAGATGCGATTGTACCGAATCGAGCAAGAACTGAAAGACCGCGCGACCCTGCTGGGCGCAGGTGGCGATCACCGTCCAGATCCGTTCGCACCACCGGCGGCCTTTCTCGCTCCGCGTCCCTTGCGTGATGTGCCGGTCGATGACCACAAAGCGAATCGCCTGCTCCGCCAGATTGTTCGTCGGGTCGAGGCCCGGCGTCGTGATGAAACGAAAGTACGCTTCCCCGTTCTCGCGGAACCGCTTCGCCAAGTTCCGTGCATGTTTGGCGTCCGGCACGCGGGTGGTGGCCGCTTTCATCACTTGTTCCCTCGCCGCCTCCAACGCCTTCTGGAAACCTACCGCAGACATCTTCTCGCGACGGTGGATCACGCCAAACAGCTCCCGCAACGCGTCCCGCAGACGCAGGCCGTAAGCCTGGACCTCGCGCCCGGGCAACGTCAGCAGGAACTTCACGTCGCGGATCAGGTGGGCCATGCAGAACTGCACCAGCACGTCGCACTCCCGCATGTACTTGCGGTAGGCGCTGAAGTAGTCGCAGCCAAGTACCCCGTTGAACTCCTCGCCGAGCACCTCGACCAGCACCTTCGAGCCGCGCGATTTGTCGATGCGGAAGAGCGTATAGAGTTGGGCACGAAAGCACCAGGTCCAGAACCTCGCACCGTTTTCCTTGTGCCCGGTCTCGTCGATGTTCAGCACGGCCTCGCCCGGCAGTCGCGCGAACAACTCCGCATACGACTGGGCCAACGATTCGCTCACCTTGCCGATCAACTTGGCCAGGTAACCACGGCAAACGTCTACCTGCACCACGTCGCGGAGGAACTTGCGGATCGTGGAGAACGAGGCGTGGCAGACGCCCTTCATGAAGGCGACCAGGGCCGTCAGCCGAGGGCCGAACAGCCCCGCCTTCTCGACCGCCTCCGGCAACGGAGCGTAATGGACCTTGCGGCAGTGCGGGCACCAGTAGGCCAGCCCTTGATATTCCGTCACCACGGTCGGCGTCTCGGTGATTTCCACCTGCTGGAGCACTTCCGGCTCGCACCGCGAAAGGACCAGCGTGCCACCGCAGTCGGGGCAACAGTCGAGCGTGTGGGGCTCGAAACGATCGACCGCCTCGGGCGGGAACGGGGACCGCAAATGTTGGTCGTGTCCTGGCTGTCCGCCCTTCTTCCGCTTCTTGCCGCCCTTGGACAATTGCTTCTTCGGCTTGACGATGTCGCTCGACGGCGGCTTGGAGGAGGTGGAGGAATCCTTGCGGGCGGCGGCCAACTGCTGCTTCAGCTCAGTAACTTCTCTGCTCAGCCGCGCGTTTTCCTCTTCCAACTCCGCGTTGCGTTCCATCACGGAGAAGAGCTTCTCCTCCAGCTTGGCCAAGCGTTGGGCCAGGCGGTCATGGTCGCAGTCGCACCTCGGTTCCCGCAGTTTCATAGTGCGGGAAAATACGCATCCCTGGCCGTCCAATCAAGACCAATCGCCTGCCTGCCGAACCCAAAAATTCTGGAAACTTCTTGGGGGGGGGGGCGCTTGACAAGCCAAATTCCACTGTTCAAGATGACGATTGTCGGCCTGCTGTCGTGGGGTTCCAGCGGGCATCACAAGAGCAAGAACCCGGTGAACAATCACACATGGTGAGACTGTTGCCGTTCGGAGCGTATCCGAGCGGAGCCTATATGGAGAATCCCGGCTTGCCCGAGGTATTTCATGATCGTTCGAGTCTGCTGGCTGACGTTGTGTTCCCTGTTGTCCTTGACCGCCTTCCGCCCGGCGGCGGCCGAAACCGTGTGGCTCTCGGCGCTCGACGTGAGCAAGACCGTGCAGAGCACCGGCCAGGCGCACGCCGATAAGTCGTACGTCGGCAAGCCGCTCTCGATCGCCGGCCGGAAATTCGAGCGTGGCGTCGGCACCCACGCCATCAGCACGCTGGTCATCGACCTGAAGCAAAGCGCCGTGCGGTTCACGGCCTTCGTGGGCATTGACGACGATACGATCCAGCATCCGGGAAGCGTCGAGTTTCGCGTCATCGGCGACTCGCGCACGCTGTGGAAAAGCGGACTCGTGAAATCGGGCCAGGCGCCCCGGCCGGTCGACGTCGATCTGCGCGGAATCAAGCTGCTCATCTTGCGAGTGGGCGATGCCAAGGACGGCATCGGCTGCGACCATGGCGATTGGGCCGACGCGAAGATCGAATTCTCCGGTCCGCGCCCGGAGACTGTCGTCTCGCCGGTGCAGAAGCAGGACCAGGCGGTGATCCTCACGCCCGCGCCGCGGATCAACGGCGCGCGGGTGTTCGGCGTTCGGCCCGGGCATCCGCTGTTGTTCACCATCGCGGCGACGGGCCAGCGGCCGATGGAGTTTGCCGCCGAAGGGCTTCCGCCGGGGCTGCGACTCGATCCGCATACCGGCCGCATCAGCGGCGCCGTCCACGAGCGCGGCGAGTACCCCGTGACCCTCCGGGCCAAGAACGCCCTGGGCACGGCGGGGCAGAAATTCAAGATCGTCTGCGGCGACCGCTTGGCCCTCACGCCCCACATGGGCTGGAATAGCTGGTACGTCTGGGGCCGGCAGATCACCGATCAGCGGATGCGCGAGGCGGCCGCAGCGATGGTTTCCTCGGGCCTGGCCGATCACGGCTACATGTACGTGAATCTCGACGATTGCTGGACCAACAAGCCCGGGTCGACCGATCCCCTGCTCACCGGCCCGGCCCGCGACGCCCAGGGCAACATTCGCTCTAACGGCTATTTCCCCGACATGCAGGCCTTGGCCGATTACATCCACGGCCTGGGACTGAAGGCGGGGATCTACACCGGCCCGGTGCCGCTCACCTGCGCCCAGCACGTGGGCAGCGCTGGGCACGAGGAGCAGGACGCCCGGCAGTACGCACGCTGGGGCTACGATTTCCTCAAGCTCGATTCCTGCTATCGCGGCAACGTGCCGCAGATGGGAGCGATCCTCGCCCGGCTCGATCGCGACGTGGTCTACAACGTCGTTTCCGGCGGCAAAATGGAGACCACCGGCCAATGGGCCCGCTCGGCCGGCGTGCATAGCTGGCGAACCGCCATCGACCTGGGCGGCTCCTGGCGGCGCATGCTGGACGACGTCTTCGGGCTGTACGGCCGCAACGAGATTCAGAAATCGAGCGGGCCGGGCGGCTGGAACGATCCCGACTACCTTTCGCTCGGCCACCTGCGCGGCGGCGGCACAACCGTGCTCACGCCGAACCAGCAATACTCCTACGTCTCGATCTGGTGCCTCTTGACGGCGCCGCTAATCTTCAGCGGCGACCTCACCCGGCTCGATCCCTTCACGCTCAGCCTATTGACGAACGACGAGGTGATCGAGGTCGACCAGGACCCGCTGGGCAAAGCGGCCCTGCGCGTGGCCAAGACCGGCGATCTGGAAGTCTGGGCCAAAGACTTGGAGGACGGGCGCAAGGCGGTGGGCCTGTTCAACCTGGACAAGGAAGAATCGCTGAAAACGGCCGAGGTCACGGTGAATTGGTCCGACGTCGGCCTCCACGGTCCGCAGATCGTTCGCGATCTGTGGCGGCAAAAAGACATCGGCACGTTCGACGGTCGGTTTACCGCGCGGGTCGAGCCCGACGGCGTCGTGCTGGTGAGCCTCCGTCCTGCGAGAATTCCCTGAGGACGCCAAAACGGTACGCAAGCTGGAAAAGCGACTGGCCCCGGCGATTGCCGAGGTGCTCGAGCGTCTGGGCCCCAAGCGACTTCCCCGCCCGGCGTCGCCGCACGTGGTGGAAATGATGGCCAAGGCCGCCACCGCCGTCTACGAAGCCGCCGCAGAAGATCGGCCGGGGCGGGGCTAGCCTCTGGCGTCTCTTGACGGCCGTGGCGCGGATGCACGACAATGGCGGTGTACATCATCTTCGTGATGGTGTCACCTCTGACCACAGCGAGCAGGGCGGCGATCCGACGAACTTACCCGTAGACTATTTGAGGGTGAGACGGGCCAGGCCGTAGACGTAAGGAGACGGCAACATGAAAGGGAAACGCAATTGAACGCATTCTCCTGCGCGCGATGGGTATGGATGCTTAGTGCCGTGCTGCTCGGCGTCGGGGCCGCTGACGGCGCTGCGGCGGCCGGGCCGAAGCCGAAGCTCGTCTTTCAGTGTGCGGCGGACAACGACCTATACCGCGTGATGACGGCCGGGGGTGAGCACTACCCGCGGTTCGCGGGTGCGATGGAAGCCGTGCGCGGCTCACCGGAAGGCTCCGGTCTGCTGATCCTGGCCGACGGGTATCCGCAGAAGACGACCGCCGTCGCGCCGGACGTCTTGCGCGAGGCCGCGCGCAAGAAGCTGCGACTCTATGTCGAATATCCGGCAGCGCTTCCGGGGATGACCGTCGGACCGCCGCGGAGGACGGCACTGGAGCGGGTGGTCGTGGCTTCGGACGTCTTTGGCGCATCCTTGCCGAAAATGCGGCTACTGGTGGTTCACGATTGCCACTTCGTCGAGACCACGGCCACGCGTGCGCACCTGGTGGTGGCCAAGGTCGCCGGGTTCGACAGGGCCGTGTTTGGCCTGGCCGACGCCGCGACGCATCCGATCCTCTTCGAGCATCCCGCCGGGGAAATTCTCGTCTGCACCACCAAGCTCAGTCAGTTCGTCACCGCCCGGTATGCAACCAAAGATGCCCTGCTGGCGGTGTGGAAGATGGTGCTCGGTTGGCTCCAGCCCGGACGGGAAGTCCCCACGCTCGACTGGACGCCCACCGTGCGGCCTACCTACTCTCGCGATGCCCGGCTGCCGGTGGATGCCGTCAAGCAAGCGATCGCGCGTGGGATCGACTGGCACAGCCGAGCGAAACTGCTGCTGGATGCGTCCTCGCAGGATCACTACGCCGAGGACCGCAAGGGAGGGCAGGTCAATCGGGCCAATTCCACGCCGGTTCCGCCGGACAGCGTGCGGCCCGTGGGTGACGGCCAGTTCGGCGTGCTGGAAGGCTTCAGCTCGCGGATCAACCACCGCGGCGAACAGCCGATCCGCTGGTGGCTGCGGACCGATTCCAACGGTGAGAGCACGCTGGCCTTCGCCCTGCGGTCGAAGGTCGACGGGGACCAGCGGAGCCGGACGATCGCTGCCAACCTCGAGGACTGGGTCTACTTCAAGTCCCCCTTCTTCCTCAACGACCCGGCGAAGGCCAACTTCGGTCTGCTGCTGTGGGGCACGGGAACGCCGTCGCTGTACGGCGATAACGACATCAAGGCCATCCTGGGTTGTATGGGCACGGCCGCGGTGATCGAGAGCGACCGCTGGGACGAAGCTTTGCTGAAGAACATTCTGGGTAACTTTCGCACCACCGGGATCTACGGCTTCCGCGGCGGCTGTTTGGACAATCCGACCCTGCTCAAGCAAGGCTGGCAGCACTACCACCGTGCCCGGACGCTCCACTTTGCCCCGCATTACGAGGCCTGGATTTGGGCCTCGTACCTCTGGCTCTATGACAAGACGAAGTACCGGCCGCTTCTGGAGCTGCCGCTGCGCGGCATCCGGCGGATGATGGCCACCTATCCGGACAAGTGGCAATGGACCAACGGTATCCAGCAGGAGCGGGGGCGGATGCTGCTGACGTTGGCGTGGCTGATCCGCGTCGACGACCAGCCGCAGTACCGGGCCTGGCTCAAACGGCTGGCTGACGACATGGAGAAGTGTCAAGATTCCTGCGGCGCGATCCGCGAGGAGTTGGGCACCCCGGGCAAGGGAACCTGTCCACCCAGCCGCTCCAACGCCGAATACGGCCGGTTCGAGGCGTCGCTGATCCAAGAGAACGGCGATCCCGTGGCCGACATGCTTTACACCTGCAATTTCACGTTGTTGGGCCTGCACGAAGCCGCCGCGGCCACCGGCGACCCGCGGTTGGGCCGGATGGCCGACAAGCTGGCCGATTTCCTGGTGCGGATTCAGGTTCGCAGCGAGGCCCACCCCGAGCTGGACGGCGGCTGGTTTCGGGCCTTCGACTACCGCAAGTGGGACTACTGGGGCTCGAACGCCGATGCGGGTTGGGGGGCCTGGTCGATCGAGGTCGGCTGGACCCAGGCGTGGATACCCACGGTGCTCGCCTTGCGTGAATTGGGCCTGAATCTGTGGGACCTGACCGGCAAGAGCAAGATCGCCCGGCATTGGGAGAAATGTCGGTCATTGATGCTTGGCGACGAACCGTTTCCGTTCCCCGAGCCCGAAGTGAAGAGGGCCCAGCACGCGGCGATCGATTGCCCGGTCAAACTGGCGGTCGGCCCCTCGCCCAGCTACCCGGGCAGCGGTGCGATGTCGCTTACCGATGGCTGCCTGGGCGACCCGACCCACGCGGCGCGCGAGTGGCTGGGTTTCCTGGGCGACAATCTGGACGCCACCGTGGATCTCGGCACCTCGAAAGAGATCCGTAAACTGGCGGTGAATTACCTGGTGTCCACCTCGGTCGGCATTCTTCCGCCGCGACGAGTGGAATTCGAGCTTTCGGAGGATGGTCGGCAGTTTCGCACGGTCGGCACGGTGGAACCCCAAATCCCCGGCAAGCCGGCCGGCCCGAGCGTGGCAAGCGTGACGGCCGACCCGGCAGCTTCATGGGGCCGGAAACTACTCATGGAAGGCCTGACAATGCAAGACCAAGATGCCCTCAGACGAACCAAAACCCCGCACCACGACTACAACACCGAAATCCCGTGAACGGCAACCCAATAGCCAACCCTGGCAGTTTGTGGTGATCACCGACCGGCACATCCTGCGGCAGGCCTCCGCCATCAATCCTTATGCGAAAATGGCGGCCACGGCCCCGTTGGCAATCCTGATCTGTGCCGACACGCGGTTGGAGAAGTCGCCCGGCTACTGGCCGGTGGACTGTGCCGCAGCCGCCGAGAACATGCTTCTGTCCGCTCACGGATTGGGACTGGGTGCGGTGTAGACCGGGGTCTGGCCGCGTCAGGAGCGGGATGGATGGCTTTCACCGCGTGTTCAACCTGTCAGATCCGTTGATCGCCCACAGCATGATCGTGTTGGGTTAATCTCCTCGTGGTTGAAAGGACGGTTGCCAGGGTTGCGTGCCCCCATCAAGAACAAGAACGCAAGAAGGCCCCTGGCCGGTCACTGGAGGAGCTGGAGGTGAAGGACGGCTGGAAGGAGCCTCGCTGGCCCCAACACGCTCAGAACGCCTTCTGGAGGCCGTAGAAAGGGCATCGGGCGGCCGGGCGTGGTGCTTGACGCACCGGCATCCATCGGTCCGCAAACGTGGGTAGCTAAGAGGTCAAGAAAAGGACCATGCTATCGCTGGGCATGGGCTGCGTCCCATACGGTTTCACAAGGGTGCGAACCAGGTTCGCACTGCCAACCGAGCCGTTTGCGGTGTAGGGTGAACGGACATCCGCTGGTGCTGAGATTTTCCAGACGTTTGGAAAATGTGGTCGGCAGGCTGGGAACGATTGCGGTGCAGCCGGGCACGTCTGCCAGAACCTCTACTTGTACTTGGGCTACGGCCTGAACGAATGGTGGGCAATTCCCAACGTCGAGAAGGCGATCATCCGCTACGCCCAGAACGGATTGGTCAGCGAGCGGAAGGCCGTGGACTACCAGGTGCAACGGATCGTGGTCGTCGCCTTCTGACCGGCCAGTGCCCTTTCTACGTCCGCTGACCGCCCCGGCCCGCTGGACCTGCACGGAATTGGGCTGGATGGTCGAAATCCTGCTTTGCCAGGCAATCGCTGGGGGGTGCTTGCCGCCCTATGGCCAGCCTGGGTAGACTGTAGTCGTTCCCGGCCGCTGGGCTGGGGCTGATGTTAGTTCCACGACCGACATGGAGAGGTACGCGAAGATGACCAAGGCCGCGTGACGGCCTGAACGATACAACTTGAACGACGCGACGAGCGTCAGGTACTGCTCTACCAGAAACCGCCAACGTGAGCTTCGGCTCATGAACCAAAGAAGCAGGCATCTGAGGCCGCGTCCCGCAAGGGACGCTGGCCAGGTGCTGCTCTTTGGTGCCCCTTGGCGGGGGTCTGGTGGGCGGTGGCTTGGTTCAGCGTCCTTTTATTTCTTTGCGACGTTGAACCGGGACAAGCTAAAGAAGGCCCCGGTTTCATGGCAAGTTCTTCAGGCACCAACTTCGAGTCCATCGGCTCCACGTCGTCCTCACTGCTCGCCAGGGTCAAGGTCCGCGATCAGGACGGCTGGCGACGTCTGGTCCGATTGTACGGCTCGTTGGTTCTCCACTGGTGTCGGCTGGCGGCCGTGCCCCAAGCCGACCTCGACGATGCGTTCCGGGTGATACTCCACGTAGTCGCCCGGCACACCGGTAGTTCCCGCCAGGAGAAGCTGGAGGATCGGCATCGCACCGCCGACGCGGAGATGTCGAAAATCAGGTCCCCGAGTCCGCTGCATTGAAGGAAGATGGTATGGCCCTGATCAGATGCACTGAGTGCGGTCATCAAGTTAGCGATAAGGCAGTAGCGTGCCCGCAATGCGGCCATTCGCGGATTGCTCAGCAACGGCCGATTACCTCTCCGCGAATCACCAAGGCCGTACCCCCAACTAGGAAGCGTCGTCGGCAAGCCCTTTTTTGGAACATGCTGACCGGGGTCGCCGTCGCGGGAGCGATCGTGGTCATCCTGATCATTCAGCTAGCGAACCACACGGACAACAAGGACACCGGCGACAAGGGAGCTAACGGCGTTGCTCGGGACAATGAAACGACTCCGTCCACCACACCAGTTGCAGCCTCGCCTCCACGCGATGTCCACGCGTCAACCGGGTCGCCAAAGGAAATCACCTTGGACCTCGGCGGCGGAGCGAAGCTGGAGATGGTCCTGGTTCCGGCGGGCGAGTTCATGATGGGCAACGCGGAATCGGCGGAGGATTTGGCCGCGTTCTTCAACAAGGACCACAGCAGGCACCCAGACTCAGCGTTCAACCATGGCCTTCTAAACGCAGAGGATTTCACGGATGAGTATCCACAGCATCATGTGCGGATCATGCGGCCGTTCTACCTGGGTAAGTATCTGGTGACACAGGAACAGTGGGAAGTGGTGATGGGAAAGAACCCGAGCCACTTCAAAGGTCAGAAGAACCCGGTTGAGAGTATCGGTTGGAGCGACTGCCAGGTGTTCCTTGGCAAACTGAACGGGAAGCTCAGCGAGGGGACGGGAACGTTTCAGTTGCCCACCGAGGCCCAGTGGGAGTATGCCTGTCGGGCAGGGAGCACGACTAGATATTGCTTTGGGGATGACGAGGACCAGCTTGGCGAGTACGCATGGTCCCCAAAGAACTCAGGTGGTAAGACGCATCCGGTTGGCGAGAAAAAGCCGAATGCCTGGGGGCTATATGACATGCACGGGAATGTATACGAGTGGTGCCAGGATTTGTATAGTGACACGTACTACGCGTATTCGCCGACAGATGATCCGACGGGGCCTTCTTCGGGGAGCCCGGCCCGCTCCGGCCACGTGATGCGTGGCGGTTGCTGGTTCTCCGATAAACAGGGGGACTGTCGGTCGGCGGGACGCAGCTACTGCCCGTTCGAGAATGGAGTCCATGTCCTGGGTTTTCGCGTTGCCCGAACTTTGGCTGAATCCTCGCAGACGTCGGCGGGCTCCTTCGTTCACCAGAAGGTCCCCTCGGAGATAAATAGTCGCTCCTCGACCCGTACAGGCACCACGAGCGAAGCGGCCGGGGATGCCGTTAACAGGGCAGGTGGATCTGTTGTTGTGGTAGATTTGGCTGCCGCGATGGAGGCGGCTGGTTTTCAGCACGTCCGCTGGGAAGAACAAGCAAACATATTTCAATTCGTCCGCTGTGGCAGCCCTGGAGAGAGCCAACCCGAGGATGAAGCCCACCAAATTGAGGTCAGGTCAAAAGTATATGCGTTGTTGAACCGCCAGGTTTTCACGCTGTCTCCCGGACGGTTCAGCGAGAAGGGGCTTTTTGTCGGATCTACTCCTGTGGGCCTCCGTCTGTATAAGAGGCGGAAGCAGGATTGGAGTGGTTTCGCGAAACTAAATCTGTCTCGGGTGGAGATGCAAGATACTTGGTTTTTGACGAAAAACCAGACCCTTCAACGATGTGCCACCGCAGACGAAGAGGAATATGTCAGTGAGCACGGCGGAGTGCTGTATTACGGTGAGTCGAGATCAACCGACATCTTCATGATCTCGTTTTCCGATGCGAAGACGTCGAGTATGATTGCCGCAAACCCTTCCAAATTTTCGATGGACATTGTGTTTGATGACGTTCAACTTCAATATCCCATCGAATTCGACTGGGGGTACTATCGGAGTACTGCTGTGTTCGAACATGACAGGGACTCCGACTACTTCGCGTCGTGGAACATGACTGGTGCGTTATCTAACAACCAACCAGACTACTTTCGCGTCGATCCACCGAAAAACGTCCGATTCGTCACAGCGAATCTTGTGGCGGCGATTCTTCGAGACGACCAAAGGAATTCTGTAGCGTCTTACGGAGGAGATTACGTTGCCCGCAAACTGATACTGCCGCCGTTGCCGCCACCGTCATTATCGCCATCGTCACCATCACCCTCACCGCCATCGCCATCGCCGCCGCATGTCGCAAAATCGCGAAAAGGACACTCGTCAGTGCATTCATCGGCTGGTAGGGAACGCGGTGCGGGTGGCTACATCTCTCCGGAAGAAGCCAATCGTCATTCTCCGTTCATGCCTAACCCCCCAGGGGACTCCAAGCATTCATCAGCGTCATTTTCCAATGAAGAACCCGTTGGGAAAGGCCCACTTACGGGAATTTGGACATCGGCAACCGGGGCACGGTGCCGTCTTTCAGACGACGGCACGACTGTGGCAGTGAGCCTGCTGTCGAGCACGCGGACGCTCCGTGAGTTCACCGGCAAGCTGACCCGTCGCAACGAACAGGCTGACTCGAAGTTCTTTGATGGGACGTTGGACGTTATGTTCGCTGGAAGTTCCAGGCGAGATGCCCTTCGAACGACTGCCACGCTTGATGATGCCGATCATCTGCGGCTGCGTTTTACCGACTGGCCAACCTACGACCGGAAGGGGAAACGTTTGGGTGAACGGGTCTACAGTGAGGTTCTGATGCGTTCGGTTGGCCACACCAACTAATAGGCTGCTGGTCCGCTAAGGGCGGAGACGGGAGGATTCAACCATGCCCGTGGTCACTTGTCCGGAATGTAACCACCAAGTCAGCAACAAGGTGGCAGCGTGTCCGAACTGCGGATACCCGATGCAGAACGCATCATCAGGCGGTGCGACTACTGGTGTGGGGGTACAGACCGCCAAAAAAACGTCCAGCCGCACTGAGAAGCACTGGTTCATCCGAAGGGACGGCGATGAACTGGGGCCGTTTTCTTCCCAGGTGCTTCGCAACCTTGCCGATCAAGGACTCGTGATACCGCAAACGCCGGTATCCGTGGACAAGGTTACCTGGCACGCGGCGGTCAAAGTCCGTGGTCTCTTTCCGGAAATCGTGCCTGCCGCTGTGTGTCCCCAACCATCGACTGTTCCGCCCCGGACAGTGCAGCCGACTGACTTGCACGCTGATGTAGGAAACGCCATGGCGAGGACGCAACCGTCGCCTCTTCCGGTAGAAGCTCAAAGAAGTGCCGCCGCATTGCAACGGCCGATCGCCGTAACATCGGCAGCAAAAACTGCGGTGCAAAATGATGGAGCTTTGTTGGCAAGTCCGCCACCGCTGCCCGACGCAGAGCAAACATTGGAACTCAACGACACCCACAGCGATGCCTTTGGCATGGTGGATGGCGGCGATTTGGGGATTGAGTCGGCAGTCAAAAGCACCGTCAACGAGTTTCGGTCACTGGATTACGGCGATCTCGTTCCGTTCCGAAAGATACTGAGCAAGGCACTGCTCCGCAAAAAGGCCGTCCGCTGGGTGATCGGCTTTGGCTTGTATCCCCTCGTCTTGATGTTCCTGAAACAGCAGTGTGATTGGAGTTTTGAGGGATCAACGTGGTGGGTCGGCGGCTACTTTTGCTTGTTTTGGGCCGCGTACTTCTACGGGATTCTCCATCCACAAGGCAAGGTTTGGCAACGAGGCGTGAAGTGGGCATTTTTCACCGTGATGGTCGGCCTGCCACTTCTGCTGTTCGCCAAGCAGTTCCCGATCATCAGGAGCTTGTATTTGGGCACCGAGAGCCAAACGTTTGTTTTCCGTCTCGTGGGCTTCGTGCTTGGAGTGGGTATCCTTGAAGAAACCTGCAAGGCACTGCCGCTGTTGCTGTTCGCACTTCGCAAGAAGGAAGTGATCCCACTGGAGAATGGCATCTTCCTGGGAATGATGTCGGGATTTGGATTCGCTTTGGCCGAGGTGGTGCAATACTCCATCGGTTACTGGACGAAGACTGCTTCGATCAGCACGTTAGCGATTGCCCAGGCAGTCGATAACTCAACGAACATGCTGGGACAGGTCAACGCTGCCGCCTTTGGATCGCAAATGAAAGAACTGATGCCACAACTGGTCGAGGTGTCGGGGGCTGTGCTGCTGGCCCAGATCGTCCGCTTCATGACCTTGCCGCTGCTCCACGCTTGTTGGGCTGGTGTGGTCGGCTGGTTCGTGGCTACGGCATCTCACCGCCACGGCAACCCTTGGCCCGTGGTCGTGGTTGGAATTCTGTTCACGGCCACGCTCCATGGTCTATACGATGTTTTTTCTGACGGACTTCTCGGGATCGGCATTGCGGCAATATCGCTCCTCACATTCATGGGCTACCTGGAGAGCGTCCGAGTTCAGCATACCTCATGAACATGGAGGCCGGGGGCAAACTGAAATGGTAGGCGTGGGCCAGACAGGCGGATTGCTGTCCGGCCCATCCACCTCAGTCCTATTCGTAAGTGTGATAGGTAAGAAAAGGTCGCCAGCCGCGATTCGCAGTTGGTTGAGCACGGGGACCCGAGGCAAGGAAAGCACAAATCGCTTCCCCGCCCCAGGTGACCCGTAGCCCCGATCGTCCAGGATTTGCTCGCGGTCGGCAGGCTCACCGCATCGTCGCAGAACGTTGGCTCCTACTCGGCGGCTTCGCCGACTACGCATCCGAAGGCCCACGTCAGCGGCGAGGCCAACGTTTCGAGCAGGGTCTCCGCAACGCCGACCATGAAACCCGTGGCAGCAGCGGTGGCGTAGAGGATGTCCGCCACACCGCAGTCGCGGCCCCGCTCGCGTCCAACGACAAAACCATCGGCAATCAGCGTTGTGGCGGTCGTGGCCCGCCGCGTGCCATCGTGGGATGCCTGCCCCGCCTCTTCACGAACAGAATTTGTCTCTCTCGACATGCGTAACGCTCCTTTAAGAAAACCCACTTTCAACCAGACACGATTGTCGGAGTGGCGAACCGGCTACCGTCGTCCGCCTTTGTCCGGACGGATGTTGCCCGTAGCCAAGCTGGCGGCGATCAGCGATGCCCCGGCCACAGTAAAAACGAGCCAGGACCCCGTCGCGATGCCGACAATCCCTGCCAATGCAACCGATCCGACAACGTAGACCTCATTCAGCTTCGTTCGTGCTCCCAACACGATCTCCTTCGCTCTGAGAGTGTTCAAGATTCAGAACTGGACAAGGGCCTTACTATCCGGCCCAACTACAACACTGCGATCGAAAATCGCACATCGTGCAGCCAAAGCCCGGCCGGTAGTTGAACCTACCGGAGTCCAAGGCGTCGAGATATTCGCGGATCACGCTGAAGAGCCGCCGGAAGTGGGCATCCGTGCGGGCCGGATAGCGGTGGATCTCGATCTTGGGCGACTTGGTTTTGATCAGCGAGCGAATCTCCAGGCCCGATTCCGACCGGCCCTGAACTTGCCGGAACAGCCACGCATACGAGCTGAGCTGGATTTCGTGGGTGATTTCCAGCGGCTCGCTGCTGCGACTGCTGGTTTTGAAGTCGGCAACCAGCGGACCTTCCGACTCGTCGAGGATCAGGTCCACGATGCCCAGCAACGGGATGCCCAGATCCTCGCCGGTGCTGGGATCGACCAGTGGCATCTCCAGCGTCGTTTCCACCGCCATCGGCCGGGCTTCGTCGGCGGGCACCTGGTTCAGGTAGGCCGCCACCAGGCCAAGGGCCTGCTCTTGCAAGACCTTCTCGTCAGCGGCCGACGCGAACGTCATGCTTTCTTCCTCGGCCGCCCGGCCCCACGATTCGACAAGGCGTCGGGTGATGTCGGCGGCTTCGATGGCAATGCCCAGTTGGTGGTGCCTGTACCACAGCTCCATGGCACTGTGCACGACCTTCCCGACGAACAGGTTCGCGTTGGGCGGCGTCCTGATGCCGTCTAAGTATCGCAGTTTGAACGCGAGCGGACATTTGATCCAGCAGTTAAGGCGAGAGGGTGAAATATAGTCCCACACCCCGCTCTGCCGCTCCTGGACCGACTCGAAGCCAAGCAGTCCGGTACTCATGGCGTCGATCCCTCCAGCACCTGGTTCAGGTCGATCTCCCCGTCCTTGATGGATTTCAACGTGTCGATCAATCCCGACGCATCCATGCTGGTCAGGGCCACCAGCGATTTGCCGTACATCTTCTGCGTCAGAGTTTCCAGGCGGCGGATGCCCAGGCCGGGAATCGCCTTGGCCAATTGGCGGGCAAAGGCCATTTGTTTCTCGGACGCCGAATGCCCCGTCGCTGCATTGCGGTGGCCGTTGCCGTTGGAGTGGCCATTGCCGTTGCTGGGCGTGGTGGCCGGTGCGGTGGGTGCATTGGCGTTGGTGTGGTTGCCGTTGGCGTCGGTGCCATCGGCCTGGGCTTGGTGTCGGGCCAGCTCATCCTGCACGGCCTGACGACAGGCGGTGAATGCGTTCTGCACCTTACGATGGAAGGCGTCGAGATCGCCTTCCAACAGGCCGTGGTCGGCCTCGAATTGGACGCTGCAACTTGCACCGAGGCTGCCGTAGTCGGCCAGCCCAATTTTTTTGCTCAAGCCGACGTTGATCGTCGTGGGCATGGGAGTAATCTCCTTGATTGGTTGAAGGGTAGGATTGCCGGGGATGCGGGCCCCCAACAAGAACAAGAACGCAAGAAGCCTCCTAGCAGGCCGCTGGAGGAGCTGGAGGCCGGAGGAGCGGTGGAAGGAGCCTGGCCGCCCCCAACACGCTCCAGACGCTCCTGGCGGCCGTAGAAAGGGCATTGGGCGGCCGGGTGGGGGTCTCCCCGGACCAACACCGCACAGCCATGGAAAATGGGTAACCTGAACAGACAAAAAAACGCGGCGTAGCTGATCTTCTATGCGTATGTCGGTAGTACCCTGGCCCCGGCGGATTGGCTGCCCTGGCAGGTAGGCGACGCCGACGGAAGAAAGAGCTGTAACCGGCACGTCGATTTTCTGCGCGGCGTCACAGCTGGAAGAGGTGTGGTACGCTACATGCGGCCGTTGGCTTGAAGCGAAGGTGCTGGCCTTTGTCAGAAACCTCAGCTCTCACGGCTTCCCGGTGTCTTGTTTTCCGAGATGGCACTATCGGAAGGCGTGGGTGCCGAGATCGTCCTGGCGGTGAAGGCGGCGTCGATCTTGCTGGAAAACGAACGTTTTTCTGCACTGTGACCGCGACCTATTTGATAAGCCAGCCGATCCCTAAACCGGGGGCTCTGGCAAAATGGATCGGCAGTCGGTATACCAATAGCAAGTAACAACTGACTGGCCGGCAGGAGTTGGCGATGGCCACCACTACGACAACCTCGACGCCTTGGGACGACCGGTGTTGGAAGACCTGTGGTCGGCGATCCAGTCCGAGTATCCAGGAGACGGTGAACCGTGATGGCTATGGCAAAGGTATTCCTCAGTTACAAGCACGAAGACGCCGAGATCGCCAATAGGTTGCTCCGCGCACTGTCCGATGCCGGCCACGAGGTGTTCATCGACACGCAAAACCGCCCCGGTATTGAGTTCGATGAATATATCAAGGAGCAGATCGTAGGTTGCGATGCATTCATTGTTCTGGTCACACGTGTAGCGCACGCCAGCGACTGGGTTCGCGCAGAACTTCGAGTGGCTAGCGATCTCGCTAGAAAGAACAATGGGCGTCCCCGCATTATTCCGCTGGTGCTTGAAGACTTTGCATCGGACTGGCGGATGGAATGGCACGTTATTCTAGATGCGCTGCACCACGTCAGGTGTGTAGACCTTGACCAACAGTGGGCGGATGCTCTGGAATCGATCACGCGTGAGTTGAAAACCCTCGGACGATCTGCAATTCCCGGTCCTTCAAACACTGCCGAGCTTTCGCTGGAGCAACAGGACAAGCTCAAGGGATTGCCCGAATCGGTGGTTGCATCGCTGGACAACCTATTGGCTGTGGCGGAGGATGAGATCGCCCGTCGTAACTTTGTGGCCGCGACTCAGGTCCTCCGCACTTGTGAGTCACTCGCGGAGCAGCCCACTGGCATCGCACCCACGCATCTCCGGATCCGACTATTCAACGACTTGGCGTTGGCAATCGCCTACCAACGTGACTTTGCTACGGCGAGCCAATACTGTGTCAAGGCTGCGAATCTCCTGAACGAACATGAAAGCCCGGCCTTACGAGCGATTAACCTGCATCGACTCGGCTACATTCGTCTTCAGGAAAACGAGGTTTTCGACGCGCTAAAGCACTTGGAGGTGTCTGAAGCCTTGTGTCGCCAGCATAACTTGGACACTCTTCGTGCACAGGTACATGATGTGCAAGGCACCGCCTGGAGCGTTCTGGGATTGCTGGACGTAGCAATTGAGCACTACCAGACCAGCTTGGGCATAAAGACGGATCTCGGTGATCGGCAAGGTCAGGCAATCACCCACGGAAACCTTGGCCGGGCGTTCCAGTGTCAAGGCATGTTCACACTCGCGCGAGATCACTTCCAAAAGGATCTCGACCTGAGTCTAGAGGTCAGTGACGACGATGGGGCCATGATGATGCGCAGTTGCCTCGCCGGTCTGCTTCGAGAGGAGCTTCGCTACGAGGAGAGCTTGACCGCCTATCGCGATTACTTGCACTTGGCAGAAGCAATCAAGAAGGCTAGGCATATTGCGTTTGCACATTTGGGCATTGCCCAAGTGATGACTGGCCTCGGCATGTATGACTCCGCGGCCCGACATTTGGCCGAAGCGGGTAAGTTGGTAGCAGAGTGGTTTAAGCCCTTGGTTTTGCGTGCAAGCGCTGAGCTGTCAGCCCAGATTGGCGAACTCAAAGAGGCCGTATTTCTGCTCGAAAGGACTCTTGAGGCCGTTGAGTCCGTACGGGGGCCGGCACAGGAGATAGTTCAGACGCTGTGCCAATTGGCACGTGTCTATGCCCGCATGGGTCAGCGAGACGCGATGAGCGCGTGCCTAAGGCGAGCGGCCGACGTTGCTAGGCAAAAGCGGCTCAGATGGGTTATGGGAGGCCTGCGGACACTGCAGTCGCAATTGGCGGAACGCGATGGCCGCCTGTATCAGATGGCCGATATGCCTTTCCCAGTTTCGTTACTAGCGGCACGCGTCGATTCAGCACTGGACGCGTCGGAGCGACTTGACCGTCTCATCGAACTCTTCAAAGGATCGCTCAAGTTCGCGACGTCCATCGTCCTGGCGGATTACCTTGCATGCGGCCCCGGAGTCGCCCGACGAGATGTTGACGAGACGATTGTTCGGGTATTCGAGCGACGTAATCCGAGCACGGGCCTTTGGGCCGAATGCCTGCGTGTGGTCGTGCAGGCGATCGCCAAACATCGGGAGCGGTTAGCTATGCCGCAAGTAGTCGACGTACTCCTGGAAAAGGTGCGGGATCACTATCGGCTCCGTGCGCACCCCCAAGAATGTATCTCGCAGGTATTAGCGGTCCGCAATCGCTTATCGCACGCTCGCCGCCCTGACCCGGGCGAGGCAGAACGACTCGCGCAGGAAGTCGATGCAGTGGTGACACGCTTTGTGGATTCTCTGCAGCCGATTTGGGCAAGCCGTTTGCTGGCGTGCCAGGAGCATGCAGGTTTCCTGCGATGGAGGGAGTTGAGCGGACCAGCCTCCCTCGTACATTGGCCCGCTTATGGGACGGACGTGTCAGCCACGGGGCCATGCAACCAGGATGTCTTCCTTTGGACAGCATCTGGTGCCCTGTGCATCCGGTTGACCCCTTGGTGGATCGTGCGATGGCGAGAAGATCCGGAGGACCGGGGGGACTTGTATGTGTTCTCGAAGCGGGCACATTCGCAGCTTGTCTATCTGAATGTGGAAACGCGTAGTGAACTGAAGGTGCCAGCGGTCGGACCATTCATTGCGGCAATTAGCAGCAGGATGGCCGCGGGAGCGGCCGACGTATCTCGACATTCGGAACAGAATCCACAATAGGCCATGGCGATGACCTGTAAGGAAGTGTCGTACAGCTGTGATGATCGTTGGCTCGTTAGTGGATTCCGGACGCTCTTCGAGTAGATGTCATTGGGGCGATGCCCGCTGATGGAGCCGCCACATCGAGCGGTCGTCCCATCGATTCATACGATTTGCGGCGCGTCTCGGAAAAGGACCCATTCTTGACGCATGTTCTGACGTGCCGTAAAAGGTCGGCTTCGAGCAATCTGGGAAGGAAGCGACACCGCCGGTTGGAAAAAAGCCGCCTTTGTGTTCCGAGAATGGAAAGCATGTTGACACGCCGGCCCCGGCAGCTAAGTTGAGGGGTGACGAGTTCCTCGCCATCCAGGCGGATCGGTAGCTGGCCTAGGATGCGATCACGCGAATGTGGCGAGCTCCCAAAATTTGCGCGATCTGCGCGCTGGTGAATGCGCCCCTGATGACGGACAGGAACGTAGCTTGGTTCTCAGAGGAGATAAGATGAAAACACAGATCACGGTTCAATCGATCTGGATGCGACTTGTGGCGATCACGATCTGCGCGAGCGCGCTGCTGAGCTTTGCCGCCACCGTGTGCCGTGCCGAGACCGTCCGCATTGCGGCAGGACCGTTGCGGGTGGGGATCGCCACCGCCGACATCACGCCCAAAGAGCCCGTCGGATTGGCCGGTTTCGGCTTTCGCAAGCACCCCTCCGAAGGCATAGGCAAACCCCTCACGGCCAGTTGCGTGGTGTTCGACAATACCGTCACCCGCGTGGCCTTCGTGGCCTTCGATCTGTGTTACATCGGCAAGACGCAGTTGGACGACTTGCGGGCCGCGGCCCAGAAGGCCAAGATCCCGCCCCAGCATCTGATGGTCAACTTCTCCCACACGCACAGCGGGCCGAATGTTACGACTCCCGCCAACGCCGCCTATGCGGAGCGCTTCAAATCGCTCACCGACCCCATGTTTGCCACGGCCGTGGCCGATTTACAGCCGGCCCTGCTGGACTACACGGTGGGCTCCTCGCTCCTGGCCGTCAGCCGCCGGCGGTTTGATGAGAAGCGCCACGTGGTCGACATGATGCCCGACCCCCACAAGCCGATCGACCCCGACGTGCCCATTCTCCGCGTCACGTCGGCCGAGGGCAAGGTGCGGGCCGTGCTGTTCGGCTACGCCTGTCATCCGTCGACCTTGCACGACTACCGGATCAGTCCGGACTACGTGGGCTACGCCCGGGACTGGATCGCGGCCGTCTATCCCGGCTGCGTGCCGATCTTCTTCCAGGGGTGCGGCGGCGACATGAAGGCCCGTTTCGTGGACAGCGCCGGCAAATTCGACTTCCCGGAGAATCTTCTCTCGCCCGACGCCTTTACCGCCGAGCTGGGCCATGAACTGGGCCGGGCCGTGGTAGCGGCGCTTTCCGTGCCGCCCGAGCCGGTGCCGGCCGATCGGCCGAAAGTGCCGCCGGAGACGTTCAACGCTCCGCCAGGAGCGCCCAAAACGCCGGCGGCGGCCTACAAGGCACCGCCGGAAGCGCTCAAGGCGCTGTCGGAAGCGCTCAGAACGCACGTCCAGCTCGGCGGAATCGTGGAGGAGTACAACGCCCCGGACAAAAAGCAGCCGGAAAAAATCACGCGGCACAAGCTGTGCGGCGTGTGGCGCGTGGGCGACGTGTACATCGTCGGCGCCCAGTGCGAGATCGGTTCGCAGATCGGGCTGCGCATGAAGCGCGAGATGGCCAAGGGCCGGGTATGGACCTGCGGCTACACCCACCATGGCATCGGCTACTTCCTCGACGCCGCCTCGTATGCCGAGGGAGGATATGAGATCGACTGCAGCGACGTCGGTCCGGGCGCGGAAGACGTTCTCGTGGCCACGGTCATCCGCGAGGTTCGCGCGCTGAAGTCGGGCCGCACGGGCCAGGGGCCCTGCCCCGATCCGCCCAAAAAGCCCTAGGCCCATCGCTTTACAACCGGGAGAGCATGCGATGAAGCCAATGGTCGTTCTGCTGGCGTGCGTGCTGCCGCTGTGCGCCGCGGCCTGGGGCCAGGATACGGGATACGAATCGTTCGAAGACGGCGTGCCGGCGTACTTCATCGCCACCCGGGCCGAAAGCATGAGCCTCAGCCCTTGGCACGCCAAGCAGGGCAAGAACTCGCTGCGTTGGGATTGGCGGCAAGGGGAGGAAATCGTCATCCGCCACGGCATCGGCGACGTGAATCGCCGCGGCGGCCTGGGGAAAGGCGCGCGGGCTTGCTTCGCCGTATGGGTGTACATGGAACAGCCGCAGGCCGGGGCGCTGGTGTTTGAATTCCGCGAGGGCACGAAGGTCACCGGCTCCTTCCGCTTTCCGCTGGAGTTCACCGGCTGGCGACAGGGCCGGCCTGCCTATCCCTATTTTCCCAGCGGCAAGCCGACGTCGCGGGTGGACAACATCCGCATCGCGGCGCCGACCACGGCGGCCAAAGGGACCGTGTTTCTCGACCTGATTAAGTACAACACGCTGGGCGGCGGCATCCTCCCGGAACAGGAGGCGCAATGGCGGCCACCGGCGCCGGACGAGCGGCGTCTCCCCAAGCCCGATCGCGTGACCGCGGCGGAATTGGCGGGTATTCGCCAACTGCAGGGGCCGAACATGGGACCGGGAGTGGGCGACGGAACCGTGAAAAACTTGTGCAGCCAGGTCAAGGCCCTGGGCATCGTGCGCGATGCACACGGCGTGCGCGGCGGGCCGGGCATCGACAATGGTTTCCAGTACGTCCACGAGGTTGGTGAACTGGGCTCCAAGGGCCCGGGACGCTGGTGCGACGAGCACGGTCCCGGCTACCTGGGCATGCAGGGCGCCGAGTCCATGACCTACCTCGGCTATCAGGTTGCGCAGGCCTATCGCGCCAGCCGCGACCCGCAGCAGCGGCGGCAATTGGCCGATGTGTTCCTGTCGGTTGAAGACCATCTTTACGACCAGGGGATGCAGGCCGCCGCCGGGTTCCGCTGGAACTGGTACGCGGGAGGGGCGTGGGCTGACGCCGTGTTCTTCATGCGCGACGTGCTGGCCGATGCCGGCCGGCTGGCGCGCCAACGCGACTATTATCTTTGGAACTGGGGCGGCGCGGAGTTGTTCGCCGAGAGCGACCCGCCCTCCTACATGGATTACTACCTGCAAAACGTGCCCTGCCTGCTGCGGGCGTGTCTGCTGCAGGTTGAGCCGCCCGAGCAAGTCCGCTGGTTGCGGGCGTACAAGACGATGATCGAGCGCTCCATCCTGCAGCCGGCCAGCGTCTTCAAGATCGACGGCTGTGCGTTCCATCACGGCGGCCATTATTTCGGTTACGCCGGTCCGACCATGCCCGTCCTCACCGAAACGCTGCGCAGCCTCAGCAGCACGCCCTGGCGGCTGGGGGCCGAGGCGCACGAGCGGGTCCGCCGGGCCGCGCTGGCCCAGCGGATCTTCTGCAACCAGCGCGACCTGCCGCTTTCGCTCAGCGGGCGATCGCCTTTCCGCGAGGACAATTCCCATCTCCGTCCCGAAGGCCTGGACAACCTGGCCCGTAGCGGATCGCCCGACGGCCGGGAGGCCATCGACCCGCTGTCCGCGGCCGCCTACCTGCGCCTTGTGCCCGAGGCCGCTCAGAAGGAACCCTACCGCAGCCTGGGTCTCAAGCCGGAGCCGGAGCCCAACGGGTGTTTCGTGATGCCCTATTCCGCGCTGCTGAACTATCGCCACGACAACTGGCTGGCCAGCCTCCACGGCCAGAGCAAGTATGTCTGGGGCACCGAGCGGCAGAGCAAGGAGAATTGCTTCGGGCTGTTCGAGGCTTTGGGAAGTCTGGAGATTCTCGCCGGCGGCAACCCTGTCACCGCCCCGGCCAGCGGCCGGCAAGCTGCGGGTTGGGACTGGCGCCGCTTTGAGGGCACGACCGCACCGCAATTGCCGCTCTCATCAATCGACAAGATATGGGAGCGGGACTCGAACCCCTTTACGCCCGAGCCTTTCGTGGGCGGGCTGTCCCATCAAGGCCGGCAGGGAATCTTCGCCATGATCGTGAACCAGCGTTTGACCGGCACGAAGACCCTCAAAGCGCGCAAGAGCTGGTTCTTCAGCGGCGACCGGATCCTCTGCCTGGCTTCCGATATCTCCTGCGACGAGGCCGAGTATCCTACCCAGACCACGCTCTGCCAGCGCGCCCTCCTCAAGGACAAGCAGGGGAAGTTCCTCCTGACGCGTCTCGACGGGTCGAAGTTCACCGCCTTAACGCAGGAGCGATCGCTTGACGAAGCGAGGCCCCATTGGTTTCTGGATGTCCAGCAGACCGGCTACTTCCTGCCGGCTGGGCAGAAGGCAACGGTGGCCCGCAGACACCAAAAGAGCCGCGATCGCCTGGACCTGGCGGACACGGAAGGCGATTTCCTCACCGCCTGGATCGACCACGGCAAGGCCCCCGCCGCGGCAAAGTATGCTTATGTGTTGGTGGTTCGGGCGACCGCCGAAGCGATGCAGAGGCTCGCCGCGAAGCCGCCCTACCGAGTCCTCCAGCGCGACCAGGCCGCCCACATCGTGTGGGACATCGCTGACCGCCGCTGGGGTTGCGTGTTCTTTATCCCGCAAGAGGTCGCCACGCAGGCCGTTGCCGCAGAGACGCTCCCCGTCAAGGCGGTCGACCGGCCGTGCCTGGTGATGGCCGATGCGGTGCGGGAGGGGCATTTGGACCTGACCGTAGCCGACCCCGATCTCAATCTGGGAAAACCGGTGGGCTCGGGCGGAGGAATTTCGCTTGGCCCCCTATCCCTGCACGTAACCCTCCACGGGACTTGGCGCCTGCTGGAGACGACTGGCACCGTGTGCGCCTGGCATTTGCCCAGCGCCAGCGAGAGCGTGCGGATTTTGTCCACGAATGAAACCGAAACCGTGCTGGGAATCCCCTGCCAGCACGGGGCCAGCTACGAGTTGAAGCTCGCCCGGCAATGACAGAATATCGAGACGAATTCCTCGGTGTTGCCTCGGTTGCCCGGCGCATCCAAGCGGCACGGGACTTCGGATTGGAGAATCCATGAAAACCCGGATCGGCATGAATTGCAACCCGATGATCAGTGAGGAATGGCCATGCAATGTGATCCGCTGCATGATTGGCTGCGCCGGGGTCAAACGGGCTCGGTGCCTCGTTGGTAGCGTGATCGCAACGATTCTGGGCGGAGCAGCCGTTGCCGCGGCTGCCGCGCAAGGAAACCTGCTGACCAACGGCGATTTCACACGCGGGCTGGAAGGCTGGAAAGTGGACATGCCCAATTGGTACAGCAGGGAACATATCCAACCGATCGGGCCGCAATTGGACACCACGGTTTCCACCGGCCAGCGCGGCCGATCGCTGAAACTGGCCATGACCAAGGGCATGCTCGGCTCGGTCAGCCAAACGGTGTCCCTCGATCCGAAGCACAAGAAATACCGGCTGCGCTTCTGGATCAAGACCAAGGATTTGACCGACGAGGTCTTTACCGGAGTGACGGTCAACTGGAACAAACCGAAAAACGCGCCCGGCTTTGGCAACGAGTGGGCCCGCGTGTTGGTCGAAGCTCCCCAGTGGCTGCAATTGGAACGGATCGCCAACATCGAGAGCACGGACGGCCGGGCCACGATTTCGCTCTTTATCAACCGGCGAAGCGCGGGCCTTTTGCCGGAAAAGGGAACAGCTTGGTTCGGCGGCATCGAGTTTCTGCCGCTGAAGGACAAAAGCGTCGGTCCGGTCTGGCAGCCGCCCGCCGATTTCAAGCCTGTGGCGACCGCCGCCGCCGGCAAGGGCTATGGATACCTGCCCAGCCATTTCTTGCCCGACGACTCCAAACCGTTGGACGTCAAGCTCACGCGTTTTCGCCCCGGGTTGGCGGCGACGACCAATTTCGGCCTCACCTATGACGTCAGCAACGGCAAGCGGTTTTGCGCCCCCTCGTTCATCGACGTGGGCGTGTTCCGCAAGGGCGAGCCGATCACCATGGTCTTGGAAGGAACCAACCCCTCGCCACAGGCCAGGCGGATCGGGGTGCGCCTGCGAGTCAAAGACTTTTACGGCACGGTCAGCCCCGAGATTCGCCTGACGCTGCAGGTGCCGCCGGGCGAATTCCGCAAGCAATTGACCTTGGCCAATGCCGAGCGCTATGGCTTTTTCGCCGTGCTGGCCGAGGTCTGGGCCGCCGGCCGCATGATCGCTTGGGCCCCTTCCTCCTTCTGCGTGCTGGAGAAAAGCGAGCAGGACCCGTTCTTCGATCTCAACGAATTGCAGGGGGCGATCACACCTGGCTGCCCATCTACCAGTACCTGGGCTTCGGGGCCATCAACTTCCGCTGGGGCTGGGGGGGAGCGTTCGGAATCACCAGCCGGGATTATAAGAAGGATTTCGATGACCTGCGGGCCCATCCGTTTTACGCCGCCTATCTGAATTCCAGCTTTCAGGTCATGGCCATCCAATGCCTCGGCCTGCCGGCGTGGTGGGACAAGGTCGTCAAAGACAAGCTGGCCCGCAATGAGAATCCGTATACGGAGGAGTTTTTCGAGGACCTGGGAAACTTCTACTCGGCCATGGCCGACGCCTGGCCCGGCAAGGCCCGCATCCTGACCATCGGCGGGGAAACGGCCGGCGCCGGGCCCTTCGCGACCATGCTGGAGCCCAGACTCTCGAAGCTGGCTCACGACATCTTCAAGAAGAAGCGCCCCGAGGTGAGATTTGCGCTGTGCCTCGGAGAGGGTCAGGGCTGGCGACTTCCCTACACGCGGAAGATGATCCCGCTGCTGATGCCTTACGCCGACATGGTGGGGGGCGACATTTACCGCAGCGCGCTCGGCGAGCCGGAGGTGGGCGAGGTCCGCCAACGGATCCTGGAGGCCCAGGACTGGGCCAAGCAATACCGCGTGTCCCAGGATTTCTTCATCCCCGAGTCCTATGGCGGCGAGCTCAAGTACGCTGAACCCTTGGACAGCCCCGAGTCGGTCCAGCGCGCGTGCCACACGGTCCGCCACATCATCCTCAGCAAGTCGGTGCCGGGAGTGATTTCTTACGGCTACAATCGGGCCGCTGGGGGAGTATCGCAGCGGGTCACGGTGGATAGCAGTCTCTGGAAGTATTATGCCGACGGCCACTGCGAGCCGCGGCCTGCCCTGGCCGCCTTCTCCGCCATGACGCGCTTTCTGGCCAATACCACCGATCCGGTCTATTTACATCCCCATGACGACTTTTACGCCCTCGTTTTCCGCAAGGAAAGGGGGACGCGGGCCGTGTTCTGGAGCGTGGCCAACGAGCCCGCCAAGTTCCGGCTCAAGCTGCCGGCCCACGCCATGCTGTATGACGCCGTGGGCGAGGATCGCGGCGAGGAGACCGGCGAAGTGACGCTCTCCGCCAGCGACGATCCGACCTATGTGGTGACGGACGCAGATGCCGAAAAGCTTGCCGCGGCCATGAGCAACGCGACATTTCTGAAAGAACGGGCGCGATGAGATGAAAGCCCCGCTGTTACTGACGCCCTTCCGCGCCCCCCTTCTGATCCAGGTGGAGCAAAAAAATGAACATGACAAGCAAAGTGGCCCTTTCGGCATTATTGTTTGTTGGGCTCGGATCAGCGCCGCTCGCGGCGGCAGGCCAAGGGCCGCCGTTTGCAGTGCGGGTGGAGGTGGACGAGGAGGTCTACCGGCATGAGCCGACAAACAACGGAGCCGGCATGTTCTGGCACGCCGGCTGCACGGAAATCGCCCGTGTCGGCGACAGGTTGTTCGTCAGCGCGCTGGAGGTCCTACCGGACTGCGCGCCCTTGAACAACGTCCGCTGGGCGCTGTACCAACGGCGGGCGGACGGCTGGCACCTTTGCCAGCGCGACATCAAGGACCGCAGCCGCGAACCCAGCCCGCTGTGCGTCAGCCACGGCGGGCGGCTGCTGATGTCGGTGAACCCCACGCTGACCCCTTGGGTCCCCCTGCCCGCTGACCCGAAAGCAAAACCGGTCGGCGGGCCCGCCCGGCCGGAGTTCCTGGAGTTCGACCCGGCCCACCCCGAGCAAGAACCCAAGCATCTGCTGCCGCAATGGGAGGGCCAGCCCCAGTATTCCGAGCACTCCTACCGCGCCTTCGCCGCCGACGGAGACCGCGGCGAGTTCATCCTGTTCCAAACGCTGCGCCCCCTGCCCTATAACGGTTGGGCCCTGCTGAAAAGCGACGGCAAAGCGTGTCGGGCGACTTGTTTGTGAGCAACCGCCACTGCTCGTCGCGGCTCGGCTTATCGTCCGGGAAACGCTTGTACAAGTCCTGGGCAATTTCTCGGAGCCGGGCCTGCTCGTCCACTCGCCGCACGGGCGAAGCGTCGGGCTTGAAGGTCTTCTGCAAGCTGGTCCTTACAAGTTCTCGCCAGGGTCGGCGTGCCTTGCCGTCCTTGTCCTGTCGGAAGTCCTGCCATGCCTTTTTCATGTGCCGCAGATCGAGCCGGTGATCGGCCGCTCGGGTTTCATCGATGACGAACTCGACCACCTCCATGCACTCCTCTGGGCTCATGCCCTCAAAGCCCTGGATCGCCTGACACCGCATGAAGGCGGCGATCATCTGGTCCGAGGGCTCATGTTCGAGGACCACGACACGGCTGGCCACGGCATCGGCCAACGGATCGCGGTTGAGCGGCAGGTTCGAGATGGCGATGATGCCGCCGTTGAACTGGAACGACTTCCGCTCACCCTTGTCCTTGATGGTGTAGGTCATCGTGCGGGGCTCTCCAGGCTCCCCGCCCAAAGCCGCCATGAGGACCTGAAGGGCTTGCTTGTTTTCAAAGAGGGTGGGGATGTCATCGATTACACAGACATGTTCAGGGTGCTCTTCGATGAAGCACCACAGCCCCAAGGGGCTCATGCGAGCATTTCGGTACGCGTAGGGCACATTCATCGACTTGAGGCATTCACACACCGAGTAGCTCTTGCCGGACCCAGCCCGACCGGCCAGATAGCAGCCGTTCTGGTAATGCAAGGCCACACTACGCGTACGATCACGGACTCGATCCAATAGGATCTCGAACGCCGACAAATGACCCTGATCCTCAGGAGACAAAGGCAACTTCCGTGTTGCCCGCCTGACGGCTTTAGCCGTTACAGGAGCGATCATAAACACTTCCTTCAAATAACTAATGGTCTCGATTTTCGCTCGGCAGGACTCGCACATACGGTCCCGACAAATTCTTGATTGTGTTCTCCTGGGCCCGAGGGAACTGGCGTGTCCAGAGTAGTGGTACCGCGATTAGTGTCATGGTCTGGACGGTCCCTCCCGGCGATCTTCACGATGGGCAACATGCCAATCGCTTCAGCTACACGCGGGACACAGAGGCTCATCTGCCGCAAAATTCGCTATGACAGCGGGCGATGAGCATTTGGACAGAAGCTGAGGAACCGAGTACCAGTGCTACCTGCAATGTTACTTTGTTCGGCTTCTGATATTTTGCCGGGGTTAAGATCCGCCATTCACTCGGCGGTGCCGGTTCACAACAAATTCTGCAAACGCTTCGTGCGTTCGATTCGTTCCCCAAGGGGGTTACGCTTAATGTATCAATCCGTCCGCAGATTGCAATAGCCCCCCACAAATTCAAGACCGACGACGACTTTTGGTTTCCCGGCCGCGCTATTTCTTGGCGGGAACAGGCTCAGGGGCTGTAATCGCAAGTCCCAGTGCCCCTGAGATTTCGGTGGTGGCACGCTAGGCGAACAACGCGTGTGCAGGCTTCGTCCAGTGGAAGCGGTCTCCTGCGGCCGGGTCAACGTCGTCGCCAGGATGCCTTAGGCCTCGGTCGGGAACAGTACCCACCCGGCCGGAGGTTGGTGCGAACCAGGTTCGCAGTCGTTGCCGAACACTCCGCGTCAGCCATCGCACCCTGACGCCATAGCCCTTTGGCCGCCCTACCTCAGCCGTCACCCTCAAGAACCCGCCTGGCTTTCTTGTAGGGCCAAGGGTGTCTCCAGAGGGCAGAGGTGGGCCTGGACCAGCCTGGTCGTCCGAGGCCCACAGCGATGTTCTGGTGGCCGTGGAGGCAGCAACATGGACGACGCGGGCCTACCCAGGGTATTGCTGTTCGATCGCAGGGAACGGGAAGGGGAAGCCGGGTAGATTGGAAGAACGGCCCCGAGGACCACTTGAACGCCGAAACCAAGGCCAGTCGGGCGGTGACGAAGCTTGTGGCGATCATCGCCGAGGAACCGCTACGTGGTGTGCCCGATGAGGCGATAGAGGGTGTCGGAGCAATGCTGCGGGGGCCGAGACGTTGAGTCGGAAAGCCCCCTCTTTGTTATGAGATGCTCCCGCCTCGATTTTGATAAACGAGACATGTGGTTTTCGAGATTCGCGGGTCTCGTAGCACCGGTTAAGATACAATGCTGGAAAGCTGAGGGAGCAGGCCCTTCGCATTGGCGAATCGGGTTTGTGAATTCACAAGAATGTACCCGTTTCAACCCATGCGGCTCGAATAAGCGGACAAACTCGACAAACACTTTGGTCTTCGTAAGTCCTTGCAGAGAAACACGTAGTGGTGTAAGGTGTTTATATGAAAGCACTTGTGACTCGGCGGCGTGTCAAGCTGTCGATCCGGTGGTTGCGGGTTCGATTCCCGTCGCCCTCGCTACATAAGCCGCTACTCCATAGGGAGTTGCGGCTTTTCTTTTGGTTGTAAATGTGTATCCCTTTTGGATACATAGCGACAATTGTATCCCTTCAGCCCTTGCCAGTTTGGTTCTTGGCTGGGATACGGCTTCCTGCAATGGCAGGATCGAGGGCATGGATGGCCGCTTGTTTACATGCTTAGGCAGTCCAGAATGCCCGGCGATCTTACGATTTACTATGGGCCTTGGCCATGGGACAACCCTCCCCTCATCTGGTTTCGGCCAATGGCTCTCTTGTTTGATATTTTCGCCGGGGCCGTTCTGGTGTGTCTGGCGGCTTTCCTTGTGGAATATTGGCTCCGGTTCGGACGCAAACCTATTGCTGGGTCGCCCCAGTTGGCCAAGCGGTGCGAATTCCCATCAAGCGCGGCCAGTCGGGCGGCGACGACGTGGAAGTAGCCTCCGGCCTGAAGGGGGACGACCACGTCGTGCAATCCCAGACGGCTTCGCTCCAGGAAGGCCAGTCGATCGAGGTGGCACAGCCGGGGGAACCTTGAATGAGGTCTTCGTAGAACGGAATGAATTCCGTTCTACGAGGCAACCGCACGGACTGGGTAAGCTGGGGTGTTCGCGCCGATCGAGAACGATATTTCCGTTAATATCGATTCTACCGCCTAGCCGATGCTGATAGACGTGCCCTTCACTGGCCCACCTGGTGTAACCAAAGTGCGCAGATCGATCGTGATGACCTTGGGAAGACGAAACGCCGCCCGTTGCGCACTGGCGCTTCTGGTGATATCGCTCTACCTGATGTTACCGTGGCCCACCTGGGGCGGCGAAGCGCCCAGTGCGGGATATTCCTGGGCAGGCAACGGAGAAACCGCGGCGGGGACGATTGCGGGGACGCCGGGGGTGCAGCCGGCGAGTGCCCTGGTTCCCGCCCCAGCACCGCTGCCGCCGACAGAAGTGCGGCCCGCCGACAACCACCCGCCGGAGCCGATCGCCCCGCCACCGCCGGCCGCGGAAAGACCATCGGCAGCAGACGCCGCGACGGGAAGTGAAGCGGGCCAAGAGTACCCGGTCGACTTGCCCACCGCGCTGCGGCTGGCCAATGCGGAAAACTTGCAAATCGCCTTGGCGCGGGAGCAAGTGCGGCAGGCCTGGGCGGAGTTGGACGCTGCCCATGCGCTATGGCTCCCTTCGTTGCGGGCTGGGGGAAACTACGACAAACACGAAGGCCAGATCCAGCAGGTGACGGGCTCCGTGCTCGACGTCAGCCGCAACAGTTTCTACGCCGGCATGGGTGCGGGAGTGATCGGGTCCAGCACTGCGTCCGTGCCTGGCCTTTACGCCAGTTTTCAAATGAGCGATGCGATTTTTGCGCCGCTGGCTGCCCGGCAGGCGGTCTATGCGCAGCAGTCGGCGGCATGCGTGGCCACCAACGACGTGCTGTTGCAGGTGTCCCTGGGCTACCTGGAGTTGTTGCGAACGGCCGGCAATCTGGCCATTGCCCTGGAGGCCCAACGGGACGCGGAGGAGCTGGCCGTGCTGACGAAAAACTATGCGACGACGGGGCAAGGGCTGCCCGCCGACGCCGATCGCGCGAGCACAGAGTATTCGATTCGCCGTGAAAACGTCTTCGTTGCACAGGAAGCCGTGCGGGTGGCTTCAGCGCGGCTGGCCGAAGTGCTCCGGCTCGATCCGCGCTTGATTCTGAACCCGCTGGACCCCACGGTCGTGCTCATCAAACTCGTGAAAGAGGACTCGCCGGACGGCGACCTGATCAGCTTGGCGCTGCGGAATCGGCCGGAGCTGGCGGAAGCGCGCTATCTTGTGGGAGTGGCCACCGAGCGAATGCGCCGGGAACAGTACGCCCCGCTGCTTCCCAGCATCGTGATCGGCACCAGCTATGGCGATTTTGGCGGTGGAGTCGGCGGGGCGATCGACAACTCGGGCGGCCGCCTCGAAACCGACGCGATCGCTTTCTGGCAACTTCGGAACTTGGGCCTCGGCGATCGGGCGGCACAGGCGGAAGCGCGCTCGGTGGTCCGCCAGACGCAGATCAGCCAGATGGCTTCGATGGACCGCGTGGCGCGAGAAGTGGTCGAGGCCCACATCCAACTCGCCGCCCGCATGCGCGAGATTCCTCGGCTCGAGGAAGCCGTCGCTTCGGCCGTTGCCTCGCAGAAGCGCAACATGCAACGAATCCGCGAAGCGCAAGGGCTGCCGATCGAGGTTCTGCAATCCAACCAGGCGCTGGCCCAAGCGCGGCTGGAATATCTGCGTGCGATGGCCGATTATGACGCCGCCCAGTTCCGGCTCTATTGGGCCATCGGCTGGCCTACGAAGCAAGACGTTGCCGCGGGTATTCCCGGCGGGCGGTAGATGAGGTTGCGCGATCCCAGGAGGGAAAGAGAGAACAGCCCGCTTTTTCTGCGCTGATCAAAAAAGCACGGACCGTTCAGTGAGATTACCGGCGGTCCGTGCGAGGGAGCACTCTCAGCAATAACTTCGCCCATCACGGCGGAACGTTGTAAAAACACCCCACAATAGTCTGCGCGGATCACTGGTCAGGCAAGGGCATCGGCGGCAGCAGGGCCACGTTGCTGGCCTGCGTTACCGGTGGCAGCTTCGGCGCCGGCGGAATCGCCGGCTTCTGCGGGGCCACCGCCGGCTGGGCATTCTCCATCGAATTGCCACACGCGCCGGCGCACTGGTTGTTGCACTGCGGGTAAACCCACTCCAAGATGCACTTCTTCTCCAATGGCAACCCCGATCATTCCAACAAGATGCTTCAGCGTGGAAACAGTCTCCTTCGAAAACGGACCAAGGTCAAGTCGTCCGGGCTCGCACATCAGAACTGCACGGCTGCCCGGATGCCGAAGCCTTGGATCGCGCCGTTGGCCGTGGTGTTGGCGGCTGTGGGGGCGCCCGCTGCGACCACCGGGTTGTCGAAGCGGAAGTCGTTGACGTAATCGAACATGACGTTGAAGTTCTGGTTCATGTAACAGTTTAAGGCGACGGTGAGACCGTCCATCTCGCCACCCTGAATGCGGTTCAGGCCGGCGCCCGAGTTGAGATCCAGGTACGAGTAGCGAACGGCGATTTCCCAGGCGCCGAGGCCCCAATTGAGCGTGCCATCGGGGCCGCGGGTGATGAAGGCCTTTTCGTAAGGGCCCTGGTCGCCGTAGTAGGCGCGGGCGAGCGCGCCCGTACGTTTGTCGTAGGCCCGGTTTTCGCCGGTGAGCGTGTAGGCCAACTGGAGATAGCCGCCGTTGAAGACGTAATCTTCGCGGCCGCCGGGCAGCGGAGTAACCGCGCCGCCCAACGTAGTGGCCGTGCCTGTCACGCCGTCGACGAAGTTCCAGCCGTATTCGGCCTGCACCGAGAACGGTCCGCGGATGTAGAGCATTTCCGTGGCGAGGATGTACTCGGTGTTCGACACCATATAGCCGGTGTCGAGGAAGCGGTTGCCGTTGCCGTTGGGAACGTCGGCCGCGCCGCCCGCGCCGCCCGCGGGATCGTCGTCGAGGATCTCGGGACGGGTGCGCAACTGGACCATATTGACGTTGTTGCCGCTGGACTGCCCGTCGCGCCAGCCGGTCGAGCAGGCGATGTGGAGCAGGTGCCGGCCTTCGTCTTCATAGAGGGGCAGGCCCGACAGCCGGAACTCGGCGGCGCCCTGGCCATCGCCGAAGTATGAGCCGAACTGGGCCGCCTGGTCGGGACGGCCCAGACAGAACATCGAGGTCATTCGCTGGTCGAGATAATCATTGATAAAGACCGCGCCGGTGAGGAAGTTCTGGTTGAGCTCGATGGCCTGCGAGTAGCTCGACCGCTCCATGAAGGTCATGCAGCGGCTGGATGGAACCATGTCGCCTTCCAGGCCGAGACCTTCCTTGACGTGACCGATGCGGACCGTGTTGATAACGGGGATGTCCTTGGTGCCCACCCAGAATTCATCCAGGCCGACCGTGCCGTACTGGTCGTTTGCCAGCGCCAGGGTGAGCCGATACTCGCCGGTTTCCCAATACGTGCCCTCCAGGAAGGGACGAATGCGGCGGAACTCGGTGCCGTCTTGCACCGTGCCCATGCCGCCCAGCGTGTTGCCGCTGGCAACCCCTTGGGCCGGGCCGGCATACGCGCCCTTGGGGTTGGTCACCGCCGGATTGCTGGAGCCTACCCAGACGGAGTCATAATGCACAAAGATGCCCGGGTGCATGGTGAAGTCCTTGTTGGGCGTTTCCAGCCACAAGAACAGCCCGTTCTTGAAGGTGGCGGTCATGCTCGTGTCGCTGCCGACGACGTCGCCTCCCGCGGGATTCTGCGCGGCGGGTTGGGCCATGTCGGCAGCCGCCGCGGACATATCCGCATTGCCGAAGGCCGTCGGAGTGACCGTCGCCCCCTGTTGCACGTTGGCGATTTGCTCGCGAAGTTGGCGAATCTCCAACTCCTGTTGCGCGAGCACCGCGCGGGCGTCGTCGGACGATATCGCGGCGCTTCCTTGCTGGGCCATCGCGCGGCTGCCGCCGAGCGCGATGGCGGCGCACACCAGCATCCCGAGGATCCACGCGGGCATTCGTTGCCGCGTCATGGATCGATGCCCATGAAATCCGTTTCTCATACAGAACTCTCCGTAATTCTGGCCCTCATCACGAAGGCCACTGGGTCGCGTGTTCGAACTGTTATCCTGCGCAAAGCGGTGGTCGTGCGGAAACACAGAGACGCCGAGGCGGGGATGGCAATGATTTCTGCGTCGTCCAACTGGGCAGTAAACGGGCCGGCGCGGAACATCCCCCGCAACGCTTGGGTCTTGCGCGGTTTATCCACTGTGCCAGCATTCAACCAATGTTTGCTATTTTCCTATCGTCCCCTAAAATGACATTGAATGAAAAAAAACGCCTGCAACGGTCGATATGGCGAAGGCGCCGTGTGACAATAATGCGAGCAAGTTCAGCCACGCAGGCCGTAGCGTGCGCGCTTGTACGCGAGCACCCGCCCTACCAGGCCCACGATCGGCCGTGCAGGTATCACAGGTCCCATTCGACTTATCGAGGCCAGACGGCTGCACCACCAGTCGTAAATCAAAATCGAGGAAAGGCCCCATGAATGCACCGCAACGCATGCTAAACCATGTGCGGGCGTATCGGCTGGCGCGGGGTTGGTCGCAGGAAGATCTCGCGGCAAAAGCGGCGGTTTCGCGGGCCAGCGTGAGCGCGATCGAAATGCAGCGGCTCGTGCCTTCGGCGGCGGCCGCGCTGACGCTGGCCGCGGCATTCGAGTGCCGCGTCGAGGATCTTTTCGAGCTGGCCGCGACGTCGCAGAGCATCGGGCAATGGGCCTGGGAGCCGCCGCGCCAGCCCTGCCGCTATTGGCACGCTCAGGTGGCAGGGCGGAAGCTGCTCTACCCCGTGGAGTGGGCGATGGCGCCGCTGGCGCACGACGGCATCTTTCAAGAGGGACGCTGCGAGGACCGCAGCTTGGTGCCCCCGTCCCAGACGCTGGTGGTGGCCTGTTGCGACCCGGCGATCAGTTTGCTGGCCGACGAGTACCGCCGCTTGACCGGATTGCGAATCCTCGCATTGCAACGCTCCAGCCGGGAAGCCCTGTCCCTGCTGGGCCAGGGCCTGGTGCACGTCGCCGGCGTGCACTTGGAACGCTGCGGCCAGACCGGCCACAATCGCGCCGCGGCGGGGGAATACTTGGGCGAAGCCTTTTCGCTGCTCCGTGCGGCGCACTGGCAGGAAGGCCTGGCCGCGGCCCCGCAGTGCCGCCTGCGCTCGGTGCAGATGGCCGTCCAGGGCCGGCTGCGATGGGTGGGCCGCGAAGAGGGATCCGCCGCTTGCGAATTGCAGCAGGAGCTGCTTGCCGGCCGAATGCCGCGGCACGTCGCCCGCGGCCATTACGGAGTGGCCGAGGCGGTGCGCTCCGGTTGGGCGGACGTCGGCGTCTGCGTCCGCCTGGTCACCGATGAGGCTGGGCTGGACTTCGTGCTCGTCCGCGAAGAAGCCTACGATCTCTGCTTTTCCACGCGCGGCACCAGCGATCCGCGGATCCAGGCCCTCGTCGAAACCGTGCAATCTCCCGCGTATCGCGCGCTCCTCCAGGACCTGCCGGGCTACGACGTTTCGGAAACCGGGATGCTCCAAAGTGTGGACTGCCCCACGTAGAACGGATTTCTCGACGTTGGCCGCGGAAGGACGAGAAACGGAATAAATTCCGTTCTACGGCGTGGACGCCGTGCCGCCCAGACAGACTTTGCCGAGGCCGCCGAGGTGGGAATATAGAGCGACTTTGCCGGCCTTCCGGGTTGGGAAAACGCTACCGCTTCAAGCATGGAAAGCGGCGCAAACAATGACGGCCGGCGCCAATCTTGGAGTCCGCTTTTTTCCATTGTGACGAATCCTAACATAGTGCTGGTGTGGGCGTTCCGATAATCCGAATATTCGCGGGACGATCCCTGTACTTCTAGAAGCGGTGTTTCTTTGTTTCCGCTCTGACGGGGACATGTGCAGGAAGGCAGCCCCGAAGACGGGACCCAGTGGCTCACATGACGGCCAGAATTACGGAGATTTCTGTATGAGAAATGGATTTCATGGGCATCGATCAGTGACGCGGCAAGGATTGCCCGCGTGGACCATCGGCATGCTGGTGTGCGCCGGCTTCGCATTTTGCGGCAGCCGCGCCATGGCCCAGCAAGCCAGCGACGCGCCCTCGTCTAACGACGTCCGCGCGCAACTCGAGCAACAGGAGCTGGAGATTCACCAGCTCCGCGACCAATTGGCAGGCATCCAACAGGGGGCGACGGTCACTCCGACCTCCTTCGGCAATGCCGACATGACCGCGGCAGCCGCCACCGCGGCGGATGGCACCGCCGCGCCGAGTCCCGCGGGCGGCTACGTGGTCGGCAGCGACACGAGCATCAAGGCCAGCTTGCATGACGGGTTCTTCTTGTGGCTGGAAACGCCCAATAAGGACTTCACCATGCACATCGGTGCGTGGATGCAGTACGACAACGTGTGGTGGGGCGCCAGCAACGGCAACGTCACCGCCGCCAAGGGCAGTTACGCCGGCAACACCACCACCGCAGGGAAAGCCGGATTTAACGGCACCGGCACGAACCAAGGCGTCGCCATCGGCAACCCGCTGGGCGGCATCAGCAACATGCAGGACGGCACCTACTTCCGCCGCATTCGTCCCTTTGTGGAAGGCACCTACTGGGAAAACGGCGAATACCGCCTCATCCTGGCCCTGGAAAACGATCAGTTCGGCACGGCCGGGCTCGATGAATTCTGGGTCGGTGCCAAGGACATCCCGGGCATCAACATGTGCCGCATCGGGCACGTCAAGGACCCCATCGGTCTGGAAGGCGATATGACGTCTTCCAGCCGCTGCATGACCTTCATGGAGCGGTCGTCGTACTCCCAGGCCATCGAACTCGACCAGAACTTCCTCACCGGCGTGTGGTTTGCCAACACGTTCCTCGATGAGCGTGCGTCGTGCCAGTTCATGGCCGGTCGTCCCGACCAGGCGGCCGCCACGGGCGCTTACTTCGGCGACGGCCAGGGCGGCCTGCAAAGCCGCTTCACGTGCCTGCCGATCTACGAAGACGAAGGCCGGCATCTGCTGCACCTCGGCACCTCGCTGGGCTGGCGCGATGGACAGTCCAGCGGCAATAACGTCGACATGATTCAGTTGCGTTCGCGGCCCGAACTACGGGACGACGATCCCGCCTCCGGCTCCGGCGGCGCTGCCGACGTTCCCAACGGCAACGGCAACCGCTTCCTCGACACCGGCTACATGGTGTCGAACACCGAGTATATCCTCGGCACGGAACTGCTGTACGTCCGCGGACCGCTCTCGTTCCAGGCCGAATATGGCTGGAGCTTTGTCGACGGCGTGACGGGTGTGGCGTCGAGCCTGGGTGGCGCGGTCGTTTCGCTTCCCGTCGGTGGTGTCCACGATTACACCTTCAGCGGCGGCTACCTCCAGGTGGCCTACACGCTGACCGGCGAGAACCGCGCCTACGACAAGCGGCTCGGCACTCTGGCCCGCTCGTACTACGGTGCTCAGGGTCCGTACGAAAAAGCGTTTATCACCCGCGGTCCCGACGGCACCTGCTGCTGGGGCCTGGGCGCTTGGGAACTGGCCCTGCGCTACTCGTACCTGGACTTGAACTCCGGCACCGGTCTCGGCCGCATCCAGGGTGGCGAAATGGAAGGCCTGACCCTCGGCTTGAACTGGGTCATGAACCAGAACTTCGAGTTGATGTTCGACTACGTCAACGACTTCCGTTACGAGACGCCCGTGACCACGACCGGCCTGGCGACGACCGCCAATACGACTGTCACCGGCGCGGTGCAAGGCTTCGGTATTCGAGCCCAATTGCAGTTCTAACATTCCAGCGCAGACCATTGGACTGCGATTACGTTACATAGGAGACAAGTTTCATGACGAAGTATGTTATCGGATTGCTCGGACTCGCCCTGATGTTGGGCAGCCGGCCGCTCGTGGCCGGCGAAGGGGGCTGCTGCGGCGCCCCGGGCTGCCAAGCCTGCAGCACTTGCAACGCCGGCGGCGGCTGTTGCGAGCGCGGCGGTTGCTGCGAGAAGGCCGCCTGCTGCCCGCATTGCGGCTGTTGCCTGGTTCCGCAATGCCATACCTATTGCGAGCCGAAAACGACCACCGTGCACAAGCACGGCTGCGTCTGCAAAGAGATCTGCATTCCCGGCGTCTCGCGGTGCGGCGAGGGGTGCGGCGATAGCGAGCGCTGCGGTCACTGCGGCTGCAACTCTTGCAATTCCTGCAAAACCTGCTGCAACAACGACGGCGGCGAAGACGGTTGCGGATGCCATTGCCGTATTCGCGAGGTACACCAGTTGGTGATCTTCCCGCAGCAGAAGTGCACCTCGGTGAAGAAGTGCACCGTGGAGTGGGTTTGCCCACACTGCGGCAGCCAGTGCAATTCCAGCGAGGGCGGTACGATTCTGGAGAACGGCCAGCCGGCCGTCGCCCCGCAGAAGCCGGCGATTCCCCCGGCGCCGAAACTGCCGCCGGTAAAGCAGGCCAGCAACGTGGCCCCGCTGCCGCCGATGCCTGCCTTCGCGAACGGTTATTGAAAAGTTTCGCCGCGATCGGCGAAGTTATTGCTGAGCGTTTCCCTAGCACGGGCCGCCGGTGTTCTCACCAGGCGGCCCGTGGTCTTTCTTGCAGGTCGTGGAATTGGAAAAGGCCGTGAAGCAGGCCGGGGAAAACAACACGGCCGCAGCAGCGGAGGGGAGCCGGCCTGTCGCGATTGGCGAGCCCGGATTATTTACGGCCAAATAGAAGGCGCGAAGCGCAAGCGAGGAAGTCATCAGGACTTAGCCTCGCTTACGCGTCGCGCCTTCAATTGCACACTGCGCCTGAAATCCCCTGGCCATGAATAAGCCGGGTTCGACGACTTACTGCGCGATCCCGCAGTCGCGAGTTTCTTGGCAAGTGTTCTTGCCAAACCGTGCCTGATACTGGGCGCCGTCACTAATGGTAGCGAGGCCGTAACTAATGCTGGCACACCGATTTAGATTCGTTTTTATGAAGTGTCGGACCTGCCAATCCCGATACACATACTGGTGTTGCGGGTGGAATCGATCGCAGCGAATGTGCGACTTTTCCACCCGGGGAGATTGGAAAGAACGGTCATTACATACGTAGGGAGCATATCATGTTCGCCGGCGCACTGAGATGGACTTCGCTGGTAGGGCTCGCATTTCTCGTGGGGCAGGGGATTAGTCTCGGCCAGCAAAATCAGCCCGGATTGCCTAACGTGCAAAACATTCCCGCGGCGGTCGCGGCCGATCCGTCCCCACAGCCGGAAGGCCAATTGGTATCGGCCACGGTGGTGGACGAGAAAACCAGTCTCGAGGCGCGGGTAGCGGAATTGGAAAAAGCCGTGAAGCAGGCCCAGGAAAACAACGCGGCCGAAACGGCGGCGCCGAGCCAGCCTGCGGCGGTCGCCAGTCCCATCTGCGCCGGCTGGAACGACGGCTTCTTTGTCCAGTCCCCCGATAAATCGTACGTGCTGCGGATCACGGGACAGATTCAGGCGGACTATCGGGCCTTTCTCAACAGCACCGACCAGACCGACGTCGACGAGTTCTTGCTCCGCCGGGCCCGCCTCGGTATCGAGGCCACGTTGTTACAGTATTACGAGTTCCGCTTGCTGCCCGACTTCGCCGGAAACAGCGGCTCGACGCTCATCACCGACGCTTATATGAACGTCCACTACTGCGACGAGATACAGGTCGAGGTGGGCAAATTCAAACAGCCATTGAGCTATGAACAACTGATCCAGGACCGTTATGTGCCTCTCATGGAGCGGTCGATGATCGACCAACTGGTGCCCGCCCGCGACGTGGGCGCCATGATCCACGGCCGTAACCTTTGCGACGGCCGGATGGATTACGCCATAGCCGTCTCCAACGGCGAAATCAACGGCAACGCCGAGCCAACGATTTCTAATTCCACGCTTCCCCACGATAACAAGGACATGAACGCCCGGATCGCCTTTCGGCCGTTCGGCGATCCGGACGGGTGCGACATGTTGCGACATTTGCAGTTCGGCATATCTGGCGGCTGGGGAGTCGAGGACGAAGCGATCAACTCCACCGACCTCAGCACTCCGCAGGTCTTGAAAACTCCGGCCACGGTGCAATGGTACTCGTACAAGAGCGGCATCCTGGCCGATGGCTTGCGCACGCGTCTCAGCCCCGAGCTGGCTTACTTCTACCACTCCTTGGGCTTTGCCGCTCAGTACTACCATGAGGAGCAGAAAATCGCGCCCTCCACCGCGGTCGCGGCGCAAAACGTCGACACCGACGGCTTTTACGTGATGGCCACTTATCTTCTGACCGGCGAGGAGCGATTCGACTATACCCAGCAGATCGATCCGATCAGACCTTTCAATCCGCACTGTGCCGCTTGCTCGCCGGGGGCCTGGGAACTGGTATTCCGCGTTTCCCGCCTCGATATGGACAAGGGTGTGCTGGCGTCTACCCTGGCTGCTCCGGGCGTTTGGAGCTCGGGGGCCACGGAATCGACCTTCGGCGTCAACTGGTACTTGAACAAGTGGGTCCGCACGCAATTGAACTGGGAACACGCCTGGTTCGACGACCCGATCGCGCCGTTGGCGGCGGCGATATCGAAAGCGAATCCTGCCTACCAGCATCAGGACACCCTCTACGCCCGCGCCCAGATCATTTTCTGAGCACACCGAGCTTGCCCCGGTCCTGAGGAGTGTCTTTCTTGACGATCGATCAACTTGGGCAGGGACTGACGGGTCCGGACGACCCGTGCGGGAATCTTCTCTGGGGGGACGCGGCGAAGCGATTTGCCACGGACCTGCATGGCGAAACCGGGCTATTTCCGGATGTGGATGGCTATTCTAAGGTCATAAAAGCAAGCGGGCGAGCCTCCACGCCGGTGATGGGCTCTTCATGTGCGTCGATTTTTTACAATGGCAGCAAGAATAATCGCTGCCTATACTAGTTGGGTCGGGGGGCCGGTGTGTGAGTTCTTCCAAAACGGCATCGGTTGACGTACATGAATCTGGTTGTCCTTGCGCTGCGGCGTCCAGTCACGGTCATGGTTTTGATGGCATCCATTGCCATGGGCTGCGCCCTTGCGCTTTGGCAGATGCCGGTCGACATCTTCCCCAGCCTCAATCTGCCGGTGATCTACGTGGCCCAGCCGTACGGCGGCATGGACCCCGCGCAGATGGAAGGCTATCTGGCCAACTACTACGAGTATCACTTTCTCTACATCACGGGCATCCACCACGTCGAATCGCGGAACATCCAGGGCACATCGCTGATGAAGCTGTTCTTCCATCCGGGGACGAACATGGCCCAAGCGATGGCGGAGACCGTGAACTATGTGAATCGCGCCCGCGCCTTCATGCCGCCGGGCACGGTTTCGCCGTTCGTGATCCGTTTCGATACGGGAAGCGTGCCGGTGGGCTACCTGGTGCTCTCCAGCGAAACCCACAGCATCGGCGAAATCCAGGACTTGGCGCTGTTTCGCGTGCGGCCGATGTTCGCCAGCCTGCCGGGCGTGTCGGCGCCGCCTCCCTTCGGCGGTAATCAGCGGACCGTGGTCATTACCGTCGATCCGCAGCGGCTGCGGGCCTACGGCATGACGCCCGACGACGTCGTGACCGCGCTTTCCCAGGGCAACGCCATCAGCCCGTCCGGCAACCTTGCGCTGGCGGGCAAATATCCCTTCGTGCCGATCAACTCGGTGGTCCGCGACGTTCACGACCTGGAAAGCATTCCCTTGCGCAGCGGCCCCCAAGCGCCGGTCTATATTCAGGACGTGGGATATGTCCAGGACAGCACCGACATTCCCACGGGCTACGCGTTGGTGAACGGCCGCCGCAGCGTGTACATCCTGGTGACCAAGCGTGCCGACGCCTCCACGCTCAGCGTGGTGAGCGCGGTGCGCGCGGCCCTGCCCGACATGCAGGCGGTGCTGCCGCCCGACATTCACGTCAGTTATGCGTTCGACCAATCGCCCTACGTAACCCGGGCGATTTGGGGCGTGGCCGGCGAAGGGGCATTGGGGGCCATCCTGGTGGGGCTGATGATTCTGCTTTTCCTGCGCGACTGGCGCAGTGCGATTATCGTTCTCTTGAATATCCCGCTGGCGCTGATGGCGGCGGTGGTGGCCCTTTGGCTCACCGGGCAGACGATCAACCTGATGACCCTGGGCGGACTGGCTCTGGCCATCGGCGTTCTGGTGGATGAAGCGACAGTGGAGATCGAGAACATCCACACGCAGATGGCACACTCCCCCTCGATTGCGAAGGCGGTGCGTCTGGGGAACGCCCAGACCGCCATCCCGCGGCTCTTGGCGATGGTCTGCATCCTGGCGGTGTTCATTTCCTCGTTCTTCATTCAAGGCGCGCCGCGGGCGATGTTCGTGCCCTTGTCGCTGGCCGTGGCGTTCTCGATGGTGGCGTCGTATCTTCTCTCCAGCACGTTGGTCCCCGTGCTCTCGGTCTGGCTGTTGCGTCATGTCCACCTCGACGACGCGCACGGCGGCGCGTCTGTGCTACCCGGCCCGCGGGGGCGGATGGCAGCATTCTCTTTCGAGCGCTTTCGCAGCGGCTACGAGTGGCTGCTCGCACGGATTGCCGGCTTCCGCTGGAGCCTGCTGGCGGCGTACCTGGTCACTTGTACGGCGATCATCTGGGGGCTGGGCTCGCGGCTGGGGACGGAGATCTTCCCGACCATCGACACCGGGCAATTCCGCCTGCGGATCCGCGGCCCCGACGGAACGGACATCAACCATACCGAACAGACGGCCCTGAAAGCCCTGGAAGTTATCAAGGCGACCGCCGGAGACGGCAAAGTTGCGATGACCCTGGGCTATCTGGGCACGATTGCCGCCAGCTATCCCATCAATGCCGTGTATCAATGGATGCGGGGGCCCGAGGAGGCGGTGATGTGGGTGGCCTTGAAAAGAGAAAGCGGAATCAATGTCGAGCGGCTCAAAGAGGAACTGCGGGGGAAACTCGCGGGGGCGCTGCCGGGCGTGCACTTTTCCTTCGAGCCGGCCGACATTATCAACGAGGTGATGAGCTTCGGCTCGCCCACCCCCGTCGAGGTGGCCGTGAGTGGGCCGAATTTCGCCGAGACCCGCCCCTATGCCGCGAAAATGATGGAAGAGTTGGGGCGGATTCCCGGCCTGCGGGACCTGCAGATCGTACAGTCATTGGATTATCCGATGATCCGGGTGGACGTCGACCGTAAGAAGGCGGGAACGGTATACGTCACGCCGGTCGACGTGGCCAAGTCGCTGGCCGAGGCCACTTCCTCCAGCCGCTTCACCGTGCCCAACTTCTGGGCCGATCCGAAGAGCGGCATCGGCTACCAGGTACAGGTGGAAGTGCCGCGGCCGGTGGTGCGAACGCCGCGGGGAATCAAGCCGCTGGAGTCGATCACCGATTTGCAGATGCTTCCCGTCAAGCGCAACGCCGCGGGAGCGGTGCTGGTCCGGGACGTGGCCACGGTTTCCAGCGGAACCATGCCCGGCGAAATTGACCGCTACAACATGAAGCGGCAGGTGAGCATGACGGCCAACATCGCCGGCACGGACCTCGGCGCCATCGCGCGGCAAGTGGCGGCGGCATTGAGCCGGGCGGGTGAGCCGCCGCGCGGCGCCAAAGTCGAGGTCCGCGGGCAGATTCCGCCGCTGCGCGACATGCTCGGCGGGCTGTCGGTCGGGCTGGGGTTGGCCGTGCTGGTGATCTTCCTGCTGCTGGCGGCGAATTTCCAGTCGCTGCGGCTCTCACTGGTCACCGTTTCCACGGCCCCGGCCGTGATCGCCGGCGTGGTGCTCATGCTCTACCTGACCCATACCACCTTGAACATTCAGTCGTTCATCGGCGCGATCATGGCCGTGGGCGTGGCCATGGCCAACGCCATTCTGCTGGTCACCTTCGCCGAAGGCCGGCGGCGGCACGGCGCCGGCGCGGTGACGGCGGCCGCCTGGGGTGCAGGAAGCCGGCTGCGGCCCATTCTCATGACCACTTGTGCAATGATGGCGGGCATGCTCCCCATGGCGCTGGCCCTGGGTGAATCCGGCCAGCAGAATTCGCCTCTCGGCCGAGCAGTGATCGGAGGCCTGGCGGCCGCCACCGCCGCCACCCTGTTCGTGCTTCCCTCGGTGTTCGCCTTGGTGCAGTCGCGCGCGACGACCGACTCGGCATCGCTCGATCCCGACGACCCCGAAAGCGCACTTTACATACCTTCCTCCGTTCCGGGAAACAGCGCACCATGAATCGCATTCTTCCCATCGCCAGCCTGGCCGTGGCCGCCGTAGTGTGCGCTACGATTGCGGGTTGTCATTCGTCCTCTTCGGGCGAGGCGCCGCAGGCTGCGTCGGCGATGCCCGCGGCCGCCGCGGTACGCGTCGTGGTGGCCCATCCCGCGCGGAAAACGCTCCGCCGGGAGAGCGTCCAGCCGGGCCAGGTCGAGGCGTTTGAGCAGACGCCGCTGTTCGCCAAGTTGCCGGCGTTCGTCGAGAAACTCTACGTGGACATCGGCGACCGCGTGGAAGCCGGCCAGCCGCTGGTGGACCTCTTCCTTCCCGAGTTGAAAGACGAGCTCCGCCAGAAGGAAGCCGCGGAAGTCCAAGCCGGGGCGGAGATCGAGCTGGCCGTCGCGGCGATCGGCGCCGCCGAGGCCGCCGTGGCGACCGCCCAGGCCAACCTCGTTGCGGCCGAGGCCGGAAAAATCCGCGCCGATGCGGACTACGTGCGGTGGCAGTCGCAGTACGCGCGGATCGCCGAACTGGTACGCGGTGGCGCGATGGACCGTAAACTCGAAGAGGAGACGCAGAATTCGCTCAAGGCCGCGGAAGCGGCCGTCGGCGAAGCCCGCGCCAAGACCGACGCCGCCAAGGCGACGCTCCTGCAAAGCCGGGCCGAGTTGGCGAAGGCCAAGGCCAACGAAGCGGTGGCCCGCGCCCGCCATGGAAACGCGGAAGCCGACCTGTCGCGAGTCAAAGTGCTGTTACGGTACACGCAAATTCGCAGCCCCTATGCGGGAGTGGTGACCGAGCGGAACGTGAATCGCGGAGATTTCGTGCAGCCGGCCAGCACCATGACCGCCCGGCCGCTCTTGGTCATCGCCCGCACCGATATCGTCCGCGTCTTCGTGGACGTCCCCGAGATGGATTCTCCCTGGGTCGAGGCGGGGCAGACCGGCTACGTCAGCATGCAGGCGCTGCCCGACCGGATCGTGAAAGGGAAAGTGACGCGGACTGGTTGGGTGCTGGGCGCGAATCGGACTTTGCGCACCGAATTGGACCTGCCCAATACCAGCGGTTGGCTGCGGCCAGGAATGTATGCCACGGTGCACATGCTGCTACAGGAGCACACGGATGTTTACGTCCTGCCGCCGACGGCGATTGTGCGCGAGGGTCAGCAAGCCTATTGCTGGGTCGCCCAGGGCGGCCGAGCGGTGCGAATTCCTATCAAGCTCGGAATGACGGTCGGCGACGACGTGGAAATCACTTCCGGCCTGAAGGGAGACGAGATCGTCGTGCAATCCCAGACGGCTTCACTCCAGGAAGGCCAGCCGATCGAGGTGGCACAGCCAGGGGGACAATGAAGCAGTTTATTGTAGTGATTCAGAGTCGTGGGGAATTCAAGAATTTAAGATGGGTCGCATGCCGTCGCTAGGCGCGGTCGGGAGCGGGCATCTATTGAAACCGCCAGACATTCCCATCGCGACGCTTCGCCTCGTGACGGCAGCCACCCAGGAATCCATATCAACATGAATCGCTATACTGGGGAGGCCTGGGAACCCGCGGACGTAGGCTCAGTGGGTCCGCGGAGTTCCCGGCCACGTTCCCCTTATTCCTGGCTGAACTCCTCCATCTCGTGCGTCCAGCCGGAATCGTAGTTGTTGTTCCAGCACGGTTGCGGCGCGACAAATTGGATCATCGGCGCCGGGATCGCCATAGTCGCGGCGCTGGGGGCGCTCGGAGGGCCCTCGATCGGACGCGCCGCGGTGTAGGGCCGGATTTGATAGAAGTTGCGGGCTTGTTCCAGAAATTGCGTGTTCTGGAGCATTTGCCACTGGTTGCTCTGAATCTGCGGCGCCGCGGCCACCTGGTCCGGTCGCAGGTCGAGTACCACCGACTGGCGATTGTCCGCCGCGTTGAAGGTCACCCGCAACGCTTGAAACGGTACGACGAGCATCGCCGGGCCCCCGCCGGGCGCTTTCGCGTCGATCACCACGAATGTGGCCTGACCGGCCTGGGCGTCGAGCAAGACATTCTTGATCTGGCCCAGTTTTTGGTTCTGCCGATCCAGCACCGTCGCACCCACCAGGGTCGAGTTCTGGATGATTCCCGCCGAGTCTTGCATCGCCGGCTGATTTTGGCCGATGCTCGGCTCCGCCGCGGTTGCCAGTAATGCCCCACAAAGGAGTACCGCCGCACCCGCAGTCAGTGAAACTGCCCAACGTGCATTCATCGCATACCCTCCAAAAAGGTGTTAGGTTCTCGTTACCTTTCAGTTACGTACAAGTTACGCATCTGTTATTGAATTGTTAGCACCCTTTATACGGGAGGCAACGCCCTCTTTCGGGTCAATCGGTTTTAGGCCGCCCGGCGCCGGGTAAAGTTGCCGCCAAGGGTCGGCCGAGAAATATTCTCCGCGGTTCGTTGCGACGAGCCGCCCCCTATCAAGCCCGAAGCGCAACAGCTTTTTGCGTCATGCGACGCAAGTCGATAACTTCGGTCGAGCTACCGCGCATTTCGACTCGTTCACTTTCAGCCGACGGTGCGTAGTCAGGAGGTGACATACGCTGGCCATCACACGTTCCCCTGCGCGTCGACTGTGAACATAAATGTTGCTGTCGTCCGCGTAGCGGCAAAAGCGATGTCCGCGGCGAGTCAATTCCTGGTCGAGATCGTCCCGCATGAGGGCGCAACAAAGGCGACAACGGATCACCCTGAGGTGTCCCTTCGTCAATCAAACACCAACCGGTTTTCCATCACCCATGCGTTGAGAAACGCACGAAAGCGTTTCAGCACGTAACCAGGACATCGGATTGGCGACGCTGCGCCGCGACGGCTTCGGCTATCTCAGCCCCCAGACGGCCGCTGCGCCTGCAAACTGCGAGACCACATTCTCCGATGCTCGCGAAGGCACGAAGCTGCTGATGAACGTGGACGGGGTGACTAGGACACACCGCTAACAGTCGAGCTGCTCGACGAAAAACTCAACCTCATCCGTAGAGCAAACGTGACGCAGTTTATCTCCGTTAGACGCTCCTGATTTACGTCCGGCGATCGACGGCGTCCGAGGGCGGTATGGAAATGGAGGGATGTCCGTGCCGAAGACGGACCGGTCGTCGAACGCGCTTTCCGATAACCGCAAGGGTGCGTCCCGTATACGCCACCACAGGGGGGTAGCTTGATTGCCAAGCGTGATGCGCGAATTGCGTCAAATAGAACGGCCGTCGATTGTCGGAGGAACTCTCAGTCGATATAGTGAAAGGATGATTGATCTCGTCGATCGCTGGCATCGCCTGCTGCTTTGCTTGGTGTTGGCAGCCTGCTCGGCGCTGATGCCGGTCGGTGCTCAGGTAGGCCGTTCTTTACGGATGAAGGTGTTCGGCACCCGAGGTTCCACGGCCGTTGCTCGATATCGCTATCCGGGCAACTGCGGGCTTCCCGAGGTTCGTCGCTTGGCCCAGGGAAAATCCGCCTCCCGGAAGGGCAGGTTTCCTCCGAGGGTGTCCTACCAGGGCGATTGCGGGTATCTGGCCGGCGACAGCCTTCTTGGTCTGCCCTCGGCCAATTCTCACGCGCTGGACTGCGGGAGCCGATCCGCTTTGATCGGCCAGACGCGGTCGATGCGGCTGCAGGTCTGATTCGCGCAGGGGCGGCGCGCTCCACCAGGGCGCTTCGGGGTGTGCTGCGCAGTGGCCGCTGGAGATCTGGCAGCATGCCGTTTATACTGCCAACGGCCCAGAATGTCGCAAACCTGCCCATGAAGCTCGCGTTTTATGCCGATGCAAACCCCGCAGCATAGGATGGTCCGTCAGGACCGGAGTTCCTCATGAAGATTACGCCGAGCGTTGATGTGTCGCAGGACGTCGCTGCCCTTTGGGAGGGCGGCGCTGTGGGCGTTGTGGAAGGGAGGTACGCGATGAAAGCGATGAGCGAACTCGTTCTGAGGCCCTGGCTGTGGAAATGGTCTTTGGCGATCGTCGCGCTCGCGGGTACCGGGCTCGTTGTGGCATTCCTTCGCTTCGGTGGCGATCGCTCGGCGGCTTCCGGCGGTCCCGCGGCTGCCGAGAGCGCTTCCACGGTCGAACAACCCGGCGGCGGCGCCGTACGCGTGGAGACGGTGCAACCGGGACGCGGTGGCCTGGCGCGAGAAACGCGGCAGCCGGGGACGGCACACGCGTTCGAGTGGGCGGACCTTTTCACCAAAGTGCCGGGATTCCTCAAAAACCAGAGCGTCGACATCGGCGCCCGGGTCCAACGGGGGCAGTTGCTGGCCGAGATCTACGCCCCCGAGGTGGAGATCGCGGTCAACCAGGCCGCGGCCGCATTGAGCCAGGCCCAAGCGGAGGTCGAGTTGATGAAAGCCCAGGTGGTCACGGCCGAGGCCAAATATCAGGCCGCCTTGGCCACGGTGGCCCGGACCGTGGCCGACTTAGGGCGGGCGGTGGCCCAGCGGCGTTACCAGCAAAAGCAATTCGACCGCATCAAGAAACTCGCCGAGCTCAAATCCATCGACGAGAAGCTGGTGGATGAACGACAGCAGGATTTGGATGCCGCGGTGGCCGAAGAGGGAGTCGTCAACGCGACCATCGTCACGGCCAAAGCCGACGCCGCGAGCGCGGCCGCCAAGGTGGAAGAGTCGCGGGCCGACGTGGTCAACGCCCTGGCTACGGTCGTGGTGAACCAGACGGCCCTGGACCGGGCGAAAGTCATGGCGGCTTACCTGCGGATCACGTCTCCCTACGACGGCGTGATCACCAAGCGGAACTTCCACATCGGCGATTTCATCCGCGAAGCGGAACGTGCCGACGATCAACCCTTGCTGGAGGTCCAGCGGACGGACTTGATCCGGGTGGTGGTGCCGGTTCCCGATCTCGACGTCCCTGCCTGCTTGCCGGGCAACGAGGCCGTTTACAAAATCGATGCCCTGCCGGGCGAAGTCTTCCGCGGCACCGTCGCTCGCGTAGGCGACACGGAAGACGAACAGAAGACCATGCGGGTGGAGATCGATCTGCCCAACCCTCAAGGCCGCATCAAGGCCGGGATGTACGGCCTGGCGATTATCAAGCTGCGCCCTGCCGCCACGGCCGCGCTCAACGTGCCGACGACTTGCCTGGCGGGATCGGTGGACGGTGGCAAGGGCTCGGTCTACGTTGTGCGCGACGGCAAGGCGTGGCTGGCGCCGGTGGAGGTGGGCTACGACGATGGGATCCGCGTCGAGATCCGCAAAGGGTTGGAGGCCGGCGACCGGGTGATCTACCGCTACAGCGGAGCGCTGGCCAATGGGGTACCGGTGGAAGTGAACCGGTAACGATCGCCGAGGAGAAGTTACGTGGAATCGCTGATTCGTGCGTCGCTGAGAAATCCCTACATGGTGACGGTCGCCGCGCTGACCGTCGTGGTGTTCGGCGCGCTGGCGCTGATGCAGATCCCCATCGACATCCTGCCCGTCTTCAAGAGTCCCGCCGTCCAAGTGTTGACGTTCTACTCGGGAATGTCGGCTAGCGGTATGGAGAAAGACATTACCAGCCGCATGGAGCGGTGGACCGGCCAGGCGGCCGGAACCAGCCGGCAGGAATCGCGGTCGATCGTGGGGGCGAGCATCGTTCGCAACTATTACCGCCAGGACGTCGATCCCAACGGCGCCCTGACGCAGGTGAATTCGCTGGCCTCGGCGGCCATCCCCAATCTGCCGCCGGGGACCCTTCCGCCGGTGATCCTGCCCTTCGATCCCACCAGCACGGTGCCCGCCTGTATCGTCGCGCTGGACAGCAAGAAGGAGTCGGAATCGACCCTCTACGACGTCGGCCGCTACGAAGTCCGCAACTATATCATGGCCGTGAACGGGGCCGTGGCGCCGGTGGTCTATGGCGGCAAGGTGCGGGCCATTCTGGCCTATCTCGACCGCACCAAGCTCCAAGCGCGAAACCTCTCCCTGCTGGACGTGATGCGGGCGCTGGACAGTTACAACCTGTTTCTCCCCACCGGCGACGCCAAGTTCGGCAACCTGGATTACGCCATCGACTCCAACTCGATGTACGCCCTGGTGGACCGGATGGGCGACATCCCCTTGCACACCCGCAGCGGCAACGCGGCCTACTTGCGCGACGTGGCCACTCCCAGCGACGCCAATTTCATTCAAACCAACATCGTTCGCGTGAACGGGCGGCGGCAGGTCTATATTCCCGTCTTCCGGCAGCTCGGCTCCAGCACGCTCACCGTGGTCGACGGGTTGAAGAAAGCCGTCCCGGAGATGCAGCCCCGGCTCACCCGGCCCGACGTCAATTTGAAGGTCGTCATGGACCAGTCGATCTACGTCCGCCAGTCTATCAAGAGTCTGGCCCAGGAAGGCCTCCTGGGGGCAGTGCTGTGCTCCCTGGTGATCCTGGTGTTTCTCGGCGAGTGGCGGATGACGGTCATCGCGGTGCTCACCCTTCCCATCGCGGCCCTGGGAGCCATCGTCTGCCTCTACTACACGGGCAACACCTTGAACGTGATGACCTTGGCGGGCATGTCGTTGGCGATTGGACCGATGATCGATACCGCCATCATCTCCCTGGAAAACACCCATCGTCATCTGGGGCTGGGAGCCACGGTGGAGGAAGCGGCCTTTTTCGGCAGCAACGAAGTGGCCCTGCCGGAGTTGGCGGCGATGCTCTGCACGCTGTTGGTGCTGGCGCCGTTGGCGATCATGCCTGGCCAAGGGCAATTCCTGTTCGCGCCGATGGCCCTGGGCGTCACCTTCTCGATGGTGGTGGCATTCTTGCAGTCCCGCTCCTTTGTTCCTTCCCGCTGCGCCATCTGGCTCCGCCCGCACGATATTCGCGAAAACATCCACCACGGCGAGGATTACCACGACCGCAACGATTATGAATTCGGGCCGCCACGAGGTTGGTTGAGCCGGCTACGGTTTCGCTGGGAAGGGTTTCTGGATGCTCGGATCGCCTGGTATACGCGTCAGCTCGATCGGGTGCTCAAGCATCGCCTGCTGACGATCTGTACTGCGGTGGCGCTGTTGCTGCTGACGATCCTCGTTCTGGGCGTACCGCTGCGGCGGGAATTCTTTCCCGAAGTCGATGCCAGCGCATTCGAAATCTATGTCCGGGCCCCCAGCGGCACGCGGATCGAGAACACGGAGAAGAAGATCGCCGACATCGAACAGTTCATCCGCGACCGTCTGCAGGACGACCTGCAACTGGTGATCAGCGAAATCGGCGTGGTGGCCGACTGGTCGGCCGCCTATACTCCCAACGCCGGTCCGATGGACGCGGTGGTCAAGGTCCAATTGACGGAAGAACGAAAGCACTCCGCCCAGCACGATGTGCGGTTGCTACGGCAGGGCTTTGCCGCCGATCCGCGTTTCTCCGATCTCGATTTCGGTTTCGACGCGGGGGGCATGATCCGCGGGGCCATGAACGAAGGGAAATCCACCCCGATCAACGTCCGCATCACGGCCCCGGACCTGGGCAAAGCCCACCAGGTGGCCGAGGCGATCGAGCGGGAAGCGTCGAAAATCAAGGGCGTGGTGGACTGCCGCATTGCCCAGCGGTTGGACTATCCCGAGTACGTCGTGGAAGTAGACCGCGCCAAGGCTGCCGACGTGGGGCTGAACCAGGACGACGTGATGAAGAATGTCGTCGCCGCGTTCAATTCCAGCATCCAGTTCAACAAGAAAAACTTCTGGATCGATCCGGTCAGTCACAATCAATACTACGTTGGCGTGCAGTACCCTGAAACCGATATCAAATCGATCAATACCCTCCTCGACATTCCCATCACCGGCTCGAAGCCCAACCAGCCCGTCTCGCTGCAGACCCTCGTCACCCTGCGGCGGACCAATGTGCCCGCGGAGGTCATGCATACCAATCTCCAGTCCACGATCGATTTGGTGATGGGGGTCGACGGGCGGGACCTGGGGCACGTGGCCGACGACGTGGCGGCCGCGATCGGCCACTTCGGCAAGCCCAGCGAAGCAGGCGTGTGGCTTCCTTTCGACCCCTCCTCGCCGCAGCAGAAAATTCTGCCGGGGAGCAAGATCCGCATGAGCGGCGAGTATTCCCGGATGCAGGAAACCTTCCGCAACCTGGGCGTCGGCTTGATCCTGGCCACGCTGTTGATCTACTTCCTGCTGGTCGCGCTCTTCAAGTCGTACATCACGCCGTTGGTGATCCTGTTCGCCGTGCCGATCGGCCTGGTGGGCGTGATTACCATGCTGTACACGACCGGCACGGCGATCAACGTGCAGTCGCTCTTGGGCGTGATCTTCATGGTGGGAATCGTCACTTCTAACACCGTGTTGCTCATCGATTTCGCGGAGAACCTGCGGAAAAACAAGAAGCTCAGTCCCCTCCAGGCGATCCGCGAGGCGGCGGCGATCCGCGTGCGGCCGATCGTGATGACCGCCCTGGCCGCGTTCTTCGCCCTCGTGCCGATGGCCTTGGCGTTTGAGCGGGGCAGCGAGGCCAATGCGCCGCTGGGGCGGGCCGTGATTGGCGGACTGCTGGCGGGCATGGTCACCACACTGTTGGTCGTACCATCGCTTTACTCCCTGGTTGTAGGGGATACGAAGGTCGCCGATTCCGCTGGAATGCCCGCCGCTACCAATACAATTCCTTAGGCCTTGCAGGGCCTTGGAGCCAACCTTGGCCGGTTTTGCCGAAAGAATCCAGCGTGCCTAGGCGATCTTTGCCGACACGCATCCGGGCAACGAGATTCGCCGCGTGCTCGGCGTGGGTGGCGGCTTTCAGATCCACGGTCTCTTCCGCGCCCTTCGCGGCGAGCAACCGTGACGCCATGGGCCGGCTTCGCAAGCAGACGGATCCTCACCACTTGGCCTCCCTCCGCCGGCCATCAACGGCCCGCTTCCGTCGCGGCCGGAGTAGTCTCGGCACAGCGGACGAATTCCTGCAGGTCTCGATCGGCCTGGGCGGCCAAGCGATGCGCCGCATCCCGGTACGCCCGCCGGCGATACGTGAGGAATTGTTCCGTCCAGGGGATGTACGGTTCGAACGACTCCACGAATTGCGCTACCGTGGCAGGGCCGATCTGTTCGGCAACGACCGACGCGTAGAGCCGCCGGTTCTCGTCGGCATAATCGACGGCAAACGATTCGCCCATCGCCTGTAACAGCTTGGGCGCCTGTGTTGGATCCGCCTTGGCCACCGCGATTGCCGCGTCGAAGGCCTTCATCCGCAGGTGTTCCAGCATCCAGGGATCATCGCGCAACCGCCGCAGCGCCGCGGCCAGCCGTTCACCGGCTTGGCCGACTTTGCGTTGCTTCCAGGCGAGAATGCCGCGGAGCGATTCCGCTTCGGCGGGCAGGTGCTCGGCAAGCTGCGCGATCAGCGGTTCCGCCTTACTACTGCCCGTTTCGGCATAGAGGTGCGCGATGACGGCCAGTTCGGTCAGACAGGGCGGGCCGTGCGGCAGGATCTCCCAGACCAGCAACATCCCTGGAGCGTCCTTGGCCACATACCGTTCCAGCACCCTGTCGTAAGACCCCTCGTTCAATGCCAGGTCGTCCGCGGAGAGCTTCTTGCCGCCGCGGACCGCTGCATCCCATTGACGGCCCAGCGCCACCGCTTTCCAATCGACGGCACCGCCGTGGACCGCCGGCCGCTGGTCGCCCATCGCCACCGCCTGCCGATACAAGACCGCGGGAACGTCCCAAGCGGTGCGTCCCAACGTCCTTGCGAAGCCGTACTCGATTTCGTTATGGTCATCGCTGTTGATCGCCGCGGCGTCGCCGATGAAATGCTCGACCAGCGCCGCGCCTCCCACATAATGGGAGAACAGCCCTTCCAGATCGGTGGTGTGCCAGGCGCGGCTCAGGGCCGACGCGAAGGGTTCCGCCGCCACCTTGCCACGGAGCCGCGAAACCGAGTACTCGGGCCTTCGGTCAGACCCCAGCAACACCACGTCGCCGACCTGGGTTTGCCACAGTTCGACATGCGCGAACACCGACTTGAACGTGGCGAAGACCGTCCGCATCGTGCGCTCGTCGACCTCGTAGGCCTGCACCCATTGGATGAACATCCCCCCGTCGTTGAGGCGATGGCGGCCGGCCCGATAGAACTCCCGGGTGAAGAGCGTGGCGATTCCACTGCGGTAAGGGTTGGACGGTTCGCAAACGATCAGGTCGTAACGCTCGGCGGTGGTCAGCAGCACTTCCCGTGCGTCGTTGAAGATCAGCCGCACCTTGGGGTTCGCCAGGACGTTGCGATTGACCGCGCGGCAGCGTCGCGCCATTTCCCGGACCGCCGGCTCCAACTCGACGACGTCGACGCGATTGACCGACGGAACTTCCGCCAACCAGCCGGCCGTCTCACCCGTTCCCAGGCCGACGACAAAGGCGCTTTGCGGCCGCGGGTGCAACGCGCCGCCGATCAGGCCCAGCATCATTTGCGTCCCCGCGTCGGCCAGCGCGTTACCGTCGCACATGCCGTTGACGTGGAACGCCAGGGCGTCCGGGGCAGCGACGACGGCCACGCTCGATTCGACGCCGTCGGCTTCCCACAACAGCGAGCGGCGGGCCCCGTTTTCCCAATCGTGCAAGGCATTGGGATCGGCGAGGATTCGCGCCTGCCAGCCGCGTCCCGTGCCCATGTCGCCGTGCCGCCAGACGGCGGTCGGGCCGGGACAGGCGATCATGCCCACGGCGACAATTCCCGCTGCCACGGTCGCGATTGCCGAGACGCGGTGTCTCGCCAATTGCCGGGCGTAGGCGAGGACGGAAATGCCCAGTACCGCCAAGAGGACCGCGACCGCGCGCCAAACGCCCGGCGCCGTGAGCAGCGGCAGTAAACCGAAGCCGCCGGCCAGCGACCCACAAATCGCCCCCACGGTGTTCCAGCTAAACGCCAGCCCAACTTGCTTGCCGACGTCTTTGTCCCCTTCGCCCAGCAGGCCGATCAGCAGGGGGAATTGCACTCCGCTGACAAACGCGGCGGGCAGGATCACAATCGACGCGATCACCGCCCAGTTCCACACTTCGCCGAGGAAAAGCGCCGTATTGGCCTCGCGAAGCGTGGCTGCCAGAATCGCCAGGTGATCGCCGAAGGCAAAGGGTATCGCGATGCCGCACGCCTCCAGCACGCAAGTCAGGGCCAACGCGTCGAGCGAGACCGCCGCGCGGCGGAAGAATATTGCATAGGCCGCACCACCCAAGCCAATGCCCGTCAAGGCCACGGCGAGTATCAGCCCGAAGGTAAAGGTGGTCCCGCCGAGAATCGGTCCGAGCATACGGTACCAAACGAGTTCCATGAGAAAAAACGCGAAGCCGGCAATGCCGGCCACGACATACACGATGTGCGCCGCCGGCGATGCCCTGTGGCCCTGCTCGTCCGCCGCTTTCGCCACATTGTGCCCCGTCGGCGCACGACCGCGGCGCGTTGCGGGCCGGGCCTGGTCGTTCGCCGCGCGCCCTTTCGACCCTGTTGCTTTCGCCGTGTCCTGCCCCGTGGACACCCGGCCGCGGTGCAAAGCGTAGCGTGATAGCGCCAACGCGGACAATGCGGTGCAGGTGTTCACGAGACATGCCAGCCAGAGCGTTCTCCGCGTGCCGAAACACTCCAGCGCGAAGAACGTGCTCCCCAGCGCTCCCACCACCGCTCCCAGCGTGTTCGCGCCGTAAAGCAGCGCGGCGCCGCGACGCTGGTGGTCCTCGCAAACCGTGACCGCGCGGACCGCCGCCGGCAACGTACCGCCCATCAGAAAGGTGGCCGTGCCCAACACCAACGCCGAAATCGCCAGCCGCACCACGGTGGCCGCGGGAAAGCCCAGTGCAAGCTGCCCGCCCGAGGAAATATACAGGCCGTGCAACAGGTCGATCAGCAGGGGACTCACTGCGGCCGCCACCGCGATCGAGAGCTCCAACAAGGCATACCAGGCCAGCGGGCTCCGCGCCCGATCCGCCCGTTTGCCCAACACGGCATTGCCGATTCCCAACCCCCCCATGAACACCGCCAACACGGCGGACGACGCTGCCGTGGAGGCGCCGAACAGCAGGCGGAACTCACGGAACCAAGCCACCTGAAAGATCAGCCCGCACATCCCCGATAAGAAAAGTAACCCCGCGACCGGCAGGAGCGCGGAGCGTTGCACGGGTGGGTTGGCCGAGGGCAGTTGCCGTGGGGCAACGGCCGGCAGGGGCGTCATCGTCAACATGTCGGCCGATTGTCCGCGGTTCTCGTTTGCCACCAAACCACTCCTCTACGAAGAAAAGGTAACAGCAAACAGATCTGGGGTATATTGGAGAGACAGCGAAAAACCTGCCGTGAACGCCTTGCCTAACTTCTCGAATCTTCCCAGAGTTGGTATCGATCGTCTTTTCGTCGACGCCTTTTCTCTTCCCAAAACCCCTATTTGAATCGGTGTCTGCGCAGGCAGAGGGCCTGGAGTACCGTAGGACGTCGGAGAGTGTCGCGATCAAGATACCCGTCGTGATGGTTGCGAATCAAGGCCAGCCAGTCGTCGCACGTCCGCCGGTCCGATTCCTTCCTCGTACTGCTCTTTCATCCGCGAACTGGTAATCAAACGAACCCCGCTTGGTGGCCTCGATCGTCGTTTCGGCCGTATCCTGGCCAGTCATGACGATCACGGGAAGCATATGCCGAAACTGCAGGATCCGAACCGAGACGCACACGCAATTCATGCCCGGCAGGCAAATGTCCGAGATGACGAGTTTGCAATCGACTCCCCAGAGACGGCGAATAGCGTCCTCCGCGTCGTGCATAGTGACGACCGCATGCCCACGCGGTGAAAGCAGAGCTTCAAACGACCGAAGAACGTTCCGTTCGTCGTCAACTGGGAGGATCTTGGCCATCAACGACCACAGGGGGACGTGGAGACCTTTAACCCCGTCACACACCCTGTTTCAATTGGGCGGCCAGTGGCAATGTGATCCGCAAAAGCACCTTCCACGACAGCGACGCCCAGTGGCACTCTGGCTGGACCAACGAGAACCGGATCGAACAGTACACGGCGATCGCCAACGGCGGGAACGGGGCGTATGGGAACCGCATGTGGGTCTCTCCTCCAGGGAACGCGGGTCACAGCCCCGAACGCCCACACAACGTGGTCTACCATTACGAGATCCGCTCGACTGCGTCGTCCTGTTGGCGCAGACAGCCGCAAGACGACCTACCAACCTGCCTACGCAAATCGTTATGGGATGTGTTCCGTAGGATTGCAATTCAATTGTCTTGGGGCTCACGTCTAAGGAGTGAGGCGAACGTGCCTTTTGCCTGTGCGGACTCGCTCTGCCTGCCTCCTCAGGCAGATTGAACGTGCGAATCGGGGTGCCTGGTAACTACCGGATTTTGCGCACCGACTACCGCGTTCACTCGGGGAAACACGGTATTCCTCAAGACGGCTTGCAAATGCCGCCGAAGGGTCTAGAGTCGTTGAAATCCTCGGGAAAAACGGGCATTTGTGCTGGTTTTGCGTGGCTTCTGTCGATCCGGTGGTTGCGGGTTCGATTCCCGTCGCCCTCGCTAGAAAACAAGGCCGCAAGTCCAGGAATTAAAAGGACTTGTGGCCTTTGTTTTTTTCTTGCCTGGGGAATCCACTTTGCCCTGCCGGAGCGTTGTTTCACTGTAAGGTGATTCAGGATCGAGAGGCGTACCGGCAGTCGATGCGAAAAGCGAAAGCCGATGCCGCCGCCATGGAAGCGGCGTTGGCGACTCCGACGCCGGGCAGTTTGGCCAACTGGTATGCGGAGGAACGAATATGCGGGCTTAAGGAGATGCAGGCCATGATGGATCGGCGAGTCACGGGGGGGTATCGACGAGTAAAACGAAGAGACCATGACCATCGCCGAGGTCCCGCCTGCATCCACAGCCGCCGGAGCAGTAGAACGCAGTCAACTTCAGCGGGTTGTCGCCGATGAGCACGCCCCGGCCAGTGTGGCACTTTGCTCCGCCCAGGGGCCGGCCGCTGGAGCCCCTGGCGTGCGGTTTGCCGAAGAACTTCCACCCGCACAGCCTGATTCCGCTGGGCTACCTTGCCGAGCAGCCGCCACAGGAAGAGCGATACCGGCCGGAACGCATCCATCGCAACAGGTGGCGAGGGGAAGCTGGCATGAAGGCGTGCGGTGATGCGGCACGGTCATCAGGGCTGCTTTTTAATCAGCATCGGCTCCGCCCAGAGGGCATAGTTGCTCTTGGCATTGGGGCCGCGCGAAGTGACAAGGAGTTGAATCTGCTTCACCCCGGCGATGTCGCAGTCAAAGACTTGGGCAGGCTGGTCGCCAGCGAGTGTCGCTGACGCGAGTTGCTTGCCATCGCCCTTGATCGTGAACGCGACACGACCTTTGGCACCGAGTTCGGGATGAAGCCCCGCCAACACGGCAAAACGCTGATACACACCCACGGGCACCTGGTAGGTCAGCGACTTGCCCATGCAAACACTGATGCCGTCGGCGAACTGCTTCTCCACCACGCCACCGTCTTTTTCGACGCGGAGCTTGAGCGGCACCTCCTTCGTTCCACCCTCGAGCACGACGCCACTGCGGGCATGACCCCAATTCGGTGAGCCGGAGAATTCAGACTGGGGGAAGTACAGGTTCACCGCTTCCAGCGGGAAAAACGCAGCGATGCCAACGGTGCGGAGCGACTTCCGTTCACCCGCGTCGAACTTCTCCGCACCGAGGCAGAGGATCGTATAGAACGCATCGGCGACGAGTTGGGCATCCATCGTGGCGGCCTTCATTCGACTCGCCGTCAGCGCCTTGGCATCGTTGGCGTAGAGCGCCTGGATGATGGGGATGGTCGTACTGCGGGCATTGATGATCGCCTCGTGGGCACGATGCAGAAGACGCCAGGCCGCCTCGTCCACAGTTGTCCCGAGCAGCTTCGGGCAATAACCTTTGATGACCACCGCCAGTTCGCCGTCCTCGATGAGGCCGTGTAGCAGCTTGCCTTTCATGTGATCCGGCGGCGGCAGAAACTGCTGGAGCAGGGTGAACATGTTGTCGCCAGGGACCGTGTGCGCCGGGCTGCCGTAGTCTTCCAACATGTGGCAAATCGTGCCCATGAACCGCGCCGCGTCCGCGACCTTGCCGGCCCTGAGCATGCCGACCGCTTTGCCCATGAAATGACGCAGCGTTTCCAGGTTCTCCGGTTGCTGCGCGGGCAGATGCAGGTTCACCAGATACGCTTCGCCCGGACGGCTGTCCATCCGGGCGAACTTTGCGTTCTCTTTGTCCGAGTATACGCGGTCCGGGATGAGGCAGTAGCCGCTGCCGAGTTTTGTGCCTTCCTCGCCGAGGATGTTCTGTTGCCACACCGGCAGGACCTGGATTGCAGCCCGGGTGATCGCCTGATGCGGTGATTCGCACCAGGCCCGACCTTCGCAGGGAACCAAGGCGAGTGCGAGTAGAAGCAGCATTGGAAGCGGGTTCATGCAGAGGTGGAGGCGTTTCATTGGACGAATGAGAACGATGTTTCGAAGGCGAGGGAAGCGGCGACGACAGCGCGGCCCCATTCAGCATTCCCAGTATATAGACCGGGATAGAGCCGGACCAGTACCGAGGCAGGAGGACTGCAAAGTCTGCTTCGTACCAGCGGAATTTATTCCGTTGCCTTATCTTCTTCAGGGAAACGGAATGAACTCCGTTCTATTTTGGGCCGCAGCGTCCGGACTTTTCGGTTTTCCTGGGGCTGGACCGGCGGCAAGTTGCCGCGAGCTGGCTCGGGCAGTACACTGAACGGCTGCGTCCGTACAATACCCCACCCCGAGGCCCGCCCCATGAAAACGACCATTTCACTTGCTGGCATCATTGCCTTCTTCTGTGGCTGCATCATCGTGGCCGATCCTTCGGCATCAGCGAGGGCCGATGCCCCCTCGAAGGCTCCGGCCAAAGCCGCGTCCAAGACCGCCAAGCTTCCGCAACCAAGGCCCACGTTGGCCAATGTCCCCTACGGCGCTCACGAGCGGCAAGTGCTGGATTTCTACAAGGCCAAGTCGGACAAGCCCACGCCGGTGGTGTTTTACATTCACGGCGGCGGCTGGGTCAACGGGGACAAGGCGAAATTCAGTGCGGCGCCTTATCTGGCCGCAGGCATTTCCGTCGTCGCCATCAACTATCGCTACATCGCTCAGGCGGAGGCCGATGGCGTGAAGCCGCCGGTGAAAGGGCCGCTCGGTGACGCCGCCAGGGCATTGCAGTTCGTCCGCAGCAAGGCCGCCGAGTGGAACATCGACAAGGCGCGAATCGGTGCGACAGGGGGATCCGCGGGGGCGTGTTCGAGCCTCTGGCTGGCGTTTCACCCCGACATGGCGGACCCGAAGAGCAGCGATCCCGTGGCAAGGGAGTCCACCCGCCTGTGGTGCGCCGCCGTAGTTGTGGCGCAAACCACGCTCGATCCGCAGCAGATGAAGGAGTGGACGCCCAACAGCCGTTACGGCGGCCACGCCTTCGGCTTCAAAGGCGACAGTGCGAAGAAGATCTCACAGTTCGATGCGTTCCTTGCCGGCCGGGAGAAGATCCTGCCCTGGATCGCGGAGTATTCGCCCTACGCACTGGTGACCGCCGATGATCCGCCCGTCTATCTGGTCTACGGCACGCCCCCGGCGCTGGGCCAGGATCAGAAGGACCCCACGCACACGTCGAATTTCGGCGTGAAGCTCCAGGAGAAATGCAAGAGCGTGGGCGTGGAGTGCGAACTGGTGTATCCCGGAGCGCCCGACGTGAAGCACCCACAGGTGCAGCAATACCTGATCGAGAAACTCAAGGCACCGCGAAAATCATGAAATGCACTATCATTGCCGGCCTTGCTGCGCTCCTGATGGCACCGCTGGCTGCGCTCCAGGCCGCCGCGCGGCCGCTTGTTTTCCAAGACCTCCAGCCGCAACGGTACCAACTGACCGCCCGTGCCAGCCAGGTCGATCCCCGCGCGCGGCCGCACCCGGAAATCGACTTTGTCTTCGAGAAAGGGGGCAAGCCGGCCGACGTGGAAAATGCGTCGGTAGACACGCGCGTGAAGCCGCAGGGCAAACTGGTGATCTGGCTGATGGGCTACAGCGGGCCGTTGTTCGAGCGCGTCAACAGCTATGGCCTGCACGCCATCCGGGTGCATTATGCCAACGGCTGGTTTGGCAAGTTCGGCAACGCCGCGCCGCCAGACGACGACAAGTTCCTCGGCAAGATTCGCCTCGAAGCAGCGACCGGCCAGGACTTCAGTGACGTAGTGAACATTCCGAAGCCCGATGGCATGATGGAGCGCGCGCTACAGTTCGTGAAATGGCTGGCCCACGAGAACCGGCCGGGCCGCTGGGAGTATTTTCTCACGGACGACCGGAAGGCGTTGCGCTGGGATCGAGTCATCATGGCGGGCAGCTCGCACGGGTCGACCACGGCGGCGCGATTTGCGAAGTATCAGCGAGTGGACCGGGTAGTGATGTTCTGCGGGCCGCGAGATCAGTTCGAGACATGGCAAAGCCTGCCCTCCGCCACGCCGGCGAACCGCTTCTTCGGCTTCAGCCACGTGCTCGACGGTGGCTGGACGGGTGGGCACTACTGCCGCTCTTGGGAACTGCTGGGCTTGCAGCAGTTTGGCGTTATCGTGAACGTGGATCGGGCCACGCCGCCTTACGGCAACACGCGCCGGCTCATCACCGATGCCGATGTGAAGAACGACGCCAAACGCGCCCATAGCTCCGTCGTGCCCGGTGGCGCGGCAGTGAAAGACGCCGCGGGCAAGTTCATCCACGAGGATGTGTGGCGTTACCTCTTCACGCACCCCGTGGAGCAAGTCGGCCAGCCGGTGCCGAGCGATCCGGCGTGTCGGAAGGATTTGCGACCGACAGTGGCGCAACCCGCACGGACCAATAAGTGAACCCAAGCGGTCTCTCCAGGCCAGCGCGGGCTGGACCTTGAACGGCCGCGCGATCCCCATCGACAGGCGACGACAATGTCTCCGATCCTGCTGACGCTGGCTTTGCTTGGGCAGGTCCCTGCGAGTCGCGTTGCCGTGCAGCCCCCCGTGGCGAATCTCTACGGGCCGAACGTGGCGGAGCACGGTATTCTGACGCTGAAAACGGCAAAGTACACTGTCCCGCTGTGTGCCCAGCAGGCATGGACGATCCAGAAGATCGAGTACGACGGCAAGACCGTGGCCCACGAGCACGGGTTCTACGGAACGGTTCTGGTTCCCAAGGGTGGGAAGTTCTGGGGCACGGGCCACACCGAAGGCGGCCGGGAAATTGTCCACGCCCTCACGCTGACCGTTGACGGCAAGGAGCAGCCGGTCGAGGTGGGCAAGACCGTTATCGGCCATACGTTGGTCCTGCGCAAGGACTCGACCATCTGGAAGTTCAAGTGTCTAGCGGAAGTGACCGTGACCGATGAACACATCGTTGCGCGGACACAGCTTGAGGCGACCGGGGACGCGGACCTGAAGCTGTTGTACTACTTCATGCACTGTTTCGTGGCGACGACCACCAAGTGGATGGCCGAGTTGCCCAATGGCGACTTTACGGCGGGCACATTTCGCAGTAGCGGCGGCTTTGAGGTGAACAAGAACACCCGCTGGATCGCAGAGTTTGAACCGGCGATGAAGTTCGGCGTCCTCTGCTACTCGCCCAAAGTGATCGGTGGCCCGGGCAGCATGAGCAAGATATGGGACCTTGCGCGCTACCACAAGTTCTACTATCAGGCGAATACCGAACGTACGGTCAAGAAGGGCGAAAAGCTGGACTACAGTGTCATCGTCCAGGTGGTGCCGCGGGAGATTGGCGACTGGTCGGCAACCAGGGCGGCGGCTGAGGCCCTCAAGAAACTCTACCCGCCGCAGTAATTGGCCGGCTAGGCTGGCCATGAATGCGGCTGGTCAGGGTTTGGTTTTGGGGTCGATTATTTCACCTCTTCGTGCCGGGGCTATTCCGAGGAGACCGAAGCATGTGTCGCTGGTTCCTGATCCCCTTGCTCTGCGCTGTTGCCACGACGGCCTTTGCAGAACCATCGCTGCCGGCGATCATCCCGAAGCCCGTGCGGCTGGAGCGGCAGACAGGCAGCCTCGTTCTGGAGAATATCTCCAAGATCGTGGCGGAGCCACAATCCGAGGAGCTGCTGGCCATCGGTCGTCGGCTGTCAGAGAGTCTGGTTCGGATCACCGGCCGTACAGTGCCCGTGGACGACCAAGCAATCAAGCGATTGGAATGATAACCAACTGGTGTGCCAACTGAACCGTGTTCGGTGGAGGCTGCGCGTCGCGCGTGAAGCTGGATAGTACCGCCTATTTGCCGAGTCGCCTCACGACTGGCGGCGGCAAATAGACTACGGATGCTTCGGGAGCCGCAATTCATGGTGGGTTGTTCTGATCCTCAATGCCGCCAACTCACTTATGCTGCCGCCAGCACGGTATTGACCATGGCCATCGCGTGGTCGTGTTCGACGTGCGGAGCCACTGGGGATAATCTGGACGTTCCATCTCCAACCAAGATCCCGGACAACTCCACGCTCCCAACGAAGTTTCAGCGATTGGTGCCCCTGCACCAGCCACTGGGCAAACCGGGGCCGGGCGACTGGTTGGCGAACCACCCGGAACCCGGCCAAACTTACGATCAATACGCGCGCAGCAGGCCGGTTCGCGCCGACCAGCGACGTCGCGTGATCTACATCCAGCCGCTAGGCGATTTCAGCCCGATCCAACGGAAGATCGTTCAGTTCACCGGGGAGTTCATGGGCATCTTCTTTCAGTTGCCCGTGCGTGTCCGGGACGACTTGCCTCTGTCTCGCATTCCTGAGCGAGCCCGGCGGAAACATCCGCAGTGGGGCGTGTCGCAGATCCTCTCCACCTATGTGCTGGACAAGGTGCTGAAGCCACGGTTGCCGGGCGACGGGGTTGCGTTGATCGCCATCACCACCTCCGACCTCTGGCCGGGCGAGGGGTGGAACTTCGTGTTCGGCCAGGCGTCATTGGCAAACCGGGTGGGCGTGTGGTCGATGGCCCGGTTCGGAGACTCCGAGCGAAGCCCGGATGCGCTGCTGCTGACGTTGCGACGTACCCTTGCGACCGCGACACACGAGACGGGCCACATGTTCTCCATGCAGCACTGCGTCTTCTACGAGTGTTTGATGTGCGGCAGCAATAGTCTTGAGGAAGCCGACCGCCGACCGCTCTGTCTCTGCCCCCAGTGCCTGGCCAAGCTATGCTACGCCACCGGCGCTAATCCCGAAAAGCGATTCAAAGCGCTGGTCGTCTTTGGGAAGGCGCATGGCCTGAAGGAAGAGGCGGACTTCTGGCAGCGGTCGTTGGAGGCGATTCAGAAGAGATAAACGGAGCCGCTGGCGGCAGCGGCCTTGTTGTGGGCAGTGGGGCCTTCCACCGCGCAAACACCAGCCGCGGCGAAGAACTGATAACAGCGGAGCGACCCGCCCACCACCGCCATTGTCGTAACCCCTCGGAGGGACCGGGGATGAAACACCGGTTCCATTACTGCTTGGCAAACGGCGACTGTCTTGATTTTGCCTATTTTTCTGACAATGGCCCGTTTGGCTGGCGGGGCCAGTTGGACGCAGGGCCGATCAGTTTTCGTTCTAGGGTGGGTCGAGTGCAGCGAGCCCCACCGATTCTCGGGAATTCATGGTGGGGCTCGCTTCGCTCGACCCACCCTACAGCTTTATCCAGACTCAAACACTGATCGGCCCTGCAGTTGGACGCACCCTGCTGGGCGCGCAGCGACGAACTGGGATATATTGGAGGTCGGACCTGATGGGCAGCTTCCTCCATGCTTCGCAACACCTTCGTGCACCTCCCTGGTATCGGCCTGCATCGCGAGCGAGCGCTCTGGGGGCAAGGGATTCTCGACTGGCGGGATTTCCTTGCGGCGGCAGCGGAGGAGAGATTATCGGCAAAACTCTGCCAGCGAGCCGTGCCGGTGCTGCGGGAGTGCGAAAATGCCTTTGAACGTCGCGATATAAGCGTCTTCCGCGACCTGCTGCCCCATCGCGAGACGTGGCGGCTCTATCCGCATTTCGCCGACCAAGCGTTGTTTCTCGACATCGAAACCACCGGCCTGTCGCCCTACGGCGATCAGGTAACGCTGATTGGCGCACTGGGCGGCGGCAAGTTGGCCCTGTTCGTCAACGGCGTCAACCTCCACGAGTTCCCCGCCTACGTCGCCCAGTATCCGCTATTGGTGACGTTCAACGGCAGCCAATTCGACGTGCCGTTTCTGCGCGCGCATTTCCCCGGGGCCTCTTTGGACCAGGCCCACATCGACCTGCGGTTCGTGCTGGGCTCGCTGGGCTACCGGGGCGGGCTCAAATTGGTCGAGCAGGCGCTTGGCCTCAGCCGCGACGCAGCAATCCAAGGCGTGGATGGTTTCGAAGCGGTCCGGTTGTGGCACCGCTACCGGCGTGGCGACCGGGCGGCCCTGATGAAACTGGCCCTCTACAACCTTACCGACGTGGTGAATCTGGTCGAACTGGTGGAGATCGCGGTCAACCACAAGGTCCGCCGCGCGGCGTTTCCCGGCAAGGAAACTCTGCTGGAACAGGGCGCCACCCTACGCTTCGATGCGGAATACCTTGGCACCTGGCTTGCCGATCACCTGGGGTATGGCTGACGATGGCATTATCCAAGGAAACGGACCGGATCGTCTACATCCTTCGCGGCGACACGCACTGCGGCCGCTGCAAGCGGGAGTTGTGGCAAAAGGAGTTCATTTGCCTGACCGGCGATGAGGCGCTTTGCCTGGACTGTGCGGGCCTTGCCCACCTGGAGTACCTGCCCGCCGGGGACACTGCCATCACGCGGCGGGCGACCAAGTATTCCAACTTGCACGTCGTGGTGATGAAGAAGTCGGCCGCGCGGAAGCGGTCGGAACGGCAGGGAATCTTGGTCGAAGCGGCGGCCATTCGACGTGCCGAGGCGGAATCGGCCGCCGACGCCGAGAAACGTGCCCAGCAGCAGGAGAAGGCCGCCAAGCGGCGGGCGAAGGAAGATCAGGCATACATCGCCGCCTTCGCACAGGCCATCGCCCAGCAGTTCCCCGGCTGTCCTCCAGAGGACGCCCAGGAAATCGCTGGCCACGCCTGCCAGAAGTATTCGGGCCGCGTGGGCCGGTCGGCCGCTGCCAAGCAACTCGATGCGACGGCCATCCGCCTGGCCGTGATCGCCCACATTCGGCATAAATATACCAAGTACGAAAAGCTGTTGGCCCAGTATGATGATAGGCAACTGGCCCGGAGCGAGGTGCAGGGGAAGATCGATGACGTGTTGGCCCATTGGGCGAGGAGTAGCTTGGGACTGCCTGGCCCGGCGTCAAGGTTATCAGAGAAGAAGGAATGTGACATGCATGCACCGTCAAGGCGAGTGGGAAGAACCGTTCTCTGCCTCGGCATGATGATCGTTGCGTGCCCCGCATGGGCAGCCACCCTACAAGTCGACGCGGGGCATAAGATCGGCACGATCCGGCCGATTCACGGCGTCAACGGCGGGCCGATCTGTTATGGCAGCCTCGTCGATCTTTCGCAGTATCATAAGGCCCTCGGAATTCCGCTGACCCGCATCCACGACGCCAACTGGCCGGCCCGCGACGTGGTCGACATTCACGCGATCTTTCCCGACTTTCGCGCCGACCCGGATGCGCCCGCCAGTTATCATTTCGCGCCGACGGACGATTATTTGAAGTCGATCCTGGCTACGGGCTCGCGGGTGATGTATCGTTTGGGCGAGAGCATCGAGCACACGCCGCATAAGTACTACGTCCACAAGCCGACCGACTATGATCGTTGGAGCAGGATCTGCCTGGGCATCATTCGGCATTACAACGAAGGCTGGGCGGAGGGTTGCAAGCTCGATCTCCGCTATTTCGAGATCTGGAACGAAGCGAACATCGGCGCGCCCCAATGGGATGGCACCGCCGACGACTATTATCGTCTGTACGCCACGGCCGCCCGGGCGATCAAGGCGAAGTGGCCCGCGCTCAAAGTCGGCGGGCCCGCGATGGCGGGCCTCGGCCGGCTGACGGGCTGCAAGCTCGCGCCGTCGCCATTTCTGCGAGGCTTTCTGGAGTACTGCCGCAAGGAATCGGCGCCCGTCGATTTCCTTTCCTGGCACATGTACACGGACGACGCCACGGTTCCCGTGCGCGGCACGCAGGGGTTGCGGGCCGTGCTGGATGGGTTCGGCATGCGGAAGACCGAGATCCACTTGAACGAATGGAACTATCTGCCCGGCGGTTTTGGCCCGATGACCAGCCGCGACGGCAAGGTGTTGCAGAAATGGCTGGCCGATATCGGCTCGGTGCGCGGGGCCGCATACGACGCCTGCGTGCTCCTCGGTCTGCAAGACTCCCCGCTCGACATGAGCAACTTCTACAGCGGCGACAACGGCGGCTTTGGGCTTTTCACTCCCTACGGCGTTCCAAAGAAGACCTATTACGCTTTTCGTGGCTTCAAAGCGCTGGTGGATCACCCGTTGCGGGTGGAGGTCGCGGGTAGCAAGCCGGGCGAGCTGGCGGCGGTGGCTGGAATGAACGCCGACTCCAGCGAACTGGCGATCCTGGTGAGCAACTACAAGTCGGCCGACGAACGGATTGAGTTGTCGCTGAAGAATCTGCCCTGGCGTGGCGCCAGCGAGTGTGAGTTGCGCATGCTCGATGAAGGACACGATCTCGAACCAGTCCGCACGCTGTCGGCCGATGGGTCAAAGCTCCAGGTTCTTCAGGACTTGCCCGCGCCTGGAGTGTTGCTTATCTGCGTGCGAAGGGCGGCGAAGTAGTGCAGGAGAGCCGATTCCGGGGGGAACTGGCCAGCGGGCCTGCCGGCGGGTATCTTGGGTTCCAGACGTATCCGATTTTGCGAACAACAAGATTCTGGCCGGTAGCCGGCCGGGGAGGGAAAGATGAAATTGACGCGGATCTGGGTGAGCGGGCTGGTATTGACCTTGGCGTGGGTGAATGTGGCGGCCGCAAAGGAGCGGCCGGCACCGCCTCGATTGCCAGCAGGCGTAAAGGTTGTACAGGACCTTCCGTACGTCGAGGGCGGCCACGAGCGAAACCGCCTGGATCTCTACTTGCCCGAGAAGGTGGCAGGCCGACTGCCGCTGGTGGTCTGGATTCACGGCGGTGGCTGGCAGGGCGGTAGCAAGGAAAACTGCCCGGCCGTGTCGTTTGCCACCAAGGGCTATGCGGTGGCCAGTGTCAACTACCGGCTTAGCCAGCACGCGGCCTTCCCGGCACAGATCGAGGACTGCAAGGCGGCGATCCGCTGGCTACGTGCCAATGCCGCCAAGTACCATTTCGACGCGGACCACATCGGTGTCTGGGGCGGGTCGGCCGGCGGCCATCTGGTCGCCCTGCTGGGCACCACGGGTGGAGTGAAGGAGTTGGAGGGCAGTGGCGGCAACCTGGACCAGTCCAGCCGCGTGCAGTGCGTCGTGGACTGGTTCGGTCCCACGGATTTCGTCAGTTGGGACCCTAACTTCAACAAGGCGGTTTACTCGATGATCGCTCGCCTGCTCGGTGGCCCCGTCCAGGAGAACAAGGAGAAGGCTCGCAAGGCCAGTCCCCTGACCTACGTCGACAAAGACTCCGCTCCCTTCCTGATCATGCACGGCGACCAGGACACGCTGGTTCCGCTCCGTCAGAGCGACGTGCTCGCCGAAGCGCTGAAGAAGGCCGGCGTGGAGGTCAAGCTCGTGGTTGTCCAAGGCAACGGGCACGGCGGGCCGGGGTTTGGCAGCCCTGAGAACCGGAAGCTCATTGCGGACTTTTTTGCCACGCACCTTGGCAAGGGGAATCCGTAAGGCGTGAAGACCACACAAATCCATGAAAATACAGCCATCATCATCACGGCCGATCATGGCGTAGCTCTGCCACGCGCCAAGCAATTCCTCTATGACGAGGGCCTGCGCATCCCCCTGATTATCCGCTGGCCGGCCGGCGTCCGGCCCGGCATGGTCAGCGACGAGTTGGTCTCGAACGTCGACCTGGTGCCGACGATCTTGGCCCTGGCCGGCCTCCCCTTGCCACAGAACCTTCAGGGGCGCAATATCCTCGATCCGGCTTCGCCGCCGCGACGGTTTGTTTTCGCCGGCCGTGACAAGATGGACTCGACCCACGACGCGATGCGCGCCGTGCGGTCGCGGGATTTCAAATACATCCTCAATCTGATGCCGGAACGGCCTTAGGATTGGTCGAAGAATAACTTCCCGGTTTTGTTTCCTTTTCCGTAGCCCAGGCATTTATGCCTGGGACGCAAATCGCACGTTCGCGGACCGCCCGCTTTCCCCGATCCGCCGCCGTAGGCGGCGGATCGGGGAAAGCGGGCTTTGCGTTGGGACGCCGCTGTAATCCCAGGCATAAATGCCTGGGCTACGGAAATCGGGAAGTTATTTTTCGGCCGATCCTTAATAGCTTCTCGGCCAGGTCGCGGCACTTGCTGAGCTGGAAGGTACGGAGGTGGACCGCCTGCTTGTCGGCGGCGTTTTCGATGACGTCGGGGTCCGCCTCGAACAGTTCCACGCCCAGAAGTCGATAATGGTTGGGCGGCTGATCCTTGGGCGGGATCGCCAGCCAACGGTGATAGGGATCGAAACGCTCGGCATCGTTTGGGGGAGGCATAGTTTCAGATCAACTTTGTTTGGCCTGGCATCGCAACGTGCGCCACGGCGCGTCGCCGCTCACGTCCACGCACCCGGGGGCCGGATTGGCCGGGCTGAGGATGGCGAGGAAAACCAGCGGGCGGTCCGACGCGTTGTAGGTCGCGTGGACCGCGCCCGCGGGAATGTGCGCCACCTCTCCGGGTCCGAGAATCCGCCGTTCGGTCTCGACCCATTGCTCGGCCTGGCCCTCGACGATGTAGATGATCTCTTCGCAACCCGGATGGGTGTGGAAGGCGTGCGCTTTTCCGGCCGGCATGGTGGCCCGCACCAAGAGCATGTTCTCGGCGGCCACGAGCCCCGGGCGGCAAAGCCACTCCTGGGTGCAATGGGGGGCCTGCTCGACCTGGGCTTCCCCTTGGGTGACGAAACGCAGTGCCTTCTCGCTCATGGTTTGGCGACCCTCATGTTGGTGAACTCGCGGACGCGATGGGTGATTGCCGGCTCGACCGGCAACCGCTCGATGCTGCTGGCCCCGTAGAAACCGACGACGCCGCGGGTATGGTCGAGGATGTACTGGGCGTCCTGCGGGTCGGCGATGGGGCCGCCGTGGCAAAGGACGAGGACTTCCGGATTGATCTCCTTGGCGGCGTCGGCCATGGCCTGGACGCGTTGGGCCGCCTGTTCGAGCGTCGGCGCCGTCGAGGCGCTCACGCCGATCGATCCCTTGGTGGTGGTGTTCATGTGGGGGATCACGATATCGGCGCCGGCCTCGGTCATCGCCCGTGCTTGCTCCACGTCGAACACGTAGGGGGTGGTGAGCAAGTCCATTTCGTGCGCCAGGCGGATCATCTCGATCTCCAGGGCGAAGCTCATCCCGGTTTCTTCCAGGGTGCGGCGAAAGTTGCCGTCGATCACGCCGACGGTGGGGAAGTTCTGCACGCCGGCAAAGCCGATCTCGCGGACTTGCTTGAGGAAATAGTCCATTTTGCGGAAAGGATCGGTGCCGCACACGCCGGCGATCACGGGCGTGTGCTTGACCACCGGCAGCACTTCCCCGGCCATCTCCATGACGATCGCGTTGGCATCGCCGTAGGGCATCAAGCCCGCACAGGAGCCGCGGCCGGCCATGCGAAAGCGGCCGGAGTTGTAGATCACGATCAGGTCGATGCCGCCGGCCTCTTCGAACTTGGCGCTGATCCCCGTTCCGGCCCCTCCGCCGACGATGGGTTTTCCGGCGGCCACTTTGGCCCGCAGCCGGGCCAGGATTTCCTCGCGACGCAAGACGCTCATAATTTGCTCCTTGGTTTTTCCGATCGCATCATGTCCAGTAGCTCTTCGGCGGCCGTCTCGGCGAACAGGCGATCGTTGAGATGGCAGTCCAGTTCGAGGATCTCCACGCCGGCCGCATGGGCGCGAATCGCGTCAAACAGGGCCTCGCGCGCCTGCGGGTCGTCGAAGGGCTGGCCGCAGCGGTCGAGCGCCGAGACTCCCTGTCGCGGCAGGAGGATCGCCCGCGGCCCGACGGCTTGGGCCAGTTTACGGCCGATGTCAGCGCCGATCCGCGCGTTTTCTTCCGCGGTGGTGCGGATCAGCGTGACGTTGGGGTTGTGGCGGTGTAGTTTTCGTTGTTGGAATTGTGGAGGCACGGACTTCGGCTCGTAGAAGTTCACCATGTCGGTGGCGCCGACGGAAACCACCTGCGGCACGCCCATCGCGGCGGCCGCGGTCAGCCGCTGCGGGCCGGCCGAGAGCATGCCGCCCACCAGTTCGTCAGCCAGTTCCGTGGTGGTGATGTCGAGCACGCCGGCGATCAGTCCGTCGCGGATGAGGCCCTCCATGGTCTCGCCGCCGACGCCCGTGGCATGGAACACGAGCACCTCGTAACCAGCCGCTTCGAGCACCTCGCGGGCGCGCTCGACGCAGGGGGTGGTGACGCCGAACATTGTCGCGGCCACGATCGGCCGCTCGCGGCCGGCCGGCAGGGGCCGGGCGAATTTAACCATTCCCGCCATGGCGTGGGCGGCGTTCGAGAGCACCAGGCGGCTGATGCGATTGATGCCGAGAATGTCGACGACCGAGTACAGCATCATGATGTCGCGGCCGGCCACGTAGCTGCGCACCTGCCCGGAGGCCATGGTGCTGACCATCAGCTTGGGAACTCCCACCGGCAGGGCCCGCATCGCGGACGTGCCGATGGTGGTACCGGCGCCGCCGCCCAGCCCGATGACGCCGGCGACCTTCCCTTCGGCGTGGAATCGTTCGATCAGCCGCGCTGCGCCTTGGGCGGCGCGCGACACGGCCTCGCCGCGGTCGGCTTGCGCGATCATGGCGGAGAGCGACGTGCCGGCGGCCGCGAAAACCTGCTCCCGGGTGATGTCGGCGGGGAGTTGGGGCTGGCCCAGGCAGCCGGTGTCGACGAGCTTGGTTCGCACGCCTTGCGCGATCAACAAGTCGCGTAGCAGTGCGGCTTCCGTCCCTTTGGTGTCGAGCGTGGCGACGACAAACACGTACATCGGCTGGCGGCCTTATGGGGTTGGCGGGATCGCGGCCGGGCACGCGCGGACCAGCGCGGTCCAGCGCGGCGCCGCAGCGATTGCGGGGCGTCGAACGGCCATTATTGTCTCTTCCAGAAAACGACGGCGGGTAAGGGAGGTCATGGTACAGGCAGGGGGTTAGCAGGGGAACGGTTGGAGGAAAGCCATCCACACGCAGACTCCAGTCATTTTGGCCCCGGGGTTTGCCGCTTGCAAGTAGCGTCGTCGAATGGCTCGTCCTTTCTCTTGGCGTCATTCTGCTTATTGATGCCGATGCAGCCAATGATCGTCGTGCTCGCTTTTTGGCCGCTCGGCGGTTATTGGCAGTGCGGACCTCAATAGATTGAGGCCTTCGGCGGCCGGAATGGTCCGGAGCCGCCCCTGCCTGCCGATACTGCCGGGCGTCAATTGTCAACCCGGCCGCATATGGTGGCTGGCCGACGCCGAGTGTAAACTAGACGCGACAGCGACGATTGAGTCAACTCGACACGGGAGGGTGTCTGATGAAACCGAAAAAGACGGCCCAGGTTTCCGATTTCCGCTACGCAACCGGGTCAGCCAAGATCGGCTGGCCGGCGGTCGGTGAGCCCATGCGGCTGGACGACGTGATGCAGATCGTCGAGTTTCTGGTGCCCACGGCCTCGGGCAGCCAGGCCGCTTACTGCCGCAAGCGGGCCGAGGTACGGCGGGCGATCGACGGACTGATGGCCGCCGGGGGCCTGGCCACGAAGCTCACGCTGGGCAACCGCGTGAAGGAGCTCGAACAAGCGGTCGAGAAATATCTCGGCGTCCGGCACGCCTTGTTCCTGACCAATGCCACGGCCGGGTTCGAAATCGCCTATAAGATGGCCGGGCTCGGTCCGGGCGACGAGGTGATCGTGCCGGCCATCACCTTCATCGCCACGATCGTCTACCCATTGTCGATCGGCGCCAAAGTGGTGCTAGCCGACGTGGACCCGCAGACGATCAACATCGATCCGGCCGATGTGGCGCGCAAGATCACGCCGCGCACGCGGATGATCGTGCCGGTCCACATTGCGGGTTGGCCGGCGGACATGGCGCCGATCATGCGTCTGGCCCGGCAACACGGCCTGGTCGTGCTGGAAGACGCTGCCCATGGGTTCGGCGGCAGTTATCGCGGCCGGCGACTGGGCACGATCGGCCATTTTGGCGCCTACAGTTTCCACGAAGTGAAGAACATCAACGCCCTGGGCGAGGGAGGCGTCCTCGTGACCAATACCAGGTTCGGGCGCCAGTTCGGCAAGAGCCGCTTCGTGGGGCTGGACCTTTCCAAGAAAATCCCCAACTGGCTCTACGACGTGGTGGCCATCGACGGCATGCGCGGTCCGTTCGTGGCCGGCAACCATTCGGCCACGGAAATCCAGGCCGTGGCCCTCGCGAGCCAGTTGCATCGCGTGGACGAGATCATCGCAGAGCGGCGCTCGGCGGCCCGGGCGCTCAATCGTCGTTTCCAGCGCGTGCCCGGACTGCGCGGCACGCCCATGGATCACGGCACGACCCGGGGAACGCATCACCTCTACCAGTTGCAGATCGACCCGCAGGTCGTCGGTGCCGACATCCAGCATTTGAAGGGCAAGCTGACCGAGCGCGGGGTGACGCAGATCCCGCACTTCGGCCCGCTCTACAAATTCCAGATCTTGCGGCAACTGGGATACGACACGGCGGCCATCGAGGCAAGCTGCCCGGTCTGCGAGGACCTGTTCAACCACCGTTTCACCCATCTGCCGATCTACGGTCTCTCGGCCGAGCAGATCCAGTATCTGGGCGACGCAGTCATTGAAAGCGTGAGCGAATTGCGGCGGGGAACGGCTTGAGCGGGATGACGAGGAAACACGCTGCGACGGCGGCTGATCAGCACGAAACTCGGATACGCGATTACCATGAGCGAACCTTCGGCCTCTCCCCTTGCCGCCCCTGACGCTACGCCGGAGGGCGCCGCCACGCCGAAATTGCAGCGCGTGCTCGGACTGGGCGACCTGCTGTTCTACGGCCTCGTACTCCTCCAGCCGGTGGGCATCATCGGCCTCTTCGGCGTCGGCACGCGAATGTCGCACGGCCACATGGCCACCTCGATCCTGATCGCCATGGTGGCCATGATGATCACGGCGGTGAGCTACGGCCGCATGGCGGCACTCTACCCGTCGGCAGGCTCCGCGTATACCTACGTTGGCCGCGGACTGAACCCGCACCTGGGCTTCCTCGCCGGCTGGGCCATGGTGCTGGACTACCTGATCATTCCCATCGTGAACGTCACCTACGGGGCAATCAGCGCCGAGCGGCTGCTGCCAGCCGTTCCCTATTGGGCCTGGGTGCTGATCATCGGCTTGGGCATGACCTTCTTGAACGTCCGGGGCATCCGCGCCACCGCCCGGGCCAATCAAGTCCTCATGGCCGCGATGGTTGTGGTGGCCGTGGCGTTCGTCATTGCGGCGGTGCGATACCTGTTTCAGACGGCGGGCTGGCACGGCCTGGTGTCGCTGGCCCCGTTCTACGATCCCGCCACGTTCAATTTCGGCGACGCATGCACGGCCACGTCGTTTGCCGCGGCGGCCTACGTCGGCTTCGACGGCATCACCACGCTGGCCGAAGACGCGATCCAACCGAAGCGGACCGTGCCGCTGGCTACCGTGCTGGTTTGCCTGGTGACGGGGCTGACTGCCATCCTCCTGGCGTACCTGGCCCAGCGCGTGTCGCCCAGCAGCGACCGCTTCACCGACGTTGACTCGATGTTCATGGACATCGCCGCCATGGCGGGCGGACCGTGGCTGTTCAACGCCATTGCGGTGATCATGGCCGTGACCTGCTTCGGCAGCGGCCTGACCGGGCAAGTGGGCGCGGCACGATTGCTCTACAGCATGGGGCGCGACAACGTACTGCCGCGGGCCATCTTCGGCCGTCTCGACCGCCACAATGCGCCGACACTGAATATCTGGCTGATCGGCGCGGTGGCACTGATCGGCGCGTTCCCGCGGAAGTATGCGCTGGCCACCTGCCTGATCAACTTCGGGGCGTTCCTGGCCTTCATGGGAGTGAACGCTGCGGCCATCCGCACCTACTGGTTCAGCCCGCCCCCGGGCTACCGCCGCCAATGGCTGACCGACATTGTGGTGCCCGCGTTGGGGCTCTTATTCTGCCTTTGGATCTGGTGCAGCCTGCCGAGGCCGGCCCAAGTTGTGGGCGCGATCTGGTTCGTCATGGGCCTGCTGTATGCGGCGGTCCTGACGCGCGGATTCCGCCGCCGTCCCGCCATGCTCGATTTCAGCGAAAGTTGAACCGAAAGGAGCCAGCGGCGGCAACGGTTCCGCCAGGTCGCCTTACTGGAGGATCAAACTCATGGGGGCCATGGGATGAATCGGCACCGCAAACGTGCCCTGGTCGGAAACGGCGATCGGCGACCCGCGGGGCTGACCGCGCAAGTCGCAGGGCTGCGCGGTGCGGACCTTCATGCCCCGGGGCAATCGAACCGTATAGACGCCGGAATCGCCTGTTTGCTCCCACAACCGCAAGAGCGTCCCGTCGCCGTAAGGATTGGCGCCGAAGGCGGTGACCAGCAGCCCGGCGGGCGAGCCGCCGCGGAGCTTTTCGACCACCAGGCCGGCCGCGCTGGGCGGCAGCTTGCCCGGGGCGGCGTCGGACACGGTGGCCAGGCAGCCCAAGCGGGACTGCCACGAGCCGGCGATCAGCGAAGCGGCCGTCGATTGCCCCTCGCGCGGCAACCAGACACGCACGCGCGAGGACCACGATCCTTCGCTCCATTGGGCGAAGTTCGTGGAATAGACGTTGTTGAAGAGATTGACGAACACATCCGCCTTGTGCGGCACGAATTCGCGCGAATAACGCCATAGGCCGCGGTGCTCCAGGCTGATCAACTGCGCATCGACCGGACAGATGCCCGTGCGGCGACCGTCCGCGGCGGCGACGACCAGCCCGCCGTTGAGGCACAGAATCTCATGATTCGAGCCGGGAATCAGGTCCTTGGCCGGGTCCACGATGCTGCCCAGCCGGGCCAGTTGGAAGCTCGGGTCGTCGGCCCGCAGCGGGAAGCAAAGCCAGCCGGCCTCGGGCCAGGGGTCGGGCGTCTTCTGGGTGATCGACCATTCCAGGTCCAGCCACGGTTGCCCGGCGTAAAGCGTTACGCTGAGTTGCGTGGCGTTGGGAATGATGCCGCGCGGGGCGGCCGTCAATACGGCCTGGGCCGAGACCGCGTCGCCGCAGATTTCCATGGCCGTGTGCTCGGCGGCCGCAACACAGTAAGGGCACTCCTTGGCCGAGGGCATGTTCGGCTTGCCCTGGTTGTCCATTTCCCCCTTGGCCCCCGGCTTCACGTAGGCCCGGGCAAACGCCTTTCCCTGGTCCGAGTCGAACCGCTCGTAGAGATATTGCCCCAGGGCATAGGGCGATCGCCTGTCGACCAGTTCGCGGCCGCTCTTCTTGTCGAGGATCGATGCGATGCCGCAACGGACCGGGTCGAGCGTGATGCGGAGCAACTCATTCTCCAGCACGCGGGCCCGGGCATCGGCCGAGACCGCGCCGCGGACCGGCTGCGCGGCGGCCACAAAGGTCTTGTAGCCCAGCGGCGGCAGGTCCTTTGCCATGAAGCGCAGCCGCCCGCGCTCGACAGCCGCGGGAAGCGGCTCTCCGCCGGCCGCGTCGGCCACGGCCGGGGCCGCGCCGTTCCAGGGGACATCCACCGCAGCGTCGCGGACCCAGGGCAACGGGTTGAACACAACCACGCGGCGGCCGGCCACCCGCACCGCCGCAGCCAGCGCGGCCATCCGTTGCTGGATCGCCGGTTCGACCACGGCCGCCGCTTTGCGGGCGTAGGCCCGTTTTTGGTTGAACCCTTCAAGCATAAAGTCGTAGTCGCCCGCCGCCAGACGCTTCTTCCACGCATCGCCGAAGGCGTAGCCGGCATAGCGGTGGACGTCGGGTCCCCAGGTGTGCTCGCCGAACAGCAGCGTATTCTCATAGGCATCGCCCACGATCTTGCCGGCCGACGGGCTCGCGCCGCTCCAGATGCTCAACAGCGTGTCGAGCGATTCCAGGGCCGCGACCCGCGGCCGCGTGGCATGGGCCAACTGGGTCTCGATGGGCATCGAGCCGATGCCGTGGATCCAAGTGTCGGGCATGTCGCCGCGCACGACCGGCAATTGCGGTTTCTCGCGCAGGACGGCGTCGGCGAAGTCCGACAATTGGCCGAAGCGCACCCGCACGCCGGGCAGATCCTTCTTCGCCCGCGCCCACAGGGCGCGGACCGCCTGGACGTTGGGCGGGCCTTGGTTGTCGTAGGTCATCCACATGCACAGCCAGGTCTTGTAGGGCCAATCGGGCGGAGGGCAAAGCTCGGAACCATAGCGGGCGGAGAACACCGTGAGCACGCGCGACCCGTCGGGCCCTTCCCACCAAAACATCTGCGGCAGATCGGGATGCGAACAGTTATCGTTGCAACCCAAGTGGAAGAACTTCACCCCGGCCTGGGCCAGGACGGTGGCCGTGACGCGGGTGTGCGAAGTCACGTCGGTCATCTTGCCGGCCGTGGGCAGCGGCCGCCCGGCCAGCCGCGCCATTTCCACCGAAAAGCGGAAGCCGCGGACGAAATCCTCCAAGTCGAGCGATTCGGTGTGCGTGGTGAACGCCAAGGCGTGGGGAACCAGGCGGCCCGCCCGCATCGCGGCCAGAAACCGCTCGCGGCGCTCGGGCGTCTGGCCGGACCACAACACCTGGGACATCGGCCAACCGGCCAAGGTCCAGGAGAATTGCTGGTCGCGGGGGAGGCTGCTGCTTTCGTCGACCAACCGGAGGGCCTGGTCGGCCATCGACGTTCGATAGCGGTCCACCACGCGGCTGGCCAGGTCGGTAAAGCCGATGTCGAAGTGCGTTTTGGAAACGACAATCACTTCTTCGAGCTTGGGCCAACGCGAGGCATTCTCGGCCCAAGCCGGAATCGCGGCATGCAGCAACCACGTCCACAGCAGCAACGAAGAAGGGAAGCGAAGCAACGTCGGTCGAAAGCCTCGATATGCCATGGCGATGTCCTTCGTAGTGAGCGTGCCGGGGACGCCAAGCGAACCGCGTACGGTCAAAATACCGGGCCGAACCGCAAGTGTCAAGCAGAGGCGAACTTACGAAGGCGCGTCGGAAGTCCATTTTTCGCGACGCGACTTCAATGGCCGATCCTTAGCGAGATCGGCCGGGCGTTTGGATGCAGTAGAGGTGATGCAGCGTGCGGAGGTAGATGCGGCTGTCGCAGATCACCGGAGTGGCAAAGCCGCCATCGCCGAGGTCGTTCTTACCGACCAGGTCGAACTTGCGGCCGGCCTTGAACACATAGCACAGCCCGTCCTCGTTGACCGCATAAATGAATCCGCCGGCCAGGAGCGGCGAGGAGCTGAAATTCCCCTCCAGCTTCGCACTCCAGACCTCTTCGCCGGTGCCGGCCTCGAAGCAGGTCGCGTGGCCGGCGTCTTCGACCATGTAGAGCAGGCCGTCGGCCAGCAGCAGCGATGGCACGTAGGCCATATGGTTCCGTTTCGACCAGGCGACGTGGGTCTGGGTTACGTCGCCGCGGCCGTCGGCGCGGATGCAAAGCAGATTCCGCTTGGGATAGCCCACCGCGGAGTAGACGCGGTCCGGGCCGAAGCTCATCGTCGAAGAGGCCGATTCGCTCGGCCCATCGCAGGTCCAGAGCGATTTCCCGGTGCGCGGGTCGTAGCTGAAGACCTTCATCGGGCCGTGGAGCAGCAACTGGTCGCGGCCGGCGACATGTCCGACCGTCGGGCTGGCATACGTGCCCAGCCGGTAGCTGGGCCGGTCGGTCTTCCAGACGATCTCGCCGGTTCGGCGGTGGAGGGCCACCAGGAAACTGTCCTTGAGGTTGTCGGCAGCCACGATCACCAGCGCGCGGTACAACAGCGGCGAGGCGGCGAAGCCGTGCATCGATTGAAAGTTGCCCAGCCGCTTCTGCCAGACGATCTTCCCGTCGAAATCCAGGGCCGACAGCCAGATGGCATCCTGAATCACAAACGGCACGAACACCCACTGACCGTCACAGGCCGGGGTGGCCGAGGCGTGCGAACCCTTGCGGTGCTGGCGGACAAAACCGCCGCGGTGGATCTCGGTTTGCCAGCGTCGCTGACCGGTGGCTCGATCGTAACACAGCAGGTACTGGACTTGGGCCTGGTCGTCCGCGGTGGTCAGGAAAATGCGATCGCCCCAGATGCAGGGCGAACTGTGACCCCGGCCGGGAACGTCGACCTTCCAGGCCACGTTCTCTTGCGGTCCCCAGCGGAACGGCGGGACCTGGCCGGGGGCCGCGATGTTGTCGCAATGGGGGCCGCGCCACCACGGCCAATCGCCGGCGGCCGGCTGCACGGCGGCGAGATCGTCGACGGCCGGTGCGGCCGCGATTTTGCTCGAATGGCAAGAAAGCCCACCACCAAGCCCGATCACCAGCAGCAATAATAGGCAGCGACGACTCATGGGTTCAATCTTGTGCGAAACAAGCTCCGTATCGTCTTTCCAAGTTGACGTTTATCTCGGCCGCCGCGCCCGCTCGTTTCAAGGCCGTTCGTCCAGGAGCAGCATTCGCGGGTGGTCGACCAGCCGCACCTCCAGCTCGATCGACTCTGCGCCGCGCGTGACCGACTGCAACGGGGTCCTCGAGCCGGCGTGCGGATCGTAGAGCACGGCCGCGAGCCTGGGGCTGCGAAGCCCGCCGATCGTCAGCCGATAAGGCTCCGCCGCGATGGGCTTGGTTGCGTCGTAGCTCATCACGTAAACGACCAGGGCGAACCGCGCGGGCGTGATCTGGAAGGGGAGCACGGCCACCACGTCGCGATGCCGCAGCGGCGGATGGGTGGCGTCGCCGGGGAAGATGTCCTTTTGCGGCCCCAAGGCGACAACGTCGATCGACAACGCGCGGGGCTGCGCGATCGGCACGCTCTCGGCCAGCGCCTGGGTGAGGTTTCGCAACGCACGCAGCGGGACCGTGGCCACCTCGTCGAAGCGGCTCTGCGGCGCCAGCTTGGGCAGGTTCGGCGGCAGCAGCCCCATGCCCAGCGGTTTGCGATCGTAGGCGCAGAAATAGTGCATCACGTCCACGCCCTTGTTCAGCCATAGACACAGCGAGCGCGTCAGGCATAGCGACTTGAGCTGCCAGCCGCCGGCCTCGTCTTCGATGCCGCACTCGCCCGGCACGACGCCGTGCTCGGTGATGTAGTGGAAGAACCGCGTCGTGCCCTGCGGATGATCTTGCAGCCGCGCCGCGGGGTTCAGCAACCGCATCAGGCATTCGGTCTGGAGCCAGGTGTGGGCCCAGCCCTCGGGCATGCGGATGTCGATCGTGGGGGTGAAGCCTTCCAGGTTGAAGCGGGGTTTATCCGGATATTGCTCTTGCCGGGGCAGACTGCGGGTGCTCGCGCCGTAGGGGTGATAACTTTGCCCGTCGGTTTCCGGCGGGAGCTTGGCAATCTTGCAGTGAAAGAACGTGGTGTTGGAAAAGCCCCAGATGCAGCGGGCTTGGGGATATTGGCGTTTTACCGCGTCGATGGTGCGGCGGGCCAGTTCCCAGCAGCGCCCGCCCGGGTTCAGGGAATCGGGTCCGCGGGGGGTCTTCGGCCTGTCTTTGTCGTAATAGTTGTTGATGTCGAGAAAGCGCGTGCCGAAGCCCATTTCGTTCCAGATTTCCAGGTCGAAGGCGTCGATGCCCGCGCGACGCGCGAGCTGACAAACCAGCAACGCGTAACGGGTCCAGCCGGCGGCCGTGTCGTCGAACTCGGGCGTGCCGACGGGATACAGCGGCAGGTAGGCCAAAGTGGCCATCGCCACGTCGCCCGCCTTGAGGTCCTTGGGCAACGACTTGCTCAATTGGCAGCGGCCGGTGCTCGCGTCGATGGCCGTGACGAGCGATTCGGCCGCCCAATAGCCGCTCAGCCCGTTGAGTCCGGAACGCCCCACCACCAGGTCGCGGGTGTCGGCCAGGGTGATCGAGCGGCTGCCCCGGGGGGCATCGGCGGCGAGCTTCTTCTTGAAGAACTTTGCCGGGCAGGGAACACCCTGATGGGCGTTCAACAGCAGCGTGGGGCGGATGCCGTGTCGGCGGCACAGCGCCAGCAGTTTTTCCATACGATCCTGGTTGACCAGCTTCGTCTGGTCCCAATGGACGGAGCCGAAGCCGATCTCGATGCGAAACGATTTGAAGCCCGCTTCGGCCAGCAGCCGCACGGCCAGCGGGTCGTTGTTGCCGGGCACGTTGTAGTTGACGCCGATGCCTTGCAAGAAATCGTAGCCGCTCTTGGTTTCCAGGAACCCGCGCCAGGGCTGTTTGTAGTGGCTATGCTTGGGCCAGGGAACGTCGAGCTGCGCGGGGTCGGCGTACGGCCGAACGGGGAATTCTTCGCCGCTCGAGGCGGCAATCGCGGAAGCCGAAACAGCGATCCACAGGAAGAGTCGTCGCATAAGGCACCTGGTGCGGTGTGGCCGGGGGGGCGATTCGGATACAAGGGGCTTGCCTTCGACGCGGCCGGCGGGGCCGCACCGTCGCAAGCACGACGAATGCTCAGTGTTGTTGCCGGACCGAGCGGTGTCAAGCGGGCGCCGGCCTGCCGGCGCGCCAATGAGGTTGGCGTCGCGTTGTCGCGGGCGCCTATTCGCCGACCAAGAACTCGATGTCTTCCCGCGATACGGTGAACACGTCCATGTCGCGGCTCACGATGCCCAGGCTGACCAGGCACTCGGTGAACAGCTCGCGGGTGCGCTGTTCGAGCTGCTGGGCGCCGAGGTCCGTCATCACCCGGATAATCTGCCGGCCTTTGCGGACATGGGTCCGTTCGTCGGAGCGAATGAAGTCGGCCACATGGAACAGCAAGTCGTCGTGTCGCCGGGCGGCCACGTTGATCAGGCTGCCGATGGTCTTGAGAACGCCGACCTCGCCGAAGAGATTGATCTCGGCCATGGCATAGGCCGGCTCCATGGGACCGCGGCAGGTCGAGCTGGTCAAGCGGTTGGGCAGCTCGAACGGGTCGTAGCCGGCCGCCAGCAGGGTGCGATGGCCGATCTCGGTGTGCCGGGCTTCGTCCCAGGTAACGCGGGCCAGGTCGTATTCGGCCTGGAAGTCGCGAAAGCGAATGTCCCACAAGAAAGTCCCGAAGGCCTCGATGGCGTCGACCTCGTCGCGTTGCGTGCGCAAGAATCGCAAGCGGAGGTTTTCGTAGGAGCCGGCGGGGTAACGCGGTTCGCCGTCGGCCACGTCATAATCGCCGGTGTTGACAAAGGTGACAAAACGGGAATCACGCTGCGGCCGCGTCGAACGTTCGAAGGGCCGCTCGGCGCTGCGGAGCGGCTCGGGCGCCGGGCAACGTTCATCGCCGCCGCTGGCGCCGCCGATGCTGGCCAGCAGCCGCGCCAGATGCCAACGCCAGCTCGCCAAACGGCTTTCGTCGATTCCGCCCGCCACGTAGGCGGCCAGTGCCGCGTCGGCCCAGGCGAGCATCGGTTCGTAATCGAGCAAGACCCGCCGCAGCACGCGGATGGTAGGTACGTCGGTCACCGGGTCGGTGTCGTCGGCATGGTGCCGATAGGCCGTGGCCAAGGCGGCGCCGGCCACCTGGTGGATGCCGACGAGCAACTCGGCCGTGTCGGCCGCGGAGAGCACTTCGTCGATAAAGCGGTCGATTTCCGCGTCGCGGAAAGCGTCGACCTGCGAGAGCGTTTTTTCCTGCTCGTGCAGCCGCTCGCGCAAGGCGTGCGCCGCATCGGCGTGATAGAACAGATGCCGCCCGGCCTCCAGCTTCACCTCGAATTCGGGAATCGCCAGGGTCCAGGCGCCGAGGGCCTGGGCCAGGCGGCGTTCGAAGTAAAAGAACCGCAGCAGCCGCCGCGCGTTTTCGGCGACCGAGAATTTTCCACCCAGCGGGCGGTTGTCGCGGGGAAAGCGGTAGGGAAACGCGTCGCGCCGCTCCGCGGCGGCTTGCTGCGCTTCCGGCCGGCGAACGGGCGGAATCTCATGCGTGGCGGGCTTTTCAACGGCGGCGCCGTTGCCGTGGTCAACAGGCGGGGGATTCGGGGGGGCGGACATGCGCGGTTCCTCGGATATTATGGAGGGGGAGGTCGGGATATTGCGAACCTAGAACTGTCCCAAAATGGGCATTGGTCGGCGGAAAATTGGCGATTCGGTTGGGTTCTGGGCATAGGGCGCACGGCGGGGCTGGCCGTGAAGTCGCTAGAGACTCGCGCAGGAATCTTACGGGCGTGTCTCCGCCGGTCAACCGGCGCTGGGCCAGATCAGCCTGCCGGCGCCATCGCAGTCGGTTGGGGTCGACGGGGAAATCACTTCCGTAACTGGGTGGCATACCCTCACGACGCGCGGCGTCGGGGGGGCATGTTCTGCACGACCAGCGACATACCGCTCAAGGCGGGAAAAGGGAAGTTGATCTTCGATCGATCCTTGCAGCTTCACGCGAAAACTTCGGTGCCCCTGGGGGCCGGCTCGGGGAACGGGCTGCCGCAGCCGATGCACGCTTCGCGGTCGTGGGGAACCGCGCGGCCGCAGGCGGGGCATTTCTCGACGGCCGGCCAGCGGCGATGGGCGTAATAGCCCACCAGTGCCGGCAGGCCGCCCAGGAACACGAAGGCCATCCAGGTCTTGGTCCAGGGCAACCCATAGCGCTGCTGCCGGCGGCGGACCAGCCAGGACAGTACCCCACCGAGGAGGCAAATGGCCAACATTGCCGGCCAAAAGTCCCGCCCGGAGCGATTCAAGGCGCCGAGATAGGTCGTGTCCTTGCCAATCCAAAGGTAATACGACGGGGCCGCCACGGCCGATACCGTGGCGACGGCCAGGGGCGTGGGAACGCTCAGCGTCACGCGCCAGGGCGGGAATTCTGGCTCCACGAAACCATGCTTCATGACGTAGTCCGTGCGGCGAAGGATTTTTCCCGTGGTGTCGATCCGCAGAAGCTGGTCGCCATGTGGCTGGATCACCGCCATTGAGCCGTTGAGCAAGTGAAACGAGAAATTCGAATCGCGAAGCTCCGCGGGAATCGCGAATGACGACTGCCGCTGGCCGCTGGAGTCGAGGACCAGGATCTGGTTCTCCCCGCGTACAACCAGGAATTCTCTCACCTTCGACCGGTAGGCGTCGGAATCCACGGTAACGGGGGAAGGCAAGCCGCGGTTCACGTGGCCGGCCGCGGTCAGCCCCGTCCCGTTCAGAACGACTCGGGTGGAACGTTTCAGCAGGTCGACTTCCGTCACCCCGTCGTCGGTCAACACGTAGACCACCCAGGGTTGGAAACGCCCCGAGCCCTGGGAATAGGGAGGCATAAAAGGCTCGTCGCCTTCCGGAGTATAACAGTTACCCACGGCGGCCGACCATGCATTGGGGTGATGATGCACCGGGAAGCATTCTTCCGGGGCCGGCGGCTGGGCTTGAAATCCGCCGCGGCCGATATAGCCCACGCGTCGTTTGCTGGCGCTGTCGAAGGCGACGAAATAGCCGCTCTCCCGTGGCGGGGCTTCGACGATGAAGTACCAGTAGGTCATGGGTTGGCCCCCGCTATTAAACGCACGAATCCGCCCCATCCATCCCGATCTGTCAAACAATGGATTGCGGCAAAGGTATCGACTCGTGCGGTCTTTTGGCGTTTCCAGGTACGTCCCCTGCAGCCAGGCCTCCCCGGAGGAAATGGAAAGAGGGGCGCCCTCCAGGGTGCGATACGTACGGTTGTTGGTATACATTCCCGTGGAGATTGCGACGACCGGCGTTCCGTCCATCCGTAATTCCAGGTATTCGTTGGACCATTCGGGCCCAAAAAAATCTTTGGCCGTGTCGAATCCCCAAACCATGAGCACTGCCCAGGCGGTTCCGAATCCCAGGGCGATCATTAGCGCCAGGAGCAAGGGACCTGCGATGGCAATTCGTTTCGGCATAGCCACGTCCTCGTTAGAAGTCACGCGTTTGCGCCACGAAGAAAATGTTCCGCACCAACACCGTAGACAGTAGCACGATCAGCCCCAGCCCGGAAAGCGGCCACCACGGCAGCTCGGGAATCAGGGCGGCCAGCATGCCGGCCGCCGCCAAGGGGAGCAGCCGGGTGCCGACCCAACGGCCGGGCCGCAGCCCGCTCAAAAACGCGCCCAAGTAGACGATCGGCATGGTGATCCAAACCTTCCAGATCGGCACGGTCATCGACCACGCGAAAGGGCTGGCGTGAGTTCCCGGAGTGGCCGCCCACCAGGCAACCACCAGGATCGCCACCGCCGCGCAGAGCAGGTAAGATGCCACCCCGATCAGCAGCTTCGCCCCCAACAGGCGTTTCCAGGCGACCGGCCGGTGCAGAAGGAACTGCCACGTGCTGTGAAGCGATTCGCCCACCGACTGCCGAAAGCCCAAGGCGATCGCAAGGCCGGCCGAGACCCAGACAAAGCTCGACGGATAACTCCGGCCAACGAACGGAATCTCCATCATGTAGTTGTAGAAACCGGAGCCGAACCACGGCAGCAGATCGTGGCGCATCTCCTTTACGGCAAAATAGAAGTAAAAGGCCAGGCCGATCGCCAGTATGCCGGCCGTTTCGCGAAGTTCCTTCACCAATAGAGCTCTAGGCATCGGATTCCTCCCCCAGGAAAACCGGCAGCGCGCGGCGCTGACCGCGGGTGTACTCGATGAACGCCTCTTCCAGGTTCAAGTCGACGACCTCGATCGACCGCGGAGAGAGCGATTCGGCCAACCGCTGCTGCTGTTCGCCGTAGCCGACCAGCACCAACTCTAGCTTGGAGCCGACCGCCCAACTGCTCACCAGTCCCGGGCAGTCCGGCATGGGAGGCGGCGGGCCGGCAAAGCCGAGCACCACTTTGCGGACCGAGGTTTTGAAGTGCTCCGTGGCGCAGTCCACCCGCAGCACGCCGTCGACCATTACGCCGATGCGGTCGGCCACGCGCTCCACGTCGCCGAGGATGTGCGAGCTGAAGAGGATCGTCCGGCCCTGACGCTGAATGATCTGGATCAGCGACTCCAACAGATCGCGGCGCACTACCGGGTCGAGGCCCAGCGTGGGATCGTCGAGAATCATCAGCTCCGGGTCGGGGGCCACGGCCAGCGCCAAGGAGACCTGCGCCCGCTGGCCGTTGGAAAGCCGGCCGATGCGTTTCCGCCGCGGCAGCTCGAAGTGATCGAGAATCCGCTCCAGCAACGCATCGTTCCAGCGGGGCGCCAGCGATCGCGCGAAGCGCACGACTTCGCCGATGCTCATCCAGCGGTAGAGCGGGTGCCGCTCGGCAAGGTAGGCGATGCGAGCGCGGGTTTCGCTCCGCAGTTGCCCGCAATCCTCGCCCAGCACCTCGGCCCGGCCGTAATCGGGATGGACCATGCCCAGCAGCATCTTGATGACGGTCGTCTTGCCGGCGCCGTTGCGTCCCAGCAGTCCGTAGACCGAGCCCTGGGGAACGTGCAAGTTCAGCGAATCGACCACGCGGCGGCCGTCATAATACTTGGTCAGGCGGTGGGTCACGATCATGTCGGGCATAACGTGCTGCACCTTTCTTGCTGTCGTCGGGGGGCGAGCGGCCGGGGCACACCCTCCGCGGCGTTGGTCGCTCGAAAACAACAACCTGCCGAATCCGAATGTAGTAGGCACGCGCTGTGTGCCGTAATTTGCGGACGGCACACGGCGTGTGCCTGCTACATTCCCGTTAACTTATTCATTATTCATCGACGCGTGATAACTGCCGCTAGGGGCCGGCCGATTGCCATTGGAACTGGCCCACCCGATCGGTGACCACGCCTATGACCTCTTCGCCGGAGAACCCCAAATGGACCGCCTCGGTGAGGAAGGCATCCAGCAACTCCTGGAGCCGTTCTTTGCGAAACTTCCGGGTCAATTCGGCCTTGGGCCGGGCGACAAAGACGCCCAGCCCGTGACGGGTGTTGAGGATCCCTTCCCGCTCCAACTCCGTGTAGACCCGGGCGATGGTGTTGGGGTGGACCACCAGGGAGCGCGAAAGTTCCCGCACCGAGGGGAGCCGCTCCTCGGGCTGGAGCTTGCCGCGGGCGACTGCCTCGCGAACCTGGTTGGCCAATTGCCGGTAGATGGGCAGCCGGCTGGAAGAATCGATCCAGAACTCCATGCGCACCTCGCTAACTGTCACAGGAATGCTATGACAGTTGCGCGGTGGCGTCAAGAGCAGTTTCGCTAAAAAAGGAAAAGGCAGCGCGCTGCCACCGTTTGCCCACGTGCGCCGATAGGGCCGGGGTCGATCGACGACCTGGCGGTTGGCGGCGTCCGGGCTGGCAGCCGCCAGCGCCGGGGGTAGAATGGCGTCATGTTGTCCGTTGTTCCAGGTTGCCTAACCGTGGATCATTGCCTGAATGCGGCTGTGCGGCCTGCACTGACTATCAAGAGCGAGGATGAAATATGGGTGATCCCGACTTCTGTGAAAAGAAATGCCCGATCTGCACCCGGGCGCGGGCAGGCAATCGCGTCGCCCGCTTTGTGCAAGCGGTGGAAATGCTGGTGACGTTTGGCGGTTGTCCCCACGGACGGGCGCGGCAGCGGAAGTACGGGGTCCGGCCCAACGAGCCCATCCCGCCGGAATCGAAGGTGGAAACGTGAGCCGGGAGAGCAGACGCTTGCCTCGCACATTCCTTGTCGCTGACAAAAAGCGGCGTTTCCCATGAAGAGAGAAATCAAGAGCGCGTTAGGCGGCGGACTTGCCGGCCTGTTATGGCTGGCAGCCGCTGGGGCCGTCAACCCCTGTGTACAAGCACGCGACCCGGCCGCGGCGACGGCGTCTCTTCCCGAAGTCGACAAGAATGAGGACGAGTTCTACGCCCACGTCGATGCGGTCGTCTCTCCCACAGAGTTGACGGTCACGGTGCTGGACGTGTGGAATCCGCTGGACAAAGTGCACGGACCAAGATGGCCCGAGGGAAAAGCGAAGGTCAAACCCACGAAAAGGTTGGTAATCCTCGAGGAGACCTTGGCTCCCGACACTGCCGAGCAGAAGAAAGCTGCGTCGGCTTTCCTAAACAAGATCCTCCAAGAATCCAGCAATGAGATTCTCTGCACCGGCAGTGCCGTATCGGTGAAAAAGGACTCCGGCAACCAGGTCTTTTGCGTTACGGGTTACGTGTACGTGAAAGCCGGCTTCACGCTCAACAACGCCCTGGTTCGTCAGGGTTTGGCGACCACGACCAATCCCTTCTACAAATCCTGGGAGCAACAAGCCAAACAGAAGAAACTCGGCATGTGGCGCGACCGGCAGTAGCGGCGGCGCGCCGCGGTTGCGGCAAGCGGATTGCTTTGGCAACGATCGCGACGGACCGTGGCGCCGCGGGAGGCCGACCCGCCCGGATCAAGCCTTCTCGACCACCTTCTGCAAGGGCTTGACCATCTCTTCCCGGATCCTCCTGCGGAATTCTCGACGGAATCCTGGGATCAGGAGCAGCAACGTGAACAGCCCGTCCGTGATCCGGGTTTTGAAGCTCCTCCGCGGGAAGTCGTAGAGGCCGTTTTTTCGGTAATAGCGATGGTCACGCCGGAACACGAACCTCAACCTGGCCCAGATTTCGTCGCGGAACAGTTTCCGGCCGCCCACGCTTAGAAAAGTGGGCGGGCGAAGGTAGCCCGCGGCGGCAAAGTCGATCAAGCGGCCGGCAAATCCGTCCAGGAGCCGGTCGAGTTCCGCGGAGCTGACGCATTCGTCGCTGACGATGCCGGCGAGGTTCGCTCGTTGGCACTCGACGTAGCCTTCGAGGATTTGCCGCAAATTGGCCAGTTGCAGCAGCGGTCCCGAGACCAGGTAGCCGATCTGCTTGCCGGCGAACACCGGGACGTGGTTCATGAAGAAGCCGCGGTCGAAAAAAGTCTTCCATCGCGAGGACAGGTAGCGGTCCTGCACCGATCCCGCCAGGATCAGAATATCGGCGGCCATCAGCTTGCGGTAGACCTGCTGCACGTCGTCAGCGTCCTTGTAGACGCACGCGTTGTCGAGCCCGCACTGGCAGCACCCCAGGCATCCACCGCGGATGTCGATCTGGCGGAGGTTGATAACGGGTACCGCGCCTTCCCAACAACGCTGCAAGCGGTCCGTCATCTTGGCGAGATTGCCGCCCGGATCTTCGGCATCGGTAACGATGATAATGTTGCTGGCGAGCGTGGCGACTTTGTTGGTCGGCTCGCCGGGTTCGTAGGTGAATTCGTCGTGCACGACGGGCCGAAACCGTCGCGGGGTGGCGCGCCGCTCTTCGATGGCGTGGAGGAAGTCGCCGGCGAAGAGCAGCAGCCGGTCCCGCTCCTTCTCAACGAGAAGATCCTGCATCGCGGCGGAATACGATCCCACGCAGTGCATGCCCAGATCGTCGCAGATCGCGCCGAGATACTCGTGGGCCGTGTGGTCGAAGAAGTGAATCGAGGTTGTGAGAACCGCCGCGTACTTGCCCTGGAAGGCGGTGCCCGCGCCGCGGGCGAAGACGAGCTCGATGAATCGTTTGTAGTCGCCGTGAACCAACATGTAATACAGCGGAAACGCCCAGAGTACCCCGTCCGACTCGGCAACCGTTTTGATCACCTCCCGGAAAACCTGCTCGTCGCTGTCGAGCTTCTTGATGTCTTGGCAGACGTTGAGGATCGTGAAGTCGTGTTGGGGGAGCTTCTTCCGCAAAAAAAGCACATACTGCATGGTGACGCTGGTCATGCCTTTCGGGCTGCCATTGAGAACGACTATTTTCACGGCGAGGTCTCCGAAAGGCGGGGGTGGAAGCCTTTTCGCGTCAGCGCGGGCGACGCCACCAGGGTTACGGTGACGGCGGACAGGCCCTGGCAGCCATAGAGATCCGCAGTCTCTTCGGCAAAGGCCTGGGCGGTTTCCGGCGTCCCGGCGGCAATGACCACGACCTCGCCATTCGTGAAGGTCACTTCGTAGGCGTTCATGGCTTCGATCTCCGGTGGTTGTTCCCTTTTCTTCCCATCGGAAGACGGCCCGGCGGCAGATTCCAACCTCCCAAAGAGTTCCAACCGTAGCGGTCGGGCGAAATGAAGCGCCGCGAGAATATTCTCCGCCGGGCGATTCCTAACCATCGGCTAAGCATATTCTCGCCGATTCCGGTTACGGTGACGGAAAATAACTCAACTTTGACACGCAAATGATGGGAGCCGGCGGATGGCAACGTGGCCTGAAGGAGTCAGCAACGAAGGGCATGTGTACGCTGCCTTTGATGGAGACCTTCCGTATGCTGCCGATCGGAACGCATCACAATCTTATCGACACGGAGGTTCCACGATGCTGACGATGGACTTCACGCTCCACCGGCGAAAACTCCTGGCTCTGCGGGCAAGACTGCGAGGTATCATGACGCAGATCACTGACAATGCCTTGATGGAGGTCAAGAGCACCAGGATGCCCAATCACATGGCAGAGCTCGGGACTGCCAACTTCAATCAGGAACTGACGTTCAGCCTGTTGGGCAGCGAGAAAGAAGCCCTCGACCAGATCGACGGGGCCTTGAAGCGGATCGCCGAGGGACGCTATGGCCGTTGCGAGACTTGCGGCGGAAAAATCCCCCAGTCCCGCCTCCAGGCCGTTCCCTATGCGGCCCAGTGCGTTCCGTGTGCGTCGGCACAGGAAGACCCGCCGGGCAATTTTGATTTTCGGCCGCGGCGCCGGGTCTTGCCGCGGTAACCGCTCGGGCCAACAGGGCGCCCTTATACCGGGTGCACTCCACGCCGAACCGGTCACGTCTACTCGTGCGGCTCCGCCGGCATTTTCCGGCACTCTACGCGCGCCCCCGCGAAAATATTCTCAATAAGCGCAAATGTGTTTGACAGGCGCGGCTCGGTTGAGTAGTTTGACCAGTTGCCCAGGTTCGATACGATGGCCGGCCATCGGCACTTTGAAGCGAGTTTTGCCAATCGCGAGGGCAACAGTCCAGGAGAGCAGGAAAATGCGGAAAACGAAGGTGACGCGACGTGAGATGCTGCGGTCGGCGGCCCGGGCGGGCGCGGTCCTGGCCCTGCCGGCGATCGTTCCGGCGACCGTGCTGGGCAAGAACGGGGCCGTGCCGCCGAGCGAGAAAATCGTCGCCGGGGGCATCGGCATCCAGCACCGCGGCATGAGCGACCTGCAGTGGATCATGGGCCTGCCGGAGGTCCAGTTCGTCGCGATTTGCGATCTGCAAAAGAAACAACGCCTGGCGGTCAAGAATTTCGTCGACAGCCGCTACGGCAACCAGGACTGCGCCATGTATCCCGAGATCAACGGCTTCCTGGCCGAGCGGCCGGACATCGACGCCGTGCTGATCGCCACGGGCGACCACTGGCACGCGATGGCGTCGGTCCTGGCGATGCGCTCCGGGAAGGACGTTTACACCGAGAAGCCGTCGTGCATGACCATTGCCGAGGGCCGCGCGGTGGTCGAAACGGCGCGTCGCTACGGCCGCGTCTACCAGACCGGCGTGCAGCGCCTGAGCGAGACCAACCACGTGTTCGCCATCGAGATGGCCCGCAGCGGCCGTCTGGGCAAGATTCACACCGCTTACGCCCACATCGCCCCCTGGGACGCCGCGGAGATGCGCCACGACTGGCTGCCGGCCGCCGCCGAGCCGTCCAAGAGCGAGGTGGACTGGGACGCCTGGCTGGGCGCCTGCCCCTGGCGGCCCTACAATCCGGCTTACGTGGCCGGCGGGTGGCGGGGTTTCTACGACTTCCACACCAGTTGCATCGGCGAGTGGGGCGCCCACACCTTCGCCCAGGCCCAGGCCGGGTTGGGGTGCGGCGAGACCTCGCCCGTCGAGTATGAGTACGTTGCCAACGAGACCGGCGACGGCATGGTTACGCACTTCGCCAATGGCGTGCGAATGATCCTCTCCCGCGGCAAGAAGTACTGGCACGGCTCGTGTGGCGAGCGGTTCGACGGCAGCGAGGGGTGGGTGGCGGCCGCCGACGGCTATTCGAAACCCGACGTCTCTTCGCCGGCCATGCTGGGCGAGCTGAAGAAGGTCGTGGGCGACTACGTGGCCCGCACCGGTCGAAGTCTCAATCACATGCAGAACTTTATCGACTGCGTCAGGAGCCGACAGCCCACGGTCGCCAACCCGGCAGTGATGCACCACTCGATGACCACGGTCCACGCCGCCAACATCTGCATGTGGCTCAAGCGCAATCTCAAGTACGACCCGGTCAAAGAGCAGTTCGTGGGCGACGAAGAGGCCAATCGGCTTCGCTCGCGGGCGATGCGGGAACCGTACATCTATTAGAATCCAAGCTTTCTCCGGGGAGAATTCGCCGCCATGTGGAAGAACCAAAGACATTTCGTGCTGGCCGTAGCCCTGCTGGTCACGGCCGTTCCCGCCGTCGCGCAGGAGGCCAAGCTCATTGCCGTGCTCCGCTCGGGCGCGACGCAAGAAGAGAAGGCCGCCACCTGCCGCGATCTCGCGCGGGTGGCCACTAAGCAGTCCGTCCCCGCGCTGGCCTCTCTGCTGGGCGATGAGAAGCTCGCGCACATGGCCCGCTATGCCCTGGAGACCATCCCTGATCCGTCGGTGGGCGACGCGCTCCGCGGCGCCTTGGGCAAGCTCGCCGGCCGGCCGCTGCAAGGCGTGATCGGCAGCCTGGGCGTGCGGCGCGACGTCAAGGCGGTCGCCGCAATGGCCCCGCTGCTCACCGGAGCCGACGCCGACGTGGCCCAAGCCGCCGCCCATGCATTGGGCAACATCGGCACGCCCGAGGCTGCCAAGGTCCTCGACGGCGTGCTTCGCGGCGCGTCGGGCGGCCGGCAAATCGCCGTCTGCGAGGGGCTTTTCCGCTGTGCCGAAGCAATTGCGGCCCAGGGGCAAGTCGGCCAATCGCAGGCGATCTACGACCGCCTGCGCGGCCTGGCGCAAGCGCCGCGGCAGGTTCGCGCCGCGGCCCTGCGCGGGGCGATCCTCACTCGCGGCAAGACGGGCATTCCGCTGCTGCTAGAAGCCGTTCGCGGCTCGGACTATGCCCTGACCGCCGCGGCCGCGCGGGCGGCCATGGAATTGACTGGGCCAGAGGTCACCGCAGCGCTGTGCGACGCGTTGCCCAAGTTGTCGGCCGACAAACAAGTGCTGCTGATCAACACCCTGGGCTACCGGGGCGACGCCTCGGCCGGGCCCGCGCTATTGGCGTCGGCTGCCAAGGGGCCCGCTGCGGTCCGCCTGGCCGCCGTGGAGAATCTCACGCACTTGGGCTACGCGCCTGCGTTGCCGCTGCTGGTCGAGTTGTCGTTGGCGGGCGAGGCCGACCTGGCCGCCGCCGCGCGAACTTGCCTGGGCAGTTTCCCCGGCCGCGACGCCGACGCCACCATTCTGGCCATGCTCGCCCACAAGGACGCCAAGGTCCGCAGCCTGGCGGTGGAGATGATTGCGCAGCGGAGCAGCGTGGAATCGACCGCGAGCCTGCTGAAAGCGGCGGAAGACGTCGACGAGACGGTCCGTCTCGCAGCGCTCAAGGCGCTGTACCACCAGGCCGGAGCCGCCGAATTGCCGGCCCTGTTGAAGATCCTGGTCAAGGCCCGCTCGTCCGCCGAGAGCCAGGCGGCCGAGAGCGCGCTGAGTGCATTGTGCGCTCGCGAAAGCCGGCCCGCGCATGGAAACGTGGTCATCATCAAGGCCGAGTACGGCGCACTACCCAAAGGGCCTTCCGCCGACGTGACGAAGAAAGTGGCGGCAATGGTCAAGGCCGGCGCGATGGCGATCGACGCCTCGAACGAGAATTTCGGCGACCCGGCCCAGCGGCACGTGAAGAAGCTCCGCATCGATTACCGCGTCAACGGCGTGAGCTTTAGCAAGACGGTCCGCGAGCAGGCGACCGTGATGTTCACGGCCACCTCGACGCCGCCGGCAATCGTCGACGCAATCTGCGCTGCGATGCCAGCCGCCCGCGGCGAGGCCAAGCTCGCCCTGCTGCGAACGCTGCGATTGACCGGCGGGGCCAAGGCCCTTCAGACCATCGAGGCCGCCACTGCCGACAGCAACCCGCAAGTGAAGGACGCCGCGCTGTTGGCCTTGTGCGACTGGCCCACGCCCGACGCGCTCCCCTTGATCGCCGGCCTGGCCAAGAGGCCCCCCACGGCGACGATCAAGATCTTGGCCCTGCGGGGCCTGGTGAGTCTGGTGCCCCAGGCGGACGCCCCCGACGCGAAGAAGTTCGCCTTGCTCAGCGATGCGATGGCCCTGGCCGATCGCGACGAGGAGAAGCAACTGGTCTTCAGCGCATTGGGCAACGTTCCCACGGCCGACGCGCTGGCCCTGGCCGCATCGTACCTGGACAACCCGGTCCTGAAAGAGGAAGCCTGCCTGGCCGCGGTGGCCATTGCCGAGAAACTGCCGCACGGCCACGTCGCCCAGGTGACGGCCGCGATGAAGCAGGTCGCGAAGACGACGGCCAACAAGAAACTCGCCGCGAGGGCCAATTCCATCGCGGCGGCGGCGACGAAAAAATAGAACTGCGGATGGGCGTGGGCCCAAGGCTCGCCGTGCCTTTCGTGCCACAGGGCGTGCCACGGATTCGCGCAGCCCATTTCGCGGACCACTGGGCCGTACGGATTGCTGGGCCAGTTGGTATAATATTGACATGACCCAAGCCTACGGAAAATCGTCGAGCCGGTGACTCATTCCCATGAAGATCCTTAACCCAGCGCCGCCGTGGGGGCCGCCGCGAAGCGATCGCCTCGTGCTTTGGCATGACTGCACGGCGTTCGACAAGGATGCGATTGAGCGGAGCGGTATCGACTTGAAGTTCTGTGCGGCGGACACCGACTTTGGGCGCGGTTTTTACACCACTACACTGGAACGCCAAGCTCGACAATGGGCGTGGAACCGCTTTTACAAATTGCAAAAGGGCGATCCAAAGACCAAGAATTACCCAGTCGTATTGCGCTTTCGCGTGAGGCGGTATTCCGTGAGCAAAACTTCACCGGCCTTGGATTGCGGACTCGCCGATTTGGAGAGCTTGGCTTTTGTAATCGGCGACTATAACAACGACGATTTTTGGAGCTTGGTTCAGCACTGCCGCCAGGAGTACTCAGGGAAACGTTCACGATCACAAGAAGGCACCGTCGGGATGGTACGAGTTGGTATCCGGACCCGTCGCCGCTTTTTGGGACCAAAGGGTTGCGATGGATGATGCTGACCAGTTTAGCTTTCACGTTGGCGGTATCGCGATTTTGAACGCGTTAATCGATCAGGGCAAAGGCAAAGGAACGAATGGCACCGGCGACCCCGACTACTACGAGTGGCGTCCCGTGCGATAAAGAATTGGAGGTTAAGAATGTTGCCACAAGACGCGGTTATTAAGTATTGGCTGCGCGTGCGTGAGTTGCTCCGGTCCGGCTCGGTGACTGATCAGCAGGCCGATCGAGGCATTAGAGACTATGTCGCTCTTGCTGAGGCGCATGGTTTCACGGAGGCCATCTATCATCGCAACGAAGATGAGATTGCTGAGATTATCAAATACGGTATCGAGAACGAGAGCTTCCCCGAACCGGCCAAGGCTTGACACTTCACGTTTACGGTTTTCGGTTTCACCTTCGGCGGCTCCATTCGTCGGGTGCAAACCTTATCGTGGGGAGGAGATCTCATTGGAAGACAGCCGGAGAAACAAAATGCACCGCTTACGTTGTTCGTTGTTGCCGGCAATATTGCTCTTTGCTTTGCCGTTCTTCGGCCATCGTTCGTCCGCCGCTGCCGCGGAACGTCCCTACGGACGCGGACTGACCGAGGCCAACCAAGAGCGGCTGGTGATCGACGACATGGAGAACATCGCCGCCTGGACCACCGACACGCCGGTGGAAACCACGCTCTCGGCCAGCGAAGAGCACGTGAAGCAGGGCCGGCATTCGCTGAAGTTCGGCAACGTCGTGGACTACACCCGCGGCGAAAAGAACTACCCCATCGGCTGGCCGCGGATGCGGAAGAACCTGGCGAAAATGCACCGCACCGATTGGTCGGGCTACGACTTCTTCGAGTGTTGGATCTACTGCGACAGCAGCCGCGCCGCCTTGCCGTCGACGCCTATCGGCCTGGGCTTCAGTCACCCTGGCAGCGGGCGTCGCCGCCGCAGCAGTTTTTCGCTCAAGGAGGTCCAGAAAGACCGCTGGGTGAAGATCGTGATCCCGATCTCCAAGTTGCTCGATCCGCACGACGTGCAAAGCGTGCAGTTCAACATCTCGGAGTCCGATTACAAACATGGCGACCGGGTCGACTTTTATATCGACGACATGGCGCTCACCCGCTATATCGATCCGACCGTCGCCGCGCTGGCGACCGATCGCCGCGTGCTGTTCAGCAACGACCGGCAGATTACGGCCCTCTATACGCTTATGGGGCATCGCGACATGGACCGCGTGAAGATCCAATTCGCGATCGGTAGCGGCGAGCTGGCGTTGGCCCGCGGCCAGGGCACCCCTTCCGACCCGGGAGAGCTTTTGCTGCGGTTGGAGCGGACGTTGCCGCCCGGCGATTACTGGGCGCGGCTCGATCTTCGCGACGAGGGGGGCCGGTTGATCGACCGCCGCCAGAGCGGATTTCGCGTCGTCGCCGGGCCGTTCTGAAACCCATCTCAAAAATCACCACGGAGGACGCGGAGGAACGCAGAGGACATGAATTGAGCTTTTTCCTCCGCGGCCCTCTGCGGTAAAACAGCGTCCTGGAGACAGTCTCGTAGTGGTCGTGACCTGCGGCGTTATAGCATTGTGAAGGAGAGGAACCATCATGGTTTGGCTGCGTTACTGGTTCTTGCCGGCATTGTTCATCCTTCATCCTTCAACCTTCGTCCTTTCCGCCGAGGGCCCGGTTTACCGTTTTTCGCTAGGGAGCGCCAAGGCGGAACTTCGCCCCGGCTTCACGCGGATCACGGCCCGAGCGGTTTACGACCGGCAGACCGGCTACGGCTGGCGAACAGCGCAAGGGCTCAAAGAACACTATCAGCCATACGCGCGGGAGTGGAAGTATGACGATGGCCGCGGCACCGCCGAACCGCCGCCGATCTACGCCAACGAGATCACTTGTGCCGGCATCTCAGCCGGGCGCCCCAACGCGTTTCTGCTGGACCTACGGCCGGGCGAGTATACCGTCTATCTGCTCTGCGGCCGCGGCTCCGGCTCGCGCTACGAGTATCACGACTTCGACGTCTCCGTCGGCACGGCCCGTGCGACGGTCAAGATCCCCGGGCCGTACCGTTTCGAAAAGTGCTTGCTCAAGACCACGTTGGCAGACCGTCAACTGGCCATCGAGTTATTGCCGAAGAGCGATTGGGTGTTGTCCGCGATCATCGTCTACCCGACGGCCGCAGAGGCCCGGGTGCGGGGGAAAGTTCTCGACGCACTGGAAAAGGAAATCTATTTTCTTCCGCCCGACGTGGCTGCCAAGTGGCACGAGACCAAGCACGTCGACAACCGGCCGCTGCCGCAATTCAGCGCGGCCGATCGCGGGCGGGGATACGCGATCTTCGCGCGGCACTGGTCGGAAATCATCTATCCCAACACGGTGCCCCGCAGCGAAGAGATCGATCCGCAATTGTCGATCTTCGCCGCGCCGGGGCAGTACGAGCCGGCCGCTTTCACCGTCTTTCCCTTTCGCGACTTCGCCGCGGCCAGCGTGGTTGCCAGCGAGTTGCGTTCCGCCGAGGCCGTCATTCCGGCCGCGAATGTCGACATTCGCTATGTCCGTTACCATTGGGTGCGTCCCAATTATTCGACGTTCTTCCAGTACCACGTCGCGCCCGACGCCTTGGAACACAAAGCGGCGGTGGAAATCCGTGCTGGCGAGAACCAGCGGGTGTGGGTCACGGTCAAAGTGCCCGACGATGCCCGGCCGGGCGTCTATCGCGGCCGCCTGACATTCGGCCCGCAGGGCGCCCCCGGGACCTCGATCCCGCTTTCGCTGCGGGTGTTGCCGATCCGGCTGCAAAAGAACCCCGAGCACATCTACGGCATGTATTACTATGATCCGCTGGCCAACAGCCGGCCGGGCAACACGCCCACGGCCAACGCCTATTTCAGCCGCAAGGCGGAGCTCGAGCGGCAGGACATGGCCGAGCATGGCATGAACAGCCACATCTTGGCGATTCGCGGCCTGGATCGCGACAAGCAAGGCCATTGGCGGCTCAAGGGGGACGAGATGGAGCGGGCCATCGACCTGGATCGGAAGTACGGCCTGGCCGGCAAGCCCATGGCCGCCGAGTTCCCCGTGTCGTGGTACTACGAGGTGCTGGTCGACAAGCGGGGGATGGGCAATCACATGCGGCTGGTCTCGGCCAACGTGCCGCAATCGTTCTTCGACGAAGTCACGAAAATGGTCGAGGCGATCGAGAAGGAGCGGAAGAACCGCGGCTGGCCCGAGTTCATCTATTACCCCATCGACGAGCCGAGTACCCACGAGGCGGCGATCCGCTTCATGACCAGCGTGATGAAGGCCATCCGCCGGGTGCCGGGCGTGCGAACCTATGTTACGGCCGACCCCAGCCACGACGCTTTCGCCCCGCTGTGGCCCTACGTCGACGTCTGGTGTTGCCAGCCGTTCGTGTTCAACTACGACACCATCAAGCGGCTGAGCCGGGAAAAACACATCGAGTTCTGGTGCTATCCCAATCACATCAGCGGCGAGAACGACCATACTCCCGTCAAGGGCGCCCGCATGACTTGGGGCTTCGGCTTCTGGCGATCGGGCTTCAAGACGCTGATTCCCTGGATCTACCAGGCCGACGTCGGCGACCCCTGGAATTACCTGGACGGCTCGTCGATGGATTTCGGAGTGCGTTCCACGCCCGAGGGCGAACCGGTGCCGGTGGCCCTGTGGGAGGCGTTTCGCGCGGGCATCGACGATGGCCGTTACCTCTATACGCTGGAACAACTGGTGGCCGAGGGGAAGCGAAAGGGGGGACGGGCCGCGGAATTGGCCGGCGCGGGCGAACGGGAATTGAAATACGTCTGGGACGCCATCGCGGTGCAGGAGAAATACCAGTACGACGGTCTTTGGAACGGGCCGGATTTCGACGCCTATCGCTGGCTGCTGGCGGCGAAGATCATGGAGTTGCAAGAGGCGTTGAAGTAGGGGGAAATTGTCATCATTAAGAATGTCGCCATCGTGTCATTCTGAGCGCAGCGAAGAATCTGGGTTATCTCGCGGGGTATCGTAGATCCTTCGCTGCGCTCAGGATGACGCCCCTGAATAATCACGGACTAATCCCTCTTCCCCGGCTCCAGTCGCACCATCGCGTAATCCAACGATTGCAGTGAGAGCTCGAGTTTCCCGCCGGTGACGGGGATCTCGCGGCCGGTGACGACGTCGTGGGCCGCGAGTTGCGGCGGTTGCTGCAGTTCGTCCAGATTCAATTGAACTCGCGCGGCGCACGGCTCGCGTCCCACGTTGCAGACCACGGCGATCAATCCCTTGCCGGGCCGGTTGTAGAGGCTGGCCTTGATCGCCGTTGCGCCGGTGTGGACGTAGCGGTCGTTCTCCCAGTAGGGGAGCCATTCCGCCTGCGCTGCTCCCAGCCCGTCGCGGGCCCGCCAGATCCGAGCCATGACGTCGATATCCGCCGCGCCCGAGGGACGCACGGGAACGTCGTGCAGCAGGCCCAGCGACATGGCCTCGCCGCGGCGGAGCGGGCCGGTGGGATACCACAGCAGCTCGGCGGGCAGGCCCCAGTTGTGGCCCATGAATTCGCAACGGATGGTGTCCAGGGGCAGCACTTCGCCGGCCGCCGCCTTGCGCTTGAGCCCCTGGAATTGCTCGCCGTCCCAGTAGCTGGTGGCGAACGCCAGCGTGGGCGTGGTCATGCAGGACGATTGGTGCACGTTGACCTGGCCATCCGGATTGTGGCTCTTCACGATGGTGTAGATCCGCTTCATCATCGATCGCGTGGCGAAGATCGAATAGGTCTCGCCGATCGAACCGTCGCCGCGCCGGTAGCCGCAGCCATGGGCGGCGTTGCGGCATCCCCAGGGCTCCGAAGTGCCGTCGAGATAGACGCCGTCGATGCCGTACTCGTCCATCAGCCGGTTGATGCCGTCGGCGATGAAGTCCTGCCAGGGGCTGCGGTAACAGACGATGTAGGCGGTCTGTTCCGGCTTGCGCTTGTATCCCCCCGCGCGCGGCTGCACGAGGCATTCGTCGTGGTAGGCGGCCCACTCGGGCGCGATGTTGCTCATTTCGTAGCCATGATAGAGCAGCAATTGGATATGGTGGTCGTGGCACGCGCGGACCAGCTTGCGGAGCGCCGCGCCGTGGGTTGTCTGCGGATAGGCCTGGATGTCGGTCCAGTGCTCGTGGAAGCAGATCGTGCGCACGCCCGACCGGGCGAGGTAGTCCAAGAGGGTCGTTTTTGCACCCGCGGCGCCCGGGACGGCGAACGGGCGTTCTTCGATCCCATAGCCGCCCAAGTGACAGATGCGATAGTCCCAGGCGTCGGGATGGGCCGGCTTGAGCGGCGTGGCTTGAAACCCGAAGGTGTAACGGAGCGGCTGGTCGAGGGTCTGCGGCCGCGCGATCAGGTTGAGCCGCAGCACGACCCGGTCGGGCTGGCGCTCGATGACGACCGCCTGATCCTTCTTGGCGGGGAAGAAGCCGCGATCCGACTCGCAGAACCAGCCCAGCCCGCGCCACTCGTCGCCGAGCCAGAAAAACGGCCGGAAGGGGCCTTGATAGCCGGTGTCGGCGAGCGCCGCCGAGTTGAAGACGCTGTTCCACTTGCCGGGCCAGAAGTGCAGATACTTCGCATGCTCCGGGCGGAGCGGGATCTCCAGCGCCAGCTTTTCGATCGCGATCGGCGCCGATCGGGGCACGAGCGTGAAATCGCAACGGACCATGCCGTCGTATTCGACGCTGACCTGACCTTCGCATCGCAGTGCGGCCGAGTCGGCCCGGGTGGCCAGTTGCACCAGGTCCGCGCGATGGATCAACGCGTGGCAGATCACCGCGTTCCAAACGATCGGCTTTGCCGCGGCGACGCCGCTGAGCGTGATCGGCACGGCGAGCAAGTCTTTTCCCCGCGCGGCGATCGCGCTAGGGAAGGGGAGACCGCCGAACGTATAGGTTCGACCCCAAACCGAAACGCGGTCGCCCGAGATCTCGACGGGAGTGAACGGAGCGAGCACCTGGTTGCTCACTCCGGCGGTGCTTCCGAGCCAAGGCGGCTGCGGCGTGTTCTTATTATTCTCGGCGGCCGGCAAATTCGTCGCCGCACATGCGACGATCAGCATGAGCCACGTGCTCAGCGACCAACATGCGGGATGGTTGCCACAACGAGGCAGGCAATGATGAACCATGGTCGAGCTCCTTGAAATTGTGCCGAATTACCCTCGTTCCCGCGGCGACAGATTCCAGATACAATTCGAATCGCTGATTCTGCAGAAAACCGATCGATTGAGATCAGGAACGAGGCGAACGCACCATTTGCGCCATCGCGACGTGGAACCGTTCGAATAGTCCGACGCAGTAGCAACCGCTACGGCTCAAAGCAAGCCCAGTCGTCGTCGGCTGGTAACCGAGAATCGCTCGTCCAAATACCGCGCGAGTGCCTGGACGAGGATCGGCTTGGCCTCATCCTCTGTGTAATGGAGGCCGTCGCTCAACTCGTGCGCCCGCGCGGCAATTGCGTCGGCGATAATTTCTCTGCAAATATTATACGAACGGGTGGCCCTGCCATCGCGGTCCATTTCGAGGGCGGTCGAGTACTGGAAGATTTCGGCAATTTCCCGGTAACGGGGCAGGTCGCTGTCCCTGATGAGATCCAGTAGGACGGCGTTGAGATAACCATCCCCAAACTCGCGTTCGGCTTTCCGCAGCGATCCACGCAACCCGATGGCGAATCGGTCGGCTTCCTGATCGGCGTCGATACACCGGACGCCCAACCTAATTAGACCCGTGTTTAGGTCGTCATCCCACGGTACGATCTCGAGCGGTTGAGGCTGACCATTACTCGTGATGTGCAACACCATCTCGGTTTGCGCTAGCCCCGAAGCCAGGGTGGGCCGATGCAACTCAAGCCTGGCCTCGGCTCCCTGCGAGAGTTGGGCCTTCCAACTCCGCAGACGCGGGTGAGTTGGGGTTTTGGGTTGGTTCCGGAAAAATTCGTCAAGCGTTGCCATGCTGTGCCTCCGTAGCTGACTGTATTACCCTTTTGTATCGTTTACCAGTGCGGACAATACAAATGCCGCTGCGTTTCGGCATGCGGGCGCACGATTCGCCTCGATCACCTTGTCCCGATTTTCGTCCGCGAAGTCGGAGATCCCTTTTACCACGCACCAAACCGGGTCGTCGGCTGCGGTCGAAGCCGCGAGCAGACCGACCCCTTCCATCTCTCCTCCAACGACCGGGGCATCGCCGCGGGGGACACCGGCAACCAATTCGTCCCGAAAGCGCCTGCTATGGATTCGTGCAGCCCCAGAAAGGACCGCCCCGACGTGAATTCTGAAGCCATAGCCGCCGCGATTACGTTCCCGGAGAAAAAGATCAACCAGGGCTGGCCGGGCCGGCTGTCGGCTGGCGCTCGAGTAGTCGACGACGTACCCTTCGCGACCGTCCAGGAAGGGCCCAACCTCCCTGTTATCGTACGGAATTAGCCACGATGAAACCAGTACGTCGCATGGCTTCTGCACGTCGGGGTCGATGCCAAAGGCCATCCCGAGTTGAACAATACCCCGGGCACCGGTTGCTTCCCGGAGCCGGATCCCCCTGGCGGAAGAACCCAGGCGGCCGATAGCCCCCATGACGACATAGGCGCCTTCTCGAATCGGGCGAACGGCGATGACTGTCTCGCTCCCGACAGTCCCCAGCCAGTAGTATTTACCCAACTGCGGGTCATCGAACTTCTCAAGCGCGATACCGCGGTCCCTCGCCGCGTTCCGAAGCGCCTCATCCTCCGAAGAGGTTGCCAAGAATAGCAATAAAGTGCATCGCCGTTTTTTGGGGTCTGTCAGGCCGGCCATGGCGGCTCCTGTCGTCGGCTACCTTGGTGGAGATTTTGAAGAGAGAATGGACCGCTTAGCTCACATGCGAGAGGTTTGCTTGGTCTGTCAGCTTCTATGAACCGTGAAGGGTCGCGCCGCTGGCATCCGTTGACATACTCTTAAGCTATTCGGGCCCCGTCCGTCAAGAGGCCACCGGTGCAACGAATATTTTCCGAACCACGCCAAGTTGCGCCGATCGGATGGGGCTGTGCCGAAACGAAGAGCGACAAGCTCGAAGGCGAAACCCGCGTCGCTCGGCTTGCCTCGCGCGCCGGCTAGGCGCGCCGACGGCTTTGATACATACATCCAGTTGCGACCCCCGGTGATTAGGGTCAGCGGCCCTCGCGTCCGGCTTTTTTCGCGCCGGCCGCATGGATCTGCACGTCGTCGTACGACACTTCGCCGGTGGCGCCCAGCAGGCCGATGTAGAGCACTCCTTCGCGGGCGCGGGCCGGCACTTTGATTCGGCCCGACTTGCGCTGCCAAGGGAACGTTCCCTGCCACGGCCCGAGGCTGAGCGGAAGTCCTACCGGGGCCCGGTTTTCGTCGATGAAGGCGATCGAGACCCGCGGCGACTGGTCGGGCGTGGCGCCCGGGGCGATGTCCGCACCGCGGACCATGCAGGAAACCTCCAACTCGTGGACCACGCGGCCGTCGACGGGAAAGCCTTGTATGGCCCGGCAGGCGCGGCCGGGCTCGGAGTTGGAGAAGGTGGCGTAGTTGTGGCCTTCGGGGGCGTCGGCGGCGCCGGTCACCAGTTTCATCTGGCGGACGTAATACCAGCCGGCCGGCTCCTCGCCGGCGCCGAGGATTTCCTCGAAGCCGGTGTTGGTCAACTGGGGGTGCAGCGGGTCGGGCTGGACCTGCCGGTTCTCTTCGGCCTTGCCGGTCATGGGCACGAAGAGCGTGGGCCGCAACGCTTCGTTGATCAGTTGACCGTTTTCCTTTTTCAGCAGGTGCAGCGCTTGCTGGTATCGCTCGCCGACGGGAATGATCATTCGCCCCCCTTCCTTGAGCTGATCGATGAGCGGTTGCGGCACCTTTTCCGGCGAACAGGTGACGATGATCTTGTCGTACGGGGCATGCTCCGGCCAGCCCTGGTAGCCGTCGCCGATCTTGGCGAACACATTCGCATACTTGAGCCGCTTGAGCGTCAGCTTGGCGTGCTTCCCCAGCGATTCGACGATTTCGATCGTATACACCTCTTTCACCAGCGGGCTGAGCACCGCCGCCTGATAGCCGCTGCCGGTGCCGATCTCCAACACGCGATCGGTGGGCTGCGGCTCCAGTTGCTCGGTCATGTAGGCGACGAACCCCGGAGGCGAAATGGTTTGATGCTCGCCGATCGGCAGCGACCCGTCGGCATAAGCCCGGTCGATATACTTGCTCAGCACGAACTCGTGCCGCGGAGTGTCGCGCATCGACTGAATGACGCGCGGGTCCTTGATGCCCGCGCCGATCACGTCCTCTTCGACCATGCGATTGCGGGCCTGTTCCGGCGAAGAGCGCGGCGCGTGCCGCTGGGCCGCCGCGGCCGAGGGCCAGGCGGCGAAAACGCAAAGCGTGGAGAGCAGCAGCCAGCGATCCGTAGGACGAGCAAACACGGAAGCACCTCTTCGATCAACGCATTCTTGATGGGAATGGACTGTGGCGAGAGGGCATGCCGGCGCTTCGCGTCGTGACGGCATGCCACCTATCGCCCGGCCGCTAAGCTAGTATAGCTCCGGTTGTAAAAACGCGCGTTCTCGGACCGGACAAACATGCGAAAGCGCCTGCCCGGGCGGGGCTTTTGTACGTTTGTCGCACCCCCCCGAAGGATTGGTGGTCGTTGACACGTCCCCTTTCGCAATTTATGTTCAAACCTTGAGAGCGGGCGTGGAAGAAGTCACCGGCGGCGTCCAATGGCCGCGACAATCGAAAGGAAGATCATCGAATGAAGAACCGTAGTCTGTCTGTAAGTCGACGGGTGTTTCTGGCGGCTGCCGCCGGGGCGACAGCTTGCCCCTATCTCATCCCTTCCTCGGCGCTGGGCGACGACAAGCACTTGCCGGCCAGCGAGCGGATTGTCATGGGCGGGATCGGCATCGGCAACATGGGCTCGGGCGACTTGCGGTCCTTCTTGGGTCGTAAAGAAGTGCAGTACGTAGCCGTTTGCGACGTGAAGAAAACGGCCCGCGAGGGGGCCAAGAGCCAGGTCGACAAGAAATATAAGAACACCGACTGCAAGATCTACGGCGATTTCCGCGAGGTGTTGGCCCGCGGCGACATTGACGCCGTGCACGTCGCCACGCCCGACCATTGGCACGCGATCGTGGTGATCGAGGCCTGCCGCAACGGCAAGGACGTCTATTGCCAGAAGCCCGAGTCGCGGACCATTCGCGAAGGGCGGCTGATGGTCCAGGCGGCGCGGCGCTACGCCCGCGTGGTCTCCGGGGGCAGCCAGCGCGTGCGCGACGATTACGGCAAGTTGGCCGGCGAGTGCTGGAGCGGGGAGAAGGGCACGATCAAGGAGATTTTCGTCAACGTGGGCGGGCCGTCGCAGCCGTGCAACTTGCCCGGCGAGCCGGTTCCCGCGGATCTTGATTGGGACATGTGGCTGGGCCCGGCGCCGTGGGCCCCCTATCATCGCTACCGCATCAGCGGCAGCTACGGGATCAACGGCACCAGTTGGCGCTCGTGGAGCGATTATTCCGGCGGCGGCATGACCGACTGGGGCGCCCACAAGTTCGGCGGGGCCATGTTCGCGGCCGACGTTCGCGGCGAGGGACCGGTGGAAATAACCCCGCCCGACGGCAAGGACCAGCCGTGGCTCACCTACCGCTTTGCCAACGGCCTGTTGATCCATCACAGTCCGGGCAAGGGGAACGTGGACGTGGTGGGCACGCCCGGCCAGAAGTTGCCCGCCAAGCCGCTGCCGCAATACAAGGGCAGCGGCGGCATCTATGGCGACTTCCTCGCCTGCTGCCGCACGCGTGAGAAGCCGTTCCGCGACATCGAGTTTGCGCATCGCACGGCCACCGTCTGCCACTTGGGCAATATCTGCTACCAGTTGCAGCGTCCGCTGAAGTGGGACGCGGTCCGCGAAGAGTTTCCCGGCGACGAAGAAGCCAACCGTTTCCTCGATCGCGCCCGCCGCGAGCCCTGGACCCTGTGAGCGACGCGGTTCCCCCGATTAGAAAAGAAGATTTGACCTGCAGAAAAGGATCTCGATATGCGAATTCAACGTGGTGCGTGGCTGGTAACGGTGGTGGGATTGATGGTCGTGGGAGTCGGCTTGGCGTCGGCGGACGACAAGGTCCCGGTGAAAAAGGAAGCTGCGAAGAAGGAGTCTCCGAAAAAGGCGGCCAAGAAGAAGGAGCCGCCCATGGATAAGGAGACCGCCGCGCTCACGGCGGCCTATGGCGATGCCGTGAAGCGGACCATGACCGAGCGGCCGAAGTTCGACGCGGCGGCCGTGGCCAGGTCGTTTGCGGCGCTGGCGAGTTTCGATTGGGGGAAGGAGTATGCGACCGTCCGGCCGATCGACGACGCGGTGATCGCCACTCAAGGCGACGCGGCGGCCCGCAAGGACCTGGAAACGCGTCTGGCCGCGGTGCTGTCGAGCGGTGCGTCGCGGGATGCGAAGGGCTATGTGTGCCGCAAGTTGACGGTGATCGGGTCGGCCGCGTCGGTGCCGGCGCTGGCCGCGCTCCTGGCCGACAAGGATCTTACCCACATGGCGCGCTACGCTCTGGAACGCATCGATGCCGCGGAGGCGGCCCAGGCCCTGCGCGACGCGTTGCCCAAGCTCGACGGCGCGCTGCGGGTGGGGGTGATCGGTTCGCTCGGCGCGCGGCGCGACGCGGCGAGCGTAACCGTGCTGGTGGCCTTGCTCGCTGACGGCGACAAGGCGGCGGCCTGCGCGGCCGCCTGCGCCTTGGGACGGATCGGCGGCGTGGAAGCCGGCACGGCCTTGGGGCAGTTCGCCAGCCACGCGCCCGAAGGCGTGAATCTCTCGGCCGCCGACGCATGCCTGGCGTGTGCCGAGCAGCTTTTGGCCAGCGGCAAGAAGGCGGAAGCCAAGCAGCTCTATAAGTCGCTCCTCGGCCAAAACCAGCCGAAGCACGTGCGTTTGGCGGCCACCCGCGGGCTGTTGACGACCGCGGGAAAGTAAGAATTGAGACGGGAGTAGTTTTCGTGAAACCATCATAGATGGGTGGCATGCCTTCACGCGGCGCAGCCGCGGGTAGGCATGTTGGTCGCCTGAAAAAACATGCCGAACGTGACGCTGCGCGTCATGACGGCATGCCACCCAAGTGCTGTCGTTGTTTTTCCGCCAATCCTGAGGATTGGGTATCGTATTATGAAGAAGAGTATTTTCTTAGCGTCGGGGGTGTTCGGTCTGGTGGTCGTGGTCGCGTTGGGCGGCCGGCTTGTGGCGGCAGCCGATGCCGGCGACGACGCGGTGCAGATGATCGTCACTTTGCTGCACGACAAAGACAAGGAAGTGCGCGCCCTGGGGCTTCAGCAAGTGCGCGAAGAAGCCAAGGGCCCGGCCGCCACGCGGCGTTTTGTCGCGGCGTTGCCGGCGTTGCCGCCCGCGGGCCAGGTTGAGCTGCTCGATGCGTTGGCCGACCGGGGCGACAACGCGGCCCGGCCGGCCCTGCTGGAAATGCAGCATAGCGCGGACGAGCAGGTGCGGGCGGCGGCTCTGCGGGCGTTGGGCCCCTTGGGCTCCGCGGCCGACGTGCCCTTGCTGGTGTCGGCGCTGGCCGCGGTGGGCGAGCCGGAGAAGACGGCGGCGCAGGGAAGCCTGGTCCGCCTGCGCGGAGAAGACGTCAATGCGGCGATCGCGGCCGCGATGAAGGGGGCAAAGCCCGAGATCCGCGCGGAACTGGTGAACGTCCTGGCGCTGCGCCGCGCGACCCAATCCCTTCCCCAGATCCTCGAGGCCGGCGGCGATGCCGACGCCGTCGTCCGCAGCGCGGCCGTCGCCGCGCTGGGACAATTGGCCGGTCCCGCGCAGATTCCGGGCATGCTCAAGATCGTATTGAACGCCGAGGAAGGGCCGCCGCGCGAGGCCGCGGAAAAGGCCGTGATGTTCGTCTGCAACCGAATCGAGGACCCAAGCCGGCGCGGCGGACCGCTCTTGGCCGCTTTGGCCCAACTGGGCGAGGACGACCAGACCGCGCTATTGCCCACGCTGGGACGGGTGGGCGGGCCGGCGGCCTTGAAGATCGTCGAAGCGGCGATGGCGGCCAAGAGTCCGTCGCGCCAGGAGGCTGGCATCCGCGCGTTGTGCAACTGGCCCGACGCCTCGGTCGCTGCGGGGCTTTTGAATCTAGCGCAAACGGCGGGCGATGCGGGTCAGCGGCTGTTGGCGCTGCGGGCGCTGATTCGCGTGGCGGCCCTGCCCGACCGGCAACGGAGCGACGCCGAGCGGCTGGCGCTATTGAAGAAGGCGATGGCCATGGCCACGCGCGGCGAGGAGCGGAAGCTGGTGCTGCGGCGGTGCCGCGCGGTGCGCACGATGGAGTCGCTTCGCTTCGTCGCTCCCTACCTGGAACAGCCTGAGTATGCCCAGGAAGCTTGTGCGACGGTGGTCGAGCTGGCCCACCATCGGAAGCTGCGCGAGCCGAACAAGGCGGAGTTCGATCCGATTTTGGATGCGGTGATTCGCATCAGCAAGGACGCCGACGCGGTCGACCGCGCCAAGCGTTACCGCAAGGGGCAGACGTAGGAGTGAGCAGTTGGGAGTTAGATGTTGGATGGGTAGCATGCCACCCAATTAGCCGTCCGTGCGAGGCGCCACAGCTAGCCGTATTTCCCGCTGATATAGGTTTCCGTCTCTTTCTGCTTGGGCGTGAGAAAGAGATTCAGGGTGCTGGCGTGCTCGATCATTCGCCCCATCAGCATGAAGATGCACTCCTGGCTGGCGCGGCGGGCTTGTCCCATGTTGTGAGTGACCATCAGCACGGTGTATTTATGCCGTAGCTCGCTGATGAGCGTCTCGATCCGCTCCACGCCGGCCCCGTCGAGCGCGGAGCAGGGCTCGTCCATCAAGATCACGCGGGGCTTCAGCGGCAACAGCCGCGCGATGCATAGTTTCTGCTGCTGCTCCAGCGTCAGCAGGGTCGCCCGCTTCTTCAGCCGGTCTTTGACTTCGTCCCAAAGTTGCACGTCGCGCAAGGCGGTTTCCACCAGTTCGTCGCGCTGGCCGCGGGTTTGCAGGCCGTACGGCGAATGCACGCGAATCCCGAACAGCACGTTCTCATAGATCGAGATCGGCAGCGGATTGGGGCGCTGAAAGACCATCCCCACCGATTTGCGCAACTCGCTGAGCGAAATGTCCGGATCGTAGATGTTCTTGCCGAGAATCGTGATCTCGCCGGTGGTCTTCACGTTGCCGTAACGCTCGTTGATGCGATTGAAGCAACGCAGCAGCGTGGTCTTGCCGCAGCCGGAAGGTCCCACGAGCGCGGTGATCAGGTTCGGCTTGATGCGAAGCGTCACGTCCTGGAGCGCCTGAAAGTTTCCATACCAGAGGTTCAAGCCCCGGGTTTGCAGGCTGTAGCAGTCGGGCGTGGTGGGGGCCGGGAGCGTCATTAGCCGAAGTCTCCCCGGACGTAACGCTCCGTGAGCGAGTGGGCCGGATGCGTGAAGAGCTTCTCGGTCTCGTCGACCTCGATCAAGCGGGAATCGCTGAGAAAAGCGGTGCGATCGGCCAGCCGCCGCGCCTGCTGCACGAGGTTGGTGACCAGCACGATGGTCATCTGCTGTTTCAGCTCATCGAGGATGTCCTCGATCTTCATCGTGGTCACCGGATCGATGGCGATGGAAAACTCGTCCAGGCAGAGGACCTCGGGCTGGTGGGAAAGCGCCCGGGCCAAGGTCAAGCGTTGTTGCTGCCCGCCGGAGAGCCGGGTGCCCAACAGGTCCAAGCGGTCCTTGACCTCGTCCCAGAGCATCGCCTGGCGGAGGCATTTTTCCACCAGGGCGTTCAAACGGGGCCGATCGTAGTGGCCGGCCCGCCGCGGCGCGTAGGCCACGTTGTCGTAAACCGAAAGCGGCAAGCCGACGGGCAGCGGAAAGACCATGCCCACCCGGCGGCGCAGCGCGCTGGCGTTGCGGATGCGGAAGACGTCCTCGCCGTCCACCAGCACCTGCCCGCGAACCTTGGCCGAGGGCACGAAATCAATGGTGCGGTTGATGCACTTCAACAACGTGGTTTTTCCGGAATTCGCCGGCCCGATGATGGCGAAGATTTGCTTCTCGGGGATCTCCAGCGTGATCCCGCGGAGCGCCGGCTTGGCGCCGTAGCTGACCGTCACGTTGTCGAAGCGGATGTGGGCGTGCATGGCGCGGGGCTACCATTTCTTGTGCGAGCGGAGATAGGCCCGCAGCCCGATGGCCAGGCTGTTGACCGCCAGCACCAAGGCGATCAGCACCACGGCGGTGCCGTATTGCACCCCCTCGGAAACGCCGCGCACCTGGGTCAGCAGGGTGAATAAGTGCATCGACAACGCCATGCAGCGATCGTGCAGCCCGTAAGGAAAAAACGAGGCCAACCCATGGTCGGGCACGTCGACGAAGAAGACGGCCCCGGTGAACAGGATGGGCGCCGTTTCGCCGGCGGCGCGGGAGACCTGGAGGATCACGCCGGTGAGAATGCCGCTGATGGAGTTCGGCAGGACGATGGTGCGGATGGTCTGCCAGCGCGTGGCCCCCAAGTTCCAGCAGGCCTCGCGGAACGACATCGGCACGGCGGCCAGGGCCTCGCGGGTGCTGGTGATGATCACCGGCAGCGTCATCACCGCGAGCGTGCAGGACGCTGCCAGCAGCGATCGCCCCATTCGGGCGAACAACACGAAGGCCCCCACGCCGAACAGCGCGTGCACGATGCTGGGCACTCCGGCCAGGTTCATCACGGCCAGGTTCACGATCCGCGTGAACCAGTTGTCGCGGGCGTATTCGTTGAGATACACGCCGGCCAGGATGCCCACCGGGGCGGCCACCAGCAGCGACAGCAGCACCAGAAAGAACGTGCCGATCAGCGGCGCCCACAGGCCCCCGGCCGTCATGCGGTTGTGCGGGTTTTCCAGGATGAACGACAGCGACAACGCCGGCGCGGCCTTGACGACCAGGTAAACCAGGATCGCCAGCACGGGGATGACCAACGCCATGGCCATTGCCATGAAGACATACTTGGCGATGGCTTCGTAGATTCTCTTCCGCCGCTCCAGGTGCGATGCGGCGAAGACCTCGCGGTGCGACAATCGCAGCCGTTGGCCGCTCTGCAAATCGATCTCGCCCGACCGATGACGCTTCGTCAATTCGGCGATTGCCACGTCGACTCCCCACCAGGGGGCCAGTTCGGAGCCGTCGCCGCCGTCGCCGGCCGCACGCGTGTTGACGTAGAAGTGATAGCGCGGCTTGCCGCTCCGCGGCCGCGGCTCACCCTGGTCCGTACAAACGATTTCCAACTCGGTCGTTAGCGGCGACGCGCCGGCCACGGTTGGAGTACCCAACCGTGCCGCGGCACCGCCGCACATGCCCGTGGCATCCCTCGGCTGCAAGAGCAAGGATGGACTCGACAACACCTCTTCCAAGGTGGCCGACGACGCGATGGGCATCTGATTTCCCTGGTCATCCCGCGTCAGGAGCAGGTATTTGCGTCCGCCGCAGGTGCCGCCCGCCTGGCCGGTGCCGGCCGGGTGGGCGGCGCCGCCGCGGGGCGCGTTGGCCGCCTCAGGAGCTCTGTTCATTGCGAACTCCCTTGACGATCAGATCGGCGGTGATGTTGACCAGGAACGTGATGGCGAAGAGGACCAGTCCGATCACGAAGAGCACCTGATAGTGCGTTTCGCCTTCTACGGTTTCGCCCAGTTCGGAAGCGATGGTCGCGGTGAGGGTTCGAATCGGGTCGAGGAGACTGTGGGGGATCTGCACCGCATGTCCGGTGGCCATCAGCACCGCCATGGTTTCACCGATCGCCCGGCCCAGGCCCAACAGCACGGCCGCCAAGAGGCCGTTCTTGGCCGCGGGAAACAATACCCGGTAAACGATCTCCCAACGGCTGGCGCCCAACGACAGAGCCGCCTCGCGAAAGGAATCGGGCACGGCCTTCAAGGCGTCTTCGCCCACGGAAACGATGACCGGAACACTCATCAAGGCCAGGATGATGCCGCCATTGAGCAGATTGACCCCCAACGGCGCGCCGGTCACATGGATAATCACCGGGCCGAGCACCATGTAGCCGATGAATCCCCATACCACCGAGGGGATGGCCGCCAAGAGCTCGATCAGGACCTTGAGTATCTCGCGGACCTTGCCGCTGCTGAACTCGGAGATGTAGACCGCGGCGCCCAGTCCGATCGGCATGGCCAGCAACAGCGCCAAGCTGGTAACCGAGAGCGTGCCAATCACGAGCGCCAGCGCCCCGAAGTGGGGCTGGACATCCGAGGTAGGCTGCCATTTGGGACTGGTGAAAAACTCCCACAGGTTCAGCCCGCCGAAAAGGGCGGGCGCCGCCTGGCGAAAGACGAAGAAGAAGATCGCGAAGACGAACCCAATGGCGCTCCAGCCGCAAAGGCGGATCACCCACTCCACCACCGGCTCGCTGCGATCGGCGCTCGCATTGACCAGCCGGACGAGCCAGCCGGTCTCTTTCGCTTCGGTTCCGGCCACCCGGTTGATGTTGCTCATACGTTTGGGGTGAAGAGAGGGCTAAGCACTAAGATCTAAGCACTTAGTGACTCGCCGCATGCTCCGCCCTTACAAGGGAATATAGCCTTCTTCGAGCACGATCCGCTGGCCCTCCGCCGCCATGATCCAATCCAGGTATTGCTTCGCGGCTCCCAGCGGCTCCCCCACGGTGTAGATCTGTAGCGGCCGGGTAATGGGATAAAGCCCCTTCTTGGCATTTTCCAAAGTGGGCGCGATGCTCGCCTCTCCGGGATGTTTGGCGATCCGCAGCATTTTCACGTCCGGCGTTTTGTAACCCATGCCGCTATAGCCGATTGAGCCGGGCGTTTTGGACACTAGCGCCACGACGTCCTTCGAACCGCTCTGGTCGATCGATTGCAGCTTATAATCGCGCTTGGGCCCCAAGATCGCCTCGCGGAAGTAGGCGTACGTTCCCGAGCTGTTCTGGCGGCTTACGCGGACGATTTCGTCGCTGCCGGAAATCTTGGCGCCCAACTGCGACCACTTGGTGATCTTACCGCCGTCGCCGTAGATCTCCGCCAATTGCTCGATGGTGATTTCGTCCAGGGGGTTGTCCTTGTGGACGTAGACCGCCAGGGCATCGTAGCCGACGACGAATTCCTTGGCCTCGGTCCCGCGCTTGGCCTTCACGCGCTGCAGCTCGGTATCGGTCATCTTCCGGCTGGTGTCGGCCAGATCACAATTGCCGTCGATCAGACTGGCGATGCCGACGCCGGACCCGCCGCCGAGCACCTGCACGCTGATCGCGGGGCGTTTCTTGTGGTACTCCTCGGCCCAGGCCTGGGCGACCATGACCATCGTGTCGGAGCCTTCCACGCGAATCACCGCCGCGCCGTCGCGATTCGGCACGGAACTCTGCTGGCCGCACCCCGACAACACGAGCAAACCCAGCGCAACGCACCCCACCGGACAAAGCCGCCACCAGAACATCGCATCCTCCTTCGTTTCCGCCAGATGGAAACGGCCACCGACGAAGAGTCTTGCCGCTTTTCCATTTTTCCGTATCAGGCTAATGTAGCCAAAGGGTTACGATTTCGTCAATGACCCCTTCGTGTGGGTGGTGTCGCGATTGTATGAAAACCGGCCATTTTTGCGTTCGCAATGGGCCCTATTGCCACACGGATCTGCGATCCTGTCCGAAATAAGAACTGGTCCCTGGCACCCCCCCATGATATAGTTCACTCATCCAACTGAGATTAAACAGGCAGAACAGAACCATGGCGAAGGCGTGTGGAATCCGCGGTCCGGTGGTTTGCCAGTTACCTCCCGAGCAGTATCAACGTTGGGGCCGGGCGTTGGGCGCCCGGGTTGCGACGCGGGCAAAATTCGTGATCGGCGGTGACGCTCAGCCGACCACGCCGGAGTGCTTGGCGGCGTTGACCGAAGGTTTCTGCCAAGCCGGGGCCAATGTCGTCAACCTGGGGGTGCTTCCCACGCCGATGGTCTATTACGCCCAGCGGCGGCTGCGGGCCGACGGCTGTGCGATTGTCACGGCCTCGCGCGATCCGGGCGAGATGCTCGGGCTGCGGTGGATGCTCGGCGATCGTCCGCCCACCGCGGACGAGTTGGAGGCGTTTTCCCATGAAAGCTCCGCGGGATGCGTGGGAAAATCGCGCCGCAAGCGGGGCGATGTCCGGCCGCTGGACGTCTCGTTCGACTACGTGGCCTGGCTGCAAGAGACCTGGGTCGATAGCTTGGAAGCCCAACGCAGGATTGTGATCGATCCGGACAGCGGCACCTGCGCCCGCCGCGCGCGGCGGTACCTGCAGGCCATTTTTCCCCATTCGCTGTTTTCCGCGATCCGCGACGAGCCCGAAGCCGTGGCGACCGGCGATGAGCCCGACCGGCCGCGGCAGGAATCGCTCGTGGAATTGGCCAGCGCGGTCGACCACGAACGGGCCGACCTGGGAATTGCCTTCGACGGCGACGGCGATCAAATCACCTTTGTCGACGATGAGGGAGTGGCGCTGACGGTCGAAGAGGCGGCCACGGCACTGCTGGAGAGCTTCGACGGCGAGTTGGCCGGCCAATCGTTCGTCTACGACGTTCGCTGTTCGGAGCGGCTGGCCCAGCGGGCGGGTGAGCTCGGCGCGCAGCCCATCGCCGAACGCAGCTCGCATGCGGCGATCCACGCGCGGATGTGCGAGGCGGGCGCGGTTTTCGGCGTGGGAGCGTCGGGGCACTATTTCTTCCGCGCCTTGGCCGGCGGCGACGACGCGCTGTTTGCCGCCTGTTGGATGATCTCCTGGCTGGCCGCGTCGGGAAAGAGCCTCGCCCGGCTGCGGAAGTCGTGCCCGCCGCTGGCCATGACGCCCGATTTGAAGGTCCACGTCGATCCCGCGGCCGCGGCGGCGGTGCTCGAGCAAATTCGCGACGCCCACGCGCAATATCCGCAGACTCTGGTGGACGGCGTGAAAATCACCTTTCCCGAGGGCTGGGCGCTGGTGCAGGGCAGGGCGGGGCGCTCGACCCTTTCCTTCCGCTTCGAAGCCACGGACTGGCTGCGGTTGCGCAGCATGGTGCATCGTTTTCGCGAGCTGTTAGGCGACGTGGGCGACGACTTGTGGCGCGCGTACACCGACGTCCTCGGGCACCCCGGCGAGGGCGGATAGGACGGCACGAGCGACGATGTCGGACCGGCACGGCGGCAAATGGTTGAGCGATCTGCCCGAGCTCTTCATTTTCGGGGTGCTCGGTTTCCCCTTGTCGCGGAGCGTGCGATTCTGCTGGTTTTCGCTGTCGCTGGGCGGGATGCTGCCGATCTACCTGCTCTTGGCCGCCACCAGCCGCAGCCAAACGGCGGAAATCACCAGTGCCACCGGCGTGGGCCCTTCGGCGCTGGCCATGGCCACCTGGGGCATGAGCGCCATCTTCGGCGGGATCTGGCTTTCCATGGCCTTCACCTATTGCCTGGCCATCCTCCGCGACACCGCGTCGGGCAACGATCAGATCGAGAACTGGCCCGACGCCATCTGGATCGACTGGATCGGCGAAGGGTTCTACGTCATCAATCCGCTCGTGGGCAGTTTGGCGCCGGGCTGCTTCCTCAATTGGTTCTTCAAGTTCACCGGGCCCACCTACTGGCTGCTGCTGGGCGGCAGCTTCATCGTGCTGTTTCCCATCATGTTGCTTTCGGTGCTTGAGGGAAACTTTCCCCTGAAGATCCTCTCGCTGCCGGTCTTGGCGAGCCTGATCGTGGCCTTTCCGATCTGGATGGTGTTCTACGTCGAGACCACCGCCGTCTGGGGCCTGGCCCTGCTGGCCGGCCGCCGCTTGGCGCTGGGGTCGACTGTGGGGACCGCCGCCGCGCTGTCGTTCCTGCTGGTGACGGTGCTGGTGATCTACTCCCGCCTGCTGGGCCGGCTGGCCGATTATTGCAGCGAAGTGATGCCGCGGAGCTAGGGGGCAGGGGGGCAAAGGAACGCGGCCGGTGTTGATCCAACAGCGCTCTCATGGGGCCGACCGCAACTCGACTACCTTGTCTTCAAGGCTGGCTGCGGCATAGTCGAGCGCCTGGCGGATGTCCTCATCTTCAATGTCCGGGTATTCGGCTCGGAACTGTTCCCGGTCGGGATACGTCGCCAGCGCTTCCAGCACGCGCTGCACCGTCAGCCGCATCCCGCGGACGCAGGGCTGACCATTCAATATCGCCGGATCCGACCTGATTCGCTCGAAAGCTGCCGTTGCTGCCGCTCCCAAGTCAATTGACTGTGTTCACCCAATTCTACCCCGTTTTGCCGGTCTGGAAGGTTGGAGCATGTCTCCCTCCTACGCCAGAATCGCACGAACTGCAATCGGTGGGGCTCGTTTCACTCGACCCACCCGACTCGTCGCCACTCGTCACTCCGCCGTCCACTGTCCATCAAAATTCCGGCTTTGCCGGAAGAAGGCCAAGGGGTTCTCGTAGACGACCTTGCGAATCGCGGCCTCCACATGCCCGCGGCGACGCATCGCCAGGATGAATTCGGGCACCGCGGTGGGCTTCGAAGGGCCCCAGTCGGCCGAGGAGTTGACCAGCATTCGCTCCGCGCCGTACAGCTCGATCATGTCCACCGCCCGCTCGGGCGTGGCCTTGGTGGTGGGATAGAGCGTCATGCCGGTCCAGTAGCCCTGCTCCCGGGCGAGGCGGATGGTGTGCTCTTCGCAGTGATCGATACAGACGCGGCTGGGGTCCACGCGGCGATCGGCGGCCAACATGTCGAGGATCATCCGCGTCCCCTTATACTTGTCTTCCAAGTGCGGGGTGTGGAAGAGCATCTGCTCCTGGGTTTGCATGGCCAGCTCGATGTGCGCCAAGAGCGTGGTGACTTCGTTGGCGGTGCATTTGTGCAGGCCGATCTCGCCTATGCCGAGCACGGTCGGGCGCTTCAAGAACTCGGGGAACACGGCCAGCACTTCCCGCGCGAAGGCCACGTTCTCGGCTTCCTTGGCGTTCAAACCGATCCAGCAGTAATGGCGGATGCCGTAGCTGGTCGCCCGCTTGGGCTCCCACTCCGTCAACTGGCGATAGTAATCGTAAAAGCTGTTGACGCCGCTGCGATCGTAGCCCATCCAGAAGGCCGGCTCGGCGACCGCCACGCAACCGGTGGTGGCCATCCGCTCCAGATCGTCGGTGGTCCGCGACGCCATGTGAATGTGGGGATCGATGTAGTACATCAGGGTTGTTTCCCAAGACCGTAACTGTCCATCCAGTCGTGTTCGTAAGGGAGCGAAAAAAGTTGTTGCAACCTTTCGGCGCGATTGCCTTCCGGGCGGCTGAGGATTTCCAGGCTGCGGCGGATGCGGTCGAAGCGCGGGTCGTCCGCCGCGGCGCCCTCGGCCCGGTCGATGCGGTCCAACGACGCGGCCAAGTCAATCAACCGGGAACGGATGCCCAGAAACTCGCGATTCAGCATTTCCGGCCCGGGCACGGGAGTTGGCATAGGAGAGATTGGGTTGGAGATCGGGGATTAGGAATTGGGAATCCCTATTATATCTGGTCCCGTGGGCGTTGCCATGATGAGTGAGTCAGTTTAGGGATTTCAGTGAATGCCGGAGGATTTGCGAAGATAAGTAAAGCTCGGCGGCATTGCGGAAGATTCTGAAGTTTCGCGACGTGCGGCGCCGATCCCAGGGTTGGGGGGATTCTTGCATTTTGGAAGTCGGAGAGGCAATGCACGTCGCGAGCGAAGGCTTGACCACCACTTTCCGGGTGCTCGCCCAGGCGGACAGCGAAGCCGTGGGCCGGGTCTTGGAGTCCGCGCTGGATTGCGGTAGCGAGATCATCCAGGAGGAAGCCCTGGTGGGTATCCTTACGCGCCGGGATCTCGGCGGCCAGCGGGAACTGTTGCGGCGGTGGGATTCGCTCGACAGCCGTTGGCGCGAGATCATCAAGAAGCATCGCAGCCGCATGATCTGGGCGCTCCGCGACGCGGTGCTGGGCAGCGACTTGACGATGTGCGCCAGCGGCTGTCATGCCGCGGTGTGGCTGCGGGAGTACGACCTGATTCCCGCGCTGTTGAACACGCTCAGCGATCCGTTGAGTGCCAGCGGCGATCTTGTGGCGCTCACCCTCTTAGGCTTGACGGAGCAGTTGTACGAAGAGTTGTCTTTGCCGCCCGAGGACGGCACGCGGCGCGATCCGCAACTGGTGCGGCAGCACGCCGTCAGCGGTTTGGAAGAGGCGGTGCAACGCTACGGCCGCCACAAGCGGCGCGAGGCGATCGAAGCCTTTCTGATATTGGTCAACCGCGATAACGTGACGCTCAAACAGATCCTTCAGGATCCGCATCACCCGGCCTTTCTGGCGCTGGTGGACGCGCTGCTGAAGAGCCCGCGTCCCGGCGTGATCCGGCTGCTGTTGAATTTTCTCGACGATCCGCACGCGCCCTCGGCGGCGGTTACTGCGGTGGGCAATCGCGGCGACGCGCCGTTCGTGCGTTATTTGTTGCGGAAGATCGGGCGGGAGCCGTCGCCGGTGGTGCGGCAGAACCTCAAGCGGATCACGGCGATCGCCTGGCTGCGGAACCTGGATGACAATCTCGAATCGCTCGACGACGGCGGGCAGCACGCCCTGGTGCGGTTGGTGATGGCCTCCGGCATTCCCCGGCAGCAGGCCTTCGCGACGATCGCGCAATTGATGAGCGGCGGTAGTTCCGGCGGCCGCCGCGCGGCGGCGGAGGCGCTCGAGGAGTTCAACGGCGGAGAGGCCAATTCGCTGGCCCTGGCGGCCCTGGACGACGCGGATCCCCACGTGCAGGCGGCCGTGCTGGGGCACATCCGCCGCCGCGGCATCCCCGGCATGCTCTCGCGGCTGATCGACCTGCTGGAAAGCCCGCACCTGATGGTCCGCCAGGCGGCGCGGAAGAGCCTTGCCGAGTTCAGTTTCAAGCGCTTTATCGGCGCCTTCGACATGCTCGACGAAGCGGTCCGCCGCAGCACCGGCGCGCTGGTGAAGAAAATCGACTCGCATACCATCCCGCTGTTGCAGTCGGAGCTGCGGTCGCGCGTTCGCACGCGGCGGCTGCGCGGCCTGGCGATCGCCCGATCGATGGATGCGGTGGCCGAAATCGAGCCGCTGGTCGTCGAGTTGCTCCAGGACGAAGACCACCTGATCCGCGCGGAGGCCGCCGCGGCGCTGGCTTCCTCGCGATCGGAGGAGAGCCTCCACGCGCTGGAGGAGCTGCTGGGCGATCGTAGCCTGGTGGTCCAGGAGGCGGCCCAGAAGAGTCTGGCGGCGCGGAAGGCGGGCGCCGCCGCAGGCAACGTCGCCGCCGATTTCCCGGAAAGGGCCGGTTGAGCTCCGCGGTTTGAACTGACTCCCACCGCAAGAATAGGGAACCGTCCGTGTCATTCTTAGCCTTTTGCAACATCGAGCGGGGAATTCTCTTTGCCGACCGCTACCGCATGGACCACCTGGTCGATAGCATGGGCTCGGGCTTCCGCGATCGGCGGGGACAGTGGTCGACGCAAGAGATCGTAATCGCGGTACTGGCGCTGGTCGTGCTGGTGTTGCTCGTCTGGCTTGCGATACATCTTGCGCGGCGGCTCATCAAGCATTTCCGCAACGGGCCGCTGTGGCTGTTTTTGCGGATCTGCCGAGCGCATGGCCTCGCCTGGCCGGACCGCTGGATGCTGTGGCAATTGGCCGCCTATCAGCGATTGCGCGACCCGGCGTACGTGTTCGTCGATCCCGATTGCTGGGAAGAGTCGCGGATCGATCCACGGTTGTTTTCGCGGATGGCCCGCCTCAGCGAGATCCGCGATCACCTCTTCTGCGATCTTCCAGCGCGGCAGCGGGCCCGCCTGGGCACGCCCCTGGTTTCGGCCCCGGCAGCGCCGCCCGCCGGCGCCGTCACGCCCGCGGCCCGGCTGGCGCTGGATTTGGCCGACTGGCTGGGAGCGTCGCAACGTTCGCAAGGGACCCTGGGTTAAGACGCGCCGGCCACCGCGCCGACTTGTTGCGCGAGCCGCTGGAGATCGTAGCCCGACGCCGGCAGGCACGGCAGCAGCCGATCGAAGTGTTCGGCAATCCACGGATCGGTATCGCGGCCGGGCCGCAGCGAGCCTTCCAGTCCCAAGAGCTGCCGCCACTGGGCCGATCGCTCGCGGTTATACGCCTCCAAGCGCGCGAGGTCTTGACCGTCCTCGAGGACACCGGCCATGAGGTCGGCCAACTGATCGGCTTCGCTCAGGCCCACGTTCATGCTCTGCATGCCGGCCGGGGCCGTGGTGTGGGCCGCATCGCCGGCGAGCCATACCCGCCCGCAGCCGAAACGGTTGGCCAGACGGCGCTCGAAGGGCACCACCAGCCGCCAGGTGATCTCTTCGACGTGCCCGGCAAACCAGGGCGCCCGCTCGGCGATCAACTGATGGAGATTGTCTTCCGACAACGACGCGAAGTCGGCGCCGCCGAGCTGCATGGACAAGCGATCTTTGACTCGCGGGCCGGGAGGAGCCGGGGGAGCGAGCAACTCGAAGCTCCAACGGCAATATTTCTCCGGCAACGGCCATACCGCGTCGGTGGTGTGCTCGCCGAGCATCAGCCGCATTTCGGGTTTCAAGTTGACGTCGGTGCGGGTTTCGAAGACCGCATATTGTTGCGAAGGCCCGGCCCGCATGAAGTCGATGCCCAGTGTGCGGCGGACGAAGGAACGAAGGCCGTCGGCGCCGATCAGCAGCGGTACCGAGAGTTGCGTGCTCTTGGCGACGGTCCACTCCTGGCGGGCGACCGCATAGCCGGTCGAGGCCTTTTCCATGGTGTCGATCGTCACGTCCACGCGGTCGTCGTGGGGGATCAGCCGCGTGACTTCGTGGTTCCAAAGCACGTCGACGCCCAAATCGTGCAGGGCGTTCTCCAACAGACGTTCCAGCACGTCTTGCGGCAACACGACCAATGCCGACAGATCGTCGCCATCGTTGGAGAGGCAGAATTCGGCCTTGCGCTCCGCGCCGGCGTAGACGCCCACGCTGTGAACGCGGGACGCCCGCTGCAGGATGTCCTGGAAGACCCCGAAGCCCGAAAGCAGCTTCAGCGCTTGGCCGTGCAGGGCCAAGGCATAGCTATGGGCCCCCGTGCGCCAGTCGCGGTCGACGATTTGCACGCGGACACCGCGTTTGGCCAGCACCAGCGCGGCAAGCAGTCCGACCGGCCCGGCTCCGACGACCAACACCTGCGGATCTTTTTTTGCAAACATGGCGGCACTCACTTGCGAGGAATCGAGTGGAACGCATTGCCACGGGCCGGCCCGCTGGGGATGGCCCCCGAGCACTTTACATTCTCACATTTCGGGATGGCATGTCAACAGCTACTGCGAAAAGGTGGTGTATGTACTATCTGTTTAGGTGGTGACGCGTCGAGCCAACTTGGCCTTGCAGGAGTGCGGTTTTCGCGGTACTTATGTGCCGCGGCGGGTGGTCATTCTCGTTGGGTGGGGCTCGCTGCGCTGACAGATCGTACAACTTACGCCGGGCGAAGGAACGTGGCATGACGCAAGTTGAAAATAATCGTGTTGCCGGCATCCGGAAGCGATGGTGGCTGGAGTGGGAAGCCGGGTTGCTCGTGCTGGTGGTCGGGGCAATCTATCTCCCCGGGCTCGGCGCACCGCCGCTGGGCGGAGAAGAGTCGGCCCGCGGGCAGATCGCCAAGGAAATGGCCATCTACGACGATTGGGTCGTGCCGCGGATGCAAGGCGTCCCGATTGTCTGCTACTATCCACCGGTCCACAATTGGGTGATTGCGGCGGTGGCCCGAGTGCATGGCAGTCTGGACGAAGTTGCCATCCGCCTTCCCAGTGCATTGGCCGTTCTGCTGCTGGCGCTGTTGATCTACGGTTATAGCCGCGTGTTTCTCTCGCGTTTGGGAGCCTTTGCCGCGGCGTCGGCCTTTGCCACGATGGGCCACGTCCTGCAACTTGGCCGTATCGGCGAAACGGATGCCCTGTACACGGTGTTCGTCGCCGGTTCGCTGCTGGTTTGGCATTGGGTTGACGCCCGCCGCGGGTCGGCGCTGGCCGCGTGGTGTGTCGGCTATGGACTGGCGGCGTTGGGGATGCTCGCCAAAGGCGCACAAGCACCGGTGTATTTCGTGGGGGGCGTCGGCATGTACCTGCTGCTGACGGGTCGTTGGCGGGAGGTGTTCCGCTGGCAGCAGTTCGCCGGCCTGACGCTCTGCATCGCGGCCTACGTCGTTTGGATCGTCCCCTATTATCTCCGCGCCGGGGCGGCAAATACCTGGATCATGTTCGACGGCCATTTGCCCGGTGGAGCATGGGGTTACGCGAATGTCAGCAGCAGCGGAATCGCCTGGATTCCCTTCCTCGGCATGACGGGCGTGCCACGATGGTTCCTGGTAATCAAACACCTGTTCACGTTTCCGGTGGAGGTGGCGGCCTGCATGTTGCCATGGTCGGTCCTCTTGCTGGCGTATGCGGGGCGGGCTTTTCGACGCTCCATCGGTCCCGCCCGGGAGCACGTGCGATTCCTCTGCTGTGCGATCGGGGTGGCACTGCTCTCCTGCTGGATCTCCCCGGGGGCGCGAACCCGACATTTTGCCTCGCTCTATCCGTGCTTTGCTCCCTTGATCGGCCTGGTGGTGGATCGATGTGCGTACGGGCTGGTCGGGCAGGTTAATCTGTGGCAGCGGTTTCTCCGCGGGATGGGGTGCGTGATGCCGCTATGCGGAGCCGCGGTCTTTACGGCGACCCTTTTCGGTTGGGGACCATTCGGCAGCATGCAGTGTCCGCTGTGGGCCACCGTTCTCATGCTCGGCGGCGCGGCGCTGGCTGCGGTGACCTTTTGGGCCTCGGCGTCGGGCGGGGCATTTCGTCAAGCGATGGGCGTGCTCAGCGTGACCGCGTTTATCGGCTTGGGCACCACCGGCGCCTATCGCAGCGTGCTGGTGGGGCTGGGCGAGCCCATCGCGGAGAACATTGCGGCCATGAAACAACAATTACCGGCCGGCACCCGGCTGGTGAGCATCGGCCGCGTGGATTCCAATTTCGTGTTCTATTATGGCGAACCGATCCGGCTGCTCGAGCCCGGAGAATTGGCCGCGGCCAGCGCCGCCGATTGGAGCTACTTCTGCGCGCAGCGCGATTTGCCGCAGTCGGACCGCGACTTCCCCCACGAGGATCTGGCGGTGATTTCCTGCAAAGGACTGCGGTCGGGGAAGACCGGATCGGCCGTGGTGGTCGGCCGCCGCTTGCCGGCCATGGGACGGGTGAGTCAGCGGCCTGGGAGTCCGGGTTACCAATAGAGCCGGACGGCCGGCTGGCATGCCCTCGCGACGCGTAGCGTCGGCTGGGCATGCCGGTGTGCGCCGGAGCGTGCCGGCCCGCGGTTGCGCCGCGCGACGGCATGCTACCCACCGCCGTTCGCCGCCGCCACGTTTACGGGAAGCGGAAATACGCGCCACGGTTGCTGCCGCCGCCGGAACCGCCCGACGTGCCGGAGGGTGCGGCGCCGCTGTACGCGTCGCTGCCGCCGGAGACGTGCTGCGGACCCGACGCCTCGGCCGGGAGCCGGCCGGCATTGCCGCCGACCCCGTAACTGACAACCTTGGCCGGGCTGCGCCAGCCCATGCGGTTGAGCAACTCGGCCACGCTGATCTTTTCGATGTTCAACTTGTCGGCATCGCCGATGAGCTTGCTGTAGGCGGCCAGTCCTTCCTTGCTGGACTTGGCGTCGGGGGGAGTGCCGAGAACGAGGTAGCGGGTGCTGGGGGTCAGCTCGCCCAGAACCTTGTTGCCCTTCTCGTCGATTTCGGCATCGATTACGCCGCCGTTGCTGGTGATCAGGTCGCGGACCAGTTTGCGCTGGTCACGGCCGTCGTTGTCGACCTCCATGCGGCCGGCCATGGCGAAGTGGCGGTGCTCGCCCGGCCGCCATACGGGCGTAAAGATCTTGTCGCCGGGAAGAATCGGATCGTTCAACTTGTCGTCGGTGATGCGGGCCTGGGCCAGGTGATCGCCGAGAACGCTGCTGACTTCGATACTCCCCTTCTTGCCGGTCTTGGCCAGATCGGTCGTTTCGCCGGCATAGACGCTGAAGGTCGCCTGGCGTTGCAACCCGTCGGCGCGGCCGCGATCGATCCACACCGTGTTGTTGCGCTGATCCACCCAGCGGATTTCGCCGTCGGCCACGTCGGGATTATCGCGGGTCAACGCGTTGACTTGCGTCTTGACCTCTTTGAGCCGGGCGGCGATCTTGTTCTTTTCCTTGATGGTGTCGTCGATCTGGGTCTTGATCGTGGTCACCGCAACTTCCGAGTCCTTGCGGGACTGGGCCAGTTGGTCGGCAATGTCCTTTTCGTCTTTGGTCAAACGCTCGCGAGACTGCTTATACTCGTCGGTCTGTTTTTGCAAATCATCGCTGGCTTGGGTGACGGCCTGCTGCTGGGTTTTGATCTGGGCGTCTTTGGTGGCCTCGCGCCCCTCGTACTTGGTCTTCCACTCCTCGATCGCGGCCTTGGCGGTGACGAGATCCCCGTTGCGGGCTTTCAACTCGCTGGACAGCGCCTCGATCGCCGGGCGGTAATACTGCTTATCCTGGGCGATGCTGCTGGCGTAGGTTTTCATGTCGGTGGAAAACTGTTGCTGCACGCCGTCGAGCTTCACGGTCGGCGCCACGCCGATCATCCGCTTCAGCTCATTGGCCTCGTCCTGCAACGCCGTGGCGTTCTTCTGCATCTCGTTGGCCTGGTCGAGGTTGGTCTTGGCCTTCACCAACGCATCTTTGTACGAGCCGTACACCAGGAACGTGGAAACACCCAAGGCGAGGGTGAACAAAACGAAGACGATCAACGCGATTTGCAGGCCTTGAATTTGACTTTCACGAGCCATATCGAATGCTCCTCGAAGCAACGTGGCAGCTCTGGCCTGGCACGCCTAGAGCAACATGGAGAAATGCTTCTTCGCTGAAGGCAAAACCCTGGCGAGCGGAAAAGAACCACAAGATCCCGCCAGGTCCACTTAGATTACCGAGCCTACGGTCGATTCTAGATGGGTCGAAACAGGCTGTCAACGAAAAACCCCGCCGCTTGGCCCGTAGCCTGAATTGGGGGTTCCGTTAGGGAGGCTTCCCACCGGTCGCAGGTTATGTGACGGCTGAGAAAGCGGCTATCCCGCAAGCCAGAGGATTCGCCTTGTCGAGAGCGGAAACGAAGGGCTACGACGGGCTGTGGGAGCCCGATACCGCATCGCGCGGCGCCGTCGGGACCGGCGACGTCGGACTGCCGGGGCGCTGCGTCCCCGAGGTCGTGCAACAGTGCGTCGCATAGGAGACGATGGCGATCAGGATGGCGATGCCCACCGCTGCGGCGACATAGGCAGCCAGGGTTCGCGATGATCGCCCGCGGCGGGCGGCGAAGTTGCCATGTCCCGCACTGCCCAATTGCCGCCGCAATTGCGCGTCATAGGTCGACCGCTGCCGGGGGCTCAAAAGGCAAACCTTGGCGGCGGCGAGCTCGGTAAGGAGCCGCTTCGCGGTCGCGGCCATTTCGCCCGACGCGTGCTGCTTGAGGATCGCCATCTGCCGGTCGGCGACGACATCGATGACGTCCCATCGATCTTCCCAGAGGGTCAGCCCCAGCAGCCGGTAGTGATGGGCCGGTTGTTCGGCGGGTGGAATGCCTAGCCAGGCCTGGTACGGATCGAATGCGGAGTCCATGACGGGGTTCATGACGGATTCGTGGGAAAGGTTTTTGGATCAGGAAAGCTAGGTCGAAAACACTCGAGCCGTATGATCTTAGAAATGGGCAAACGATGCAAGGTGAGAAGGAGACCGCCTGGGATACCACTGTAGGTGGGTTGTGTTGCGGGGGGGTAGGGAAGATCGACTGCCTGGAATGACGTCGCTGGGTTGCGGGCCACGGGGGGTAACACGGGACAACGCGTCAACCCCGCCTCCGCTGGTTTAGCAAGGCCTTGCAGCCTGCCATAGCCCCGCACTTTTGCGGTGTTCTCACGTTGGGGTGGTGCTGCTGAAACCGGCGTAGCCTTTGTCGTCGCCTCTGCGATACAATTTCGCGTTCTTATCAGCATTACTGAACATGCCAGACGGCTCGACGCGATCTGCGACCGAGGCAACTCGGCCTGATCGCCGGCGCTTTGCTTTTGCCGGCCATTCGAAGTCGTGAGCCGCGCTCCCAGGAAGGGGTCCTTTTGATGCAATCCAACGCTATTTGCGAACCCGAGTGTTCAACAGACGTCGGATACGGCTCGATGCCGCGCCGGGGCAATCGAACCATAACGATCGTACGAGCAGGGCACGACTCCGGGCGAGCAGCGCAGTCATCCGCCAAATCTCTGATCCTCAGCGTCATTGCCGGAGCACTCGTCTGTGGAGTTATCCTCACTTACTATCTTGGCGCCGAGCAAAACTTGCCCGCGGAGTCTGATGAGGGATCGCCGCAAGGGGCCAGCCTGCCGAACGTGAATTCAGCGAACCTTTGCAGCACCGGGAAAAGTTCCTATTTCAACGTGGAACCCGGTTATCGTCTTCGCTACCGAGACGGCCAAACCACGCGCACGGTGACGGTGCTGCGGAAGACGAAATTCATCGACGGCGTCGAGACAAGAGTCGTCGAGCAACGGGACGAGAGCAACGGCCGGCCGACCAAGATCGCGTGGAAATATTACGCCATCGACAAGACAACGCATGCCCTCTACTGTTTTGGGGTTCACGTGCAGACCTATAGCGACGGCAAACTCGTGGACCATCGGAGCTGGTATGCGGGAGTCCATGGGGCAACGTTCACGCTGGTGATACCCGCTGCGCCCAAAGTCGGCGACAAGTTCGTTCACCAACACGGTTCCGAGAAGGCCAAGGCGATTTACGAGGTGATCGACGTTGCCGAGAAAGTCGTGACGCCTGCGGGGACGTTTACGAATTGCCTCCACACCCAATACACCAAGGCGGGAGACGGCCATGTCGATCACAAGGTGTACGCTCCAGGGGTCGGGCTGGTGAAAGACGGAGGTTTTGCCCTGGTGAAGATCGCCATCACGGTGCCCAAGAAGCAATCCGAGGTGGAAATCAACTGATTGTCCCACGGCTGCCCCGGAGAAATGTCGGCGGAAAGCCGAGTGGAACTCACGCTGGGGACGATCCACCGGGTGCAGTCGAGCCCGTGGAGGCTGCCCAATGGCGCTGGGTGACGCCCTGAACATGCCCGGCCGGCCACCTTGAGTCCCGACTGCCCTCGCCCGGGCATGCTAATCCGGAGCCTCGTTGACCTGCTTCTCGACGACCAGGTTCAAGGAACGCAGTTTGGACCGCAAGGTGGTTCGGGAAATGCCCAACAGATCGGCCGCTTCGACCTGGTTTCCTTTGACGTGCTCCAGCACTTCGCGGAGCACGATCCGATCCACGGCCGCTTGGACATGGTAGTAGATGTTTCCGCATTGTTGGGCGAGGGCCTCTTGCACCAGCCGGCCGATGGTGAGATCAACGGACTCTTTGGCGGCCAGCACATCAACTCGCGGCGAATGCTGCTGAAGATGGGGCGGCAGACAGTCGGGGGTGAGCGTATCGCCGGTGGTGTGCACCAGGGCGTACTTGACGGCGCTTTGCAGCTCGCGCACATTGCCGGGCCAGGAATGTTGCTTCAATAGCTGCATCGCCTCCGGTGAGACACCGCGGACGTGCCGGTCCAATTCGCGGTTCATCCGGCCGAAAAAGTACTCCAGCAACAAGGGAATATCTTCAATCCGCTCCCGCAAAGGGGGAATGCGAATCGTCAGTACGTTGAGGCGGTAGAAGAGGTCCTGCCGGAAGCGGCCGGCGGCGACGAGGGACTCGAGGTCCTGGTTGGTGGCGGCGATCACGCGGATATCGGTGTGAATGGTGGTGTTGCCGCCCACGCGCTCGAATTGTTTTTCCTGCAACAGCCGCAGCACTTTGGCCTGCGTGCCGGCCGCCATATCTCCCACCTCGTCCATGAAAACGGTGCCGCCGTGGGCCTGCTCGAATTTGCCGATGCGGCGGCGGTCCGCGCCCGTAAACGCGCCGCGCTCGTGGCCGAAGAGCTCGCTTTCCAGAAGTGGTTCGGGGATGGCGGCGCAGTTGATCGCCAGGAAGGGGGTCTGGCCGCGGTGGCTATGTTGATAGATGGCCCGGGCCACGAGCTCCTTTCCGGTGCCGCTCTCGCCGAGGATCAACACGGTTACATCCTGCGGCGCGATGCGGCCGATCGACTTGTAGAGTTCCTGCATGACGGGCGAATTGCCCACCAACTGATCGCCTTCGAGCTGAGGTTCCTGCTTCTCTTGATAGATCGCCGGCACGCGGCTGATCTGGCTGGCGTGGATGGCGCGGGCCACGACGTTGCCGAACTGGTCGAGATCCAGCGGTTTGAGCAGGTAGTCGAAAGCCCCCAGCTTCGTGGCCTCGATGGCGGTCTCGGTGGTCCCGTGCGCCGTGATCACGATGACCGGAAGCCGGGCGTCGATCTGGCGGATCATGGCGTAGGCTTCCAGGCCCGTCATGTCGGGGAGCCGCACGTCGAGAATCACCACGTCCGGCGCACTACAGCGAATGGACTGGATTCCCTCGCGGGCGGTGCCCGCGGTGCTGACCCTGAGCGTCGGGGATTCGAGCGCTCTTTGCAGCGAATAACACACATTCGGCTCGTCGTCGATGATCAGCAAACTGGACATGGTGCGGCGTTCCTAAAGGCTCAATTCAGTTTTGTCTCACCCATGGGCGAATTCGACGTTGGCAGGCGGACCGTGAATACGGCGCCGCCTTCGGGGGCATCGCCGGCGGTGATTTCGCCGCCGTGCGAGTGGACAATCCGCCGGCAAACGGCCAGCCCCAACCCAATGCCGGTATCCTTCGTGCTCACGTAGGGCTCGAAGATCCGGTCGCCCAGGTCTTTAGGAACACCCGGCCCGTTGTCCGCGACCGTGATCGTGAGCCACGACGCGGAGCGATCGTCGCCTTGCGGGCCGGCGGGCCCATCGCTCTTTCCCGGCGGGGGACCGGATTCGGCGGCGGCAATGCGGATGCTCCCGCCTTGGGGCAAGGTGTCGAGGGCATTGCAGAGCAGATTGAGAAAGAGCTGACGGAGTTGTTCATGGTCGGCCTCGATCAGCAGCGGCCGGTCGGCCAGGTCGCAGTGGATTTGCACGCACTGCCCCTCGGCGCGGGCACGAACCAACTCCAAGGTCTGCCGGATGGCTTCGCGCATATCGCCCGGCCACTTCTCCAACGTGGGCGGGCGGGCAAAATCGAGGAATGTCTGGATCGATCGCTCCAGTCGCGCCGTTTCCGCTTCCAAGACCGCCAGGTCGCGGTCGGTGAGCCCGTTGGCGGGGCGCACTTTTGCGGCTTTCTGCACGAGGATCTTCATGGCCGTGAGCGGGTTGCGCAATTCGTGCGCCAGGCCGGCCGCCAGGTGCCCCAAGGCGGCCATCTGCTCCGCGCGGAGCACCTCCAGTTGGCTCTGCTGCAAACGATCCACGACCGTGCCGACGTGGTCCGCCATGCGGTGCAGCAGCACGTCCAGGTTCTCGATACCCTCGGACGGGATGAGATCGACGGGGCCGATCACTTCTTCCAGCCTGCCACTGGCGGCGCGGACCGGCACGTAGAGTTGCACGATGGAGCGGGTCACGCTGCGGGCGATTCCGACCCCGGCCACCAATCCGGCCGCCGACCCGCAGATTGCCAACAAGCCGAGGATCATGGCGATCCGGCCCGCCATGCCCAGATTGTAATCACCGCTGTTGTGGTTCAATTCCTCCTCCCGGACCAGCAATTCCTTGGCCGGCACGAGCATTCCGCGGAGCGACAAATCACCGTTGAGCCGCTCGATGATCCGCCGCGTGTCGTGATCGACCGGGGTCTTGGGCAGGTGCTGCGACTCGGCGAGGAACCGTTGAAATCCATTGCGGATTCGTTTGGCCAGAGCGATTTCCTCGTCATCGTCCACCAGCTCTTCCGTCGCATGGAGCCAGTGTTCGACCTGCGCGCACTTGGCGGGGACGGCTTCGAGGTGGGCCCGGTCGCCCGTGGCGAGGAACTCGGCCAATTCCGTGCGAGCCTCGGTAATGCTGAGGGCCAGTTGCTCCACGGAGCGCAGCGTCGCCATATCCAAGGCAAGCAGGTCCGCGGTCCGCTTCTGCAGATTGAGGATATACCATCCCCCCAGGCCGCCCAAGACGAGCAGCAGCAGGCTGATACCGATGCTGGGCGCGGCTACGCGAAGGGTTAGGCGGAGGCTCATGGAATTTCAGATTTCAGATTTCAGATTGGCGATTTGGATTACATAGAATAAGACAATTATATCGCATATCGAATCCCTGGCGGCGAGCCGCTGCCGGTCAGACCGACAGGCAGGCTTCATTCGCAGCCGAGAACGACCCCCAAGTCCAAAATCTAAAATCCAAGCTCCGAACTCTGAAATCTATCCTCAATGCGCCAAACCGCCGGCGCCCACGGGTGGCTCGCGATGGCCGTAGAAGCTGTAGAGCACCGGCGTAAGAAGCCTGGTGAGCAACAGCATCGTCGCCATTCCGCCGACCACAACGATGGCCAGCGGTCGCTGCGTCTGTGAACCGATCTGAGTCGACAAGGCCGCCGGCAACAATCCGCACATGGCGGTCAAGTCGGTCATCATCACCGGGCGCACGCGCATGCTGGCTCCCTCGATAATGGCTTGGTACAAGGGCCGTCCCTGCGATCGCAGTGTGTTAAAGTATGAGACCAACAAAAGCCCGTCCATAATGGCGACGCCGAAGAGCGAGATGAAACCGACGGCCGCGGAAATGCTGAAGTTGGTGCCTGTCAGGAACAAGGCCCAAATCCCCCCCATTGCCATTGCTAGTACGTTACCGAGCACGACAACGGCATCCAACCAGGATCGCAGGGCTGAATACAAGAGGATGAAAATCAGTACAAACGACAGCGGAATAATCCACATTAGGCGCAACTCGGCATCTTGCATTTCCTCGAACTCGCCGGACCACACGGGGCGATACGGAGGATGGAACAAGTGTTGCGTCTTTTCTCTCGCCGCGGCGACTGCGCCGGCCAGGTCGCGGCCGCGAACGCTGAACTTCACTGCGATCAAGCGTTTTTGCTGTTCGCGGTAGATCACCGCGGCGCCGGGCTTCTCGAACTGGCCGTTGGGGTCGACGGCGCCATCCTCGCCCACTGGACTCACCAGATCGCGCAATCGCAGCCGTGGTGTATTGCTGAGTGGATTGGCGGTACTGGCCAGGCTGCCGCCGAGCGCGGGCGGGGCCTGGCTTGTCCCACTTGCCGAGGGCACAAACCCGGGTCCTTGAGGCCGGGCCACCTGGTTATTGCCTACGTCGACGGGAATGTCGAGGATCGACGTTTCACTGCCGCGCCGCCACGATGGCCAACGAATCGACACGTCGAAGATCTTCTCCCCTTCGAGCATTTCGGTCATGGCCTTGGCCCCCAGGGCGCTGCCGATCACGTTGTTCACGTCGGCCACTTGCACGCCCCAGCGCTGGCATTTTTCCGGGTCGATGCGGAGCGCCAAATGCGATTGTCCGAGGATGTTGAATACCCCTACGTCCTCGATCCCAGGAATGGACTGCATGATATTCTTGGCCTGCTCGCCGAGGTCCTCCAGCTTGTTGAAGTCGGGACCGACGATCTTCAGTGAGTTGTCGCCTTTGACTCCGGACAGTGCTTCCATCACGTTATCGCGAATGTTCTGCGAGAAATTCCAGGCGATACCCGGCAGCTTTCGCTCCAATTCGGCATCCAAATCGGCGATCAACTCATCCTTGGTGCGCGGCCGCTTCGGCCCGTGAAGCCAGCGCCGCCAACCCGCTTGCTCGACGACCGCCGGCCAGTCTTTCGCAGGCCGCAGGGGCACGAAAAACTCGGAGTTGTAGTAGCCGTCGGTGTCGGTGCCGTCGTCCGTTCTGCCGATCTGGTTGACGACGTCGCTGACCTCAGGGTAAGAGGCCATGATCGCGCGGGCTTCTTTGGAAATCGCGGCCTGCCGCGCGAGGCTGATATTCAACGGGGCCGTGTTCCGAATCCAAAGATTGCCCTCCTCCAATTGCGGCATGAACTCGCGCCCCAGAGACGGTAACAAGCATAATGTGCAAGTGAACAACGACGCAAAGAACAGTACGGTGATCCAACGATGCCGCAAGCAGGCGCCGAGTGGCTTAAGATAGCTGCTCTTGATAAACCGAACAAAAAAGTTGTCGGGAACCGGCTTGAGATTCTTGAACAACAACATGCACAACACGGGAGATAACATCAGGGCCAGCGCCAAAGCCCCGGCCAACGCCGAGGCGTAAGTCTGTGCCATGGGGCCAAACAAGGCTCCCGCTGGCCCCTCCAATGTGAACAGTGGAATAAACGCACACACCATGATGGCCGTCGAAAACAGCAGGGCGTGATCGATCTCCCCGGCCGCGCGAACGATGCGCGTCTTCAGCGGGGCGTGGGAGTGCTCCCCGCTGGCCAGGTGACGGTAGATGTTCTCGGTGATGATCACCGAAGAATCGACGATGATGCCGAAGTCCACCGCACCGATCGACAGGAGATTCGCGGACTTACCCCGTAGAAAGAGCGCCGAAAAGGCAAACAGCAACGCCAGGGGTATGTTTATGGCGACAATCAACGCGCTTCGTATGTTGCCTAGGAATAGAATCAAAATCATGGCGACCAAGCCCATCCCCACCATCAGATTCTCGGTGACGGTATCGGTCGTCGCGCTGGTCAACTCCTTCCGGTCGTAGTAGGGAACGATCTGCACTCCCGGCAGCATCTGCCCCGAAGCGGGGTCGTTGAGCTCCTTGACCTTGGCTTCGATATCCGCGAGGGCAGGCAAGGTAGCCTCTCCCTTGCGCAGCAACACAATGCACCCCACCTGGTCGGGATCGTCGTGGCCGACCTGGCGGATGCTGAGGGAATGATCTGTCAGGAAATGGGACTTGTAGCCGTCATCCACTTTGAAATGGGCCATCATCCCCAAGCGGGTTTGGTGACCGACGATCACTCCCCGCTGGCCGCCGCGCTCCCCGGGAGCCAGCCGCCCTCCCTCGACCACGTCTTCAACGCGCACCGGTTGGTTGTTGACGGAGGTGATTACCAGGGCGCGGATGTCGCGCATGCGGCGCTCTTCCTCGGCGCGGAGCACCGCGGCGGCCTGCACGGGGTCGGTCATTCCCAGCACCTTGCGCACCGGGTCTTCCCCGCCGCCGAACAGGCCCACGCTGCGGACGGTCAGCGCCACGTCGCCTTGCGTGAGGTAGTCGCCGCCCACGGTGGCGTTGCTGCTGGTAAGCACGTTCTGCAATTGGGCCAAGGTGATCCCATAGCGGCGCATGCGATCGGGATCGGGCTGCACCTCGTAGCGGCGAACGGTGCCGCCCCAACTGGTAATGTCGACCACCCGCGGCACGGTGCGGAACTCGCGTTCCAGCACCCAGTCCTGTAAGGCCTTGAGATCGTTGAGGGTGTAGATGTTGCGGCCGGCGGCGTCTTTGGGAGCCCGCAGCCAGTAACGAAAAATCTCGCCCGTCGGCGACTCCGGGGAGATCTGCGGAGTTACGCCGGGCGGCAGCGGCTGCGTGGATTGCAGGCGGTTGATGGTCTCTTGCCGGGCTTCCTTATACTCGAAGCCATAATCGAAGAGCATCTTGATATCGCTCAGCCCGAACACGGTCTTGGTGTTCATGGCGTGCAGGCCGGGCATCCCCGCCAGGGTGACTTCCAGCGGAATGGTGACCTGGCGTTCCACCTCCTCGGCCGAAGCGCCGGCGAATTGCGCGACGACTTCCACGGTGGGCGGAGCCGGGTCGGGGTACGCCTCGACATTGATGTGGAGGAAGGAGTAGACCCCCAGCGCCGCCAGCGCCACCGCCATCAGCAGCACGACCATCACGTTATCGAGCGACCATTGGATGAGCTTACGAACCATGGCGAAGCGGCGAGGGGTTGGGGACTAGGGATTCGATGTAGCGCCGGTCGAACGCAGCGAGACCCATCTGTGTTCTCCCCTCTCCCGCTTACGGTAGAGGGGCCGGGGGCGAGGGTTGGTGGGGCTCGCTGTGCTCGAACCGCCCGCTATTTTCCTTCGGCGAGTTTGTTGGCCAGTGCCGTTTTCAGTTCCAATGCTCCGGCCGCGAGGACCCGCTCGCCCGCGCGGAGCGGTTCCGTAGGCGAGGATGGCTGCGCACCTTCCTCGGGGGCAAGCTCCTCATCTTTGGTCGTGGGCACGCTGCGGACGTACGCCGTGCGGTCGAAGCGGTTGGCCACTTGCACGCGGCGCAGGGTGTAGATCGGCTGTTTCGGATCGGCTTGCACGAAGACGATCGATTCTCTGCCGTCCTCCACCAAGGCGCTGATCGGCACTTCCACGACATTCTTGGGAGCCAGCAGTTCCACGGTGGCGGTCACGAACTGTCCGGCCCGCAGCAGCCCGTTCGGATTGGGAATGTGGCCGCGAACCACGGCGGTGTGCTGGTTGGGATCGATCAGGTAGCCGATATCATCGACAAAACCCGGAATGGCTTGGGCGCCGACGGTGTGCACCGTCCAGCGGAAATAATCCAGCGTGCGGCTCTTCAGGTCCTGAAGGGCCGGCAAGTCGTCCTCGGGTACCGCGGCCAGCACGATCAGCGGATCGACCTTGGCGATTTGAAAGAGGTTGGTGGTGTTGTCGATAACCGTTTCGTGCAACGCGACATTCTGTTCGATGATGAAGCCGTCGTCGGGGGCCTTCAATTCCACCCGGGCCCACTGTTTCAGCCGCTCCTTGTCCTTGGCGTGCCGGTCTTGCGCGCCGATAACGCTCTTCACCTCGTCGCGCACGGCCTGAATGTCCTCGTCGGGGATCGCCCAGGTCTTCAAGGTGTTCTCGGCCCGGTTGACGGCGTTGATGTCGGCTTCCACGTTGCGGCGGGCGTTGAGCAGGAAGACTTCCGGCACGGCCGCGGAGCGGGCCTCGGCGCGATCGAGCACCTCTTGGTCGAGCCGCAACTGCGAGAGGGCGTCGAACAGATCGTTCTTCTTGTTGCCCACGTCCACGCTGAAGAGCACCGCCAGCAGATCTCCTTTCTTCACCGGGTCGCCGGCCTGCAACTCGCGCCGCAACGGCGGAACGTCGCCCGGCGAACTGTGGGGATCGTTGATCTTGGCGATCTCCACGACGTCGGCCGGCGCGAAGCGAACGCGGACGCGAATCAAGCGAGCGGGGTCCAGGGCCGTTGAGCCGGGCATCACCAGCGGACGCGTCCGCGTGGGCTTCTCGGCCACCGCGATTTGCTCGACGTCGCCCTTGCGAATGCCCAGCGACTTCTGCACCTCTTCCGGCACCAGCAGGCTATTGGGTTTACCCGCCACCAACTGAACGGCCAACGACTCTTGCGCCGGCGGCTCTCCTTTTTCCACGGCCGGAGTGGCCCAGGGCAACTTCACCGCCCCGAATGCGACGGCGAATGCCATCACCAGGAGCAGGATAGGCAGCAAAATTCCGCCCGTTTTCAGCAGTCGGGTCAACAGGGCACGCATCCGACATTCCTTATGCAATTGCGGCGCTCGGCGGGGGCACTTCAGCCACGGCCGCGCGTAAATCTCTCTCTAACAGAAAACTACCGTTGCGTGGTGGCGTGTGGGAAGCAAACCCTGTGCCGAGCGGTGTTTCTGGTTCAAGCATTGCCCGCGGGGCGCCGCCCGGCAATTGAAAAAAGCCTGTCCGGCAGGCATTTGTAACAAGCCCGCTAGATAAAAAAGGCAGCCGAAGACGAAGGCCCCCAATTCCTCTCGCTGTACACTTTTTGTCCAGAATGACCAAAATAACTCTGGCCAGAACGTCAGCCCGCTTGCAGTAGCCGCGTCGGGAAGCCGCTGTTTGACAGCCCAACGATGGGGTTCAGAACAGGCGACGAAGCAGGCCGCTATTTGTTTCGGCCATCCAATGGCCGCCGGCGGCTCGGTCGGCTACGGCCGGAGCGATCAGTAATTATACTGCAATCGCAACTGTGCGCCATTGGTCCCCACTTCGCCGGCTGAATGGCCGTTGTAGGGGTCCACCCCGCCCAAGTCGCTCAGCCGGCCCACGTTCCACCAGTATTCGGCGGTGTAGCCGAGGAGCAGGTCCAGGTTTGCGTGGCATGGGGGCTGCCAGTCGACTCCCAGAAAGCCGCTGAGAACCGGGGCTTGCTCCGGATTGTCAAGGGTCGTCGCGCCATTGAGCAATTGGCCGCCCGGACCCAGTGTGGTCGACACCTCGGCAAAGTTCTGGCGAACATCGCCAAACAACAGCCCACCGTCCAAGCGGCCGACAAATCCCAGGCCCCAGGCGTTCCGCCGCCGTTTCAGCTCCAAAGCGGCGTGTGGGCCGATGCCCCAGAAGTTGTCGGAAATGCTACGCTCGAAGATGCCGCTGCCGGCCGCCGCCGCCGCGAATGGCTCGTCGGCCGTGGAATCGAAGAACACGTTCGCGCTGCGCAGCCCGATCCGCCACTTCATGCCCCAACACGGTCCCAGCGAGGTCTCGTTGGCGGCATAGTCCAAATCGATCACATCCAGATTGAGATGACTCGTCAACGCGGCGGCGGCGTCGGGGCTGGCCGTTGAGCCGGCTGGCGTGGAGGCGGTCCCTTGCGTCACCAAAAACCGGAAGGCAACGTCCAGTTCTCCGAACCCCGACGGGAGCCGATAACCCAATTCGAATCGCGGCGAAACCGTCCAATCGAGCTTGGCCATCGGAACACTCGCCACCGGGGCAGTTGCGTGACCGGGAACCGCAACGGTGATCAGACCCGCAGGGCTGGTTTGGCCAAGGCCTTCGACCACGCTGCTCCCCATGATGTCGATCTCTGCGTCGAAGAGCCATCCCGGGTGAGGCAAATCCGCGGGGTCGAGCCGTGGGTCGCACTCGAAATAGGGGCATTCCCAGTGCTGGCACCCATACGTCGGTCCAGCAGGGGCCGGCTGTAGCAGCGAGCCGGGTTGGTCCGGCGGCCGCGGCAAGTCGGGCAACGGATTGGGCTCCGTCGAGCCGGCCAAGCCCATCGCCGGTGGCTGCGGCACGGCCAAGGGCGCTTGCGCGATCGCCTCAACCGCAACCGACGCGATCACCGCGGCCAGCACGACCAGGATGTAGGTATAACGAACCATGGCAGTTTCCTTATCCTCCCTGGCTGCTGGTCGGGGCTGGCGAACCAAACAGAATTGGGCGCTGGAAGGGTTCAGGTGCCGTGAGTCGCTCGAGTACTGGGGCCGCGCCGCCGAGACCGACGGCACTGCTCGTTCCATCGCCGGGCGCGGCTACACAGGGATGACAACAGGGCAGCAGCGGCAACGGTTCCAGGCTGGCCAACGGCGGCACGGCCTCGGGCCGGGCGAACTCGAACAGGTCGTCCGTCTGGATCAGGTCGGCGACACTCGTTACCGAGCTCCAGAGCTGGCCGAGGGTCGCCAGATAGGCTATTACGTCGGTATACAGCGTTTGCTGGGCGCTGACCACGTCGCCGAACGACGCGTTGGGGTCGATTTGCCGGCGATCGTAGGCGCCGCGATAGGTGCGGACCTGGTCGGGCAGAATGTAGCGGCGATAATACTCCAGAGCGTCGAGGTTGTTCTTGTAATTCACGTACGCGGCAGCCAGCGTATTGGTCAGGTTCATTTCCACGCGGTGCGGCTCCTCTACGGCGCGGACCAGGGCCGCCTCGGCGGCCATGATCGCCCCCCGGTTGCGGTCCCAAACGGGCAGCGGGACCCCCAGCGTCAGCGTCGGGCATACCTGGTGCGGAGCCTCGCTGTAATCTTTGAGCACCGCCATGTTCACGTCCACGTCGGGGACCGGCGTGACCTGGGCCAATTTCAGGTTGTAGCGGGCCATGTCGATGCCGTTGCGGGCGGTGAGCACGTCGGTGTGGTTACGCAGGACGTACCCCAGAATGGCGTCATAATCGTAATAGGGGATCATCGAATCGACGCGGCCGGCCACTTCCGAAAGCGGCAGTTGCCGCATATTGACGGTGGCGACAAGTTGCTTCCAGGCGTAGATACCGCCTTGAACGCACTGCTTATAACCCAGTCGCGCGGTGAAGGCTTGCGCCCGCAGGGCCGCCGGTTCGTACGGGGCCGCAAATCCGCCCATCAGCAGCCGAGCTTGGAGCCGATAGACTTCATCCGTGAAGCGGACCAAAGCCTCATTCACCCGGCAGCTCTCTTGGCTCACGAGGACGTTGAAGTAGGCGTTGCGCACTTGGGTGGCCAGGTCGCTTCGAGCCCGCCGCAAGGCCAGTTCGGCGTTGTGCAAAGCCATCTCTGCTGAGGCCGTTTGTAACCGCAGTTTTCCACCGGTCTTGATCGTCTGGTCGATGCCGAAGCCGTCGGCCCCGGGCGTACTGCCGTTGTTGGATGGCGTGAACTGGTAGCTGAGGGTCGGATTGGGATAAGCGTTGGCCTGGAGCATATTGCCGCGGGCCGCTTCCACGTCGCTGGCCGCTTGCCGAAGCTGAGGGCTGTTGGCCGCGGCGATCTGCTGCAAGTCGGCCAAGGTATAAGGCTTGCCGTTTGGCCCCGGCAGAGGGGTCGGCTCGGCGGGCAGCGGCGGCAACTCGGGAAACAGGCGTTCAATTTCGCGCTGCTTGGCCGTGGGGTCCTTGGGTAACTCCAGCCGCCGCGCTTCCGCCCCCGGGATTTCCGCAGGTATGTTCAGGTCCAGATGCTTTTCCTCAGACGGCGGGATGGGCGATGGGCCAACCTCCAGAAAGGCGATGGTCTGCACGTCCAACGTTGAGGACATCGCTGCGGAAGCCCCGTCGTTGGGAGCCGGTTTGGCAGGCACAGCGGACGCGGCGGGAGAGGTAGCGGGCGGGTTGACCGTTGCCGCCGGCGGTTGTTGGTCGTAAGGATGACAGGCGAGCCCGCTTACCGATCGGTCGGTTCGCTCCCGCGTCTGGTAGAGACACCCACTGAGCAGCAGCAGGACTGCCGCAGTCGCAAGAAGCCTGTGGGGTGTCATGCCAGGAAGCCTCTGACAGCAAGCTTTACCACCGCGCTGTTCTTTGGACAAAGTTGCCCAACCTGTCAACGCGTGGGGTGGTCTTGTGGTACGACGATAATGATTGAATCGGTTGAGACACTTTGTCCCCCGATGACAATCGTATCGGCTGTAATACTTCATTCGCTTCAGTAAGCCACCTACATTGCACATGTTGTCCATACTGTGCAGGAAATGGACAGCCGATTCGCGGGAAACCGAGAAGGCCACCGGCCGCAAAGGGACTATTTGCACCAAGTGGGGGTCTGCCCGCCAGCATCCGCCCTGCGCCCGCGCGCTGGACTGCTGCTTGACACGGGTGCCCACCGTTCCTTACGATTTATACTGCGAATGGGCCATAGTGACACGAACCTTCCCAGGTTGCTGCGGTTCGTTTCATTCCAAACCGCGCAAAGATAGAGTCCCGCAAATCCTTCCCGTCGCCTTCCTTTTCTTGGCGTTTCGAGCTTCCGATGGACCGTGGCGTCCGGCAGCAAACCCTTCCCGGTCTCGAGCCGGAGTGTGATCGCCCCGAGCAACCGGGCGCGGATTCGGCTGCCGCGACACCTTGTGCCGGGCCGTCGGGCACCGGCGCGGCGCCCGTGCCATCCGTCGAGCGGTTGGAAATCGGTGCTACGGAATCGCTGGCCGGGAGGACGGTGTACGTCGTCGATGCCAACTCGTTGATTCACCAGGTCTTTCATGCCTTGCCGGAGATGACCAGCCCGCGCGGCGAACCGGTCCAGGCGGTTTTCGGTTTCACCCGCGACATGTTTTCGATCCTGGAGAGTCGGCGGCCGGATTATCTGCTCTGCGCGTTCGACATGCCCGGCAAGACCTTCCGCCACGCGTTGTACGAGGCGTATAAGGGGGGGCGGCCCGAATTGGATATCAACCTGGCGCCGCAATTCGCGCTGGTGCGTGGGGTGTTGACGGCGATGGGCATCCCGTCGCTGGGGGTGAGCGGATTCGAGGCCGACGACGTCCTGGCTACCATGGCGCGGATCGTCGAGGAACTTGGCGCCGAGTGCTATCTGGTCAGCGGCGATAAGGACTGCCGGCAACTGATCACCGATCGCGTCAGGATTTACAACATTCGCAAGGACCAGGTCTACGATCGCGAGGCCCTTCGGGCCGACTGGGGCATCGCGGTCGAACAGGTGGTGGATTATCAATCCCTGGTGGGCGACGCGACGGACAACGTGCCGGGCGTGCCGCTGGTCGGGCCCAAGCTCGCGCAGCAACTGCTCGAGCAATACGGCACGCTGGAAGAAGTGTTGCGGCACGCGGACGACGTCGCGGGCGCGAAGCGGAAAGAGAACTTGCGGAACTTCGGTTCCCAGGCGCTGTTGAGCCGACAATTGGTGCGGCTCTGTCGAGACGTGCCGCTGGAATTGGATTGGGCGCGTGCGCGGACCGGGCGATTCGACCGGGCGCGGCTGCGGAGCATCCTGGCGGATCTCGGTTTTCGCGGCTTGGCGGCGAAGGCCGGCGAGTTTCCCACGGTTGCCGCGGGAGAGACGCCTCCGCAGGCCGAGCCCCGGCCGGCCGGGGGCGGATTCACGTACCACCTGGTCGATACGCCCCCGGCTTTCGCCCTGTTTCTGGAGGAGCTGCGGCGGCAAAAGAGCTTTTCGCTGGATACGGAAACCACCAGTCTGCTGGCCCGCGAGGCGAAAATCGTGGGTTATTCGTTCTCGTGGAACCCGGCCGAAGGCTGGTATTTGCCGGTCCGCGCCCCGGAGGATCAAGGGCATCTCGACCCGCAGCAGACGTTGGAAGCGCTGCGGCCGATCCTCGAAGATGCGGCGGTGGAGAAGATCGGCCAGAACCTGAAATACGACATGACCGTGCTCCGTGCGGCCGGGGTCGCGCTGGCCGGAGTGGGCTTCGACACCATGCTGGCCAGTTACCTGCTGGACGCCGGCCAGCGCAACCATAATCTCGATGAACTGGCCAAGCGGTACCTCGATCACGACACGATCAAAATCTCCGCGCTGATCGGCAGCGGCAAGAACCAGAAACGCATGGACGAGGTGCCCGTGCGGCTGGTGGCCGATTACGCGGGGGAAGATGCGCTCTTGCCGGTGCAACTGCGGCCGCTGCTGGAGCCGAAGCTGGCGGCGGCCAACCTGGAGGAGTTGCTGCACAAGGTGGAGTTGCCGCTCTTGGAGGTGCTCTCCGAGCTGGAATACAACGGCATCCGCGTCGATTGCGCGCGGCTGGCCGAGTTAGGCGCGCGCTATGGCCGGCGGATGGAGGAGTTGGAGCAGGAGATCTACCAGATGGCGGGACACCGTTTCAATCTGGCCTCTCCCAAGCAGCTTCAGGTGGTGTTGTTCGACGAGTTGCACTTGCCGGTGTCGAAGCGGACCAAAACCGGCCCGAGCACCGACGCCGAGGTGCTGGAGGAGTTGGCGCCGCTCGACCCGCTGCCGCGGCGGATCCTGGAATTTCGCCAGTACGCCAAGCTCAAGAGCACCTATTGCGACGCGTTGCCGGAACTGGTCTGCGAGTTGACCGGTCGGGTGCATGCGTCGTTCAACCAGGACGTGGCGGCCACCGGCCGCTTGAGCTCCAGCAATCCCAACTTGCAGAACATTCCCGTTCGTACCGAGGAGGGGCGGGAAATCCGCTCGGCCTTCGTGCCGGGGGAACCGGGCTGGGTCCTGATGGCGGCCGACTATTCGCAGATCGAGCTGCGGGTGTTGGCCCACTACTGCCAGGATCAGCAGTTGCGGGAGGCCTTCGCCCGCGACGAGGACATCCACGCCCGGGTGGCGAGCCAGGTCTATGGCGTGCCTCTGGGCGAGGTTACGGAGGGGATGCGGCGGCATGCGAAGACGGTGAATTTTGGCGTCCTCTACGGCCAGAGCCCGTTCGGGCTGGCCAAACAACTCGCGATCAGCCAGGAGGAGGCCTCGAAGTTCATTGACGCCTATTTTGGGGGGTATCCTGGGATCGAGAAATTCCTCACCCGCGTACTAGCCGATTGCCGCACCGCGGGATATGTTAGTACTATCCTCGGGCGGAGGCGTGCAATCGAAGGAGTGCGAGAGCAGGTGGGCCGCCAGCGGAACCTCGCCGAGCGTACCGCGATCAACACGGTGATTCAAGGCTCAGCGGCGGATCTCATCAAGTTGGCGATGATTGCGATTCATCGACGGCTGAAGCATGAGAAGCTTGCCGCGAGGATGTTGTTGCAAATCCACGACGAACTGATCTTCGAAGTCCCTTCCGATCAACTCAACGATCTAGCCGAACTTGTCCAACAGGAGATGGTTGGCGTCCGCGCGCTGGAAGTGCCCTTGAAAGTGGACGTCAAAGCCGGAATGAATTGGGCCGACGCGAAGCCATGGAAGTGAGGTGCGGCGAGTGGAGTGTGGGGTGACCGATGAACGAATTCTGCATTGCACCCCACGCCCCACAATCCACACCACACACGAATATGCGATTTATCGGTCTAGTGGGTGGAGTGGCCAGCGGCAAGAGCATGGTCGCCCGCCAGTTCGCCCAGTTGGGTGCGGGCCTGTTGGATGCCGACCGGGCCGCACACGAGGTGCTCCGATTGCCGCGGATCGAGGCTGCCGCCGCCGCGCGTTGGGGCAGCGGGATTTTTGGGCCGGACGGTCACATCGATCGGGGCGGGCTGGCCCGGATTGTATTTGCTCCGCCACCCGAAGGTCCGCGGCAGCGAGAATACTTGGAACAATTGACCCATCCCGAGGTCCACCGCTTGCTCTTGCGGCAGGCGGACGAGATGGCCGCCACCGGCATGCAAGTTGCGGTGTTGGACGTGCCCTTGCTGTTGGAGGCGGGCTGGGCGGCGCGATGTGAGCCGGTGGTTTATGTGGATGCGCCGCGTGCGACGCGGCTGGCCCGAGCCGTGGCGCGCGGGTGGAGTGAAGAGGAGTTTGCGGCCCGCGAGGCCGCCCAGGAATCGCTGGACTGCAAGAAGCGGGCGGCGGGCCTGGTGCTGGATAATTCCGGTTCGCCGGAACAAACCCGGGCCCAGGTCGAACGGATCTGGCGCGGCCTGGTTGCTCTTTGAAGGGAAAGTGTGTAGGCAGGTTTCGCACTGTCGAACCCGTAGGGCAGGTGTCATGCCTGTCGCAGGGGAAAAGCCGAGAGACCCACCGCCGGCGCCTTCCGCGTGCCGGCCCAGGAACCTATTCAGGAGTCGAGAGTCATGTCACGGCCCAAGGATACCAAGGCGGAGTCCAAGCCCGAGCAGATCGGGGATCCGGCCGAATTGGCGGCGACATTTCCCACCGAAGAGTACGATCCGGGGGAGCCGCTCTCCTTGGCCGAAGAGATTGCCGGCGAGGCGGCCGGAATTCGCGACGAGATCCACGACCGCTACGAACAGATCAAGCAATCGGGCGATACCCATATCGCCGAGCTGCAGAAGATGTCGATGGCCGAGTTGATCGACGAGGCCCGCAAGGAGAACCTTACCGATTACGCCGGCACCAAGAAGCAGGACCTGATCTTTCGCATTCTCAAGGAGCGGGTGAAGCTCAACGGGCTGATGTACGGCGAGGGGACGTTGGAAGTCCTGCCCGACGGCTTCGGTTTTCTTCGCAGCCCGGATTATCATTACCTCTCTTGTCCCGACGATATTTACGTCTCGCCCAGCCAGATCCGCCGCTTCGGCCTGCGCACCGGGGCGACCGTGTCGGGGCAGATCCGGCCGCCCAAGGAAAACGAGCGCTATTTCGCGCTGTTGCGGGTCGAGGCCATCAACTACGAGGATCCCAATCTGCTCTCGGCGAAAGTCTTCTTCGACGATCTGACCCCCTTGCACCCCGATCAGCGGATCCGCATGGAATACGATCCCGAAGAGGTCGCCATGCGGGTGGTGGACTTGATTGTGCCGATCGGCTTCGGGCAGCGCGGGCTGATCGTCAGTCCGCCCCGCGCGGGAAAGACGATCCTGCTGCAAAAGATGGCCAAGGCCGCGCTGACCAACTTTCCCGAAGCCTATGTCTTTATGCTGCTGATCGACGAACGGCCGGAAGAAGTGACCGACATGGAGCGGCAGGTCAAAGGAAAGAATTGCGAAGTGATCAGCTCGACCTTCGACGAGCCCTCGGCACGGCACGTGCAAGTGGCCGACATGGTTCTGGAAAAGGCCAAGCGGATGGTGGAATACGGCCACGACGTGGTCATCTTCCTGGATTCCATCACCCGCTTGGCGCGGGCCTGGAACGCCGAATGTCCCAGCTCCGGCAAGCTCCTTTCCGGCGGTATCGACGCCAACGCGCTGCAGAAGCCGAAGCGATTCTTCGGCGCCGCCCGCAAGGTCGAGGAAGGGGGCTCGCTGACCATCGTGGCCACGGCGCTGATCGACACCGGCAGCCGCATGGACGAAGTGATCTTCGAGGAGTTCAAGGGGACCGGCAACCAGGAGATCGTGTTGGACCGCCGCCTGGTCGACAAGCGGATCTGGCCGGCGATCGACATCAACCGCAGCGGCACCCGCCGGGAAGAAATGCTGCTGGATCCGGAGGAGCACCGCCGGGTGTGCATTCTGCGGCGAGTGCTCAACGACATGAATCCACCCGACGCCATGGAGCTGCTCGTCAGCCGGCTGCAGAAGACGAAGTCCAACGCCGAGTTTCTCATGAGCATGAATATGAAGTAGCAGTCGAGCTAAGAACTGAGTTCTTCGCCCAACAAAGATCAACCATACCCAAGTGAGCATTGCACCGTGGTCAATGTTTTTGAAGGAACTGTAACGGCTCCCCCGGGCCGGTTCGCGATCGTGGTAGCGCGATTCAACCGATCCATCACTGCCCGTTTGTTGGACGGAGCGGTGCAGACGCTCGAGTCGCACGGCGTAGCCGGCGAGTGCATCGACGTGGCGTGGGTGCCCGGCGCCTTCGAGATCCCACTGGTGGCCGGACGCCTGGCCCACAGCGGCCGCTACCTGGCCGTGCTCTGTCTGGGGGCGGTGATTCGCGGCGAAACCAGCCACGACCAGCACATCAATCGCGCCGTGAGCAACGCGCTGGCTGATATCGGCGTCCACTACGGCATCCCCGTGTTGTTTGGCATCCTCACCTGCGATACGCTGGAACAGGCGGTGGCGCGCTCCGGCGGGGAAGCGGGCACCCACGGCAAAGACCAGCCCGGCAGCCGTGTCGGCAATAAAGGGATCGAATGTGCCGAGGCGGCCCTGGAAATGGTGGACCTCATGAGCCGGCTTCCCCTGTAGAACAGTGGGGGAGTAGGGGAGTAGGGGAGACGAGCGAAAAACGTCGGCCGCTGGAACTCCCCCACTCCCCTACTCCCCTACTCATTTTCCTCTTTGACCCCCAACTGCAGATTCTCATGGCCCGTCGTAGTCGAGCACGCATCGTCGCTTTCCAGGTTCTTTATCAAGACGATTTGAATTCGCGGATGAGTCCGAGCGTGGGCGAGGAGTTCGTCCGCCGGCGATTGAAGGCGGAGGATCTGGCCGATCTCGCCCGGGCGTTGATTGCCGGCGTGCGGCGGAGCCGCCCGGAGTTGGATGCGGCGATCGCCGAGGCCGCCGAAAACTGGAGTTTGTCGCGGATGGCGGCTACCGATCGCAACGTGCTGCGGCTGGGGGCCTTCGAAATCCTCTATAGCGACACTCCCGTTCGCGTAGCGATCGACGAAGCGGTAGAATTGGCCAAACACTTTGGCGCCGCCCAATCGGGGCCGTTTGTCAATGGAATCCTCGACCGTATTAAAAGGACGAAGGAGGAAAAAGAAACGATGAAGGATGAAGGATGAATCACGCGCGACCGCGTCTTGCTTTCATTCCCCCTTCGACCTTCCCGCTTCCGCCTTACTCACCATGGGTTTATTCGAGAAGTTCAAGCAAGGTCTGAAGAAGACCACGCAATTGCTGAAGACCGACATCCGCGACCTCTTCAAGACGGAGGGGCGCCTGGTCGACGAACCGTTTCTCGACGAGTTGTTCGAGAAACTCGTGAAGACCGACATGGGCGTTGCCCCCGCCGAGGAGATCGTCGCCGATGTTCGCGGCAGCTTCCGCGGCCGGTTGGTGCGGATGGAAGAGGTGCTCGGTCGCATCAAGGAAAAACTCAAGTCGCTGCTGGCGCAGCCGCCGCAGCCGATCTGCTTTGCCGCGAGCGGGCCGACCGTGATCATGGTGGCGGGGGTGAACGGCTCGGGGAAGACCACCTCGATCGCCAAGCTGGCGCGGCTATTGCAAACCGAAGGCAAGACGGTCGTGCTGGGGGCCGGCGATACGTTCCGCGCCGCCGCCGTCGAGCAACTCTCGATCTGGGCGAAGCGTCTGGGCGCCGAGATCGTGGCCGGGGCCCAGGGAAGCGATCCGGCCAGCGTCGCCCATCGCGCGGTGGCCAAGGCCATCGAAATAGCCGCCGACGTTTGTATCGTCGATACGGCCGGCCGTTTGCAAACCCAGCAGAACCTGATGCAGGAGCTGAGCAAGATTCACCGGGTGCTGGGCAAACAGATCCCCGACGCTCCCCACGAAGTCCTGCTGGTGCTCGACGCCACCACCGGCCAGAACGGCATCAGCCAGGCCAAGCACTTTACCGAAGCCGTGCGTTGCACGGGAATCATTCTGGCGAAGCTCGACGGCACCGCGAAAGGCGGGGTGGTGGTTGCCATCCGGCAGCAGGTCGGATTGCCCGTCAAGTACATCGGGGTGGGCGAGAAGGCCGAGGATCTGGCCCTGTTCGAAGCCGAGCCCTTCGTCGACGCGCTATTTGCGGACGCCGAGTAGGCCGCAAGCGGCAGCCGCCGCTTCGTAGAACGGAATGCCCTGCGCTGCGTTTTTCCCCGTAAGTCGCGTGCGTGCAAGCACGCACCCTACGGGTTTTGTGGCTTTCCGCAACGGAAGCTACTTGACCGCCGTCGCCACGAGTGTGCCGCTTCCCAACGTGTTGAGCGTACCGCTCAACTGCAGCGTCCCGGTGCTGGAGACCACCGTGGTGTTGGTGAGGGTGCTACTAGGCACAATCGCGACCGTGCTGCCTGACGACGGGGCGAGGATCGTCCCGCCGCTGTACGAGTTCAGCGTCACGCTGCTGGCGCCGCTGTTGACCAGTGTGACCAGCGTGCCGGCATTGATCACGGTGCCACCCGTGCCGGAAACGGTGAGGCCGCCCGTGCCCGTGACGATTGGGAGGGTCGTGATCGGGGTGACCGTGATCGGGGTGGTCGTGGACGTAGTGGCCGTGATCGTGGTGGTAGCGCCTGTGAGCACGAGCGTGCCACCAGAGGTGGTTGAGCCGTTCAACACGACCGGGACATCTCCCGACAACGTAAAGGGGGCAGTCCCGTTGTTAAGCGTTATCGACCCAGTGCCGCTGGTGACGGGCGCGGTGACGGCGCCGATGAGGTTCACCGAGCTGGCGGTGAACAAGGTGGTGTTGGTGGCCTGGAGGGTGCCCCCGCTCAGTACGATGGTACTCGTTCCCGATTTGGCGAGGTTAATCCCGCTCAACTGTAGCGCGCCGGTGGCGGCGACGGTCGAACTTGTGCCGTTGAAGGTCAGCAAACCACTTTCGATGTTGACGGTCCCCGACGAGGTGTTGGCGCCGGTCAGCTTGAGCGTGGTGGTTCCCGACTTGTTAGCGGCCACTCCGTTCAGCAGTGTCGCCCCGGTGGCGGTGGCGGACGAGATCTTGGCGTTGCTGACCAACGGCGCGACGACGACGCTTTCATTGACCGGGGCAGCCGCCAGCGCCAGGGTTGAAGTCGTGGCCAACAGGGTGCGATGCTCGAGCTGCTCGAAACTGCACCCGCGGCGCCGCGGCTGCTGGGCACGGGCCTTGCGCCGCGGGGGGGAATTGCTCGCAACGGGCCCGCCGCGCAGCTTGGCCAAGTAAGAGACCACGGCCGTCGTCACACCCCATCGCCGATTGCCATGCTTGCGATCACGATTTGCGCTGCGAGTCATACGGATACCCTTTCATGTTCGTGCGCTGGGGACGTGTCCATGTTTTCGGTTAATCGCCGTACCGCACGGTTGTGCCGAAAAACAGGAACGAGAACCCGCCGCTGCCGTCCTACACCTCTGGATCCAACCCCCCGGTTCAAAGACACCAAGCGTCCAGTCTTGCGGCCCCGCGGGAAAACTTCAAGTTAGAATCTTTGACGGGCCCAAAGAATTCGGGAAAACCACTCTATTGAGTGTGAAACCTGCGGCTGTCAAAAATAAGAGAACGAGAGGGGGGGAGGCGAATTTGGCGCGACCGCGCTGGCAAAATCGTCAGGGTCGTTAGAGTTTAACAGATTCCGTACCAGATCTGTGGATTGGCGCGCAATTAGGGCTTTTTCGGATGAACCGGGTTTTGCGGATTATCCGATAGCAGTCATGTGCGGAGGTGTACCGTCCGCGCAAACCACTGGCATCGCCACGACGGACCGCAACCGCAAAGTGCGATCATTCCCGCCCGTCCGTCGTCGGCCCAACGCCCGAGATCCCGGCCGTGGAGAGCGCCCTGGTATGGCAACCAGCGCGGCACGCCTTTTGGCATCCGCGCGCACCGGACGATTCAATACCCGCGTAACGCAAACCCCAGTTCGCTTCGCTATTGGAGCCCCGAGTCATGAGGATTCTCAGCCTTAGCACGGGCGTGTTTCTGCTTGGTTCCCTTCTGGCGCCGGTAGTGCTGGCCCAGGATGCCAACCAAGCGGATCTGCGTCAACCCAGCGCTGTTCGGCAGACCGCGTTTCAGTACGACCATTACGTGAATCTGGACCAGGACCAGGGCAATGCCCCGCCGTCCTCGGCCGCGAAAGCCCCTGCCGCGGCTCCCGCCGAGGAAAAGAAGGAAGAAAAGAAGGACGAAGAGAAAAAGGACGAGGCCGAAGCGCCGAAGGACGAAGGCTGGAAGCTACCCCAGCCATGCATTCTCAAGCAACACGGCTGGACCGTGGGCGGCTGGCTCGACGTCGGCATGACCTTCAACGGCGCCTATCCGTCGGATGGCTACAACACCCCGGTGGGATTCAACGATCTCAATCAGCAGCCGCAAGTGAACCAAATCTACCTGTCCGTGAACAAGGCCGTGGACACCAAGGGCTGCGGCATCGACTACGGCGGGAGCTTCGACCTGATGTATGGCAGCGATGCCCGCTTCACGCAGGCGAACGGCCTGGAGACCCCGGGCAATCCCGCCGTATTTCCGCCCTCCGTGCCGGGCGACACCAATTTCGCCTATGCTTATTCGCCCTACCGGTTCAGCATTCCGCAAGCCTATCTCGATCTGGGCATCAACAATTTGACGATCCGCACGGGACATTTTGTCACGAACCTGGGCGACGAAACCATTGACCCCCGGCAAAACTTCTTCTATTCCCACTCGTATACCTTCCTCTACGGCATCCCTTTCACTCACACCGGCATGACGTTCACCTACAAGTGTAACGATCAGTTGACGGTGATGGGCGGCGTGCAAACGGGCGAAAACCAGTTTGATTACAGCCCGCCGTCCAATTACCCGGGCGCTAACGTCCCCAGCGCCCCGCTGCCCGGCCAGTATGAGCACCTGGGCTACCTGGGCGGGATCACCTATACCGGTCCGTGCAAGAAGTTGAACGTCAACTTCCAGATCTCCATCAGCGACGACCTGGATAACTCCACCGGCTTTAACGGCGGAGCGGCCAGCGGCTTGTGCGACCCGGTGGTCGATCTCACCTTGATCGCCAAGTACAATCTGAGCGACAAGCTGGTATATACGGCCGAGGAGACCTACGGCCAGCAGAGCGATGCGGTTGACGGCACGGCCACCTGGTACGGCTTCAACCAGTACCTGCAATACACTATCAACGACAAATGGGCGGCCGGGCTGCGTGGCGAGTGGTTCCACGACGGCAGCGGCGTTCGCGTGGCCAACCTCGAACCGTTCTCGGCCAACAACCTCGCCAGTCCGGCTTTTTCGCCCGTTGGGCTCCCCGGCAATTTCTATGAGATCACCGCCGGTCTGAACTGGAAACCCAACGCCAACTTGACGGTCCGGCCGGAAATCCGCTATGACTGGTCGGACGCGACTGCCACGATTCCGGTGGTTGCCGCCCCGTCGATTGTGGTTAAGCCGTACAACGGCGGCACCACGGCCGATCAATTCCTCTTCGCCGTGGATGCGATCTTGACCTTCTGACCTCGAAAGCCCTGCCGCGAGGCAGTAAGCCTGGTGCACAAGCCCATCGCCGACGGTTCCAATACCGCCGGCGATGGCATTTCTTGGCAGCGTTGGGGGAAAGCGTTGGCGGCCCATGGCCCCCGCCGCAGGGCAGACCTCCAGCCTGTCGAAGGGCGGCCGCGGGACGATAACTTCCGGCGATTCGGCGCCACCGCACCGCTAGAATCGTCAGGGTTGTTAAGGCTTAACAAATTCCGTACCTGTTCTGTGGATTCACGGGCATTTTGGGCTTTTTCGGATGAACCGGGTTTTGCGAATCATCCGATAGCAATCATGTGCGGAGGTGCAACCATCCGTACAACCCACTGGCATTGCTGCGACGGACCGCAACCGCAAAGTAAGATCATTCCCGCCGGTCCGTCGCCGGCTCAAAGCCAGAGACCCCGGGCGCGGAGGGCGTCCCGGCATAGCAACCTGCGCGCCGCGGCGCGCCTTTTGGCGTCCGCGGCCGCGCGCACACCGGAACGAGTGCGCACGACCGGGCCCACTGAAAGGAGTGCGCCGGCGCGCACCGGACGATTCAATAACCCGTGTTACCCAAACCCCAGTTCGCTTCACGATTGGAGCCCCGAGTCATGAGGATTCTCAGCCTTAGCACGGGCGCGTTTCTGCTTGGTTCCCTTCTGGCGCCGGTAGTCCTGGCCCAGGATGCCAACCAAGCGGATCTGCGTCAACCGAACGCCGTTCGGCAGACCGCGTTTGAATACGACAATTACCTGTATTTCGCCCCGGACCAGGGTAAAGCCGGCGCGACCGATCAGAATGCGCCGCCGTCCGCCGCCGCCACTCCTGCCGCCCCGGCTGACGCAGCGAAGGAAGAAAAGAAGGACGAAGAGAAAAAGGACGAGGCCGAAGCGCCCAAGGACGAAGGCTGGAAGCTACCCCAGCCATGTTTTCTCAAGGAACACGGTTGGGCCGTGAACGGTTGGCTCGATGTCGGCATGACCTTCAACGGCGCCTATCCTTCCGACGGCTACAACAGCCCGGTGGGATTCAACGACCTCAATCAGCAACCGCAGGTGAACCAAATCTACCTGTCCGTGAATAAGGCCGTGGACACCAAGGGCTGCGGCATCGACTACGGCGGGAGCTTGGACATCCTGTACGGCAGCGACGCCCGCTTCACGCAGGCGAATGGCTTGGAGACGCCCGGCAATCCCACCACGATTCCGGCGGCTACGCCTGCCACCCCCAATTTCGCCTACGCTTACTCGCCCTACCGGTTCGCCTTGCAGCAAGCCTACCTCGACCTGGGCATCGACAATTTAACGATCCGCACGGGCCATTTCGTCACCAACCTGGGCAACGAAACCATTGACCCGAGAGGAAACTTCTTCTATTCCCACTCTTACACGTTCCTGTACGGTATTCCGTACACCCACACCGGCATGGAGTTTACCTACAAGTTCAACGATTGTTGGACAGCGATGGGCGGCATCCAAACGGGCCAGAACCAGTTTGATTACAGCCCTCCCTCCAATTTGCCCGGCGTCAATTATACGGGCGCCGGACTGCCTGGCCAGTATGAGCACATGGGTTGGTTGGGCGGGATCACCTATACCGGTCCGTGCAAGAAGTTGAGCGTCAACTTCCAGATCAGCATCAGCGACGACCAGGTTAACACCGTCGGCTTCCTCCCCGCCCAGGTGCCCAGCGGGCTGTGCGACCCGGTGACCCAGTTCACCTTGATCGCCAAGTACAACCTGAGCGACAAGCTGGTGTACACCGCCGAGGAGACCTACGGCCAACAGACCGATGCGGCCAATGGCGTCGCCACCTGGTACGGTTTCAACCAGTACTTGCAGTACACCATCAACGACAAATGGTCGGCCGGTCTGCGGGGCGAGTGGTTCCGCGACAACAACGGCATTCTCGTGAGCAATCTCGAACAATTCTCCGCCAATACCTTTGCCAACGCTGGCACGCCCGTTTCCTTCCCCGGCGATTTCTTCGAAATCACCGCCGGTTTGAACTGGAAGCCCAATGCCAACTTGGTGGTCCGGCCGGAAATCCGCTATGACTGGTCCGACGCGACGGGCGCCGCGGGTCAAAAGCCGTACAACGGCGGCACCACTGCCGATCAGTTCCTCTTCGCCGTGGATGCGATCTTGACCTTCTGAGTGCGAACACCATCTGCCGCAAGGCAGTAAGCCTGGTGCTCAAGTCCATCGCCGACGGTCAGCGCGACCGCCGGCGATGGCATTTCTTGAGGCGGACTTGATTCGTCCCACGAGCCGCGGCAGGTGCCACGCCCATGGCCGCGCGGCCATGTTCCGGGGTACTCCCACGCTTCTCTGCGTCAGGGAGGCTGCATCCCCACGACAAGCGGGGGCATGGTGCCCACGGCTTAGGCTGTGTGGCCCAGGGGTGGAAGGGCAGGGGACAGGGAAGCCGCCTGCGGCAGCCTTGGCCGTCGATTATCCCGATGCTAGGCGCGGCCAAATGTGCGTCCGGATGAAATCTGGCTGAAAACTGTCACTTGCACACAAAACAAGCGTCTTTTGTCAGCACTGCATGCTTCTTTTTTGTGCACAAACATCACGAGAATCGACACGATTGTATTGTGTTTGATATTTGTTTGATCGTAACTCGTTGTCGAGCCGGCGTTTCGAATGCGTATCCAGCCTTTTTGCGAAAAACACTGGCACAACGTTTGCTAGCAACCCCCATGCAACGTGATGCCGGCCTCTGCGCCAGATCTTAGTGTTGGACGTCTCATTCGCCTCTCCGCTTACAAAAAGGTACGCCATGTCGTCGACCCCTCAGCAACCGCAGATGAAAAAGACCTTGGGCCTTACCGGCCTGACCATGAACGCCATGGCCCTGATCGCGCCGGGCGCGTTCCTCTGGCTCACCTACGCGCAGCAGTCGCAATACGGAGCCCCCATGGCGGGAATCGCCATCTGGTTCGGCATCGTCTTGGCGTTGGCACTCTGCTTCGCCACGGCCATCGCCTATGCCGAGTTATCGAAACTCTATCCGGGCGCCGGTTCCTCCTACTTCTTTGCCGAGCAGGCATTTTTGTCGAAGACCCACGCCTTTAAGTTCGCGCGGATCTCCAAGTTCATCATCGGCTGGGCAAGCCATCTCTACTACTGGGTCTACCCCGGCGTGATGGTGGGGGTGACGGCGATCCTCGTCGGCTACCTGGCCGGCCAGCTTTGGCCCGACACCTTCAACGGCACTATCAACAGCCCGACCTTGATGATCGCCTTCTGCGTGCTGTTTTCCTTCGGCGTGGCCTACATCGCTTATCGCGGCGTGGCCGGCACTACGGCGGTGAACATTTCCATCAACATCATTCAGATCAGCGCCTTGCTGATCTTCTCGGTGATTGCCTTGGGATACCGCTTCAGCCACGGCGAAGGGACGACGGGAATCACGCTCGATCCCGACGGCAACCCCATCTCGGTGGTTTTGGCCGTCGACAAGGATGGCAAACCGATCAAGGACGAGAAGAGCGGCGAGTACAAGACCGAAATGGAAAACGGCAAGCCCAAGCCGCTCAAGCTGGAATACAAGGACAATGGCATTACGCAGGAACTGGTCGACGCCACCCAGCCCAAGGGAGACAAGCAAGCCACGTTCCAGTTCCACGAAAGCGCGGCCTCGGTCGTCGCTCCGCACTCGTTCAACTTCATGTTTATCCAGGCCTGCGTGGCGATCTTGATCCTGGTCGGTTTCGAGTCCGTCACTTCCATGGGTGAAGAGGCCCGCAATGCCAAGCGCGACATACCGCGGGCGGTATTGTTATCGTTGTTCATCCAGGGCTTCGTCTGTTACTTGATCGAGTATTTTGCGGCCGGGTATTTCCTCAACCCCGGTTACAAAGCCACTCAGGCTGCGGCCTCGAGCGCCCCGATCGGCGACATGATGGTGATCGTCGGCACCTGGCTCTTCGGCAGCGCCAAGGCCGGTTGGTGGTTCATGTTCATCCAGGCCATCACGGTCTTCCTGGCGCTGATCGGCACCACGCTCTCCTGCGTCTGCACCGGGGCCCGCGTGACCTATGCCATGGGCCGCGACGAGGAAGTTCCCAGCCACTTCGGCCTGTTGCACGGCAAGACCCTCACGCCGCACCGCTCGATTTGGGTGCTGGCTACGATCTCCGCGGTGCTCGGCATCTTCGCGGTGCTGATGTACCTGTGCGGACCGGCGGCCACCGACGCCCTCAATACGGCGCTGACCGACTCCCAGAAGCACAGCATCTGGTATCCCAGCTTCCTGGTGTTCTCGGCCAAGACCTCGATGGCCCTGCCCAACAGCCTGCTGATCGTGACGCTGATCAGCAATTTCGGCACGTTCATGCTGTACATGTTGACCTGCGTCGTCGCCATCGTGGCATTCCGCGAACACCACACCTTCAGCGGCATCAAGCACGTGTTTATCCCGGTGTTCGGTGTCGTGGCGAACTTCCTCTGCATGTTGTTCTACCTCATTGGCCCATTCATGGTCTCGGGCATGAGCAAGCTCGAGCCCTATATCGCCCTGGGCGCGGCCGCCTTGTGGGGCCTCTATGGGTTGTTCTACTTCGTCACCTCGAGCAAGTCCAAGGGGCGGGCGATCTTCATCGACAAAACGGCCAAGGAGGAAGTGTCCCTGGCCAGCAAAGGATGAGTCAACGCGGACGGGTGTAACTGCGGGAGGCCTAGACGGGAGAGGGGGGATTTGCCCAGCAGCGGTCGTTGGCGAGTCGGTTGCGATTCGCCGATGCCCTGGGGGTTGATCTTACCGTCTGCCGCAAGGCAGTAAGCCTGGTGCTCAAGCCCATCGCCGGCGGCCAATGCGGTCGCCGGCGATGGCATTTCTTGGGACTGCCGATGGGGGGCTCTTGAGTGGTCCCCCAAAAACGGCTAGAGTGGAAACTGTTGCCACCGCTGCCCCACAGTCTCCGTACCAGAAACCGTGCCGCCATGAAACTGGTGATTGCGATTATTCAGCCCAACAAGTTGGAGGCGGTCAAAACCGCCCTGGCCGACGTGGAAGTCTTCCGCCTCACGGTGATGGACGTGCAGGGTTTCGGCCGGCAGCGCGGCCATACCGAGGTTTACCGCGGCCACGAACTCTCGGTGAACTTGCTCCGCAAGGTGCAACTGATGATCGGCGTGAACGACGAATTCCTTCAGCCGACCATCGATGCCATCATCAAGGGTTCGCGGACGGGGGCCGCCGGCGAGGTGGGCGACGGCAAGGTCTTCGTGCTGCCGATGGAAGATTGCATCCGCATCCGCACCGGCGAACGGGGCGGCGAGGCGATCTGAACGGTGGGGGAGTGGGGGAGACGCGCCAAAAACGGTTACCGGCTCGTCTCCCCAACTCCCCCTCTACCTTTCTACCCCACTATTCTTCCCACGACGCGTACGGCTTGCGCGATCGCGGCATGTAGTTGCACAACGCGATGCCGCCGAAGTACAACAACGTCAGTGGCACGACCATCATCATCATGCTGGTCGGCTCGGGCGTGAGCATCATCGCCAACACCGCGATCGCCAGCACCGCCACACGCCAAAACGACCAGTAACTCTTGGTGCTGAACACGCCGATCCGTTCCAGAAACAGCATCACCAGCGGCAACTGGAAGGCCAGGCCAAAGCCCAGCGGCAGCATCAGCACGAACCCCATCCACTCGCTGATGCGCGGGTCGGGCTCGATACCCATGGCGGTGTTGAAGTAGAACAAGAATGCCAAGACCGGCTTGAACACGAAGAAAAACGCCAGCGCCGCCCCGGCCAGAAACAGCCCCAGGCTGAATGGCAGGAAGATGTGGACGTATTTCTTTTCCATCGGGTAGAGCCCCGCCGCCACGAACATCCATAGCTGGTAGAAGATCCAGGGACTGGCCAGCACGGCGCCCGCCAGCAGCGACGCCTTCAAATAGATGGAAAACGGCTCCTGCGCGCTGAGGCTCTTCACTCGCACCCGCGCGTCGTCCTCCAGCGGCCGCCAAAAGAACAGCCGCACCAGGTCGCTGCGGTCCAGTTTCTCCTTGGGTTTCTCCGGCAATGCAGGAAACGCTTTGAACTGCTGCGGATACTTGGTTTTGAGTTGCTCGACGATGTCGGTGGGATCGACGAACATTTCTTCCGGCAGGAGCTGTTCGTCCTGCACCAGGTGCTTGACCTGCTCGGAATCCTTGGGGATCGCAATTCCCTGGGCCCGCAAGGCATCGATCTTGGTCTCGGCCCGCCGTCGCGATTCGGCCTGATAGTACGACCGCAGCGCGGTCTCCAACGGCGTCTGCATGTAATCGACGACTTTGCCCCCGATCAGCAGTCCGATGATGCAACCGAACATCAACCCAAACAGGGCTTTGAACAGGCATGTCCGCAACTCTTCGAGGTGTTCCCCGAAGGTCATCGTGGATTGTTGAAACAGATCTTGATTAGCGGGCGGACGAGGCATCGGTGCGATTGGGGGCGGCGGCGTGAGAGAAAAGCTTGGCCACGCGGTTGGAAGGTCGGCCGAATAATCTATGATAATGCCGCCGAGAGCGGATCGCAACCAGGGAGTGGAGTGTGGGGTGCCGGGGGCGACCGATGAAGACTGAAACTCACAACGGGCACCCCACGCTCCGCGCCCCGCACGTTTTAAGCGGTAGAACCGGTGTAGTTTAACGCTATAACCCCTTGCTCTTAAATGCCTTATAGCCGGGACTCGAGTCCGGCCGATCCATTTTGGGGAAGCCTTGCGCCGCGGTCCGAGCGAGTCCCCTTCTTGTACCGGCCTGGCATGCGTATAATCCGCACCGCAAAGTGCGAGGGGGAGGGTGCGTGGGACGAGGAGCCTTTCGGTGAACAATCGATTCCTCTTGGTGGCGATCGTCGGCTCGGTCTTGGCAGGCTGTAGTCAAACGAAGCCCAGTCTTAACGATCCCGGCACCGCCCAGCAGCAACAAGCCCGGGCCAACCGCTTCGATCCCTATCCGACACCGCCCGATAACGGTTTCCCGTCGATGGCGGGAACGCGCCCCCGCGATTATCAAACTCCGGCGGCCGAGCCGATGCGGGCGCAGTGGGATTATTGGAATCCGCCTTGTCCGGCCGCTGGTGCCGTGGCCGCCCCGGCGCCGGCCGGGTATCCTGCCGCCCCTTACCCGCCGACAGGTCAGAATGGCCCGTCCGCAGCCGCTCCGCAGGCCGGCCCGTATGCGTCGTCGACGTACTCCGGAAGCCCGCAATCGCCATCGGCTTATGCCTCGCCGACCCCACAGGCGGGTCGCTACTCGCCCGCGGCATATTCCGGCAGTTCGCAACCGATACCGGATTCGGCCACCCAACCGGCGATCCCCTATTCGGGTGCTGGACAAGCGGCCCCGACGGGGCGCTGAGCGCGCGCAGTGGCACTTTCGGTTTAGGTAACACGTCCCTGCGCGCAGCGACGCACGTGGTTTCCCGGCGCGCCACCACCCGTTTTTTTCTTTCTCAATTCGGCCGTCTGAATTCCTACGGCGGCCCTATTAGGCTATGATCGGTAAGTCGACTTTGTGCGTGTGACTCCCGATTGGATCTTGAATGCCTATTCCTCCGCGTAAAAAAAAACCATCGTTTTCCCGCGGGCGGCGACGCCCGCCCCGTGCCCGGCCCCTGCCACCCGGCACGGAGGGTGGAGAATCCGCGGGGCAAGGCGAGCGGCTCCAAAAAGTGCTGGCGGCGGCTGGGATCGGCAGTCGTCGGCAATGTGAGGAACTGATTCGTGCCGGCCGCATCGAGATCGATCGCAAAGTGGTCACCGAGTTGGGAACCCGCGTGGACCCTGCCGACCACGAAATCCGCGTGGATGGCGAGCTGATCGCGCGGCCGGAACTGGTGTACTACGCGGTCAATAAGCCCTCGGGTGTGGTTTCGACCGCCCGCGACCCTTCGGGCCGTCCCCGCGTGGTGGATCTGGTCCCTGGCGATCGCGCGCGGCTGTTTCCCGTCGGGCGTCTCGACATGTACAGCGAGGGCTTGATCCTGTTGACCAACGACGGGGAGCTGGCCAATCGGCTCACGCACCCTCGATACGGCGTGGCGAAGACCTATCGCGTGCAGGTCGCGGGAGAGCCGATCCCGGAGATTCTCGACAAGTTGCGTCGAGGAGTGTATCTGGCGGAAGGGATGACGCGTGTCGATTCCGTGGAAGTCAAAACGCACCACGGCAAGAGCACGATCCTGGAAATCGTGCTCAGCGAGGGGCGCAATCGCGAGATCCGCCGCATTCTGGCCAAAGTGGGCCATAAGGTCATGCGGCTCACGCGGCTGGCCGTGGGGCCGGTCCGGATCGGGAAACTCGCGTCCGGCGAGTATCGCCGGCTGACCCGCGCGGAGGTCGACGCCTTGCGAAAGTCAACCAGGAGCGGCGGCTCATGAGTGCGCACCAGGACGAGGCTTGCTGCTATGCCGACCACGTGTGGCAAGGGCAAGTTGTGATCCAGGAAAACGTGGCGATTGCGCGGGATACGTTTCGCCTGCGGTTCGCTTGTCCGGAGATCGCCCGGCGGATCCTCCCGGGGCAGTTCCTGATGCTCCGCTTTCCCGGTTCGAACGATCCGTTGTTGGGCCGGCCGCTGGCGCTGTACGACGTGGTTCCAGACGGCTCCGGATCGCCGGAGTCGCTGGACATCGTGTACCTGGCCGTGGGCCGGATGACGCGGCTGCTGGCGGCCCGCGAGCCGGGATCGCGGCTCGAGGTCTGGGGCCCCTTGGGCAATGGCTTCCCGGCCACTCCGACGGAGCACCTGCTGATGGTGGCGGGCGGGATCGGCCAGACGCCGTTTCTGTCCTTGGCGCGAGAGTATCTTCATCAGGGCTGTTTCGGTCTTCCCCCCCGCGCTGTGCCAGCAGCGCAACGGATCACGCTTTGCTACGGCGTCCGCGGCAAGGAGTATCTGGCCGGAGTGGATGACTTTCGCCAACTGGGAGTGGACGTGCGGATCAGCACCGACGATGGCTCCTACGGCCACCACGGGTTGGTGACCGACCTGATCGGCCCGGCAGTGCTGGAATCGCAGTTGGGGTGCCGGGTGGTCTGTTGCGGTCCCGAGCCGATGATCAAAGCCACCACGCACGTGGCCCACGGGCTGGGGCTCGACTGCCAGGTTTCGCTGGAGTCGCCGATGGCCTGCGGGATCGGCATCTGCTTCAGTTGCGTGGTGCGGATTCGCGACAAAGCGGGCCAGTGGGACTATCGGCGGACGTGCGTGGAAGGGCCCGTGTTCGACGCCCAAGACGTCGAATTCTGACGGTCTGCCTCGGAAGCCCCCCTCGCCCGCTCCGCGGGTAAGGGTAGGCTGGTGCCGATTTCCGAACAACCTCGGGTGCTAGACCTTGGCCGCTTGCTTCAGACCTTTGACCGCGGCCGACAGACGCGACTTGGTCCGCGAAGCGGCATTGGGGTGGATAATGCGGCGAGCACCCGCCTGATCGAGCGTACTCTCCGCAACGTGGAATTCGCTTTCCGCCTTCGCGAGATCCTTGGCTTCCACGGCATCGCGGACTTTGCGAATTTGGGTCCGGAGAGCCCTCGTCGCCGAGCGGTTGCGCGCTTGGCGGCGGACGCTCTGTTTCAGTCGTTTCGCGGCACTCTTGGAATGGGGCATAATTGTTTCGTTTTGCGTTGTTTCGTTTCAATCCGCGCCCGCGTGTCGCGGGCAAACGATAGTTCGCGAGCGTTCTCGTAGCCGGGATGGCTATATCACCCGCTTTCCGGAGGGGTATCGGCCTCCGGAGACCCACTATCATGACCTAATTGTTCGACCTTGTCTAGTAGAGCGGAAACGTCCTTGTAGGCGAAATCGAGCTGCGCCAATTCACTTAGGTATTTTTCGGCTGTTTTGGCGTCCTTCAACCCTAAAGCGAGTCGTCCGGCCAAATACAGGGCCATTTTTTTGTTCTCGGCGTCACGTTCGGGAATCTCGTCGACCGCTTGGCCGTAGTGGCTCATTGCCAGACGCAACTGCTTGATCTGCTGAAAGCACTGGCCCAGGGAGAGCAAGCATTCCCCTTTGCGGCGGGGGTCGGCTCGGGCCACCTGGAACTGCTTGATCGCTTCGTTGTAATTGCCCAGACGCTGGTAAGCCTTTCCCAGAAAATACTTGAAGTTCAAGTCGTTGGGATAGCGCTCGCAACGGAACAGGTAGGTTTCCAGGTCCAATTCCGCATATTTCTTGCGGAGTTGCTTGTTGAGCTGGGCCGCTTTTTCGTCTCCGGCTTTCGGTTTCCCGGCGACCTTGATTTGCTGCTGCAGGTTCCGGCTTTTCGCGTCGTAGAGCTTCTCCTGAACATCCGGATCGCCGTTGGAGAGCGCCACGGCCTTGGTCAGCAAGCCCTCGGCTTCCAGGAATTCCTCTTTGTTCATAAGCATCTGCGCCAACTCAACGTAATTGCTCAACTCTTGCGGGTCTTTCTTGATCCGCATCTTGAGCCGTTGTTCCGGGGTGGCCGCCGTTTCCGCCTCGCTCCCGGTGGCGCGACCACCTGCGGCCGCCCGGCTGGTGGCCTCCTCCGAGCTGAATTTGCCGCGGGCCTTGAGCACGGCCAATTCGGCGATCATGCGGGGCGGTTCCTCGGCGTCCGGCTTGGCCTCCTCCACGCGGTGCCAGCAGGAAATGGCTTGATCGAACATCCCCCGCTTGGCAAGCGCCAAGGCGCACAGCTTGTTGATTTCAGCGTCCTTGGGGCCGGCGACCAGGGCGCTCTTGAGGTACTTCAACTCGCATTCGCTCCATCCCCGCGCTTCGCACATCGCAGCCATCGTGGTCAGGGCGGTGGTGTCCCAAGGGTTGAGCTTGAAGACCTCGATCGCGTTTTTGACCAGGGCGTCCCAGTCCTTGTTGGCCAAGGCCTTCTTCATGCCCGCCTTGGCCGGCGCCGTGCTGAGCACCGCGAATGACACGCCCTTGCGGTTGTTCTTGTACTTTTTGTGCAGATTCTCCAGGAACGTTTCCATGAAGCTGATGTCGCTGGGATCGCCGGCCACGCATTGGCTGAGCAAACCGCAGGCGTAATCGTGGTCGCAGTCCTCCTGCGACATCACCTTCCGCGCGTGGTCGTAAGCCTGTTTGCGGCGTCGACGCTTGAGCTCTTCCCGCCGGTCGTCGTCGCCCGCTGCCGTGGTTTCCGTTGCCATGAGTTCGGCCCGCTCCAAAATCAGAGATGCTGTGGGTACTCCATCCATTTTAACACCTGGACTTTTCGCCACAACCGCCGTTGTGGACCACCGCTTCGTAGAACGGAATCTATTCTGTTCCCCTCGTCGTGGCCCACCACACGGCCCGGCCAGCGGAATGAGGTCGGTTCTGTCGGTCCGCGGAATGAATTCCGTTCCAGATTGGCCCGCGATACAATGAGTTGCTATGAGCCCCTCCGATGTGAGCATTCCTGGCAAAGTGTACCTGGTGGGAGCGGGGCCCGGCGACCCGGGGTTGATCACGCTGCGCGGCGTGCAATGCCTGGGTCGGGCAGACCTGGTGCTGTACGACTACCTGGCCAATCCAAGTATTCTGGCTCATGCTTCCCCCTCGGCAGAACTGGTCCGCATTGGGCATGCCAAGGGGCGTTGGGCGATGCCCCAGCAGGAAATCCACGCCCGCATGATCGACGCCGCTCGGCTGGGCCGCGCCGTGGTCCGGCTCAAAGGGGGCGATCCGGCGATTTTCGGTCGCGTGGCGGAGGAGACGGCGGCCCTCACGGCTGCGGGCATCCCGTACGAGGTTGTCCCCGGAGTGACCGCCGCCCTGGCGGCTGCCGTCTATGCCGACATTCCCATCACCCACGGCCAACGGGCCTCGGCCGTGGCCTTGATCACCGGCCAGGAACGTTCCGGGAAGAGCGAGCCGGCGTTGGATTACGAGGCCCTGGCCCGCTTTCCTGGCACCCTGGTGCTGTACATGGGAGTGACCACGGCGGGCGAGTGGAGCGAGGCCTTGATCGGCCACGGCAAACCGCCGCAGACGCCGGTGGCCGTGATCCTGCGGGCGACGCGGTGCGATCAGGAGGTTTATCGTACGACGCTCCACGAGCTGGCCCAACTGGTCGCGCGGCGGCACTTGCGTCCGCCGGCGATCGTGATTGTCGGCGAGGTGGTGGATTTGGCGCCGGCGACGTCCTGGTTTGCCGCCCGGCCGCTGTTTGGCCGCCGGATTTTGGTTACGCGTCCTCGCGAGCAGGCCGATGGCTTGCTCGGCCCATTGGCCGACCTGGGGGCCGAAGTGATCGTGCAACCGGCGATTGCGATCGCGGACCCGCCCGACTGGAGTCCGGTGGATGCCGCGCTTGCGCGCCTGGATCAATACGATTGGCTGGTGTTCAGCAGCGCCAATGGCGTTCGGGCTTTGTTGGACCGGCTCTGCGCCCGCGGCGCGGATCTGCGGCGGCTGGGAGCGGTGAAGATCGCCGCCATCGGGCCGGGCACCGCGGAGGCCTTGGCGCGATACCATCTTCGCCCTGACGTGTTGCCCGAACAGTTCCGCGCCGAATCGTTGGCCGACGCGCTCCGCAGCGCGGCCCCGGGGCGGCGATTCCTGCTGGCCCGGGCCGGCCGCGGGCGGCAAGTGCTGCCCGAACAGCTCGCGGCCGCCGGCGGGCAAGTCGAGCAGGTCGTGGTATACTCCAGCACGGACGTCTCCAACGCCGATCCCGAGGTGGCCGAATTGCTCGCCGCGGGCCGGGTCGATTGGGTGACGGTGACCAGTTCCAGCATTGCGCGGGCGTTGGCGGCGATGTTCGGCGCGGCGCTGGGGAAGAGCCGGCTGGCAAGCATCAGCCCGGTGACGTCGGACGTTCTGCGGCAACTGGGTTATCCGCCGGCGGCCGAAGCGTCGGCCTACACCATGCCGGGCCTGGTGGAAGCGATTATAGCTCGCGAAGCGTCAACCAACTCAGAAAGCCGAGGATGAGGGCGCCGGCCACCATAGTGGCGTCCATCAGGGTGCTGACGCCCTTGAAGGGGAAAGCCAACCCCAGGTCCAAGCTGAAAATCAACAGCAGCAAGATCGCGATGGCGATCCCGGTGATACATAGAGCTTTGGGCATCAAACATTTCCCGACCGCGGCGGTTACCAGTTGCGCATCTTACGATTGTAATCAGTTCGCGGCGGGCCTCAAGGGGAAGCATGAAGGGTGACCGACGAAAGAGGCGATCCGCCGCTGGTGGTTTTAGCGGGGATGAAGTCAAGAATATTCCGGATTATTTCATAATTTTTTCTGTGCAGGGGGAGTTCAACTTTGAAAAGTGTCGCTGACCAAGGTCCGCTGGTTGATCCGGAGGCCGACTGGGAACCGCTGCGCCGGCAGATGCCGGTGGCGCAGCGCTGGGCGTATTTCGACCATGCCGCGGTGGCGCCGCTGACGGGGCCATCGCGGCGGGCGATCGTCGATTGGTCGGAGGAGGCCGCGCGGAGCGGCGACGTCGCCTGGCCGCCCTGGCGGAATCAAATCGAGCAGCTCCGCGCCCACCTGGCGGAAATGATCCATGCCGACACGGCCGAAATCGCCTTGATCCGCAATACGACCGAGGGGGTGAACCTGGTCGCGGAAGGCTATCCCTGGCAATCGGGCGACAATGTGGTCACGCTGGCCGACGAATTCCCCACCAACCAATATCCTTGGCTGAACCTGGCCGATCGCGGCGTCGAGACCCGCCGCGTGGCGACCGACGATGGCCGCGTGGATCCGGATCGGCTGGCCGCGGCCTGCGATCGCCGCACCCGCGTGCTGAGCATCAGTTGGGTAGGCTACGCCAGCGGTTGGCGCAACGACCTGGAGCAGGCCGCCCGGATCGCCCACCAGCACGGCGCGCTGTTGTTCGTGGATGCGATACAGGGCCTGGGAGTGTTTCCCTTGGACGTGCGGTCGACGCCGATCGATTTTCTCGCCGCCGACGGTCACAAGTGGATGATGGGGCCGGAGGGGGCGGGCGTGTTCTTCCTCCGCCGCGAGCACCTCGATCGTTTGCGGCCGGTGGGGGTGGGCTGGAACAGCGTGGCCGCCGCCGGCGCTTTCGGCCACATCGAGTTGACGTTGAAGAACGACGCCTCGCGCTACGAGGGCGGTTCGCACAACATGGTCGGGCTGATCGGCCTGAAAGCCAGCCTGCAATTGCTGGCCCAATTCGGCCAGGATGCGATTTCGCGGCGAGTGCTGGAGGTCACCGATCGGGCTTGTGAACGTCTGGCGGCCGCGGGAGCCGTGATCCGCAGCGATCGCCGGCCGGAGCACAAGAGCGGGATCGTCTCCTTCGAGTTGCCCGGCCAGGATCCGCAGGAGATCCGCCGGCGGTGCCTGGAGCAACACGTGGTGTTGAGCTGCCGCGCCGGGCGGCTGCGCATCAGCCCGCACGCCTACAACAACGAGGCCGACCTGGATCGGCTGCTCGCCGCGATTTCAGATTCTAAGTCTTAGACTTTGGATTGAAGAGAGAATTGACGATCGCGGGTGTTCGCCGCTCTGCGGTTAATCTAAAATCCAAAATCTGAAATTAAAAATGGAGAATGCGATGAACGACCTCAACTGCCGCGTCGCCGTCTATCCCGGTTCCTTTGATCCCATCACGCTCGGACATCTCAACGTGGTGGACCGTGCCAGCCGGCTGTTCGACCGCCTGGTGGTGGGCATCGGGGTGAACATCGAAAAGCAGCCGATGTTCGATCCGCGGGAACGGGTGGAACTGGTCCGCGCGGCGACGACCCACCTGGCGAACGTCGAGATTCGCGTGTTCCAGGGCCTGGCCGTGCAATTCGTCAAGGAGTGCGGCGCGAAGGTGATGATTCGCGGCGTGCGGCCGATTACCGATATCGCCGCCGAAATCACGATGATGATGGCCAATCGCCGCCTGTCGCCGGAAATTGAGACCTTGTTCATGATCGCCGATGGCGATCTGGCCCACGTCTCCAGCAGTCTGATCAAGCAAATCGCCGGTCTGTTGAGCGATGACGAGTTGGCCCGTTTTCTGCCGGTCAACGTCGTTGCGGCGGTGCGGCGGAAATTGGCGAGCATGCCGAAGGGCGGACGGTGAGCGGGGCTGTGAAAATACCCCGTGCCCAGCTTGAGCCGGATTCGTTCGCACGGCCTTCGCACGTCCGCTACGGCGTGTTGGGATTGGCCTGCACGCTCTCGATGGTCACCTACCTGGACCGGGCTTGCGTCGCCTCGGCCGCGCCGGCGATGGTCCGCGACTTGCATCTCACGGCCGAGGGCGACCTGAAGTGGGCCTTTGCGGCCTTCGGCTTCGCCTACGCGCTGTTCGAGGTGCCCAGCGGCTGGTTGGGCGACGTCTTCGGCCCGCGCCGGGTGCTGATCCGCATTGTGCTGTGGTGGTCGTTGTTCACCGCACTGACCGGCGTCGTCGGGCTCACGGTGGGCGGCTGCGTGATGGGCGGACTGTTCACGCTGGGCGTGGTGCGGTTCCTCTTCGGCATCGGCGAAGCGGGTGCTTACCCCAATATCACCCGCGCCTTGCACAACTGGTTTCCTTACGCGGAGCGCGGCTTTACGCAAGGCGCGGTATGGATGGCCGGCCGCTTGATGGGCGGGCTGACTCCCTTGGTGTGGATGTTCCTGGTCGAAGGCATGAGCGGCCGAGCTTCGCCGGGCCAGCCGTTGACGGTGATCTCGCAGCCCTTGCTGCACTGGCGGGCGACATTTTGGCTGTTCGCCGTGATGGGCCTGCTATGGTGCCTGGTGTTTGCCGCCTGGTTCCGCAACCGCCCGGAGGAAAAACCCGCTGTCAACGCGGCGGAACTGGCGTTGATTCGCGGCGGCGGGGCCGGCGCGCCCGCCCATGCCGCGGTTCCTTGGCGGGAAATTCTCCGCAGCCGCAATCTCTGGATCTTGTGCCTGATGTACGCATGCCAGTCCTACGGCTGGTACTTCTATCTCACGTATCTCCCCAGTTTTCTGGCCAACGAGTACGGCATGAAGGCCAACGACGTCTGGGGCGCGATCTATAAAGGCGGGCCGCTCTGGGCCGGCGCCGTGGGATGCCTGGTCGGCGGGCTGCTGACGGATTGGTTCATTCGCCGCACCGGCAATCGCCGCCTCGGTCGCCGCTTGTTCGGAGCCCTCGGCCATGGGCTGACCGCGGTCTGCTTTCTCCTCTGTCCCTTGACGCATACCGCGACCACGTTTTTCCTGGTGATGTCGTTAAGCGGATTCTTCACCGACCTCACCATGGGGTCCTCCTGGGCGGTTTGCCAGGACATTGGGCGGCGCTATGCGGCGATCGTGGCCGGCTTCATGAACATGGTCGGCAACCTGGGCGGCGCGGTCGGGCCGCTGTTGTCGGGCTACGTGCTCAGCCACGCTTTGGAGCGGCATGCCGCGCGGCTGGGAGTTTCCGACCCGCGGCTCCTCTCGCCGGCCCAGAAGGCGGTCGGACTGCTGCCCGGCTACCACGCCAACTTTTACATTTTCGCCGGGGTCTTCGTGATCGGCACGCTCTGCTGGTTGCGGATCGATTCCACGCGGCCGGTGACGGGGGAATGAGTGCTCGAAGTACCGACCGTGGCTCGTCAAAATACCGCGAATGCGTTCGCTGTTCCCAAAGTCGCTTGCGGTTTCGCGGGAGGCTCGGATGATCGCCGGATATCACCTGCTCTGGACGGCTTATGGCTGGTGGCTCCCCAACGACCCCCGCGGGAGCACGTCGCAGGAGGTTCGCTCCGCGGCGATTGCCGGACTGGGGGAGCTGCACTACGGACGCCGGCGGATCCAGCCCACGGGGCGGGTGATGCGCGAATTTCACGAGGCCGCCGGGGCACTGCTGAGACACGCGCTGCTCACCCTGTCGGAAGAGGAAATGCAAGCAATAGGGCAGGCCTTGGGGATGGTGATCCGGGATCGCAACTATACCTGTTACGGCTGCGCGGTGATGCCCGACCACGTCCACCTGCTGGTCCGCAAGCACCGCGACCTGGCCGAGGCGATGATCGCGCATTTGCAGGAGGCAAGCCGCGGGATGGTGCTTGGGCTGGGACGCAGGGCAGCGGAACATCCGGTCTGGGGCGGCCCCGGCTGGAAGGTCTATCTGTCCTCGCGCGAGGACGTCGTCCGCACGGTGCGGTACATCGAGGAGAATCCGCCCAGGGCCGGACGCCCGCCACAGCATTGGCCGTTCGTCCAAGAGTACGATGGCTGGCTGCCGGGACAGGTCCGAATCGTGCGGAAGGCGAAACCGCAAGCGGAGAACCACGGATAGCGAGGATCAATTCTTTTCCGAGTGGTCGTCGGCATCCTTATCGTGGTTCAGATGGCGGCGGAGATACCGCGCCCGCTCGATGTTCCGGTCGGCGGTATCCAGTTCCACGCCGCGGATTTTCTGCAAGTGCGCCGGCTGGGTGTGGATAAACAGCGAGTTGATGGTGGGGATCTCCAGGTCGCTGATCAGTCCCAGGTTGACCCCCATCCGCACGCTGGACAGCAGGTGCATGGTCTCTTCGGAACTGATGGTCTGCGCGGTGCGGAGGATGCCGTAGGCGCGGCTGACGCGATCGTGGAGATTCTCGTGGCTTTCCTTGATGAGGAAGGTGCGGGCCTGCCGCTCGTAGTCGATAATCACCGGTACGATGTCGCCGACCTGCTTGATCAGCTCTCCCTCGCTGCGGCCCAGCGTGATCTGGTTGCTGATCTGGTAGAAATCGCCCATCGCCTGCGAGCCTTCGCCGTAGAGGCCGCGGACCGCCAGGCTGATTTTTTGCAGGCTGCGGAAGACTTTGTCGATCTGCCGGGTGATGACCAGCGCCGGCAGGTGCATCATCACGCTCACCCGCATCCCCGTGCCGACGTTGGTGGGGCAGGCGGTGAGGTATCCCAGCCGCTCGTGGTAGGCGTAGTTTACGTGCTTCTCGATGAAATCGTCGATGTGGTTGATGCGTTCCCAGGCGGTTTGCAGGTCCAGTCCGCTCTGCATCACCTGCATGCGGAGATGGTCTTCCTCGTTGACCATCACGCTGAACTTTTCCTTGCGGTCGATGACCACGCCGCGGGCGCCGCGGCTCTCGGCATGTTCGCGGCTGATCAACTGCCGCTCGACGAGGAACTGCCGGTCCAGGCCGGCCAATCCGTCGACGTCGACGTAGAAGATATCCTCGCTCTCCTTCAGGCCCAGCGCGCACTGCCGCAGGGCCTTCTCGATCTCGGCGCGGTCCTGGTCGCTGGCCCGGCTGATGAAGGGATAATCGGCCAGATTGCGGGCCAGGCGGATACGGCTGCTGATGACGATGTCGGACTCGGGGCCGGAGCCCCGCAGCCACTCGCCGTCGTGATAGGTCAGTTCTTCAAGTTCCACGGATCAATTCCCTCATGGGGGAGCAAGCACGGGCCGGACCTTGCTTCCCTCATTAAGGCGTAGGTCGCGACTTGCGTCAAGGGATGGCTCGATCTCAGCTCTCCGAAACGTCGATCCGGCGGATCTGGTCGCGGAGTTCGGAAGCGCGTTCATAATCCTCTTGGCCGACGGCCTCCGTCATTTCCCGGCGGAGGCGGATCAGTTGCGTACGATTTTCACTCCCTTTGGCGCAGCGGCTGGGATTTTTCCCCACGTGTTCCAACTCGCCGTGGACATTGAGGATCAACGGCTCCAGTTGCGCTTGGAAACAGACGTAATCGTGGGGGCAGCCCAAACGTCCTTGGCTGCGAAACTCGTAGAAGGTGATGCCGCAGACCGGGCAGGCCTGTTGATCGAGCTGCGCCAATTCCTCGGCGGTTTGGCCCACGGCCATCTGCTGGGCCATTTGCTGCGCCAGCACCGAGGCCATGCTGCCGGTCGGCGAGGCCGCCTCGCCGCCGCTTTGCGTCAAGTATTCCCGCGCGTGCTCCTCGCACAGGTGCAGCTCCTGGGGCTTGCCGCCGGTCAGCTCGGTGATGTGGAAGGTTGCCGGCTTATCGCACTGTTGACATTTCATCGCATAACTCCGAAGAACGGAATTTATTTTCGCGACCCGGGCTGCTGTTCGACAAAGGGGATCACTTCCATTCTACTCCCCCGGCAACGGAATGAATTCCGTTTCATTTGGTTGCTGCGCGCAGCCCGAACGGTCGTTTCTCGACGCGGTGGGAAAGTTTGCGGCGCGACGGGGTGATTCCCTGCGACCGGCCACCCCCCTGGATTCTATCGCTGCCCCCCCGGCTGTCAAGCCGAATCGCCCGCGGCGGCGGCTCTGCCGCCGAATCATCCGGCTACCGTAGTTTTGTACCATTATCATAGCAAATTATGGCCGCGAAGTGTCACGATCCTCGGCCGCCGCGACGCTCTCCGCCGAACCGACGCCCGGGCGGGGGCGGGTTGCCGGCCGGTTGCCGGTCAGGGGATGCGATGGTAAGCTCAAGGGAATCGCGCCACGGCACCTCGCCCGCGGCTGGGGAAAGATCACCTTTTTTGCGTACATACAGATTTTGGCAATCCTCGTTCATGATCCCGATTTCGACGACTTCGCGCGATTGGCCGAGCATGCCGATTTGGTGCCCGTCTATCGCCGCTTGATCAGCGATTCGTTGACCCCCGTGACGGCTTTCCACAAGATCGACGCCGGGCGTTGCGCCTGCTTGTTCGAGAGCGTTGTCGGCGGCGAAAAGGTGGGCCGCTACAGCTTCCTGGCCACGGAGCCGTTTTTCGAGATCGAAGCCTCGGGCAATCGGGTTACCGTCAACTCCCACAGCGGAGTTTCCGCCGCCGGGGCTCCCACGCTGGTCACGCGGCAGTTCGAGTCGGCCAACCCCATCGATGATTTGCGCAAGGAAGTGGAAGCCTTGCGCGCGGCCACCTTGCCGGGCTTGCCGCCGTTTTGCAGCGGCGCGATCGGCTATGCGGGCTACGATACGGTCCGCTACTTCGAGCGGTTGCCCAACGCACCCCCGGACGATCGCCACGTGCCCGACATGGCCTTTGCGTTCTACGACCAGATGGTGGTGTTCGACAACGTCAGCAAGACCGTCGTGGTGGTGGCGATGGCCCGGGTCAACCGGCCCGGCGTTTCGCTGCGGAAGGCGTACGAACAGGCGTGCCAGCGCGTCGATAACCTGGTGGACCAGTTGGCCTGCAAGCCGTGTACGCTGCGGCCGGTCGACATTCGCGCCGGCGGCGAGGTGCACGTCGACTATGCGTCGAACTTCACCCGCGAGAATTTCGAACAAGCCGTGCGGAAGTGCGTGGACTACATCCGGGCGGGGGACATTTTCCAGGTCGTGTTCAGCCAGCGTCTGGAAGTGCCCATTCGCGCGCACCCCTTCGAAATCTATCGCATGCTGCGGGTGGTGAACCCCAGCCCGTTCATGTTTTATCTCCGCACTCCCAGCGTGACCTTGGTGGGCAGTTCTCCGGAGATCATGGTTCGCGTGATCGACGGCCAGGTGACGGTGCGGCCGCTGGCCGGCACCCGGCCCCGCGGCAAGACCGAAGCGGAGGACCGCCGCCTGGCCGAGGAGCTGCTGGCCGACCCCAAGGAGCGGGCCGAACACGTGATGCTGGTCGACTTGGGCCGCAACGACGTGGGGCGGGTGTGCAGCTATCGCTCGGTCAATGTCAGCGACGTGATGACCGTCGAACGTTATAGCCACGTGATGCACATTACTTCCAACGTGACCGGCCGGTTGGCCCCGGGCCAGACCGCCTTTGACGCTCTCCAGGCCTGCTTGCCGGCGGGAACGGTTTCGGGGGCCCCCAAGGTCCGCGCCATGCAGATTATTGACGAGTTGGAGCCGCATCGCCGCGGCCCGTATGCCGGCGCGGTGGGCTACGTCGACTTCAGCGGTAACATGGACACCTGCATCGCGTTGCGTACGATTGTGATTCAGGGCGACAAGGCCTACGTGCAGGCCGGCGCCGGGATCGTGGCCGACAGCGTTCCGGCCAATGAATGGAACGAAACGCTCAACAAGGCCCGCGGATTGCTCAAAGCCATCGAGTTGGCCGAGCAGCAAGAAGTCAGCAGTTAGAAGCTAGAAGTCAGCCTGTCCGTCCACCGTTTCACAAGGAACCAGCCGTGCAGATCGACTCCATCGACGTTTTCCACGTGGCCTTTCCGTTGGCCGAGAACCGTGCGCCCGTCGCCGGCGCCGCCGATGTCCTGGAGACGGTGCTGGTGCGAATGCAAAGCGAGGGCCTGTCGGGCTGGGGCGAGGCCAGCCCCGGCAATGCACCCCGCGCCAGCGAGGAATGGGCGGCCGGGGCCTTTCAGTGCATTCGCGATTGGCTGGCCCCGGAGCTGGCCAACTCGGCGGTCGATTCCGCGGTCGATTTGCAAACCCGATTGGCCGTGTTTCAAGGAAATCGCTACGCCAAGGCCGCGCTGGACGGCGCCTGGTGGGATCTCGAAGCGCGGCGACAAGGAAAGCCGCTCTATCAGCTCATCGGGGGGGAGCAGAAGGCGATCGAGGTCGGTCCCACCTTCGATCAGATGGAGACCATCGACGATTTGATGGAGGCCCTGCACAAGGCGGTCAGCGCCGGTTTCCCGCGGTTCGGTCTGAAGTTCCGGCCCGGCTGGGACGTGCAGATGCTGAATCTGGTCCGCCAGGAGTTTCCCACGGAGGCCATTCACATCGATTGCGAAGGCGGCCTGCGCCTGGATCACATGGAAATGCTTTGCCGGCTGGACGACTTCCACCTGGCGATGATCGAGCAGCCCCTGCCGGCCGATGACCTGGTCGGCCACGCCATGGTCCAGGAGGCGATCAAAACGCCCATCTGCCTGGACGAAGGAATCACCACCGTCGAACAGGCCGACATGGCCTTGGAACTGCATAGCTGCCAGTTCGTCAAGATCGAACCGGGCCGTGTGGGCGGATTGACCAAGGGCGTGGCGATCGACGAGAGCTGTCACGAAAATTGCCGCCCCTGTTGGGTCGGCATGGTGCCGCAAAGCACCATCGGCACGCGGATTGCACTGTGTCTGGCCGCGCGGCCGAACTTCAGCTATCCGGCCGATTATCTCGATATGGCCGCGCTGTTGGCGACCGACGTGGGGCCCGTGCTGGCCCCGTCGGCCGGCGGAGACGACGGCAAGCAGCGAATCGCGTTGTGGTCCGAGCCGGGGATCGGTTTCGAGCCGGATTTGGCGGTTGTGCAACGGCTGGCGCGGGCCCAGGCAAAGGTCGGCGCCGGCTAACGCCGCGCTGCGGTTGTTGCGGTGGGGTGTGCGAAGACGATGTCACGTTGGGTCGATTGCGAGCCCCACCAAATTGGAACCTGTGGAGTGCGGAGCGCGGGGTGAAGGGGATTCACTCTGCTCTACACACCGACGCAATTATCCGCGAACCGGAGAAAAACAGCATGATCCGTGTGATCGCCACCATCGAGCTCCTTGAGGGACGCCGCGACGCATTCCTGGAGATCTTTCATAATCTGGTTCCCAAGGTCCGCGCCGAGCAGGGCTGCCTGGATTACCGTCCGATGGTGGATCTGGCCACCAGCATTTCCGCCCAATTGCCCATACGGGCCAACGTGGTGACGATCGTGGAAGCGTGGGAGACCCTCGACGCCCTGGAATCGCACCTGATGGCGGCGCACATGCTCGACTATCGCAAGGCCGTCAAGGACCTGGTGAAAGACGTCGTTTTGCAGGTTCTCCAGCCGGCTTGAGCGATTCTGACCGCTGTTTTCCGCGCGGGAAGCTCTTGTTCGTCTCATTCTGACCCTCGTTCGTTCCGTTCGTGCGACGAACGGGTTCAATTTCTCTGGCCATGAACCCAGTCTTGGGTGGGTATTACACGCCCATCCAGAATGATATCGGGGCGGCATATGCCATGGTTTTCCCCCTGATTCCATCAGGGGAATCGGCCGAACCGTCACAACCGGGCTGGTCGCCAGGGCTCTATCGCATTGCATCAGGGCGACAAACTCGTCGCAAGATTATGAGCTACGTTTTGTTAGCGTCGGATGAAGGGGTAGTCATCCTAGGACAGGCTGTATTGGTAAACCGATTTGGGTGCCACGGGGCGTCGACAACGTAATCCGCTCCGGGACGCCGTGCCGACTCGATGGTTCCCACGCGAGTGACCCCATTATGCTTCGAGTGCCGCTACACAAGATCGAACCGGGCATGATCCTGGCCCGTCCCGTTCCCTTGCCGACCGACCCCCGCCGCTATTTGCTGCAGCGAGATCGCGAAATCCCCATGGATATCGTGCCGCGGTTGCAACAACTGGGAATCCTGGAAGTCTGGGTTCGTCATCGCGACCTGGAGTTTCTGGAAAACCTCATCGACGTCGAGTTGGGCGAGCGTCAACGCGAAGTCTACCTGCACGTGCGGCGGAGCTTCGAGTCGATGATGCGCGGTTCGGCCGCCGAGTTGGATCTGTTCCATTTCCAGAAGTCGATCAGCGAGTTGTTCGCCTTTCTGAAGCGTTGTTCCAGCAGCAACATCCTCTTGCAGAAGCTCGACACGTTCGACAATTACTTGCTTTCGCACTCCACCAACATCTGCTATCTGGGGTTGTTGCTGGGCATGAAGCTGGAACGCTACCTGATCGATCAGCGCCGCCACACCTCGGCGCGGAACGCCAAGGATTTGCACCTGCTCGGATTGGGCTGCCTGTTGCACGACGTCGGCAAGATGGCGGTGCCCCGGGAGATCCTCGACAAGCCCGGCCGGCTCACGCCCGAGGAGCGCGCCGAAATGGAGCGCCACACCCTCTACGGCTACGAAATGGTCAAGGGCGCCGTGCCGCCCACGGCCGCCCAGGTCGTGCTCAACCACCATCAGCGCTGGAACGGCACGGGATATCCAAGCCGCGTCGATCCGCAGTCGGGCGAGCCGCTCGCGGCGTTGGCCGGCGACCAGATCCCGGTTTTCTCGCGGATCGCCATCATGGTCGACATCTACGACGCCGCCACCAGCCATCGCTGCTACTCGCCGGCCAAGCCGCCGGTGCGGGTGCTGGACGAAATGCGGCGGATGTGCCGGGGATTCTTCGATCCGGTGGTGGAATCCGCCTTCTACCGCATCATTCCGCCGTTTCCCATCGGCCAGGTTGTCACGCTCTCCAACGGCATCGAGGCGGTGGTCGTCGATTTCAACCCCGACTATCCCGTGCGTCCCAAGGTGCAGTGCTTGCGGGCTCCCGACGGGCAGCGGTTCCACGATCCATCGCTGGAAGAAATCGACCTGGCCCTATTCACCGACCTGCACGTCGCCGCGGTCGACGGCAAGGACGTGCGCCCGTACCTGGCCAGCCAGGAAACGGCCCTGCCGGATTTGGCGTTGGCCTAGGAGGGGAAGGGTTTTGGATTCTCGCCTTTAGATTCTGGATTCCGCCTTCCCCCTTCCCCCTTTTCCCGCGACGCTCTAAACTCACTCACGGAGGAGGTGAGGATCGCGTGGATCAAGTAGCGGAAAGCTCGCGCTGCGGTTCGATACGGCCCCCACGGCGGCCACCGCTCCCGCACTCGCCCCTCACCACGCGCCACTCGCCACTCTCGATGGGGCTGCTCTGCCTCATTGCGACGTTGATGATGCCCGGTTGCGGCGGCTGTCGCAGCAGAAAACCGGCCGACGAGGAAGCCGAGAAGAAACAAGAAGAACCGAAGCCCGATTTCGAGATCGGACAGTTCGGCGTTCAGCCGTTCGGCGACCTCGTCACGGGAAGCTATTACAAGCCGGGACACTGGAGCCAGTGCAGCGTCGAGGCCCGGGCGAACAACTTCGACGCGGTGGGCGACATGGAGTTGGCCGCCATCCCCATGGCGGCGGCCCAAGCCGCGATTCCCGGCGGCGCGATCGGGCTGACCGCCACGGGCTACGCCCTGCGAAGCTACCGCGGCGTGGCGTTGCCCAAGGCCCAGTTGAAAACGCTCGAGGGGTCGCTGTTCTTTCCGCCGGCGCGCGGCGACGCCGGGATCGCCTGTCGGATTTTCGGCCGGCGGATGGCCTTCCACGCCGTGGAAACCCAGCAACCGCTGGTGGCAATGCCCTCGTGCCAGTATCGCTTCGTGGTGCTCGCCCGCTGGCCGGCGCGGTATCGTTACCTCAGCGGGCTTCCCGCGGTGCGGCCTCCGCTGGCGTTTTCGGATGACCCGCGCGTGGGGCCGTACTATCGCGTGGCCGAGTTTCCGGCCGATCGCCGGCCACCCTTGCCGACCTATGCGCTCTATTGGACGAGCATCGCCGCGCTGCTCTGGGACGACGCCGTGCCGCAGAATCTCGATACGGAGCAGCAGCAGGCGCTCCTGGACTGGCTGCACTGGGGCGGGCAATTGATTCTCAGCGGCCCCGAGACGCTCGACGCGCTCCGCGATTCGTTCCTCGCGCCCTATTTGCCGGCCACGGCCGCCGGGACGCGGCAGCTCACCCGCCAGGATCTGGCGCCTTTGAGCGCGGCCTGGACCGTCGCAGGCAGCCACGATGCCGCATCGCCGCTGGCCGCGGAACAACCCTGGCCCGGCGTGCGCCTGGAGAAAGATCCCCAGGCGCAATACGTGCCCGGTTGCGGCGAATTGCTCGTCGAGCGCCGCGTGGGTCGGGGACGCGTGGTACTCTCGGCCTTCCGGCTCAGCGGCCGGGAGCTGGTCACGTGGCCCGGCTGGGACAATTTTTTCAACGCCTGCCTGTTGCGGCGGCCGGCCCGCGTGTATCGCGCCGATGCGGACGGTGGAACGCGGTTGGAATGGGCCGGCCAGGTCGCGGACCGCTTCGATCCGCAGCTCGTTTCCAATCTCCGCTACTTTACCCGCGATACGGGGCGGAGTTTTGCCGATCTGGCGCCCGATGCATCGGCCTCGCGTGCCCCGATCGATCCCTTTGCGACGGAGCAGGGGCGGCCGCAGGGGACGGGCGTAGCGGCCTGGAACGACTTCAATGCCGTGGCCGCCGCCGCCCGCGACGCGCTCCGCAATGCGGCCCGCATCGAGATCCCTCCGCGCTCGTTCGTGGTTTGGGTCGTCGTGGCCTACCTAGTGGTGTTGGTGCCGCTCAACTGGCTCTTCTTCCGCCTCCTGGGACGCGTGGAATGGGCCTGGGCGACGGCGCCCGTGATTGCGGTGGCATGCTCGATGGTGGTCATTCGCTTGGCCCAACTCGACATCGGCTTCGTCCGCTCGCAGACCGAAATCGACGTGCTCGAGGTCCAGGGCGATTATCCCCGCGCGCACTTGACCCGATTTACGGCGCTCTATTCTTCGCTGACCACCGCGTACACGGTGCGATGCGAGCAGGACCCGGGCGCGCTGGCGCAACCGTTTGCGACCGTCGACAAGCCCGGCGACTTCCGGCTCTTGCCGGGCCAGGACCTGGCCGAGCTGGCCTGGCGCCACGATCGCGATGGGCTGCTCGACGGCTTCCACGTTTCCTCCAATGCGACCGGAATGCTGCACAGCGAGCAGATGGTCGATCTGGGGCCCGTGGCGCAACTCTCGGAGGCAGCCGGCCGGGCGTCCCGGGTGAGCAATCGCAGCCGACTGACGCTCCGCGATGCGGTGGTGATTCGGCGCAGCGCGGCCGGCACGCTGGAAACGGCGCGGCTGGGCAATCTGGAGCCGGGCGCGATGGCGATCGCGGACTTCGCGGCGCCCTCGGAGCCGGGTGCCACTGGTTCCGCCAGTACTCCGCCGGGTGCCACTGGCTCGGCCAGTGCTTCACCGGGTGCCACTGGCTCGGCCAGTGCTGCGAGCGCCTCGCCGGGCGCATTGAGCGTCAAGCGGCTGGTGGAACTGGCCCTGGACGGCCATTCACTGGAGCGGGGCGACGCCCGGTTGGTCGCCGCCATCGACCAACCGCTGGCCGGTCAGCGGATCGAGCCGGCGGCCTCGCAAGTGCGCTGCGCCGGGCTGGTGCTGGTGCATTTGAGTCGCGGCTTCGGCCCCGATCCGCAATCGGATCTGAACACGCGTAACGAGATGGAGAAGGAGAAGTAGTGGACGGTGGGTGGCATGCCGTCACGCGGCGAAGCCGCGGGTCGGCATGTTCGTTGCGTAAAGGACATGCCGACCCGACGCTGCGCGTCGTGACGGCATGCCACCCATGGCTCAATCCTAAGAGAGATTGAATCATGATTGAACTTGTGGGATTCAGCAAACGCTACGGCGACCTGTTGGCCGTGGATGATTTGAACTTGAAGATCGCGCCGGGCGAAATGTTCGGCTTCATCGGCCCCAATGGCGCGGGCAAGAGCACCACCATCCGCTTCCTGGCCACGCTGCTCAAGGCGACCGCCGGCGACGGCATGGTCAATGGGTTCCGCATCGGCCGCAACCCGTTGGACGTTCGCCGCAGCATCGGCTACATGCCCGACAGCTTCGGCGTCTACGACGGCATGAAAGTCTGGGAGTTTCTGGACTTTTTCGCGGTGGCCTACCAGATTCCCCGCTCCCGCCGCCGGCAGGTGATCCACGACGTGATCGAGCTGTTGGACCTGGGGACCAAGCGCGACGACTTCGTCAACGGTCTGTCGCGGGGCATGAAGCAGCGGCTGTGTCTGGCCAAGACCCTGGTCCACGATCCGCCGGTGTTGATCCTCGACGAGCCGGCCAGCGGCCTGGATCCGCGGGCGCGGGTGGAAGTGAAGGCGCTGCTGAAGGAGTTGCGGCGGATGGGAAAGACCATTCTCATTTCCAGTCACATTCTCACCGAGCTGGCCGATTGCTGCACCTCGATCGGCATCATCGAGCGCGGCAAGCTATTGCTGCACGGCCCCATCGAAGACGTTTATCGCCGCATCCACCGCAACCGCATCGTGGTGATCAAGTTCCTCGCCAATATGGAGGCCGGGCTGTCGATCATCCGCAGCACGCCCGAGACCCGCGACGTGCAGATCGAGAACCAGCAGGCCACGGTGGAGCTGGCGGCCGACGAGGAGCAGACCGCGGCGCTGCTGGAGCGGCTCACCGCGGCCGGGGTGCGGATGGTTAGTTTTGCCGAGAAAGAGCCGACTCTGGAAGACGTGTTCATGCTCATTACCAAAGGCGCGGTAGCGTAAGAAGAAACAGAGGGGGAGAAAGGGAGGAGGGGAGCGGGGGAGATTCGATCACAACGTCGTTGGGCGTATCTCCCCCACTCCCCTACTCCCCCACTTCCCTCTAATCCCTGACCACTAATCGCTGCCCCTGTCCCCATGTTTTTGCTAGACAACCCCGTACTGCAACGTGAACTGCTGGTGAACCTGCGGATGCACCGCGCCTTCGTGCTGTTGCTGGTCTACGTGGCCTTGTTGGGCGCCGTGGTGTGGCGGGCGTGGCCCAGCCAGCGGCGGCTGGACCTGACGGCCGCGGCCGCCGACAGCAGTTGGCAGGCGGCCCCGGCCGATCGTGGGCCGGAACAGTCGAAGCGGCTGGTGAACCTGTTTTTTCTCGGCCAATTCGTGCTCATGGCGCTGATCTGTCCGAGCTTCGCGGCCGGGGCGATCAGCGGCGAGAAAGAGCGGAAGACGTACGAGATGCTGCTGGCCGGCCCGATGCGTCCGGCGGCGATCGTGCTGGGAAAGCTGCTGGCCGCGCTGTGTCACCTGGCGGTGCTGGTGTTCTGTTCGCTGCCGATCGTGATGCTCTGTCTGCCACTGGGCGGGGTGTCGCTGTATGAAGTGCTGGCCACCTACGTCGCCATGGCCGCCGCGATGGTCACCTTCGGCATGATTTGCATCGCCGCGAGCAGCTATTTTCACCGCACCATTGCCGCGCTGGTGGTGTCGTACCTGGTGATCCTGCCCTTGTCGCTCGTGGGAGTGCTGATCTACAGCGCGTTGGAAATGGCCGCCGGTTGGCGGCTGATGATGCTCTGCGGCGTGATTCCGCTGGCCTGCCTGCTGGTTTCGCTGCGGCTGTTCACGCTGACCGCGCGGCGGCTGCTGCACCCGCCCGACGTCGGCGCCGAGGCCCAGGAGGTGATCGACCCGGAATTGGAGCAGAAAGCGGCCGTGGGCCTGGTGATCCAAAGCGACCAATTCCCCGACAAGCTATTCGTTCCCGCGCGGCGGACGAACTTGCTGCCCGACGGGGTCAATCCGATTTACGACAAGGAGATGCGGAGCGAGATCTTCGGGCAGGGGACGCTGATGTTGCGGCTGGTGATCCAGTTGAGCATGTTTCTGGCCTTGCCGCTGATGGCGGTTTGCTTCTATATCGCCTACCGCCTGGCGCCTTGGTATGTCGCTTACGTGTTGTTGTTCAACATGCTGGTGGGCCCGGTGTTTTCCGCGGGGGCCGTGAGCGGCGAGCGCGAACGGCAGACGCTCGACCTGTTGCTGACCACCATTCTTTCGCCCTGGCAGATCCTCAGCGGCAAGTTGCTCTCGTCGCTGCGGATTTCGGGCGTGTTGACCAGTTTTCTGCTGTGGCCGCTGTTGCTGGCCTGGCTGTTGCCGCCCGGCACCTACTGGGGCGACACGCCCACGATCCTCGGCTACCTGGCGATCATTGTGCTCTGCAGCATCACCACCAGCCTGATCGGGCTGGGCTGCTCGGTGGTATTCCGCAAGACCTCGGTGAGCATGATGACGGCCTACCTGGTGATCATCCTGTTGTTTGCGGTGCCGCCAGCGGTACAGTTGTTTGCGCAACTGTTTTTCCCCGAAGCGGCCGGCACGGGCGGGATCGAGCAATGGGCCTTCACCAGTCCGTTTTCCGCGGTCTTCAGTTTGCCGCTGACGCTGCCCGGCGCGGAGCGAGCGGTTGCGGCGGCGGGGCAAGGGGAGATCGTGGCGGCTTTCTTCGCGTTCTACCTCACCGTGGACGCGGCCCTGCTGCTGGCAATGGTGGCGCTGTTCCGGCGACGGGGCCGGCATTGGGTGGCGTGAACAGAGAAGGCAGTGGGCAGTAGGCAGTTGACAATTTGCAGTAGCCGCGGATGAATATCCGCGAGAAATGGGCGGTGGGCGGAAGCGGCACACCGGGCGGCCGCAGCACCCTGATGTTGCTTCCCAAATTGACAACCGAGGAAACTGGCTGTGGTCTGCGGTGTGATAGTATGGGGTGAATCAAATTGGCAAATGACGAAACAAGAATTTCGTTGTAGGATGGCGAAGCGCGAGCCTGGGTTGACGGGGTTTCGGAGGGCGTTCGCATGCGAATTGTTTTGGCAATGCTAGACGTACCCGGTCTATTATTCGTTGCGACCATCGCCCTGTTGCTCTTCGGCTATCGGCTGGTTACGATGCCCTGCCCTCTTTGCCGCGGCGTTGCTCGGACCAGTACAGGCTACCTCTGCCCCATATGCCGTGGGAAAGGGCGGCTCTTTTGACAAGGGCACATCGTCCTGAAGCGCTCCTAGTGCTGGCAATGGTGGCGCCGTTCCGGCGGCGGGGCTGGCATTGGGCCTTGTGAACAGAGTGAGCAGTAGGCAGTTAGCAGTTGACAATTTGCAGGAGCCGCGGATGAATATTCGCGAGAGCTTGCCCCGGGTGTCGTGGCAAAGGAAAGGTATTCTAAGTCCGAAGTCGGCGGGGACAATCTGCTACAGTTGTGTCCAGAATTGACAATTCCTCTTTCTTCCAAACCATCTTAGGAAACCCGAAATGGATGCCACGTTGTCAATTGTCATTTTCACCGGTCTGGTCACCATAGCGTTGCAGCTTCACCGCATTGCGAAGGCGTTGGAAGAGAGGAACAAGTTGCAAGGTCGCCAGACACGGCCGTAGCGTTGAGGCATGCGGCGGCAATGTGCTGACGTTGCGGCCGCCATCGCCCGTCATGCCTGCCACTGCCTACGGCCGCGGATATTCATCCGCGGCTACTGCCGACTGCCCACTGCCTCCCGCCTCCCGCCCCCTCTTCACCGGTTTCTAAACACTTTCTCATGCGCCGCAAACATCGACCGGCTAGTATTTGCGCCGGGCTCGATCTCAAGGAGGCAACGCATGTCGATCACCGAATGGCTGGGAAGCCAAATGTTTGGGCTCGTGCACCGTCATAACCTGGTCTATAACACCTGCTGGGAGGATCCGCGGCTGGATCACGCCGCGTTGCGGCTGACGCCCGAGGATCGCTTGCTGGTGATTACCGGGGCCGGCTGCAACACGCTCGACTACGCGCTGGCCGCGCCGGCGCGAATCGATGCGGTGGATCTCAACCCGCGGCAAAACGCCCTGCTGGAGTTGAAGCTCGCGGGGATCAAGCATCTGGAGTTTGACACCTTCTTCCAGATGTTCGGCCGGGGGCGCTTGCCGGGCATGGAAAGCGTCTACCGCGATAAGCTCCGCCCCACGCTCTCCGCCTGGTCGCAACGCTATTGGGACCGCAAGATCGGCTATTTCGACGGCCGCCGGCCCTTCTATTTTCGCGGCACTTCGGGGACCTTCGCGCGGATGCTGAACGTCTACGTCGATCGCGTCGCCGATCTGCGGCCGTGGGTGGATGCGATCCTCGAAGCCCGTGATATGCGGCAACAGCGGGAGATTTACGAGAACCATATCCGCGACCGGTTTTGGACGCCGTTGGTGCGGTTTTGCATGCGCCGCGACACCACGCTTTCGCTGGTCGGAGTGCCCCGGGCGCAGCGCGATCAGATCGACGCCCAGTTCGAGGGCGGGATCATTTGCTATCTCGAAGAGTGCATGGAGGCGGTCTTCGGCCGGCTGCCGCTGGCCGACAATTACTTCTGGCGGGTCTATCTCACCGGCCGCTACCTGCCGCAGTGTTGCCCCGAGTATCTCAAGCCGGAGAATTTCGAGCGGCTCAAGGCGGGCCTGGTCGATTGCATCCATCTGCACACCGATTCGGTGCAAGGATTCCTGGAGAAACACCGCGAGCCGATCACGCGGTTCGTATTGCTGGACCACATGGATTGGCTCTCCGGCAAGCAGTTCCCGCTTTTGGAGGCCGAATGGCAGGCGATTGTCCGCCGCGCGGCTCCCTGCGCTCGGCTGATCTGGCGCAGCGGTGGACTGCGGACCGAGTTCGTCGACCGCGCGGAGGTCACGGTGGACGGCCGCCGGCGGCAGGTCGGCGAGCTCTTGGCCTACGACTACCCGCTGGCCCAAAAACTTCACGAGCGCTGCCGGGTGCACACCTATGGGAGCTTCCACATTGCCGACCTCGCCGCCTGAACCGACCCTTGCGCGGGGGCCGAAAAATCTTCGCTCCGAGCTTTCGATCCTCTACCACTTGCTGCTCCGTCCGGTGCGCGGGCGCGATCATGCCGAGCGGCTGGAGAGTTTCTACGCCGGTCAGGCCGACGCGTACGATGCGTTTCGGCGGCGGCTGCTGCCGGGCCGCGAAGAGCTTTACCGGCGGATCGACGCGCCCGACGGCGGCACTTGGGTCGATCTGGGGGGCGGGACGGGCGCGAACCTGGAAGCGGTCGGCCCGCGGCTCGCTCGGCTCGACCAATTGTACGTGGTCGATCTGTCGCCGTCGTTGTTGGCCGTGGCCCAGCGGCGGATCCAGCAGCGGGGCTGGAGCCATGTCGAGGCCGTGAACGCCGACGCTTGCCGTTTCCGGCCTCCCCATGGAGCGGCCGACGTCGTGACGCTCTCTTACGCGCTGACGATGATTCCCGATTGGTTCGCGGCGCTGGAAAACGCCTACGCGATGCTCCGGCCGGGCGGGCTGATCGGAGTGGTCGATTTCTACGTGTCGCGGAAGTACCCCGGCCCGGGGCACGCCCGGCACGGCTGGCCCACGCGGACATTCTGGCCGGCCTGGTTCGGCTGCGACAACGTCTTTCTTTCGCCCGACCACGTGCCCCATCTGCACCATTTCTTCCAGCCACTGCACTTCTTCGAGGGGCGCGCGGCGGTGCCTTACCTGCCGTTGGGCCGGGTGCCGTATTACGCATTCATCGGGCGAAAACCGGTCGACGGCGGACGGTGAAAGGTGGGTGGCATGCCGTCACGACGCGCAGCGTCGGGTCGGCATGTCTTCCTCGGCAACGAACATGCCGACCCGCGGCTGCGCCGCGTTACGGCATGCCACCCGACGAAACGAGGAGAAAAGGGAAATGCCCTCACCCCCGGCCCCTCGCCCGCGCGCGGGAGAGGGGAGTTTCGAACCCCGTCCTCATGCCACATCCATCACAATCAGCCCCTCGGGCGGCTCGACGGTGGTGCTGCGATACGTCGCGGCGGTGGATGCGTCGGCGGGGGCATCGCCGCGATCCCAGAACTCGTCCAATACGTCTTGCCAATCGCTCTCGGCCGCATTGCGCAGCGACGCCTCGCGCATCCGATTGCGCAAATCCGCATCGCTGTAGAGCGTGTCCATGGCGTCGGCCAAGGCGTCCGGCCGGGTCACGTCGACGATGATCCCCGATTGGTGCCGCCGCACGATGTCGGGCGGGCCGCCGCGGTCGGAGACGATGGCCGGCAAGCCGGCCGAATTGGCCTCCAGCACGGCGTTGCCGAAGGTATCGGTGGTGGAAGGAAAGACCATCACTTCGGCGCTGGCCAAGGCCGTGGCCAGTTCTTCTCCGCGCAAGAATCCGGTGAATTGGATCCGCGGATCCTGGTAGCGGCCGCGGAGGTCTTCCAGGCTCGGCCCGTCGCCCACCACGGCCAGGTTGATCGCCCGACCGCGCGCGGCCACCTGCTCGAAGGCCTGCAGCAGCATTTCCACGTTTTTGTCGGGCGACACGCGGCCCAGGTAGATGAAGGTGAACGCGGCCGGCAGCCCGCGGCGCTGCCAGTATTGCTCTTCGCGCTTGGCGGGACTGAAATGCTCGCGGTCGACGCCCCGCGACATCACCGAGAGCTTCCGCGGATTGAAGCCGTTCTGCACCAGGTGCGTGCGGTAGTATTCGCTGGGCACCACGATCGAGTCCATCTGATCGTAGAACCAGGCCATGTAGCGCCAGGTCCATTGCTCCAAGGCATGGTCCTGGGCGATGTGCCGCACCAGCAGCGGGAAGTCGGTATGGTAGATGCCGGTGGTCCGCAGGCCCAGCATTTTCGCCGCCGCCAGGGCGGTCAATCCCAGCGGGCCGGGCGTGGAGATGATCACTTCGTTGAACTCGTTGCGCTCGATGTATTCGATCACTTCCAAGAACGGCGGGAAGCACAATTCGAGCATCTCGTACTCGGGAATCTTGAAGCTGCCCACCGGCCGGAAGTTCTTCAGCTCGATGTTGGTTTGCGGCGTTTCGCTGAGGCAACTGATGACCGTCAACTTCTTGCCCGACTGCTTGGCCGCTTTGCCGAGCATCTGGATCGTGCGGCACACGCCGTTGATGTCGCTGAAGGTGTCGGTGACCCAGGCCTTGCGCTGGCTGCGCAAGCGGAGATGCGCGGCCGCGGGGAAGTGGGTGGCCACGGCCTGCAGAAACGGTTCGTCCTTGTGCTGGTTGGAAAACGCCGCCAGATACGGGGCGAAGCTCAGCGCCACCGGCGCCAACGAGGCGATGGTTTGCAGGCTGTCCACAAGGTGCCCTTCGCGGATGTGCCGCTCGAGCTTGCAGAGGAAGCTGTACCCCAGCACCTGCCCGACGTGACATGCCACCTGGAAGGTGCGGCGATCGTGGTGTTCGACCGAGGCCGCGCCGCGCTTTTCCTCCTTGGAAAACAACGTGGAGAATTCCTCGACGATCAGGCGTTCCAGGGGCCCCAGTTGCCGCATTTGCCGCGATTTGGCCAGCAGCCGGGCCCCGCCCGCCAGACGCTGGCCCAGCCCCGTGGCGGCTTGCGGCTCCGCTTCCCGCAACAGTTTCTCGAACAACTCGCCGATGATGTTGGGCCGGCCGTCGTTCTTGCCGAGGAAGCGGGCCTTGTAGTAGCTATAGGCGATCTGATACAGGCTGCGGCCCAGCACCAGGCTGCCGCCGCAGGAGCCGCCGGGCTCGTGATCGCCGCGGCGGAGATGCGCCAACAACTCGCCGGCGTCGGCCGCATAGGGAGTTGCCGTGAAGGCCCCGCCGACGTTGCCGCCGCTATGGTCGTCGCTGCCGCCGGTGAACCATTTCTTTCCGGGATCGGGTCCGGCCGGCTCCAGGCCATGCCGCTCGGCCATCCGCTGGATCATCTCGTCGTTGAGATTGCCGAGCACGGTCTCGGCCAGCCGCGCTGCCCGCGGATCGCGGCTGCCGTTGATGATCTCGAAGCGTTTGAACAGCACCAGCAGCTTTTCCACGTGGTCGATCGACATGCGGTCGTTGACGCGGAACAGCGGGTGCGCGATCGTGTGCACGATGTCCTGCTCGACCAGGTATCGCTGCAGGTCGTAGATGCTCGATCGCAGCTCCTGGATCATCTCGAACTGCCGCTCGTCGAGCCCCGTGGCGAGGCAGTGGATCTTGCAGGCGTCGTCGGGGAAGTAGGTGGTAATCTCCACGGAGATCAGGGCGCCGGGCAGGTGGGCGATATCGAGCGCGCCGCGGATGCTGTTGTGGTCGGAAATGGTGATGAAATCCATGCCGTGGGCACGGCCGCGCTCGTAGATGTCTTGCGGCTCGACGAAACACTCCGGGGCGCCGATCCGCCGCAAGAACCACTCGCTGGGCCGGTCGGAGTACTTGCTGTGAACGTGAAGGTCGATTTTCGATTGCATGCGTTGCTGCATGAGGTCGTCCCTCCCTCCTTGGAATGGCAGAGTTCGCCCCCGCGAAGACGCTCGGCTGAGCGCCGAAGCGAAACGTGCAAAACATGTCGATCATTCTGACCACTTCCGGCAATCGGAGCGTGAGCGGCGTGCTAAAAAGCAGTTAAGCATCGAAATATCCACGGTGGACGGTGGATGGAAGCGAAAAGGATGGAGGATGAAAACGACCGTAGCCAATATTCTCGGCGGTTTCGGGCTTTCGGGATTCCGTCCACCATCAGATCCTCCGCCGGCCACCTTGCAAAACGCCGGGGCCTGCTTATACTGCGAACGGTCCCGAATGAGGCGCACCTTTTCGGGTCGTTTCGATTCGTCGCAGTTCGAAGCGCGCAGAGCATAAGATCAGCCGGCGTAACGAATTACCTTGCTGCCGACACCCGCAAAACTCGCATCCGCCATGACCACCGAGACGTTGGAAATCGGAGCCTTCCCCAATCGCTGGACCCGCCGGCACCTGCTGGGGCTGGAGGATCTGTCGGCCGAGGAGATCACCATCATTCTGGACAAGGCGGCGATGTTCAAGAAAATCGCCGTCGCCGGACAGTTGAAGATCCCTCTGCTGGCGGGAAAGACCGTAGTCACCTTGTTCTTCGAGAACTCGACGCGAACGCGCACCAGTTTTTCCCTGGCCGCGCGTCGCTTGGGGGCCGACACGGTCGATTTTTCGGCCTCGGCCAGCAGTCTTTCCAAGGGAGAGACGCTGGTCGACACGGCCAAGAATATCGAGGCCATGGGGGTCGACGTGGTCATTGTCCGCCATCGTACGCCCGGCACTCCGGACCTGTTGGCGCAGAATCTCCGTTGCTCGGTGGTGAATGCCGGGGATGGTGCCCACGAGCACCCCACGCAAGGGTTATTAGATATTCTGACGATCCGCCAACGGCTCGGCCGGGTCGAAGGGCTCACGGTGGCCTTGGTGGGCGACATTGCCCATAGCCGCACGGCGCGATCCAACATTTGGGGCCTGAAGAAACTGGGGGCCCACGTGATCGTCTGCGGGCCTTCCACGCTCGTCTCCCAGCGGTGGGAGGAGTTGGGCGTGGAGGTCTCCTACAGCCTGGACGCGATTCTGCCCCGCGTGGACGTGTTGAACTTGCTGCGGATCCAGTTCGAACGGCAGACCACCCGACCGTTCCCCTCGGTTCGCGAGTATGCGCACCTGTATGCGATGGATACGCAGCGATTGTCCCGCACCAAGAAAGAAATCCTGATCTTGGCGCCCGGTCCGATCAATCGGGGCGTGGAGGTGACGCCGGACGTGGCCGACGGGCCGCAGTCGGCGATCCTGGAGCAAGTCGGCAACGGTCTGGCGGTGCGGATGGCGGTGCTGTGGCTGGTAACTAAACGAAAGGATGAAGGGTGAAGCGTGAAGGATGAATGACGCGCAAGCGGAATTCAGTGTTTCCAATTCTTCATCTTCCAATCTTCATCCTTCATCTTTCATCCTTCATCTTTCATCCTTCATCTTTCATCCTTCATCTTTCATCCTTTCCCCATGTCTTCCATTCTGATTCGAAATGGCCGCGTGATCGATCCCCAGCAAGGGATGGATCGGGTGAGCGATCTGCTGGTCCGCGACGGGCGAATCGCCGCCTACGAAGCGGCGGATGACGTCCGCGACGCGACGGTGATCGATGCCGCCGGCAAGATCGTCGCGCCGGGGCTGATCGACATGCACGTTCATCTCCGCCAGCCCGGCCGCGAGGAGGACGAAACCATCGAAACCGGCACGGCCGCGGCCGTCGCCGGCGGGTTTACCTCGATCGCCTGCATTCCCAACACCGACCCGCCCATCGACAGCCAGGGCACCGTGGCCTTCGTGCTCTCCCAGGCCGCCCGGGCCGACCACTGCAACGTGTTCGTCATCGCCTGCGTGAGCAAGGACCGCGCGGGCAAGGAGCTCGCCGAGATCGGCCAGTTGGTCGAAGCGGGGGCCGTCGCCTTCAGCGACGACGGGGCCCCGGTCTACGACGCCGAGTTGATGCGGCGGGCGTTTGAATACTGCCGGATGTTCGACAAGCCGGTGCTCAATCATGCCGAGGTCCGCGAGCTGGCCAAGGACGGCGTGATGCACGAAGGCCTGGTCTCGCTGGTGTTGGGCCTGCCCGGACTGCCGGCCGCGGCCGAAGACGTGATGGTCAGCCGCGACATCGCGCTGGCCGAGGCCACCGGCGGCCGCTTGCACATCATGCACGTTTCCACGGCCGGCAGCGTGGACGCCGTGCGGCGGGCGAAGCGCCGCGGGATACGGGTAACCACCGAGGTCACCCCGCACCACTTCACGCTCACCGACGAGTGCCTGCGGAGTTTCAATTCCAACTATAAAATGAATCCGCCGCTGCGGGGGCACGAACACGTCGAGGCCTGTATCGCCGGCCTCGTCGACGGCACCATCGACGTGATCGCCAGCGACCACGCCCCGCACGCCAAGGAAAAGAAAATGCAGGAATTGGACCAGGCCCCCTTCGGCATCGTGGGCTTGGAAACCACCTTGGGCCTGGTGGTCACGAAATTGATCGAACCCGGCCATCTCGATTGGCCGGCCGTGCTGGCCAAAATGAGCTGCAATCCGGCCCGGGTCTTGGGGATCGCCAAGGGCACGCTCGCAATCGGCGCGGATGCCGACATCACGATCATCGATCCTCAGACGCGATGGGTGGTCGATCCGGCCACGTTCCGCTCGAAAAGCACCAACACGCCCTTCGCCGGCTGGGAGCTCAAAGGCCGCGCCGATACGGTGATTGTCGGCGGCCGGGTGAAGTTTGCGAGGGCTGCAAGCTTTCAGTGAGAGGTCGATATTCTCAATGATAATTGCCCAAATCGCCAACCAGACAGCCAGCACGTTGAGGGATACGGGGATCGGACTTGGCTCGGCGATCGCGATCGTTTGTTCCTGGCAGCGGAATCGTTCGATCATGTGGGCGATCCTTGCGGGTATCCTCTCGTGGTTCTACGTGATTTATTTTGCGATGACGCGACGAGCGGACGAGACCAAATGAGACGCAAGCGTGACGGGCACTTCAGGCGGCATCGCGCGCATCATCGCCCGGGCTCTCTGCCGTAGCCTCGTTTTCCTTCGTCATTCTTCCAAATCCTCTCCGTAGCCGGGCGGGAACGGATTGGAAGGATCGTCCAACGGCTGCGGTTCGAGCAGATCTTCCCCATACCCGGGCGGAAACGGATTGCCGATCGCCCGGGCTTCCTCGTCCGACAAGCGGTCTTTGCCGGCAGTCGTTTTTTTGCCGGCCGGGGGGCTCGCCGCGTCGGCAGCCGGTCTGGCGGGACTTTCCAGGGCCGCCTCCTCTTCCACGAGCGATTCCAGTTCCGGTTCGCCGCCAAACTGCCGCAACCAGTACTCCACCTCCTTATCGAGCACCGGCGCCGAGGGCCGGGCGGGGGTGGGCCGGGCGGCCGTTTGCTGCCGCTCGTGTCGGCCGCGGAGGGCTTCCATGAACCACACGTCGCTGTCGACCGCCCTGGCCCGCCGCCGCCGCGCCGCCCGTTGCACGCGATGATCGCTCGACACCACCGTCAGCCGTCGCGGCACCGAGTCGGCCAGGATCAGGTCTTCGATCATGCTGTCGGCGTCGGCGTACTGCGAAGCGAAGCACACCCGCAAGCCGCGATGATCGACGCTGCGGGGAAGTCCCGGCGGAGAATGCGCAGCGTCGAACACCACCGTGGTGTTGGGGATCTCGGCCGGATCGAGCGTCTCGGCCAGGAAGTTCAGTAGCGCCAGCCGCGACCGTTCCAAGGAGCCGCGGCCAGTCCCTGGGCTGGTGATCCCGACCGAGTTCAAGAGGTTGTAGCCGTCGATGAGGATGGACATGGGGCAGGAAATGACGAATGACGAAATCAGAATGACGAATTAAATCCGAAGACCGGAGTACGAACAAAGAGGAGCCAACGCGGGTTCCCCAGGAATTCTACCGCGGCGGGCCGTTTCTCAGTAGCCGCGGATGCACGTCTGTGGCTGTGCCCGAACCCCCGCGGACGCAGCGGCAGGGATGTTTCCCGGGCCCCTGGTTCGTGCTTCTCCCCCCGGCGGCCCACGATTATAATGGCGGTCGTAATCCCAATGGGAGATCAATCCATGGCAATTGCCGAAGCGGCTATCTTCGTTCTCCCCGTCGAGTGGACGGTGGCGGACCTGTTGAATCACTTGGGGGGCATTCCCCCGGAGCGAATTCGCGCAGTTCCACCTCCAGGCACTGCCACGGAGCAAGACGCGCTCGAGGCGGAATCGCGGACGGGCCGGATTTGCGAGCTCATCGATGGCGTGCTTGTGGAGAAAACCGTGGGCTATTACGAATCGCTGCTGGCGGTGCTTGTGGCGCGCATTTTGGGCGATTTCGTGGAACAGCACCGCCTGGGGGTCGTGGCCGGGGAAGCGGGCCCGCTTAAAATCCTTCCCCATCAGGTTCGCATCCCGGACGTCTCGTTTATCGCCTGGGACCGTTTTCCCGGGGGGCGGCTGCCCAAGGAGCCGATCCCGGCCCTCGCGCCTGATCTGGCGGTGGAGGTGCTTTCGAAGGGGAATACGCCCGGCGAGATGCAGCGCAAGCTGCGGGATTATTTCCAGGCCGGCGTGCGGCTGGTCTGGTACTTGGACCCGCAGGCCCGAGCGGTGAGCGTCTACACCTCTGTCGAGCAGTGCGTGGTGATCGCCGCCGATCAGGTCCTCGACGGGGGCGATGTGCTTCCCGGCTTCCAGTTGCCATTGGCGGAATTCTTCGCCCGGGCGGAGAACCCGCCGAGCGGCGAGTAGATGGCGCCTGATGCTTTGCGGTGGGGGCGCAAAATCATGCCGCTCCCCCTGCCGGCGCTGCGGCGGGGCTTTGCCCGCTGGCCCTGGATTTTAATCCCTGGCGGGCATCGCCAGCGCCTTATCGGCGATGTCTTTGCGGCACCAGGCGCCGTCCCAACGGATCGCTTTGACGGCCGTGTAGGCCTGGAGCTTGGCGATGGCGATGTTGCTACCCAGCGCGGTGACGCCCAAGACACGTCCGCCGCTGGTAACCACCTGGCCGTCCGCGGTCCGAGCCGTTCCGGCGTGAAAGACCTTGACGTCGGGCACTTGGGCGGCTTCCTCCAGACCGCGGATGGGAAGTCCCTTGCGGTAGTCGCCGGGATAACCTTCGGCGGCCATGACCACGCAGACTGCCGGACGCGGGTCCCACTCCAGCACCCCGATGTCTTCCAGGCGGTTCTCGACCACTGCTTCCAGGACGTCGAGCAGGTCGGTCTTCAGCCGCATCAGCAGCGGTTGGCATTCGGGATCGCCAAACCGCACATTGTATTCCAGCACCTTGGGGCCCTGGTTGCCGATCATCAGTCCGGCATAGAGGACCCCGCGGAAGGGCCGCCGCATCCGTTTCATGGCATGCACGGTGGGCACCAACACCCGTTCTTCGATCCAGTGCAGGGTGTCGGCGTCGACCAGCGGGGCAGGGCAGTAGGCGCCCATTCCGCCGGTGTTGGGGCCCTGGTCGTTGTCGTAGGCCGGTTTATGATCCTGGGCCGGCGGGAGCGTGACGATCGTCTGGCCGTCGGTGATGGCCAGCACGCTGACCTCCTGGCCGTCGAGCCGCTCCTCGATCACCAGCCGGTTGCCGGCCGCGCCGAAGGCCTTTTGCCCCGCCACCAGGTCGACCGCCCGGACGGCCTCGTCGCGGCCGGCGCAGACGATGACCCCTTTGCCGGCGGCGAGGCCGTCGGCCTTGACCACCACGGGCGCGTCCTCGCGTTCGTTGAGATAGATCAAGGCCCGCTCGGCGGAGTTAAAGGCATGGTATTCGGCCGTGGGCACCCCGGCGCTGCGGAGCAAATCCTTGCAAAAGACCTTGCTGCCTTCCAGTTCGGCCGCCACCTTGCTGGGGCCGAAAACGCGAAGTTTCGCCGCTTCAAAGGCGTCCACGATTCCTTCGGCCAGCGGGGCTTCCGGGCCGATGATCGTCAGCCCGACCTGGTTGTCCCGGGCGAAGCGGATCAGGGCCGGAACCTCGTTGGGGCGGAGGTTGACGTTTTCCGCGTCGATCGCGGTACCCGCATTGCCGGGGGCCACGAACACCCGCTCGGCCCGGGGGCTTTGCTTGATCTTCCAGGCCAGGGCGTGCTCGCGCCCGCCGTTGCCGATGATCAGGATGTTCATGCCGTGGACCCCTCCGAGATTTCCCGCGCGTGCCATAAACGGCCTGATTGTACTGGCGTGGGAGCAAGTCGGGAAGGGAAGGGCAGGGGAGGGGGAGGGAGAGGGGGAGAAGGGGAGAAAGGGAGATGATTGCTCGGTAATCGTTGGTTGACACGCGAGGACTGCCGGGCGATAAAGAAATCCTGCCCCTATCAACCAGTGCGGCGACCCGCATCATTATTAGGAATAGTCAGCGTCCGGTCATTCTGAGCGGAGCGAAGAATCTGGGTTGCCTTACGGAGTGACGGAGATTTTTCGCTGCGATCAGGATGAAGTTCGTGAACAATCCGGGTGAACCTCGGAGAGAATGAGAAGCGATGGGCGAAACCCACAGGCACAAGCAGACCGAGCACCGCCCGCCGTGGCGGCCACATCCTTCGCACCACGCGGAGGCGGCGGTCGACGCCCGGCGGCGGGGGATCCTCCGCGCGATGTTCGGCTCGGCGATGGGGATCGGCTTCACGGCCCTGGGGGCGGCGGGCAGCCTTTGGGCGGCGGTCACGGCGCGGTTCTTCATGCCCAACGTGGTCACCGAGCCCGCCCAGCGTTTCAAGGCCGGCTATCCGGGCGATTATCCAATCGACCGAGTGGAAACCCGCTACCGCGAGAAGTATGGCGTTTGGGTGGTCAACGGGATCTACCAGGGCCGGCAGCAGCTCTACGCTTTGCGAACCGTTTGCACCCACCTGGGTTGTATTACCACGTGGCAGGAAGGCGAACAGAAGTTCAAATGTCCCTGCCATGGCAGTGGCTTCCACCGCGACGGGATGAACTTCGAAGGTCCGGCCCCGCGTCCCTTGGAGCGCTACGCGATCCGCGTCGCCGCCGACGGGCAATTGGAGATCGATCGCAGCCGAGTTTTTCACCAGGAGTTAGGCCAGTGGGACGATCCGGAATGCTACGTGGAAATAAGGAGTTAGAAGTCAGGAGTTAGAAGTTAGAAGCTAGGAGTTGCCCGGAAAACGTCGCGTTGGAGCTTCTAACTCCTTTGTCATCTTCCGTTCCCAATCCCCAATCCCTCCCCATGCGGATCCGTCAATCGCAGCTTTGGAAGAGCATCTTTCGCCATGGGCCGCCGGTTGATCGGCGCAATCGCGTGGCGGCGGTGCTGACGAACCTCGTGCTGCACCTGCACCCGGTTTCGCTGCAGAAGCACGCGCTGCGGCCGCACTATACCTGGTACATGGGCCTGATCGCCTTCTACCTGTTCGTGGTGGAAACGCTGACCGGGGTGTTGCTGATGTTTTATTACCGCCCCACGCTGGAATGGGCCTACAACGACATCCTCAACCTCCGCGACGTGACCTCGATGGGCATCCTTCGCGAGATCCACCGCTGGGCCGCGCACGCCATGGTGATCGTGGTCTGGCTGCACCTGTACCGGGTGTTTCTCACCGGCAGCTATAAGCCGCCGCGGGAATTCAACTGGGGCGTCGGCGTGATCCTCCTGGTGCTCACCTTGCTGCTGTCGTTCACCGGCTACCTGCTCCCCTGGGACCAATTATCGATGTGGGCGGTGACCGTCGGCTCGAACATGGCCGGGGCGGTCCCGTTCTTGGGACACGAAGGGCCGGGCCACCAGGTGCTGAGCGTGGGCGGGATCGACATGATTACCAACGCCTCCGATGCGCGTTACGCCTTGCTGGGCGCGCGGACGGTGGGCGAAGAGACTTTGAACCGCTTCTACGTGCTGCACTGCGTGGCGATCCCGCTGCTGGCCGCGCTGGGGATCGCCTTGCACTTCTGGCGGGTGCGCAAAGACGGCAGCATCAGCGGACCATAGTAATGAACAGCTACGTCGACCAGCACGAGTTTATCCAGCGCATCGCTCCGGCGGTGGGCTGGTTCTTCGCGCTGGCCGCGCTGTTGAACGTCGGCGCCGCCGCGTATGCCGGGCGGGCCCGGCGTTGGGGCCGGACCGTGCTCTGGCTGGCCGTCTCCGCGCTGTTCGCAGTTCTCAGCGGCCTGGCCTGTGCCGGGCGGCCCCTGGAGTTGCCCGAGGCGTTCAAAACGGGCCTGGACGCGGTGCTCGGACCGGTCACTTTTTCGGCCGCCGCGCTGGCCGCCCTGGTGGTGTTCTATCTGGGCCGCCGGCTGTTCGTCGTTCCCGCCGTGGCTTGGGGCCTACTGGACCTGTCGCTCGTGTGGATGGGGCTCTCGCTCGCCGACCGGTCCTTCGCGGCCATCGTCGGCAAGCCCGACAATCTGCCCATCGTGGCCATGGTCTACCTGCTCGGGTTCTTCACCTGGCTGGCCACGGCCCAGGCGGTGCGCAACGACGACCGGCTCGCCCGCGGGCTGCCGCCGGTGGAAAAGGACTATGCCGACACGGTGCTGGTCTGGCCCGACGTGGTCTATCTGGAGCTGATCGGCTGCATCCTGGGCACGGTCGTGTTGGTGGTCTGGTCACTGCTGGTACGCGCGCCCTTGGAGCAGCCGGCCAATCCGGTGCTCACGCCCAACCCGTCGAAGGCCCCCTGGTATTTCCTCGGCTTGCAGGAGATGCTGGTCTATTTTCCACCCTGGATGGCCGGGGTGGTCCTGCCGGCGTTGATTATCTTCGGCCTGCTGGCGATTCCCTATCTGGACGTCAATCCGAAGGGCAACGGCTACTATACCATTCGCCAGCGGCCCTTCGCGTATCTGGCCTTTCAGGCGGGTTTCCTCCTTTGGGTATTGCTGATCCTCATCGGCACCTTCCTCCGCGGGCCGAACTGGAATTTCTACGGCGTCTACCAACCGCAAGATCCGCACCAGGTTGCCGCGATGACCAACATCAGCCTGTCGGAATTTTTTTGGATCCTGGGGTTGGGACGGAGCCTGCCCCAGTCGCCGCCCGGCAGCGGTGCGATCGTCCAACTCGGGTATATCCTCTGCCGCGAAGCGCCGGGCCTGGCGCTGTTGGGGTTGTACTACCTGGCCCTGCCGCCGCTGCTGGCCGTCACGCTCTTGGGCAACGTTCGCCGCCGCATGGGCCGCGCGCGCTATGCGATCCTGATGCTGCTGGGGCTGACGATGCTGATCTTGCCGCTGAAGATGGTGCTGGTTTGGACGCTGCACCTCAACTACCTGGTGAGCATTCCCGAGTATTTCTTCAATTTCTGACCCGCCATGCCTTCCCCCGACGACACCCACTTTCCCATCGAGCGGCTGCACCGCCTCTTCGCGGTCTCCGCGCTGGCGCTGCTGGCCGTGACGGTCTGGGTGATCGCCGCCGATCATTATCGGCCGTGGAAGGCTTATCAGCGGCGATTCCGCGACGAGATCGAGCCGGGCGTGACGCAGGCGGAGCTGCGCAGTGTGCAAGAGCAGTCGGCGCGGCAGGCCCCGGCCGAGCATCGCGCGGCTGTCGAGCGGCTGGAGCGGTTGTGGCGTCTGCAGCAGCCCAATTGGGGCAAGCGTCTGCTGCGGCTGCCGCTGATCGATGCCTTCGGCCGGCCGCTTTCCGTCGAGCAGATCTGGCTGCCGGAGCTGACGATCAATTACAACTTTCGCCAGGTGGCGCGGTTCGATCGCTGCACGACTTGCCATCTGGGGATCGATCGCGCCGGGCCCGCCGCGCCGGCCGCAGCGATTTGGTCCCAGGCGCCGCAACCCTTCGCGTCGCATCCGCGATTGGACCTGTTCGTGGGAGCGCAAAGCCCGCACCCTGTCGCGCAGTTCGGCTGCACGATCTGTCACGACGGCCAGGGCAGCGCGACCGATTTCGCTTGGGCCGCCCACGCCCCCAATGATCCGGCCCAGCGCGGCGATTGGCGGCAGCGCCACGGTTGGTTTGCCGACGCGAACTGGGACTATCCGATGCTGCCGGCGAGATTTGCCGAGAGCCGCTGCCTGAAGTGTCATCACGACGTGACCGACCTGGAGCCCAGCCCACGATTTCCCGAGGGGCCGGCGCCGAAGCTCCTGGCCGGTTACGAATTGGTGCGGCAGTACGGCTGCTTCGGCTGCCACCAGATCCAAGGATTCGACGACGCCCTGCGGCGGCTCGGGCCGGACATGCGGCTGGAGCCCGGCGGAGCGCAGGCTTCCAGCCTTTCCTCCGAGAACGGAATAAGAGGAGTTGCCCCGCGGAAACCCGTTGTCCCCCCGGGCACGATGCGGAAAGTGGGGCCGAGCCTCCGCGACATCGCCGAGCGGGCCGACGCCCCGTTCCTCGAGAGCTGGATCCGGCGACCGGCCGGAGTTCGTCCGGCCACCCGCATGCCGCAACTCTACGGCCTCCACGAACATCTCCAGGGCCAGGACCTGGCCGACGCCCAACGCTTCGAAGCGGTGGAGGTCCGCGCCATCGGCCAGTATCTGCGCTGGGCCAGCCGTCCGGTCAAGCCGTTGGATGCGCCGCCGGGCGTGACCGAAGCGGCGTCGGCCGAACGCGGCAAGCGGCTTTTTCAGACCGCGGGCTGCCTGGCCTGTCACCGCCATCGCGCGTTTCCCGACCGCCAGCCCACGCAAGGACCGGACCTGACGAACCTCGGCGCCCAGATCACCACGGTCGCGGGCCGGGCGTGGCTCACCGATTGGATCCGCGACCCGTCAAGGCACTCGCCGCGGACCACCATGCCCAGCCTGACGCTGCCGCCGACTGCGGCGGCCGGGGAAGACTCCACTTCGCGCATGATGGGTGCCACTGCTGGCTTGTCCAGCAGTGCCGCCGCTTCACGGGTGGACAAGCCACCCGTGGCACCCCGCGAGGGGCCGCCTCACGATAACTCGCCTCTCGCGCGTGCGGGAGAGAGGCAGGGGGTGAGGGCTTCGCCGAACGCGGCAAAAGCCCAAGTGACCGATCCGGCGGCCGACATCGCCGAGTGGTTGCTGACGTCGCGAGATTGGCGGCCGGAGCCATCGCCGCCGCCGCGCGAAGCAGACCTCGACGCGCTGGCGCTGTTGTATCTCGGTTTGCGTTTCCCGGCCCCGCTCGCAGCCAAGTATCTCGCCCAGGGAATTCCGCCGTCGCTGGCCGGCCGGACCGCGGGCGACGAGGAGCTGCTGTTGGGGCCGGTGACCACGCAGAAGAAGCTCCAGTACGTGGGCCGCCGCACCATCCGCCGCCGCGGCTGTTTCGGTTGCCACGACATTGCCGGAATGGAGGACGCCGTGCCGATCGCGCCGGCGCTCAGCGACTGGGGGCGCAAGCCGGTCTCGCAATTGGCCTTCGAACAGGTTGAGGAATTCGTCGCTGCCCGCGGCGATAGGGCAGGGGAGGGGGGCGACTTTTTCGCGGAGGCTTTGCTGGCACATCGCCGCGAGGGATTCATTTGGCAAAAGCTTCGCGCCCCGCGAAGTTTCGATTATCAGAAGACCCGGAATAAGGGTTACCTGGAACAGCTCACGATGGGCCGCTTCACGCTCAGCGACGCCCAGCGCGAAGCGATCATCACCTTCATCCTTGGCCTGGTTGCCGAGCCGCCGGCCGAGAAGTACGTCTATCATCCCGATCGGCGGCAGCAAGCGATCGTCGAGGGGCAAAAGCTGTTGGAGCAATTTGCCTGCGCGGAGTGCCACACCTTGGAAATGGAGCGCTGGACCATCCAGTACGATCCGGCGAAGTTCAAGGCGCCGCCGCAAGCCGCGAATTTCGACTTCCTCCAGCAACACCTTTCGCCCGACATCCTGGCCGCGTCCGCCGTGGTCGATGGGCATGGCTTGGCGCGGGCGGAGCTCTTCGGCATGCCGCGGCTGGATGCCCGGGGGCAACTTCAGGAAGACGAGGATGACGACGGCAACCCGCTCTACGGCTTCTCGCTGTGGGAGCCGGCCGCGATCGGCGCGCAGGTCTGGCCGGTGGGCGGGGCCGAGGTCCTGGTGGGCAAGTCGCAGATCGTGCGGAAACGTCCGCCACGGGGCGGGGCCTTCACGCGATGGCTCTATCCCATCGTGTTGAGCGAGGCCAAGGCGGCCAGCGCGTCCGTGGCGCCGCCGGAGACCTGGGGATGGCTTCCACCGGCCTTGGTCCACGAGGGCCGGCGCGTCCAGCCCGAGTGGCTTTTCAACTATTTGCTTTCGCCCACCGTGATCCGGCCGATGGCCGCGCTGCGGATGCCGAAATTCAATCTCTCGCCGGCTGAGGTGGGCAAGCTGGTGGATTATTTCGCCGCCGTGGACGGAGTCGAGTTTCCCTACGTTGCCACTACCCCGGCCCCTTCGTCCGGCATCCGGCAACCGCCCCCGCGCCGCGACGATGCCCGGCGATTGGTGTTGGATCGCAAGACCTTTTGTGCCAAGTGTCACCTGATCGGCGACTACCGTCCGGCAGGCGAGAATTACACCGGGCTGGCGCCCGACCTGGCGCAAGTGGGGCGGCGGATCCGGCCGGAGTATTTGCGGCGGTGGCTGGGCGACCCCAAGTCGGTGCTCCCGTATACGCCGATGCCGGTCAATTTTCCCCCCTCCGGCAAACCGTTGGGGCAGGATTTGTATCGCGGAACGAGCCTGGAACAACTCGACGCCGTGATGGATTTCCTGTTAAACTACGAGGGGGGAAGTGGGCAGTCGGCCGTCGGCAGTCGGCAGTAAGCCGTGACGCAGCCTTCTGCCGATGGCGATGGTCGCCGCCGGCGGTTTAGCTACCAGACGAAGGACGCAAGATGAAGAAAGAAACGGGAAAAGAACTTGGCTCCGGTGCCCTTCATCTTTACCCGAAGCTCTCCCGCCGCAAGTTCGTGATCCGCTCGGCCGCCGCGGCGCTGGCCGCGGGGCTGCCGACGCCGGTCATCCTCCGCGCGGCCGCCACCGATGCCTGGGGCGACCTGGTCGGCCGGTTGGTCTACGAAGGTAGGCCGCCGGAGCGCAAGAAGCTCAAGGTCGACAAGGACGTGTGGTGCTGCGGCAAGTTCGACATCCGCGACGAATCCTTGATGGTCGGCGAAGACCACGGCCTGCAGAACGTCTTCCTTTGGGTGCGTACCAAGAACGTGGAGATCTCCCCGGCGCTCGCCGAGGCCGCCGCCCCGCAGGCCGTGCTCGACAACCGCGGCTGCGTCTTCATTCCCCACTGCATCAAGATCTGGCACACCAAGCAGACGTTCCACACCATCAACTCCGACCCCGTGGCGCAGAACATCGCCTTCGAGCCGTTGGGCGACGCTCCCTGCAACGTGGTCCTGCCGGTCGGCGGCGATGCGACGTACCGCTTCAGTCGCAAGCAGAACCTGCCGGTGCCGATGCGATGCAACTACCATCCGTGGGAGAGCGGGCATATCTTGCCCCGCGATAATCCTTACGTGGATATCTCCGCCAAGGACGGGACCTTCCGCATCGCGAAACTTCCCGTCGGCCCGCTGGAATTCCAGGCCTGGCAGGAGCGGGTGGGCTTTCTCACCGCCCCCGCGTGGCCCAAGGGGCGGTTCCAGCTCACGATCAAACCGGGCGTCAATGATCTGGGGACCATCAAGTTTTCCGCGGCAATGTTCGAGAAGTAGTCCCCGAGATGCCAGTGCTGCGTGTCGCACAGTTGTTGATTTGCGGGGGGCATGCCGTCACGACGCGAAGCGTCGGGTCGGCATGTTTTTCTCGGCAACGAACATGCCGACCCGCGGCGATGCCGCGTGACGGCATGCCACCCAGTTCGTTATCCCCGTCTCGGATTCTCCCGGTCTCCATTTCTCCCCGTCTGTCCCTCTTTCTCTCTGCGTTCTTGCTGGCGGTGATGTTGCTCTCGGGCGGTTGTTTCCGCTCGCCCCAGCCGCAATTCGAATTGAACCTCGAAGGCCGCGACCCGAAGAGCGTCGGCCCGTCGCAGGCGCAGTCGATCCGTGAAACCCTGGAAACGCTGTTCGGCACGCCCGACGAGCCGCGCGTGCCGCCGGGCGTGAAGCTGCGACTGGAGTTATTGCGGACGGCGGCCGGGCCGATCGGCGGCGACGCCCAGGGGAAACAGCATGGGCTGTTCCGGCGGCATTGCGCGGCCTGCCACGGCATTTCCGGGGGCGGCGACGGGCCGGCCGCCGCGGTGCTCGAGCCTTATCCCCGCGATTTTCGCAATGGGATCTTCAAGTGGACTTCCACCGTCGGCGGCGCCAAGCCCACGCACGACGATCTGGAACGCACGTTGCTGCGGGGGATTCCCGGCACGGCCATGCCGTCGCACGCGCCGCTGGCGGCCGAGGAGATCGAGGCCCTCATCGAGTACGTCAAGTATCTCAGCATCCGCGGCCAGACCGAGTTGTATCTCTTGCAAACGGTGGTCGACGAAGACGAACCGGGCCCGCTGGCCGTCGACGCTGTGTTGCGGGAGGGCGTGCGGCCGGTCGCGGAAATGTGGGAGCAGGCCCCCACGCAGATGGTTCGCCCGGCACCACCGCCGCCGCTGGACACTCCGCAGGAACTGGCTGCGGCCATCGAGTGGGGCCGGCAGCTCTACGCCGGCAAAGACGCCCAGTGCGTAAAGTGCCACGGGCCGCAGGGGCGCGGCAACGGTGAAGAGGCCGAGCTGTACGACGATTGGAATAAGCCGAAGAAGGGGCTCACGCCGGCCCAAACCGCCGCGTTGACGTCCCGTTTTTCATTGCCCATCCAAAAGCTGCGGCCGCGGGACTTCGCCAAAGGGATCTTCCACGGCGGCAGTCGCCCGCTGGACATCTACCATCGCATCTACGTGGGCATCAAGGGCACCCCCATGCCGCCGGCCGGGCCTGCGCCGGGGAGCAAAGGGGTGCTCACGCCGGAGCAGATCTGGGACGTGGTGACCTTCATCCGCTCGTTGGCCGCGCCGACGCCCTGAGTGGCCGGTGGGGAGAAATTTTGTTCTAATGGCTTGAATTGGTCTACTTCATTTGTCGCCCGTCCCAGTTATGAACGCCGCCGATCCCATCCGCCGCTGGCCCAACCGCTTGGCGATCGCCTTGGCGCTGGCCACCTTCCCCTTGATTTGGATGGGCGGGCTGGTGACCACCTATGGCGCCGGCATGGCCGTGCCGGACTGGCCGCAGACCTACGGCTACTGGTTCTATTATCCGCTGCGCTCCTGGTTGGCCACGCGCGACATCTTCCTGGAGCACAGCCACCGCATGATCGGCACCGTCGTCGGTCTGCTCTCGATCGCCCTGGCCGTGGCCTTGTGGCGGTGGGATTGCCGCCGTTGGGTTCGTTGGTTGGGCGTTGCAGCCCTGGCCGGCGTCTGCGCCCAGGGCATCCTGGGTGGACTGCGGGTGCGCATGAACGAGATCCTCCTGGCCGACATTCATGGTTGCGTGGCGCCGCTGTTTTTCGCCTTGACCACGGCCTTGGTGGCGATCACCTCCGCGGCCTGGCAGACGCTGCCGGCGGCTCGGCCGCATCCGGCCGCGGCCCGTTTGCAACGGTTGAGCCTGGCGGTGACCGTGCTCTGCTACGTCCAGATCGTGTTCGGGGCGCAGGTGCGGCACATCGCCCGGCTGACGGCGGCCAGCTCGCTTTCCCTTTGGGTCTGGCTGCACGTGCTCAACGCGATACTGATTGCGGCCGGCATGGCCTGGCTGCTCTGCGTGGTGTTGCGTCGTGCGAAGAACCAAAAGCCGTTGGTGCGCCGCGCCACGCTGCTGGGCCTGGTCTTCGCCGTCCAATGCGTGCTCGGCGTCACGACGTGGGTCGTCAAGTATGGCTGGCCGGGCTGGTTCACCAGGTATGTCTGGTCGCTGGAGTATACGGTCGAGTCGGGCGCGCGGTTACCCTCGCACCTGACGACCGCCCACGTCGCCTGCGGCTCGCTCCTGCTGGTAACATCCCTTTCCTTGACGCTCTGGACGCCGCGGTTGCTAGCGGCCGATGGAGGGAAAAGGTGACCGCTCACGGGAGACTGTTCCCTTCGGCCGCTCATATCCAAGCCCGAAGCGTAAGCGAGGTTTTGGACATTCACGGCGGCCCAACGCACAATCCTCGCTTACGCTTCGGGCTTCGATACGACACTGCAAAGCGTTAGGTTATTCTTCAGACGATCCTCAGCCGAAATACGGACCAGTCCCCGGTCCACATTATGAAATATTCACCGTGAAGCAACTCCTCAGCGACTACTGGATCCTCACCCGTCCGCGGATCGTCTCCCTGGTGCTGTTCACCATGGCGGTGGCGGCGCTGGCCGCCAATCGGCAGGTTCCCTATTGGCTGCTCCTCAACGCCTTGATCGGCACGGGATGGGTGATCGTGGGCGCCGTCGCGCTCAATCAATCCATGGAGCACCGCACCGACGCCCTGATGATGCGCACCTTGCGGCGTCCGTTGCCTTCCGGACGCCTGACCAACCGCCAGGTGATCGTCTTCGGGGTGCTGACTTCCGTCGCCGGGCTGGCCTATCTGGTCGCGCTGGTGAATATCGAGACGGTGCTGCTGGCGGTGGTCAGTTGGGTGATTTATGTGTGGATCTACACGCCGCTCAAGCCGTTTACCACCTGGCAGACGCCGATCGGCGCCGTGGCCGGGGCCATGCCCACCTTGTTGGGCGCGGCGGCGGCCGGAGCGCCCCGGGGGGTGATCGGCCTGGTTCTGTTCGGCGTGGTGTTCTTCTGGCAATTCCCCCATTCCATGGCCATTGCCTGGATCTATCGCGACGAGTTTGCTGCCGCGGACCTGAAGGTGGCCACCGTGGTCGATCCTTCGGGCCGAACGGCCGGCTGGATCGGCGTGGCGGGGGCGGCGGCGCTGCTGCCGGTCGGCATCATCCCCACCCTTGCCGGCCGGTTGGGCTGGATCTACGGCATTACCGCGCTGGCGCTCAGCGGCGGGTATCTGGCGGCCGCGATCGACTTCCTCGTCCACACCAACGACACCACCGGCCGGCGGTTGTTGCGGGTGTCGATCGTGTATCTGACGCTGTTGCTGCTGGTGCTGCTGATTGCGGCGCGGGTATGATTTATTGCCGCGGGTACACATCCGTGGCTAATTTCCCTGACAACTGACATCTGAAAACTAAGAACCGAACACCGCCATGACCGATCCCCAATGGCAACAATTGCTCCGCGTGCTCTCCGGCGAGATGCTTGCTCCGCTTCCGGTGGGATTCATCATCGATAGCCCCTGGCTGGCCCCCTGGTCGGGAATGTCGGTGCTGGACTATTTCACCGACGATGCGGCCTGGCTGGAGGTCAACCTCCGCGCGGTGCGGCAGTTCCCCGACGTGCTGTTCTTCCCCGGCTTCTGGTCCGAATACGCGATGTGTACCGAGCCGTCGGCCTTCGGGGCCAAGTGTATCTGGCCGGAGCAGGATTTTCCCTTCGCCGCGCGGATGCTCTGGGATTACAGCGAGATCGACCGGCTGAAAAAGCCCAACTGCCGCACCGACGGCATGGGCCCCTTCGCGGTCAAGCGACTGCAGCATTGCCGCAAAGCGATGGAAAGTGCGGGCCACGCCGTGCGTTTCGCGACCTCGCGGGGGCCGATGAATATCGCCACCTACTTGTTGGGCCACACCGAGACCTTCCTCGGCGTGAAGACCAACCCCGCCGAGATCCACCGGCTGCTGGACGTGGTCACCGATTACGTCGTGGATTGGGTCCGCTATCAGAAGGAGATGTTCGACTCGATCGACGGCATCCTGATCCTCGACGACTTGATCGGTTTCCTCGGCGACGGCGATTTTTGCGAGTTCGCCCTGCCGTATTTCCGGCGGATCTACGACGCCCTGGACGTGCGCGTCAAATTCCTGCACAACGATTGCCATGGGCTGGTCACCGCGCGGCACCTGGCGGAAATGGGCGTCAACCTCTTCAACTTCTCCTTCGAGCACCGCCTGGACCAGATGCGCAAGGAGTGCGGCGAGCAGGTCGTGCTGCTGGGCAATATCCCGCCCCGCGACGTCCTCGCCCGGGGCACCCCCGACGACGTTCGCCGCAGCGTGCACGACGCCCGGGCGTCGATCGCCGATCACGGGCGATTGATTCTCTCCTGCGGCGGTGGAACACCCCCCGGCGTCTCCACGGCCAATCTCGCGGCCTTCTGCGAGGCGGCCTGGGATTGACGTGCCGCGGGGGGCGTTCTTTCTAAAAGCCGGCTCAGGCCTTATACTTAGGATATGCGGAAACATCTGGTCGGGTGGGTGCTCGCATCCACGCGTACCGTTTTCCCCCGTAAGTCGCGTGCGTGCAAGCACGCACCCTACGGGTTTTGCGGTCTCATAGCCGCGGATATACGTCTGCGGCTAAGTCCCCTAATCCCTAATCCCGTAATGCTACCCCGACGCATTGTACCGCCGTTGGCAGCGATCGCTCTAATCGCATGGCTCGGGTTCGCCGCGTGCGGCAGGGCTTTGGCGCAGCCCGGGGCCTTCGTGCCCAATAGCCGCTTCGAGCTGTCCGACACGGTGCAAATCGATCGCGCCGATAATGTGGTGCGGGGAAACCTGGAGCGGGCCAAAGCCTACCTGGCCGCGCGGCACTGGAGCGAGGCGGTCGAAACCTACCGCCAGGTGATGGAGAACTCGGGCGGGATGCTGATGGGGGTGACCCCGCGGCGGTTCATCTCGGTGCGCGATTATTGTCACCTCCAGTTGGCCACCGCGCCGCGCGAGGCCCTCGAGCTGTATCGCCGCCGCGTCGATCCCTTGGCGCGGCAGTGGTACGAGGAAGGGATCGCGACCCACGATCGCCAGCCCTTGTTGAGCGTCGTCGAGCAGGCCTTTGTCAGTCGCTGGGGGGATCGGGCGCTGTCGGCCCTGGGCGAGATGGCCTTGGAGTCGGGCGATTATGCGGCGGCTCGTTGGTTCTGGGAGCGGATTATCCCCGTCGCCGCTCCCGCGGCCGGGGCCTGGTTGGCCTATCCCGATAGCCAACTCGATTTGGCGGCGGTTCGCGCGCGGCTGGTGCTGGTTTCGATCTTGGAAGGTTCGCCGGCCCGCGCCCGCGCCGAGTTGGCCGCGTACGCGCATTTGTATCCCGTCGCCCGCGGGCCGCTGGGCGGCCGGGAAGTGAATTACGTGGAAGCGTTGCGGACAATGCTCGCGGAAAGCGCCGCCTGGCCCCAACCCAAGAGCGATCCGGATTGGTCGACCTTTGCCGGTTCGCCCACGCGGAACCGGGAGGCCGCGGAGGCGGCCGACGTGGCCGACGTGGCCTGGCGGTTGCCGCTGGTCAAATTGCCCGACGCGCACGGCGACGCGCCCATGGTGCTGACCGCCGCGCGGCCGCTGGAGGACCGCTTGTTTCCGTTGAGCTTCCACCCCATCGTGATCGGCCACCTGGCGATGGTGGCCAATGATCGCGAGATCATGGCGGTCGACGTGCACACGGGACGGCCGGCCTGGGACGCCGAACATGCGGCGATCTACCGCGATCCGCTGGAAGGGACGCTCCCTCGCTCGGCCGCGCCGGCCGACAGTCTGGGCTCGCCGCGCTACACGCTCACGGCCGCCGGCGGAAAGCTCTACGCGCGGATGGGTTCGGCGGTCACCAATCGGCCGCAGGAATCGCGCGACGTTTTCCACGGCGGTTGCCTGGTCTGCCTGGATCTGCAATCCCAGGGCCGGCTGCTCTGGAAAGCGGCGGCCGAGGACGGGTGGGCCTTCGAAGGCGCGCCGCTGGCCGATCGCGGCAGCGTCTACGTGGCGATGCGCCGCGGCGATATCCGGCCGCAGGCCCACGTGGCTTGTTTCGACGCCCAGAACGGCAGCCTGCGTTGGCGGCGCTTCGTCTGCGCCGCCGAGACGCCGGCCCGGGGAATGCTCTACGAGTGTACGCACAATCTGCTCACGCTGGTCCGCGATACGATCTACTACAACACCAATCTCGGCGCCGTGGCGGCGCTCGCCGCCGGCGACGGGCAGATCCAATGGCTGAGCCTTTATCCCCGCGACCGCTACGGCGACCTGTCGCGGATGGCGCCGCACTGGGACCGCGACTTGACGCCTTGCCTGTACGATCGCGGCACGCTGTTGGTGGCTCCCGCCGACAGCCCGCGGATCTTCGGTTTCGACGCCGCCACCGGCCAGATCGTCTGGCAGAGCGGCGCCGAGGTGGACGACGTGGTACAACTATTGGGCGTGGCCCACGACCGGCTGATCGCCGCCGGCGACCGCCTTTACTGGATCGGTCTGAGCGGCGCCGCGCAGGGGAAAGTGCTGCACGTCTGGCCTGATGGCAAAGGGCGGCTGGGTTACGGCCGGGGCATCCTGGCCGGCGGCAGCGTGTATTGGCCCACCCGCCGCGAGATCCTGGTCTTCGACGCCAAGACCGGCCAGCCGCAGCACGTGATCAGCCTGCTGCCGCGGGGTGTCGGCGGCGGTAATTTACTGTTTGCCGCCGGGCGGCTGTTGCTGGCCGGCCCGACGGAGTTGGTTGCGCTCAACGTCCGCATGCAGGGACCGCCGCAGAAGTTCAAGAGCGTGGCGACAAATTCGTCAACCTGGTGAGACTATGCTTCAAGAGAACGACGTCCAGGCTGTCCGGCAATTGAATGAAGCCTACCGGATGATTACCGATCAACTGGGCCGGGTGATCGTCGGCCAGCAGCAGGTGATCGAGGAGCTGCTGATCGCCATGTTTGCGCGGGGACATTGCCTGCTGGTGGGCGTGCCGGGCCTGGCCAAGACCCTGATGATCCGCACCCTGGCCGAGGCCTTGGATCTGCAATTCAGCCGCATCCAGTTCACTCCCGACCTGATGCCCAGCGACATCACCGGCACGGAGGTCATCCAGGAAGACAAGGTTTCGGGGCAGCGCGAGCTGCGGTTCCTCCGCGGCCCGATCTTCGCCAACGTGATCCTGGCCGACGAGATCAATCGCACCCCGCCGAAAACGCAGGCCGCGCTGTTGGAGGCGATGCAGGAATACCAGCTCACGGTGGGCGGCAAGCGGCACCCGTTGGCCGAGCCGTTCTTCGTGCTCGCCACGCAGAATCCCATCGAGCAGGAAGGCACCTATCCGCTGCCGGAAGCGCAGTTGGACCGCTTCATGTTCAATACCTACGTCGACTATCCCAGCGAAGACGAGGAGTTCGACATCGTCAAGCGGACCACCGCCGAGGGCAAGGCGCAGGTGACGCCCACGCTCTCCGGCCCGCAGATCCTCGAGCTGCAAACCATCGTCCGCCGGGTGCCCGTGGCCGACCACGTGATCCGTTTCGCCCTGCAACTCACCCGCACCACCCGCCCCGACAAAGGCGTGATGCCGGAATCGGTGCGCGACTACATCCAGTGGGGCGCCGGGCCGCGGGCCAGCCAGTACCTGGTGCTGGGGGCCAAAGCCCGCGCGGTGCTGCACGGCCGCTTCTTCGCCGACGTCAACGACGTCTGCGCGGTCGCGCCGCCCGTCTTGCGCCATCGCATCATGACCAATTTCAACGCCGAAGCGGAGGGGATCAAGCCCGACGAGATCGTCCGCCGCCTGATCCGCGCCGTCACCGCCCAAGAGTACGAGGCAGACCACCTTGGACCACTCCCCCAAGTATTTAAGTCCGGAGACCCTCGCCCGGCTTGAAGGGTTGGGGTTGCGGGCCCGCTTGATCGTGGAAGGTTACGTCTCCGGCGTACACCGCAGCCCTTACCACGGCTTCTCCATCGAGTTCGCCGAGCACCGCGAGTACGTGCCCGGCGACGACCTGCGGTATCTGGATTGGAAGGTCTTCGGCCGCACCGACAAGTACCAGCTCAAGCAGTTCGAGGAAGAGACCAACCTGGTCGCCTACCTGCTGCTGGACACCAGCGAGAGCATGCGCTACCGGAGCGCCGCGGCGGCGTGGTCGAAACTCGAATATGCGCGGACCGCGGCCGCCGCCCTGGCCTACTTGATCCTCCATCAGCAAGACAGCGCGGGGCTCGTCACTTTCGACAGCGAAATCCGCGCCTTGGTGCGGGCCGGCAGCAACCCCTCGCACATCAAGCAGCTTTTGCACGTGATGGAGCAATCGCAGCCCGAGCGGAAGACGGCCACCGGCCCCATCTTCCACGACCTGGCCGAGCGGCTCAAGAAACGCGGCATCGTGGTGCTGCTGAGCGACCTGTTCGACGACGTGCCGGCGATGCTGGCCGGCCTGGCGCACCTCCGCCATCGCCGCCACGAGGTGATCGTACTGCACGTGCTCGATCCGGCCGAGCTGGAATTTTCCTTCCAGCAGCCGACGCTTTTCCAAGGACTGGAGCAATTGCCGCAGGCGATGGTCGAGCCCCGCGCGGTGCGGGCCGCTTATCTCGACGAGTTCGGCAAGTTTCTCCGCGCGGTCAAGATGGGATGCCGCATGCATCGCATCGATTACGTTTTGTTACGCACCGACCAATCCTTGGAAGTGGCGCTTTCGAGTTATCTGGCCGCGCGGGCGGCCCGCAAGTGGGCGACGAAACAGTAGGCGGGCGTGGTCCGCACAATATGGTACAAACAAGAAATTGGAAGCGGGGGAGTAGGGGAGTAGGGGAGTGGGGGAGACGCGCCGGCGGCGCTGTTTGGCCGATCTCCCCAACTCCCTTTCTCCCCCACTCCCCCACTCGGCTCGGCTCATAACCCCGACCATGCTCTCCAATCCTTCACTGCTGCTGGCCTTCGGATGGGTCAACCTGCCCATGCTTGGTTGGCTGGCGGCGGCGGCTGCGCCGATCGTGATCCATCTCTGGAGCCGGCGGCGGTTTCAGCAAGTGCCCTGGGCGGCGATGCAATACCTGTTGGCGGCCCTGCGCAAGCGGCAGCGGCGGATGCAGCTCGAACAATGGCTGCTGCTGGCGCTGCGCACGCTGATCGTGCTGGCGGTGGTGTCGGCCGTGGCCCAACCGTACTTTGAGCGCGGCCCGCTGGGCTTCGCCCCTGGTGGACGAACGCATCGCGTGCTGGTCATCGACGGCTCTTATTCCATGCTCTACAAGCCCGACGAGAAGAGCCGCTTCGAGCGGGCCAAGGAAGTGGCCGCGCGGATTGTCGCGGAAAGTCCGCAGGGCGACGGCTTCAGCCTGGTGCTGATGGCCGCGCCGCCGCGGGTGGTGGTGGGCGCTCCGGCCTTCGAGTCCGGCCAGTTCCGGCAGGAGTTGGAGAACCTTCGCGTTACGCAGACCATGGTCGACCTGCCGGCGACGCTCGCGGCCGTCGGGCGGCTGCTGGGCAACGCCCGCCGCGAAGATCCCCGCCTGGTGCGGCACGAGGTCTACTTCCTCACCGATCTGGGGCGGGCCGGCTGGGCGCCCGGCTCGAGCCGCGCCGCGGCCGCCGAAATCCGCCGCCACGCCGAACAACTCGCCGCCGCCGCCAAACTGTTCGTGATCGACCTGGGCCAGCCGTCGGCCGACAACCTGGCCGTGGTCGACCTCCGTGCGGAGGAGCCGATCGCCACTCTCGCCCACGACGTGCACCTCCGCGCCCGGGTGAAGAACTTCGGCCGTTCTGCGCAGACGCGAAGGCCCCTGGAACTGCTCGTCGACGGCCGGCCGCTTGCGCAGCAATCCGTCGATCTGGACGCCGGCGCCGAGAAGTCGGTGATCTTTTCCCACCGTTTCGACACCCCCGGCGATCACGCGGTCGAGATCCGCCTGGATGCGGGTGACCGTCTGGAAATCGACAACCATCGTTTTCTGGTCGTGCGGGTGCGGGAAGACGTGCGCGTGTTGTGCATCGAGGGGCCGACATCGGCCGAGGCCGGGCGGTCGCCGGCCGATTACCTGCTCTATGCCCTGTCGCCGCAGGCGGCCGATGCCCAGCGCGGCACAGTGCGGGCCGAGGCGGTTCCCGAGAGCGGGCTGTTGGAGCGGGATTTGGGCCGCTACGATTGCGTGTTCCTCCGCAACGTGGCCCAGTTCACGCCCAGCGAAGCCCAGGTGCTCGACGGCTACGTGCACCGCGGCGGAAGCCTGGTATTCTTTTTGGGCGACCGCGTGCTGGCCGAGCGCTACAACCGCGAATTGGGCGGCGAAAGGGCAGGGGCCCCCAGGCTGCTGCCGGCCCGGCTCGGCCCGGTCGTGAGCGCCCCGCAGCACGGGCTCGACCCGCTGGAGTATCGCCATCCGGCGATGCGGGCCTTTCGCGGCCGCGAGCGGTCGGGACTGCTGACCACGCCGGTCTGGAAATACGTGAAGCTCAGCGTGCCAGACCACGACGTGCAGGGCGGCCACGGCTCGGCCCGGGTTGTGCTGGCGTTTGCCAACGGCGACCCGATGATCGTGGAAGACGGCGTCGGCCATGGCCGCGTGGCGGTGGTGGCCACTTCGGCCGACCTTGCCTGGAGCGCCCTGCCGGTGTGGCCCAGCTTCCTGCCGTTGGTGCAAGAGTTGCTGGCCTACTGCGTGGGCGGCGAGTCGCGGCAGCGGAACCTGGAAGTGGGCCAGCCGTTGGACGGCGCGGTGCCGCTGCCCGCAGCCGGCGAGACGCTTTCGATCCAGCGGCCCGACGGCGGCAGCGAATCGCTGCGGCCGGCGACCCCCGGCGATTACGGCCAGTTCAGCTACGCCGAAACCACGCAGAGCGGCATCTACGTCGCCCGGCTGGGCACTCCGCCGTTGCACACGCAGTTGTTCGCCGTGAACCTCGACACCGCGGAGAGCGATCTCACAGAGCTCCCGCCGGACGAGTTGCGCGGCGAGGTCTGGCCCGGCGTGCCGTTTGTCTACCAGACCAATTGGACCTTGCCCGAGCATCCGTCGGTGGGACGCCCCGGCCGGCCGGGCGCGCTCCACCTGGAGCTGCTCTATGCCGCGTTTGCCCTGTTGTTGGCGGAGACCTTCATCGCCTGGCGTTTCGGACACCATCCATCATGAGCGGCACGGTTCCCAATTGGATCGAGCGTTTGCTGGGCATCGACAGCGGGGCCGGGGAAGGCACGCTCTGGAATCTGCAACACTCCTGGATCTGGCCCCCCTGGCTCACGCTGCTGGCCCTGGCGCTGATCGGTTTGCTGGTGATCGCCATTTATCTTCGCGAAGGCGACCAGGTCGGCCGGCGGTATAAGCTGCTGCTGGCCGGGCTGCGGCTGGGCGTGTTGGGCCTGTTGCTGTTGATGATCGCGCAGTTGGCGATCTCCCTGGAGCGAACCGGCTTGCCCTACGTCGCCGTGCTGCTGGACGACTCGTTGAGCATGACCGTGGTCGATCCGTACGACCGCGAGCTTCGCCAGGTGATCGACGCGCGGCTGAAGCAGGCCGGCTTCGCGGAGCCCAGCCGCTGGAACCTGGCCCGCACGCTGTTGACCGAAAACCAGGGGAGCCTGCTCGCCCAGTTGGCCCGCCGTTACCGGTTGCGGATGTACTACGTGACCGGGGCCCGGCCCAGCCCGTCGATCGAGACCGAGCAACTGCTGCGGGAACTCCGCTCCATGGAGCCCAGTGGCGAAACCACCCGATTGGGCGCGGCGGTTCGCGCGATACTCGGCGACCTGCGGGGAAACCCGCCGGCGGCCATCGTGCTGCTGACCGACGGCATCAACACCGACGGCCCGTCGCTCGCGGATGCGGCGGCGGAAGCCCACCGCAAGGGCGTGCCGCTGTTTCCCATCGGCCTGGGCGACGACAAGCCGATTCGGCAACTGCGGCTCAGCGATCTGTTGGTCGACGACGTGGTATTCGCCGGCGACCTGGTCAACTTCCAGTTCAAGCTCTCCGGCGTCGGCTGCGAAGGGCAACGGGTGGAAGTCGTCTTGCGGCAGGACGCCAGGCCCGAGGTCCTGGCCCGGATCGAGGCCACCGTGGGCCCCGACGGCCAGGCGCAGACGCTGCAATTGCCGCTGCGGGTGACGGCGGTGGGCAAGTTCCGCTATCGCGTGGAAGTCACGCCGCCGGAGGGCCTCGCCGGCAGCGGCGGGCTGCGGCAAGAACGGGAGATCGAGGTCCGCAAGGCGCAGATCCGCGTGCTGCTGGTGCAAGCGTCGCCCAGTTTCGAATATCGTTACCTTCGCAACCTGTTGGCCCGCGACGAGACCATCGAGCTGCATACCGTGTTGCAAGACGCCGATCCCGAGTACGCGCAGGAAGATCGTTCGGCGCTGCGGGTTTTCCCCGTCGAGCGGGAGAAGCTGTTTGCTTATGACGTGGTGATCTTGGGCGACGTCAATCCGGCGCTGTTGAGCCAGTCGAGCCTGCAAGACCTGGCCGATTTCGTGACGCAGAAAAGTAAAGGAGGAGCCTTGGCGCTGGTGGCCGGGCCGAAGTACATGCCGCTGGCCTACCGCGGCACGCCCCTGGCGTCGCTGTTGCCCATCGACCTGGCCACCGCGCGGTACCCCGAACCGGATCGCGCGGTGGGCGAAGGATTTGTCGCACAGCTTACCGAATTGGGTCTGGCGCAGCCGGCCATGCAATTGGGCGACTCGCCGGCCCAGACGCAAACGATCTGGAAGAACTTGCCGCCCTTGTACTGGATGCTCGAAGCGGCGGACGTGCGGCCGGGGGCCCGCGTGCTGGCGGAACGCCCGCTCGCGGCTGGCCACGGCGGGCGTCCCTTGCCACTGATCGTCCTGCAATACGTCGGCGCTGGCCGCGTGTTGTTCAGCGCTACCGACGAAACCTGGCGCTGGCGGCGGCGGGTGGGCGACGTGCTGTTCGCGCGCTACTGGATCCAGATGATTCGCAGCCTGGCTCGCTCCACGCTTTCCAGCGGCCGCGGCGCGGAGCTCACCGCCGATAGCCGGCAATACCCGCTCGGGCGCCCGGTGAGGCTCCGCGTGCGTTTTGACGATCCGCGGTTGGCGCCGCCGGAAGACGACGGCGTGACCGCGGTCCTGGAGCATACCGGCCATCGCACGCGGCGGCTCGGATTGGAGCGCGTGGCCGCCAACCGCGGCATTTTCGAAAAAACCATGGAAGGGCTGTCGGCCGGGCAATACCACGCCTGGCTGGCCGTTCCCGCCTTGGAGGGGCAGGCCCCGGCGGTGGACTTCGCGGTGATCGCTCCGCACGACGAACTGGAGCAAACCCGCATGGATACGGCCGGATTGCAACGCGCGGCCGACGAGACCAAGGGACGTTTCTACACCATTGCCACCGCCGATCGACTGTTGGCCGAGATGCCCGAGGGACGTCAGGTGCCCATGGAATCGTTGCCGCCCAAGTCGCTTTGGAACAAATGGCCGCTGCTGGCGTTGCTGTTGGGTCTGTTGACGACCGAGTGGATCCTGAGAAAGCGCGGCGGAATGGTATAGAATACAGTCGGCGGTAGCCGCGGATGAATATCCGCGGGTAGTCGAACCTGAAATCTCAAATCTCAAACTGGCTTCCAACACCTGAACACGGACGACTGAATACCGCCCCATGCTCCATCCGCTCCAGCGACAACTCGGCATGCTGCGGACCCGCGCGATGCGGCTGTTGGCCGTTTTCGGCCTGGGCCGAGTCGCCGCGACTGCGATGGCCAGCATGATCATTTTGGGGCTCGTCGATTACCTGGTCCGCTACCAGGATCTTGGATTGCGGGTGTTGAGCAGTTTGGCCCTGGCGGGAATCCTCGTTTGGAACTGCTATCGGTATGGGTATCGCATTCTCACGCATCGGCTGAGCGATGCCGAATTGGCTCGGCGGGTCCAGCACCGCTATCCGGATCTGGGCGACAGCCTGCTGAGCGCCGTGGAGTTTCTTGGCCAGAAAGCGGACGACCCGACCGCCGGGTCGGCCGCGCTGCGGCGGGCAGTGATCGCCGACACCACGGCCCGCAGCGAAACAATGGATTTTTCCGCCGCGCTCGATCGCCGCCCCGGTCTCCACGCAGCGCTGGCCACGTTGTTCATGGGCCTGTTGGCGGCGGTGCTGATCGTAGCGGATCCACCCGCGTGCCGCATCGCGGTCGCCCGGCTCGTCAATCCCTTCGGGTCGGCCACCTGGCCGCGAACCACCCATCTCAAGCTCGCGCGGCCGGTGGACCAGGTGGCGCGGGGTCAGCCGTTTGAAATCGAAGTGATCGATGCTCGGGGGGCGAAACTTCCGTCCGAGGTCCGCATCCACTATCGCATCGCGGGCGTCAAGGGGACGGCGTTGGAAGAGACGGAGCGGATGCGGTTCCTGGCCGGTTCCATGGTGGCCCGCCGCGAGAACGTCAGCCGGCCGTTTTCCTACCGCGTGGAAGGGGGCGACGATCAGTCGCTGCCGTGGATTCGCGTGCAAGTGGTCGAGCCGCCGCTGATCGAGTCGCTTCGCGTGCTACTCGAGCCGCCGGCCTACACGCTCTGGCCTTCGCGCGATAGCGATCGCCAGATCCGCGCTCTGCGGGGCACGCGGATCCGTTTTCTGGGCCAGGCGAATCGGCCGCTGAAATCGGCCGTGCTCTCGTTTCAGGATGGCCGCCGCATTACCGCGGTGCTGGACGACGAGCGACGCTTCCACGTGCCCGGCGACGGTGTGCCGCTGCTGGTGGAACGCTCGCAGTCGTATTGGTTCACGCTCACCGACCGCGAGAGCTCGATCCGCCAGGACAGCGATCGCTGGGAAATCCTCGCCGTGCCGGATAACCCGCCCAGCGTGACCATCGAGCAACCGGCGGCCGACGCCTTCGTAACGCCCGAGGCCACGCTGCCGCTGCGAATTCTGGCCAAGGACGATTTGGCGCTCAAGGAAGTGGCGATCGGCTTCGGCCGTTCCGATCGCCCGTCGCCGAGTGAATCGCGGCTGACGATCTACCGCGGGCCGTCGCGGGAAAAGGTGCCTGTCCCGTTTTCCCCTTCCGCCGCGGCGGCCTCGGCCACGATGGCGGGCGAGAGCCGCGTGATCGAGTACCCCTGGGAGTTGGCACGCTTGGACCTTCGGCCGGGGACGGAGATCGCGTTCTACGCCACCGCCTCCGACTACCGGCCCGGCGTCGGCCGCAGCGACTTGCGGCGGTTGCGGGTGATCACCGCGGAAGAACTTCAGAATCGCATCGCCGGCCGCGAGAGCCTGATCCTTTCGGAGTTGGCCCAGGCGTTGAAACTCCAGCAGGAGAACCGGGTCCAAGTCGCGATTCCCGCCGCGCGGCTTGCGGCGGCCGGCTCTCTGGAGCAATCCGACGTCGATCATCTGCAAGGGGCGGCGCTCAATCAGCGGCAGATCGACCGCGCGCTGACCGGCCGCGGCGAAGGGGTGGTCCGCCACATCGGCAGCCTGTTGGAAGACTTGGACCGCAACAAGGTCGACAGCCCCGAGGTCCGCCGCCGCATGCAGGGACTGCTGGCCCAGATCGCCCGCTTGGAAAAAGAACATTTGCCGTCCATCGGCGACGAGTTGACGACCGCCATCAAGGCCGCGCAAGTCGCCTTGGAGGAGCACCCCGCGGCCTGTGACGCGACCGGGAAAAGGGGACAGGCACCTTTTGTGCAAAGCACCGGGCACCGACCGAAGGTTGGTCGGGCCGTTCCGGCAAAAGGTGCCTGTCCCCTTTTCCCGCCGGATCCGTTGGTGGCCGCGGCTTTGGACCGTGCCGTCAAGCATCAGGACCAGGTCATCGCGTCGCTTTCGCAAATGCTGGGGCAGTTGTCGCAATGGGACAACTATCGCCGCTTCTATCGCGACGTGGCCGAGATGGTCCGGCAGCAAGAGGAATTGGCCCGCCGTGCGCTCTCCACGGCCCGCACGACGTTGGCCCAGGATCCCAAAGATCTTCAGCCCCAGCAAGTTGCCGAGCTGAGTTTTGCGGCCCGGGGAGAACTCGAACTGGCGCTGCGGCTGGAGCAGCTTCGGGAATCGCTGCGCCAGGCGGGCCGGCAGATGGCCGATAGCGACCCGTTGGCGGCCGGCACCGTCGCCGATGCGGCCACGGAGATCGAGCGCCGCGGAATCAGCGCGGCGATGCGCGCTGCGATGGACAATCTCCAACGCAATCAGATGGGCCAGGCGATCCAAGCACAAAAACAGATCTTGCAGGACCTCGACGAACTGCTCGATATCCTCGCCGGCCGCCGGCAGCATGAGCTGGCCGGGCTGCTGAAAAGTCTGACCGAGACCGCCACGGAACTGAATGCCGTGGCCGCTCGTCAAGCGGCCCTGACCGCAGAGATCACCCGGGCGGGGCAGCAATCCGACGAGGCGGGCCGCCGCCACCAGCTCGACGAGCTCGGCGGCCGGCAGGCGACTTTGGCCGACGAGGTCCGCCGCATGGCACGACATTTGGAGCGTCTGTTGGCCGATCGCCCCGGCCAGGCAACCCAACAAGCGGCCGGCCAAATGGACCAGTCGGCCGCGGCTGCCCGTCAGGCCGATGCGGCCGCGGCCAATCGCTTCGCCGAGCAGGCCCGGGACTCGTTGGCCGAGGCCCTACGGCAGCTCAAATTGCGTTTGCGGCAGATGGAAAGCGACCTTTCCGGTGAAGAAATCAGTCGTCGCGAGGCTCAGTTCACGCATCTCTCCGAGCAGCAACAAAGACTGCTCGACGAAACTCGGGCTCTGCATGCCGCTGCGACCGATCAGCGGCCCTGGCCGGCCGCCGCGTTGGCCCGCCTGGAGCAGCTTGCCGCCCGGCAGCAATCGCTCCAGGACGAGACCCTCCGGCTCCGCGAGAGCGATCGCGATGGCCCGTTCGGGCTGACGCTCGCGGGCGCCGCCGCCGACATGGAGCAAGCGGCCGGGCTGTTGCGGCAGCGTCAAGCCGGTTCGCCCACCCAGCAGGCGCAGCAAAACACTCTGCGGCGCTTGGCGTTGGCGCTCGACGCCATGCGCCCGGAACCGGCCGCCAAACCCGAGGCCGAGGGCAGGGGAGGGCAGGGGAGTGGAAAACAGGGCTCGACGGGCAAGCAGATCACGATGGCCGAGCTGAAGCTCCTCAGGTCGTTGCAGCAGGAAATCAACCGGCGGACGCGGCAGTTGGACGCGACCTATGGCGCCTTGGGCCCGGTCGACGCCGCAGCCCGGCGGGAATACGGGGATCTCGGCCGCGACCAGGGGGATTTGGCCGACCTGGTGGGCCGGCTGCTCGAGTCGTCGGCCGAGTCTTCGCCGGGGACCCGGTCATCTTCAGGCGCTAAGGCGAGTGCCGCCGAGCAGCCGCGGACGGAGAACATGGAAACATCCCCGTCGCCGCAGCCACTCCAGTCAGCGGACCCGTTGGATCGCAGCCTCTTCGAGCCCAATCCTCAGCGGAAGCCCAATCCGCCGCGGACGGGCCAACCGCAGCCGCGGGAATTGGATGCGGAAGATTTATCGCGGCAGCCCATGCGGGAGCTCGCTCCGGCCGGCGCCGCGGAAGAGGAAGAACCCTTGGCGGCCGTGGCCCGCGAGATGCGCGAGGCGCAACGGCGGATCGCGCGATCGGAGTCGGGCCGGCGGACGCAGGCGGTCCAACAACAGGTCGTTGCCGAGCTGGATCGTCTGGTCCAGCAGGCGCGAACTCCCGGTTCCGAGTCGCAGGCCCAACCGCGGACGGCATCGACGACCGAGCGCGGGCCGATCGTGCAGCCGCCGCCGCCTCAGCCCCCGGGCGCCAAGTCCGCTTCGCCGCGGGGCGGCTCGGCCGGCAAGCGATCGGCCGCCGGGCCACCGCCGCAAGCGGCCGGCATGGCCAAGATCCGTGGCCTGCTGGAAAATGTCTGGGGCGAACTTCCCCACAAGCAGCGGGAGCAGATGCTGCAGACGCCGGTCGAGGAGTTTCTTCCGGAGTATGAATCGATGTTGGAAGACTATTTTCAACGTCTGGCGGCGCCGCAGGAGAAGAATCGGCCATGATGCCAAAGATCCACCGATCGCTGACCTCCGGATACCGTTCGTTGGGTGGCATGCCGTCATGCGGCGCAGCCGCGGGTCGGCATGTCGGCGCGCGCCAGGAACATGCCCACCGGACGCTACACGTCGTGTGGGCATGCCACTCAGTCATGATTGCGACGTGGTTCGGTCTTTGCGGTGCCGCGGGTGGTGCCGCCGCGGAAGACAATCCGGAGCGGACCGCGGCCGCACTGGTCACGCCGGCCGCCGACCAGGCCATCGACCGGGGGCTGGCCTGGCTGGCTCGTCAGCAGCATGACGACGGTTCCTACGGCACCGGCGCGTATGACGGCAACGTGGCGGTCACGGCGCTGGTGGGAATGGCTTTTCTGAGCGGCGGCAGCACACCCGACCGCGGACCCTATGGGCGCCAGGTGAGCCGGACTGTGGATTATCTGCTGGCCAACACCCAGCCCAGCGGTTTCATCATTGCTGCGCGCTCGCCCAGCCAGGGGCCGATGTACGGCCACGGTTTCGCCGCGCTGTTCCTGGCCGAGTGCTACGGCATGTCGCAACGCCCCGAGCTGCGGGAGACCTTGGAGAAGGCCGTGCGGCTGATCGTCAACACCCAAAACAGCGAAGGCGGCTGGCGCTACTATCCGCAGCGCGCCGACGCCGACATCTCGGTCACGATCTGCGAGATCATGGCCTTGCGGGCGGCGCGCAACGCCGGCTTCCACGTGCCCAAGGAGACCATCGACCGCTCGGTCGACTACGTGAAGCGGAGCCAGAACGCCGACGGCGGCTTCCGCTACCAGCTTCCGCCGGGCGAAAGCGGCTTCGCCCGCAGCGCGGCCGGAGTCGCGGCCCTCAACAGCGCCGGGATCTACGATAGTCCGGAGATTCGCAAGGGCCTGGGCTACTTGATGCGTTTCCTGCCCCGGCCGGGCGCGATGCCCGAGGCGTATTATGAATACGGCCATTATTACGCGGTGCAGGCCATGTGGCATGCCGGGGGCGAAAACTGGAGTCGCTGGTATCCGGCCATCCGCGACGAATTGATCGCCCGGCAGAAGCCCGACGGCTTGTGGATCTCGGCTTCGTCGGTGTGCACCGATTACGGCACCGCCATGGCGTGCCTCGTCCTGGAGACTCCCAACAACTACCTGCCGATCTTTCAACGATGAAAACATCAGGGGGAAGGCGGATGCACGGGACAAGAAGGACGTGAGGTGTTTATGAGTCGTTGCGGATCGCGGAAATATGCGTTGGTGCTGTTGTTTTTTATATTTCAAATTTCAGATCTCGTATCTCATCCTTCCGCCTTCCCCCTTCCGCCTTCCGCATTCCATCTTCCGCTCGCGGAGCCGGTCGACGGCGAGCCCTTTGCCGGCGCGATCGCGGGTATTGACGCCCAGGGGCGGATCACTTTTGGCGGCGACCACTCCGGCCGCGTGCTCTCGGCCGCCGATCTCGTCCAATGGGGCACGCCCGCGGAAGTGACGCGGAGCCCGCTGCTGGTGCTCGGCGACGGCGGGCTGATCGTGGCCGACGCCATCCACAGCGACGCCACCTCGCTCTGGGCCGATTCCGAAACGCTGGGCACGATCAAATTGCCGCTCTCGCAGTTGGCCGGAGTCGTGTTGCACCTGCCCAGCGATCGGCCGTATCGCGATCGCCTGTTGGATCGCGTGGCCGCCGCGGCGGGGCAGACCGACCGCCTGTTGTTGCGCAACGGCGACGAGATTCGTGGCACGATCGAAGCGCTACGCGACGATCAGGTTCACCTGCTCTCGGAAGTCGGCGCGATTTCGGTCGCGATCGACCGCATTGCCGCGGTCGTGTTTCGTGCGCCGGCCGCGCCGGCTGTCGCGCCGCAAACGCTCGTGGTGTGGTGCGGATTTGCCGACGGCAGCCGGTTGCGGGCCGCGCGGCTGGTCGTCGACGGCGAGGCGAAATCGCTCCGTGCCGCGCTTCCCGGCGGTTTGAGTTTTGCGGCGGCGGCCGGCGACCTGGTGTGGCTGCAACCCTCGGGCGGCCGGGCCGTGTATCTCTCCGATCGCCGCGTGGACGGCTACCGCCACGTCCCCTTCTTGTCGCTAAGTTGGCCTTACCACGCCGACCGCAGCGTCGAGGGATCGTGGCTACACTGCGGCGGGCGGCCATATCTCAAGGGCCTGGGCGTCCACAGCGCCGCCCGCTTGACCTATCTACTCGACGGGTCCTATCGCCGCTTCGCCGCCGACTTGGCCGTCGACGACGAAACGTCGGGGGGCGGCAGCGTGCGGTTCCGGGTGTTCGTCGACGGCCAATCCAAATATACCAGCGAAGTGATCCGCGGCGGCGGTCTGCCCCTGCCGCTTTCGCTCGACATCACCGGCGCGAAGCGGCTCGATCTGATCGTCGATTTCGCCGATCGCGCCGACGAGTTGGACCATGCCGATTGGCTCAATGCCAGGATAGTAGGCGGTAGGTAGACAGCAGCGTGGCTCGATCGCAGCGAGTCCCACCAATATTCTCCCCTCGCCCGCTTGCTGGAGAGGGGTCGGGGGTGAGGGTTGGTGTGGTTCGCTGCGCTCGACGCGCCCTGCGTTTTTGACCGCCTACTGCCTACTCCTCCCGATAGCCCAAGACGACCAACAGGCACGGTCCGCCGGCGATCAGGTTGAGCCCTAACCGCTCGGCGAGTTGGATTGCTTGCGGACTTTCACCGCCGGGCTGGATCCAGATGTGCCGGATGCCGAGCGCGGCCGCCTGTTGCACGACCTGTTCGGTGACCGCCGGCGGCGTGACGATCGACACCCCGTGTACCGGCTCTGGCAAGGAAGCCAAATCGGGGTAGGCCGTCAGGCCTTCGATTTCGGGCACTTTGGGATTCACCGGATAGACCGCGCGCTGTCGCTGGAGGTACGCGCGGAGCACCTTGTTGCCATACTTGTCGCGATCGCGCGAAGCCCCGACCACGGCATGCGGACCATGCTCCAAGAACGCCGCAATTTTCTGCGAGAGGGTCATGGAAGGATGAAGGATGAAGGATGAAGGCGCGGGTCCGGCGAAAAACGCAACGATTGACTACGCCGGAGTCAATCGATGGATTTTATCGGCAGGGCAGGGGGGTAATAAGGTGAATTGAAAAATCTCGTTTCCGCGTGTCCGTCGTTCGCTCGCAAGCTACAGGGATTCCCCCGCTTCAATAATTGTACGCACCTTACCGTGCCGATTCCCCGGCCCCTCTAATTCCGAAGAGCCGGACATTACCCAATGCCTACTGCCTACCTTCCCGGGTGCCCCCCTGGTGGACCCTGGCGGTGTTGGGTATGCTGTTCTCGGAGGGAAGGAACACAGCGTGCGAGCAAGCCCAGGAAAATGAAGCAACGGATCGCTTTCTTGCTTACGTTGGGCGCGCTCTTGACGCTGGCCACCGTCGGGCACTGGTATTTCTGGAACTACCGGCCCGTGGGGCACGGACCGGCGGGGCCCGTTGTGCCGCCTGAGCCGTGGGGCCGGGTCTGGAGCACCCGCAACGTGCTTCTGTTGGGGGTGGGCGACAGCATTACCGCCGGCTTTGGCGCGCCGTCGGGCCATGGCTATTTCGATCTCCTCTCGGCTAATCCGCCCGACGAAGCGGCTGCGATGCGGGGAATTTGTCTCACGGCCGTGTTTCCCCATCTACGCACGCTGAACCTGGCCCGCTCGGGCAGCACCTCGTTGGATCACCTGGATTTGCTGCGGCAGAAGCTGCCCAAGCAGGATGCCGACGTATTGGGAATTGTGGTGATGACCACCGGCGGCAACGATCTGATTCATAGCTATGGCCGGCGGCCGCCGTGCGAAGGGGCGATGTTCGGAGCGACCCTGGAGCAGGCCCGTCCCTGGATCGAAAACTTTGACCATCGCCTCGCAACGATGATCGATCTGTTGGAATCGCGGTTTCCCGGCGGCTGTCAGATTTATTTGGCCGATATTTATGATCCCACCGACGCGCTTGGCGATAGCAGTCACGCCGGTTTGCCGCCCTGGAGCGAGGGCCTCGAAGTGCACCGCGCCTATAATGACGTGATCGAGCGCTGTGCGCAGCGGCGGTCCACGGTGCACCGGGTGCCGATCTACCGTGCGTTTCTCGGGCACGGCATCCACTGCACGCAGTTCTGGCGCTCCGTATATTGCAGCGACGACCCGCACTATTGGTTCTATGTCAATCTGGAGGATCCCAACCCGCGCGGATATGATGCTATCCGCAGGGTTTTTCTCCGGGAGATCAGCAACAGCAGGGAAAAGATAAACCGATGAACCAGAAGTCCATTTTGCCGTTAACGTACGATCCCTCAGGTGCGATGATACCGGGCACGGGGCTGTCGCCCGACGCTTTGGCCGCTCTGGCCCCGCGTTTGGAGGCGGCTCGCCGGGAAGTCCTCGACGACCTGCGACTTTGGCATTCGGGCCGCGCGGTGCCGCCGCAGAAACAGCCGCTCGACGCCGCGTTCATGGACTTGCCGGATCGTTTGCTCCAGGAGTTTCGCAGCCAGGGCGAGACGAGCGAGATCGGCCGCATTCAGGCCGCGGCGCGGCGGATCAGCGCCACGGTCGATCGCGTCGCCGTGTTGGGCATCGGCGGCTCGTACATGGGTGCCCGCGCGCTGTTCGAGGCCTGCTGTCATCCGTATCACAACGAGCTGGCCCGCGAGGATCGGCAGGGCCGCCCGCGGGTCTATTTCGAAGGGAACAACGTCGATAACGATTCCTTGGCCGGACTGATCGACCTGTTGGAACGCGGCGCCGGCGGCGGCGTCGACGGACGCTGGGCCATCGTCGTGATCAGCAAGAGCGGCGGCACGTTGGAAACCGCGGCCGCTTTCCGCATCCTATTGGGCCGGCTCAACAAGGCCTGCGGCGGCGATGCGGAGCAAGTCCGTCAGCGGGTGCTGCCGGTCACCGGGCAAAAGGGCCGCTTGCGCGAGCTGTCGACGGCCTTGGGCTGCCGCGACGTGTTCGATATCCCGGACGGCGTGGGCGGGCGGTTCTCGATCCTCAGCGCGGTGGGGCTGCTGCCGGCGGCCGTGCTGGGCCTGGACGTCGTCGCGCTTCTCGAAGGCGCCGCGGCCATGAACGCCCGTTTCCGCGAGGCTCCCCCGGGCGACAACCCGGTGCTGGATTACACCGGCGTGTGCCACCTGATGGAAGCCCGCCGCGGCGCCAACATCCGTCTGCTCTCCACTTGGGGCAAGGGCTTGGAAGCGGCCGGGTTCTGGTACGATCAACTGTTGTCGGAAAGCCTGGGCAAAGACGGGCAGGGGGCCACGCCGATCACGGTCGTCAACACCCGCGATCTCCATTCCCGCGGCCAGCAGCACCAGGAGGGCCGCCGCGACAAGCTGATCACCAACGTGATTGTGGAGCATCCCCGCCGCGCGCCGATCGCCATCGGCCATGCGGATCTCGACCAGGATCGGCTCAACGAGCTCTCCGGCAAGAGTCTTCCCGAGGTGCTCAAGGCGGCCCTGGCCGGTACCAACAAGGCCTACGCCGACGACCGCCGCCCGACCGCCGATCTGCACTTGCCGGAGCTTAGCGAGGCCGCGATGGGGCAGTTTTTCCAGATGCTGATGCTCGCCACGGCCGTCGAAGGCCGGCTGATCGGCATCAACCCCTACGGCCAGCCGGGCGTGGAAGCGTATAAGAGCAACATGAACGCCATTCTGCGAGGAAAATGACCATGGCTACCGAATTGACCTGGCTGGGGCATGGCGGCTGGTCGATCCGCGCCGGCGATCATCGCGTGCTGTTGGATCCGTTTCTGGATGACAACCCCACCGCGCCCTTCAAAGCGGATGCGGTGCAGGCCGACTTCATCCTCGTTTCGCACGGCCATTTCGACCATACCGGCGACGTGGAACGGATTGCCAAGCGATCCGGCGCCACGGTGATCTCGAACTTCGAGATCTGCCAGTGGTTCGGCAATCGGGGCGTCGCCGAGACCCACGCCATGAATATCGGCGGGGCCCACGTCTTTCCCTTCGGCCGCGTGAAGATGACCATCGCCCAGCACACTTCGATGATGCCCGACGGTTCGTACGGCGGCGTGGCAGCCGGCTTTCTCCTCGGCTTTCCCGAGGGCAACGTATATTTCGCCTGCGACACCGGGTTGTTCTACGACATGACGCTCATCGGACTCTCTGGGCTGGAGCTTGCCGTATTGCCCATCGGCGACAATTTCACGATGGGGCCGGAGGACGCCTTGGCCGCGGTGCGGATGTTGCGTCCCAAGCGGGTGATTCCCGTGCACGCCAACACCTGGCCGGTGATCGACCAGGACATGGCCGCCTGGGCGAAGGAGGTGCAGCGTCAAGCGGTGGCGATTCCGCTGGTGCTCTCGCCGGGCGGGAGCGTGACGTTGTAAGGAGGGCGGAAGGGGGGAGGCGGAAGGGGGAAGGGGGAATTCGGACGTGACACCCGAGTGAATTTAGCCGCCGGGCTTGCCCGGCATTTCGAGGGCGGCCCCCATGACGCGCGACTACGAATTCACGCCCGACGATGACACCCGGCCCGAGAATTCATCGCCGCCCGCGCCCGCTTCGCCGCTGTTGTTGATCGGCGCGCCGGCCGGTCCCGACCCACGGCTGAGTATCGCGCATCTGCTGGTAGGCATGGCGTGCGTGGCGTTCTACCTGGGCGTGTTGCAATGGCTGATCGCGCAACTGTCCTCCGGCGCCGCGAACAGAACATTTACAATGTTACGGACCGAGTCGGAGGGAATCGTTCAGGCCCTCTGGTTAACGGCCTTGGTACTTTGGGCCGTTCGACGATATCAGGGTCGCCCGTTTCCGAGATACCCGGGCGAGGTCCTCTGGATCGCACTCGGCGTCCAGGCGTCGTTGCTCCCGATTGTATTCGCGTTCAAGGTCTTCTGCCAACATTTTCAGTTCGAGCGTCAATCGTTTTTCATCGTGTTCATCGCGTTGTTGCTCGGGCCGTATTTGGTTGCGGCTCTGCTCTTCCGCCGCGGGGCGCGCCGCACCACGGTCCGCCGATGGCGATTCTTCCTCAACTTTTCGGCCATCACCTGTGTGCTGACGGCGGTCGTTATGTTGATTGCCATTGTAAGAGGCCAAATCCCCCTGAACTCGTGGCTTTCCACCTACGCAATTAAAATCCTGCACTGGTCGCCGAGGATCCTGTTATTGGTCCCATGGATTATCTATCTGGCCGTGGTTGCCGGAGATCTGAAATCGCGTACGCGGTGCCCCGGGACGCATTGGGCGCCTGCAATCATTATGCCGTTGGATCTTTCATCGTATTTGTTCCAGACACTGCTCCTCTTCATGTATCGTGGCCGATAGGCCCCGTCGTTGCATGCCCGCTCTGAAACTCATCAAAGCCGATCTCGCGCGACACGGCCAGGCCCGCTATGAGGAAGGGCAGGGGGTGCTCCGCGTGTTTCCCCTGGACGACGCGGGCTTCGAGGTCGCGTTCTACGAAGGCGAGCGGCCGGTGGTCACTTTTGGCCGCTGCCGCCGGCGTTTCCCCGGCGAAGATCTGGCGCTGGTGTATTTTGCCCTGGCGCTATCCAACGCCGCGCGGCTGGAGATTTCCGCTTGCGGCGGCTCGGAACATCGCTGGACGTTCCAGCGCCGGCTGGGCGAAGAGTGGATCGCATGTTTTACCACCCGCCGGCTGCTGGTCCCGTTCTGGCGCGAGCGGCGGGTAAGCTACCGGCAGAACCGCTTCATCCGCGGCGATTGAGCGGCCGCTACTACGGCATCTCCACTTGGATTTCGTCGCCGACCACGCGGATCGCGAAGGTCTTCGCCCGCAACGTAGGGGCGTCGGCGCAAATCCCGCTCTCCAGGTGAAAGGCCCAGCGGTGCCGGTCGCAGATGACCATTCCCTGCTGGATTTCGCCGCTGTGTAAAGGCGATCCGGCGTGCGGACAAAAGTCGTCCAGTCCGTAGTATTGCCCATCCACGTAAAAGACGGCGATGCGGTGCGAGCCCGCCGAGAAACACCTTCCCTGGCCTGCGGGGATCTGACCGACCTTGGCGATGGTTACAAACTCGGGCATGATATCGATGGTGGGGTGTGGAGTGTGGGGTGAACGAAATTCACGCCGTGATCCCTTTCGTCAGGGCCATGAACGCGGTTTCCAGGTTCAACTCTTCCTCTTTGAAGAGCGTCAGTTTGTAGCCCGACGCGATCAGCAGCGTGGGCAGATCGCTGTAGTCGGTGGTGCCCTGGCACAGGGTGACCCACAAGCGGCCGTCGCGGACCGCGACGTTTTCCACGCGGGCCTGTTTTCGCAGCAGCTCCGCCGCGCCGTCGAGGTTGGCCGTCACGCCGATTTCCAAGAGCGGCCGCTGACGTACGCGGCGCATCAAGTCCGCCACGTCGGTGCATTCGAGCAACTTGCCTTGCTCGATGATCCCCACCTTGTTGCAGATGTCGGCCAGTTCCGGCAGGATATGACTGGAGACCATGATCGTCTTGCCCAGCTTGCGTAGCTCTTTGAGCAAGCCGCGGATCTCAATGCGGGCGCGGGGATCCAGGCCGCTGGCCGGCTCATCGAGGAGCAGCACCTGGGGATCGTGCAACAGCACCCGGGCGAGCCCCAGCCGCTGCGTCATGCCTCGCGACAGGCTGGTGACCAAGGCATCGCGTTTATACCCCAGTTCGACCAGGTCGAGCATTTCGTTGCAGACCTTGCGGCGTCGGGGGCCGCGGATGCGATAGGCGGCGGCGAAGAACTCCAGGTACTCGATGACCTGCATGTCGTCGTACACGCCGAAGAAGTCGGGCATGAAGCCGATGAGCCGGCGGATCTCCTTGGGATGGGTGTAGATCGAGTAGCCGCAGACGTAGGCCTCGCCCCAGGTGGGCTGGAGCAGCGTGGCAAGGATCCGCATGGTGGTGGTCTTGCCCGACCCGTTGGGACCGATGAAGCCGAAGAGGTCCCCCTCGTTCAATTCGAGGGTCAGGTTGTGCAAGGCGTGCAAGTCGCCGTAGACTTTGGTCAGGTCCTGGGTTTTGATCATGTTAGGCTCGACTCATTTCCGTCCACCATTCACCGTCCACCGTCCACCACTCTTTTCACCGGCAACACGAAGCGGTAGACGACCACCCGCGTGTCGTCGGGCTGGGCCAGCCGGCGGTCGCCGTCGTACAACTCGGTGCCGGGAAGCGGCGCTGCGGCCGGCTCGGCAAACCCGACCAGCACCGCGCGTCCGGCTTCCAACGTTCCCGTGAGGTCGATAAACGGCTGGTAGCGGTTCACCAGCCCGGTGAATCGCGATCCGCCGCCGCCCTCGAAAAACATCATCGCCTGGAGGATATACGGAAGATCCACGCTGGAAGGATCGTAAGGCTGGGTTTCTTGGCGGTACTTGTCGCCGGCCTCTTTGACGATGTGGGGGTTCGTCAGGTACGTTCGCAGTTGGCTGCGGCGCGTGGAGGGGCCGAGCTGGGCCGCCCCGCCGGGCTCCAACGTGCCCAAATCGTAGGCCCAGTTGCCATAGGCCAACATGCATCGCGAGAGCCGCACGGGCAACGCCATGCTGATCGATCCGGATAGGATTTGCTCGCGGCTGGCCAAGTCGGCCTCGATGCCCGGTTTGCACCGCGCGAACCAGCGGGCGGTGAGGCTCCGGGTCGATGCGTTCTCGATCGGCATCCCCAGAATTCGATCCAGGGCCGGGGAGAAACCGTACGCTTCGGTCCCCAGCGGCGCGGGGCCGCCGCTCCGCGACATTCCTCCCAGTCCGTTGCCGGGAAGGCCCAGCCAGGCCAACAGCACCCGGGCGGCGGGGGCGGTTTGGCCGTCGGGCAACGTGATTCGCGGGGCGAGGTCGTAGTGTTGGGGCCGTGGGCTGAACATGGCCATCCAGGCCGTTCCCCGCGCTTCGCCGCGCGTGGTGTCGACGTCGATCATCTCGGCCCGGCTCACGCGGACCAGGTTGCCCTTGAGCCGCGTGCCGAGAAAGTAAGCCCCCAGGCTGACGCCGACCGCGAGCACCGGGAAACTGATCCAGGTGAGCGTCATCCGGCCGGCGACCTTGCGGAGAAATAAGTAGTCGATCGGCCCGATGAGCAGCACGTAAGCGCAGGCCAACAGCACGATGAACCAAAACGGCGCCATTTCCACGCCCGGGAACTGGTCCAGCGCCTTGCGGAGTTGCCCGGCCATGTCGTGGAAGCCGTAGTGCATCACGGCTCCGCTGGGGCTGGGTTCGTCGCCCGCCGTGGTCGTCAGCGACAGGAGCCGTCGCACCAGGGCTCCCCGCGCCGCCCAGTTTTTCAGCGGCGGGCGATCGAGATCGGCGGCGAAGAACACCACCTGCCCCATTCCCCGCGGCGTGCGCACCACCAGCGGCAGGTCGGCCTCACGAACCTCGACCACGCCCGACACCTGCGACAACCGCGCGGCGCGGATTTCGCCGGCGTTGGCGTCCAAGGGAATGGGCGCAGCGCTGCCGCAGTAGGTTTCCAGAGCCGCGGTCTGTTGCAAGCCGGCCGATTCCTGGAATTTGCCCGGGGCCAGTTGGGCCAGCGGCGCTGCCGGGGCCAGGGCCCGGTCGGCGGCCGCGCCCGCGCACAATAACAGCTTGCCGCCCATGCGGATCCAACGGTCGAGGGCCTCGACCTGGGCCGCGCTCATCGCGGCGTAGATCTCCGGCCGGCTGGTGGAGAGCACCACGGCGTCGACGCCCTCGTAGCCGTACCATTGCGTGGGAAGTTGCTCGACGCCGCCGAGCCGCACGACCACCGGCTCCATGTCGGCCTCTTGCTCGCGGCCCGCCGCGGCTTCCTCCACTCCCATGGCATTCGCGCCGACGGTGACCAGCAGTTCGTGGCCGGAATCCAGCGCCGGCAAGAATCGATCGGGGCCTGCGCTGGCGGCGGCGTCGAAACTGCGGCGGGCAATCGCCTGGCCATCGCAGAGCAATTCCGCGGTCAGCCGGCTCTCGATCCGGCCGAAACGCAGGAAAACCGCCGCGGTTGTCTCGCTCTCGGGCCGGATTTCGAGCGGTGTTTCCGCGGGCGTGACCACGCGGCTGGGCGCGCCGTCGCCGTCGGGCACCGTCACCGCCAGGCGGCAGCGCAGCGGTGCGCGGCCGCCGCGAATCGTGAGCCGAACCGGCGTCCACACTCCGACCTTGTAGCGATCGCCCAGGCCTACCCACACGCCGGTGAACTGGGGCACGGGCGAGGCGTCCGTGCCACGCGGCGTTGGAGCGGCCGCGAAGGCCGGCAGTGCCAACAGGCACGCCCAGAGACAGGCCGCCCCGCGGCTCATGGCTTTTCCGCATTGGGACAGGTGCAGAGGAAGCGGCCGCAGCCGGGGCAACCGCCGCCATATTTCCGCATCACCGCCCGCGAGAGATCGACCCCGGCCACGTTGGCGATGGTGGTCAGCCAAGCCAGCACGTCGGCGAACTCCGCTTCCCGCTCCTCGAGCGTTCCCTTGCGCAGCACGGCGGCCAATTCGCCGACTTCCTCCATCAGCCACATGAAGGTGCCGTCGATGCCGCGGGCGACGTCCTTCTCGTGGTACATCGAACGGATCAGTTGCTGAAATTCGCCCAGGCTAACGGCGGCAGATTGCGGATTGGACACAGGAGGTTGCGACATGGCAGGTTCCAAGAATCAGAGGTACGACGGACTTGGATCATCGAATTCCAGGTTCATGAACGAGTTCTTTGCTTCCGCCGGGGTCAAGAGCAGCAGAATTGTGATATCTCGACGAATGCGTTCAGGGACGTCGGAAAGCACACTATAGACCCACTCGTGACGTTCGTTTTTCGAGCGGCCCTCGAATCGTTCGTCGATGATCCGAACCCGAATCGAGGCGATGTTATAACGATATGCCTCCACACTTGGAAAGACGGGTTTCAGTTGTTCCTCGATCAATCGGGTCTGCTCGGTTTTTTCTTTTAGGGTCGATGACATGATATTGTCCTTTCCGCCCAACTGACGACTTTTTCTGCAGAAGCTAGAAAGACACGGGCGTCATCTTCGGGCACTTCTTTGGAATCGTAGCGAAGGTCGACACCCCAACTGGCAACCCTTTCGAAAGCTTCGGCGGTTGTGACATCCATGTCACAGCGTTGCTCGTCGTCCTGGAACGCTTCAAATTGTGCCGGCGTAAGGGTGTCTTGAAGATACTCGATCGTCAGGAGGTCCCAGGGACGCTTCTTTTTCAGCAAGCATTGATGGTCCCAAAGCTGCATGTCGAGAAGATACTGCCGGAGTTGGTCCGCTTCCAGCTTGTCTTTCAGGTAATTCGATCGAAAGAGTCCCCGATAGGACTGGCGTAGCGTCTCGAGTTTATGCCCCTCTGCGCGCTTAAAGTATGCGTTCATGAAAGACTCATGTGCCATATCGGGCAGGAGCGATAGGATGAGAGCCTTTATCGCGCACTCAGGCGCGTAACCTGCAATATACATCGAGTCGAGACGCTGACCCTCGTCCAATAGTATCGCGGCGGACGCTAACTTTTGTCGGGCGATTCCTAGCCATTTCGATATAATGTCTTCAGGCATCCCGCCCGTCTCCCGTTAGTTTCCTTTTGACACGTTCTATAGTCCGCCGCTCGCTCTGATCGCGCAGCCTGTGCGTCAGCCTCTCAGTCCATCGATTATAGTCGATGCCCGAGCCACGGGCTACGGCGAGGGTGATTCGGGTGTGACCAAACTTCTTGGCGGCCTTAAACCGCGACGGAGGAAGCGTTTGGCCAAAATTGTTGCCACTGGGCGTTTCGGTCCAGGGTATCCAAGGCGGCGACAGCGGTCGCGTTGGGCCGATCC